>Ga0209571_1000091_pt1 | contig 214821 bp, 217 predicted proteins | sample EBPBio102011_DNA_FD_185866 | JGI IMG/M metagenome (GOLD analysis project Ga0209571, IMG submission 185866) | Wastewater treatment Type I Accumulibacter community from EBPR Bioreactor in Madison, WI, USA - Reactor 1_1/10/2011_ DNA (SPAdes)... | ecosystem: Engineered > Bioreactor > EBPR >...
GCCGGCCTCGTTCTCCCGCAGGATCCCGATGATCTGCTCTTCCGTGAATCTCGCTCGTTTCATTCCGTCCGTCCTTTCAAGGGCCGGACTCTAGCTCCGCGTGGAGGAAATTCTCAGGGGCACGTCAGAGGTCATCACGCCTCTGAACCTCGCGGGCCGTGTCGCCCCGGGCATTCATAGCAGGCCGCCGCCGAAACGGACGCTTTCCGTCTTAGCGGATTTCAACGCCTGGGTTGAAAAGTCGGCGCATCAACCGACCGAGGCGTCGGCCCAGGTCACGATCTCGGTGTTGATGTCGCGCGTGGCGCTGTCAAAGGCCTCGACGATCGCGCTCACTCGATTGGCCGCCGCGCGCCGTTCGACCGTGAACACGCGCTCGGCCGCGACGTCGCGTCCCGGCAGGGCCAGCATACGCGCACGGACCGTCACCACCACCGTGGGCGCGGCCCCCGGCTCGGGATAGCGGGCCTCGAAGGCGCGCACGTCCAGAGCCAGGGCGCGGTCCGTCGGCGTCGTCTCTCGCGCGCCGATCAGCCGGACCTGCGCCGACTGGTCCAAAAAGGCGCTCTCCAGACTGGCGGTGTAGAGGTCGCGAGCGTCCGATATCCAGCGCGCGCCCTTGATATAGGCCGTCTGCGACCCGGTGACGCCCAGGATCTTGTCGCCCTCGGTCGCCTGGGGAAACTCGATCCGGCGCAGCGCCACGTGCACCGGCGCGCCCTGGGCCGCGGCGGATGGCGCGGCGGATGATCCGCCGAACCGATAGGTCTGCACCGGATCGGGACTGGACAGCAGGGCGCAGCCCGACAACAGGGCGGCGGTCAGGCTCGCGGGGGCCATGCGGAACACGGTCGAACGGGTCACGGCTGAACCTCCATCTCCTTGGTCGGCGCGCGGCCGATGAACTCGCGCGGACTGGCCCGCACCTCGTCGATCAGTTCTTCCAGAGAACGCGTGGCGCCCTCCAGGCCCTGGATGGACTGTTGCAGTTGCGGCAGGCCGGTGGCGGCGAAATCGCCCACGGGACCTTCCAGGCTGCCGGTCATGCGGTTGATCGAGGCTACGGCCTGTTGGGCCTGTTCGGCGGCCTTGTTGATGTTGGCGATCGCTTGACGCCCGTCGCCCTCGACCAGTTCGCGGGTGCTGACGCCCAGGCGTTCGTATTCGGCGATGGCCGAGTTGGCGCGGGTCAGGGCCTGCTCCAACTGCTCCAGCATTCCTTTGCGGGCCTCGAACTCGGCGGTGATCGCCTCGACATTCTTCAGGCTGGACGAGAAGCTGCGGATGTTGTCGTCGCTGAGCACGCGGTTGATGCGGTTCAGGGCGTCCACCGTCTGGGCCAGCACCGTGCCGGAACCGCTCAGCAGTTCGGCGATCGGCGACGGCTGGCTCTGGATCACCGGCACGACGTTCTCGGGATACTGGGCCTTCAGAAGGGCGCTGTTCGGATTGCCGGCCGTGATCTGGATGTAGTTCAGGCCGGTGATGCCCTGCGGCTCCAACTGGGCGCGCGAGGTCACCCGCACCGGCGTGGTGCCGTCCAGGCGGATGCGGGCGATGACCTGATCGCCCTTTTGGGGGTCCAGGTTCAGGTCGGTGACCTCACCCACCCGAATGCCGTTGAAATGCACCTCGCCGCCCTCAGACAGGCCGCGCACCGGCCCGTGGAAGACGATGTCGTAGATGTCATAGTCGTTGTTGAACTGAAGCCGGGCCAGCCAGATGCTGAACACCGCCAACGCCGCCAGAAGGGCGATGGTGGCGATGCCGACGGCGGCGTAATGGGCGTCTCTTTCCATCTCTCGTCCTCAGGCGGCGCTCTGGTGGGCGGCGCGGCCGCGCGGACCCAGGAAATACTCCCGGATCCAGGGGTGTTGCGACTTTTCGAGTTCCTGCACCGTGGCCTTGGCCACGACCCGTTTGTCGGCCAGCACCGCCACCTCGTCGCAGATGGCGTAAAGACTATCCAGGTCATGGGTGATCATGAACACCGTCAGGTCCAGGTCCTCGGACAGCCCGCGGATCAGGTCGTCGAAGGCGGCGGCGCCGATCGGGTCCAGCCCCGCGGTCGGCTCGTCCAGGAACAGCAGTTCGGGATCCAGGGCCAGGGCGCGGGCCAGGCCGACGCGCTTGCGCATCCCGCCCGACAGTTCGGCGGGCTTCAGATAGTGGGACTCGGGACCCAAGCCGACCATGGCGATCTTCATCTCGGCAAGTTCGCGGATCATCGCCTTGGGCAGGTCGGTGTGCTCGACCAGGGGCGAGGCGACATTGTCCAGCACCGTCAGCGACGAGAACAACGCCCCCTGCTGAAACAGCACGCCGCTGCGCCGCTCGATGTCCAAGGCCTGCTCCTTGGTCAGGTCCTCCCGGTCGTAGCCGAACACCCGGATGGTCCCGCCGTCGGGTTCCTTCAGGCCCAGGATGGTGTTCAACAGCACCGTCTTGCCCGTGCCCGACCCGCCGACCACGCCCAGCACCTCGCCGCGATCGACATCGAGGTTCAGGTCCTCGTGGATGATGCGATCGTCGAAACAGCTCTTCAGGCCGCGCACCTGGATCACCGGCTCCTGGGTCCTTCCGGCGCGGCTCACAGCCCCAGCTCCAGGAAGATCATGGCGAAGACCGCATCCAGGAAAATGATGGCGAAGATGGCCTGGACCACGGCGGCCGTGACCCGGCTGCCCAGACTTTCGACATCGCCGCCGACCGACAGGCCCTGGCGACAGCCGATGGCGGCGATGACGACGGCGAACACCGGCGCCTTCACCATGCCGACGAACAGGTGCTGCTCCATCATCGGATCTTCGAGAATCCGCTGAACGAAGAAGGACGGTCCATAGCTCAGCTCGCTCCACGTCACCAGAAGTCCGCCCAGAAGCCCCGAGATGATGCCCACGAAGGTCAGCAAGGGCAGCATGACGACCATGGCGGCCAGTCGGGGAATCACCAGGGCCTGGAACGGATTGACGCCCATGACCTGCATGGCGTCGACCTCCTGGTTCATCTTCATCGACCCGATTTCGGCCGCGAACGAGCTGGCTGAACGGCCAGCCAGCAGAACCGAGGTGATGACCACGGCGAATTCGCGCAGCACCGAGACCGCCACCAGTTGAACCGTGAAGACCGCCGCCCCGAACTGGGTCAGCAGATTGGCCCCCAGGAAGGCGATGACCGCGCCGATGAAGAAGTTGGTCACGGCGATGATCGGTATGGCGTCCAGACCGGCGCGTTCGCCCTGACTGAACCAGGCCGGCCAACGAATGCGGCCGGGATGTTTCAACGCGGATCCCGCGGCCACGACCAGACGGCCCAGGAAGGCCATGGACAGGGTCATCTCGGCGACGATGTCCTCTACGCCGCGGCCGACCTTGGCGAAGGCCCTGGTGAAGGCGTCGGCGCGTTGCGGCGGCGTGCCGCTCTCCCGCTCCAGCCGCTCGACCATGACATAGACGCGCCCGGCCTCCGGTCGGGCGTCCCAGGCGTCCAGCGGCAGGCCGTGCCGCCCGCCCGCCAGAAACACCGCCAGGGCGCCGGACGTGTCGAACCGCTCCAGATCCGAGAGATCCAGCGACGCGATGCGCCGCCCGGCCAGGGCCTGATCCAGCCTCTGCGCGCGCCGGTCGATTCCGGCCGTGGTCCAGTCGCCGGTCAGGCGCAGATCCGCGCCGCCGTCTTCCCGCTCCGCGATGTCGAAATCGGCCGTCGTCATCGCCTTCACCATATCCCAGCCACGCCCGGCGCCTATGGCCTAGTCGACTTGTCCGCGCACGACGCGGCGCGCGGGCGCGGGTTCGCGGCCGGGGCTGACATTCCGGTCACAGAGACCCCCGCGCGGAAGGCGCCCGAACCGCTCGATCCGGCCGGGAATCGCCCGGTCACGTCAGGAAGTTCAGCAAGGACACCGATCGCAACTGGTTGACCACCTGCGCGGCTGCCTGGATCGCCACCTGCGACAATTGCAGGTCGGTGATGGCCTGGGCCATGTCGGCGTCGGTCTTTCCGGCCAGAACCTCGTCCAGGGCCGCCTTCTGTTCGGTCTGGCCGGCGATGACGGCCTCGATCCGGTTCTGCATCGACCCGTTGCGCGCCGCCGCGTCGGTAACCGTTTCGCGACCTGTATCCAGCCGCTTCAGAATACTCGTCAGAAAATCGCGCGTCGTATCGCTGATCGGGCCGTTCAACGGCGTGGTCTGGTGGTAGGTCTCGATATCCTTGAAGATCTCGAAGATCTCGGTCCCGATCTCGTCGGCCAGGACGCCGGTCTCCAACACCGTGCCCTCGTCGATACGCGACTTTTGCTTCAGCGTGTCGTTTGAGAAGACATCCGCCACGGCCGGGACGGCCGCCAGATCGCTCAGGGTCATGACATCCACCGGCGCGGTCTCGACATTGCCTCCGGCGAACAGATAGCGCCCCTGATGTTTGGCGTTCAGTCCGCCCTGGACCATCTGGAACTGGCCTTCGATCTCCAGCATCAGCCCGTCCAGACGGCCCGCGGCCAGGGCGTCGGCGATGGCCTGGCGCGCGCCGCCCGCGCCGTCGGCGACACGGTTCAGGGCCAGGTCCTGGGCCGACAGGCGTTCGCCCGCCGCGCCGGCGGCGTCCATGAAGCCCTGGATGCGGTTCTGGGTCGACTTCAACGCCGTCAGGGTCTCGGACTGACGGCCGAAGCCGGTCAGATCGGTGGCGATCCTCTGGGTCGACACCCGCTGTTGCGCCTCGTTGGCCCGCGTCTGGGCGAACATCAGATTGGCCAGGGCCGATTCATAGTTTCCGAAGGTCGAGACGCGGGTCATCACACCATCCCCAGCAAGACATCGTACATATCGCGCGCCGCCTGGATCAGGCGGGCGGAAGCGTTGAAAGCCTGCTGATAGGTCGTCATCAGCACCAGCTCCTCGTCCAGATTGACGCCCTCATGCGCCGTCTGGCGGCCCTTGGCCTCGGTGAACAGGGCGCTGGCGCTGTCTCGACGGCTCTTGGCGGCGGCCGCCTTGCCGCCGATGTCGCCCGCCAGTTCCGAGGCGTAGCGCGACACCGAGATCGAACCGCCGCTGGAATCGCCCGACGCCAGGAAGGTCGCCGACCGCTGTCCGGCGTCGGCCAGCAGGGAGGCCCCGCGCCCATCGCCGCTGGACAGCGCGGGCGAGCCGCTCGCGGCGCCGAGGTTCAACTGGGCCAGGGCCAGTTTCGACGGGGCGGCCCGAATATCCGAACGCAGGGCGAAGCCGTCTGCGCGGCTGGCGCGCACCCCGCCGCCGATGCCGAACATCTCGGTCATCGACACGCCCGACGGAACCTGGGTCGTGCGGTCCTCCAGCACCGACAGCTTCGGCGGGGGCGAGCCGTAGCCGGTGAATTTCAGCACGCCGGTCGCAGTGTCTAAGGCGAAGGTTCCAAAGCGACCGACCCCCGTCGCCGGATCGTTCAAGGCGGTCAGCAGATCGCCGACTGCGCCGCCCGCCGGAACCGCCACCTCCAGATCGCGCAGACGCGCGCCCGTTTCGCCGGTGAAACGGAAGGTCACCGTCTCGCCCGCCGTGAAGCCGTGCGGCGACGCCGTGGTCAGGCCGATGTCATAATTGCCCGGCCGGTCGCCGACCACCAGGTCGTTCAGGCCGAAATAGTGCGAGAAGCCGCGTCCGGCCTTGTTGCTGGGCGTCGCGGCGTCATCGGCGATGGCGACGCCGTTCGATCCCGTCGCCTCGATCTTCAGCACGCCATTGGTGAAACTGGCCGTCGCGCCCGGCAGTTGGGCGTTCAGCACGCTCAGGAAAGTGGCCGGCGTCGCCGCCGCGCCGTTGATCGTCATCGTCCCGCCCGAAAAGACGATCTGCGCCCGCGACTGGACCACGCCCGTATTGCCGACCACGGCGATGTTGGTCGCGCCGGTGAAGCCGGTCAGGGCGCTTTCCAGCGACTGTCCCACGTTCTTGCCGGTCAGGACGGTCGGGGCGGGCACGGCCGAGTTGGCGTTGTGGGCGCGGTTCAGCTCGTCGGCGACATGGGCCATCAGTTCGGCCAGGCGCTCGGCCGTCTGCGGCGCATCGACGTCGCGCAGGTCGACCAGGCCCTTGATCTCGCCGGTCGTGATGCTGTCCAGCAGCGGGCGTTTCTGGCCACGCGGCTCGGTCACCCAGATTTCGTTGAAGCTGGTCTCGGAGGTCACCGTGCCGGCGCGGTTGTAGTCCAGCGTCGCATGGCCGTCGCCCGCCAGCAGCAGGCCCCCGCCGGTGCGGATCGAAACGCCGCCGACCGAGCGTTGCGACACGCGGATGTCCATCAGTTCGGACAATTGGCCGATCAGGGCGGCCTGGGCGGTCTCGGCGCCCGAGGCGTCGCCGCTGACCGCCGTGGACCGAGAGATCTCGACGTTCAGGCCCTCGATCTGGGCCAACAGGCCGTTGGCCTTTTCGATCGCGCTCTGAATGCGGCCGTCCGCATCCTCGCGCGCGGCCTGGATCTGACCCGAGATGCGCTTGGACTCGTCGAACAGAGCCTGGACGCGGAACAGGGCCTCCTGTCGGCGGGGCGAGGAAACCGGATCTTCCGCCGCGCCTGCGAAGGCCGAAAAGACGCCGTCGACCTGGCTGAAGAAACCGTTGTCGCCGCCCGGATCGCCGAACAGCGCCTGGATGCGGTCGTACAGGTCATAACGCACCCCCTGACGGTTGGCCTCGCTGGAGGCGTTCAGGCTGGCGGCTTGCAGGAAGGTGTCCGTGGCCAGGCGGATGCGCGCGACCTCGACGCCGGAACCCAGCCCTTCATTGGTCAGGGCGACCTGTTCGGCGACCTTGCGGACATAGCCGGGCGTGTTGACGTTGGCGACGTTGTCCGAAACGACCCGCAGTTGGGTCTGGGCCGTCTGCAAGCCGCTGTTGGCGATGTTCAGGATGGAGCCTAGCGACATCCGCGCGCCCCTTTCGCTTTGTCCATGCGAGACCGGGCGCCCGGCAGGCCCTGCCCGCCCGCGCGCAGTTCTTGCCCGGCGCTGACGTCAGGCGTCGGCGCGTAAGCATTGAAAACAAAGGACATCGTGTTTCGCGTCCGGCTCATGCCCGACACGGCGCGCAAGGGCCGGGCCAAGCCGCCACCAGCCATGCCAGCCGGGCAAGACTCGACCTTCAGGGCGGCAAGAATCGACCTGATCGGCTTACATGGTCGCGCTGCGACCTTTACATAATATATTATAATTCAAATAGTTGATAGGCCATACTGGCGTTGGCCCACGGCTTGCCACGGGGTGTCCGAATGTCCCCAGGCGCAGCAGGCGCCGCCCAACCGCATTCCCGAGCCGCCTGCGCCCTATGTCCGCATCCTCCGTCCTGTCCGTGATCGCGCCCGTCGTCGGCGCCGCATCCGGCCCCCTCGGGGCGGAGAGCCAGGACGTGTCGGCCGAATTCGCGGCGGTCCTGTCCGAGGCGGGCGAGGAAACGGCGGCTCCGTCGCCCGAGGCCACGCCTTCCGCTTCCGCGTCCCCCGCATCCAAGACCCAAACGCCCAAGACCGCGCCCGCCGTCGCCTTTGTCCTGGCGCCGGAAGACGGCGTGTCGGACGCCACGTCTCTCGCGACCCCGGCGGCCCCCGCCGCACCGGTCCCGGTCGCCGAAACCCGCCCCGCCGCCGTCGCACAGGAAGACGCGGTCCCGGCCGAGAAGACAGAGGCCGCCCCGGACGCCGATCCTGCGGCCGCCGTTCCGGTCGCCGCCGCCCCGACACCCGTCGGCGCCCAGGTCCAGACGGTCATGGCTGGCCCGGCCCCCCAAGCCGTCGCCGAGACCACTCTGGACCAGAGCGGCGCGCCCGTCGCGCCGCCGCCCGCGAACGACGCTTCTGACCTCCTCGCCAATGCGAAGGCCGCGACGCCCGGCGCGAACGAAGCCGCCGCCAAGACGGCCGAAGCCCCGACCGCGACGCCCGTCACGCCTCAGCCGCTCAAGGCCGAGCCGCTTCGCGCCACCATCGCCTCGCGAGACCCTCGACCGCTCGAAGCCTCGACCGAAACCGCCGTGTCCGTTGCCGATGCGATCACGGCGGAGCCGACGAAGGCGGGCGCCCCGACCCCTCAGGCCCCTCAAGACCCCCAGCGCGCGCGCGCGTCGGGACCGACCGCTCCGTCCCCCCTGTCCGCGGCCGCGAAGGCCCTTGAGACCGTGTCGGCGCCGCGCCTGGACCCCGCCGCCTTCAACGCGGCGCCCGCCGAGGCCGCCCCCTCCGCCCAGACCCCGGCGAGCGCGCCCGCCATCGCCGCCTCGACCCTGTCGCACGCCACGATCGAGACCACCGTGCATATCGCCGCCCAGATCGCCCACCGGCTGGAAGGCAAACAGACCCGGTTCGACATGGTGCTGACGCCCGAGGAACTGGGGCGCGTCGAGGTCAGCCTGGACATCGACGCCGACGGCCGCCTGGCCGCGCGCCTGGCCTTCGACAATCCCGCCGCCGCCGCCGACCTGCGCGGCCGCGCCGATGAACTGCGCCGCCAATTGACCGACGCCGGCTTCCAACTGACCGGAGACTCGCTGGAATTCTCCGAGCGTGACGCCAACGCCTTTTCCGGCGGCGGCTTCGATCGCGGCCAGGACCGCGCCTTCTCCTTCGCCGGGGGCAAGCGGCTGGGCGACCAGGCCGATCAGGCCGTCGCCGCCCGCCCCGCCGCCTGGATCAATCTGAGCCTGACGCCCGACCGCGTCGACATGAGGGTCTGACCGATGGTCGACGCCGTCACCACCGCCCAGTCAACCAACCGCATCAACAGCGGCAAGACGATGATGGCCTCGAATTTCGAGACCTTCCTGTCGCTGCTGACGGCCCAGTTGAAGAACCAGGACCCGCTGTCGCCGGTCGATTCCAACCAGTTCACCGCCCAACTGACCCAGATGGCGGGCGTCGAGCAGCAACTGCTGACCAACGACCTGTTGACCAGCCTGCTGGCCGCCCAGGGCGGAAACGGCCTGACCGGCGCGGCGAACTACATCGGCAAGACCGCCACCGCCGCCTTCGCCACCACCAAGCTGCAAGACGGCGCCGCGCGCTGGAGCTATGAACTGGGCGCCGACGCGGCCTCGGCGCAGTTGCAGGTTCTGGACAGCTCGGGCCGCGTGGTGTGGTCGGGCGATGCGCCGGACCGAACCGAAGGCACGCACGACTTCGTCTGGGACGGCAAGACCACCGGCGGCGGCCAGATGGACGACGGCGGCGTCTATACCCTGAAGATCACGGCCAAGTCCGGCTCCGGCGCCGATGTCGACGCCCAGGTGCTCATCCGCGGCCGCATCACCGGCGTCGAACTGTACGACGGCCAGCCCTACGCCACGATCGGCGGCTCGATCATTCCGTTGAGCCAACTGATCGCGCTGGACGAGACCGGCGTCTTCGACGGTCTCGGCGACGCCTCCACCCCCACGACCGGCGACGACGGCGAAAGCGAGAGCCTGCTGGCCTCGGTCGCGTCCGCGCTGAACCCCCTGAAACTGCTGTCCTAGGAGTTCGACCATGAGCATCAACAGCGCCCTTCTGGCCGGTGTTTCCGGCCTGACCGCGAACTCGGCGGCCCTGGCCGCCATCTCGCAGAACATCGCGAACGTGAACACCGTCGGCTATAAGCGCAGCCAGGGCGAGTTCCAGACCGTCGTGAACAGCCAGAGCCAAGGGGCCGGTTATTCCGCAGGCGGCGTTTTGGCGACTGCGCGCCACTACACCAGCCAGAACGGTCAGCTTCAGCGGACCAACTCGGCCACCGATCTGGGCATCGCCGGCCAGGGCTTCTTCGTGGTGACCGAGAAGGCCGAAAATCTGGCCCCGACCGACTCGCGTCTGTTCACCCGCGCCGGCGCCTTCCGCGTCGACAACCTGGGCTATCTGAAGAATACGGCGGGCCTGTACCTGCAAGGCTGGCCGGTCGACGCCAACGGCGACATCAACACCGACCCGTCCGACCTGGGCCGTCTTCGGACCATCAACGTCGGCTCGGTCGGCGGCACGGCCGAGGCCACGACCCGCATCCAGTTGAACGCCAACCTGAAATCCAGTCAGGCCGTTTCGGCCGAGGCGACCGACGCCGCCGCCGTCCCGCCGGGCGCCAACGCCTATAGCCCCACTTCCAACTCCATGGCCATGTGGGACCCCGAGACCGGTGCGGGCGTGAAGCCGGACTTCGAGGTCACCGTGCCGGTGTCCGATTCCAAGGGCGGCCAGCGCACCCTGGCCCTGTCCTTCCTGAAGAGCACCGTGCCGAACCAGTGGTACGCCGAGGTCCGCGCCGTGCCCGCGACCGATGTCGCCACCGGCGCCGGTCTCAGCAACGGGCAGTTGAAGACCGGTCTCGTCGCCTTCACCCAGGACGGCCGCTTGGACGCCAGCGCCATGGCGGCCCTGGGCGCCAACGCCCTGTTCGCCGACCCGGCCAACGCCACGCTGAGCTTTGGCGCCTCGGACGGCGCGGCTCCGGCGGCTGGCGCCTTCAACTGGGCGGCGGCCCTGGGCATCGACGACCAGTCGATCACCTTCGACCTGACCGCCGCCGCTGGCGGCCTGACCCAGTACGACAGCGCCTCGGTGGTGCAGGCGACCCTGACCAACGGCACCGCCTTCGGCAACCTCAGCGAGGTCAAGATCGACGAGAAGGGCTTTGTCACCGCCATCTTCGACAACGGCGTCACCCGTCAGATCGCCCAGGTCGCCCTGGCCACCTTCCCCAGCCCCGACACCCTGACCGAGGTTTCCGGCAACGCCTTCCGCGTCAGCCAGGGGTCCGGCACCTTCAATCTGAAACAGGCCGGCACCGGCGGCGCGGGCCTGATCGGCGCCTCGCAGCTCGAAGCCTCGACCGTCGACCTGTCGACCGAGTTCACCGGCCTGATCACGACCCAGCGCGCCTATTCCGCCTCGTCCAAGATCATCACCACGGCCGACGAAATGCTGGCTGAGCTGATCAGCATCAAACGCTGATCTCGAAGTAACTAGTCGTTAGTCACAATGAATCGTCGCTTGAACAGTCCGAACAAGGCGTTTCGGCGAGGTAGGAATATTATTCCTTCCTTCACCACGACGCTTAAACGGCCCTTAGCTGCGCCTGGCTACATTCACGCTCAACGGTGGTTGGTGAATGAGGCTTAAGCCCATGCTGCAAGAGCGACGCCTGAACAGCAAAGGCGAACAATACGTGGTCGGACCGACGGGAATCCCGCTGACCCTCAACGACCTGCCTCCGGCCAATACGGATCGGTGGGTCATTCGGCGCAAGGCCGAGGTCGTGGCCGCCGTACGCGGCGGTCTGCTGAGCCTGGAGGATGCGTTGTCGCGCTATCGCCTGACGACCGAGGAATTCCTGGCCTGGCAGAAGGCGATCGACAAATGGGGAATGCAGGGTCTGCGCACGACGCGGATTCAGAGCTATCGCGCCTGAGGGGTCTTTCCTCCCGGACCTCTGATCTGGCGGCCGCATCCGGCGACGGGTGCGGCCGTCGTCGTTTTCGCCCCTGCCCTCGAAATCGCCCCGCTTTCACACTACATGGCGGCGATGACGTCGATCGAGCCGTCCTGTCCCATTCCGTCCATCGCCCCCATGAGCGCCCCCGGCGACATGGATGCGGCGATCGCGGCCGCGCGCGCGGGCGTCGGTCTGCCGGTCGGATCGCGCGTCGTGGCGGCCATGTCGGGCGGGGTGGATTCCACCGTCGTCGCCGCCCTGCTGCACAAGGCGGGATATGACGTTGTCGGCGTGACGCTGCAACTCTATGACCACGGCGCGGCCCTGAAGAAGAAGGGCGCCTGTTGCGCGGGGCAGGACATCCACGACGCCCGTCTGGCGGCCGAGACCCTGGGCATTCCCCACTACGTCCTCGATTATGAAAGCCGCTTCCGCGACGCTGTGATCGACCAGTTCGCCGACAGTTATCTGCGCGGCCAGACGCCCGTGCCCTGCATCCGCTGCAACCAGACGGTCAAATTCCGCGATCTGCTGGACGTCGCCCGCGACCTGGGCGCCCAGGCCATGGCCACGGGCCACTATGTCCGCCGCGCCGTCGGACCCGACGGCCGCGCCCAGATGCGCAAGGCTGTCGATCATGGCCGCGACCAGTCCTATTTCCTGTTCGCCACCACGCGCGAACAGCTCGACTATCTGCGCTTCCCTCTGGCCGATCTGGAAAAGCCCCAGGTGCGCGGCGTCGCCGCCGAACTGGGCCTGAGGATCGCCGCCAAGCCGGACAGCCAGGACATCTGTTTCGTGCCCTCGGGCGACTATCGCACCCTAATCGACCGGCTGCGCCCGCAAGGCCGCGCGCCGGGCAAGATCGTGCACATGGACGGCCGCGAACTCGGCGAGCATTCCGGCATCACCGACTACACCATCGGCCAGCGCCGCGGCCTGAACGTCGCGGTGGGCGAACCCCTGTTCGTCACCCGGCTGGACCCTGAGCGCCGCGAGGTGGTGGTCGGCCCGCGCGAGGCCCTGCTGACCGCCTCTCTGACGCTGGAAGAGACCAATTGGCTGGGCGACCAGCCGAGCATCGCGAACGCCGCCGCCGAAGGCGCGCCGGTATTGGCCCGCGTCCGCTCGACCCGCCCGCCGTCGCCCGCCCGTCTGATCCTGACTGACGGCCCCAATGGCTCCACTGTCGGCGTGAGCTTCCAGACTGGTGAAGAGGGCGTGGCCCCCGGCCAGGCCTGCGCTCTTTACGATCCGGCTGATCCCGACCGTCTGCTGGGCGGCGGCTTCATTGCGGGGACAACCCCGGTTGTCTGATCCGCTGGCCCTCGACACGCGCGCCGGCCTGCCGGGCGACTGGCTGTATCTGCGTGACCGGTTCCCGCGCGAGCGCTGGGCCGATCCGGGCCTGACGCCGATGGCGGCGCACTGGCTGCAAATGCACGCGGGCTTTCGCACCCATGCCGAGCACATGACGGCCCTGACCACCGGCTTCCGCGCCGATCCCGCCGACCCGCGCGGTCTGCACCGCGAGTTGATTCCGACCCTGCAAGCCTTCCTTCAGCATCTCGACGGCCATCATCGGATCGAGAGCGGCCACTACTTTCCGGCCTTCCGCACGCTGGAGCCGAAGATCGCCGAGGGCATCGACCTGCTCGACCGCGACCACGACGCCGTCCACGCCCACCTCGAAGCCCTGCTGAACACGGGCCGCGCCTTCCATATGGCCGCTTCGGCCCATGCGCCTGACGCCGCCGACGCCGCCCATCGCCTCGCCGACGCCCTGGATGCGGCCCTGCCCGACCTGGCCCGCCACCTCGACGACGAGGAGGACATCGTCATCCCCCTGATCGCCCTGAAGGGCCAAGGGATCGGCTAACCCCCCTTCCTCTCCCAATGAGGTGAGGGATTACCGGCCCCAGGCTCAGGACTCATTGATCACGACCAGCATACGGTTGCGGCGATGGAGGTTGCGGACATGAAGGCGTGGGCGCAGCGGTCGTAGCGGGTTGCGAGGCGGCGCCGCCCCTTGGTTCTGCCGAACTGGTCTCGATCTTGTGGCGCTGGCGGTAGAGCGCCTTGTCGTAGCGATGTTGGACCTTGCGGTTGGCCCTGGGGAATGCAGGCGTCGATGCTCTGGCTGGCGATCGCGGCGCGGGACCCCGTCACCATCATCGCCCCTTGGGATGCCATGCGACGGAGGGAAAAACGGCGCGATCCGGCACATCTGCGCAGGGTTCGGCAAAAACGGAATCTCGATCGGCAGCACCTCCTCGATACCGCCATTGAATCGAGACCACGCCCTCCTGACATGCGATTTAATGGGTCCCGAGCCTAAGCCGTCGTCATCGGTCCCCTGCGCACCTCGCGGCCCAGCAAACTGGTCTCCGCCGCGATCAGATCGAACTCCGGCAGAATATCGCGATGCTGTTCGATCGGCGTCCTCATCAGCCGCTCGGCCAGGCGGTTGAGGTCGCCCAGCGGCGTGTCCTGAACCCGCGCGATCAGGCCGGTGAAGCGGGGCCACCGGTCGGCGTCTATCCTCACCCGGATGGCCGCGAGGTTCATGCAGGCGGCGGTGACGGCGAAATCAGCCACGCAGACCTCGCCGAACAGGAAGCCGTCCTCGGGCGAGACGCTCTCCAGATAATCCAGGATTTCCGGCAGTTCGACCTCGCGGGCGTGGGCGACCACCGCCGGGTCCGCCTCTTCGCCGAAGAAGCGCGGCTTCAGCGCGATCTGGAAGAACAGCTTCCAGCCCAGCACGTCGAACAGTCGGGTGTCGCCATACTCCTCCAGCCAGCGCGCCCGCGCCCGATCGCGCGGATCGGCGGGCCACAGCGACGGCCCCTCGCGCGTCTCTTCGATGTACTGAACGATGGCGCTGGAATCGCACAGGATGAAGTCGCCCTCGACCCAAACCGGAATGCGGCGCAGCGGGCTGATCCTCGTAAAGCCGTCGTCGCCCAGGAAGGGGCTGATCGGATCCAGCGTCACCGCAACGCCCTTGATCGCGCAGGCGGCCAGCACCTTGCGCACATAGGGCGAGACCGGGCTGCCGATCAGGGTGACGGGCGCCATGGTCAGGCGGCTTCGTCCTTGGGCAGAACATCGGCGACCGTGGGCCGGTCGGCGGTGAACGAGATCTCGACGTCGCGCCGCTTCACGATCTCGCCGCAGCAGGAACAGGCCAGTCGCGGCGACAGCTCCGATCCGCAAGGCTTGTGCGTGAAGGTGACGCCCGAATCCTCCTCGCCGTACAGGTGTTGGGACCCCCAACTGTGCATGGTCAGCAGCACGTCGGACAAATCCTTGCCCTTGGCGGTCAGCACATATTCGTTGCGCGGCGGCCGCTCGGAATAGAGCCGCTGCTCCAGCACCCCGTGCGCCACCAGAGTCTTCAGCCGGGCCGCCAGCACATTGCGCGCCACGCCCAGCCGTTCCTGCCATTGCTCGAAACGGCTGACGCCTTGAAAGGCGTCGCGGATGACCAGCAGCGTCCACGGATCGCCGATGACCTCCAGCGTCGCGGCGATCGAACAGCTCTGTCGGGAATAGTCTGCGGTGCGGCCCATCAGGAGGTGATCCGAAAAAGTGTGCTGCGTTTTCCAATCGGATTGCGCCTCACGGGAATGTCGGAAGGTGACCCCGCGTCAGGCTTTTGGCAAGTAGGTTGCCAAATAGAACTCAGTGGGTCAGTCTTGTTTCGCAACGAATGCTTTCCGTCCCGACCGGGCCGAGGCGTTCCCGCGTCCCTCGACTGCGGGGCGGACGGACCTTTCGTCTTCCGCCCCGCTCCTTCCCGCTCCATGCTCGCCACATGCCGTTGACTCTTTCTGATACGCTGCGCCTGACGCCCCAGGGCGACGCCCTGATCGCCCATCTGTCGGGCGACTTTTCCAACGGTCGGCTGGATCAGCCCCCCGAGGCGGGCTTTCCGTTCGGCGGCCTTCTGGCGGCGATGTGCGTCCAGGCGATGCGGCAAGGGCTGGGCCTGACGGCGTCGTTGCGCACCGTGTCGGTGCAATATCTGTCGGCCGCCCGGTTCGATGACACGCTGGCCTTCCGCCCAAGTCTGCTGCGCGGCGGCCGCACGGTCGGCTATGCGGCGGTCCAGGCCGAACAGGACGGCCGCATGACCCACAACGCCTCCGCCACCTTCGGCGGCGACGCCGACGGGCCGGCCATCGCCGAGATCGCCGCTCCGCCTCCGCCGCTGGACAGGCTGAACCCGGCCGCGACCATCGCCGGGCCGATGGCGCCGCGGTTCTCGCAGTTTGTCGAATACCGGTTCGATGGCGGACCCAACATTCTGGGCGGCAACCTCGACAAGCCGGCCGTCGAGCGGCTGTGGATGCGCATGGTCGACAGCCGACCGCTGGACGACGTGGGGCTGTGCTATCTGCTGGACGCCCTCTACCCCCCAGCCTGGACCACGACACGGCGCCCCTCGCCGATGACCACCGTGGACCTGCGCTATGACGTCCTGGCCGATCCGACGCCCGAGACGGCGCCCGACGGCTGGGCCTTCTTTGAGTTCCGCATGCTGGACCTGGGCCGGGGCTGGACGGTGGACGACGTCGTCTGCTGGGGTGCGGATGGAACGCCGCTGGCCCTGGCCCGCCAACGACGCAAGCTGATCCCGCCGCGTCGGGCCGCGCGGGAAGGCTGACCCGATCCTTCCCCGGCCGAAGCGGATTTGATCATCAGTCTTCGTTCACCACCCGGAGCCAGGTCAGGCCGTCGGGAGATTTCGCACATGACCAGGCTCTTTTCGCGCGCCGCCGCCCTGAGCGTCGTCGTCGCCGGCGCTCTGATGCTGCAAGGCTGTCTGGTCGGGGCGGTGGTCGGCACGACCGGCGCGGTCGTCGGCGGCACGGCCAAGGCCACGGGCGCGGTCATCGGCGCCGGAGTCGACGCGGTCACCACCTCGGGCGAAGAGACCCGCGCCCGCCGCGAACATGAAGAGCGCGCCGAACGCCGCCGTCAGGAACGCTGCGAGGCCCGCGCGCGCCAGGGCAAGAACTGCTGAAGGTCTTCCCTTAGGGGAGAAGGATCACAGGCTCAGCGTGCACCGCTCGTGGATCGTCGGTCGGCCCACGGTCACGCGGCACAGGCCAGGCCATTCGGACTTCAGCCGGTCGGCGAACCACAGACACAGCTTTTCCAGACTGGGCAGCTCCAGCCCCGGCTTTTCGTTCAGCAGGCCGTGGTCCAGCTCTTCGGCCGCGGCTTTCAAGGCGCGGTCCAGCGCGCCCAGGTCCGCCACCCAGCCGTGGTCGGCGTCCAGCACATCCCCGCGCACCGTCGCCTCGACCCTGAAGGAATGGCCGTGCAGACGGCGATAGATGCTGCCCTCCGGCTCGTTGGGAAAATGATGGGCCGCGTCGAAGGTGGCCGCCTTGGTGATTTCGAACTGCATCAACGTACGCCGATGTATTTGTGGGTTTGGACGCTGAGGCGCCACTGGGGATGGGTCAGGCAGTAGTCGACGGCCGCCGCCGTATTGGCCGCCTGGTCGGGACCGTCCATGGGCTGAAGCCAGAAACGCTCGAACGCCAGGTCCGCGAACCGTTCCGGCCCGGCCAGGGTTTGCGGATAGACCAGCTTCAGCTCCTGGCCGGTGGTCTGCACCACCTCGGCGTCGGCCTTGGGGCTGACGCAGATCCAGTCCAGGCCCTCGGGCGCCGCCAGCGTGCCGTTGGTCTCGACCGCGATCTCGAAGCCGCGCGCCTTCAGGGCCGCGATCAATGGTTGATCCAGTTGCAGCAGAGGCTCGCCGCCGGTGCAGACGACCAGTTTCGGCCCGCCCCCCTCGCCCCGCCACATCGACGCGACGTGATCGGCCAGGGCCTCGGCCGAGGCGAACTTACCCCCGCCGTCGCCGTCGGTCCCGACGAAGTCGGTGTCGCAGAAGGTGCAGACGGCCGTTTCGCGGTCCCGCTCCAGCCCGTTCCACAGATTGCAGCCGGAAAAGCGCAGGAAGACCGCCGGACGCCCGGCCTGGCCGCCTTCGCCCTGAACGGTCAGGAAGGTCTCCTTGACGGAATAGGTCATGCGGCCGCCCATTGCGCATGGCCTGCCGCCCGCAGCTCGCAGGCCGGGCAGGTCCCGCAGCCATAGCCCCAGGCGTGACGATCCGTTCGGTCGCCCAGGTAGCAGGTGTGGCTGTCCTCGACGATCAGTTCGACCAGAGCGTCGCCGCCGATACGGTGCGCCAAGGCCCAGGTCTCAGCCTTGGTCAGGGCCATCAGGGGCGTCTCGATCGGCACGGGCTTGTCCAGGCCCAGGCTCAAGGCGCGGCTCATGGCCTCGATCGTGTCGCGACGACAGTCGGGATAACCGGAATAGTCCGTCTCGCACATGCCGCCGACCAGCACCTGAAGCCCGCGCCGGTCGGCCAGGGCCGCCGCCGCCGTCAGGAAGATCAGATTGCGGCCGGGCACGAAGGTCGTCGGCAGGCCGCGCGCGTCCATCTCTATGGCCCGTTCGGCCGTCAGGGCGCTGTCGGCGATGCGGCCATAGCCGGTCAGATTGACGACATGGTCGGGACCCAGGCGATCCGCCCACTGCGGCAGGGCGCGCGCCATGCCCTCGCGAACCTTCAGGCGCGCGTCCATCTCGACCGCATGACGCTGGCCATAGTCGAAGCCGACGGTCTCGACGCGCCCGCACCGCTCCAGCGCCCAGGCCAGGCAGGTGGCGCTGTCCTGCCCGCCTGAAAACAGAACGAGGGCCGAAACATCAGAGGCTTGCGAGAAATGGCTCATGGTGAATCTGCGGTCGGCCGTCGGCCGCGCGCATATGTCCAGGTCGGGGTCTGTGTGTGATGGGCGGGCGTCATACACCAGACGACGAGCCGGAGCAAAACCGGCGAAATTCTCGTTCTGAGAATTTCCGGGCGCATTTACTCTTCTGAAAATGCTTCGCAGGCAATGTCCGGCCGTATTCATGGAGTTCCGGCCAGTATGCCGACCATCGAAACGCTGACTCAGAAGGCCGCGCCCGCAGCCCCTGGCGCCCTGGCCAGCGAAATGCTGGCCCGGTTCGAACGCGAACCTGACACCCTGGCCGTCGCCATCGTGGAAGATCAGCGTCCGGTCGGCCTGATCGAGCGTGACGCCTTCTTGCTGAAACTGGCGTCGCCCATGGGACGGACGCAGTATCTGCATCGCCCGATCGAACTGATGATGGATCGCGAACCCGCCGTGGTCGAGGCCGGGGTCCGCATCGACGCCTTCAGCGACGCCCTGCTCAACAGCGGTCCCGGCGCCTTGCTGCGCGGCTTCATCGTCACCCGACAGGGCCGCTATTTCGGCGTCGGTTCGGCCGCCGCCATCATGCGCTCCATCCATGAGCGGCGCCTGATGGATGCGCGCGCCCTGGCCGACCAGTCCAAGGCCCTGGCCGACAGCCAGGCCCAGACCCAGGCCGCCGCCCAGTCCAGGAGCCAATTCGTCAGCGTCCTGACCCAGGAGTTGCATGCCCCGTTGAACGGCGTTCTGGCCGTCGCCGATCTGTTGCGGCGTCAACCCTTGAACGCGGCGGCCCAGTCCCATGTTCAGACCATCGCCGATTCCTCGGGCGTCATGCTGCGCATCCTGCGCGACGCCCTGGACCTGGCCCGCGCGGAGGCGGGCGAACTGAAGATGTGTCCCGCGCCGACACCGCTGCACGCCGTCATGGACCAGGTGCAGATGCATTGGGCGCCCCTGGCCGGTCAGGACGGAGTGACCCTGCTGGTCGGCTTCGAGGGCGACACCGAACTGGCCGCCCAGATCGACGCGGGCCGCCTGCGTCAGGTGTTCGACACCCTGATCGGCAACGCCCTGAAATTCGCCCGCAACGGCGTGGTCGAGACCAGTCTGAGGGCCGTGGCCGAAAACGGCCAGGTTCGTCTGGAAGCGCGCGTTCGCGACGACGGGTCGGATGTCGACGCCGACGCCGACATCTTCGAACCCTTCGCGCACGGAACCGCCTCGGAAGGCGCAGGCCTGGGCCTGTCGGTCTGCCGCCAGATCATCAACCGCATGGGCGGTCGCATCTGGGCCGAGAACAACGCCGGGCGCGGCTCGACCTTCGCCTTCGAGCTGACCGCGCCCCAGGCCGTGATCCAGCCGGACGCCGCATCCAATGTCGCGGCCTTGGCCGATCTGACCTTGCAGACGCAACCCCACGTCCTGATCGTCGACGACAACGCCACCAACCGCGTGGTCGCCCAGGCCCTGTGCGAGATGTTCGGCTGCACCTCTGAGCTGGCAGAAGATGGCCTGGAGGCGCTGGAAGCCGTTCAGGCTCGCCCGTTTGACCTGATCCTGATGGACATCAAGATGCCGCGCATGGATGGGGTTCAAGCGACCCAGGCCATCCGCGCCCTGAACGGGCCGGAGCGCGACATCCCCATCGTCGCCCTGACCGCCAACGCCGATCCCGAGGACGCCAAGCGGTACGTCTCCATCGGCATGGCCGCCGTGGTCGAAAAGCCGATCAAGCCGGAACGTCTGCGCATGGCCATGAACGCCGCCATGAGCGTCGTGATCAGCGCCGAAGACGCCACGCCCATCCACAAGGGCCGTTCGGCCGCCTGACGGCCCACGCGGCCGATCGTATCCGCAAGACGCTCGACGCGCAGCGAGCGTCTCGTCATGATCGGCGCCTCCATGACCAACGCCAACCTGCTCTCCATCCTGCCGCAACTGGCCTCTGGCGCGGCCCACACCCACGCCCTGGGCTTCCTCTATGAGGGCCTGACCGACGATAAGGCCGTGCGCCTGCGCGTCCCTTATCGCGCCGATCTGGTCGGAGATCCCGACAGCGGCGTCCTGGCCGGCGGCCTGGTCACCGCCCTGCTGGATCATGTCGGGGGCATGGCCGTGTGGATCGCCATGGACGCCTTTCGGCCCATCGCCACCCTGGACCTGCGCGTCGACTATATGCGGGCCGCGGCGCCAGGCCGCGATCTTCTGGCCCAGGCCCGATGTTATCGACTGACGCCGTCGATCGGCTTCGTGCGCGCCTGGGCCTTCGAGGACGACCCGTCCGATCCCGTCGCCGCCGCCCAGGCCGCCTATGTCGTCAACGGCGAAAAGAACGCCGGGTCGCCGTCATGAGCGACGATCTGCTGAGCCGCCTGCCCTATGCCGTCTTCCTGGGCCTGACTGGTGAAGAGACGGACCAGGGCGTCCGCGTCGCCATGCCCTTCGCCGACCGCTTGATCGGCAATCCAATGCTGCCGGCCCTGCACGGCGGCGCCATCGCCGCCCTGCTGGAGATGACCGCCATCGTTCAGGTGGCCTCGACCTATCCGCGCCTGCGGCTGCCCAAGCCGATCAACGTCACCGTCAGCTATCTGCGCACCGGCCGCCCGCGCGACACCTTCGCCCTGGCCCGCATCAGCCGCGCCGGACGCCGCGTGGCCCATGTGACGGCCGAGGCCTGGCAGGCGGATGGCGCCGACCCCATCGCAAGCCTGACGGCGCATTTCCTGCTCCAAGAGCAAAACACGCAATAGTTGTACGAATCATACTCATGGCTGTATCACGTCCCGAGCCGCCCCTCGGAGACGATGATCATGACCAGACACGACATCGGCGAATCGCTCGCCGGACGCCTTTACGCCGCCGAGGCCGCCATCGACGCCGCCCTGGCCGAGACCGCGACCCTGGCCGCCATGCTTCCGGCCGCCCGCGCCCAGGCCTATCTGTCGGCCGTCAGCGGCCAGAAGGCGTTCGACGGCGCGGCCGCCTCCATATCGGCGCTGGCCGAGGCGCGATCCCACCTGGTTCAGACCCACAACACCCTGGCCGCCCTGGCGCGCAAACTGGGGCTGGAGGCCCTGGCCGTGGGACCCGTCGACAAGCCGGACGACCAGCCCCCGCGCGACGGATCCGGCGGCCTCCAGGCTAAAAACGCCTGTTTTCAATATGATGCGGATCGCCAATAAGGTAAACAAATCCCTACCAAATTCTCCCCGAGCGTGTTAACTATTCGCTTACTGTTCTGAATAGGAGGGCTTACATGGACAGGACTGAAGTCATCGCCAGCGTCGCTGGTGATCTGCACGCCACTGAAAAGGCGATCGACGCCGCCATCACCCAGGCGACCACCCTGGTCCAGTCCATGATCGGCGGCCGCGCCGCCCTCTCGGTCTCGCCCGTCGCCTTCACGATGTCGCAGACCAAGGCCATGGACACCATCGCCGCCCTGAGCACGGCGCGTGAGGCCATCGTGGGCTGCCACGCCGAGCTGCAAAAGGACCACCGTCGCATGGGTTGGGGCGTGTACGCCGTCGGCCCGGTCGACAAGCCCGACGATTGGGAGACTCCGATGCGCCCTGGCGGCGGCGGCGTATCCAATCACTTGACCCGGGTGGCGTGAATTCGCTGTTAGATAGGAAACTGGTCATTCCGTATTGACCAGACTCGAGTCATGTTCGCCCCCTTGTCGTTTCACGGCATGGGGGCGTTCTTTTTTGCTCGACACCCTGCCCGGTCAGATCGGCGCCGCCCTGACGGTCGGCGTCTGTTTGTTCGCCTTTCTCAAGGGCGACGAACCCGAACGCATAACTGCGGGCGCCTTCATGCTCGGATGGTTCGCCACCCTTCTGGCCCAGCGCGATAGCGACCTCTATGACGTTCAGTGGGCCATGTTCGGCCTGGACGTCATCATGCTGATCGTATTCGGCGCCGTAGCCTGGAAATCGGGCCGCACCTGGCCGATCTGGGCCACCGCACTTCAACTTCTGGTTGTTGTGAGCCACATCATGATCATGATCGACCTGCGCACGCCGATCGGCTCCTTCTATGCGGTGTTGAACCTGGCCGGCTACGGCATCCTGCTGTGCCTGGCCATCGGCACCTTCTGGGCCTGGCAGGAACGCCGCGCCGCGGGGCTGGAATAGGCCGATATTCCTAACTATAAGAATTCGGACGAATCAGGCGTCCGAACCCATGCCCCTGCCACACCCCAAGCTTTGGAAAGCCCTGGACTCCCTGGCCCGTCGCCAGGGTCTGAGTCCGTCGGCCCTGGCGCGACGGGCCGGACTGGACGCCACCGCCTTCAACCCCTCCAAACGCTTCGGTCCTGGCGAACAGGCCCGTCCGCGCTGGCCCTCGACCGAAAGCCTGGCCGCCGTGCTCCAGGCCACAGGGATCTCTCTGGCCCAGTTCGCGGCCCTGGCCGAGGACGATGCGGCCCCGACCATTCCCCTGCTCGGTCTGGCTCAGGCTGGTCAGGACGGTTTCTTCGACGACGCGGGCCTGCCGGTCGCCGAGGGCTGGGATCAGACCGATCTGCCGCGCGCCTCCGACACCCTGTTCTCACTGCGGATCAACGGCGATTCCATGTCGCCTCTGTATCGCGAAGGCGACCGGGTGATCGTCGACCGCGCCGTCGTCGACGTGCGGCGCGGCGACCGGGTCGTGGTGCGCACGACAGGCGGCGAGACCCTGGCCAAGGAGATCGCCTCCCTGACCGCGAAGCAGATCACCCTGTCCTCGATCAATCCCGCCTATCCGCCCCGCGTCATCCCCCGCGCCGACATCGCCTGGATGGCCCGCATCCAGTGGGTCAGCCAGTAGCGCCGCCCGAACCGGACACGAACTCGCGCACAGCGGCGCCCTCAAGCAGCGAGCGACCGCGTCGTGAGTGATAGGGCCAAGAAAGAATATCCGCCCTCAAGCAGCGAGACGCCGCGCGTCGAGCGATAGGGCGAAAAGAAAAAGGCCGCCCCCTTCGGAGCGGCCTTTCCCATCTCTGCCGGTCGTCGCCTCAATAGGCGCTGACGTGGTTGGCGCTGACCCAACCGCCGCCAGCGATCTGGACCCAGCCGGGCTGCGAGCCGATGGCCGTCACCGGCTGGCCGGCTTGCAGCAGGCCCATCTGGCGATAGTTGGTCCCCGGACCCGAGCGGATGCGCAGGTTCGAGGTGGCGCGCACCATATTGGCGTTCGGCTGGCCATAGGCGCGGGCGCGTTGCTGGTTGCAGCCGATGTAGCTGCCGGCCGCAGCGCCCGCGGCGGCCCCGGCCACAGCGCCCAGCGTGCGCTCGTTGCGGGCGACGTTGGAGCCGACCACCCCGCCCAAAACCGCGCCGATCAGGGCGCCGGTGCGCTGGCGGCCGCCGGGCGCGTCGCAGTTGGTGACGCCATTGGCCTGCTGGGCCGCGGCCGCGGTCGGCAGGGCGGCCGGAGCCAGACCACCCAGCAGGGCGGCGGCGGCGATGGCGGCGGAAATCTTCTTCGACATGACTCATCTCCTGTCATCGAGTTGGTCGATGGCATGGAGACTGACTCACCCCGCCTGAAGGCTGCCCTGAACGCCTCGTTATATTCGGTTCATCTTTCCTGGCCCTATCGCTCGCGACGCGGTCGCTCGCTGCTTGAGGGCGTTTCTTGGCCCCACCGCTCGACGCGCGGCGTCTCGCGACTTCAGGGCCTGTCGGATCAGGCCGAGGCCAGTTCTCCGGCCGCGCCCTGTTCGATCAGTTCGATCGTCTGCGGCAGGCCGTAGATGGCGGCGAACGAACCGAAGCGTGGTCCCTGACTGGCGCCCAGCAGAACCTCGTACAGGGCCGCGAACCAGGCGCGCAGCGGCTCGAACCCATGGTCCTTGCCCACCGCATAGACTTCGCCCTGGATGATCTCGCTGTCGGTCGTGTCGGCGGGCAACGCCTTCAGCCGCGCGGCCAGATCGCGGAAGGCCGCGGCCTCCTGCTCGGTCGGCGCGCGATAGGCCTTGGTCGGCTTCACGAAATCGACGTAGTAGTTCAGCGCCCTGTCCATCAACTGGTCCAGCACCGGTTCGTTGTCCGGCGTCGCCTGGGGCAGGTATTTCGCCATATAGGCCCACAACTGGTCCTTGTTCGACGCATTGGCCACGCCGACAAGATTCAGCAGCAAGGCGAACGACACCGGGCTGGCGACCTCGGGCGGGGCGCCCGCGTGAATCGACCAGACGGCGTTGTCGATCCGCTTGGCCGGCTCCTGGGTGCGGAACTGGTCGATGAAGCTCAGATAGTCGTCGATGGCACGCGGAATGACGTTGAAATGCAGGCTCTTGGCCGACTTCGGCGACTGGAACATATACCAACTCAGGCTCTCGGGCGTGCCGTAGCGCAGCCACTGTTCCATGGTCAGGCCGTTGCCCTTGGACTTGGAGATCTTCTTGCCCTCGATGTCGAGGAACAGTTCATAGTTGAACCCGTCGGGGGGCGTGCCGCCCAGAGCGCGACAGATCTTGCCGCTCTCTCGCACGCTTTCGATCAGATCCTTGCCGGCCATTTCATAGTCGACATCCAGCGCCGTCCAGCGCATGGCCCAGTCCGGCTTCCATTGCAGCTTCACATGGCCGCCGGTGACCGGAACCTCGGTGCGTCCGCCCGCCGGGTCGTCGAAGACGATGGTCCCCTTTTCGACATTGCGCTCCAGCGTCGGCACCTGCAGCACATGGCCGGTGATCGGGCTGATCGGCAGGAAGGGCGAATAGGTGGCCCGCCGCTCCTCGCCCAGGGTCGGCAGCATGATGGCCATGACTGCGTCATAGCGTTCCAACAGGGTCAAAAGCGTCGCGTCGAACCGGCCCGAGCGATAGGTCTCGGTCGAACTCATGAACTCGTAGTCGAAGCCGAAGCTATCGAGGAAGGCGCGAAGCCGCGCATTGTTGTGCTGGCCGAAGCCCTCATGCGTCCCGAACGGATCGCGCACCTTCGTCAGCGGCAGATGCAGGTCCTCAGCCAGCATCTCAGGATTGGGCACCCCGTCCGGCACCTTCCGCAGCCCGTCCATGTCGTCGGAAAAGGCGATCAGCCGCGTGGCCCAATGGTCGCCGGTCAGGGCGCGAAAGGCGTTGCGCACCATGGTCGTGCGCGCCACCTCGCCAAAGGTGCCCATGTGCGGCAGGCCCGACGGGCCGTACCCCGTCTCCAGCACCACCGGCCGCTGCAACGCCTCGAACGTCGCCAGCGCCTCGTCCGCCTTGCCCGCGTCGATCAGCAGCTTGGCCTCATCCCGCTCGGCGTCCGACAGGCGCTTCTTCAACACATGAGCCAGCAGATTGCGGGCCTGTTCGAAAGGCCAGGACTTGGCGTCGCGCGCCAGGGTTTCGAGGTCGTGCAGCATGACGGGCGGTTTGCAGCCTCAGGCGCGACGGGTCAACGACTGGCGAGAGGCTTTCCATCTCACCCTGCCGCACAGCGACGGAGAAGAGACGGATTATGCAGCGCCTTGACCCTGCCGTTCACGCATGGCCTTTGCGCCGCCTGATGAAGACCGCCGACTTCGATTTCGATCTGCCCGAGGACCGCATCGCTCTGCGCCCGGTCGAGCCGCGCGATTCCGCCCGGTTGCTGGTGGTGCGCGACGGCGGGCTGGAGGACCGGATCATCCGCGATCTGCCCGACTTCCTGCGGCCCGGCGACGCCCTGGTCTTCAACGACACCCGCGTGATCCCGGCGCGCCTGTCCGGCGTGCGCCAGCGCCCCGGTCCCGACGGCGAGACCCTGGCGGTCGAGGTCGAGGCCACCCTGCACCAACGCGATGCGCCCGACGTCTGGTCCGCCTTCATGAAGCCGGGCAAGCGCATCAAGCTCGGCGACCGCATCCGCTTCGGCCCCATGACCGACGGCGCCTGCGAACTGGGCCGTCTGGACGCGATGGTGGAAGCCAAGGACGAAGACGGCCTGATCGTCCTGCGTTTCGACCTGGCCGGCCCGGCGCTGGACGATGCGATCCGCGACGTGGGGGTCATGCCGCTGCCGCCCTATATCGCCGCCAAACGGCCCGAGGACGACCGCGACCGCTCGGACTATCAGACGGTTTTCGCCGAATACGACGGCTCCGTCGCCGCTCCGACCGCGGGGCTGCATTTCACCCCCGCCCTGCTGGAGGCGATCCGCGCGCGCGGCGTTTCCACTCATGCGGTGACCCTGCACGTCGGCGCGGGCACCTTCCTGCCGGTCAAGGCCGAGGACACCGCCGACCATCGGATGCACAGCGAATGGGGCGAGGTGTCCGCCGCCGCCGCCGCCGCCCTCAACGCCGCGCGCGCCACGGGGGGGCGCATCGTCTGCGTGGGCACCACCTCCCTGCGTCTGCTGGAAAGCGCCACAGGCCCGGACGGCGTGGTCCGCCCCTTCCACGGCGACACGGCCATCTTCATCACGCCCGGCTATCGGTTCCGCGCCGCCGATGTGCTGATGACCAATTTCCACCTGCCGAAATCGACCCTGTTCATGCTGGTCAGCGCCTTCTGCGGGCTGGAAGCGATGAAGGCGGCCTACGCCCATGCGGTCGCGACGGGCTATCGCTTCTATTCCTACGGTGACGGCAGCCTGCTGTTCCGTTCACTATCGTCCCTCTCTCAGGAAGAGGGTTCTCGGTATTGGCTTCAGCCTTCACATCCCGGGGCGTCGCCCCATTGAAACCTCTGCCGATTTCGAGTTTTCCCGCCCATAGGCCTGACGCCCGCCCCTGCTGCACTATGATCGGCAGGCCGCCACCTCAACGCCCCGTCCGGGATGCACGAATTGCACTCTTTGGACTCTCTTTTTTCGAGTGCAATTTTGCCGTTCCCCTTCGACATCTCCGCCACTGACGGCCGCGCGCGCACCGGCGTCCTGAAGACCCCGCGCGGCGACATCCGCACCCCGGCCTTCATGCCGGTCGGCACCGCTGCGACGGTCAAGGCCCTGACGGTGGATCAGGTGGCCCAGACCGGGGCCGACATCCTTCTGGGCAACACCTATCACCTGATGCTGCGGCCCGGTCCCGAGCGAATGCAGCGCCTGGGCGGCCTGCATGAATTCATGCGTTGGCCCAAGCCCATCCTGACCGACAGCGGCGGCTTCCAGGTCATGAGCCTGTCGGGCATCTCCAAACTGACCGAAGAGGCCGTCACCTTCTCCAGCCATATCGACGGCTCCAAACACGTTTTGACGCCGGAACGCTCGATCGAGATTCAGGCCGACCGGCTGGGTTCGGACATCGTCATGCAACTGGACGAATGCGTCGCCTGGCCCGCCGAAGAGAGCCGCGCCCGCCAGGGCATGGAGCTGTCCGCCCGCTGGGCCTTGCGCTCCAAGACCGCCTTCGGCGCCCGCGACGCCCAGGCCCTGTTCGGCATTCAGCAGGGTTCGACGTTCGAGAATCTGCGCCGCGAATCCTCGGATCGACTGCGTGAGATCGGCTTCGACGGCTACGCCATCGGCGGCCTGGCCGTCGGCGAGGGGCACCAGGCCATGTGCGAGGTGCTGGACTACGCCCCCGATATGCTGCCGACCGACCGGCCGCGCTATCTGATGGGGGTCGGCAAGCCGGTGGATCTGGTCGAGGCGGTCTGGCGCGGCGTCGATATGTTCGACTGCGTCCTGCCCACCCGCGCCGGCCGCCACGGCCAGGCCTGGACCTGGAACGGCCCGATCAATCTGAAGAACGCCCGCTTCGCCGAGGATCAGGACCCGCTGGATGCCGAGGTCCCCTGCCCGGCCTCGCAAACCTATTCAAAGGCCTATCTGCATCACTTGATCCGCGCCGACGAAATCCTCGGCAAGGTCTTGTTGTCCTGGCACAACATCGCCTTCTTCCAGGCATTGACGGCGGCGATGCGCGCGGCGATCTCGGAAGGCCGGTTCGACGCCTTCCGCCGCGACTTCCACGCGCGTCACGTCTCGAACTAGCGCCGCGTCCGCGTCGGCTGAAACCAGCTCGGCGCCGCGGGCGGGGCGCAGTTGCGCTGCATGCCGACGCCCTTCAGGAAGGCGCGGCGCATCCGTCCGGCCTGGATCGCCGACTGGACGTGGCGGCTGTGCGCGTCGGCGCCCGACAGTCGTCGAATCCAGCTTCGGCCGGGGATGAAGTCGGTCGTCGTATCACGCACCGCGTCCAGCGCCGCCTGCGACGCCGCATCGGCGGCGCGCTCGCTCAGAAAACGGCCGTCGGGACCGGGCGGTTCGTCCAGGTCCGGTCCCAGCGCGTCGTCCAGCCGCGCGATCTCGGCGGCGATGGGGCGGCACTGGGTCAGGTTGCGCAGGTCGTAGGGATTGGCCTCGGCCTGAAGCAGGACCGTGGGGATCTGACGCCGCATCAGGTTCAGATCCTCCAGCGGCGCCGTGGCGGCCGCCTCGAACCCACGCCCGAACTGGCCCGCGCCCTCGGCCACCGACCGTCCGGCGTTGCAGCCCGACAGGACCGTACAGGAGACCAGAATGACAGGCAGGACGCGACGCATGGAGCGAGTTCAACACGCGCGGCGGGAAAGGGAAAGCGCCGCCATGGTACGTCCTCTCGGGCTCGAACCGAGGACCCTCTGATTAAAAGTCAGATGCTCTAACCAACTGAGCTAAGGACGCATCGCATGGCGGCGCGAGGGCGCCTTCTCTTTCATCCGTCGTTTCGGGTCAAGTCTCTGACCGACCCAACAGGCAAAAGACCAGCCGCATTGTCGCGTCGGCGCCGGCGAACAGCACGGCGTTCTGGCCGAATTCGTCACCCAGGGCGCAGGCTTGGTCGAACGTCAGCCCCAGGGCGACCAGGCTGGGTTCCGAATCCCAGCCGCCGTCCGGGTCGCGGCCCTCGGCGGCCAGCCAGGTCAGGCCCAGGGCCTCGATGCGCCCTTTCAACCGGGCCTGATCCGCCTGATTCTCGGCCAGGCCGCGAGGCCGACTCTCGGGATTCCAGGCGGTGAGGAAACAGGCGGTCGTCGCCGCGCGCGCGGCCATGACGGCGGCCAGGGGGCCGCAGGTCCGGCCCAGCCTCAACCGCGCATCCGCCCCATCCGGCAGGGTGACGAAATAGTGCGCGCGCGCATAGGCGTCGGCGCAGGCGGCCAGGGAACGATCCATGCCCCGATCATGGACCGGCGACGTCTGGGGTCAACCGCTCGACGCCCCGCCCGGCGCCGGTTAAGCCTGGACCATGCCTCCCCTTTCCGGCGTCCGCATTCTGGAATTCGACGGCCTGGGTCCGGTGACCTTCGCGGGCCTGATGCTGGCCGATCTGGGCGCCGAGGTGCTGCGCCTGACCCGCACCGACGGGGCCGCTGCGTTCCAGGATGTCGGGGGCGCCGTGCTGCATCGCGGACGGACGGCCGTGCCCGTCGATCTGAAGTCGCCAGGGGACCGTGAAGGGCTTCTGCGCCTGGCCGCCTCGGCCGATGCGGTGATCGAAGGCTTTCGGCCCGGCGTGATGGAGCGGCTGGGCCTGGGACCCGACGACCTGGCCGCGTGCAACGGCCGTCTGGTCTATGGCCGCGTCACCGGCTGGGGGCAGACAGGGCCGCTGGCGCATCAGGTCGGTCATGACATCAACTACATCGGCCTGACCGGCGCCCTGTACGCCATGGGCGAGCCGGATCGCCCGCCGCGCCCGCCGCTGAATCTGGTCGGCGACTATGGCGGCGGGGCCATGATGCTGGTCGTGGGGGTCCTGGCGGCGCTGGTCGAGGCGCGGACCAGCGGACGCGGGCGGGTCGTCGACGCCGCCATGACCGACGGCGCCGGATTGTTGTCGGCCCTGTTTCCGGCCCTGGCGGCGCGGGGTCTGTGGTCGGATCGGCGCGGCGCGAACCTGCTGGACGGCGGCGCGCCCTTCTATCGCTGCTACGCCTGCCGCGACGGGCGCTTCGTGGCCGTCGGCGCCCTGGAGCCGCGCTTCTACGCCGCGCTTCTGTCGGGGCTGGAGATCGATCCGGCCGAGGCGCCCCAGCACGATCCGGCGGCCTGGCCGGGGCTGCATGACCGGTTCGCGGCCCGCTTCGCCACGCGCGATCGCGACGACTGGAGCGCCCATTTCGCCGCCACGGAGGCCTGCGTCACACCGGTTCTGACCTTCGCCGAGGCGGCGACGCATCCGCACAATCGGGCGCGGGGCGCCCATGTCGAGGTTGGCGTCGTTCAACCCGCGCCCGCGCCGCGTTTTGATGGGAAAATCGCCCCGGTCACGGCCGAACGACCGGCCTTGTCCCTGGATCAGGCCCTGGCCCGCTGGGCTTAGGCGACGGCCGCCGTCGACGCGCGCTCGGCGCAGGCCGTCTCCAGCGTCTCGGCCAGAACAGCGGCGTCGATAGGCTTGGTCAGGAAGGCATAGACCCCCGCCGCGTCCCAGGCGGCGCGATGCACGTCCATGGCGTTGGCGGTCAGGGCGATCACCGGCGTATCGGTGTTGGCCCCGTGACCGTGAATGCGGCGGGTCGCCTCCAGCCCATCCATGATCGGCATCTGCATATCCATCAGGATGGCGTCGAACCGTTCCACCGCCGCCGCATCGACCGCATCCGCGCCGTTTTCGACCAGGGTCAGGCGGCAGCCGTGCGGTTCCAGCAACAGGCGCAGGATCTTGCGGTTCACCTCATGATCGTCAGCAGCCAGGATCGAACGTCCGGCCAGGCCGACCGGCTCCGAGATGAAAGCGGCGGCGGCGTCAGCCCTTTGGGGGGCGGGCGCGATCGCCGGTCGGATCTCGCCGACAGCGGCCGCCGGCACGGAGAAGCGAAAGGTCGACCCTTCGCCCTCGACGCTTTCGGCCGTCAGGGTTCCGCCCATCATTTCGGCCAGACGACGACTGATCGTCAGGCCCAGCCCCGTCCCGCCGAAACGCCGGGTCGTGCCCGCCTCGGCCTGTTCGAAACCATCGAAGACCCGCGCCAGTCGCGACGCCGGAATGCCGCAACCGGTATCGGTCACGGCGATCTCCAGCCGATCGCCGACCCAGGCGGCGTCCAGGGCGATGTGTCCCTGGGCGGTGAATTTCACGGCGTTGGACAACAGGTTGAAGACGATCTGCTGGAACCGCAGCGGGTCGGTGCGCACCGTCGTCGGCAGGTCGGCCGCCAGGCTCAGCCGCATCCGCACGCCGTTGGCAGCCGCCCGGCCTTCCCACAGACGCACCATGGCCGCCAGCTTGCTCTTCAGCTCCAATTCGGCGGTCTCCAACTGCATCTTGCCGGCTTCGATCTTGGAAAGGTCCAGCACGTCGTTGAGCAAGCCCAGCAGCACATCGCCCGCGTCGATCAGCATATCGACATGATCGCGCTGCGCCTTGTCCAGCCGCGTCCGGCGCAGCAGGCCGGCGGCCGTCATCACGGCGTTCATGGGCGTGCGGATCTCATGGCTGATCACGGCCAGGAAATCCGACTTGGCCGCGCTGGCCACCTCGGCCTTGCGTCGCTCGGCCAGGGCCAGACTTCCGGCCTCGCGCAAGGCCCGGGTGGTGTTCGCGCTCTGCCGCACGGCCGCGACCAGGTGGGCCACGTACATCAACCCGCCCACGGCGATCAGGGCCAGGACCGGCTCGCGGAAAAGCACGGCGCTGAGAACCGGCAGGCCGAGGAAATAGAGTCCGTGCGGAATCACGGCCGACAGCAGCAAGGCCCGGCTGTGGTGCATATGCAAACTGACGTGCAACAGCCCTCCGGCCACCTGGATCATGGCGAAGACCCGCCCAGGCTCTCCGCCCCGGAACCACAGATAGGCGGCGATGCTGGAATAGATGACCACGTTCAGGGTCGAGGCGGCGCAACACAGGATTTTCCTTCGCCGACTCGGCTCACGGTCCTGCGCCTGGCGCAGCGGCCGAAAGACGACCCAGTCCACCCCCTGCCCCACGACGACCGCGGCGAACCAGGCCACCGGCCAGATCGACGGCGCCGTGACCCAGGCCACCAGGCCGATGAAGGCCGCCAGAGCCAGCCGGGTGGGCAGTTCGCGAAAGCGAACCTGCGCCACCATGGCATAGGGCGTGCTGGTCATCATCGCATAGGCTCCTCCAGCCTTCACTCTGCCTGAGCAAATCGAAAGGATTGGTTGAAGACCGGATGACGCGGCGCTGCGGGGCCGTTATGGAACGGTCAGGCCGTTCGAGCGTTGGCCGACCGACAGACGGGGGAATGCCGTGAACCGCAAGATCATCGCCGCCGCAGCCGCCTTCGGCCTGACCCTGGGCCTGGCCGCCTGCGACAATTTCCAGTCGCCGCAGGATGAGACGATCGAGACCGCCTCTGACGGCGTCGAACCGGTCGCGCCCGCCGCGGAAGAGGTCGCCGTTCCGGCCGCGGCCCCCAGCGCTGCGGACCAGCCCCCCGCCGACAACACCGCCCTGCCGCCCGAGAAACGCACCTCGGAAGAGACCGTAAAGCCGGAAAGCGAAACTCTGTTCTACTGACGCCATGTCGGCGCCACAGCCGCGTGGAAAAGGCGGTCGCTTCGCCGTCGTCGTCGCAGGGATTCGTTTGACCGTCAGGCCGCTCTCATTGATCGCCGCCCTGGGCCTTTGGGCGGCCTGCGCCCTGTCGGCCGCGGCGGAGCCGCGCGCCCAGATTCGAGGCGACATGGACGGCGCTCTGCGCGAGCAGATCGTTCGCGCCGTGGGCGACGCCAAAGAGCCGCCCGCCAACCGGTTCGAAGCGCGCCGCCGCGCGCGCGAGGCCGCCTCGACGGCCGAGGCCCTGTTGCGCTCAGAGGGCTATTATCAGCCGGAACTGCAAGATCTGGTCGAGGGCGAAACCCACCCGATCGCAGTCGTTCAGATCACGCCCGGCCGCCGCTTCGTCCTGACCACGCCGACGATCAACTGGTTGCCCCTCGAACCCTCGGGCGAGGCCGCCGCCGCAGCCGCCGCGGAAGTCGGGATAAAGGCGGGCGATCCGGGCCGCGCCGTCGAGGTCATCGCCGCGGAAGGACGCATCATCGCCAGTCTGACGCGCCAGGGGTATGCCGACGCTAGGACCGAGCCGCGTCGGGTCGTGGTCGATCATGCCGCCTTCACCGTCGACCCGACCTACAATGTCTCGGCCGGACCGCTGGTTAAGCTGGATGGGGTCCTGGTCGAGACGCGGGGACCTACCAATCCGCGTTGGGTCGCCGATCTGGCGCCGTGGGCCGAGGGCGAACGCTACAACCCCGACGACGTTGCCGAACTGGAGCGCCGCCTGCTGGAGACCGGCGTCTATGACGGCGTCGGCGTGGCCCTGGCCCCGCCCGAGCGCACCAACGCCGACGGCCACCGCCCGGTCATCGTCACCCTGACCGACCGGTCGCGGCGCATCACCGAGGCAGGGGCCACCTTCTCGACCGCCGAGGGGTCGGGCGTGGATGTGATCCAGACCCGCTACAACCGCCTGGGCCGCGCCGACACCCTGCGGATGGAAGTGCGGCTGGCCGACGTCGACAGCCGCATCGGCGCCGATCTCAGCCTGCCGCACTGGGGGATCGCGGGACGGACGCTGCGCCTGTCCGCCGCCGCCGTGAACGAAGACACCGAAGCCTATCGCCGGATCGCCCTGGTCCTGGCCGCCGATCTGCAACAGCGCATCGGCAAGACCTCCTGGTTCAGCTATGGCGTCGGCCTGGATGCGGGTCATTACACCCAGACGCGGTTCGACCCCCTGACCGACCTGCCGGTCGTATTCGATCAGAACCTCGCTGTCCTGACCGGGCGCGCCGGAACCTATTGGGATCAGTCGAACGACCCGCTGGACCCGACCTCGGGCTGGCGCGTCACCGCCTCGGCCCAGCCCACCGCCGTGGCGGGCGACGCCACGGCCCTGTTCCTGAAGGCGGAAGCCCAGGGCACGGCCTATTTTCCGATCGACCGATCCGCCCGCACGGTGATCGCCACGCGCCTGCGTCTCGGCTCCATCGTCGGCGCAGGCGAGTTGAGCGTGCCCTCGGATCGACTGTTCTATTCCGGCGGCGGCGGCTCGGTGCGCGGCTACGAATATCAGGGCGTGGCCCCCCGCCTGCCCGACAATACGCCGCGTGGCGGCACCAGCCTGTTCGAAAGCTCGCTGGAGGTGCGCCGAGACCTGGGTCGCGGCTTCCAGGCGGTGGGCTTCATCGACGCCGGCTCGGTCGGCTTCGACGAGTTCCCGGACTTCGCCAACCTGCGCTACGGCGCGGGCTTCGGCGTGCGCTACAAGCTGCCGTTCGGCCCGATCCGCGCCGACATCGCCTTCCCCCTGGATCGACGGCCGGGCGACGCGGACTTCCAGATCTATGTCTCGATCGGACAGGCGTTTTGACCGAGACCCCGCCGACCGAAGCGCCCGAAGCGCCCGCCAGACCCCAGGCGAAGCGCGCCCGCCTGCGGCTGACGGCCCTCATCGTCGGCGGCCTGTTCGCGGGCCTGCTGGCGCTGCTGATCGTCGGCTTCGTCGGCGGACGCGCCTATCTGCGATCCGATTCCGGGCGCGAATGGGTCACCCGGTTCGTCGACGGCAAAAAGCTGAGCCGCTACGGGCGCATCAGGATCGAGGGCCTGCGCGGCGATCTGCTCGACGATTTCACCCTGGGCCGCGTCACCATGACCGATGCGAACGGCGTCTGGCTGGAGGCGACGGACATCCGTGTGGACTGGTCCTTTGGGCCGTTGCTGCTGCGCCGCTTTCACGCCCAGGACATTTCGGCCGGGCGCATCCGCCTGATCCGCCGCCCGGTAATCGAACCCTCGACCGAGCCGTCCAAGCCCATGCCGGTGGGCGTCGACATCGACCGGTTCGCGGCCGATGTCGAACTTGAAGAAGGCTTCAGCCGGGAATACGGCCGGTGGCGGCTCACCGGTTCCGCCGCCGTGCCGCGCAAGGGGTCCAAGACGGCCCACGTCGACGCCTACAGCCTGACGCGGCGGGGCGACTATCTGCGCGGCGCGGCGACCTTCGGCGACGCGGCGGCCTACCTGCGGCTGAATCTGCGCGCCCATGAGGCCCAGGGCGGCCCGATCGCCGGCGCGCTGGGCTATTCGCCCGACCAGCCCTTCTCGGCCGTGGCCGTGGTCAACGGCGAGATCGTCGACGCCCGCGTGACCACCGGCCGTTATACGCCCCTGATCGTGCGCGGACGTTACGGCGCCGCGGGGACGCGCATCTCCGGCTTCTTCGATTTCAGCGGCTCGGAGCTGCTGGCGCCCTTGGCGCGTCGCATCGGACCGACCGCCCGTTTCGGCTTGGCCGCCGTGCCGGATCCCAAGGACCGGGATCGACAAAGCGTGGGCTGGCGACTGATCGCCGAGAACCTGAATTCGAACGCGCGCGGGATCATCCGCTTCAAGGACCGCGACGCGCCCGAGGGCGTTCGACTGGAGATTTCGACGCCCTCTCTGACGCGACTGGCGGGAACGGGATTGGCGGGTCCGGCCGCCTATGCCGGGGTCTTCCGGGGCGACGCCAAGACCTGGTCGATCGACGGCGGGGTCAGCCTGCTGAACGCCTCCGTCGCCAGTTATCGGGCCGCGCGGATATTCGGACCTCTGGACCTCGCCGTCGACAAGGGACGGCTGGAGATCGAGACCGACCTGCGGGCTGCGGGCGGATCGACCGCCGGCGTGATCGGCGCCCTGTTGGGTTCGACGCCGCGTCTTCAGGGAACGGCGGTGCGACAGGCCGATGGCGCGATCCTGCTGCGCCGTGTCGAGGCGGACGGGCAGGCGTTGACCGTGCGGGGAACCGGCGGACGCGGCCTGGACGGCGGGCTGAATTTCCGGGGTCAGGCGCGGATCACCGACCTGTCACGCCTGCACCGCGGCGCGCGCGGCGCCTTCGGCGGCGACATTCAGGCCTCGACGGCGCGCACCGGTGCGCCCTGGACCATCGGCTTCGACGGACGCGGCGCGCGTCTGGTCACCGGCCAGGCCGAGCTGGACCGCCTGTTGGGACCCTCCCCGCGTCTTCAGGTGTCGGGCTTGCTGAGAAACGGCCGCATCGAACTGAACGACGGTCGCCTGACCGGCGCCCAGGGCCGCGCCTCGACCAAGGGGTTGATCGAGACTGACGGCCGCCTGCGCCTGGCGCTGGACTGGGCCGCGCAAGGGCCCTTCGCCGTCGGCCCGGTCGAGATCGGCGGGGCCATGACCGGGAACGGCGCCCTGACCGGCACCCTGGCGCAGCCGCGCGCCGACCTGACCGCCGCGCTCGACCGCATTGACGTCGGCGCGTTGAAACTGGACCAGGCGCGGCTGATCCTCAGTTTCCGCAAGGGGGCGAACAGTTCTGACGGCCGCATCGTCGTCACCGCCGGGTCGAACTATGGTCCGGCCAGGGCCTCGGGCGATTTCTTCCTGGGCGGTCCCAGCATCCGTCTGACCGATGTAGATCTGGACGCGGGCGGGGTCACGGCGCGAGGAGCGATCGCCCTGTCCCGCAACACGCCGTCCAGCGCCGACCTGACCTTCACCGCCCGGCCGGGCGCCTTCCTGGCCTCGGGCACGGCGGACGGGCGCATCCGGCTGACCGAGGGCGGCGGCGGCGACAGCGCCATCCTGGACGTCAACGCACGTAATGTGCGCCTGGCCGGGTCGACCTATGTCATACGTACTCTGAACCTGGATGGGCGCGGCGCCTTGGACCGCCTGCCCTTCACCCTGGCGCTCGATGTCGGCGGCGCCACGCCGGTGCAGTTCAATGGCTCGGGCGTCTATTCCCGCGAAGGCCAGGCGCGCAGCATCGTCCTGCGCGGCGGCGGGCGGGTGCGCGAGGTCGGCTTCACCACCCGCAATCCCGCCGTCATCGCCTTGTCCGGCGACGGCCGCGTGGCGCGACTGGACCTGAACGTCGGCGGCGGCGTACTGCTGGGCGAGCTGCGCCAGGACTCCAGCGCCGCCATTCTTCAGGCCGACCTGACCAGCGTGGAGTTGGGTTCCATCGCCCCGGACCTGCGCGGCCGCGTGACCGGCAAGGTGTCCCTGCGCGGCTCGGGCGGCGACCTGTCCGGCTCTGCCAATGTCAATCTTCAGGACATCCGCAGCATCGACGCCCCCGCCGGTCTGGCTGTCGGTGGCGAGTTCAACGCCGTGCTGGTCAATGACGAACTGCGCATCCAGGCCAATGTTCAGGATGAAGGCGCCGTCTCGGCGGAGGCTGACGTGGTCCTGCCTGTCGAAGCCTCGGCCGCGCCGCTGCGACTGGCGATCGCCCGCACCCGGCCGATGTCGGGCACGGTGTCGGTCCAGGGTCAGATCCAGCCGATCTGGGACCTGTTCTTCGGCGGCGAACGCGCCCTGGCCGGCCAGGTCGACGCCCGCGCCACCCTGGCGGGCACGGTGAACGAGCCGCGCCTGAACGGACGCCTGAACCTGACCCAGGGCGCGTTCAGCGACAGTCAGACCGGCCTTCGCCTGACCGATGTGACCCTGGCCAGCCGGTTCGACGACACCACCGCCCTGGTCGAGACCTTCACCGCTGCGGACGGCGGCCGCGGGCGTGTGACCGGCCAGGGCCGCATCGGCCTGCGTCAGGGTTCGGGATCGACCTTCCAGCTTCGACTGGCCGATTTCCAGATCCTGGACAACGATCTGGCCCAGGCTCGCGCCTCGGGTCCGCTGACCGTCGTGCGCGGCGAGGACGGCAATGTTCAACTGACCGGCCAGATCGACATCGACGAAGGCCGCATCGAGGCCAATCCGCCGGGGTCCAATGGCATCGTCCGCATGGACGTGGTCGAGATCAATCTGCCCGGCGGCGACGAGACGGAGGATGTCGAACGCACCGCGCGCGGTCCCCAGATCGGCCTGGACATCCAACTGCGCTCGTCCAACGGCCGCGTGCGGGTGGCCGGGCGCGGCCTGAACGTCGAAATGGACGTGAACGCCCGTATCCAGGGCACGATCACCCGCCCGGTGCTCAGCGGCACGGCCGGAGTGGTGCGCGGCGACTATGAGTTCGCGGGCAAGCGGTTCGTGTTCGATGATCGCGGCGTGGTCACCCTGTCGACCGATCCCCAGCGCATTCGACTGAACCTGTCGGCGGTGCGCGAGGACCCGGCCCTGACGGCCACCATCCGCGTCACCGGCACGGCCGCCTCGCCCGAGATCGAGCTGACCTCCACGCCGTCGCTGCCGCAGGACGAGATCCTGTCACAGGTGCTGTTCGGCCGTTCGGCCTCGCAACTGTCAGCCTTCGAGGCGGCCCAGTTGGCGGCGGGGGTGGCGGCGCTGGCCGGCGGCGGCGGTTTCGACGTGATCGGCAATCTGCGCGAACTGGCGGGGCTGGACCGATTGTCGTTCGGCGGCGAAGCCTCGGCCATGACGGTGGCCGGCGGACGCTACATCACCGACGACGTCTATCTGGAAATCATCGGCGGCGGTGAAGGCGGTGCGGCCGTGAACGTGGAATGGCAGGTGCGCCGCAACCTGACGATCAGCTCGAAATTCGGCGGCCAGGGCGACGCCAACCTGTCGATCCGCTGGCGGCGTTCGTCACGTCCGCCGGGCGCGCGCGACGACGACCAACGCCCGAACCGCTAGGGCCGAATGCTGGACCGAGCTCTGGGCCGAGCCGAACCGCGTCCGGCCCAACCGATTTCGGTCTAGAGGATTTCCAGCACCGCCTCGGGCGGACGGCCGATGCGCACGCCCTTGCCGCTCTCGGCCACCGGACGTTCGACCAGGATGGGATCGGCGATCATCGCCGCAATCAGAGCCTCGTCCGCCACGCCCTTCAAGGCCGCCGCGCCCGGCTCCTTGGCCCGCAGCAGAGCGCGAACTCCGCCCGCGCCCTGGGCCAGACGCTCCAGCGTCGGCCGGTCCCAGCCGGTCTTCAGATATTCGACTATGGTCGGTTCGACGCCGCGCGCGCGCAGCATCTCCAGCGAGGCGCGCGATGTGCTGCAACGAGGGTTGTGATACAGGGTCACCGACGCCGTCATCGGGCGGCCTCCATCCGCAGGGCGTCGAGCTTGGCGATGCCGCGCAGGCCCGCCACGTGCAGCGTGATCTGGATCGCCATGATCACGACCGACACGACGATCTCCCACATCGGCATCTCCGCCGCGTTCGGCGTCATGGACGCGACCAGCGGGGAAGCCAGCACGCCGATCAGGCCCAGGACGATCAGGACGATGAACAGAAGGGCGATGAACTTCCTCGGCTCTCGCCATTGCACGACGGCGAAGCCCATCTGAATGACCACCATGGCGATGCCGATCCAGAACCCGACCTGCATGCCAAGCGAGAGCACGGCCGCCGTCGCGGGGTCGGCGTTTTCGACCGCCTGAACCGCGACGTCGTCGGCCCGGACGAACGACGACGCGACGCCGACGACGCCGACGGCTACGCCGATCATGATGGATATGGCGCTGGCCCGCGCCGCGCGCAGGGCCTCGACCTCGGTGTGGATCGGCGCATTCGGGTTCATCGCCTTCAACCAGCTCATGGGTCTGTCCTCCCTGGAATGACGGTCGAACCTATGCCGCGCCGCCCCGATGGGAAAGCCCGCGACCTTCACCTTTGCGTTCCGCGCGTCTAGGGTCCGCGCCCATGCGGATTCTCGAAGCAGACCAGGCCGTGCTCGACCATGTCGCGGCGCGGGCCGACGCCCTGGTGGCGCGCGCGATCGCCTGGTCCGAGGTCAATTCCGGCTCCAGAAACAGGCCGGGGCTGAACCGCGTTCTGGATCTTCTGGAGGCCGAGGCCCGGACCCTTCCCGCCGTGGTCGAGCGCATTGCGACGGCCGGTTCGACCCTCGTCGGCGACGACGGCTCGGTGCGCGCCGAGGCGCACGCCGACGCCTTGAAGATCACCGCCCGGCCCGAGGCGCCGATCCAGGTCGTGCTGACCGGCCACTACGACACCGTCTTTCCGACCGAGAGCGCGTTCCAGCGCGTGACGGTTCGCCCCGACGGCGCCCTGAACGGTCCCGGAATCGCCGACATGAAGGGCGGGATCAGCGTGCTGCTGGGCGCGCTGGAGGCGTTCGAGACCCACCCCGGCCGTCATGGCGTCGGCTGGACCGTGCTGCTCAGCCCCGACGAGGAGATCGGCTCGCCCGCCTCGGCGCCCTTGCTGGCCGAACTGGGCGCGCGCGGCCACGTCGGCCTGACCTATGAGCCGTCGCTGCCCGACGGAACCCTGGCCGGGGCGAGGAAGGGCAGCGGCAATTTCCACCTGATCGTCACCGGCAAGGCCGCCCACGCCGGACGCGCCTTCGACGAGGGCCGCAACGCCGTCGCCGGCGCCGCCATGATCGCCGCCGCCCTGCACGCCCTGAACGGCCAGAGGGAGGGCGTCAGCGTCAATGTCGCCAAGATCTCGGGCGGCGGGCCGCTGAACGTCGTGGCCGACAACGCCGTGGTGCGCTGGAACGTGCGCGTGCCCGACCGGGCCGCCGCCGACTGGATCGTCGAACAGATCGACCGCCTGGTCGCCGCGCCGCCGTTCGAGGGGCTGAGCCTGCACCTGCATGGCGGCTTCACCCGCCCGCCCAAGCCGATGGACGCGGCCCAGACCGAACTGTTCGAAGCGGTGCGGCGCACCGGCGTCCTGCTGAACCAGTCGATCGCCTGGAAGCCGTCGGGCGGCGTCTGCGAAGGCAATAATCTGCACGCCGCGGGCCTGCCCAACATCGACACGCTCGGGGTCATCGGCGGCGACATCCATTCGGACCAGGAATACGCCTGGCCCGCCAGCTTCGCCGAACGCGCCCGCCTGTCGGCTCTGATCCTGTGCAAGATCGCCTCGGGCGAGATCGACGCGCGCCGACTGAAGGCGCTGCGCCTGGAGTCCCTGTAAATGCTCGTCGTTCGTCCCGCCGGTCCCGCCGACCTGGATCATCTGCTGGAACTGGCCATCCTGTCCGGTCCCGGCTTCACCAGCCTGCCGGAAGACCCCGACCAACTGGCCGAACGTCTGGACCTGAGCCGCGACAGCTTCGGCGGCAAGGTTCCCGCGCCCGAGCGTTGGTACACCCTGATGCTGGAAGAGACCGACACCGGCGACGTCGACGGCATCGGCTCGGTCAAGGCGGCCGTGGGGCTGAAGCGACCCTTCTTTTCGTTCCGCATCGTCAACAACACGGCCCAGTCGCCGTCATTGGGGCTGAAGCTGGATCACCAGACCCTGGTGCTGGTCAATGAATGCACCGGCTGGTCCGAGGTCGGCTCGCTGTTCCTCAAGGCCGACCGCAGGAAGGGCGGCGCGGGCCGTCTGCTCAGCCAGTCGCGCTATATGCTGATCGGCGCCGAGCCGGACCTGTTCGCCGAGACCGTGCTGGCCGAGTTGCGAGGCGTCTTCACCCCCGACGGCGCCTGCCCCTTCTGGGATCATGTGGCGCACAAATTCTTCCCCATGGAGTTCGATCAGGCCGACATGATGACCGGCTCGACCGACAAGCAGTTCATCCTGGATCTGGCCCCGCGCCATCCGATCTATGTCGAACTGCTGCCCGAACCCGCCCGCGCGGTGATCGGCAAGGTGCATCCGCAAGGCGTGCCGGCCATGGCCCTGCTGGAGAGCGAGGGGTTCCGGCCCAATGGCCTGATCGACATCTTCGACGCGGGTCCGACGGTCTCTTGCGGCCGCGACAACATCCGCACCGTGCGCGACGCCCGACCGATGACCGTCGCCCTCGCCGACGAGGTGGAGGCCGAACTGCCCGCCCTGATCTCAAGCGCCGCCGTCTCGGGCTTCCGCGCCGTGCGCCAGAAGGCGGGGATCGACGGGGATGTCGCCACCCTCACCCGCGAGACCGCCGACGCCCTGAGGGTGCGGCCCGGCGACACGGTGCGGATCAAGAGCTGAGAGCCTATCTGAACGTCATGACCCGTCTGATCTCCACCGATCCCGCCACCGGCGAAACCGTCTGGGAAGGCGACGTCGCCGCCCCGAACCAGGTGCTGGACGCCGTCGACGCCGCTCGCGCCGCCTTCCCCGACTGGGCCGATCGCCCGCGCGCCGACCGCATCGACGCGGTCAAGCGCTATCAGGCCGTTCTGAAAGACCGGTCCGAGGCCCTCGCCGAGACCATCAGCCGCGAGACCGGCAAGGCCCTGTGGGAAACCAGGACCGAGGTCGCGGCCATGATCGGCAAGGTCGACATCTCGATCCGGGCCTATGACGAGCGCACTGGCGAACGCCAGGCCGACACCGGCTTCGGCCGCGCCATCCTGCGTCATCGTCCGCACGGGGTGGCGGCGGTGCTGGGACCGTTCAACTTCCCCGGCCACCTGCCCAACGGCCACATCGTCCCGGCCCTGCTGGCGGGCGACACCGTGGTGTTCAAGCCGTCGGAGGAAACCCCCGCCGTCGGCCAGGCCATGGCCGAAGCCTTCGCCGCCGCCGACCTGCCGAGCGGGGTGGTCAATGTGGTTCAGGGCGGACGCGACACCGGCGCAGCCCTGCTGGACGCGGGCATCGACGCCCTGATGTTCACCGGCTCGGGCGCGGCGGGCGCGCATTTCCGGCGCAAATTCGCCGACGATCCGCACGTCATTCTGGCGCTGGAGCTGGGCGGCAACAATCCGTTGGTGGTGTGGGACGCCGCCGACGCCGAGGCGGCGGCCGGCATCGTGCTGCAATCGGCCTTCGTCACCACCGGCCAGCGCTGTTCCTGCGCGCGGCGTCTGATCGTGCCCGAAGGCGAGGCTGGCGACGCTGTCGTCCAGGCCGTCGCCGCCATGGCCGACCGCATCGTCTATGCGCCGTGGAACAGCAACCCGGAACCCTATGGCGGCCCGCTGATTTCGGAAAAGGCCGCCGCCGCCGCCCTGGCCGCCCTCCAGCACCGGATCGATGCGGGCGCCTGGGTGGTCCGGGCGTCGGGACCGATCGACAACCTGCCCGGCGCCTTCGTGCGGCCCGCGATCATCGACGTCACCGGCGTGGATGCGCCCGACGAAGAGATCTTCGCCCCCTTCCTGTCGGTCACCCGTGTCGGTTCGTTCGACGCCGCGATCGCCGAGGCCAACGCCACCCGCTACGGCCTGTCGGCGGGGCTGATCAGCGACGATCCGAAGAATTGGGACCGCTTCATCCGCCGCATCCGCGCCGGTGTGGTCAACTTCAACCGCCCGACCACGGGCGCCGCCGGGGATATGCCGTTCGGCGGCCTGGGCGCCAGCGGAAACCACCGGCCCAGCGCCTATTACGCCGCCGACTACTGCGCCTATCCGGTCGCCAGCTTCGAGGCCGATGCGGTGCGGAACATCGAGGGCGAGATCAAGGGCCTGAGATGACCGCCATCGAAGCCAACGCCGACGGGCTGATCGGGCCGACGCATTCCTACGCAGGGCTGTCGCCGGGCAATCTGGCGTCGCGGCTGAACAAGGGCGAGGCGTCCAACCCGCGCGCGGCGGTGTTGCAGGGTCTGGACAAGATGAAGCGGCTGGCGGATCTGGGTCTGCCCCAGTTCGTCCTGCCGCCGCACGAACGGCCCGACATTCCCTTTCTGCGCGACCTCGGCTTCTCCGGCACGGACGCTCAGGTGCTGGAGCGGGCCTGGACGGACGCGCCCGCCTTCGCCGCCGCCGCCTGCTCGGCCTCGCCCATGTGGGCCGCCAACGCCGCGACCGTGACGCCCAGCGCCGACGCCGCCGACGGCCGGGTGCATTTCACCCCCGCCAATCTGGTGACCAACCTGCACCGCAGCCTGGAGCACGCCCAGACGAAGCGGTCTCTGGACGCCCTGTTCCCCGATCCGGCGCGCTTCGCCGTCCACGACGCCCTGCCCTCCGTGGCGCACCTCGCTGACGAGGGCGCGGCCAATCACGTGCGGCTGTGCGCCGATCACGGCGAGCCCGGCATGAATCTGTTCGTCTATGGACGACAGGCTTTTGAGGAATGGCACGGCGCGTTCCCTGCGCGTCAGACGCTCGAGGCGTCCCAAGCGGTCGCCCGCCGTCACTGCATCGCGCATTGGTTTTTCACGCCTCAGTCAGAGACCGCGATCGCGGGCGGCGTCTTCCACAACGACGTGGTTTGCGTTGGCGCCAAGACCTGCCTTTTCTATCATGAAGACTCCTTCGCCGACCCTGCCGCCGTTGATTACCTCAGGGGCGCGAGCGAGAACCTTTTTGAGCTTCAGGCGATCAAGGTCTCCGCCGCCGACCTGCCGCTGGCCGACGCCATCTCCAGCTATCTGTTCAACTCCATGCTGGTGTCGATCCCAGGCCGCGATCGTCTGACCCTGATCTGCCCGACCGAGACACGCGACAATCCGCGCAGCCATGCGGTGGCCGAAGCCCTGGTCGCCTCCAACGGTCCCATCGGCCACGTCGACTATGTCGATGTGCGCCAGTCGATGCGCAACGGCGGCGGTCCCGCCTGTCTGCGCCTTCGCGTGGTGCTGACCGAGCCGGAACTGGAGGCGGCCAATCCAGGCATGCGCCTGACCGACGAACTGCACGGCGCGCTCAGCGTCTGGGCCTTGCGCTGGTACCGGGACAGGCTGACGGCGCGCGATCTGGCCGATCCCGCCCTGTTGGACGAGACGCGCGGAGCGCTGGACGAACTGACCGCCATCCTGGGCCTGGGTTCGGACTTCTATCCGTTCCAGCGCGTCTAGCGGATCGTCGCGGCCTTCAGCACGGCGTCGACCCCGGCGTCGGCGGTCAGGGCCATGGTCGAACGCCCCGCGATCAGGACCTCGATGGTCGGGGTGTCCAGAACGCAAAGCGCGTCTCCGGCCAGATTGGCCACGTCGTCGCGATGGATGCAATGAAACCGCTGGGCGCCATTGGCCAGGACCTTGGTCTGAACGCTGATGTTGGCGGCGCGATCCTCGGCGGCCATGTCGGGCCACCATTGCTGCGACTGCCCGATCAGGAAATCGCGCGGCGCCACCTGCAACGCCTGTTTCAGCACCACCACCCAGACCGTGGCCTGCGCCGCGGCGAACTGCTCCGGGGCGACGTCGCAGACATAGTCCAGCCCCAGGGATGCGCGGCTGTCTTCGGATACCGTCGCCGGGCCGCAGCCGGGAACGGAGGCGGAGATGCTGAAGGTCCGACCGCTCGGAGAGACGCCCTCATGCGCCTGACCGGCGCAGGCCGCCGCCAGACCAAACAGAGCCGCCGCCATCGCCATGCACATATTCGCCTCCCGATTTGAGAGGCCAGCCTAGCAATGGTGCGGACCGATTCACCCCCTGCGGCCGCTCACGTCAGAGATCGTCAGGCCGCGAAGCGCCCGCCCTTGGCCGCATAGGCCTGGGTGCCGCGTGTGAAAACCGTATCGGTCGGCAAGATGGTCTCGATGCCGATCTCCGGCGCGCCCTTCAACCGATCATAGATCGGGCCGAAGTCTTTCAGCGTCTCGCGTTTCAACTGCTCGATGGAGTCGATGACGAAATAGACCTGCTGAAAGTCGTCGATGCGGTACAGCGTCCGCATCACCCGCTCCAGATCGAAGCCCAGCCGGTTCGGCGACGGATCTTCCAGCGAGAAGACGCTCTCGGTCGCCGACGACACGATGCCCGCGCCATAGATGCGGAGTTGATCGGCCTCGCGCACCAGGCCGAACTCGACCGTGTACCAGTAGAGCCGCGCCAGGTTCTGCAACATGCCCAGGGAAACGGCCCGCTGTCCGCCCTCCCCATAGGCCTGCATATAGGCGGCGAAGTCGGGGTCGGTCAGCATCGGCACATGGCCGAAGACGTCATGGAAGATGTCCGGCTCTTGCAGATAGTCCAACTGGTCAGGGCGGCGGATGAACTGACCCGAGACGAAGCGACGATTGGCCAGGTGATCGAAGAAGACATCGTCCGGCACCAGGCCGGGCACACAGACGACCGTCCAGCCGGTCAGGGCCTGAAGCTTCGGATTCATCACCGAAAAGTCGGGAATGCCGCCGGTGTTCAGGTCCAGCGCCTCCAGCCCCTTGAAGAAGACGTCGGCCGCGCGACCGGGCAGGATCTTCATTTGGCGCTCGTACAGCGTATCCCAGGTCTTGTGCTCGACCTCGGTATAGGCGCGCCAGTTCTGGGGAATGGTCCAGTCGGCGGCGGCGCCTTCCGGCGGCTGATCGAAGACGTGTTCGAAGTCGGACATGACGTACTCCCGCACAGCGGCTCTGACGGCCTCATCATAGAACCTGATCGGTTGAGGAGGAACCGCTCCGCAATTCCGCCGATGCCGTAAACCAGGCTCCAGGACGATTCTGGACCCAAAATCCGCGCCGAGTTGGACGGCGTCCGACCCAGCCGATCTCGGCCCAGTCTAACGCGCACGAGGCGTAGTCGTCATCAGTGGATCGGCTGCGATTTCGGTGCGTGGCGCCCCTGAGCATCGACGGTGAACCAACGGCTCTGGTCGGCCGCAGACAGGGGCGTGACGTCGGGATCGGTCTCCAGCACCTCTTCGGCGGCATAGGCGACGAAGCCGCCCTCGGTCCCCATCACGAAGACGCGATAGAAGGGCTGGGCCGGCTTGTCCGGGCCTGGCGCGGCGGGATCGCCCGCATAACTGGCGTCGACATCCATCACCACGCCGCGAAAGGCGGCGTCACGATGTCGGACGATCTGGCCGAGATAGAATTTGGCGCACTGAGGCTGGGTCATGCGTCGACCCTAGGCGCCCTCTCCTGAGCCGGACCCGATGGCGCCGTTCATCCAGGCGACAGCCATGTGACCAATCCAAGGCGCTTGTTTCGATCACGGGCCACAGTCTAGGGTGGTTCCGACGGGCGCCGCTTCGGACCGCCCACATCAAGCAGCTCGGCCATGCCGGACAACGCCGGCGCGCCCCTCAGGCGCGACGACCGGTCCAGAGGCGGAGCGCCCAGGTCGAGATCGTCGGGACGCGACGGTCCCCTGTACGGCGCCCTCGATCTCGGGACCAACAACTGCCGTTTGCTGATCGCGCGCCCGTCGCGCGACGGGTTTCGCGTGGTCGATTCCTTCAGCCGAATCGTGCGCCTGGGCGAAGGTCTGTCGCGCACGGGTCGCCTGGACCCGGCGGCCATGGACCGCGCCTATGAGGCCCTGGCCCAGTGCGCCGAACGCCTGGCCCGACGCGGCCTGACCGGCGGGCGGATCAGCGCCGTCGCCACCCAGGCGTGCCGCGCCGCCGACAACGGGGCCGACTTCATCGAGCGGGTGCGAAAGGGCACCGGGCTGAACCTGCGCGTCATCGATCCGAAGGAGGAGGCGCGACTGGCGGTTCAGGGCTGTCTGAACCTGTTCGACCCCAGGACCGAGGCTGTGCTGGTCATCGACGTCGGCGGCGGCTCCACCGAGATGTCGTGGCTGAAGCGCGAGGGCGAGGGATTCCACACCGTGGCCTGGATGTCGGCGCCATTGGGCGTGGTCACCCTGGCCGAGCGGCACCCGGAACCGGAAGCCTCGGGTCTGGATTGGTACGAGGCCATGGTCGCCGACATGGCCGCCGCCGTCCGCGCCGGCGGCATCGAGGACGCCTCGCTGCGCCGCCTGTTCGATGACGGCAAGGCGCATCTGGTCGGCACCTCAGGCGCCATCACCAGCCTGGCGGGCATCCACCTGGGTCTGCGCCGCTATCAGCGCGATCTGGTCGACGGTCTGTGGATGACCAGCGGCCAGTGCCGTGACGCCGCCGATCGGCTGATGGCCCTGGGACCGCGCGGGCGGGCCGCCGAACCGTGCATCGGACCGGATCGCGCCGATCTGGTGCTGGCGGGGGCTGCGATCCTGGAAGCGGTGCAGCGGATCTGGCCATGCGAGCGGGTTCGGGTCGCCGACCGGGGCCTGCGCGAGGGGCTATTGCTGCAACGGATGAAGCAGGACAGCAAACCCCGGCGGCGGCGGCGCAAGAGCAGGCGTCAGGCGGCGGGCGCCGCTGCGCCCGAGACCTGAACCGGCAACTGGATGTCACACGCCGAAAAGTCGGCGCCGCGCGCGCGCCGCGCCGCCTCGACCAGGGTTCCGAAGGTCGGAGAACGCACATCCAGAACCTGAACCACCGGCCGTTCCGCCTCGGGCAGGTCGGCGGCCACGCGGACGCGGGTCATGCGATCCGGCTCTGACGTCACCGCCCCGTTGTCACCGTCGCCGACCTTGATGGCGCGGACTACATCCAGCCCCGACACCACCGCGCCCCAGACGGTGTAGCGTTTCTCAAGCGCCGGATAGGCTTGGCGCATGAAGAAGAACTGGCTGTTGGCGCTGTCGTTGGCGTCGCCGCGCGCCATGCCCGCCACGCCGGGACAGTACAGGCCCCAGCCGTGCACCTTGCCGTCGCCGGTCTGGGCCATGGCCGCGTCGGGCTGGGTCTGAACCGGCAGGCTGTTGATGAAGCCGACCTCGGCGCCCATCGGCCGGGCGACGGGGACGAAGGGCATGGTCCCGTCGCGACGGAAGGTGAACTCGGCCTCCAGATCGGGATAGGGGCTTTGACCTTCGCCGGTGCCGAGGGGATCGCCGGTCTGGGCCATGAACCAGTCGATCACCCGATGCCAAACGATGCCGTCATAGAAACCGCGCTGGGCTAGCATGCGGATGCGTTCGACGTGTTTGGGCGCGGCCAGCGGCGCCAGCTCCACCAGGATGCGGCCCTTGGTGGTGTCGACGACCAACAGGTTCTCGGGCGTCACGGTGCGCCATTCCGCGGCCGCGGGCGCGGCCGAGGCGGGCGTTTCCTGGGCCAGGGCGGGCGTTGCAGCCAGAAGGGCGACGCCGACAGCCTGGGCGGCGATCAGGGCGGGACGGATCATGGCGGTCTCCTTTAGCCGCCCTGGGCGGGCAGTTGGATGTCGCAGACGTTGAAGGCGGCGCCGCGCGCGGCGCGGGTCTGTTCCAGCAGCGCGGCGAAGGCGGGTGAGCGGACGTCCATCACCCGCACGGTCGGGCGCTCGGCCTCGGGCAGGCTGGAGGCCATGCGGACGCGGGTCATGATGTCGGGATCGCCCTGGACCTGGCCGTCGGCCTCGGGGCGGCCCGCCTTGAGCGCGCGCACCGCCTCCATGCCCAGGACCACGCGGCCGAAGGCGGTGTAGCCGCCGTTCAGATCGTCCTTGCGGCCGGTCATGATGAAGAACTGGCTGTTGGCGCTGTCGGGGTTGGCGGCGCGGGCCATGCCCAGGGTTCCGGGGCAGAAGAGACCGACGCCCGGCACCTTGAAGTCGGCGTTGACCATGGCCTGGGCGTCCGGCTGGCTCTGGATGGTCATGGACCCCAAAAGGCCCATCTGGCCGCCGGTCGGATTGGGACCGACCGAGACGAAACCGCCGCCGGGAGGGCGACGGAAGGTGAACTCTCCCGCCACGTCAGGCAGTTCGCTGCCGCCCTGGCCCGTGCCCTGCGGATCGCCGGTCTGGGCCATGAAGCCTTCGATGACCCGATGGAATTTCAGTCCGTCGTAGAAGCCCGCATCGGCCAGGGCGCGAATGCGTTCGACATGACGCGGGGCCTGGACAGGCGACAGCTCGGCCAGGACGCGGCCATGGGCGGTGTCGATGACCAACAGGTTCTCGGGCGCGACGACGCGCCATTCCGAGACCGTCTGGGCCGAAGCGACGCCCGCCGAGAGCGCCAGAACAGCGCAAGCCATAAACGAAACACGCGAATTCATCAGCTTTCCTTGACCTTGGCCAGCACCTGGGCGGCGACCGCAGGGCTGACGAAACTGTCGATCGCGCCGTCCAGCCGGGCGATCTCCTTGACCAGACGGCTGGCGATGGCCTGGTGACGCGGATCGGCCATCAGAAAGACGGTCTCGATCCGGCTGTTCAGGCGCTGGTTCATCGCCGTCATCTGGAACTCGTACTCGAAGTCGGCCACGGCGCGCAGACCGCGCACGATCACCGAGGCGTCCAGCTTCTCGGCGAAATGCATCAACAAGGTGTCGAACGGCTGGACCACGATGTCGGCGTCCATGCCCGCCACCGCCTCGCGCACCATCTCGACCCGCTCGTCGGTGGTGAACAAGGGACCCTTGTCGTCATTGCGCGCCACGCCGATGACCAGCCGGTCGACCAGCTTCACCGCCCGGCCGATGATGTCCATGTGACCGTTGGTGACCGGATCGAAGGTGCCCGGATACAGTCCGATGCGCATGGCGTGTCCCCCCGTTCGGCCCTTGATTAGCAGCCCGATCCGACCGGGCCTAGTCGGGGCGCGACAGGGTCGGGTTCAGATCGCCTGAACCGGCGCGGCGGTCCAGGCCGAGACCAGGGCGGCGATCCGCTCGGCCGATACCGGGAAGGTATGCTCCCCGATCGAGGCGACGGCGCAGGCGGGCGTGGCGCTATTGGTGATGAAGGCGCCGTCGAAGCCGGACAGGTCCGCCAAGGTCACGGGCCGTGTCTCCTGCGACAGGCCCACGGCGGCCAGATGCTCGGCGATCAGGGCCTGGGAAACGCCCGCCAGCATCGGCGCCTGGGGCCAGATCACCCGGTCGCCGGACAGGAAGCCGATGTTGGAGACGCTGGCCTCCGAGATTCGGCCGTCAGCGCCGACGAACAGGGCGTCGTCGAATCCGGCGGTCATCGCCGCCCGGCGCGCCCGGATCAGTCCGAAGGTGGCGGCATGCTTCAGATGCGGCGCCTCGCGGCCGTAGGTTTGGGGCTGGAGCCGCAGCGGGCGTTCGGACAGGGGCGCAACCGGATCGAATACGCCGATCATCATCCGGGGGCGACCGATCCAGTCGGGGGTGCGCACCCCGATCTCGGGCGCATACAGGCTGATGCGCATCCAGGCGTCAGTGTGGTCGATCAGCGCCTGACACATCCAGTCGCGCGCCTGATCCTCCTCGATCGTCTCGCCGAACAGTTCGAGCGCGGCGTCCCACAACCGGGCCATATGCCGATCCAGCCCGCGCACGCCCCCGCCCTGCACGGCGAAGGAGGTGTAGGCGCCATAGTTGACCAGCGCGGGATGGACCAGGTCATCAAGGGCTGCAGGCTTGCCGTCAACGAAGCAGCTTGACAAAATAGTTATGTACCTTTATATTGAACTATATGAACTAATGGAGACGGTTATATGGCTCGCTATCAGCCTCTGCAAGATCACCTCATCAAGGCGTCGGACGCGACTGTCGTCATGAATTATTCGGAGATCGAGAGCGTGCTGGGCCGTCGCCTGCCCCCGACTGCCTATGGTCAGAATATGCGCCAGTGGTGGGCCAATACGGAAACTCATAGCCAAGCCCTAGCCTGGCTCCGGGCCGACCGAAAAGCCAAATTGGATGTCGCACGGCGGCAGGTGGCGTTCGTGAAGCAAAGCGAGAACCGGCTAAAGACCGACGCATCAGGAGACGAAGCGATTCGGATCGACGCCCTATCCCCGGCGGCGAAACGCTTGCTGGAAGATATGGCTGAGGAGCGCGGTTTCTCAGTCGCGGAGGCCGGTGTGACATTCTTGGACGAAATGGCGCGCCGCCGCCGCGCGGCGACCTTGGACTGGTTTGCGGGCAAGTCCGTCATGTCAGGCCCCACCAGCGCCGATCTGGTTCGTGACGACCGTGACGGCCGATAGGCTGTGGGTCGCCGATGCGTCGTTGCTGGGCGCCGCCTTTTTCGAGGAAGCCGAAACCGCACCGGCGCGGTCGTTCCTGGCCCGCGAAGCCCGGCTTATCGCACCGACGCTTCTGCTCCTGGAAATCGCCAGCATCGCCGCCAAGAAGGTCTGTAAGGATCAGACCTCCGCAGAAGTCGGCGCGCGCGCTGTTTCCGAGACGCCCCGGCTGGTCACCCTGATCGACCTGTCAGCGCCTTTGGCGTTGGAGGCGTTTCGACTGGCGCAAGCTCATCGATACTCGGTCTATGACGCTGCCTACCTGGCCCTGGCGATGGAACGCCAAGTCCCACTCGTCACCCTTGACGCCAAACTGGTCGCACACGCCCAGGCCAACGGCCACGCGCTACATATGCGCCTGCTGTCGGCATTAGACGACGGCTAGCGCTGCGGTCAGCCTTCTTCGACCTCGTCCGCATCCTCATCTCCGCCCGCGTCGGCCAGGCGTTCGACCGAGACCACCTTCTCGCCGTCGGCGGTGCGGAAGACGGTGACGCCCTGGCTGGCGCGGCCGACGATGCGGATCTGTTCGACCGGCGTGCGGATCATCTGACCGCCCGAGGTGACCAGCAACAGATCGTCGGACCCCTCGACCGGGAAGGCGGCGGCCAGGCGGTCGCCCGCGCGGCCGCCCAGACCGTGCGCCGTCAGCCCCTGCCCGCCGCGACCGGTGCGACGGTATTCATAGGCCGAGGAGCGCTTGCCGAAGCCGGTGTCGGTGATGGTCAGGATGAACTGTTCCGCCGCACCGAGGGCGGCGATGCGTTCGACCGACAGGACGGCGTCGCCGGCCTCGTCGTCGCCGTCCGCCTCGACCGGAGCCTCATCCTCGTCGCCCGCCGCCTTGCGCATGGCGTTGGCGTGTTTGACATAGGCGGCGCGTTCCTCGGGCGTGGCGTCGACGCGGCCCAGGACGGCCATGGAGATGACCTCGTCGCCCGGCGCCAGGCGGATGCCGCGCACGCCGGTGGAATCACGCCCCTTGAACACGCGCACGTCGTCGGCCTTGAAGCGGATGGCGCGGCCCAGGGCGGTGGTCAGCAGCACGTCGTCCTCGCCGGTGCACAGGGCGACGCCGACCATGTGGTCGCCCTCCTCCAGCTTCATGGCGATCTTGCCGGCGCGGTTGACGGTGGCGAAGTCGCTGAGCTTGTTGCGGCGCACGTCGCCCGACTGGGTGGCGAACATGATGTCGTAGTCGCCCCAGGTCGCCTCATCCTCGGGCAGAGGCAGCACGTTCATGATGCTGTCGCCCGGCTCGATCGGCAGCAGGTTGACGAAGGCCTTGCCGCGCGCCGTCGGGGCGCCCAGCGGCAGACGCCACACCTTCAGCTTATAAGCCTTGCCGTTGGTGGCGAAGAACAGCACAGGCGTATGGGTCGAGGCCGAGAAGACGCCGACGATGGCGTCCTCGTCCTTCATGGCCATGCCCGACTTGCCCTTGCCGCCGCGATGCTGGGTCCGATAGGCGGCCAGGGCCGTGCGCTTGACGTAACCGCCGTGGGTGACGGTGACGACCATCTCCTCACGCGGGATCAGGTCCTCGTCCTCCATTTCGGCGTCGCCCTCGCCGATGACGGTGCGACGGGGAACGGCGAACTGGTTCTTCACCTCAATCAGTTCTTCGCGGATGACGCCCAGGATGTTGGCGCGGTCGCTGAGCAGGGTCAGGTGGCCCTGGATGGTGTCCGCCAGGCCGCGCGCCTCGCCGAAGATGTCGTCGCGGCCCAGGCCGGTCAGGCGCGACAGGGTCAGGGCCAGGATGGCGCGGGCCTGTTCGTCGGTCAGGCGAATCTTGTCGCCCTCGACGATGACCGTGCGGGGATCGGCGATCAGCTCGACCAGGGCCATCATGTCGCCGACGGGCCAGGCCTTGGCCTGCAGCCGCTCGCGCGCCTCGGTCGGATCGGCCGAGGAACGGATGATGTGGATGACCTCGTCGATATTGGCCACGGCCACGGCCAGGCCGACCAGGACGTGGCCGCGATCGCGCGCCTTGCCCAGTTCGAACTTGATGCGGCGGACCACCACCTCCTCGCGGAAGTCGAGGAAGGCCTGGACCAGGGCGCGCAGGCCCATCTGTTCGGGGCGGCCATGGTTCAGCGCCAACATATTGACGCCGAACGAGCTTTGCAGCGCCGTGTAGCGGAACAACTGATTCAGGATCACGTCGCCGGACGCATCGCGCTTCAGCTCGATGACCATCCGCATGCCCTGACGGTCGGATTCGTCGCGCACATCGGCGATGCCCTCCAGCCGCTTCTCGCGCACCATTTCGGCGATGCGTTCGATCAGGGTCTGCTTGTTCACCTGATAGGGCAGTTCGGTGATGACGATGGCTTCGCGATCCTTGCGGATCGTCTCGATCGCCGCCTTGCCGCGCACGATGACCGAGCCGCGGCCGTCACGCAGCGCGTTTCGGGCGCCGGTGCGCCCCATGATCTCGCCGCCCGTCGGGAAATCGGGACCGGGCACCAGGTCCAGCAGCGTCTCGTCGGAGACCTCAGGGTCGTCCAGCAGCGCCAGACAGGCGTCGATCACCTCGCCCAGATTGTGGGGCGGGATGTTGGTGGCCATGCCCACGGCGATGCCGCCGGCGCCGTTGACGAGCAGATTGGGAATCCGGGCCGGCAGGACGACCGGCTCCAGTTCCTTTTCGTCATAGTTCAGTTGGAAATCGACCGTGTCCTTGTCGATGTCGGCCAACAGGGCCACGGCCGCCGGGGCCATGCGCGATTCCGTGTATCGCATCGAAGCCGGCATATCGCCGTCGACCGAGCCGAAATTGCCCTGGCCGTCGATCAGCATCAGCCCCATCGAAAAGGGCTGAGCCATGCGCACCAGGGCCATATAGACCGAGGCGTCGCCGTGCGGGTGGAACCGGCCCAGCACGTCGCCGACCACGCGGGCGCATTTCGAATAGGCGCGGCTAGGCTCCATGCCCAGATCGTGCATCGAATACAGGATGCGCCGGTGCACGGGCTTCAGCCCGTCGCGCGCGTCAGGCAGGGCGCGCGAGACGATCACGCTCATGGCGTAATCGAGGTAAGAGCGGCGAAGCTCGTCCTCGATCGAGATGGGGGCGATGTCGGCGCCGCCGCCCCCCGGTCCCTGAGGATTGGGCGCGGCGTTTTGAATGATGTCGTCGGTCAAGGAAATCTGGCTAAATCGGCCGGAATCGGAACGTGATCCGCTGTCGGGTTTTCTAGCACCCGAGGGCCGGTTAAGCAAAGAAACGCCCGCCTTTTCGCCCCGTTCGAACGGAAGGAAATTCCATGCGCCCCGCCCTGATCGCCGCCCTGGCCGCCCTGCCCCTCGCCGCCTGCGTCAGCGTGACCGCAAACGACTATTCCACATTGGCGCCCGAAAGCGCGCCGATGGGGGATTTCGGCGAAGCGACTCTGACTGACGCCGCGGGCGCGCGCATCGGTCGGGCGGTCCTGACCCAGGGACCGACGGGCCTGCTGATCCGCATCGAGGCCGAAGGGCTGACCCCCGGCTGGCACGGCGTACACATCCACGCCAAGGGCGAGTGCGCGGCCCCCTTCACCTCGGCGGGCGCCCATGTGAACCATGGCGAGCCCAAGGCGCCGCACGGCCTGTTGAACGCCGACGGGCCGGACGACGGCGATCTGCCCAACATTCACGCCGACGCGCAAGGCCGCATCCAGGCCGAGCTGTTCACCACCCGCGCCCGCATCGCCCGGTCGGGTCCCGGCCAATGGCTGTGGGATGACGACGGCTCGGCCCTGGTGATCCACGCCGCGGCCGATGACCACGCCAGCCAGCCGATCGGCGGCGCGGGCGCCCGCGTGGCGTGCGGGGTGATGGCGGCCGGCTGAAACCGTCGCCTGTCGCCTGACGACGGCTTGAGGGGTCAGGCCTTGGCCGCCCCGGCCCTGAGGTTGCGTTCGGCCAGGGAGACCACGCCGACCCCGGCGATGGTCAGGGCCGCGCCGGTCAGGATCTGGACGGTCAGCACGTCGCCCATCATCCAGCCGATTAGGATCGACACCACCGGCGTGGCCAGGAAATAGGGCGTCACCCGCCCGGCCTCGCGCTTCTGCACCAGCCAGAAGACCAGGGTGGTGGCGACTACCGACGAGACGAAACCGGCCCAGACCACGCAAGCCCAGACCAGGGGCGTCGCCCGGCGCATGGCCTCGACCTGACCCGTCTCGAACAGCATCGACCCGGCCGCCAGCGTGGGCAGGGCGACGCAGGCCAGCAGACCCTGCATCTTCAGCGGCGGAATGGAGGTGGTGCGGCGCGCGATCACCGTCGTCACGCCCCAGGCGGCCGAGGCGGCGATGACGACCAGAATGGCCTTCCAGTCTCGGATGGCATGGGCGTCCAGCGACATCCAGGCGACCCCCACGAGGGCCAGCCCCAACCCCGCCATGGCGAATTTCGACAGCCGCTCGCCCAGCAACAGCCAGGCGAACAGGGCGGTGAACGGGATCCATAATTGCGACGCCACCGACACCGGGCTGACATCATGCGCCAGCCAAAACCCCAGATAGATCAATCCATAGTGGATCGGCCCGCCCAGGACGACGATGATCGCCAGGCTCTTCCAGTTCGGAAACGGCGGCCGCACGAAGGCGACCAGACACCCCGCCGCCACGGCGAAGCGCAAGGTCCCCATCAACAACGGCGGCAGGGTGTCGGTGGCCACCTTGGCGGCGGCGTTGTTGACGCCCCAGATGACCACGACCGCCGCGATGGCGGCGATCTCGGCCCAGGTCAGGCGATGACTGTGCGGGGAGGCGGGAACGGCGTCTGTCACCCCCCGCCTATGGCACGGCGGCGCCGGGCCGGGGTCTCACATTGCGTGACCCGGCGTTTCGCCTGCGTTGGATCAGAACGGGATGTCGTCGTTCAGATCGTAGCTTTCCTTGGGACCCGAGGGCCTATTGGCCCCGCCGGTCGAGAAGCCCGAGGAATAGTCGTCGTCCGAGCGGCCTGCGCCGCCGCCGTCGCCACGCCCGCCCAGCATGGTCAGATTGCCGCCGAAACGCTGGATCACCACTTCGGTGGTGTATTTCTCGACGCCGTTCTGTTCGTATTTGCGGGTCGATAGCTGGCCCTCGACGTAAACGGTCGAACCCTTCTTCAGATAGTTCTCGCAGACCTTCACGATGTTGTCGTTGAAGATCACCACGCGATGCCACTCGGTCTTTTCCTTGCGCTCGCCGGTGGATTTGTCGCGCCAGGTCTCAGACGTGGCCAGCGACAGATTGGCGACCCGGTCGCCGTTGTTCAGGGTGCGGATCTCCGGGTCCTTGCCCAGATTGCCCACCAGAATGACCTTGTTGACGCTGCCAGCCATCGCCGTTTTCCTTGTTCTTGGGACCGCCCCGAGGATGGGTCGGCCCGCCGTTCTTTGACGCCGTCATAGCCGACGACGTCGCAATGTTCCAGTTCTGTTCCGGTCAGCCCGCCGGGGCGGCCGGGGCGGCGGAGGCCGCGTCTATGTTGCGCTGGATGGCGCCCGGAATGGCCAGACGGCCGTCGCCGGTGCGCGCCAGAGCCATGAACCGCACCCCGTCCAGCGACTGCGAAAAGGACACGCCGCGTCGCTCGATGAAGATGTATTGGCCCTGATAGGCGCCGATGATCTCGCGGTTCGAACCGCCCATACGCAGGAAGCGCAGGCGCATCTCCTCCAGCCGGGCGGCGCAGAATTCGATCTGCGGCTGGTCGGTGGCGACGACGTGAAACTGCGGCGCGCCCTTCTCGCCCTGCTTCGGCGGCTGCACCGAATAGCAGACGCCCGCTTCCCGCGGCGCCTTGGGCGCACTTTCGCACGCGGCCAGAGCCAGGACGGCGACGGCGGGGATCAGCAGGACGCGCATCAGTTCAGGCTCGGAAACTGGCAGTTGCGGTCCTGTTCGGCCAGGGCGCGGAAGCGGCTGTTGTCGTTGGACTGTTCGACACGGCGCGGAACCAGACGCAGGGTCAGGTCGCCCCAGCGGCCGTACTGGGCCTCGCCCGGACGGACGCAGGTTCCGGCGTACAGGGCCTGGACGCATTGATTCAGGCTCATGTTCCCCGACAGGGCGCGCCATTCCGAACCGGTGTGGCGCAGACAGGCCGTTCCCGTCGGCGCGACGGGCGTCGCGGTCGGCGTCGTCGGCGCGGTCACGGGCGGGCCGACGTCGGCCGGCTCGGTCAGGGCGGCGGGCGGCAGCGCGGGAACCGGGGCGAAGGCGGCGGTCGGGGCGGCGGCCAGGGCGCCGGTGGCGTCGATGCCGACATCCAGCGCGTCCGTGGCCAGGCCGTTGCGCTGAGCGCATTCGGTCAGGGTCGCCATGCCGACGTACTGTCCTTCGACGAAGCAGCGCAGTTGGCGCGTCGGCTCCAGCGCGGGGGCGTCGGCCAGATCGACGGTCAGGCCGCCCTTGGACGCCGGGGGCGGCTCGGCCGGTCCCTGACGCCCGCCTGAAAAGACCAGCGCCAGCACCACCGCAGCCAGGACGGCCAGTCCGGCGCCGACGGCGATAATGATGCGTTTGTCGTTGGAGGCCGACATCAAAGGCTCGTGCGCTGCTGCATGGGGCCAATAACCCCGCCAGGCGGCGTCACGTCAACCAGGGTTTCGAGGCGGCGCGGTCTTCCTTCTTTTCCGGGGGAGACGGTTCGGTTCAGCCGCCCAGGCGCGCCAGGGCGGCCTGATAGTTGGCGAGCTGATTGGTCAGATAGGCGGGCACGGTCCCCGACGAGGCGGACGCCGCCGGTTTGGGCGCCAGGGCGCGATAGGCGTCGCGCACGGCCTTCAGGGCGGTCTGAAGCGCCTCGCCCGCCGCCTTGACCGAGGCGGGGTTCGCCAGATTGAGCGTCTTGGACAGGTTCAGGCCGAAGGTCTGGAGCGCGTCGCCGCCGCTGGACGGGCCGACATAGCCGGGCGACAGGCCCAGACCCGCCAGGGCGTCGCGCCCGCCCTCGCCCGCCGAGATGACGGCGCCGACCTTGCCGTCGCGGGCGGTGAGGGTCAGGCGCTGAAACCCGCCCGCCACGCCGCTGAGCGCGCCCGCCTCGGCCTTGGCCTCGCTGTCGGACGACAGGGTGACCTTCAGCTTGGTCCCGGACGCCTGTTCGATCTTGCGGGCCAGGGTCTGGAGCGTGTCGCGCGCCTCAATGGTCACGGCCATTGTGCGGCCGCCCGAGGCGGGCGAGACGTAGAAGCGGTCGCCGACGCGCAGCGAGGTGGCGTCGATCAGCCGCTTGGACTCCTTCTGGTCGATGTCGCCCTGAGGCAGGCCGAGACGATCCAGAACGCTGGCGCCGTTCGAAACCACCGCCAGGCTCATCGGCGCGGCCTGCTCATTGTCGCCGGACCAGGTCCGGGTCCAGTCGACGGCGCCGGTGACAACGTCCAGCCGGGTCAGATAGGCGCGGGTCGGGTCGGTCGCCTTGGCGCCCTCGGCCCGATCGCTGACGCCCGTCAGCCAGACCTTGCCGTCGACCACCTTCACATCGGCCGCCGTATCGTCGCCCGCCCCGCCGACATAGGTGACGCGGTCGGCGGCGTCGGCGGCCAGATCCGTTCTCAGACTGACGATATAGGCGTCCTGGCCGCCGTGGTGGGCCTCGGTCGTCGTCGCCACGTCCAGGGCGGCGTTGCGCGTCGTCCCGCTCAGCAGAAGCTGGCCGCCCGAAACCGAGATAGCGGCCGCCTCGCCGCTGGCCAGGCCCAGGTCGCGGCTGGCGACCAGGGTGGGAACGCCCGATCCGTCCAGGGTGAAGCGCCGCACCATCAGCCGTCCGTCCTCGACCCCGGCGGTATAGAGGTCCGATCCCTCGACGGTCATGGCCTGGACCGAATCGTCGCCGGCCGTGCCGAACTGGCGCGTGGCCGAGGCGGTGGCGACGACGGGAGCATAGATGTGCGCCTGGCTTTCGCTGAAAGTCTGGAGATAGCCGTCCCAACCGCCCTGGGCCGCCTCGCCCGGCATGGCCGATCTGGCGCGACCCGCGACCTGGACCGTGCCGCCAGGGCCGAAGGCGACGGCCGCGGCCTCGTCCTCGGCGCGGGCGCCGCGACGCTGGGTCCAGACCTCCTGCCCCTCGGCGTCGAAGACCGTGACGAAGCTGTCGGCGACGGTCGCCACGTCGCCGGTCTTGCCCGGCTCCAACGCCCCGACGACCGATCCGGCCACGGCGACGCGACCGTTCTGATCCACGGCGATGGCGTAGCCCGAGGCGGTCGAGGCGGCGCCGATGGTGCGCGTCATGACCACGCGCCCGGCCGAGTCGAGCTTCATCAGGGCCACGTCCTTCTGACCCTTGATCGGCTGGTTGTCAGGACCGGCGGTCAGGTCGGCGACCATCCAGATCCCGCCGTCAGGCGCGGCGGCCGAGGCGCGAACGGCGTCGATCCCGTCCGGCAAGGCGGTCTGCGACACCCGGCCGTCGACCCATTGGGTCTCGCCGATGCGGGTCGCGCCGGTCTCGTCGGCGGTGAATTTCAACACCTGCCGCCCGCCCGCCGTTCCGAAGCCCTGGACCACATAGGCGGCGTCGGACGTGTCGGCGGCCGAGAATCCGACCGTCTCGGTGCTCACGCCCCGGATGGCCAAGGCCCAACGGTCGGCGCCGGCCGGAAGGGTGATCGTCTTGCCCCCCACGGTGACGGTCTTGGGTTCGGCCTTGATCCGTTCACGGCCCAGGCGCGTCTCGACGCCCGCCGCCTCCAGCTTGCCGTTGATGTAGCCCAGGACCTCGGTCAGGCTGCGGGTCGTGGCCCCCATCTCGGACAAGTCAATGTTGACGGTCACGTCGCCCGACGTCCGTTTCAAGGTGATGTCGAAGGCCACATCGCCCGCGAAGGCGGCCACGGCGTCGTCCGGCGATCCTTCGTGAATCGGCCCGGTCAGCGAGCGGGCGCTGTCGCGCGGCACGCCTGCCGTGGACTTGCTGGTGGTCGAGGAAACGCCCGCGACCATGCGCACGCCGTCCAGCGTGGTCGTGGTCAGATAGGCATGAACCTCGGCCAGGCCCGAGACGAAACGCTTGTCCAGCAGACTCATCTCGCCGGAGGCCACCCCCTTGACCGCCGCGCGATTGGTCAGGGCGGTCAGGGTGTCCAGTCCCTGATACAGAGCGAACAGCTTCTTGTAGTCGGCCGAGGCGCCCGGCAGGTCCAGCCTGGCCGAACTCTCGTCGATGATGCGGCGTCCGCCCAGGGCGGCGCGCACCAGGGCGTCGGGCTGGGGAACCGCGGCCTTGGCGTCCCAAGGCGGGGTCGGCTGCTTCTTCTTGGCCGCCGCCGACAGCGAGGCGGCCGTGGTCGTATCCTGTGCGGTCGAACCCGACAGGCCGTACAGGCCAAGCAGATAGCTGTTGTTGATCAAGGCGGAAGGCTCCAGCCGTCAGCATGACCCACAGGGGTTAAGACAGGCTGAGGATTCGACGGGAACAGAGAATCACGATGTTCGTTAACCGGCGTATCCTGCTGGGAGTGCCGTCCGATGCTCTTTCCGCTTAGCGTGCTGCAATCCGTCCTGGCCCTGTATGGGTTCGGAACCAAATCCCCCCGCCGTCGAACCGCCGCGCCGATGCTGATCGGCCGATCCGCGCCGCCGCGCTATTCCTAGCCGCCGCGGAACAGCGACAGGATGATCTGCGGCGCCGAGTTGGCGATCGACAGCGCCTGGGCGCCGAGCTGCTGCTGGACTTGCAGGGCCTGAAGCCGCGCGCTTTCCTTGGCCAGATCGGCGTCCACCAGATTGCCGACGCCCGATTCCAGCGTGTCCATCAGTTTGGTGACGAAGGAGTTGTGGGCCGTGATCTGCTTGGCCTGGGCGCCGAGTTCGCCGAGGGCGGCGTTCAACTGGGTGATGGAATCGTCCAGCTTGTTCAGAGCCGTGGTCGCGCCCGTCATGGTCAGCAGGCTGTCGGACAGCGACAGCTCGATGATCGAACCGCCCAGCGTCAGGTTCTTGCCCGACAGAGTCACGAAGGCCGAAGCGTCGGCATTGGCCAGAAAGCGGATGCCGTTGGTCAGCGTGCCGTTCAGGATGTTGCCGCCGTCGAAGGCGGCGTTGTCCACGGCCGATTTGATCGCGCGCAGCAGGGCCTTGAAGTCGGCGTCCAGCAACTGACGCGACTGAGTCTTCAGCGACTGATCCTTGGCCGCGACGACCTTTTCCTTCAACTGGTTCAGCAGATCCGAGACCGACTCGCCCGCCGACAGGGCCACGTCCGCGATCGAGGTCGCGCGGTCCAGGCTCTGCTTCACCGCCGACAGGGCGCCGATGTCGGCGCGTTGGCCCTGGGCGATAGCCCAGATGGCGGCGTTGTCCTTGGCGCCCTGGACCTTCAGGCCCGTGGAGACCCGGTTCTGGACATCGCCGAGACGCTCATTGGTCTTCGTCAGATTTTGCAGCGCGATGGCGGCGGCGGCGTTGGTGTGAACGCTGTTGGTCATTCGATTCTCGAAGCCCCAAGGGTCTGATTCCACGTCAGGCTAAGGGGCGAGTCGTATGCGTATGGTTAACGGCGATTCACCACGCGCTTTAACCGCGCGGATCGCTCCTGCGCGGCGCCGAGGCTTGGGGCGGATGTCAGCTCAGGCGCTGGTGTCGACCACCGCGCCGGCGCTGTAGCGACCCTCGTCCATCATGCGGACGACGTCTTCGCGAGGCAGTTGGCGCACGATTTCGCCAGTGACGCGGTCGAGGGTCTTATAGACGAACGACCCCTTTTGGGGGCCTTCCTCGATCACCAGTCTGTAGCGAGCGGCGCGTTCCGCCTCCAGGGCCGCCGACGAGTGTCGGGCGTCGAAGCCGTCGAAGGCGCCTCCAGACCCGACCGCCGCGACTGCGACGGGTGCTATTTTCGGATTGGCATTCATGTCTCCAGCCGCCGGACCTTACCCGGCGTCTCCGATTGAGAACGCTCGCGCGGGTCGGGCGGGGCTGAAAGCCCCGCCCTTCCGCGATCTGCTCCTTAGCGGAACAGGCCGAGCAGGATGGACGTCGAGGAGTTGGCGATCGACAGAGCCTGCACGCCCAGTTGCTGCTTGGTTTGCAGCGCCTGGAGGCGGGCGCTCTCCTTGGCCAGGTCGGCGTCGACCAGGTTGCCGATGCCCGACTCGATGGTGTCCTGCAGCTTGCCCACGAAGTTGAGGTGGGTGCCCAGGGCCTTCGAACCGGTGCCCAGACGCGCCAGCGAAGCCGAGACGTTGTCGATCGAGGTGTTCACCGCCGTCAGTCGGGCCTGAGCCATCGTGCGGGTGGTGATCTGAGCCGTCGACGACAGGGTCACGACCGAACCCGACAGCGACATATCCTCAGCCGCGATGTCGATCGTGGTAGAGCCGCTGGTGTTCGCCAGGGCCTTGAAGCCGGCGGTGCCGGAGATCACGGCCACGCCATTGAATTTGGCGTTCGAGACGGTCGAGGCGATCTGCTTGCGCATGGCCACGAAGTCTTCGTTCAGGGCGTTGCGGGCGGCCGTGGTCAACGACGCATCGGTCGCGGCCAGGGCTTTTTCCTTCATCTGCGACAACAGGTCGGAGACGGTTTCACCGGCGGCGACGCCGACATCCACGGCCGATTGACCGCGTTGCAGGCTGTCCTTGACCGCGTTCAGGGCGCCCATTTCGGCGCGCTGACCTTGAGCAATGGCCCACACCGCGCCGTTATCCTTGGCGGAGTTGACCTTCTTGCCGGTGTTGATGCGATTTTGAACCGTGGCCAAGTCGTCGTTGGTCGACTGGAGGTTCTGCAGGGCGATCATAGCGCCCATGTTCGTGTTAACGCTGTTCAGCGCCATGGCACGTAGTCCTTCTTTCAAGGTGTCCGACGCCATTTTGGCTGCCGGGAGCGTTTTGCTCGGCCCTCTCGCAGCAAGGAGCGGACCAGAGGGCGGAATTCCGCCACTCTCGCAACATACTGTTTTTTATATGTTACCTTGCCTTAACCACACCTCTCGCTCGGCAAGAACTGCCGGGCCGGGCAGAAACTGCCGGGCGCCGGGCGATTTCTGCCGGGCGCGGCCGCCTCAAAGCCCGGCGAGCCAGTCGTCGATCGCCTTCCGCTCGGCCATAAGCGTCTCGACGGCCAGCCTTCGCGCCGCCTCGCAGGCCGCGATCTGCTGGCCGCGCGCCGCATAGGCGGTCTCAAGGTCCCCCAGGGTCGGTTCGGTCGGCAGGGTCGCCAGGGCGCACGGCCTGGCCGCGTCCGTCGGCAGGATCAAGCGCGGCGGCGCAGCCCTGGAGATCGGGGGCGAGGCGGCACAGGCCGCGGTCATGCTTATGCAGGCGACGAGCGCGCTCAGGGTCGAGGGGGCGATCGGCATCGGGGGCCTTCCTGGCTTCGGTCTGGGCCGCGACGGTCAGGGCGGTCACGGCCGTGGTCTGTCGGTGGTGGACGTCGAGACGGGCGCGACCTTCCATCTCGGCTGTCCGTTCGAGGCGTCGCGCCGCGGCGTCGGCCTGGGCCAGGTCCCGTTCGGCGCGGGCCTGCTCCAGGCGCTTCTCGCTCAGACGCCAGGGGTCCCAGCGAAAGCCCAGCGCCCCGGCCGCCAGGACCAGGACGACCAGACCCGCCAAGGCCGCCGCCGCCCAGCCCCAGGGGGTCAGGGCGTTCGGGATCGGCGGCCTCATGGAAACGCCCGCCGATCCAGTTCGAAATGCGGGCCGTCCTTCAGGTTCTTCCAGTCTCCGCCCCAGATCAGGGCCACGCCGCGTTCGGCCGCCGCCGCCTTCATGGCCCCGGCGATGCGCGGATACAGCGGCCAGTCCCAGCGCACCGCGCCGTCGACCAGAGCCGCCACATCCACGGCGTGACCGGTGATATGGCGGCTGTTCAGCGTCCGGCTGGCCCCGGCGCGGACCAGTTGCGCCTGACGCGCGGGGGTGCGCAGCCCCTCGATGACCATGAAGTCCACGGGCGTCAGGGCGATCGCGCGTTCCACCACGCCGACCAGCGCCGGATGCACGCCGTCCAGCCGCGCGCGCGACCGGGCCGACAGGGCGAAGCTCATCGTCCGCCCCCCGCCGCCAGACGCAGGCGCATCTCCGCCAGCAGGCTGACCAACTGTTGGGCCGAGGGCGCGACCAGATACAGCACCATGGTGACGCCCAGCAGGATCATCAGCCCATGCGCCAGAACCGGCAGGGCCTCGACCGGGGCGCGACCGACCGCCCAGGCCAGAAGACCCCAGGCCAGGCCGCTGACGACATAGACATAGAGCCGTCGCCACAGCCATCGAGCCTCGGCCAGGGGAAGGGGTTCGGGCGTGCTCATTGATCGTCCTCTTCATCAAAGCGGGGCGGTTCGCGGTCGCGGCCGCCGATTTCGACACGACAGTCGTCGGAGTTCAGTCGGCAGGGCGCGTCCCAGGTCTCGACATCGGGCACGCGGTGGTCCGGGTTTCGTTCGACGGTCATGGCTGTCATCCGATCGCGGTCAGGATGACGACGCCGCCCGCACCGGCGCCGCCCGCGCCGAAACCGGTCGCGCCCGCGCCGCCGCCCCCGCCCCCCGCCCCGCGCCCTCCGCCCGCGCCTCCGGCGTGACCGGCCGAGATCGAGGCGCCGCCGCCGCCGCCGCCGCCGCCCGCGCGTGACAGATCGGGCAGAGACGAGGTCGACCCGACGGATCCGGCCGCACCCGAACCGCCCGAACCGCCCGCCGCCGAGACGCGTGACGCGGCCCCGGCGCCGCCCGGACCGCCCGCGCGCACAGTGCTCGAAGCGTCGAGACCGCCGCCGCCGCCGCCGCCGCCAGGCGCGGCCGAGGGGGTGGAGCCTGCGCCTCCGGTCGTGGTGGTCGAGGCCGCCCCGCCAGACCCGCCCGCGCCGTCGCCGACGCCGCCCGCCCCCCCTAGGCCCGCGACCGCGTCGCCGCCCGCCCCGCCCCGGCCGCCGCGCGCGGTCAGGATGAGCGTTCCGCCCAGGCTAAGCGTCACGTCGCCGCCGTCCGCACCCGCGCTTCCGGCCGCGGCGCCCCCTGCGCCGCCCAGGCCGACGACCGCAGCGACGCCCCCCGACAGGGCCGAGGCGGGCAGTCGCGTCTGACTGATCCCGCCCGCGCCGCCGCCGCCGCCGCCGAAGCGCGCGGTTCCAGCCGCGCCTTGCGCGCCCGCGCCGCCGCCGCCGCCCGCGCCGATCGCCGTCGCCTCGACCCAGCGCGCCCAGGCGGGCGGGGTCCAGGCCCCGTCGGCGGTCAGCGCCGTGGTCTCGATCCGCACGGCGCCCAACGGGAAGGCGCAACGACCGGTGTCCGCATCGACGGAAAAGGCGTCCGCCCAGGCCGCGCCGTCGGGGCTGACCTTCAGCCGCAGATCGTCGTCGCCGACCAGTCCGATCTCGGCCCGGCCGCTCCAGCCGCTCTGGAACAGCAGGGACAGGACATCGCCCGCGCTCGACTTGTTGAAGGTGAAACGCAGGTCGCCGTCGCCGCCCTCGCCCGGGCCGCGCGCCGCCCACAGCGCCTTGTTCAGCTTGGCGGAGAAGGGATTGGAAGCATCCGCCGTCGCGCCCAGACCCAGGCGGTTCAGCCCCTGAATTTCGCCCAGAGCCTCGCCCAGGGATATCCAGGTCCCATCGCGCCGCATCACCACCGCCGGTTCGTCCAGCACCACGGCGATCAGTCCGTCAGGCGCGGGCACGACGCTCCAACCGCCGGCCTCGAACCGCATCAGGGTTCCCGCCGCCCTGCCCGACCAGGCCGCGCCGGTCGCCGCGGTCGGCAGGATGTACAGGTCGCCGTCGTCGGGATCGCCCGGCTGGGCGGCCTGGCCGCGGCTGACCACCGTGGTCTGGGTCAGGGCGTCGAGGCGGGTCAGGGCCTCGTTCAAGGTCACGTGTTTCTGCATCTGCCCGGCCGCCAGATAAGGCAGCCCCAGGCGGGCGCTGTGGTCGTCGCTCACTGTCGATCTCCGTCGTTTGACGGGGACCAGCATCCGGCGCGCGCAAACCCAGGCGCGTCGGCGTCTTCAGACCTGGCGGAAAGCGTTATGAATCAAGGTGGCGAGGTGTCCGGCGCGCATGGTTCATGACGCCGGAGGCAACCCTCAGTCGTGCAGATAGACGATGCGCCGCTTCCCGGTCTCGCGCATGACATCCAGATGGCGGTCGTGCTCGCCCGACGCCTTGGCCTCGCCTTCGTCAGCCTCGACCCAATGGGTGCTCTCGATGTCCTTTTGCAGGGCGCCGGCGGCCAGGGCGTGGCCCTGAAAGACGACGTCGATCAGATCCGCCCCGAACGGTACAAGCTCGCCCCCGGCGGTCAGCAGGCTGTCCACGCCCAGATAGCCGATCATCCGCGTCAGGGTGGCGGGCGAAGCCTTGGCCTGCAGGGCCTGGACCAGCAGCCACCCCCCCGCGCCGACGGTATAGGCCGTGCCCACGATGGGCACGAAGGCCAACAGGCCGTCCATGCCGATCTTGAAAGGCCCGAACCCGACGGCGCGGTCGGACAGTTTCCGCACACCCTCGACATTGGACCATATCTTCTCGATATCGCGGATGCTGCGCTTGGCCATGAAGCCTCCCGTTAACCGCCTGCGGTAACGCTTGATGACGAGCAGCGTTCACCGAGAATTCCGCATATGTCCATCGTTCGCGTGTTTCTGACCCTGGCTTTCGTCGCCGCCGCCCTGGCCTTGGCGGCGATCGGGGCGGCGGCGTTCAGCGGCGTCGGCCACCGCTGGGTGGACATATTGGCCCAGTTTCCGTCGCCCGCCTTCGCCTGCGCCGTCGTTCTGACCGTCATGGCTCTGCTGTTGTCGATGCGGCGCGTGGCCGGCCTGAATCTGGCCGTGGCCGCACTGCTGGCCGCCGCTTGCTGGTCCCAGTGGTTCCCGCCCCGCACGCCGCCCGCGCCGAACAGCCCGGCGGTGACCGTCTATTCCGCCAATCTGTGGGCCAGGAACCCGGATGTGGACGCCCAGATTCGCTCCGTGGCCGCCGCCAAGGCCGACATCATCATGCTGGTCGAGGTCGGCGACGCCGTGGCGCCGCATCTGGATCGTCTGCTGGCGGGCCACCCGCATCGGCTGGCGTCGCAGGTCCACGACGGCGCCAACGGCCGCTCGCGCACCGTGATCGCCTCGCGCTGGCCGCTGCACGAAACCCGGTTCAGCGATCCGGTCTGGGGGCTGGAGGGCATCGCCGAAACACCGCTGGGTCCCGTGCGCCTGATCGCCGCCCATATGACCCGGCCCTGGCCGTTCCAGTATCAATGGGGGCAACTGATCCACGCCGAACGCCTGGCCCAGTTGAAAGGCGACGACACGCGCCCCTTCATCCTGGCGGGGGATTTCAACAGCGTCTCGACCGCGCGGGTCGGCAAGCTGATCAAGGACCTGAACGGCGCCTGGGCCGCGCCGGGCTGGCCCGGCACCTGGCCTTCGTTCGTCCCCGGCCCGTTCCGGGTGACCATCGACCAGGTCTATTATTCGCCGCGCCTGGCCCTGACCTCGCGCACGCTGGGCGCGCCGACCGGGTCGGATCACGCCCCGGTGATCACCACTTTCAGCCGCGCGCAAGCCGCGTCAGGCGCGGTGCGTGGCCCGTCGTCGGAAAATCCGCCGCGATCCATTCCGCCTCGAACGCCTTGAGCAGGCGGCCGGTCTCGGGTCCCGGCGCGATCCCCAAGGCCGCGATCTCGCGTCCGCCGACGGGCAGGCGCGGCGGGGCCCAGTCGGTCGCCACAGCCCGCGCCTCGGCCAAGGACGCGGCGTCCGCGCCCGCCGCCTGGCGCCGCGCCAATCGGTCCAGAACCGCCCGGCCGCCCAGGCGATAGACGGCCGCCCGCGCCTGAGCCGCCGTGGAGACGGCCTGGACCGTTCCGTCGTCGACGGCGTCGATCAAGCGGTCGCGCAGCGCGTTCGCCAACCTCAACCGTGTCGCCGTGTCGCGCACCGCCTCCGCATCGCAGGGCAGCAAGGCCGACAGACGCAGGACCGGATCGGGGGTGACCGCGACCATGGTCTCGAACATCGGCAGGTCGACATGGCCCGGCAGCACACGCGCCAGAACGCCGGTCTCGGCCATGGCCCGCACCGCCGGACGGGGGTCCTCGGCGGCCAGCAGTTTCAGCAGTTCGGTCGAAACCCGTTCGGCCGACAGCCCCTCGACCAGCGCCGCCAGGCGGGCGCAGGCCGCCAGCCCGGCCGCATCCGGCTCACCGCGCCCGAAATGCGCCTGGAAGCGGAAGAAGCGCAGGATGCGCAGGGCGTCCTCGCGGATGCGGGTCTCGGCCTCGCCGACGAAGACGATGCGGCCCGCCCGTGCGTCTTCGACCCCATGGCCCGTCGGGTCGAAGATCGACCCCGATCGGTCGGCATAGAGGGCGTTCAGGCGAAAGTCTCGACGGGCCGCGTCCTCGGCCCAGTCGTCGGTGAAGGCGACCACCGCGCGACGGCCGTCGGTCTCCACGTCGCGGCGCAGGGTGGTGACTTCATAGGGACGTTTGGACGAGACCACGGTGACGGTGCCATGCTCCAACCCGGTGGGCACGGGCTTCAGGCCCGCCGCCTTGGCCGCCGCGATCACCCGGTCGGGCGTCAGTCGGGTGGCGATGTCGATATCCAGCATCGGCCTGTCGACCAGGGCGTTGCGCACGCAGCCGCCGACGAAACGGGCGCAATCGGGACCGCCTTCGACCTCCAACGCCTCCATCACGGCCACGGTGCGCGGATCGGTCAGCCAGTCGGTCGGCGGCAGGCGGTCGGTCATGCCGCGTCCTCGGCCTCGGCGGCGGCGTCGCCAGGGCCATAGAGGCGCTCGTGCAGGGCCTTCAGCAGCCCGGCCGTCGCACCCCAGATATAACGCTCGTTCCACGGCATGGCCCAGTAGAAGCGACGCACGCCGTTCATCTCCAGATGATCGCGGCGGTGGTTGGCGACATCCATCAGAAAGTCCCAGGGCGTCTCGAACAGCTCGGCCACCTCATCGGGCGACGGCGCCAGGGCGACCGGCGGCGTGACCCAGCCGACCACCGGGGTGACCAGGAAGCCCGATCCGGTCTCATAGGCGTCGCCCAGACCCAGCACCTCGACCGAGGCAGGCGCCAGGGCCACCTCCTCCCACGCCTCGCGCAGCGCTGCCTGCACCGCCGTCTCGCCGGGGTCGAGCCGACCGCCGGGAAAGGCGATCTGGCCGGTATGACTGGTCAAACTGTCGGCGCGTCGGGTCAACAGCACGGTCGCGCCGTCCGCGTGCGCCATGACGGGGACCAGGACGGCGGCGGGCCGCAACGTCCGGTCGCCCAGGCGCAGATCCGGGTTCAGATCATAGTCCGAGCGCGTCGGCGCGGACTCCGGCGCCCCGTCCGAAACCGGGCGCAGGCGTTCGGTCAACCGGGCCTTCAAGGTTCCCAGGCTCACGCCGCGACCTCCACGGCGCCCAGGTCGAAATCGGCGCCGCCCGACGACACCGTCAGCCGCCCGTCGCGAAGCCGCGCCGCCTCGACAAGCTCATAGAAGACCGGCCGCGCGATCCGCGCCCACAAATCCGCGCGCACCCGCACGCGCGGCGCCGGTTCGCCGGTCGCCGGGTCGGTTTCCACGACAACAGGAAACTCCGGCCCCGCCGTGGTGCGGTCGCCCACGTCGGTGGTGAAGATCAGGGCGTCCTTCGTCCGCTCCACGGCCACGGCGCGGAACGGCAGATCCTGAACCGCGATCCTCAGCTTCTCGACCGGCGTGACCAGATGATAGCCGTCCGGGTCCTTTCTCAGCACGGTCGAGAACAGCCGCACCAGCTCGGCCCGACCGATCGGCGAGCCTTCGTGCACCCAGACGCCGTCGGCGCGGATGACGATGTCGATGTCGCCGCAATGCGCCGGGTTCCAGAGATGCACGGGCGGCAGGCCACGTTCGGCGCGCGCCGCCTGGGCCACGCCGTCCAGCCCCGTCGCGGTGGAGGGTTCAGTCATGCGCCCAGACCTAGACCCGCCCGCGCTCGGGCGAAAGCCGTCAGGGCGCGGCGCGCGTCATCCCGGTCGCCGTCTCGGCCGTGATCGGCAGCCACAGGACCCGGCGCGGATCAACCGGTCCCGGCAGATTCACATCCGGCGCGGCCTGAAAGCCGAAGCGCGTGAAATAGGGCGGATCGCCGACCAGCAGCACGCCCGCGACGCCCGCCCCCCTCGCATGGTCGATGCAGGCCGCGACCAGATCGGCGCCCAGGCCCGTACGACGGCTGGCGGCGTCCACGGCGATGGGACCCAGGAACAAGGCTGGCGCCTCGCCCACCACGATCCGCCACAACCGCACCGACCCGACGATGCGGTCGCCCTCGCGGATGACGAAGCCCGCCGCGATGCCGGCCCGTTCGCGCAGCCGCTCGGCCGTCTTGGCGAACCGGCCCGGCCCGAAAGCCGCCAGCACCAGTGCGTCCGCCGCCGCGGCATCGGCGGGGGTTTCGGCCTCCACGGCGGAACTCTGGGTCTGGGCGGCGACGTTCGACATTGAGCGCGCGCCGATAGGGCCGTTGCGCGTGCGGATCAACAGAGATCTTCCCGGCAGGCCGCCAAAATCCGGCCCATTCCTTCGTCATTCCGGGCGAAACGGAGCGCAGACGCCGTAGCGACGAAGGACGAACGTCACCCCTTCGAGAAGTCCGGCGCGCGTTTCTGGGTGAAGGCCATGAAGGCCTCCATGGCCTCGGGACTCTTCATCTGGCCGCCGAAGGCTTCGCCTTCCCGCTGCATGATGGCCCACAATGCCTCGGCGTCTCGCATCAGGGCCTTGGTCTTGCGAATGGAGTTGGGCGCGCGGGCCGCGACCTGGGCGGCCAGATCGGCGGCCGTCGCTTCGACCTGATCGGCGGGCACGCAGCGGTTGGCCAGGCCCCATGCCAGGGCGGTCCGGCCGTCCAGCGGCTGACCCAGAGCGAACAGCTCAAAGGCGCGTTGGTGGCCCAGCGTCAGGGGCAACAACAGACTGGACGCCGCCTCGGGCGCCAGGGCCAGATTGACGAAAGGCACGGACAACAGGGCGTCCTCGGCCACCACCACCAGGTCGCAGTGCAGCAACAGGGTCAGACCGATGCCGACGGCGCGCCCCTTCACGGCGGCGACGACGGGCCGATCCAGGTCGGCCAAGGCCTTCAGAAAGCGGAACACCGGCATCTCGGCCGGTCCCTGAGCCTGAGACCCCAGGGCGATGAAGTCGCCGATGTCGTTGCCGGCCGAGAAGCTATCGCCCTCGGCCCGGAACAGCAGAACCCGCACGGCGTCGTCAGTGCGCGCCCGCTCGGTCGCCTCGGCCAGGGCCGCATACATGGCCTGGGTGATGGCGTTCTTCTTGTCGGGCCGGTTCAGGGTGACGGTCAGGACGCCGTTCTCCAACCGGGTTTCGATCTCGCTCATGTCGCCGTCTCCGCTTTAAGCGACCACCAGACCACGCCCTCGTCGTCGATCCGGCTGGTCGCCTGTCCCTTGGTGTTCAGATAGTTCAGATGCGCCAACGCCTCGCCGGTCGCCATGCCCAGCACGCTATCGCCCACGGGTCGGGCGAACAGGGCCGGGAAGACATCGACAGCCCGGCTGGGCGTCTTCAGGGTGCGCCGCAACCGCTTCAGCGCCGTCTCATGACCCCGCGTCAGCGCGTCTAGCCGCGCATGAACGCCGGTGAACGGTTCGCCATGCGACGGCAGGACCAGCAGATCGTCCGGCAACAGGCCGCGCAGCCGGGCCAGCGACGCCATCCAGTCGCCCAGGGGATCGGCGTCCGGCTCCGTCGGCCAGATCGAGACGTTGGACGATATCTTCGGCAGGATCTGATCGCCCGAGATGAAGACCCCGTCCGCCTCGCGCCACAGGCACAGATGCTCGGGGCTATGGCCGTCGCCGACGATGATGCGCCATGTCTCGCCGCCGATGGTCAGCCGGTCGTCTTCGCGGACTCGCCGATAGGCCGTCGGCAGGGGCGCGACCGCCTTGCCGAACATGCCGTAGCCGTCGCGCCAGCGGTCGATCTGCTCCGACGTCCAGCCGGCGCGGCGATAGAAGTTCGCGCCGTCTCGGGGCGCCGGGCCGGTGTCGGCGATCAGCATCCGGCCGGTCACATACTCCAGCCGCGACATCAGCAGCGGAGCCTGGAACCGCCCGCACAGCCATCCAGCCAGCCCGATGTGGTCTGGGTGCATATGGGTGCACAAGACCCGGGTCGCCGGCCGCCCGCCCAACGGTCCCGCCAGCGCCGTTTCCCAGGCTTTGATCGAGGCGGGCGTGCGCAGACCCGTGTCCACGATCATCCAGCCGTCGCCGTCTTCCAGCGCCCAGACGTTGATGTGGTCCAGCGTCATCGGCAATGGCAGGCGCAGCCACAGAACCCCCGGCGCGACCTCGATCGCCGCGCCCGCCGCGGGCGGCCCGCCGCTGGGGTAGGTCAGCCCCCGCGTCGGGGAAGGCGGCGCGCCGTCAGCCAAGTGCGTCTCCAATCGAAACTGATCCGACATAAGCCGATCTCCCATCGGCGTCTAGGCCGCCGCGCCCAACCTCCGCCGCATCTCGGTCTTGACCCCGCCGCCCGCTGGAGCCAAGGCTGCATGCGGAATTTCCGCCCAGGAGCTGACTGCCGTGTTTAAGACCCCTCTCGCCGCCCTGTGCAGCGCCGCCCTGATTGCCGGGAGCCTGGCCGCGCCCGCCATCGCCCAGACCAGCAGCGGCTCGACCGCGACCGCGTCCAGCGGTTCGAACAGCCAGGAGAATTCGCGCCGTCGTCCGCCTCCGGGCCTCCAAGACGGTGGGCGCGCCGGCGGTCGACGCAACACCCGTCATGCTCCGCCCGCCGATCCGGCCGTGGTCATGGCCGAGGCCCAGGCCGTGCTGACCGCAGCCGGCAATAGCTGCGTGCCCACCGAGGCCATCACCATGGGCCAGGACGAGCATCGCCAGAAGCTCTATGAAGTCGTCTGCGCCGCGGGCACCGGTCCGGGCTACATCATGGTCGCCAAGGCGGCCCCCGAGCAGCCCGAACTGATCGACTGCGTCATGCTGGCGGGCCAGGCCGACCGCGCGCGCGCCGCCAATCCCGCCGCCGAAGCCGACACCTGCAAGCTGCCGGGCAATCAGAACCCGCTGGCGGTCATCACCGGCTACGCCCAGGCCGGAGGCGTCACCTGCGCGATCGACCAGGGCATGTCCATCGGCCGCAACGGCCAGGGCATGGATGTCTATGAGGTCGGTTGCGCCGATGCGGACGGTTTCTGGGTCGAGCGAAAGGCCGACGGCGGATGGGACACCTCGGCGTGCACCATCGTCACGTCCCAGGGCGGCGCCTGTCGTTTCACCACTCCGGCGGAGATCAACGCCAGCTTCAAGGCGCGACTGGCCACCACCGCCGCCGACGACTGCGACGTGACCCAGGTCCGCTACATGGGCGCCAACGCCAACGGCGCCTTCTTCGAAGCGAAATGCGCCGCCGAAGGCACGGGCTACATCGCCCGGACCAACAGTGAAGGCGCGGTGCAACAGGTCTATGCCTGCGCCACGGCCGCCCGCATCGGCGGCGGCTGCACTCTGACGACGGCCGCCCCGGCCGCGTCCAACGAATAGGGTCTTCTCCCCCATCGACGACGGCCCGGCGGGACCCCTCGCCGGGCCGTTTTCGTTTTGATCTAGACTTTCGCGGCGCCGGTCTTAGCGTCCCAGGCGATGCGCATCGCCACCTGGAACGTCAACTCCGTCAACGCCCGCCTGCCCACGGTGCTGGAATGGCTGGAGGCCGCCCGCCCCGACGTCGCCTGCCTGCAAGAGATCAAATGCGTCGACGAGAAATTCCCCCGCGAAGCCATGGAATCGCTGGGCTACAACGTCGAGGTTCACGGCCAGAAGACCTATAACGGCGTCGCCATCCTGTCGAAGCATCGGCTGTCGGACGTGCGGCGCGGCCTGCCCGGAACCGATGATTCGGGGATCGAGGCCGACGGGGAACAGGCCCGGTATCTGGAAGCGGTGATCGAGGCGCCGCGTCCCATCCGCGTGGCCTCCCTCTATCTGCCCAACGGCAATCCGATCGGCACGGCCAAGTTCGCCTACAAGCTGTCCTGGTTCCGGCGTCTGCACGACCACGCCCGAAACCTGCTGACGCTGGAAGAGCCGCTGGCCCTGTGCGGCGACTACAACGTCATCCCCGAGGCGCGCGACGCCAGAAATCCCGAGGCGTGGCTGGCCGACGCCCTGTTCCAGCCCGAAAGCCGCGCCGCCCTGCGCGCTCTGAAATGGCTGGGACTGGCCGACGCCTCGGAGTTGGGAAACCAGCCGCCGGGAACCTTCACCTTCTGGGACTATCAGGCCGGGGCCTGGCAGAGGGACAACGGCATCCGCATCGACTTCGCCCTGTTGTCGCCCCAGGCGGCCGACCGGTTCCGGGGAATCGAAACCCACAAGGCCGCGCGCGAAATGGACAAGCCCAGCGACCATGTGCCGGTGGTCGTCGATATCGATCTGGACGACTGAGCCGTGGGCGAGGCGTTTCGCACCGTGCTGTTGATCGCCCTTGCAGCGGCGGCCCTGACCACCTGCGCCCTGGCCCTGGCCTGGTGGATGGAGCCTGAGCGCCGCCTGCGTCGCGCCATGCTGAAATCTCTGGGCCACATCGCCGACGCCGAAGCCTACGCCCCGGCCGAGGGCAAGGCCGCCGCCATGGATTTCGAGAGCGGGCAGCTCGCTGTCCTGTGGTCACGCGGGGCGCACGGCCTGGTCTATGATTTCGCCGAGGTCGAGGGCGGCGAGATCATCGTCGACGGCTGCGTCGTCGCCCGCATCCGGCGCGGCGAGCAGAGGAAGGCCCTGGATGTCATGGCGCCCGAGGCCGAACAGGTGGTGCTGCGGCTAATGTTCGCGGACGCCCGTCACCCGGAGTTCGAACTGGGCCTGTGGAACGCCGCCACGCCCGGACAGGCCGGCTCTCCGCAGGAGTCGTTGCGGCTGGGTCGGCGCTGGTTGTCGCACATCGAGGCGCTGTTGAAGGGCTGAGCACGGAGAGCTAGAAGCCCGGCCTGACTCCCCATCATGTGTTCTTACTCAGGAGGCCGTCTTGGCCCGCCTTTTCGACGCCTATGTCGTCGCCGACTGGACCGCCGCCGAAACCAAGAAGCTCGGCGACAATTCGCTTTGGATCGGCGTGGCCAAGCGCGACGTGCGTTTCCGCCTGTATTCCGAAACCCACAACGTCGCCACCCGCGCCGAGGGCGAGGCGCTGCTGGCCTCGATCCTGGCCGATCACAGGAAGCGCGGCGATCGGGTGCTGGTCGGTTTCGACTTCAACCTGGGCTATCCGACCGGCACGGCCGCGCGTCTGGGGCTGGAGGGGACGCCGTGGCGCGCCCTGTGGTCCTTCATCGACAAGAACATCGTCGACAAGCCCGACAACACCAACAACCGCTATCAGGTCGCGGCCAAGATGAACCGGCTGATGACCGGAGAGGCCTGGCCCCTGTGGGGCGCTCCGGCCAGCCAGGCCCAGCGCTGGCTGACCACCACCAAGCCGCCCGAGGGCGCGGGCGCCGATATCCCCGAATTCCGCGCCACCGAGGACGCCGCGCGCAAGGGCAAGCTCCAGCCCAAGAGCGTCTGGCAGATGCATGGCGCGGGGGCGGTCGGCGGTCAGACCCTGGTCGGCATTCCGGCGGTGATGCGCCTGCTGGAGAAGATGGGACCGTCGGGCGCCGTCTGGCCGTTCGGCACCGGCTGGCGCGAACTGGGCGCCGACGACGTAGAGCCGCTGTCGGCCCTCGTCGTCGAGGTCTGGCCATCGCTGTACGGCGCCAAGCCGCAAGCGGGCGAGTTCAAGGATCAGGCTCAGGTGCGAGTGGCGGCCGAGGCCCTGGCCGCGCTGGACGACGCCGGAACCCTGGGCAAGGCCTTCGCTCCGCCGAAGTCGGCGACGCCGGACCTGGTCGAAAAGGTCGAGACGGAAGAGGGCTGGATTCTGGGGGTGTAACCCGCATTCTTCTCCCCTTGCGGGAGAAGGCTACCCTTCGGCCGTCTCTTCGCGCTCCAGCGCGCGCCAGCCGATGTCGGAGCGATAAAAGCCGCCAGGCCAGTCGATCTTGCGGATGGCGGCGTAGGCGCGTTCGCGCGCCTGTCGGATATCGTCGCCCCGTGCGCAGACGTTCAGCACCCGCCCGCCAGCCGCGACCAGTCGGCCGTTCTTGTCAGTCTTGGTTCCCGCGTGGAAGACCTGCACGTCCGGCCCGAAATCCTGGGACGCGCCACGGATGATCGAGCCTTCCAGCGGGCTGTCGGGATAGCCCTTGGCCGCCAGAACCACGCAGATCACCGTCTGAGGGTGAAACTGCAACGGCGGCAGCCCCGAAACGTCGCCCCGCGCACAGGCCAGCAGATAGGGCGTCAGATCCCCGGCGATCCGCATCATCAGCACCTGGCATTCCGGGTCGCCGAAGCGAGCGTTGAACTCGACCACCTTGGGACCGTCCCCGGTGGCCATCAGACCGGCGTAAAGCACGCCGCGGTAGGGCATACCCTCTTCGGCCATGGCGCGGATCGTCGGCTGGACGATGCGGTCGTCGGCCTGTTCGACCAGTTCAGGGGTGAAGACCGGCGCCGGCGAATAGGCGCCCATGCCGCCGGTGTTGGGTCCCAGATCGCCGTCGAAGGCGCGCTTGTGATCCTGCGCCCCGCCCAGCAACACGGCCCGCTGGCCGTCGCACAGGGCGAACAGGGACCCCTCTTCCCCAGCCATGAACTCTTCGATCACCACCCGCGCCCCGGCCGCACCGAATCGGCCGCCCAGCATACGTTCGATCTCGGCCTCGGCGTCGGCGCGATCCGGGCTGATGGCCACGCCCTTGCCCGCCGCCAGGCCGTCGGCCTTGATGACATAGGGCGGCTTGAACACGTCCAGGGCCGCCCGCGCATCCTTCACCCGCTCATAGACGCCGTACCCCGCCGTCGGAATGTCATGGCGTTCCAGGAAATTCTTGGAGAATGCCTTGGAGGTCTCCAGTTGGGCCGCCTTGGCCGTGGGTCCGAAACACGGGACGCCCGCCGCGGCCAACCGGTCGGCGAGGCCCTTTTCCAGCGCCGATTCCGGCCCGACCACCACCAGGTCCGCCTTGATCTCGCGCGCCAGGGCGGCCAGGCCGTCGGCGTCGGTGACCTTGACGTCGCGCAACTCGGCCAGGGCGGCGATGCCGGGGTTGCCGGGCGCACAGACCAGCCGTTTGCACAGCGGCGACTGCGCGATCTTCCACGCCAGGGCGTGTTCGCGCCCGCCCGATCCGACCAGCAGGATGTTCATGGCCGCGCAATGGCCTTCGCGGACAGGCGGGTCAAGCCTCGCTCTCCGCTTCCCGCCCGCGCGATGGAGAGGAGACAGGCCGCCTCGACCGCCTTACCCTTCGATCATGAGTGACGACTCCTATGTCTTCGAAGGCGAGACCCCGGCCGCCCCGGCGCGCGACAACAATCCGCCCCAGACGGTTTCCGAGCTGTCGTTCGCGCTGAAGCGCACGCTGGAGGATCGGTTCGGCCACGTGCGGCTGCGCGGCGAGATCTCCAAGGTCAATCGCCACGCCTCGGGCCATGTCTATCTGACCCTGAAGGACGACAAGGCGGCCATCGACGGCGTGGTCTGGAAAGGATCGGCGCGCGGCCTGGGCGTCCAGCCGGAGGCGGGGCTGGAGGTCATCGTCACCGGCAAGATCACCAGCTACCCCGCCCGCTCCAGCTATCAGATCGTCATCGAGACCATGGAGGCGGCGGGTGCGGGCGCCCTGCTGGCTCAGCTTGAACGGTTGAAGACCAGGCTGCGCGACGAGGGCCTGTTCGACGCCTCGCGCAAGCGGCCGATTCCGTCCTACCCCTCTGTCATCGGGGTGATCACCAGCCCGACGGGCGCGGTGATCCGCGACATCCTGCACCGCATCGCGGAACGTTGGCCGTGCCGGGTCATCGTCTGGCCCTGCGTGGTTCAGGGCGATGCGGCGGCGACCCAGGTGGCGGCGGCGGTGCGCGGTTTCGACTCCCTGCCCCCCGACGGCCCCCTGCCCCGCCCCGACGTGATCATCGTCGCGCGCGGCGGCGGCTCGGTGGAGGATCTGTGGGCCTTCAACGACGAGACCCTGGCGCGAACCGTGGCGGCCGCGACCACGCCGATCATCTCGGCCGTCGGGCATGAGACCGACACCACCCTGATCGACTTCGTCTCGGATCGCCGCGCGCCCACCCCGACCGGGGCGGCCGAGATGGCGACGCCGGTGCTGGCCGATCTGCGCTACGCCGTGGCCGACCTGTCGGGGCGCCTGGCGCGGGCGGGCGGGCGGCTGATCGAGGACCGCCGCACCCGTCTGCGCGCCGCCGCGCGCGGCCTGCCCGCCCGGCCCGAGGACCTCCTGGCCTTGCCGCAGCAGAGGCTGGATCTGGCCGGAAGTCGATTGGGTTCCGGCCTGTCGCGCAATGTCGAGGCGCATCGGCGCGACTGGCTGAAGGCTGCGGCGCGCCTGAACCGCGGCCTGCTGGACCGGGCCATCGAACGGCGCGGCGACCGGCTGGAGGCCCTGGCGCATCGCCTGGGGCGTTGGCCCCTGCGCTTGGAACGCGACAATGAGCGTCTGGCCGCCCTCGCACGGGCCTTGTCCAGCCTGGACCCGGCCAAGCCCAAGCCGGGATTCGCGCGGGTCGAAGACGCCGACGGTCGCTGGATCGCCCAGGCGGCGGGCCTGTCGGCGGGCCAGGCGGTCAATCTGGTCTTCCCCGACGGCGCACGCAGGGCGCGGATCGACGGCGACGCCTCGACGCCGCCCGCCCCAAAGCCGCGAGCGGCCCCCAAGCCCAGACCGGCCGCGCCGGGCCAAGGCGACCTGTTCTGAAGGCGTCACCTCCCGTCAGAGGCGCAGGGCTTGGCGCGGTTCGCGCGGCGCGGCTATCGTGGGATCATGAATAACGCGCCCTCTCCCAGCCAGGCCACCGTCCACTTCGGCGACGGTGAATTCGCGGTGCTCAAGCCCGGCCGCTACGTCACCTGCGCGGTGACGGAAAAGCCCATTCCATTGGAAGTCCTGCGCTATTGGAGCACTGAGCGTCAGGAGGCCTATGCCGGTCCGCTGGAAGCGTTGAGCCGCATGGGACCGATCGATTGAACCCCGCGCGGCGGCATCTGCTGATCGGCAGCGCCGCCAGCCTGGTCGGCGGCGGCGCCCTGGCGCAGGAGACGCCCGGCCTGGCCTTGAACGGCGAATGGCGCCAGGGCGGCTTCGCCTTCGGCCGCACCTGGCCTCGCGCCCTGATCTTCGTGGACGGAGAGGCCCTGACCACCGCCTCCGACGCCGGTCTGTTCGTGGTCGGCTTCGACCGCGACGCGCCAGGCTCGGTCCAGATCGAGGCGCGCGGTCCGAACGGCCAGGTGGCGCGCCGGACGCTGACCATCGCGCCCGGACGTTTTCCCTCGACGACGGTCAACGGTCTGCCGTCTTCGACGGTCGAACCCAGCGATCCCGCCTTGCTGGCGCGCATCCAGCGTGAGGTGCTGTTGAAGACCGAGGCCTTCACCAGTCGGGTCGCGGGCGACGATTTCCGCGACGGCTTCGACTGGCCCCTGGCCAGCTATCGCGTGACCAGCCAGTGGGGCAGTCAGAGGGTGTTGAACGGAACGCCGGCGCGCCCCCACTATGGCGTCGACATGGCGGCGCCTCAGGGTTCGACCATCCGCGCGCCCGCCGACGGCCGCGTCGCCATGGCCCGGACCGGTATGCATTTCGAGGGCGGCCTGACCCTGATCGACCACGGACAGGGGCTGATCACCGCCTATCTGCATCAGTCCCGCATCGACGTGACCGCCGGACAGCGCGTGTCACGGGGCCAGACCATCGGCCGCGTCGGCATGACGGGACGAGCTACCGGTCCGCATCTGTGCTGGCGCATGAAATGGCGCGACAGGAACCTGAATCCGGCCTTGATGGTCGGCCGAAGAGCGCCGGAAGTCGTTTACAATCAACTCTGAGTACGAATCGGTCACAGTCCGCTAACCATTGCCGGTCTAGGTTTGGGAATCATCGGTCGAGAAATCGGCGTTCCTATTTTTACGGCCCTGCATGGCGTCTCTCGAATCCGTTCACGTCTTGCTGGTGGACGACAACCAGCACATGCGGGCCATCACCTCCGCGATCCTGCAATCGGCGGGCATTCGCAAGGTGCGCGAGGCGCATGACGGCGCGGCGGCTCTAGAGGCTCTGCGCGACCATCCGGTCGACCTGGCCATCGTCGACTTCAACATGTTCCCTCTGGACGGGGTCGAATTCACCCGCCTGGTCCGTAACAGCCCCGACAGCGCCAACCCCTATCTGCCGATCATCATGATGACCGGCCATTCGGAAAAAAGCCGCGTGCAGGAGGCGCGCGACGCCGGCGTGACCGAGTTCGTGGTCAAGCCGATCACCGCCAGGGCGATCCTGGAGCGGATGCAGGCCGTGATCCTGCGCCCCCGCGCCTTCGTGAAGGCCGACACCTATTTCGGACCCGACCGTCGCCGCCAGAATCCGGTCAACTTCAAAGGCCCGTTCCGGCGCGCCTCGGATCAGAAGCGCGAGGATTCCAGCGCCGCATAGACGGCGTCCGGCCACCGCTTGTGCACCCAGAACCAGTCGACGGGATGCTCGCGCACCCGGTCCTCGACAAAGGCGGTCACCGCCTGGACGCCGCGCGCGATGTCGGCCGACTTGTCGCCAGACGGCGTGATCGCGATCGGCTCATGCACCGTCAGGCGGAAACGCACGCCCGGCAGGCGCGTCACCGACATCGGCTGCAACACCGTGCCGAAGCGCAGGGCCAGGCGGCTGGGTCCTGGCGCGGCGTTCACCGGCTGACCGAAGAAGGTCACCTCCGGTCCCTCGGAAAACTTCTGGTCGTTCATCAGGGCGACCGATTCCCCTCTTTGCATCCCGGCCAACAGTTCGCGCGCGCCGTCGCCGCCCTTGGGCGCGAACAGCTTGACCCCGTAGCGCGCGCGATTCTTGCGGATCATGGCGTCGACATAGGGGTTGTTGGCGGCGCGATAGGTGATCTGGCACGGCACGCCCGCCGCCAGGATCACCGCGGGCATCAGTTCGAAATTGGCCAGGTGGCCCGAGACGAAGACCACGGGGACCCCGCCGTCGCGGATGGCTTGAAGCCGCTCGGCGCCGACGATGTCGATCCGGCCCGAGGCCGGGGTCAGCCGGTCCATCATGGTCAGTTCGGCGAAGGTGCGGCCGGTCTGCTCCCATTGATCCGCCGCCAGCCGCTCACGTTCGGCCGGATCCATATCCGGGAAGGCGATGCGCAGATTGCGCATCACCGTGCGCTGAGTGCTGGTCTTCGGTCCCAGGGTCCGCAACAACCAGCCGCCGAAAGCCGAGGCGCGCTCGACGCCCAGAGCGCGCAGCAGGGCGATCAGCACGGCGAACCCCGCCGCCTCCAGCCGCCAGGCCAGCGTCTGGCCCAGGCCGGGCCGATCACCAGGCAATGGTGATCCCGCCATCGACGACCAGGGTCTGACCGGTCATGTAGGACGACGCCGGAGCCGCCAGATAGACGGCCGCGCCCGCGATCTCGTCCGGTTGACCGATGCGCTTCAGGGGGGCCGGATCGGTCACCTGCTTCAACAGGACCGGGTTTTCCCACAGGTATTTGGCGAAGTCGGTCTGGACCAGGCCCGGCGCGATGCAGTTGACCCGCACGTTCGACGGTCCCCATTCCACGGCCAAGTTGCGCGCCAACTGCATGTCCGCCGCCTTGGAGATGTTGTAGGCGCCGATCAGGGCGTTGCCGCGCAGGCCGCCGATCGACGAGACGATGATGATCGAGCCGTCGCGCCGGTCCAGCATCTGCGGCGCGACCATCTGAATCAGCCAATGGTTGGAGACCACATTGTTCTGAAGGATCTTGTCGAACTGCTCGTCGGCGATGCCCGCCATCGGCCCGGCGTAGGGATTGCTGGCGGCGTTGCAGACCAGGATGTCGATGCGTCCCCAGGCGGCCAGGGTCTCGTCGACCAGGCGTTTCAGATCGTCTTTGGAGGCGATGTTGGCGGGGATGGCGATGGCGCGACCGTCACCATGCTTGGCGTTGATGGCGGCTGCGGCCTCGTCGCAGGGTCCGGCCTTGCGCGAGGAGATGACCACGCGGGCGCCGTGCTCGGCCATCCGCTCGGCGATGGCCAGGCCGATGCCGCGCGACGAGCCGGTGATGACAGCGACCTTGCCGCTGAGATCGAACAATTCCATGCGTTTTCCCGCCCTTTCGTCATCCGGCGCACTAGCCCTGCGTCCCTGATACCCCGATACTCGGCCGATTCCATCCGGGAAGGCGGTCGATCCGTTCCCATGCGCAACATCACCACGGCGTTTCTGGCGTTCGCTTATCTGTTCCTGGCCATGACGGTCGGGACCTTCATCTGGCGCGCGGGTTTCGGCGCCGGAGCGGGCGCCGCTGGGGCGATCGGCGCCCTGGGCCTGTTCGTCGCCGTACACGGCCTGATCGCCCAGATGTCGGATCGTCGCGCCCTGAAGAAGGAAGTCGACCAGATCCGCGAGGCGCACCGTCTGCTGGCCGACGCCCTGGAAGAGACGCAAGGCGCCCTCAGCGACCTGGCCCAGGCCATCGAAAGCGGCGCCCTGAACCGCAACGAGGAGTTGTCGGGCGAGGTGCGGATGCTGGAGGGCCTGGTCCAGCAGATGACCGAGACGCTGGAGGATCGCTTCAAGGCCGGTCCCGTCGCCGTGGCCGATCCGGTCGAGGCGCGCCGCCAGCAGCAGTCGACCGCCCTGCTCCAGGTGGTGCACGAGGCGCTGAGCCAGAACCGCGTCGACCTGTATCTTCAGCCGGTGGTCTCTCTGCCCCAGCGCCGGACCATCTTCTACGAGAGCTTCACCCGGCTGCGCGACGCCTCGGATCGGGTGATGATGCCCGCCGAATATCTGTCGGTCGCCGAGGGCGAGGGTCTGGCCCCGGTCATCGACAACCTGCTGCTGTTCCGCTGCGCCCAGATCGTGCGGCGCCTGGCGCGTCAGGACCGCAAGGTCGGGGTCTTCTGCAACATCGCCCTGACCAGCCTGGGCGACGAGACCTTCTTCCCGCAGTTCCTCGATTTCCTGAACGAGAACCGCGACCTGAACCAGGCCCTGATCTTCGAACTGGGTCAGGCCACCTTCGACGCGCGCGGCGCCGTCGAGGCGCGCAACATGGCCAAGCTGGCCGACCTGGGCTTCCGCTTCTCGATCGACAAGGTGCAGACGCTGGACGTCGATTTCGCCGACCTGCAACGTTCGGACGTGAAGTTCATGAAGGTCGCCGCTGATCTTCTGATCGAACAGCTTCTGGACCTGGACGGGGCCGCCCCGCTGCGCTCCATGCCCGACATCCAGGCCGCCGACTTCGCCGCCCTGACCCGCCGCTACGGCATCGAGCTGATCGCCGAAAAGGTCGAGAACGAGCGCCAGGTGGTCGATATCCTGGAACTCGATGTCGCCGCCGGCCAGGGCCATCTGTTCGGCGAACCGCGCGCCATCAAGGAGCAGGTGCTGGCCGAGACCGACCCGCCGCCGGACTTCCTGCGTTCCACCCTGCGCAGCGCCGAACAACGCCGCCGCTTCGGCTGAGGCATTGCGGAACCCCGCACCTGCGGCGCCTGCCCCCCTGTGCTGCAAGACCCGTGAGACCCGGCCCCAGGCGTACCGGTCGTTCCCCCACCCGGCCGATCACGCCGGATGAGGACATCGATCCGGGAACGCCGCCCGCCGACGCCCGCTTCCGCATCCGCCGGGGACCGGATGGCAAGGTGGCGGTGGCCGTGCTGCCGCCCGCCTGATAGTCCCTGCCGTCCGCCCCGGCGTTCGAGACCCGATCATGAGCCTGCCCCACGCCCTGCCCCACCTGTCCGCTGTCGCCGACGCCTATGACGTGCTGCTGTGCGACGTCTGGGGGGTGATCCACAACGGCCGCGAAGCCTGGCCGGGTCCGTGCGAGGCTCTGGCGCGGTTCAACGCGCGGGGCGGCACGGTGGTCCTGATCTCCAACTCCCCGCGTCCTGCCGACGGTGTGGTCGCCCAGATGGACGCCCTGGGCGTGCCGCGTGAAGCGTGGAAGGCGGTGGTGACCTCGGGCGACGCGACCCGCGCCGAACTGAGCCGTCGCGCGCCCGGCCCGGCCTGGATCATCGGCCCGGATCGCGACCAGGCCCTGTACCAGGGCACCGGCGTGATCCGTGCTTCGGGCGCCGACGACGCCGCCTTCATCTCGGTCACGGGTCCCGAGGACGATGAGACGGAGACGCCCGAAGATTATCGTCAACGATTGATTCCCGCTGTCGCCCGCGATCTGGAGATGATCTGCGCCAACCCGGACCGCGTGGCCCAGCGCGGCGATCGTCTGATCTATTGCGGCGGCTCCATCGCCGACCTGTACGAGAGCCTGGGCGGGCGGGTGACGATGGTCGGCAAGCCGTTCGGGCCGATCTATGACCTGGCTGTCGATGCGGCCCAGGCCCTGCGCGGCGGCCCGATCGACCGGTCGCGCATCCTGTGCATCGGCGACGGGGTGGTCACCGACGTCATGGGCGCCAACCGCCAGGGGCTGGACTGTCTGTTCATCGCCCAGGGCATCCACGGCGACCAGGCCCGCGGCCCCGACGGCGCCCTGGACCCCGCCCGCGCGTTCGAGTTGCTGAAGGCCGAGACGACCTATGCGCGATACGCCGCGCTGGATCTGGGCTGGTAGCGGTTTCTCCTGCCCGCCCGGAATGGCGAAGGGTTCCCACCCTGGCCGCTTACGGCTAAAGCCCGGCCATGAGCGATCTGGTCCAAGCCCATCCGTCCGGCGGTTACATCCTGGACGAAATGTTCGTCGGCATGACGGCCGAGAAGCACGTCGAGATCACCGAGGCGCGCATCGTCCAGTTCGCCGAGGCGTCCGACGACTTCAATCCCGTGCATATGGATGAAGCCTATGCCGCCAAGACCGCCTATCGCGGGCGGATCGCCCACGGCCTGTTGTCGGCCTCGATCGGTTCGGCGGTGGTCGGCACGATGCTGCCGGGCGCGGGGGCCATCTTCCTGTCGCAGACCCTGACGTTTCAGAAGCCGGTTCGCATCGGCGACGTGCTGACCGCTCGGGTCACCGTGGCCGAGATCGATCCCGACAGCGCCCGCGTCGTGCTAAAGGCCCAGGGCCTGGTCGGCGACGAGGTGGTCATGGACGGCGAGGCCCTGGTCCGCGTGCCGCGCCGCCGCCGACCGGCGAAAGACTGACTTGGCCGCCGCGATCATCCGCGACCGGCGTGGCCTGCCCGATGCGCTGAAGGGCGCGGCCGTGGCGGTGGGCGCCTTTGATGGCGTGCATCGCGGACATCAGGCGGTCATCGCCGACGCCGCCCGCGCCGCGCACGCGCTGAAGGCGCCCTTGGGCGTGGTCAGCTTCGACCCTCACCCGCGCCGTTTTTTCCAGCCGGACGCCGCCCCGTTCGGCCTGATGACGCCGGACCAGATGGCCCAGGCCCTGGGCGAGCTGGGGGTCGAGCGCCTGTATCTGCTGACCTTCGACGCCGAGATGGCGGGGATGAGCGACCGCGACTTCGCCGAACAGGTGCTGGCCCAGGCCCTGGGGATTCGTCACGCCGCCGTCGGCTTCGACTTCACGTTCGGCAAGGGCCGCACCGGCTCGCCCGAGGCGCTCAGGACCTATGGCGTCGAACTGGGCTTCACCGTCTCGGTCACCGATCGCATCGACGATCCTGACGGGCTGAAACTGTCGTCCTCGGCCGTGCGCGAGGCCTTGAAGGCCGGAGACATGGCGCGCGCCGCCGCCATCCTGGGCCGCCCCTTCACCATCGCGGGCCAGGTGGTCCACGGCGACAAGCGCGGCCGGACCATCGGCGTGCCGACCGCCAACGTGCCCTTGGGCGGCTATATGCGGCCGGCCTTCGGCGTCTATGCCACCCGCACCCGCCTGGCCGATGGCCGCGTCTTCGACGGGGTGGCCAATCTGGGCGTCCGGCCGATGTGGAAGACGCCCGAGCCGATGCTGGAGGTCTGGCTGTTCGGCTTCGACGGCGACCTGTACGATCAGGTCGTCGAGACCCAGTTGATCGCCTGGCTGCGCCCGGAAATGACCTTCGACGGTCTGGAGCCCCTGAAGGCCCAGATCGACGCCGACGCCGAGGCGGCGAGCGCCGTGCTGGCCTCTATTCCAGCGTGGCGATGATCCGTTCCAGCAGCGAACCCTGGCCCGCCGGGATCACGTCGGCGATCTTCCAGCTCTGCCCTTCCCGCTCCAGCTTCAGCACCTGCGTCTTGGCCTGACCGTCGACGGTGAAGGCGACGGCGGCGTCGGCCTTGAACCTCTCGGTCGGCGTCACGGTGACCGAGGTCAACCGCACCTGCCCATCCTGACAGCCGCAGACGGGATCGAAATTCAGGAAGGGGACCTGACCCTGGTTCTGGCGGAAGTCGGCCCCGACGGCGGCGTTGAAGGTGCGGCCGTACATCGGGTCCCGCCCCGGCGGCGGCGGTTCGCCCGTCGCCCCGGCCTCGTACATGGCGTACACGGCCCGCACGAAGGGTTCCGCCCCCTCTGTAGCGGCCTGATAGACGGCGGGCCGTCCAGGCGGCTGGGCGGCGGCGGCCGGAGCGTCGGCGGGTTCCGACGCCTTGGGGTCGGAACAGGCGGCCAGGGCGGCGGCGACGCCGACGATCAAGCTGAAATGGCGCATGAGGTCCTCCTGTTCGGGCCGACTATCCGCGCGGCCCGCCCGTCCGGCAAGCGTCAGTCGCGGGGCGCCGACGGCTTGCCCGCTTCCAGACGCGCATTGGAGGCGGCCAGGTTTTCGGCCAGGGACGGATGTCCGGGGTTCATCACGTCATCGACGCGCCAACCGTCGGTTTCGCGCACCAGTTTCAGCAGGACCGTCTGGTCTTCTCCCGAATTGACGAAACGCACCGTCGCCTCGACCGAGCCGTCGCCCCGCACCGGCGACAGGGCGACCGAGCGCACCGACAGGCTTTCCCAGTCCTGACAGTCGCAGATGGGATCGGCGTCCAGATAAGGCAGGTCCCCGTCCGCCAGTTCGGCGTCGCGCCGGACCAGGGCGTCCATGCGCTGCGACCAGACCCGATTCCCCGACCAGGGATCGGCCTCATCCCCCGAATAGCTGGCGTACAGCGCCCGCACATAGGTCTCGGCCCCTTCGGCCGGGATTTGGGGCGGCGCAACGGGCATGGCCGTCAGACTTGCGGTCGCCTGCTCGGTCTGATGCGGACGGTCACAGGCCGTCAGCATCAGCGCCAGGACGATGAACAGGCGTGTCATGGGGGTCCCTCCCGCAGTCTCGCCAGGCTGCGCCGATCGTTTCGCCTCGCCAAGCTTGCGGTTCCTGACGATCCTGCTGGCGTCCCCGCCCCGGCGTCTGCTAGACCGCCGGAACCATGACCGTCCGCGTCGTTCGCACGATTTCGATTAGCCGCCCGGCGTAGCGCCGCAGGGGTCGCCCCCGCGCACGTCGGGATCGAGATCGACACGCGAACGGATCATCTTTGAGACGCTGAGACTTTCCATGGCCGACGCCACCGACACCTTCTCCACCGGCCGCGATTACCGCGACACCGTCTTTCTGCCCGAAACGCCGTTTCCGATGCGCGGCGGCCTGCCGCAGAAGGAGCCGGTGATCCTGGAGCAGTGGGGCGACCTGTACGGCGCCCTGCGCGCCCTGCGCCAATCGCAAAAGGCGCCGCTGTATGTGCTGCACGACGGCCCGCCCTACGCCAATGGCGACATCCACATCGGCCACGCCCTGAACAAGACGCTGAAGGACTTCGTGGTCCGCAGCCGCTTCCTGCTGGGCTATGACGTCGACTTCGTGCCCGGCTGGGACTGCCACGGCCTGCCGATCGAATGGAAGATCGAGGAACGGTTCCGCAGCCAGGGCAAGCGCAAGGACGAGGTGTCCAAGGCCGCCTTCCGCGCCGCCTGCCGCGCCTATGCCGCAGGCTGGATCGACGTGCAGCGCGAGCAGTTCAAGCGTCTGGGCGTGCTGGGCGACTGGGAAAACCGCTACGCCACGATGGACTTCTCCACCGAGGCGGCCATCGTCCGGGAATTCCACCGCTTCAAGAACTCGGGACAACTGTATCGCGGCTCCAAGCCGGTGATGTGGTCCCCGGTCGAGCGCACCGCCCTGGCAGACGCCGAGGTCGAATATCACGACCATGTCAGCCCGACGATCTGGGTTAAATTCCCCGTCACGGGAACCAGCGACGATCATCCCGACGACCTTTTGGCCTTCCGCCACGCCACGCCCTCGGTGGTGATATGGACCACGACGCCCTGGACCATCCCGGCCAACCGGGCGATCAGCTATGGCCCGGACATCGCCTATGGTCTCTATGAGGTCACGGCCATGGAGACGGGGCTGGAGTTCGAACCCTGGGCCAAGCCGGGCGAGCGGTTCATCGTCGCCGACAAGCTGGCCGAAGAGGTGCGCAAGGCGGCCAGGATCGCCGCCTGGACCCGCATCGACGCCATCAATCCGTCGGGGCTTGAGTGCGCCCATCCCCTGGCGCCGCTGCATTCCGGTTATGGTTTCGCCGTGCCGCTGCTGGCGGGCGACCACGTCACCGACGACGCGGGCACGGGCTTCGTGCACACCGCGCCGGGCCACGGCGTCGACGATTTCGAGGTCTGGAAGGCCCACGGTCATCACGAAGTGCCGGACACGGTCGATCCCGACGGCGCCTACTATGATCACGTCCCGCTGTTCGCGGGGCTGAAGGTGCTGGAGACCGAAGGCAAGAAGACCGGCAAGTTCGGCCCCGCCAACGGCGCGGTCATGGACAGGCTGATCGAGGCGGGCGCCCTGCTGGCGCGCGGGCGGATGGAGCATTCCTATCCGCATAGCTGGCGTTCCAAGGCGCCGGTCATCTTCCGCAACACGCCCCAGTGGTTCATCCGCATGGACGAGCCGCTGAAGTCGGGCGACACCCTGCGCGAGACCGCTTTGCGCGCGATCGACGGAACGGCCTTCTATCCGGGCGCGGGCAGGAACCGCATCCGCACGATGGTCGAGGGCCGCCCCGACTGGCTGATCAGCCGCCAGCGCGCCTGGGGCACGCCCCTGGCCATGTTCGTCGACAAGCAGACCGGCCAGCCGCTGCATGATCCCGAGGTTGACGCCCGCATCATCGCCGCCGTCGCGACGGGCGGGGCCGACGCCTGGTTCGAGACGCCCGACGCCGCCTTCCTGGGCGCGCACGACCCGGCGCGCTACGAGAAGGTCGAGGACATCCTGGACGTCTGGTTCGACTCGGGCTGCACCCACGCCTTCACGCTGGAGCCGCGCGATCCCGCCCACGGCTATGTCGGAGACCGCCCCTCGCACTGGCCGGCGGACCTTTATCTGGAAGGCTCGGACCAGCATCGCGGCTGGTTCCAGTCGAACCTGCTGGAAGGCTCGGGCACGCGCGGCCGCGCGCCTTACAAGGCCATCCTGACCCACGGCTTCACTCAGGACGAGAACGGCGAGAAGATGTCGAAGTCCAAGGGCAACACCACCGATCCGGCGGTGGTGATCAAGGAGAGCGGGGCCGACATCCTGCGCCTGTGGGTCGCCCTGGTCGACTATGCCGAGGACCAGCGGATCGGAAAGCAGATCCTGCAAACCACGGTCGACGCCTACCGCAAGTTGCGCAACACCGTTCGCTATCTGCTGGGCGCGCTGAACGGTTTCGATCCAGCCGAGCGCCTGCCCTACGACCAGATGCCGCCCCTGGAGCGGTTCATCCTGCACCGGCTGTGGGAACTGGATGGCCAGGTTCGCCAGGCCTATGCGGAATACCGCTTCCAGGACGTGGTGCGGCCGGTGCTGGAATTCTGTTCCGGCGACCTGTCGGCGCTGTATTTCGATATCCGCAAGGACAGCCTGTATTGCGACCGCCCCGATGCGGATCGCAGGCGGGCGGCCCGCACGGTGATGGACGAGGTCTTCCTGCGCCTGACCGCCTGGCTGGCGCCGCTGACCCCTTTCACGATGGAAGAGGCCTGGACCACGCGCTTCCCCGAAGGCGGCTCCAACTGCGCGCGGGTGATCCCGGAAACGCCGGCCCAGTGGGAGAACCCGACCGAGGCCGCGCGGTGGGGCCGCGTCAACGCCGTACTGGAAGTCGTCAACGACGCGCTCGAAACGGCGCGACGCGACAAGGTCATCGGCGGGGCGCTGGACGCCTGGCCGCGCGTGACCGGCCCGGCAGAGGCGCTCTCAGCCTTCGAAGGTTTGGACCCGGCCGAGGTCTTCCGCACCTCGGGCGCGGATCTGGCTGTCGGCGGAGACGCCGTGAGCGCCGAAGTTCGCCTGGCCGAATACGCCAGGTGCGCGCGCTCCTGGCGTCGCGTGCCCGACGTCGGCTCCGACCCGGCCTATCCCGACCTGTCCGCGCGCGACGCCGATGCGGTGCGATGGTGGGACGCACACCACTGATCCTTCTCTCATTGCCGGAGAAGGAGCAGTGATTTGGGGCGCTTTCCCTCTTCGCCCGCGCCTCGGTTCCTGCTACCGGCGCGATATGAAGATCACTCGTCTCGCGGTCACGGCCTACGCCTTCGCCCTCATCGTCGTCGTCGTCGATCAGCTCACCAAGGCCTGGATGATCGGCGTCGATCTGCGCGAGATCGGCCGAATCCCGGTGTGGCCGGGCGTGTTCAATTTCAGTTGGGTCGAAAACACCGGCGTCAGCTTCGGCCTGTTCGGCGGCGGCTCGGCGCGTTGGGTGCTGGTCGTCTTCCCGATCCTGGTTTCCGGCTTTCTGGCATGGTGGGCGACACAGGTGGATCGCAGACTTCTGATCACCGCCATCGGCCTGATCATGGGGGGCGCGCTGGGCAATGCGATCGACCGCATCCGCTTTGGCTATGTGATCGACTTTCTGGACTTCTCCCAGACGGGCCTGTTCCCCTATGTGTTCAACGTGGCCGACAGCGCCATCACCGTGGGCGTCGCCCTGCTGCTTCTCGACGCCCTGCTGTCCGAGCGCGCGGCCAAGGTTGGCGCGGCCCACGAAAAGTCGTAATGACGCGGTCTTCCTAGACCCGTGATCGCGCGTGAACCGCGCCCGGAGCCTGAACTGAATATGCGAATCCGCCGCGTCGCCGCCCTGTCCCTGCTCGCCGTTTCGGCCCTGGCCCTGACCGCCTGCGGCGGCGTCCGTCAGTCGATCGGCCTGGTCAAGGTCGTGCCGGACGAGTTCGTGACCGTCTCGACCGCCCCGCTGACCGTGCCGCCGGAATACGGCCTGCGTCCCCCGGCCCCCGGCCAGCCGCGCCCGCAAGAACTGGCCCCCGAAAGCGCCGCCCGCCAGATTCTGCTGGGCCAGCGCCAGGCCGTGACCCGCACGCCGGGCGAACAGGTGCTGGCCGCCCAGGCCGGCGCCGACCGCGCCGATCCCCTGGCTCGCTATGTCATCGACGACGAGTTCGGCGATCTGGCGCACAAGGACCCCAGCTTCGCCGACCGCGTGCTGTTCTGGCGTCGCAACGACCCGGCGACCCAGGCCGCGACCACGGCTCAGACCGCCTCGGGCGCCGTCACCATCGACGCGGCCAGCGAATATCAGCGGCTGCAAGCCCTGACCGGCGGTCAGGCGGGCATATTGATCGCACCGCGCCGCGACGGCTTCAAACTGCCGGGCCTGTAAGGCTCGCCGGATCGAGGCGCCGGTTTGCCGCGCCTCGGTTTAGCCGCTATCAGCATGGAGCGTGACGAGACCGACGTCGGTCCCGGCGCGGCCCCCGATTTTCCGGTTGGATTGACCCCGATGCGTCGCGTCTTCTTCGCCCTCGCCGCCGCCGCCCTGGCCAGCGGAACCCTGGCCGCCGCCGCCGAAGCGCAGGTGGGCAATCCGCGCGGTCGGCCCGGCCAGTCGACCAGCGGCCGCGGCCAGCAGGCGGACGGTTCGGATCAGGAAGCGCGCAACAACCGCCCCCGCATCCAGCCGCTGCGCCGCCGCGCCGCCGCCGGTCCGTGTCCCTATGTGAAGATTCTGTACGAAGGCGCGCGCTACGTCGAACTGGCCGACAATCGGCCGTCGATGCAGAACGTCGGCTTCACCGGCGAGATCGAGGGCCTCGTCTCTGACTGCGCCTATCAGTCGGACCAGCCGATCGAGCTGGAGATTCGCACCCTGTTCAATCTGGGTCGCGGCCCTCAGGCCCAGGGCGACCAGCACACCTATCGCTATTGGATCGCCGTGACCGAGCGGAACCGCGCGGTCCTGGCCAAGGAATATTTCGATCTTCCGGTGAATTTCGAGGGGGGCCAGACCGCGTCGGTGACCCAGGACAACACCATCCTGATTCCGCGCGCCTCGGGCACGGTGGCCGGCGACAATTTCGAGGTGCTGATCGGCTTCGAGGTCACGCCGGAAATGGCCGAGTTCAATCGCTCGGGCAGCCGATTCCGCATCCCGGCGGGCCAGCCGCAGACGCCCGCCGCGCCCCCGGCCCCCGGCGCCCAATGACCGATCTCAGAACGGCTTTGAGCGAAGCGGTTCAGGCCGCCTTCGCCGCCGAAGGCGTGACCGGCTCGCAAATCCGCGTCACCGCATCCGACCGGCCCGACCTGGCCGATTTTCAGTCGAACGGCGCGCTCGCCGCCGCCAAGTCGGTCGGGACCAATCCGCGTGATCTGGCGGCCCGCGTCGCCGCCCGTCTGCAAGGCGATCCGCGCCTGGCCTCGGTCGAGGTGGCGGGGCCGGGCTTCATCAACCTGAAGGTCTCGGATCAGGCCCTGGCCGCCCGCGCGACCGAGGCGGCGGACGACGCTGACCACGCCGGGGCCTCGACGGTCGCCGCACCGCGCAAGGTGATGATCGACTACGCCGGGCCGAACGTGGCCAAGCCGATGCACGTCGGACACCTGCGCAGCTCCATCATCGGCGAAAGCCTGAAGCGGCTGTTCCGCTTCCGGGGCGATCAGGTCTGGGGCGACGCCCATTTCGGCGACTGGGGCTTCCAGATGGGCCTGCTGATCGTCGCCGTCGGTGACGAAGGTCGCGCGGACGCCTTCCTGGCCGAGGGCGAGGGCCCCTTCCCGGTCGAAAGTCCGGTGACGCTGGAGGACCTTGAGCGCCTCTATCCGCTGGCCGCCGCCAGGGCCAAGGAAGACCCCGCCTTCCGTGACCGCGCCCGCAAGGCGACGGCCGAACTCCAATCGGGCCGTCCGGGCTATCGCGCCCTGTGGTCCCACTTCGTCGCCGTCAGCCGCATGGCGCTGGAGCGTGAGTTCGGGGCGCTGGGCGTGACCTTTGATCTGTGGAACGGCGAGTCCGACGCCGACCCCCTGATGCCCGAGATGATCGCCCATCTGGAGGCGACCGGCCTTTTGGTCGAGGACGACGGCGCCCGCGTGGTCCATGTCGCCCGTCCCGGCGAGACCCGCAAGAAGAAGCTGGCCGACGGCGCGGTGATCGAGACCCCCAGCCCGCCGCCCCTGCTGGTCATCAGCTCCGAAGGCTCGGCCATGTACGGGACCACCGACCTGGCGACGATCCTGGATCGCAAGAAGGCTTTTGATCCCGACCTGATCCTCTATGTCGTCGACGAGCGTCAGGCCGAACATTTCGAACAGGTGTTCCGCGCCGCCCGACTGGCCGACTACGCCGAGGACGGGACGCTGGAGCATCTGGGCTTCGGCACCATGAACGGGCCGGACGGCAAACCCTTCAAGACCCGTGCGGGCGGGGTGCTGAAGCTGCACGACCTGATCACCATGGCCGTCGACAAGGCCCGCGAGCGCCTGCGCGAAGCCAAGCTGGGCGACGACCTGCCCCAGGCCGAGTTCGAGGCCACCGCGCACAAGGTCGCCGTCGCCGCCCTGAAGTTCGCCGATCTGTCGAACGCGCGCACCACCAGCTATGTCTTCGACCTGGACCGGTTCATGTCGTTCGAGGGCAAGACCGGACCTTACCTGCTGTATCAGGCCGTCCGCATCAAATCCCTGCTGCGCAAGGCCGCCGATCAGGGCGCGACGGCCGGCCCCGTCGTGATCCGGGAACCGGCGGAACGCGACCTGGCCCTGACGCTCGACGCCTTCGACCAGGCCGTGTCCGACGCCTATGACAAGCGTATGCCGCATCTGATCGCGGAACACGCCTACCGGTTGGCGCAGGCGTTCTCGAAATTCTATGCCGCCTGCCCGGTGCTGGCCGCGCCGGACGCCGCCATCCGGTCCTCGCGCCTGACCCTGTCGAGGGCGGCGCTGGACCAGTTGGCGATCGCCCTGGACCTTTTGGGGATCGAAATCCCCGAACGGATGTAGGTCAGCCCGGCTTCTTTTCCCCGAAGGCGTCCTGGACTTCGTCTTCAGTGATGCGCTTGGACGGATCACCCGGTTGACCCAGGTTCTGTTCCTCGGTGCCGTCGCCCAGAACGCCGGGGTTGGTGTTGATGATGATTTTCTTGTGTTGTTCGTCCGTCATCGCGATGCTCCATGGATGAGTGGCGTTCAACGCGGATAGCATGGATATCGTTCCTGTCTTAGCCGGAGGTCGTGATGTCGCAGTCCCAGACGCTGGACGCCTATGTCGACGGTCTGCCCAAGGCCGAGCTGCATCTGCATATCGAAGGCAGCCTCGAACCCGAGCTGATGTTCGAATTGGCGAAACGCAACGGCGTCTCCATTCCGTTCGATAGCGTCGAGGCCGTGCGCGCGGCCTATGACTTCTCCAACCTCCAGGACTTCCTCGACATCTATTACGCGGGCGCGGCCGTGCTGCTGACCCGGCGCGATTTCGAGGACCTGGCCTTCGCCTATTTCCAGCGCGCCGCCGCCGACAACGTCCGCCACGCCGAGATCTTCTTCGATCCCCAGACCCACACCGACCGCGGCGTGTCGATGGAGACGGTGATCGAAGGCTTGTGGGACGGCATGACGCGCGCCGAGAGCGAGCTGGGCGTCACCTCCAAACTGATCCTGTGCTTCCTGCGTCATCTGGATGAAGAGGCGGCCCTGGCGACGCTGGAGGCCGCCCTGCCCTGGCGCGACCGGATCGCGGGGGTCGGCCTGGATTCGTCGGAGGTCGGCCATCCGCCGTCGAAATTCCAGCGCGTCTTCGCCCGCGCCCGCGATCTGGGCCTGAAGCTGTGCGCCCACGCCGGAGAAGAAGGCCCGCCCGCCTATGTGCATGAGGCGCTGGACCTGCTGCACATCGACCGCATGGACCACGGCAACCGGTCGATGGAGGACGAGGCCCTGATCCGTCGTCTGGCCGACGAACAGATGACCCTGACCGTCTGCCCCCTGTCGAACCTGAAGCTCTGCGTGGTCAAGGACCTGAAGGACCATCCGGTCCCCGAGATGCTGCGCCGGGGGCTGCACGTCACCCTGAACTCGGACGATCCGGCCTATTTCGGCGGCTATGTGAACGCCAACTACAAGCAGTTGGCTTCGGCGGTCGGCCTGACCCGCGAACAGGTGACCCGGATCGCCAAGAACAGTTTCGAGGGCAGTTTCCTGAGCGACAGCGAGAAGGCGCGTCGCCTTGCAGAGATCGACGCCTATGCGGCCTGATCCCGGCCTGCGCCTCTGTCGCGCTCGACGAATGCGCCGCCTCGCTTGACTTCGCCCCGGAGTCGGGGCCTTAGGTCGGCGCTCTCGCGGGAGAGACCGGGCCGCCCCCATGCTTTCTTGGCGGACCCGGAGCCGAAGGCGCAACCGCCCCGGAAACGCTCAGGCAAAAGGACCGCGAAAGCGCACGGACGCTGGAAAGAACCCGGCCGGGTTCGCCGACGGAGCAAGCCTTGTCATCCCCGACGATGCTCAGCATCGAGCCGGGACGGGGCGGAATCTCTCAGGCTTCAGGACAGCGGGGGCGCTTCACCGGCGGGAAACCGCCCGAACAGGCGACCGCGAGGCCCATATGTCCGATACGCTCAAGACCACACCCCTGAACGCGGCGCACCGACGCCTGGGCGCCCGCATGGTCGGTTTCGGCGGCTATGACATGCCCGTTCAATACGAGGGCGTCCTGGCCGAACACCGCTGGACACGCGAACACGCCGGCCTGTTCGACGTCAGCCACATGGGCCAGGCCAAGATCACCGGCGCCGACGCCATCGCCTGGTTCGAGCGCTTCGTTCCCGGCGACTATGCGATCCTGAAGGACGGCAAGCAGAAATACAGCCTGCTGCTGAACGCCGACGGCGGCATCATGGACGATCTGATGGCCGGAAAGCCGGATCACGACGGTCTCTATGTCGTGGTCAACGCCGGCAACAAGGACGCCGACTTCGCCCATCTGAAAGCCAACCTGTCGGGCGACGTGAAACTGACCCTCCTGGAGGACCGCGCCCTGCTGGCCATTCAGGGACCCGAGGCGGCCGAGGTCATGGCGGCGCACGAACCGGCCCTGGCCGAGATGGGCTTCATGGATTCGGCCCGACTGAAGCTGTTCGGCGTCGACTGCTACATCTCGCGCTCAGGCTATACCGGCGAGGACGGCTATGAGATTTCGGTTCCGGCCGCCGACGCCGAGCGGATCTGGACTCTGCTGCTGGACGACGCCCGGGTGAAGCCGGTCGGTCTGGGCGCGCGCGACAGCCTGCGGCTGGAGGCCGGTCTGCCGTTGCATGGCCATGACATCGACCCGACCACCAGCCCGGTCGAGGCGGCCCTGACCTTCGCCTTGTCCAAGTCTCGCAAGGAGCGTGCGGACTTTCCCGGCGCCGCCCGCATCAATGCCGAGCTGGCCGACGGCCCGGCCCGCGTCCGCGTCGGCCTGCACGTCAAGGAAGGCGCCCCGGCCCGCGAGGGCGCCGAAATCGCCGACATCGACGGGACCGTGATCGGAACCGTCACCTCTGGCGGCCCGTCGCCGACCCTGGGACGCAACATCGCCATGGGCTATGTCCCGCCGTCGCACGCGGCGTTGGGGACCGAGTTGAAGGTCATCGTGCGCGGCAAGCCCGCCGCCGCCGAGGTCGTCGCCATGCCGTTCGTCGCCCAACGCTATTACCGCAAACCCAAAGCCTGAGAGGGGCCGTCATGAAGTTCACCAAGGATCACGAGTGGGTTCGCCTCGACGGCGATGTCGCCACCATCGGCATTTCGAAACACGCCGCTGACGCGCTGGGCGACGTGGTCTTCGTCGAGGCCCCCGAGGTCGGCCGGACCGTCGGCAAGGGCGACAGCTTCGCCGTGGTCGAGAGCGTCAAGGCGGCGTCGGACGTCTACGCCCCCGTCTCGGGCGAGGTGGTCGAGGCCAACGACGCCCTGTCCTCGGCCCCGGAAACGGTCAATGCCGACCCGGAAGGCGCCGGTTGGTTCGGCAAGATCAAGGTCAAGGACCCCAGCCAACTGGACGCCCTGATGGATCGCGCCGCCTACGACCAGTATCTGACGACGCTCTAAAGAACCTCCGCTCATCCCGGCGAAAGCGGAGACCCCGTCCTGTCTTGGGGCGGGCGTCGTGGGATGAGCGGCCTGTCCTCCCCGGCGACGACCATCGCCAACATCACTGGGTCCCCGTCTTGGCGGGGATGAGCGGTATAGACAATGCGCTACCTTCCCCTGACGCCCGACGACCGCGCCGCCATGCTGGCGGCCATCGGGGCGAAGTCGATCGACGACCTGTTCGTGGACGTGCCTCAGGCGGCGCGGCGCGAAGGTCTGGTCGATCTGCCGCGCGTGGCGGGCGAACTGGAGGTCGAGCGGGCGCTGGGGGCCATGGCTGCGCGGAACACCGTCGCCGGTTCGGTCCCCTTCTTCTGCGGCGCGGGCGCCTACAGGCACCATGTCCCGGCCACGGTGGACCACATCATCCAGCGATCCGAGTTCCTGACCAGCTATACCCCCTATCAGCCGGAAATCGCCCAGGGGACGCTGCAATACCTCTATGAGTTCCAGACCCAGGTCGCCAATCTGACCGGGATGGATGTGGCCAACGCCTCGCTCTACGACGGCTCGACCGCCATGGCCGAGGGCGTGCTGATGGCCACCCGCGCCACCCGCCGCAACAAGGCGGTGATCTCGGGCGGCGTGCATCCCCACTATGTCGCCGCGACCGAGACCGTCGTTCACGCCGTCGGCGTCGAGACCGAGGTCCTGGCCCCCGCCGTCGACGCCGAGGCCGACGTTATCGGCCGCATCGGCCCGGACACCGCCTGCGTCGTCGTCCAGACCCCCAATGTCTTTGGCACGGCCACCGACGTGACGAAAATCGCCGAGGCCGCCCATGCCGCCGGCGCCCTGCTGATCGTCGTGGTCACCGAGGCCGTGTCCATGGGCCTGTTGAAGTCGCCTGGCGAAATGGGCGCCGACATCGTCGCGGCCGAGGGCCAGTCGATCGGCAACGCCCTGAACTTCGGCGGTCCCTATGTCGGCCTGTTCGCCTGCACCAGTAAGCTGATCCGCCAGATGCCCGGCCGCCTGACCGGCGAGACGGTCGACGCCGAGGGCCGCCGCGGCTTCGTCCTGACCCTGTCGACGCGCGAGCAGCACATTCGCCGCGACAAGGCGACCTCGAACATCTGCACCAATTCCGGTCTCTGCACCCTGGCCTTCAGCATTCACCTGAGCCTGCTGGGCGAGACGGGCCTGCGCGATCTGGCCCTGCTGAACCACGAAAAGGCGCTGGCGACGCGCGACGCTCTGGCGACCGTTCCCGGCGTCGAGATCCTGACCTCGCGCTTCTTCAACGAATTCGCCGTGCGACTGCCCAAGCCCGCCGCAGAGGTGGTCGAGGCCCTGGCCCAGCATCGGGTCCTGGCCGGTGTGCCCTATAGCCGCCTGAATCCCGGCGCGGGCATGGATGACGTGCTGCTTGTGGCCGCCACCGAAACGACGCTGGACGCCGACATCAGGATTCTGGCGGGCATGCTCGCCAAGGTCTGCGCGGCATGACTTCTCTCCTTCCGCTCATTCCCGCGAAAGCGGGGACCCGGTGCTTTCGTGACGCACGGCGCCTGGGGTCAGCGACTTCGATCACGGGCAAAACCGATCGCCCACAGACCTGGGTCCCCGCTTTCGCGGGGATGAGCGGTGAATTGAAATGAGCACCATGAACACCACCGGCCGCCCGACCGCTCCGAACGCCGGTTTCGACAGCGACTACAAACACCCCACCCTGACCGGCGGTCGCGGCCTGTTGCAGGACGAAGGGCTGATCTTCGAAGGCGACGGCTGGGGCAAGACCGGCGTCGACCTGCCGAAGCCCGCCACGAACGGTGCGGACCTGGGCGATCTGGTCCGCAGGGACCCGATCGGCCTGCCGGGCCTGTCCGAGCCCGAGGCCATGCGCCACTATGTGCGTCTGAGCCAGAAGAACCACGCCATCGACCTGGCCATCTATCCGCTGGGGTCGTGCACGATGAAGCACAACCCGCGTCTGAACGAGAAGATGGCCCGCCTGCCCGGTTTCTCGGACATCCACCCGCTGCAACCCCAGTCGACGGTGCAGGGCGCCCTGCAACTGATGGACAGCCTGGCGCACTGGCTGAAGACCCTGACCGGAATGCCCGCCGTGGCCCTGTCGCCCAAGGCGGGCGCCCATGGCGAACTGTGCGGTTTGATGGCCATCCGCGCCGCCCACGAGGCCAAGGGCGAACACGAGCAGCGCCGCAAGGTGCTGGTCCCCACCTCGGCCCATGGCACCAACCCGGCCACGGCCGCCTTTGTCGGCTATTCGGTGGTCGAGGTGGCCCAGACCGACGACGGCCGCGTGGACGTGGCCGATCTGGCCGCCAAGCTGGGACCGGACGTCGCCGCCATCATGGTGACCAATCCCAACACCTGCGGCCTGTTCGAGCGCGACATCCTGGAAATCAGCCGGCTGACGCACGAGGCGGGCGCGTACTTCTACTGCGATGGGGCCAACTTCAACGCCATCGTCGGCCGGGTGCGGCCGGGCGACCTGGGCGTCGACGCCATGCACATCAACCTGCACAAGACCTTTTCGACGCCGCACGGCGGCGGCGGGCCGGGCGCGGGTCCGGTGGTGCTGTCCGAGGCCCTTGCGCCCTTCGCCCCGGTCCCCTGGGTGGTTCACGACCAGAACGGCTTCAGCCTGATCGAGCGTCCCGAGGGCGCAGCCAAGGCCGCGTTCGGCCGTCTGTGCGCCTTCCAGGGCCAGATGGGCATGTATGTCCGCGCCCTCAGCTACATGATGAGTCACGGCTCGGACGGTCTGCGCCAGGTCGCCGAGGATGCGGTGTTGAACGCCAACTACATCAAGGCCCGCCTGTCGGACCTGATGTCGCCCGCCTTTCCCGACGGTCCCTGCATGCACGAGGCCCTGTTCGACGACGATTGGCTGAAGGGCACGGACGTCACCACGCTGGATTTCGCCAAGGCGATGATCGACGAGGGCTTCCATCCGATGACCATGTATTTCCCCCTAGTCGTGCATGGGGCCATGCTGATCGAGCCGACCGAGACGGAATCCAAGGCCGAGTTGGATCGTTTCATCGAGGCCATGCGCCTGTTGGCCCAGGCCGCCAAGTCCGGCGATGTCGAGCGGTTCAAGGGCGCGCCCTTCCACGCCCCGATGCGTCGCCTGGACGAGACCCGCGCGGCGCGCCAGCCGATCCTGCGCTGGACGGCCCCGGCCGGATCGAACGCGGCGGCCTGATCCGATGAAGGCGCTGGCCGCGACCCTTGTCCTGATGCTTGCAGCGGCCTTCGGTCCCGCCCAGGCCCAGAATACGGCAGGCCGGCCGTCCATCATCGAGGAAGCTCGGGGCTTCATGGACAGCTACGCCGCCGACCTGCGCGCCGGCGACCGCGAGGCCGTGATCGCCCGCTACGATCCCGCTGGCATGTGGTTCGTCACCCACGGCCGCGTCGATCCGACCAGTCATGCGGCCGTTGCGGACCTCTATCGGCGCCAGTGGACGCCGCCCGCCGCCTTCGATTGGAACGACCTCGCCTATGTTCCGTCCGGGCCGGACGCCGTGTCGGTGATCGGCCGCTTCATATGGACGGCCGAGGACGGCGAGACCGTGACCCTCGCCTATCACGCCCTGCTGGTGCGCGTGGACGGTCAGTTGCGCATCCGCATCGAGGACGAAACTCCGGTTCCGGCCGGGAACGGATCGTAAAGGCGTTCGTGGCAGACTGATCAGCGTCCGAAAGCGGAAAAGCCGCGGTTCGGCCCCTGTACCGCCCGCCGCGTTCACCGATCCCGCTTCCAGAACGGACGCCCGTCGTGACCTGTGCCCCCGCCTTCCATTCCGGCCGACATCCCGCCCCGGGCAGCCTGCTGCCGCGCCTGAAACGGCTCGGTCAGATCGCCCTGGGCGGCCTGATCGTCGTAGCCGGGATCATCATCGCTCCCCTGCCCGGCCCGTTCGGCCTGCCAATCGCCCTGGTCGGTCTGGCGATGATCCTGAGGAACAGCTTCTGGGCCAAACGCCTGTTCATCCGCGCCCAATACGCCCGGCCAAGGGTCGTCTATCCCTTCCGCCGCCTGCTGCGCAAACGGCCCGAGGTCGCGCCCGTCATGTGGCAGCAGATGCTGCGGGTCGAGAGACTGGCCCTGAAGCGCGGGCGCGGCGTGCTGATCCGAATGCGCAAACGCCTGCGCCGCGAGTTGCGTGACATCATCCCCCTGCCGGGCCTGTATCCACGCACGGCAATGTGAACGCCGACCGCGCCAACAGGCGTATGCTCTCTCTCGCGTAGTCGGGAACGAGCAAGCGTTGGGAGGCGCTGTCGGTCATGATGTCACGCGTACAAAAAGGAATGGTCGCCGGCGCCGCAGCCACCCTGGCGATTTCGCTTCTGGAAGCCCTGAACATCCTGGTGCTGAAGTGGTTCGCGGTCTTTCCCCTGATCGTCGCCAATCTGGTCGGCATGCCGGGAAACATGACCGTCGGATGGATCGCCCATGCGATCGTCGGAGTCTTCATCCTGGGACCGTTGTTCGGGGTTCTCTATTCACGTCTGCCGACGGACACCGCCGAGACCAAAGGCATCGTGTTCGCCGTCGGGGCCTTTGCGGTCTTCATGGTCGCGGTGATGCTGTTCGGCGACAACGGATCCTTCGGGCGCAATTTCGGTTCCATCGCCTGGATTCTGTTCATGCACGCCGTCTTCGGCATCGTGCTGGGCAACGTCTATGCTCGGCTGCTGAGCCGCGACAAGCGGCGGCACACGCCGATGAACGCCCAGCCGGCGCACTGAGGTCGGGGTCCTGAAACGACAAAGGCCCCCGTCGCGGGACGGGGGCCTTCGAGTTGTGTCTCTTTCCGACCGAGATCAGTTCAGGCGCGGGCCGATCTGGGCGATGGCGCCGTCCACCAGCGGGTCGGCCGTCTGGGCGGCGGCGCGCTGGGTCAGGATAAGCTCGGCGGCCTTGGCGGCCAGGTCAGCGGCGGCGGCCTTGACCTCGGCCGAAGCCTGGGCCTCGGCCTGGGCGATGCGGCGTTCGGCCAGGGCCTGACGACGGGTCAGGCTGTCTTCCAGCTTGGCCTTGGATTCCGTCTCCATGCGGCGAGCGTCGGCCTCGGCGGCCTTCAGCATCTCGGCGGCCTGGGCTTCGGCCTCGATCTTTTCCTGGCGGATCTGGGCCAACAGGGCCTCCGCCTCGGCGCGCAGGCGCGCGGCTTCGTCCAACTCAGACTGGATCTTGACGCCGACCGCATCCAAACGGCCGCCAATCATCTTCGGCACGCCGACGGCGATCAGGATGGCCAGAAACAGCAACAGGCCGACCGCGACCCACAGTTCGGCGCTGTCCAGGCTCCAGAAGCCGTGCTCCATGAACATGTTCATCAGGCGACTCCCTTGACGGCGGAGGTGGTTTCAGCGGCGGTCGGCGCCTGGCCGGTCAACCGTTCGACCATGGCGGCGGCGGTGTCCGAGGCGATGGTCGAAACATTGGACATGGCCGCATCGCGGGTCTTGGCGATGGCCATCTCGGCCTCGGCGATGCGGGCGTTGACCTTGGCTTCTTCGTTCGCGGCGCGAGCGTTGGCGTCTTCGGTCACCCGCGCCTTGGCCGCGGCGGCGGTCGAGCGGGCCGAGGCGCGAGCGTCCTCGACCTCGCGCTTGGCGGCCTCGGCCTGGTCGGCGGCCTCGGCCTGAACCTGACGCGCGGTCTGGACGGCGCCCGCGATGGTGGCGGCGCGTTCGTCGGTCACCCGGCGCATCCGCGGCCAGAAGACCTTGGACACCAGGAGATACAGGATCACGAACAGGATCAGCAGATAGGCGACCTGGCCGCCCCAATGCTGGAACTGAAACTGCGGCAGTCCGCCAGAGTCGTGCTCGGCCAGGGCCTGGGCCTCGGCCATGGCCTGGGGGGAACCCGGCGCATGCAGGTTTTCAGCAGCAAGCTCGGCCGCTTCCTCGACGGGAAGGGCGGGCGGCGTGGCGGTCGATGCGGCCATGACGAATCCGTCCGGTGTTCAAACAGGCTGCGGCGGCGCCGTGTTCAGCGCCGCCGCCGATAGGTTTCGACTGGGATCAGCCGAAGTAGATCAGGACGCCCAGCACGAAGGCCAGAATGCCCAGGGCTTCGGCCAGGGCCGCGCCCACGAACAGGTTGCCGATCTGCGAGCCGGCGGCCGACGGGTTGCGCAGGGCGCCCGCCAGGAAGTTGCCGAAGATGTTGCCGACGCCGATGCCGGCGCCGATCATTCCGAGGGTGGCGAGGCCGGCGCCGATGGCCTTGGCGGCTTCTACTTCCATGGTTCTCTAGTCCTAGTCAGTCGTTGAGGTTTGGGGTGAGGCTGGACCCGGCTTTAATGGCCGTGACCCAGGTTGACCACATCGTTCAGGTAGATGCAGGTCAGAACAGCGAAGACGAAGGCCTGAAGGAAGGCCACGAGGAACTCCAGGGCGGTCAGGCCGACCACCATGCCCAGCGACAGGGCCGCGCCGGGAATGCCCAGCAGGCCCAGCCCGCCGCCCGCCGCAAGGGCGCCCAGCGACACCACGAAGCCGGCGAAGACCTTCAGGGCCACGTGGCCGCCCAGCATGTTGCCGAACAGACGCAGGGCCAGGGTGACGGGTCGCAGCAAGAAGGAGACGAACTCGATGACGACGATCACCGGCAGCAGAACCCACGGCACGCCCGACGGCACGAACAGCTTGAAGAAGCCCAGGCCGTGCTTGGCGAAGCCGATGACCAGGACCAGGCCGATCGTCAGCACCGCGAAGGTCGCGGTGATCGCCAACTGCGATGTGGCGGTGAAGGTCAGGAACAGCCCCAGGAAATTCATCGCCAGCACCAGGCTGAAAATGGTGAAGACGAAGGGGAACAGGGTCTTGCCGTCATGGCCGATGATCGAGTCGATCAAGCCGTCGATGAGACCAAAAACGCTTTCACCCGCAGCCTGAAGCCGACCCGGCACGACCTGCGGGCGCGCGGTCACGGCCGCCAGGAAGGCGACGATCGCCAAAAAGGCGATGGTCATGGCCAGGTGCGAGTTCGTGAAGGCCAGGTCGACACGACCGACGACCGGAAGGGTGACGTCGGGCAGATCCACCAGCTTGGTGATCTGAAACTGATGAATCGGATCGGCCACGGGCCTATCGCTCCTCGTCTTCTTCGTCGTCGAGGGGAACCGATCGCGGTTCGCCCTCGGCCTTAGCCTGCGCCATCAGACGGTCCGCCGTCCGGCGCGCCATCCAGATCGATACTCCGAAGCCCAAAAGGACCCCGACGATCATGCCCCAGGGGATCGTTCCAGCGAGCCGGTCCACCCCTAAGCCGATCCCCAGCCCCACCAGGACCCCGCCGAACAGGTCGGCCAGGATCCGCCACGCCTGACCGGCCGCCGCCTGGCCCGCCGCCTCGTGAGAGGGTTCGCGGGTCGTGCGCGCCTCCAGATCGGATGCGCTTTTCTGGAGACGAGCGATCGCCTCTTTGCGCGATTCCGGTTCAAGGGACATGGCGGCCTCAGCACTCCTTGATCCGCCGATGTGACGGGTCTCGGAGGGGGTCTGAATTCGGCGCGGAACCTATAGGCGAGGGCCGGTTTGGTCAAGGACAGTGTGAGAGCGTACAATGTGCTGTTTTTGCTAGATTTTTTCACTCGGCAAGCAGGGCGCGGCGAACGGCCGCTGGCGAGTGGGCGTCACAGGCCCTAGGTTGGCGGCCATGGACGCCGCCCAGCCCTTCCCCACCGATTCCCGCCGTTCGATCACGGTGCGGCTGGCGACGCCGCGCGGCTTCTGCGCCGGGGTCGACCGGGCCATCCAGATCGTCGAACGCGCGCTGGAGAAGTTCGGCGCCCCCGTCTATGTGCGCCACGAGATCGTGCACAACCGCCATGTAGTCGAGCGGTTGAAGGCCCTGGGCGCGGTGTTCGTGAAAGAGCTGGACGAATGCCCTGATGACCGACCGGTCGTCTTTTCGGCCCACGGCGTGCCCAAGTCGGTGCCCGCGGCGGCGCGATCGCGCGAGATGCTGTTCCTGGACGCCACCTGCCCGCTGGTGTCCAAGGTCCATGTCGAGGCCGAACGTCACCACGCGGCCGGACGCCACATCATCCTGATCGGCCACGCCGGTCACCCGGAGGTGATCGGCACCATGGGCCAGTTGCCGCCCGGCGCCATCACCCTGATCGAGACCGCGCGCGACGCCGAGGCGTTCGAACGGCCCGGTGACGCCCCCTTGGCCTACGCCACCCAGACGACCCTGTCGGTCGACGACACGGCCGAAGTCCTGGCCGTGCTGAAGCGCCGTTTCCCCGAACTGCCCGACCCGCACAAGGAAGACATCTGCTACGCCACCACCAACCGACAGGAGGCGGTCAAGCGGCTGGGCGACGGCTGCGACCTGGTGCTGGTGGTCGGGTCCCAGAATTCATCCAACTCGGCCCGTCTGGTCGAGGTGGCCCTGCGCGCCGGGGCTGGCGACGCCCGTCTGGTGGACGACGCGGGCCATGTCGACTGGTCATGGTTCGAGGGCGTGAACAGCGTCGGCGTCACCGCAGGCGCCTCAGCGCCCGAGCCGTTGATCGAGGCCCTGATCGAAGCCATCCAAGCCCGGTTCGACGCCACCGTGGTCGAGGACGACGGCGAACGCGAGACGGTGGCCTTCAAACTTCCCCGAGCGCTGACGGCCTAAATCCCTTCTCTCCTTGAGGGAGAGAGATTCACTCCTCGCCCACGAAATCCTGTGCGAACTCGGGACTGTCGTGGTCGAGGTCGCTCAGCAGGTCCTCGTCCTCCTCAGACCCGCGACCGGGGTCCGGCACCTCGAAGCCCGGCGGCATGGACAGGTCCAGCAGACCCGCCGCCCGCATATCCTGCACGCCCGGCAGGTCGTGCACGCTGGCCAGGCCGAAATGCTCCAGGAATTTGTCGGCGGTGGCGTAGGTCACCGGCCGACCCGGCGTCCGGCGCCGTCCGCGCAACCGAACGAAACCCATCTCCAGCAGCAGGTCCAAAGTCCCGCGCGACAGCGACACGCCCCGCACGCTTTCGATCTCAGCGCGGGTGCAGGGCTGGTGGTAGGCGATGATGGCCAGGGTCTCCAGCGCGGCCTTGGACAGGCGGCGCGGCTCCTCGCGCTCCTCGGTCATCAGGAAAGACAGGTCCGGCGCGGTGCGGAAGCGCCAGCGGTCGGCCACGCACTCCAGCTCGACCCCGCGGCCCTGATAGCACTGACGCAGGGCGGCGATGGCCCCGCCGACATCCGCCCCTTCGGGCAGGCGGCGCGCGATCTCGGCCGCCGACAGCGGCCCGGCGGCGGCGAACAGCAGGGCCTCGACCCGGCGTTCGATCTCGGCCTCGTCCGGCTTGAACTCCAGATCGCTCACGGCGTCAGCTCCATCGGCTGACCCCCGTCCGGGCCTTGGGCGCGGCGGCGCAGATACAGCGGATCGAAGGCCGCCGCCTGTTTCACATCCATGCCCCCCTCCTTCACCAGCTCCAGACTGGCCGACAGGGTGGAGGCGACATAGCTGGCCGTCGAAGGGCCGCCCGCCTCGTCCCCTTGCGGCGCCACCTGGGCCAGCGGCGTCCAGTCGTCCAGACGCGGCATGATCTCGCGCAGCCAGTCCCGTGCGGCCTCCAGGGGGAAGGCTTCGATCCGCTGGGTCGGATTGTAGTGGCGCGCCTGTTCCCTGCGCCGCTGGGTCACATAGGCGGCCATCAGATCGTACAGGCTGGCGTCGATGCGGTCGGACGGCACGATCACCGTGGCCTCGGGATCGCCGCGGGTGAAGACGTCGCGCTTCAACTGGGGTCGGCCGGTGATGGCCTCCACCGCCTTGCGCATCGCCTCCAGCTTTTGCAGGCGGAAGGCCAGGGCGGCGGCCATAAGCTCGGCGGGCGGCTCCTCGGCCTTGCCCTTCTCGGCGCGCGGCAACAGCAGCCGCGATTTCAGATAGGCCAGCCACGAAGCCATCACCAGATAGTCGGCCGCCAGCGCGAAATTGCGCCGCCGCGCCTCGTGGATGAAGGCCAGATACTGTTCCGCCAGCCGGGTGATCGACAGTTTCAGCAGATCGACCTTCTGCGTCCGCGCCAGGGCCAACAGCACGTGCAGCGGCCCCTCATAGCCCTCCAGATCGACGACGAAGGCGTCTTCCGCCTCGGCCTGGTCGGCGGCGGCGAAGTCCAGATTGGGCTGGAACATGTCGGTCACGCCTGCGCCTCCCCGACATCGGGTCCGCGTTTCGCGTCCAGCTTCCCGGCCAGCCCGGCGGCGAAACGCTCACGGGCGGCGGCCTCGTCCAGCGGCTCGACCTCGCGCACCAGACGGGCCAGGGCGGCGTCTGCGCGGCGTTTCGCCCGGCCCTTGAGGGCGCCGATGACGCCCGCGATCTGGATCATTTCCGTCAGCTCGCCGTTGCAATGCAGGGCGATGTCGCATCCGGCCTTCAACGCCGCCGTCGCCCGTTCGGCCAGGGTTCCGCTCAGCGCCTGCATCGACAGGTCGTCGGTCAGGATCAGGCCGCCAAAGCCCAGATCTTCGCGCATTCGCCGCACGGCCGTCTTCGACACCGTCGCCGGGCGCCTGGGATCGATGGCGGTGAAGACGACATGGGCCGTCATGGCCATGGGCATGTCGCTGAGCGCGCGGAACGGCTGGAAATCCCACGCTTCCAGTTCCTCCAGCGTCGCCTCCACCACCGGCAGGTCCTTGTGGCTGTCGGCGAAGGCGCGGCCATGGCCCGGCATATGTTTGACCACCGGCAAGACCCCGCCCGCCATCAACCCCTCGGCCTGCGCCCGCGCCAGGGGGATCAGCTCCGTCGGGCTGTCGGCGAAGGCGCGGTCGCCGATGATGTCGTGCGCGCCGGGCACGGGCGCGTCCAGCACCGGGGCGCAGTCGACCGTGATCCCCACCGCCCGCAGATCGTGCGCCATCAGCCGTCCGCCCAGCCGCGCCAGCTCGCGCGCCGCCAACGGATCGTTCGTCGCCCTCAGATAGGCGTCGGCCGGCGGATATTTCGGCCAGTGCGGCGGCCCCAGCCTCTGGACCCGCCCCCCTTCCTGATCGACCAGAACCGGGGCGTCGGGGTCGTCCGCCGCTTCCCGCAGAGCCTCGGTCAGGGCGCGCACCTGGTCCGGCGTATCGACGTTGCGCCGGAACAGGATGAAGCCCCACGGCCGCGCATCGCGAAACAAGGCGCGTTCTTCCGGCGTCAGCCTGTGGCCCGAACAGCCGTAGACGGCGGCCGATCTCACCGGACCATGCAATCCCGCCCGGCCTCGCGCAGCGCCGCGCAGAAGGCGGACGCCCGTTCGCGGCTGAGACCGGTGAAGGTGGTGCGATAGACGGTCGAGCCGTTGGACGCCGTGACCTCTTGCACCCGCTTGCCCGCGCCTTGCGCGAACTGGGGGAAGCGGGCGGCGACGGCGGCGTATTCGCGGTCGGCCACAGCGGTCGAGGAGAAGGCGCCGATCTGGACCGCGGACGATCCGCTCGCGGTCGGGGCCGGGGTTTCGGCCTTTTCGGCGGGGGCGGCAGGCGTCGCCGGGCGCGGCGCAGCCTTGGTCACGGGCGGCGCAGGCGCGACGACCGTCGGCGCGGTCGGGCGCGGCAAGGGGGTTTCAGGCGGCGGCGCGAACGTCGGGACCTCGTCCCCCGAAGCCTCGCCGTCGCGATAGACCCGGATGCCCGCCTCGGGATCGATCGGCTGGGCCTCGACCGGCGCCTCGACCTTCATCGTACCGACGGGCTGGCCCACGGCGGGCGGGGCGTCGGTCGAGGAGCGCGCGCCCGCACGGTAGAAGACCACCACCGCCACGATCAGCAGCACCAGCACCAGGGCCGAGACGATCAGGGTGATCGGCGGGCCGCCCGCACCGCCGCCGCCCGTGCGGCGCGGCCCGCGCGCGTCATAACCGCCGCCCCGACGGAACGGCAGGTCGTCATCGGTCGGCGGGGTATAGGCGCCGCGCTCTCGGGATCGGGGATCGTCTTCAAAGGACATGGCGCGCTCCGCATCGAATCCCGGACCCGCGAATCGTCGCATCCGGGGCGTCAGTCTAACCCGCCCAGCGGTCGTTTCGAATCACAGATCGAGAGCCAGGTCGAGGGTGAACAGCTTCCTGTGCTCCTCGATGGCGTAACGGTCGGTCATGCCGGCGATATAGTCGCACACGGCCCGCGCCCTCTTGGCGTCGTCGCCGACCGCCCGCGCCTGCCATTCGGGGGGCATGACCTCCGGTTCGGCCATGAACAGGCGGAACATCTCGCCCAGGATGCGCCGCGCCTGCGATCGGGTGCGGTTGACGCGGTAATGGCGATACATCCGCTCGAACAGAAACCGCCGCAGCACCGCCAGGTCGCCCATCATGGCGTCCGAGAACTGAACTAGAGTGCGCCGCGCCGTGCGCACATCCTCCGTCGAGGCGATCCCGTCGGCGACGAGGCGCCGCTCGGTCTCGGCCAGGACGTCATCGACCATGACGCCGATCATCCGCCGCACGGCCTCGATCCGCACCATCCGGTCGTCCATGCCCGGCCAGTCGGCCCGCACCTGCCGCAGGATCGGCCCGATCAGAGGAATTTCGGCCAGGTCCTCCAAGGTGAACAGCCCCGCCTGCACCCCGTCGTCCACGTCGTGGTTGTTATAGGCGATGTCGTCGGCGACGGCCGCGCACTGGGCCTCCAGCGAGGCGAAACTGTCCAGCCGCAGATCCCAGCCCCCGGCGGCGCCGTATTCGGCGATGGCCCGCCACGCCGGTTCATCCAGCCTGTGCGCCACCGGCCCATTGTGCTTGATGACACCCTCCAGCGTCTCCCACGTCAGGTTCAGCCCGTCGAAGGCCGGATAGCGGCGCTCCAGCTTGGTCACCACGCGGAAGGTCTGGACATTGTGGTCGAAGCCGCCGAACCCGGCCATCTGGGCCTGAAGCTCATCCTCGCCCGCATGACCGAACGGCGGATGGCCCAGGTCGTGCGCCAGGGCCACCGTCTCGGCCAGGTCCGTATCCAGCCCCAGGGCGTGCGCCAGGGACCGCGCGATCTGGGCCACCTCCAGGCTGTGAGTCAGCCGGGTGCGGTAGTGGTCGCCCTCATGCGCCACGAAGACCTGGGTCTTCTCCTTCAGGCGGCGGAAGGCGGTGCAGTGGATGATGCGGTCGCGGTCGCGCGCGAAGGCCGGGCGGGTGCGGCTGGCGCCTTCGGGAAAGCGACGGCCCCGCGAAGCGTCGGCGGTTTCGGCGAAGGGGCTGCGGGCGGGGATGTGCGTCAAGGGGCGCTCAATGGGGCGCGGGCCTTTGCGATCGCCCGCCGGCCACTCATATAGAGACCCGTGAGCAGCGTCGAATCCCCCGTTTTCCAGATTTCCCGCCCCGGCGACAGCCACGGCCTGACCCTGGCCGCGTCCGCCGCCGCGCGCCTGGCGAAACTGGCCGAGGGCGAAGGCCGCCCGGTGCTTCTGCGCGTCGCGGTCGACGGCGGCGGGTGTTCGGGCTTCCAATACCGGTTCGAACTGGTCGAGACGGGCCAGGCCGACGACCTGCCGGTCACCACCGACGGCCAGACCGCCCTGATCGATCCGGTCTCTCTGCCCTTCCTGGCGGGGTCCGAGATCGCCTTCGTCGACGACCTGTCCGGCGCCCAGTTCGTGGTCCGAAATCCCAATGCGGCGTCAAGCTGCGGCTGCGGCGTCAGCTTCTCGATCTGACCCTTCCCTTCTTCCCTTGCGGGAGAAGGTGCTCCTGCTCTGGGACGCCCTCGGGCGTCCAAAAAAGGTTCAAAGTTCCAATGATATCGATCAAAACAGGACAAGTTTCAGGGAGTTAGATCGGGGCGGTCGGTCTGACCACCTAGGACCAACTATGCTCACTTGGGCACCCCCCAGTGGTGTGAGCAGTGGTTTGGTCCTTGCGCCGAAGACCAGGCTTAAAGGCTGGAAAGGCGCAACATGACGAAGAACAAAACGACCAAGACGCGGGTCAAGTTTACGAACAGGTTGGTTGACTCCCTGTCCGCCTTGCCGCCTGAACTGCGGGCGCGGCGCTACTGGGATACCGAGACTCCCGCCCTCTATCTCCAGTTCGGAGACACGGGGGCTTCCAGCTATATGATGCGCTACACGCGACCCGACGGCACGCCGGGCGAGTTTTCGATCGGGCCCTCGAAGTTCATCTCGGCCGACTCGGCTCGCGCCGCCTGCAAGGAGCACTTGTCTGCCCTGATCCTGCACGGCATCGATCCGGTCAAAGCGCGTCGGGATGCGCGGGCTGAAGCGGCCGCACCAAAAGTCGACACGACCTTCACCGCCTCAAGTTCAGCAGGGATGTGGCCGAACTGGTGATCAACCACCATCAAAAGTCGGGCATGGAGTCGCTCTACGATGTTCACGATCTCGAGCCGGACGTGCGCGCCGCTCAGGAGGCGTGGGGAGAGGAGATGATGCGGATGTGCGAGATCGATCTGGCTGAAATGCTCCAGTCGTAGGAGTGGACTTGATCGGGCAGTCTTCGTGTAGGCGCGAATTAGAAATACCAACACGCAGGGTATGCGGAGACGAGAGATTGTAGTCAGTTAGACGCCTACAACCCTCGGGGGAGGATGGGATGGCGGACGGCGACGCCCTGATTTCAATTCGCGACCGGCTATTGAAGGAGCGGAACGCGCTCCTCGATCTGTCGACCCGCAACCGACTGCTCAACACACCGCTCCGGACGAAGAACAACAGGGCCATCGAGATCGTGGACGAGAAGGCCGTCGAGGTCTTCCGGCTACTGACCTCGAACAAGGCGCTCAGCTTCGTCCCTGGCGTGCAACTGAGTGAGGCTGATCGGGCCGAACTCGATCCCGACGATGATGTGACGGGCGGCATTCCCCAGCCCGACGATGATTCAGTCGATGATCGTGGTGTCGCGGGCAGACATACCGATACCCGCCTCCAGACCCGGCTGACGTCGGAAGGTCTTCAGAAGCGGCTGTTCGACGTCTGGTATGACGCCCAGACGCTGGAGCAGGAACAGGGTGTCAACATCCTCTACCTGGCCATCGGCCTGTTGCGCTGGTTCGACAGCGATACGTCCGACATCGCCCGCCATGCACCCTTGGTCCTTCTGCCCGTGAAGCTGGAACGCACCAGCGCGGCCGACAAGTTCAAGCTGCGCTGGCGCGACGAGCCTCCGTCGCCGAATCTGACGCTTCAGGCCAAGATGAAGGCCGAGTTCGCCCTTACGATCGAGGACTTCAAGGACGAGGACGAGGTCGATCTGGCGGGCTACTGCGCCCGCATCGCGGAGACGGTGTCCAACCATAAGCGCTGGGAGGTTCTGCCCGACTCGATGGTGTTGGGCTTCTTCTCGTTCTCCAAGTTCCTGATGTATCGGGACCTCGATCCCGACAACTGGCCCGCCGAAGCTGGCATCGACACTCGCGAGATGATCGGCGCCCTACTGCGCGACGGCTTCCCGGACAGCGCTCCTTTGATCGGTGAGCACGACGCCATCGACGACATCATCAAACCGCTCGAACTCCATCATGTCGTCGACGCCGACAGTTCGCAGACGGTCGTCATCGCCGAGGCCGCCGGTGGACGTTCCCTGGTGGTCAAGGGGCCGCCCGGAACCGGCAAGTCGCAGACGATCACCAACATCATCGCCGCCGCCGTTGCGCGCGGGAAGAAAGTCCTGTTCGTCGCCGAGAAGATGGCGGCCCTGGACGTCGTCCACCGCCGTCTTCGGCAGGTCGGGCTTGGCCCGCTGACGCTCGAACTTCACTCCAACAAGGTCAACAAGCGCACTGTCCTGGAAGAACTGAAGCGGACACGCGACGCCCAACACCGGCCGGCGCGGGGTGACCTGAGCGTCATCGACAAACTGGGCGAGACGAGCGGCGCCCTGAACGCATTTGCCAGGCGTTTGCACGAGCCTCTGAAGCCCAGTGGCCTGACGCCACAGGCGATCCTTGGGCTGCTGGCACGCTCCCAAGAATCCACCGCGCCCGCCGGATACGTCCTGACTGGCGCGGACCAGTGGGATCGGGCGGGCGTCGCCGCGCGGCGCGAGGTGATCGTCGATGTGGCAGAACGATCTCGCGCCTTGGGACCCGCGCCGACGAATGTCTGGCGCGGCGTGCGTCGGGACCCCATAGACCCGGTCGAGCGTCAGGCGCTCGGGGGTCGAATTCAGGCCCTGGCGAGCTCGAAGACCGAAGCCGAGCAGCACGCGGCCGTGAGCGTCGAGGTTCTGGGCGCTGAAGCGCCCCGGTCGGTGGCTGATTTGAAGCATTCGATGGCGTGTCTCTCGGTGACGCCCCTGCCATCAGGGCTCGATCGCCAGGCGTTGACGTCGATTACATGGAACGACCCCGACGCGCTTCATCGCCTGATCGAAGCCGGTCGCGCCTATGTGGCCGCGTGGGCGAACGCCGAACATGCCTTCAACGAGACAGGGCGAGCCGCCGATTTCGGCGCCATCCGCACCGCGATCGTCACCAAGGGCGCCAGCCTGTTCCGCTTCCTGGACGGCGGCTATCGCGCCCAGATCGCGCTTCTTCGATCCTACCTGACCGCGCCCCTGCCTAAAACGCCTGCCGAGCGGATCGCGCTGGTCGACCGCATGACGGCCGCTCAGAACGCGAAGGCGGCTTTCATCGCCGCCGAGCCGGCCGGAGCCGCCTTCGGCTCGGCCTGGAAAGGAGAGCGATCGGACTGGGCGCAACTTGGCGGCATTCTGGCTTGGCGTCGCACTCACGAAGCCCTGCCACACGTCGTCTGGGCGCGGTTGTCCGAGGTCGATGACACGACGCGGATTGAGAAAGCGCGGGCTGGCCTGTCGAAGGCTCTGCCGGACCTGGAAACACGCTTGGATGCGATCGTCGCCGAACTCGATCTCGATCTGAAACGTGCCTTCGGGGTCAGCGCTACATCCGCCATCGCGCTCGATGTTCTCGCCAGCCGCCTCACGGATTGGCTCGGAGACCTCGAGGGCATCAGCCGGTTCATCGCCTTCGCATCGCGGGCCAGGGCCCTGAGCGATCTCGGCGCCGGCAGCCTGGTCGATGGACTTCACGACGGTCAACTCGACCACAAGACGCTCGGCCCGGCTTTCGAGCGGGCCTACGCGGAAGTGCTGCGCGTCACGCTCTTCGCGGCGTGGCCGGAACTGCGCGCTTTCGATGGCGACAGCCACAACAACCAAGTGGCTATGTTCCGGCAACTCGATAAGGCCCGCATCGGTCTCGCCCAGGAACAGATCGTTGCAGCACACGCAGAAGGCCGCCCACGCGGAGCCAGCGGCATAGGTCCGCTCGGCATCCTCAACGCCGAGATGGCAAAGAAGCGAGCCCACAAACCCATCCGCGTGCTGCTGGACCAGGCCGGGCCGGCGATCCAGCAACTCAAGCCCGTCTTCATGATGAGCCCGCTGTCGGTCGCCCAGTTCCTGAAGCCTGGCGGCATCCAGTTCGACCTTCTGGTCATGGACGAAGCCAGCCAGATCGAGCCTGTCGACTCCCTGGGCGCCATCGCCCGCGTCAATCAGATCGTGGTCGTCGGTGACGAGCGCCAGCTACCGCCGACCGCATTCTTCAAGAAGCTAACCGGAGAAGAAGACCCCGAGGAAAGCGACGACGGGATCACCATCCAGGCCAAGGACGCCGAAAGCATCCTTGAACTCTGCTTGGCCAAGGGCGTCCCCCATCGGATGCTGAGTTGGCACTACCGCTCCAAGCACCAGTCCCTGATCGCGGTCTCCGACCGCGAATTCTACGAGAACAAGCTGTTCATCGTGCCCAGCCCCTATGACGCCATCGCCGGCATGGGGCTGAAGTTCAACCTGATGAAGGACACCGCCTACGACAGGGGCGGCACCCGGACGAATCCCAAGGAAGCCAAGGCCGTCGCCGAGGCGGTCATCCACCACGCCCGGACCAGCCCGGAGCAGACCTTGGGCGTCGCCACCTTCTCGGTGGCACAACGGCAGGCAGTCTTGAAGGAGCTGGAACTGCTGCGGCGGGCCAACCCCGACGTCGAGGACTTCTTCAGCGGCGCCTCCAACGAGCCTTTCTTCGTCAAGAACCTTGAGAACATCCAGGGGGACGAGCGCGACGTCATCTTCATCTCGGTGGGCTACGGCAAGACCGAGCAGGGCTATCTCGCCCACGCCTTCGGCCCCCTCAGCGGCGAAGGCGGCGAGCCGACTGCTCAAGACGCCGCGCGTCAGTTCCTCACCATCGCCGAAGAACGGCTCATCCAGCTTCGTGCAGCGCGCCAGGCTCACGATGTAGGAAAGGCGAAGGCGACTAAGGCCGCCCGCATCCATGCCGCCTTCAAAACGGAAACGACCAAGGCTCTGGAAGCGATCTACACCCAAGTCCAAGAGCGGTTTGCCGAGTTCTACCGCGACCTCAACAAGGACGACGAAAGCGCCTTCACGGCCAAGTTGATTCCTTCTCTGGGCAAGTTGGGCTTCGATGTCGATTTCTACGGGCGCGGGCAGTTCCCGCCTGGCGCCTATCACAGCGAAGGCCACCAGGACGGCATGGGGCTGTGCCTCTATCTGGCGCTGATGAGCCATCTTCTGGGCGACGGTTTCACCGTCGCGGTTCTCGATGACGTCCTAATGTCGGTAGACAAGGGGCATCGACGGGAGGTCTGTGCGCTCTTGAAGGCCCGCTTCCCGAACACCCAGTTCATCTTCACGACCCACGATGACGTCTGGCTCCGGCACATGCGGTCGGAAGGGATAATCACTGACAAGAATGTCGCCCATTTCAAGACATGGAGCGTGGACACCGGACCGGCTGAGTGGACGCACGACACAGTGTAGGACGAAATCGACGCGCAACTGTCGAATAGCAATGTGCCCGGCGCGTCAGGCACGCTTCGGCGCTACCTCGAGTATTTCGCCGGCGAGGCCAGCCACCGTTTGAGGGGCAAGGTTGAATACCGTGGCGACGGACAGTTCATGATCGGAGATCTATTGCCGGGTGCCATCTCCGCCATGAGCGACGGCCTTAAGAAGGCGAAAAGCGCGGCCAATTCGTGGGGACAGAAGGACATCATCGACGCCGTCGCGCAGCGGGAAGCTGTCTTCGCCGCTGCCCGTCAAGCTGCCGACGCTGACCAATGGCAGCTTAACGCCGCCGTCCATTACAATCCTTGGGCTGACCTCTCGAAGGAGGACTTCATGCCGGTTGCGGCGGCCTACAAGGCCTTGGTGGAACAATACTCCTGCTCGGTGTGCAACGGCATGCTCCACGTCACGCCATCCCGGGGAGCCAAGGAAGCGCTCAGGTGCAGTTGTGGCGACACCAACTTGAATCTCAACAGCAAAGCTGGCGGCTAAAGAATTGGCACGAGGAGGCAGAGCAGCCGACCGACGCTAGAGCCTCGGGTCGATCGGCTCGCTCTCGAGGGCCAGAACAGCGAAGACGCATTCGTGGACGCGGCGTAGCGGCTCCTTGGCGACAAACCTTTTCAACGCCTCGTGGCCGAGCGCGAACTCCCGTAGGGCCAGATTGCGTTTGCCGCCCAGGCCCCGCTCGCGCAGCCGGACCAGATTGTCCGGGGCGTCGTATTCGGGGCCGTAGATGATGCGCAGGTATTCGCGGCCGCGCACCTTGAGCGCCGGCTGGATCAGACCCTTGCCACCCCGGCTGATAAAATCACGTGGCTTGACCACCATGCCTTCGCCGCCTGAACCGGTCAGGGTCTCCCACCAGCCGATAGCGTCAGCGCGGGCGGCTTCATCGGCGAGGTCCACGACCCGCCATTGGGTGCGGGTCACTACGCCTTCGCCATCGGCCAGACGGTCGGCCAGGGTCATGTGCCAGACGTGGTCCTGGTCGAACCAGACGCGGCCTTCGCTGGCGAGCAGGTGGAAGGGCGCGACCTTCAGGTCGTCCACGGCAGACACCGGCCAGACATAGGGCGCCCAAGCCGTCGCATATCGATCTGCGCGCGCCGACCGATCCTCGAAGCGGGCCGCGATCGCATCGACATCGACATTGCGGGCGCTCGCGCGGGTCAGGGCCTCGCGCGCGGCGCGGAACCCTTCGGTCGACGACGTCGCCACCGGCGCATACTGGCTTTCGATCAGGCTGCCCGCCTTGGCCGACCAGGGCATGATCTCGGCGTCCAGCAGCAGCCAGTTCGTGGCGAGTTCATCCCACAGACCCGCCTCATCGACCCGCGCCCGCAGCCGGGCGAGTAGGCCCTCTGTCATCGCCGGGTCGTTGAAGAAGGATCGGCCCGTGCGAGTCCAGATCGCGCCCGTCTCCTCTCCGGCGACCCCGAACCGCTCGCGAGCGGCGGAGGCGTCACGGCAAAGGGCGATCACGGCCCGCGAGCCCATATGCTTCTCCTCGCAGACGACCTGCGTCACGCCGCGTTCGCGGAAGTGGGCGAAGGCTTCCTCGGGGCGCTCCAGCCACCCTTCGGCGGATGTCGTCTCGGACGGCGACATGGTCGGCGGCAGGTAGATCAGCCACTGTGGCGACAAGGCGAAGCGGCTCATTACCTCCAGCGCGGCCGAGGCGTTTTCTTCGGCGACCACGACCTTGCCCTTCAGTTCGGTCTCGATCCAACGGCGGCCCGAGACGTCCTGATAGTCGAGCACTCCGTCGGCGTCGGCCTGTGCGGACTTGCCGAGGCCTGATCCGCCGAGCGGGCGCATCGGTTCGAACCAGGTCTTCTCCGCCGGGACTTCGACCAGTTCGCGCTCCGGCCAGCGCAGGGCGGTCAGTTTGCTGCCGAAGACACAGCCTGTGTCGATGCACAGGGTGTTGTTGACCCATTCGGCCGAGACGACGGGTGTGTGTCCGTAGACCACGGCCGTCCTGCCGCGATAGGCGGCGGCCCAGTCGGCACGGACCGGCAGGCCGAACTCGTCGATCTCGCCAGTGGTCTCGCCATACAGGGCGAACTCGCGCACGGCGCCGGAGCCGCGCCCGATCATCTCCTCCTTAAGGCCGGCATGGGCGACGGCGATCTTGCCGTCGTCGAGCCAGACGTGGCTGCGCAAGGAGTCGAGGAAGGCGGGCAAGCCCTCGCGCAGACCCCGATCCTGACCTTCAAGCTGGTCGATGGTCTCCTGAAGGCCGTGAGCGACCGTCACCTTGCGACCCTCAAGCCAGCGGCCGAGTTTGCGCTCGTGGTTGCCCTGGACGCAGTAGGCGGTTCCGGCAGCTACCATGCTCATGGCGATGCGCAGGGCGTCAGGCGAGTTGGGTCCCCGATCCACCAGGTCACCGACGAAGACGACCTTGCGCCCATCCGGGGGCGTCACCTCCACGACCCGATCCCCACGATCCTCAGACCAGGCGATGCCGTATCCCAGCTTGCCGAGCAGGGTCTGGAGTTCGTCGGCACAGCCGTGGATGTCGCCGATGATGTCGAACGGGCCATGGTCGTCGCGCTTGTCGGTCCACAGCGGCTGACGCGTCACCACGGCGGCGTCGATGCTGTCCTCGCTAGTCAGCTTCCAAACCTGGCGGAAGCCTTCGCGCTGGAGCCCGCCCATGCCTTTGCGAATTTCCATCGCCATACGCTTGGGAACGCCGGGTCCGAAGTCCCGGTCGGGCCGCTGCGCGTTGCGGGCTACGCAGACCTCGACGCCGGGATCGATGACTATGGCCACCGGCAGGGCGTGCCATTTGCGCGCCAGTTCGACCCAAGCCTTACGGTCGGCGGCCCGCACATTGGTCGCGTCGATCACCGTCAGCTTGCGGTGCTTCAGCCGCTTGCCCGCGATCTCGCGCACCAGGTCGAAGGCGTCGGCAGAGACGTCCTGATTGGTCTCGTCGTCGGATACGAGGGCGCGGCACCGGTCCGAGGAGATGACCTCGGTGGGCAGGAAGTGTTTCGCCGCGAAGGTCGACTTGCCCGAGCCCGTCGATCCGATCAGGACGACGAGGGCGAAGTCGGGGATGGCCAGATCGGTCTTGTCCGCGTCTCTCATCGGCTGAACACCGCCATCTGTGTCGGCGCACCGAGCATGGGATCGTCTTTGCCGATTCCGCTAAAGGCGGCCGTGTAGCCATACGTCTCGCCGATCCGCACGGCCCAAGCCTCGAACTGCGCGCGGCTCCATTCGAACCGGTGGTCGGGATGACGGAAGGCGCCGGCGGCCAGGTTCGGAAACAGGGCGTTGTAGTCGGCGTTGGGCGTCGTGACGATCACCGACTTCGGCGCCGTCTCGCCGAAGACGATCCGTTCGATCAGAGGTAGCCGGTCTTCGTCGACGTGTTCGATGACCTCGACGAGGGCGGCGACATCGGCATCCGCCCAACGACTGTCGCGGTAAGTCAGCGACCCGTGCAGCAGGGTCACGCGCCCCTCGGGCGGGCCGCCGAACTCATTCAGTTTGAGCCGCTTCGCCGCCCACTCCAGTTCGCGGGCGGCCGGGTCCAGACCAATCAGCCGCTGGACCCAGCGTTCCCGCACCAGCCGATAGAGCAGTTTCCCCTCGCCGCAGCCGAGGTCGGCGATGACGGTCCCGCCCGTGGCGCGGATGGCCTGGACCACCGCGTCCATGCGCACGTCGTTCAGGCGGATCGGGGCTTCCAGCGCTTCTTCCGGGGCGACGCGGACCTCGGGCGCCAACGCCTCCTCCGACGTCTCGGGCGCCAGCCGTTCGAGGGCGACGCGGGCCAGGGCGCCACGGTTGCGCAGGTAACGCCGCACGATCAGGTCGCGAGCTGGGTGACCGTCCAGCCAGCCTTCGCCCTTGGCCATCAACTTGTCGATCTCGGCCTCGCCCACCCAGTAGTGCTTGGCGTCGTCCATGACGGGGATCAGGACGTAGAGATGGTTGAGGAGGGCGCTCAGTCGGCCGACGCCGGTCAGCTTCAGCCGACCGTAGCGCGCAGAGCCGGTCGCCGAGCCAGGACCCTCGGCCGGGGTTAGGTCGATGGTCCAGCCCAGGGGTTCAAAAAGGTTTCGAACAAGAGCCTCGCCCCCGCGCAACGGCAGGGGCGTGACGACGGCCTCTAGCGGAATATCGGCATCAGCCAGTTCCTGTCGGTCCTTGGACACGCCAGCCATTGCCGTGCGCAGCGTCTTGTTCAGCGCCACCGACAGGAAGGAAGAGGCGGCATACGGCCGGTCGTTGACATACTGGTCCAGCAGACCGTCCGCATGGCCCTTCCCGCGCACAAGGCCGACGGGATCAACGTCGAGAACCAGCGCCGCCTCGCAGCGCTCTTCAGTCGCCTCAGGATAGAAGAGCCAGGCCTTGCCGAAGTTGAGTTCCGTCTCGTGCAGCCGGTCGGGGTGCTTGTGCAGCAGGAAGCCGAGATCGGTTGCAGGCCTATGGGTAGTGGCGACGGAAAGGAACATATCTTCCGGTAGCGCAATACGCGCCAAATGAACAACGAGAACAGCGCGTGCGTGCGCCAGCTACTCGTCTGACGAGCGTCTAGAACCCATGGGCTCCTCTGACGGATCGCGGAGCCGAACTCCCGCGCCCAGTTGGTCGGCATCTATGAACACCACACCAGCTGCCTCAAGAGCCGACCGAAGAAGCTGAGCGTTAGGTCGGTAGACTGAGGTGTATTCGCGGGCGTTCTCGGCCTTCCGAATGGTGTTCATCGCTAGCCCGGTCCGATCACGAAGTTGGGTGATGGACCAATTCAACAGGCCCCGAGCGGCTCGAAGCTGGGCTGGCGTGACGACGACACCACCGACCTGGACGTCACTTTTCTTCGCAGGCATGATTGATAAATAATACCATTGATGACAAATAGTACCGCCCTGAAAGGAGGTGAAGTTGAGTCATCATAACGCCCTTCCGGTTCTGTGTCCGGTCCATGGACCGCCGACGAACCGACAGAACTGCCGATACTGCAACGCAATCTACATGCGCAGGTATTTGCGGACGGCGCGTCGCAAGCGCCCGGCGCGCGCCATCCTTGATCGAGCCCGGCACCGCGCGCGCACCCTCTCGAAATGCCGTCTGCGTGGCATCGGTCCTCGCTACTCGGCGGCTTTGGGCCGTGATCCGCGCTACCGCCTCTCGGACATCATCGAGTTCATGAACACGAAGATGGCCGCCAACACGCGCGAGGCTCAGACGGTGCGTCCCGAAACGGCGAGCGTCATCGGTGTTCGCTACACCGCCCGCCGCCAGACGCGCCCCATAGGTCGTCGCGCCTGATGATCTCGCCCCAGTCTCACGTCCACCTGACCGCCGCGCTCCAAAAGGGTGAAGCTGCCGCGCCGAAGGGTGGTGGTTTCTATGCCGTCGCGCCCCAGGATGAGTTCCGCATCCATCCGCCCGCCGATGGCGAAGTGATCCTGCTTCCGCCGGGCACGCCCTTGATCTGCGGCCCGACCGAGAACTTCAGCGAGACCGTCCACGCCCATCTCCACGGCACATTCTCCCGGTCGGACCTTCGGCTCGGCGTCGCCATCATGCTGGGCCACCATCCTGATGACGGCCTCGAAGGGGCTTACGCCGCGCGCCCCCTCATCCGATCTCGCTGCGCTGGGCCGCCTTCTCCCGCAAGGGGAGAAGGACTCATATCTTGCATTTAGGAAAAATCCTAATTAGCCTTCTCCCTATGAACGCCCTGTTCAAGGCCCTGTCGCATCCTGTGCGTCGCCGCATCATCGAGATGCTGCGCAAGGGACCGATGGCGTCCGGCGACATCGCGAGCGCCTTCGACATGAGCTGGCCGACCGTCACCGGGCATCTGAACGCCCTGAAGGACGCCGGCCTGGTCAGCCCCGAGCGCGACGGGTCTTCCATCCGTTACCGGCTGGAGATTTCGGCGGTGGAAGAGGCCATGGCCTTTCTGATGGACATCGCCGGAACCGGACGCGCCGCGAACGCGCAGGAGGAGACATCATGAAACGCGCAAGTCTTCTGGACCGACTGACGGGCGTCGCGACCGCGGCTCTGATCAGTTTCGGCGCCTGGATCGCCCTGGCCGGGCCGCAAGGTCCCCTGCCCGTGCATTACAACGCCGCCGGAGAGGTCGACCGTTGGGGCGGCCGTATCGAGGTCGGCGCTCTGGTGGCCGGCCTGGGCTTGCTGACCGCCGTCGTCGCGGGGCTGACCGGCCTTGCCGTGGCGCGCAGCGACGACCAGGCCCGCCGACGCGGCCTGATGGCGGCCCAGGCGGTCACCCTGATCGCCACTGTCGGCGCCGGGATCATGATCGCCGTCCTCAGCCTGTCCGGCGCGCCCCAGCTTCAGCCCGCCTGGCCGATGGCCCTGGCGTCGTTGCTGATGCTCGCCATCGGGACCACGGCGGGCCGCGTCGGTCCCAACCCGGCCGTCGGCCTGCGCACGCCCTGGAACTACAAGAGCCGCCTGGCCTGGGACCGCTCCAACCGCCTGGCCGGACGCCTATTCTTCTGGCTGGGCCTGATCGGCCTGGCCGCCGCCCCCTTCGCGCCCCAGCCGCTGGGCCTCTATGTCCTGACCGCCGCCATACTGATCGCCGTCGCCGTGGCGGTGTTCGAAAGCTGGCGCGTCTGGCGCGACGACCCCGAACGCCAACCCTTCTGATCCCGCCACGCCAAGGAGACGCCCCCATGTCGGTTCTGACCCTGTTCAGCCTCAGCCTGCTTGTCGCCGCCCCGACCGAGACGGGCCTGACCGTCGCGGCCCAGCCCGCCCCCCTGCACGGAACCCTGCTGGCGCCCGAGGGTCCGGCCCGCGCCGCCGCCCTGATCCTGCCCGGCTCCGGCCCGACGGATCGCGACGGCAACAACCCTCTGGGCGTCGCCTCCGCGACCTATCGCAAACTGGCCGAGGGGCTGGCGGCGCAAGGCGTCGCTGTCGTCCGCTTCGACAAGCGCGGCGTGGCCCAGAGCGCGGCGGCCGCCCCGAACGAGGCCGACTTCACCTTCGACGACAATGTCGCCGACGCCCGGTTGTGGATCGACGAGACCCTGGCCCGCACCGGGCTGCGTTGCGTCTGGCTGGTCGGTCACAGCGAGGGAGCGCTGGTCGCCCTGGCCACGGCCAGGGACGACGACCCGCGCATCTGCGGCCTGGTGTTGCTGTCCGGCGCGGGGCGCAAGGCGGGCGACGTGCTGCGCGAACAACTGGCGTCCGCCCCCTTGCCGCCCGAGCTGCGCACGGCGGCCGAAACGGCGCTGAGCGAGCTTGAGGCGGGCCGCACCACCGAGGCCCCGCCGCAACTGGCCGCCCTGTTCCGCCCCTCGGTCCAGCCCTACATGATCAGTTGGCTGGCGTTGGATCCCGCCGCCCTGGCCGCCGCCTATCACGGCCCGATGATGGTGGCGCAGGGATCGACCGATCTGCAAACCACCCTGGCCGACGCCCAGGCTCTGGCCGCGGCCCGGCCGGACGTGCGCCTCGTCGTCTGGGACGGCGTGAACCACGTGTTGAAGACGGCGCCGACCGACCCGGCGGCCAATGTCGCTGTCTATCGCGACCCGACCCTGCCGCTCGCCCCCGGCGTGGCCGAGGACGTGGCGGGCTTCATCCTGGCGCCGCGCTAAAGCGTCTCCTGAAACCGGACGGGGCGGCCGTGCGCCGTCCCGATCAGTTCGCCGTCGCGCATGACCACCCGGCCGCGAACGATCGTCGCCATGGGCCAACCGGTCGTCTCCATGCCGTCGAAGGGGGTCCAGCCGCAGCGGCTGGCTATGTCCTCGTGACGCAGCACCCGCTTGGCTTTCAGATCGACCAGGGTCAGGTCGGCGTCATAACCCTCGGCCATCCGGCCCTTGTTGGCCGTGCCGAACACCCGCTGCGCGCCCGCCGAGGTCAGGTCGATGAACCGCTCCAGGCTCAGCCGCCCGGCCGCCACATGAGTCAGCATCACCGGCACCAGGGTCTGCACCCCCGGCATGCCCGAGGGCGACGCCGGATAGGGCCGGGCCTTCTCTTCCAGCGTGTGCGGGGCGTGGTCGGACCCCAGAACGTCGGCCACGCCCTGGTCGATGCCGCGCCACAGGCCCGCGACATGGTGCGCGTCGCGGATCGGCGGATTCATCTGCGCCAAGCCTTTCAGCCGCTCATAGGCTTCGGGCGCGGTCAGGGTCAGGTGCTGGGGCGTGATCTCGACCGTGGCCACGTCCTTGTTCTCGGCCAGGAAGTCGATCTCCTGGGCTGTCGTGACATGCAGCACATGGATGCGCTTGCCGGTCTCCTTGGCCAGCCGCACCAGACGGCGGGTGCTCATGATCGCGCTTTCGGCGTCGCGCACCTCGGGATGGCTGGTCCAGTCGCCGGGCCGGGCCAGGGGGCGGCGCTCGACCAGCCGGTACTCGTCCTCGGAATGGAAGGTGGCGCGACGGCTGACGTGCTTCAGCACCTCGCGCACGCCGTCGTCGTCTGCAACCAGCAGAGTGCCGGTCGAGGCGCCCATGAAGACCTTGACCCCGCAGCAGCCGGGCAGTCGCTCCAGCTCCCCCAGGAAGCGGGCGTTCTCATGGGTGCCGCCGATATAGAAGGCGTGGTCGGTCCACATCCGGTCGCGCGCACGGCCCAGCTTGTCGGCCAGCGTGTCGGGGTCGGTGGTGTTCGGCTCGGTGTTCGGCATTTCGAACACGGCGACGACGCCCCCCAGGGCGGCGGCGCGGGACCCGGTCTCCAGATCCTCCTTCCACTCCAGTCCCGGTTCGCGGAAATGCACCTGGGTGTCGATGACGCCGGGCAGGACGGTCAGGCCCGCGGCGTCCACCACCTGCCCGGCCGAGGCCTGGCTCAGGTCGCCGATCTCGGCGATGCGGCCCTCAATGACGCCCACATCAGCCAGGCCGCGCCCGGCGTGATTGGCCACCTCGCCGCCGCGGACGATCAGATCAAAGGTCTGGGGCATGGGCCGAACTCCGTTCAGGCCGACCGTTCGGCCAGCAGCTTCCGGGCCGCCTTCAACACCCTTTCGTAGGGCAGGTCCATCATGTGCTGGATGGCCTGGTTCAGCCGCGGGTCCAGCGCCTTGAACTCTTCCAGCGTCCGGGGACCTCGGACCGAAGCGCCTCGCCACGGCCCGCGCACCGTCTCGTCCGACGGTCCGAACACCGCGACGGACGGAACCCCCGCCGCCACCGCCAACTGGGTCCAGAGCGAATCGTTGCCCAGATAGAGCTTGGCGTGTTTCAGCGCCGCCGCCGTCTGCAACGGCGTCAGCTTGCCCTGCAATTCGATCACCCGTGCGCGCGGCACGGCGAAACGGATAGTATGGGCGGAATCGCGCTCGATCTCCTCGCCCACGATCATCAGCCGTCCGCCCGCCAGAGGCCCGTCGTCGGCCAGCAGCGGCGTGGCGACCTTGGCGAACCGTTCGGCGGGCCAGCGCTTGCCCATCCATTCCACGCCCGGCCCGACCGCCAGGATCGGCCGTTCGTCGGGCTTGATCAGGGCGTCGGCGACGGCTTGCGTCTCCTCGCCGACAAACAGTTTCGGCGCCGGAACCTCGTCCAGATGCAGCACGGCCGCCGCCGCCGTTACGGCGTGGACGCCCGGCTCGGTCTCGCCGCGTTCGGCCCGCTTCTGGCGCGTCAGCTTCTTGGCGATGCCGCAGCCGCGCATGTCGACCACCAGGCCCCAGCGCGTCTTTCGCACCTGGTTCCACAGCCCGATCCAGTCCAGCGCCCCTTCTTTTTCCAGCACGATCAACCGGTTCAGGCGCGGCGTATCGGCGAACAGCGGGGCGGATGTCGGCGATCCGACGACGGTGAAGTTGGCGTGGGCGATGGTCTCGACCAGATGCGCCAATACGCCCGAGGAGAGCACCGCTTCCTCGGGGTCCGCTTCCGCCAGGTAAAGGATCGGAAACCGCCCGCTCATCAGAACCCTCCGTACAGGGATTCTTGCGGGTTTGCGGCCCTTACTTCACCCGCACATAGCTTCCCGGCGCGGCGCCCAAGGCTTTCAGCTTGCCCGCGCCGGGTTTCCTCGCCTTGACCTTCTCGTCCCCGGCCGCCGCGTCCAGCCAGCCCTGCCATTCGGGCCACCAGGACCCCGGCTTCTGCTCGGCCCCGGCCAGCCAGATCTCGGCGTCGGCGGGCGCGTCGTCATTGGTCCAATAGCCGTGCTTGTTGGCCGCCGGCGGATTGATCATCCCGGCGTTGTGCCCCGAGCCGCCCAGGATGAAGCGCGTCGACCCGCCGAAATACTCGCGGCCCGCATAGGTCGCCTTCCAGGCCGAGACGTGGTCGTCCTTCAGGGCCACGATCATGACCGGCGTCTTGATCGCCTTCAGGTCCAGCGCCACGCCGTCGATGGTGATCCCGCCCGCGTCCTTCAGCCGGTTGGCCTTCAGCACCTCGGTCGAATAGTCCTTCAGGAAGGCGGCCGGAATGCGCGCGCCGTCGTCGAACCACCACAGCAGGTCAGACGCCCGCGCCTCGTCGCCCAACAGGTAATGGGTCACCACCGACGACCAGATCAGGTCATTGGCCCGCACCGTCGAGAACAGCCGCGCCAGGTCGTGCGCCTCGACATAGCCCTTGCCGTCCAGATAGCGGTGGAAGGCCTTCAGGTCCCCCTCGGCGGTGAACACCGACCATTCGCCGATGTCGCCGAAATCGACCAGCGAGGCGATCAGGGTGGCCGAGGCCACGCGATCCGCCTGACCCTTGCCAGTCAGATAGGCCAGGGTCATCGCCGTCAGCGTGCCGCCCAGGCAATAGGAGACCAGATCGACGTCCTTTTCGCCCGTCGCCTTCTGCACGGCGTCCATGGCCGCCACGATCCCGTCGACGACATAGGCGTCCATGCCCTTGTCGGCCTGGGTCTCGTCCGGGTTGGCCCAGGATGCGACGAAGACGGTGTGGCCCTGATCCACCAGCCATTTCAGATAGCTGGCCTTCGGCGTCAGGTCGAAGAGGTAGTATTTGTTGACCAGCGGCGGAATGAACAGCAGCGGACGGCGATAGACCGTCTCGGTCGTCGGCGCATACTGGATCAGCTCCAGCAGGTCGTTCCTGAACACCACGGCGCCCGGCGTGGCGGCGATGTTGACGCCCAGTTCGAAGTCGTTCGGCGCGCGACGGCCGACCAGACCCTGGCCCTTGGCCACATCCTCCAGCACGTTCGACAGGCCGGTCAGCAGGTTCAGCCCGCCGCTTTCGATGGTCTTGCGCACCACCACGGGGTTCGTGTGGGCGAAATTGGCGGGCGACAGGGCGGCGGTCAGTTGCCGCGACAGGAAGTCGACCTGGGCGCGGGTCGCCTCGTCCACCGGGGCGGTCGCCACCAGGTCCTGCATCTGTTTGGCCGACAGCAGATAGGCCTGTTTCAGCCAGTCATAGACCGGTTCGTCGCTCCATTCCGGGGCCGAGAAGCGGCGATCGCCCTTGGCTGGGGTCGCGGCTGGCTCGGCCGCGCCGGTGGTCATGCGCTCGCCCATGGTGCGCCACAGCGCGGTCCAGTCGGTCCAGGCCCGCGCCTGCGCCTCATACAGGCTGGCCGGCTGGGTCATCAGGGCGGTGTTGAAGGCCATCACGGCCTTCGGCAGGGTCATCGGGTCATAAGGCAGCGGCTGGGGATCAGCGGCCTGCCCCATGGCCGTCTTCATCGCCTCGGCGGCGTTGGTCGTCAGCGTCGTCAGGGCCTCGGCCACCACCAGCGGATCGGGCCACCCGGCGGTCGGGGCGAAGACGGACTCGTGGGTCTGGTTTTTCTCGGCGGCCACGGGCGGCTCCATCTCGAAAGGCGAGGACTCAATCCTTCCCCTGCTTATGGGGGGCGTCCCGTCGATCGCGTAGCGATCCTGGGACGATGGGGGAAGTTCAAAGACTCCCCTCTCCGACCCTCGCGGCGCTACGCGCCGTCATCGGGCCGCCTCTTCCGCAAGCGGGAGAGGAATTTAGTGCGCCGTCAGAACGTCAACAGCATCACAATCCCGCGGGGCCACGAACAACAGCGCCAGCGCGCGATCCGGGTTCTCAGAGGCCCAGACGGGGCACAGCTCCGGCGCGGCGTCGATCAGACGGGCGGCCGTCTGCGGGGCGGGGGCGTATTCGGTCGAGTCGAAAGCCATGGCGCGGGGTCCGGTGCGAAAGGGTCGTTCGGCGAGCGGCGCTATCGCATGGCGTTTCTGCGGTAGCTATGCCACGATCTGCGCAATCAGTGTGCGTTTTTGCACAGGAGGGCGCGGCCGCGGTGTCCGACTTCAACTGGAACGACCTGCGCGCCTTCCTGGCCGTGGCCCGCACGACGCGCCTGACCACGGCCGCCGCCCGACTGGGCATGGATCACACCACCGTGGGCCGTCGCATCGCCGCCCTGGAGACCGGCCTGGGCGCCCGGCTGTTCGACCGCAGCCCGCAAGGCTACGCCCTGACCCCGCACGGCGAGCGGCTGATGCCCGTGGCCGAGCGCATCGAAAGCCTGACCCTGACCGCCGCCGCCGACCTGGGTGAGGCCGATCAGGCGGTCACCGGCGTGGTCCGCATCGGCGCGCCCGAAGGATTCGGCAGCTATGTCCTGGCCCCCCTGATGGCGCCCCTGGCGGAACGGCATCCCGGTCTGGACATCCAGTTGGTGGCGATCTCGGGCGTGTTGAGCCTGTCCAAGCGCGAGGCCGACATCGCCGTGACCCTGTCCGCCCCGCGCGAGGGCCGCCTGGTCTCGCGCAAGCTGACCGACTACGGTCTCAGCCTGTACGCCGCGCCCGCCTATCTGGACGCCCGCCCCCCCATCCGCACCCGCGCCGACATGGCCGGTCAGAGGTTCGTCGGCTATATCGAGGACCTGCTCTACTCGCCCGAGCTGGACTATATGCAGGCGCCTGACGTCGACATCCACGTCTCGGTGCAAAGCTCCAACCTGATCGCCCAACTTCAGGCCACGCTGGCGGGCGCAGGTCTGTGCGTCCTGCCCGACTTCATCGCCGTGAGACAACCGGGACTGGTCCGCGTCCTGCCCGAGACCGTGCACCTGGAACGCAGCCTGTGGCTGGTGGTCCATGCGGACCTGAAGAACCTGGCCCGCATCCGCGTCGTCACCGACATGATCGTCGCCTCGGTCCGCGCCGACCGAGACCTGTTCAAAAGGTAATGCGCGGGACCGGTGACGAGCGCCGGGCTTGGCCCTAACCTGCCCGTCGCAACGTCGGAGAACGTCATGAAGACCCGCAGTCTGTTCCTGTCCGCCGCCGTCGGCGCCCTGGCCGTCGCCATGGGTTGCGGCCCCGCCCTGGCCCAGACGCCGGTCGCAGCGGAAGCCCCCGCCGCCCAGCCGTTGATGCCGATCGAACGGTTCCAACTGGCCAATGGCTTGAACGTGGTCTTCCACATCGACCGCTCCGACCCGGTCGTCGCCGTGGTCCTGGCCGCCCATGTCGGGTCGGCGCGCGAGGAGCCGGGCCGCACCGGCTTCGCCCATCTGTTCGAGCATCTGTTCTTTCTGGATTCCGAGAACCTTGGGCCGGGCGGACTGGACGCCATGAGCGCCCGCATCGGCGGCTCGGGCGCCAACGGCTCGACCAGCCGCGACATCACCGACTATCTCCAGACCGTGCCCAATGACGCCCTGGAGAAGATGATCTGGGCCGAGGCCGACAAGCTGGGCTATTTCATCAACACCGTCACCGACGCCGTGCTCGCCAAGGAGAAGCAGGTCGTCAAGAACGAGAAGCGTCAGAGCGTCGACAACCGGCCCTACGGCCATACGGGCGCGGTGATCTCGTCCGCCCTGTATCCGGCCGACCATCCGTACAACTGGGAAGTCATCGGCTCGTTGGCCGATCTGGACGCGGCCACCCTGTCGGACGTGCAGACCTTCTATCGCCGCTGGTACACGCCCGACAACGCCACCCTGGTCATCGCGGGCGATTTCGATCCCGCCCAGGCCCGCGCCTGGATCGAGAAATATTTCGGCGAGATCGCGCGCGGCGCGGGCGTGCCGACGCCCCAGCCGCGTCCCGCCGTCCTGCGACAGACCGCGCGGCTGATGCATGAGGACGGCTTCGCCCAACTGCCCGAACTGACCCTGGTCTGGCCGACGGTCGAGCGCGGAAACGCCGACGAAGCCGCATTGGATGTCCTGACCACCCTGCTGACCAGCGGCAAGGACGCGCCGCTGAACGCCGTGCTTGTCGACGAGAAGAAGGTCACCTCCGAGGTCGGCTTCGGCCAGCAGAACAGCCAGATCGCCGGCGAAGCCTATCTGACCGTCCGCGCCTTCGACGGCGTCGACCTGGACGCGGTCCAGGCCGCCCTGGACGAGGGCTTCGCCCGCTTCGAGGCCCAGGGGGTCGATCCGGCAGCGCTTGAGCGCGTCAAGACCATGGCAGAGGCGGACTTCTACACCCGCCTGGACAGCGTATTGGGCAAGGGCGCGGCCCTGGCCCGTTATGACGCCTTCGGCGGCAGCCCCGATCAGGATCTGGCCCGTCTGCGCGCCGTCACGGCCCAGGACGTCATGCGCGTCTATCGCCAGTACGTCGCCGACCGGCCGCACGTGGCGACCAGCTTCGTGCCGCGCGGTCAGGCCCAACTGGCGCTGGACGGCTCGTCCGTCGCCGCGGTGGTCGAAGAGCCGATCGTCCAGGGCGCCGAGGCCCCGGTGGACCCGCGCGCCGGCGACCGCCCGTATGAGCGCACCCCCTCCAGCTTCGACCGCACGGTCGAACCGCCCGCCGGCCCCGCCCCGGTCGTGACGCCCCCGACCATCTGGGCCGCCGACGTGTCGAACGGCCTGTCCCTGTCGGGCATTCAGAATGACGAGACCCCGCTGGCCACCTTCGACCTGTCGATCGAGGGCGGTCGTCTGTTCGACGACCCGGCGCGACCCGGCGTCGCCAACATGGTCGCCCGAATGCTGGATCGCGGCACGGCGACCCGGACTCCGGCCGAGCTGGAGAACGCCTTCAAGGCCCTGGGCGCGCGGATCAGCGTCGATGTCGGCGACGAGCGCATCGTCATCTCGGGCCGCACCCTGGACCGCAACCTGACCGCCACCCTAGCCCTGATCGAAGAAATGCTGGTCACGCCGCGCTGGGATCCCGCCGAACTGGACCTGGCCCGCGCCGCCGTCATCGCCGAAATCCAGGACGCGCGTTCGCAGCCCGACGTCCTGGCTGGCCGCGTCTATGATCTGGTCGCGAACGGTCCCGACAGCGTGCTGTCGCACAGCATCCTGGGCACGGAATCCTCGGTCGCCGCCCTGACCATGGATGACCTCAAGGCCTATCACCGCGATCACCTGATTCCCGGCCTGGCCCATTTCCGCATCGTCTCCCCGTCCGACGGACAGGCCGTGATCCGCGCCGCCGACGGCCTGATCACCGCCTGGCCCGCCCGCGCGGTGGTCCAGCCGGTCTCGCCCGCGCCGGTCATGCCGACGCAGTCGCGCGTCTATTTCTACGACGTGCCCGGCGCCAAACAGTCGGCCTTCCTGTTCGGCTACCCGGCTTTGCGCCGGGGCGACGCCGACTTCTATCCGGCCACGGTGATGAACTATCGCCTGGGCGGCGGCGGCTTCGCCTCGCGCCTGACCCAGCAACTGCGCGAGGGCCAGGGCTATACCTATGGCGTCCGTTCCGGCTTCAGCGGCGACGCCCGCGCCGGCGACTTCACCCTGAACAGCAACATCCGCTCGAACGTGACGCTGGAGGCGGCGCAACTGGCGCGCTCGATCATGAGCGATTACGGCGCCACCTTCACGCCCGAGGATCTGGACGTGACCCGCAGCGCCATGAGCCGGAGCCGCGCCCGCGCCTTCGAGACCGCCCGCGCCAAACTGGCCGTCCTGGCCGCCATCGACGAGTTGGGCCTGCCGGGCGACTACCTTCAGCGCGAGGCCGCCGTCATCGACGAGATGACCGTGTCGCGCATCCAGGAGCTGGCTCAGGACTACATCCGCACCGATCAGATGATCTACGTCATCGTCGGCGACGCCGCGACCCAGGCCCCGCGCCTGGAGGCCCTGGGCTATGGCGCGCCGGTCATGATGAACGAACGACTGGCTCAGGCCGACCGCTGATGGAGCACTGGGCCGGGGATCTCGGTGACTTCATCACGCGCAACGCCGCCTGGGGGGCGCCTGTTCTGGGGCTGATCACCTTTGGCGAGTCCATGGTGCTGATCGGCGCCTTCTTTCCGGCCACGGCCCTGATGCTGGTGGCCGGGGGGCTGATCGCGGCCGGCATCCTGGACGGCCCGACCGTTCTGGCCTGGTGCCTTGGCGGCGCTGTTCTGGGAGACGCCGCCTCCTATTGGCTGGGGCGCAGGCTGGGCGGACGGGTCTGGCGTGTTCCCGCCTTGCGGTCTCACAGCCGGGTGATGGCGCGGGCGCGGCTGTTCTTTCGGCGGTACGGCGTGATCTCGATCTATCTGTGCCGCTTCATGGGACCGGTCCGGGCCTTCGTGCCTCTGATCGCCGGGGTCACGGCCATGCCGAACCTGAAATTCCAGCTCGCCAATCTCGGCTCGGCGATCATCTGGGTGCCGGTCATGCTGGCTCCCGGCTATCTGGCCGGCAAGGGCGCCAAGATGATCGGCGGCGAACACGCCATGGAGTGGGCCTTGGGCGGGGTCGCCCTGGCCGCGTTGCTGGCCCTGGTCATCCATGCCGCGCGCGAGAGGCGCGCCAAGGACCCGCCGGGACCGGCATGACTTTATGTTTCTCGGCCTGAACCGGCCTTAACCTCGGCGGGTTTCGTGTCACAAAGGGGTTCGCTCCCTCGCCGCCCACGGACCCCCCATGATCAGAGCCAGACGCGCGCGCATCGTCGCCACACTCGGCCCAGCCAGCCGAGCGCCCGGCACGGTCAAGGCCCTGGCCCAGGCCGGCGCCGACGTCTTCCGCCTGAACTTCAGCCATGGCAGTCACGAGGATCACGCCGCCGCCCTCAAGGCCGTGCGCGGCGCCGAGATGGCGCTGCAACGTCCGCTGGGGGTCCTGGCCGACCTGCAAGGTCCCAAGCTGCGTCTGGGCCGCTTCAAGGACGGCGAGATCGCCGTGAAGCCCGGCCACACCATGCGCTTCGACCTGGACCCGACGCCCGGCGACGAGACGCGGGTGCAGATGCCCCACCCGGAGATCTTCAAGGCCCTGCGCCCCGGCATGGCCCTGCTGATCGACGATGGCCGCATCCGGCTGCGCGTCGGCGAACGCGCCGACGACTGGGCCGAGGTCACCGTCGAGAGCGGCTCCAAACTGTCCGACCGCAAGGGCGTGGCCGTACCCGACGCGATCATCCCGGTCTCGGCCCTGACGCCCAAGGACCGAGAGGATCTGGCCTTCGCCCTGCGCATCGGGGTCGATTGGGTGGCCCTCAGCTTCGTCCAGAAGGCCGAGGACATGGCCGAGCTGAAACGGCTGGTCGGCGGCAAGGCGGCCTGCCTGGCCAAGATTGAAAAGCCCCAGGCCCTGAACGACCTGGAATCCATTCTCGACTATTGCGACGGCGTCATGGTGGCGCGCGGCGACCTGGGGGTGGAGTTGCTGCCCGAGGACGTGCCCGTGGCGCAAAAGCAGATCCTGCGCGCGGCCCGTCGGCGCGGCGTTCCCGCCATCGTCGCCACCCAGATGCTGGAATCGATGACCAGCGCCCCGGCCCCCACCCGAGCCGAGGCCTCTGACGTGGCCAACGCCGTCTATGAGGGCGCCGACGCCCTGATGCTGTCGGCCGAGACGGCGTCCGGCGACTATCCGCTGGAAGCGGTCGGCATCATGAACCGGATCATCGAGCGGGTGGAACGCGATCCCCTGTGGCCCAGCCTGATGGACGCCGAACACGCCGGCATGGACGAACATGACGTCGACGCCCTGGTCGCCGCCGCGAGAAAGGCGGCCGAGGCCCAATCGACCGCCTGCACGGTCGTCTTCACCACCCTGGGCGGCACGGCGCGGCGGATGTCGCGCGAACGGCCCTTGCAGCCGGTCCTGGCCCTGACCCCCAATCCCGACACCGCACGGCGCCTGGCCCTGGTCTGGGGGCTGGAGTCGCGGCTGGGCCGCCAGCCCGACTCGCTGGAGTCCGTCACGGAGGACGCCGTGGCCAGCGCCGTGGAATTCGGCCTGGCCGAGCCAGGGCAACGCATTCTGATCCTGGCCGGCACCCCCTTCGGCGCGCCGGGCGCCGCCAACCTGCTGCGCCTCGCCCACGCGCCGTCAGGACCCAGGAAGCGCAAATCCTGATCCGTCTCTGCGTCGCGGGGGCCAGAACCCGCCGAACGCAATGTGCGCTCACGCTTTGTTACGGTCGCGGCCTCGCCTTCGCGCGCCGGTCGCGTTAGTCAGGCCGCGACAACGGCGGACTCGGGAGCACGGCGGTCATGACTCAGTGGGTTTACGGCTTCGGCGGCGGCTCGGCGGACGGCGACGCCTCGATGAAGAACCTGCTGGGCGGCAAGGGCGCCAATCTGGCCGAGATGTCGTCCCTGGGCCTGCCGGTGCCGCCGGGTTTCACCATCACCACCGAAGCCTGCGTCCACTATTACGCCCACGGCGAGACCTATCCGGCCGATCTGGCCGCCCAGGTTCAGGCCGGGCTGGCCAAGGTCGAGCAGATCACCGGCAAGCGGTTCGGCGACCCGGCCAATCCCTTGCTGGTCTCGGTGCGTTCGGGCGCGCGGGCGTCGATGCCGGGCATGATGGACACGGTGCTGAACCTGGGCCTGAACGACGAAACGGTCGAAGGGCTGGCGGCTCTGTCCGGGGACCGGCGCTTCGCCTTCGACAGCTATCGCCGCTTCATCACCATGTATTCGAACGTGGTGCTGGGCCTGGGCCACGACCTGTTCGAAGAGGTGCTGGACGACCACAAGGACCGGCTGGGCGTGACGGTCGACACCGATCTGGACGCAGGCGACTGGGAAGGCGTGGTCGCCGATTATAAGGCCGTGGTCGAACGCGAGCTGGGCCAGGACTTCCCCCAGGACCCGAACGACCAGTTGTGGGGGGCGGTGGGCGCCGTCTTCGCCAGTTGGATGAACGACCGGGCCAAATTCTATCGCCGTATGCACGACATCCCCGAAAGCTGGGGCACGGCGGTCAATGTGCAGTCGATGGTCTTCGGCAACATGGGCCAGACCTCGGCCACTGGCGTGGCCTTCACCCGCAACCCCTCGACCGGCGAGGCCAAACTTTACGGCGAGTTCCTGATCAACGCCCAGGGCGAGGACGTGGTCGCGGGCATCCGTACGCCGCAGTCCCTGACCAAGGCCGGGCGTGAAGAGATGGGCGAGACCGCTCCCTCGATGGAAGAGGCCATGCCCGAGGTCTTCGATCAGTTCGTCGAGGTCGTGGGTCGGCTGGAAAGCCACTACCGCGACATGCAGGACATCGAGTTCACGGTCGAACAGGGCCGTCTGTGGATGCTGCAAACCCGCAATGGCAAGCGCACGGCCAAATCGGCGCTGAAGATCGCCGTCGACCTGGCCGCCGAGGGCGTGATCGGTCAGGAAGAAGCCGTCAGCCGGGTCGAACCCGCCGCCCTGGACCAGTTGCTGCACCCGACCCTGGACCCCAAGGCGCCGCGCGACGTGGTGACCACCGGCCTGCCCGCCAGTCCCGGCGCGGCCACCGGCAAGATCGTCTTCGACGCCGACGAGGCCGAGCGGATGAGCCAACTGGGCGACGCCGTCATCCTGGTCCGCACCGAGACCAGCCCCGAGGACATTCACGGCATGCACGCCGCCCGCGGCATCGTCACGGCGCGCGGCGGCATGACCAGTCACGCCGCCGTCGTCGCCCGCGGCATGGGCCGCCCCTGCGTCTCGGGCGCCGGGGACATCCAGATCGACGAACGGGGCCGGACCTTCACCGTGCGCGGCCGCGTCTTCAAGGCGGGCGAGATCATCACCATCGACGGCTCCAGGGGCGAGGTCATCGACGGCGCCGTGCCGATGATCGAGCCGGAGCTGACCGGCGACTTCCAGACCCTGATGGGCTGGGCCGACGGCATCCGCCGACTGAGGGTGCGGGCCAACGCCGAGACCCCGACCGACGCCCGCACCGCGCGCGGCTTCGGCGCCGAGGGCATCGGCCTGTGCCGGACCGAACACATGTTCTTCGACGATGCGCGGATCGCCGCCGTGCGCGAGATGATCCTGGCCGACGACGAGGCGGGCCGCCGCGCCGCCCTGGCCAAGATCGCCCCGTTTCAAAAGGCGGACTTCGTCGAACTGTTCGAGATCATGGCCGGTCTGCCCGTGACCATCCGCCTGCTCGACCCGCCGCTGCACGAGTTCATCCCCCACACCGAGGCCGAGATCGACGCCCTGGCCGCCTCTCAGGGGCTGGACGCGGCCAAGCTGAAGAAGCGGGCGCGCGAGCTGCACGAGACCAACCCCATGCTGGGCCATCGCGGCTGCCGCTTGGGCGTGGCCTATCCCGAGATCTATGAAATGCAGGTGCGCGCCATCCTGGAGGCGGCGCTGGAGGTGAAGGCCAAGACCGGCCGGGCGCCGATCCCGGAGATCATGCACCCTCTGGTCGCCCTGGGCGGAGAGATGAATTTCCTGCGCGCCCTGACCGACCGCACCGCCGAGGCGGTGTTCGGCGACGGCGGCGACCGCGTGGACTACAAGGTCGGCACCATGATCGAACTGCCGCGCGCGGCCCTGCGCGCCGCTGACCTGGCCGTGGGCGCCGAGTTCTTCAGCTTCGGCACCAATGACCTGACCCAGACCACCTTCGGCATCAGCCGCGACGATTCCGGGCGTTTCCTCCAGGCCTATCTGGACAAGGGCATCTTTGAGGCCGACCCCTTCGTGCGGCTGGACCGCGACGGCGTCGGCGACCTGATCCGCATCGCCGCCGAGCGGGGGCGGGCGACGCGGCCGGACATCAAACTGGGCATCTGCGGCGAGCATGGCGGCGACCCGTCTTCGATCGCCTTTTGCGAGACGGTGGGCCTGGACTACGTCAGTTGCTCGCCCTACCGGGTGCCCATCGCCCGGTTGGCCGCGGCCCAGGCCGCCCTGTCGGTCCGAAGCGGCCAGGAACGCGAAAAGGACAGATAGGTCCCTGACGGGCGACAAGCCTGTTCTGCAAGAGAATTCCCCGTTCGGGGCGCATCGCATTGTGCCCCCCAGGATCTCCGTGATAGCGGAAATTCGGGGGATGGCGACGCACCGGTGAAGCGGCCATCGAGGGAGTCTTTGGGCGCAGGGGACCGTGTACAATTTTCCGCTTTCCTCAGCCCTGTCCAGAGGGGCCGTCATCGAGCGTGCGGCGCCATCGGTTGAGCCTCCCCTGACCTTTGACGGCGTTGTCGGCGCCCCGCCCCGAACGCGATCCCGACATCGCCAAGGTCTCTATCTGCCGGTGTCGGCCAAATTCGCCCTGGCGGTGGCGCTGGCCAGCCTATGGGCGGGGTTGAGCATCTGGCTGTCGCAAGGCTGGCTGGCCGATCTGGCTCATCGGTGGGGGTGGCTGTTCGCCGTCGGGGCGGTGACCTTCATCGCCTATGTGCCGGGCTTCATGAACGCCTTCATCGTCGCCACCCTGCTAAACGACAAGCGGCCGCCCCGACGCGCCCTGGCCCGCTATCCCGGCGTCAGCATCCTGATCGCCTGCTACAACGAAGAACAGAACATCGGCGACACGCTCGCCTCGCTGGCGATCCAGGACTATCTGGGCGAACTCGACATCCTGCTGCTGAACGACGGTTCGACCGACGGCACCATCGCGGCGGTCAAGGCGGCGGTCGCCAAGCTGAACTTCCCCCTGGGCCGCAGCGTGCGGATCGTCGACTTCCCCAGGAACGCCGGCAAGGCGTCCGTCCTGAACTATGGACTGAAGGTCGCGCGCCACCCCCTGATCGTCACGGTCGACGGCGACTGCTGGCTGGTCAAGGATTCGCTGTCCCACATCGTCGAGCGCCTGATGGCGGACCCGGCCGATACGGTGGCGGTCGCCGGTTCCGTGCTGGTCAAGAACTCGCGGCGCAACTGGCTGACCCGCGCCCAGGAATGGGACTATTTCAACGGCATCGCCGCCGTGAAACGGATGCAGAGCATGTATCACGGCACCCTGGTCGCCCAGGGCGCCTTTTCCCTTTACCGGCGCGAAGCCCTGGAAAGCGTCGGCGGCTGGCCGAGCTGCGTCGGCGAGGACATCGTGGTGACCTGGGCCTTGCTGAAGGCCGGCCACCGCGTCGGCTACGCCGAGGACGCGCTGGTGTTCACCAATGTTCCGCACACCGTGAAACAGTTCGCCTATCAGAGGAAACGCTGGTCCAGGGGTCTGATCGAAGCCTTCAAGGCCCATGGCGACCTGTTGCGGGCGCGTCGGCTGACCACCCTCTTCATCTGGTGGAACCTGTGCTTTCTGCCGATCGATCTGGTTTACACCTTCGTCTTCATACCCGGCTTGGTGCTGGCGGTGATGGGCGACTACATCATCGCCGGGCCGATGACCCTGCTGGTCCTGCCGCTGGCCCTGTTGTGGAACTTCTTCGTGTGCCGTCTTCAGCGCAGGATGTTCCATCGCCAGGGCCTGACCGTGCGCCGAAACGTCGGCGGCTTCATTTTCTACGCCTTCGCTTACAGCCTGTTGATGCAGCCGGTGTGCGTGTGGGGCTACGTCGACGAATTGCTCGGTCTCAGAAAGACCTGGGGCACCAAGTAACGGCGCGCGCGGGCGCCAAGCTGACGCCGTACATCGACATCGAGGACGAGGTCTCTCTGGGCGGCGGCGACGCCGATTCTGGTCGCCGAGCTTCGTGCGCAAATTCTGATCGCACACCGTCTGAAAGACGAAGGGCGCGCCTGGCCGGGCGCGCCCCTTTCGTTTGGACCCGATCAGGCGTCAGGCCACGCCCGGCTGCAAGGCCCAGCGCATCGAGCCTTCGCCATAGGGGCGGAAGAACAGGTCGCGGTATTTCTCGAACACCTCGACGATCCTGGCCGTCAGATCCTGGGCCACCTGTTCGCCGCGCTGGCGTTTCATGGCCGCGACGCAGTCGACGACCACGGCCTGATGGGCCGATCCGCCCATGCGTTGCAGCACCAGAGCCACATCGGCCGCCAGCGGGTCCAGCTTGCGGCCCCAGGGACCGGCGTTCGTCGTGGCGTGTGTCATGCGGGCGCCCCCATCAATCTCGACGTTCTGAAAAACGCCTCGCAAAGACTCGTGCCGGATGCAAGCGTCAGCGCGGATTCGTGATCCGGGCGAGCGGAATTCAGGCGCGTTTCTTCACGAACACCGTGCCCGCCGAATAGCCCGCGCCGAAACTGCAGATCAGGCCGACATCGCCGGGCTGGAATCCTTCGTGATGGCGGTGGAAGGCGATGATCGATCCGGCCGAGGAGGTGTTGGCGTAGTCGTCAAGGATGATGACGTTCTCGCCCGGCGCCGGGTCGCGGCCCAGCACTTTTCGACCAATGAGATCGTTCATGTTGATGTTGGCCTGGTGCAGCCACAGCCGCTTCAGGCCCGTCGGGTCCAGGCCCAAGTCGCCCGCATGGTCGACGATCATCTCGGCCACCATGGGCACCACATCCTTGAACACCTTGCGGCCCTGCTGGACGAACAGCTTGTCGGTCGGGCCGCCCGGCGCCGCGGGCGCTTCGCCGGTCGCCAGGGCGGCGGTGTTCAGGAACCCGAAATTATTGCGGATGTTGTTGGAAAAGACGGTCTTCAACCGGGTTCCCAGAATCTCCCAGCCGCCCTTGGCCTGGTCCTCGGCCTCGACGATCACGGCCGTGGCCACGTCGCCGAAGATGAAATGGCTGTCGCGGTCGGTGAAATTCAGATGCGCCGAACAGATCTCGGGATTGACCATCAGCACCGCCTTGACCGAGCCGGAGGCGATGAAATCGGCCGCCGTCTTGATGCCGAAGGTAGCCGAGCTGCACGCCACATTCATGTCGAAGGCGAAGCCCTCGATGCCCAGGGCCTGCTGCACCTCGATGGCGATGGCCGGATAGGCGCGCTGCATGTTCGAGGCGGCGCACAGCACCGCACCGATCTCCGAGACCGGCTTGCCCCAGGCGTCGATCGCCTGACGCGCCGCCTTGACCGCCATTTCGGCCAGGATCGACAGCTCGTCGTTCGAACGTTCCGGCAGATGCGGCCGCATCCGTTCGGGGTCCAGAACCCCGGCCTTGTCCAGCACGAAGCGGGATTTGATGCCCGAGGCCTTTTCGATGAACTCGGGCGACGACGGGGTGCGCGCCTCGACCTCGCCCGACGCGATGGCGTCGGCGTTGGCCGCGTTCCATCGCTCGGCCCAGGCGTTGTAGGCCGCGACCAGCTCCTCATTGCTGATGGACTGTTCAGGGGTGAACAGACCGGTGGCGGCGATGACTGCGTTCGGCATTCTGACTTCCCTATCGCTCGGCGCGCGGCGCCTCTCTGCTTGAGGGAGGGTCCGTTCCAATGACGAACCCTCTCAGTAGGACGGCGGCGGCGTGCGGTCGAGACTGGTGCGGATTCCCTTCCACCAGCGGGCGATCTGGTTCGGCGGCGCAGGCGCGGGACGGCCGCGCGCCGCGATCAGGGCCTCGACCAGATCCTCGGCCTCGCAAGGCCAGCCGTTCGGGGCGGCATAGACCGGATAGGCGATCAGAGCGGCGTGAACCAGGTCGTCCAGGGTGGCGCGCCGCGTGCGCCGCTGGAACGTCAGACGGTCGTCCGTCAGCCCCCATCCGGCATAGAAGGGCCGCCCGTAGGTCGAGACCGCCTTGCCGCGCAGCAGGGCCTCGAACCCCGCCAGGCTGGTCAGGGTCGCCAACCGGTCGCAGGCGTGGATGCAGTCGATGACGTCCAGCCCGTCGGCCACGGCGTCGACGGCGCCCAGAGCCTGGGCGTCCAGCCTTCCCGGCCGATTGCCCGCCAGCACGTCGGGATGGTTGCGATAGATGATGAAGGCTTCGGGTCGGTCGGCGCGGACGGCGGCGATCAGGCCGGCGTTGGTGCGCACGCCCTCGCAGCCGGTCAGGATCGACTTGTCGTTCTCGACCTGGCCGACGACCAGCACCCGTTCGCGATCCGTGGGCCAGTCGGTCGGCAGGGCGGCGCCGGCGAGGTTGTATTTCGACACCCCGGCCTCGACCACGCGGCCCCTCAGGCGGCGAGCGCGAGTCGCCTGGTCCAGGGTCAGAACCGACGTCTCGATCAGGACCTCCAGCCGACTGGGGCTGCGCGGGTCGTAATAGACCCCCAGGTCGTCCAGGGCCACGGACAGGGCGCCGAAGAAGTCCGACCCCAGGCCCTGGGAGCGGATGAAGCCGTCCTCGATACGCACCGTCGGGCCGTCGAAGGCGGCGGCGGCGGTGCGAACGGCCTGGGTCTCCTTGCCCGCCCACCAGGCCAGGCGGCCGCCGGTCGCGGCGGCGTGACGGGCCGCCGCTCGGGACGAGGCGATGAAACGGACGCGGCCCTTGGGGCTGTTCAGCAATCGGCGGATGGCGCCGCGCTTGGCCGGGGCGAAGCCGGTCAAGGCCCAGTCGCCGCTCAGCCGGTCTGCGCGGTCGCGCAGGGCGATCAGCCGATCCAGCGCCTGTTCGGCGTCGCACCGACGGCCGGTGACGGGATCGACATAGCGGCTATAGGCGATCAGGGCGGCGGCGGCGATCTGCTCGATCGTCCGCGGCGCGCCCCGGCGGCCGGTGTCGACGGCGTCGTCGGTCAGGTCCCAGCCGGAATAGAAGGGCGCGCCGAAGCAGGACACGGGCAGGCCGCGCAACAGCGCCTCGAACCCCAGGGCCGAGGTGACGCAATAGACCGCATCCACCGCCGCCAGCAGGTCGGCGGGGCGCACATCGACATCGATCAGGGTCACACCCTTCAGGTCGGCGGCGGCGAGACAGCCCTGCTTTCGCCCGGCGGCCACGGCGGGGTGGCGTTTGACGATGATCTGGGCGTCCGGATTCTGGGCCTTGGCGGCGGCCAGCATGGCGCGGAAACTATCGGCGTCGGCCAGACCATAGCCGATGGAGGCGTCGTTCAGCGTCTGGTCCACCACCAGCACCCGACGGCCGGGTTGCAGGAGCGCCGGGTCCAGCGGCCCGCCCATATTGGTCTTGCTGACGCCCGAGGCGACGATCCGGTCGATCAGGGCGCGGGCGCGGGCCGTCATGGCGACGTCGCACCAATCATCGGCGGTGGTGATCAGCCGTTCCAGGCGGCTGGGCCGTGTCGCGTCGTAATAGATGCCCACGCCGTCGACCACGAGGCTGAGGCTGGCGGCGCCCGCCTCTCCCAGGCCGACCGAACGCAGAAACCCGTCCTCCAGGGCGATATAGGGCAGTTTCTTGGCGGCGGCCCAGCGGCGGCCCGCCTGGGCGGTCGGCTTCAGGCCCCACCCCAGAACGGCGCGCACGCCCCCCTTGGGCAGACGTCGCAGATCGTATTCCGACAAGAAAGCCGACAGGAACGGAACCTTCAGCACCCCAGGCGCGCAGACCCAGGCGGGGGTCCGCTTCGCCGCGGCGGGCGTTCTGACGACTTTGGCGAAGGCGGGCGCTTTGGCGGTCATGCTCCACCGCTTCTAGGCGGGCGACGGGGGCATGGCGAGAGGGGCGGCGGAGATCGCTCCCCGCCCCTGGCGGTTGAAGGAAACTACAGGCTCGCCAGCAGCGCCACGGCCGTTTCCAGGTGCAGCCGCTCGACCATCTCGCCCTCGACGCGGATCGCGCCCTTGTCGGCCGCCTCGGGCGCGGCGAAGGCGGCGACGACGGCGCGGGCGAAGGCGACCTGCGTCTCGGTCGGGGCGAAGGCGGCGTTGCAGGGCGCGATCTGGGACGGGTGGATCAGGCTCTTGCCGTCAAAACCGTAGAGGCGCGCCTGGGCGGCCTCGGCGGCGAATCCCTCGCTGTCCTGGAAGCGATTGAAGACGCCGTCGATCGCCTTCAGGCCATGGGCGCGGGCGGTGGCGACCGTGGCGGCCAGCCAGGGTTTCAGCGGCTCACGATCCGGCGACGGCCCGGTCCCCAGGGCCTTGGCCAGGTCGTTGACGCCCAGCATCAGGCCCCTGAGCGGCCCGCCGGCGGCCGCGACGGCGTTCAAGGCCCTGAGGGCGCGCGGCGTCTCGATCATGGCCCACAGACGCGCCGCCTCGGGCAGGCGCTCGGCCAGGGCGATGACCCCGGCGGCGCTCTCGACCTTGGGCGCGATCACCAGGCCGACGCCGGTCGCGGCCAGGGCCGTCAGGTCGTCCGCTCCCCAGGGCGTGTCCAGGCCGTTGATGCGCACGGCGAAGGGGTGGGTCCTCAACGCTGCGACGGCGGCGGCGCGGGCCTCGACCTTGCGCTCCGGCGCGACGGCGTCCTCCAGATCCAGGACGGCCAGGTCGCAATCCAGACCACGCGCCTTTTCGACCGCACGTCCGTTGTCGGCGGGCAGGAACAGGACGCTGCGGAAGCGGCTCACACCCGCCCCGTGACCGGCGTCAACGCTCCCGTCATGGCGCGGCTGGCGGGCGAAGCGAGGAACAGGATGACCGAGGCCAGATCGGCGGGCGCCACCCACGCCGTCGGATCGGCGTCAGGCATGTCGGCGCGGTTCTGGGCCGTGTCGAGGATCGACGGCAGGACGGCGTTTACGGTGACCGAGGTGGATTTCAACTCTTCCGCCAGGGCCTGCGTCAGGGCGTGAACGGCGGCCTTGGAGGCGGCGTAGGGACCCATTCCCGCCGCGGCCTTCAGCGCCGCATGGGCGCCGACGTTGACGATGCGCCCCTCGGGCGAGGCTTTCAGATGGGTCAGGGCGGCGCGGCTGGCGTTGACGGCGGTGGTCAGGTTCAGGGCGAACATCCGGTCCCAGGCGGGCGCGGCGGCGTCGACGGTCTGCCAGACGAAGCCCCCGGCGATGTTCAACAGGGCGTCCAGGCGGCCGAAATGGGCGATGACCCGGTCGATCGCGCCCTGGGCCTGGGCCGGATCGGTCAGGTCGACGCCGCCGACCTCCAGCACGCCGCCGGGGACAGGCAGGCCCGCCGCATGGTCGATGACCGCGACCTTCAGCCCGGCCTCCAGCGCCGCCTGAACCACGGCCCGGCCCAGCACCCCGTGCCCGCCCGTGACCGCCACGACCCGCTCGCCCATGTCAGACTCCCTGAAAACGTCGCCGGACCATAGTCGGCGCGGGGCCGGGATCAACCGGCGGCGAAAAGCCGGGCCATCAGCCGCTCAAGCGCCCGGGCGTCCTCGGCGTCGAAGGCGGCGGGTTCGGTCGCGTCCACGTCGAAGACGGCGATCAGGGCGCCCGAGGCGTCGCGCACGGGCACGACGATCTCGCTGCGCGAACGGCCGTCGCAGGCGATGTGGCCGGGAAAGGCGTGAACGTCCTCGACCACCTGGGTCAGACCGGTGCGGGCCGCCGCCCCGCAAACCCCGCGCGAAAACGGGATGCGCAGACAGCCCAGGGTGCCCTGATACGGCCCGACCACCAGTTCGTCTGGCCTGTCGTCGGCGACCAGGTAGAAACCGGTCCAGAAATAGCTCTCGAAGGCGTCGGCCAGCATGGAAGCTACGGTCGCCATGCGCGCGGTGCGGTTCGGTTCGCCCTCCAACACGGCCAGGATCTCGGTCTCCACCTCGGCGTAACGGGCGACTTTGCCGGCGGGACGGTCTGTGCGGGCGATATAGCTCATGACGCGCATATAGGATGCGGCGGCTGATCCGGCGATGGGCGCGCGAAATTGGCGACAAGCGATTGAACGACAACGAAACCTGGCCGGGAGTCACATTTTGGCCGCGCTGCGGCAACGCTTTTTCCTAATGAAACGTTAATCTTGACAGGGAGTTCGCTGGACCAGACGATCCCGGCGTAACATGGTTAACGCGCGCCCTGCTTTCCAAGGACGCCACGAGGGGTTGGGGATCATGCGCGACCGCGAGGGCATGGACGGTGATCGCGCCCGGAATCGGTCTCGCGCCCCCTTGGCTGCGGCGGCCGCGACGGCGGCCTTGGCTGTAACCGCCTTGAGCGTCGCCAGTTGCCAGGACCAGGGCCTTCAGTTCTGGCGCAAGGACGCCGCCTCGAACGCCTGCCCGCGCCCGCCCTCCTTCACCGGACCCGAGTTCAACGCCCAGGAAACCGGCCTGCGCTATCTGCGCCGCGCGGCCTTCCGAGGCGACTTCTTCGCCCAGTTGGAGCTGGGTTCGCGCTATTCCGCCCTGCGCGCCACCGACAAGAACATCGAAGATCCGATCGAGAGCGCGGTCTGGTACGGCATGGCCCTGGCCAACGATCAGGGCTATGCGCCGATCAATCGGGTGGATCGCGGCGGGCTGGGCGGCTGGAAGCCACTGTCGCGCTATGACGACTGCCGCGCGTTCGAACGACACATCGCCTATCAGCGGCTGGACCGCCTTCTGGGCCAGATGACCCGCGAGGAGCAGGAAGAGGTCCGCGACCGCATCGTCTATGTGATGTCGACCCAGGACGCGGCGGGCTATCGCACCCTGGCCCGACTGCACGACAGCCTCTATGGCCCGTTCGGCGAACCGGCCGACAACCGCGAGGCGCGCGAAGCCTGGGGCGGCAACGGCGGCAACGCCCGTCAGCGGGGCGGCGGGCGCGGCTATCGCGCCGCCACCGACCTGTTCCAGCGCAACGATGTGGACGCCTATCTGTACAACTATCTGGCGGTTCAGACCGGCGACGTGGGCGCCTATGTGCTGCTGAAGGACTTCGAACAGTCCTCGCCCGGCCGCGGCCAATACGGCCGCTTCGTCGAGGCCAAGGCGCGCCAGTGGGTTCCGCCGTTCGAATTCTATCCCAACAAGGCCCCGGCCTCGGGCGTGCCCTTCTCGGACGAAAGCCGACCGCGCGGCGACGCCTATGAATACGCCCTGTCGCGGATGAGCGGCGAACTGCCTTTCGTCCACGTCGGCCGGGCGATGCGCTATCTCGGCATCACGGAAAACGTCGCCACCCGGCCCGAGGACCTGTCAAAGCGCCAGGTCGAGACGCTGGAGGCCATGCTGGGCCATCCGATGGAATCGCGGCTCAGCTATCTGGAGCGGGTGCGGGCCATCCAACTGGCGGCCATCAACGGCTCGTCCGAGGCGCAACTGGTGCTGGCGGTCATGTATTCCGAGGGCATCGGCGTGCCCGCCGACTACGCCCGCGCCTTCCACTGGTACGAAGAGGCCGCCAAACAGGGCAGCCCCGAGGCCAAATTCGCCCTGTCGACCTTCTTCGCCCTGGGCGTCGCGGGCGTGGCCGATCAGGACAAGGCCGAGGCCGTGGTCCAACGCATCGAATCGGCGCTGTCGGGGTTCGGCCCGTCCGCGTCGCGCCTGCAGGCGGTTCTCGCCCAGGTGTCTCGCTCGCAACGCCGCTAGGAGGGCGTGAGTATGATCAGCCTCCGTCATTCCCTGGTCGGTGCGGCCGTCCTGGCCCTGACCGGCGCCGCCGGTCTCGTCTCTCAGGCGCCCCAGGCCGTCGCCCAGACCGCCGCCAAGGTCGAAAGCCAGACGCGCCCGAACTTCGGCGTCCTGCTGGACCCGCCCACGCGCGGCTATCGTTCGCGCAATCACCGCCGCTACGACTACGGTCGGCACCGGCCCGACTGGCGTCCCGGCTATCCAGGCGGTCCCGGCGGCCAGGAGGTGGTGCTGGTCGATTGCGGCGGCAATCCCGGTTCAGGCGCGGTCGAGGACGCCGTGCGCCGCGTGCGGCCGGGCGGCACTCTGGTTATTCGCGCACGGGCCGGCGCCTGTGTCGGCTGGCTGAACATCGACAAGCCCATCACCATCATCGGCGAGGGCGGCTTCGATCCGCGCGACTGGACCCGCAATCCGACCCCGACGCTGCAAGCGCCCGACGGCCTGCCGTGCATCACGGTGGCGCGGGGCGTCCGCGTCGAGATCCGCGACATGGTCTTCGCCTCGCCGCGTGCGGGCGACGCCGCCTGCCTGGTGGGCTATGGCGCCGAGATCATCATGAACCGCGTCGGCTTCCGCCACGCGGGCGACGAGGCGGCCCTGTACGTCGACGGCGGCCTGTTGGACATCCGCAACATCGTCGTCGACGCCCAGACCGTGGCCCCGGCCATCGTCGCCGATGGCGCGACGGTGACGGCCTATGAGCTGACGGTCACCGGCTCGCAATCGGGCATCGAGCTGACGCCCGGCGCCGGACCGGTCTCGACCCTGTCGGCCACGACCCTGATCGGGTCGGAACAGCCGGTGAATTTCGGCCCGCGCGCCATCGGCCTGCTGGTCCGCGCCGCGCGCGACTATGGGCGCCTGGAAGTCACCAACACCAAGATCTGCGGCTATGTCGAGGGCGTGGTGGTGGAAGGGGCCTCGGTCTCGATCGACCAGAGCCGCATCTGCAAGGCCGACAAGGGCGCGGTGCTGTACAATGGCGAACTGAGCCTGACCGACAGCCGCATCCGCGCCGCCACGGTGGGCGTGGCCGCCGCCTCGGGCCGGGCGGTGGTCCGCGACAACAGCTTTGCGGGCGTGCGCGACGTCATCTACGCCGAGGACCGCGCCGTCATCGAGGCCAGCGGCAACCGGGTGTGGTCGCGCGACAGCATCTGCCGCCCGCGCTTCAATCCCCGGTATCGCGACCGCTACGCCCCGTCGTGGGACAGCCGACCCGAGAGCGGCTGGGAATGCCAGAACCGGCCCTATCCGCGCGACTGGTGGGACCAGGACGAAGGCAGCCTGGGCCAGCCCTATTACGACGACGCCTACAGCCTGGAAGGCTATGACCGGTTCCAGCAGGGCTATGGCTGGTACGACCGCGACGGCCGCTACATCGACGCCGACCGCCCGACTGGCGACGCCCGCTGGCGCGGCGGCGGCGGTTTCTGGGGGCGTTAGGCATCGGTAGGCGCGGAGGGACTCGAACCCCCAACCAGACCGTTATGAGCGGTCGGCTCTAACCATTGAGCTACGCGCCCCCGATGACGCCGTCTCGCCTAGCAGGCGCGGCTTCGGGCGAAAAGGGCGCCGTTTCGCCGTCATGCTGAATGGAACCTGCCAAACCGCCCAGCCATTGGGTTCACACGCCAACGGCCAAGGTCCGGCCACGGTCGCGCGCCACCCTGGCCCGGCCCCATCGAAGACGGAGACTCTCGACATGACCCGCACCCTGCCCGCCCTGATGCTGGGCGCCGCCCTGACCGCTGCGGCCGCGCCCGCGGCCCTGGCCCAGACCCAACCGCAAGGCGGCGCGCCGCTGACCATCCAGGCGGTGACTGAACGCCCGGCGCTGAACCTGTCGGCCTATGGCGAGGTCAAGGCCGCCCCGGACATGGCGACGATCAGCTTCGGCGTGGTCACCGAGGCCGCGACGGCCGCCGAGGCCATGGCCCAGAACGCCGCGCGCATGACCCAGGTCATAGCCGCCTTGCGCCGCGCCGGGATCGAGGACCGCAATGTCCAGACCTCGGGCCTGAACCTGTCGGCCCAGTATGACTATGTCGAGAACCAGCCGCCGCGCCTGCGCGGGTATCAGGCCAACAACCGCGTCACCGTGGTCATCGACGACCTGACCAGGGTCGGTTCGACGGCCGACGCCGTGGTCGCCGCCGGGGTCAATCAGATCGACGGCATCGGTTTCGGCCTGAAGGACCCCAGCGCGGCCGAGAACCGCGCGCGCCAACTGGCCGTGCGCGCCCTGCAAGCCAAGGCGGCCCTGTACGCCCAGGCCCTGGGCGTCGAGCTGGGCGGCATCCGCTCGCTGACCGAAGGCGGCGGCTACAGCCCGCGGCCGCCGGTCATGTACGCCCGCGCCGAGGCCATGAGCATGGACGCCTCGACCCCGGTCGCTGCGGGCGAACTGACGGTGCGGATCGACATCACCGGCGTTTACGACCTGCGCTGACGACAAAGGGTCCCGCCGTCGAAAGGCGGCGGGACCGGCCGCGCCCTAGTCCCCGCCCCTAGTCTCCGCCTCTGGCCAGCATCAGGCCGACGCCGACATTCAGGCCGTAACAGATGCCCAGGGCCGCCAGCTTGGCCACCGCTCCATCATTCAGAATGAACAAGGGCAGGCTCCACGGCAGGCCCAGAAGGGTGGCGGGCAGGAAGCTGACGTTCGCCCCGCCCAGGCCCAGCGCGCTCAACCCGATCGGCGTGGCCGCCATCAGGGCCAGGGCGCCGACCAGCACATAGCCTCCGAACAACGCCCAGCGCAGGCCTTTCAGGGTTCGCGTCATGGTCAGCTCCTCCGTCAGGGGATGGAAGGACCGATGGTCGACGAGGTCAAGCGCCTATTCAATCTCGAACGTAACGTTGAGTCTCGTCTCGGCGGTGACCGGCGCGGGCGACAAGGAAATACCCACCGAGGGACGAGTACGCGATACCGTGACCACCACATCCTCGGCCTCCTGGACCTCGACGCGGCCGCTCAGACGACTGTCAGAGGGCTGAACCCTGAGCACGCGGACGATGCGCTGACCGGAAGCCGTCGAAATGACTTCCGCCTGACGCCTGGCGTCCGCGAAAGCCCGTCGTCCAGCCTCGGCTTCGAGTTCGCCGCGCCCGTCGAGGTCGAAAGCCTCGACGACCACGGACTCCGCACCACGTTCCGCAGCCAGGGACATGGCGTTCCCCGCTACGGATATTGGAGCGCCCCTGATGGAGAGACCGATTGTAGCGATGTAGCCGGTGATCGGGCAGTTATCGTTGTCGTAACGATCCTCGCTACAGGCGAGATCGTAGGTCGGGGAGACTGATGTTTGTGACGTGGTGACAACCAGAGCCGACAGTCCGTCAAGCGACTGGATGCTGTCGGAGACCTGTCGCTGCGCCTCGGCCAATGCGCGCAGGGCCGAGATTTGGTCACCGCCGCGGCCGTTTACCTTGGCGCCTATACGAAATGTGTCGGGCATGGCCTCTGCTCGACCGACGCCGACCACCGCGATTGTCGGGCGATCCGTCGGCGCAGTTTGGGCTGCGGCTGAAAAAGCCACGGCTGAGAAGGCCAGAAAGAGCATGGTCGTCTTCATCGTCTCATCTCCCTGATCCCATCAAAAGAGACGTGGGCGCCGGATTGGTCAATCGGATCAGACCGACAACGCCCCGCCCAGAAGGGCGCCCAGGGCCGCGGCGAACACCGCGCCGCCGACCACCACGACCCACCGGGGGATGTCGTCCAGCACCACCGGTTCGACCTCGGCGTCATTGGCGGCGCGGCCGTTGAACCGTTCGACCGGCGGCAAGGCCCGGGCGGCGGGTTCAGGCCGGGCGTTTCCGGCCGGACGGGCCGGGGCGCGGGGGGACAGGGTCAGCTCTTCCATCCGACCGTAACGACGACAGGCGGGCGCGCGTTCCACCACGCCGCCGTCAGGCCGCGTCGGCCAGGCTCACAGGGGTCTGGGTGCAGACGAACAGATATTCGACGTTGCGCAGACGACCGACCGCCCCGACCTTTTCACCCTTGGGATTATGAATGCCGATGCGGGCGCCGACATAGCGGGGTCGGTCGATTTCGATCACCCGCACATGGCCGCGCGCACCCAGCATGGCCGTCAGGTCGTCGCGGCTCAGATAGCCTTCGTCGTTGAACGAGACGATCAGATTGGGCGCCTTCAACCGCTCGATCACCGTCGCCAGGGCCGGGCCGATGCCGGGACGGCTGTTGAAGGCGCTCTTTCTTGTGCGGCAGTCGATGCGCTTGTTGGCCACGCCATAGGTCTCGGGCCGGTCCCACAGGATCAGGCTTTCCCAGACATGATAGTTCGACAGATAGGAATGCTGGTTATAGGGCGGGTCCAGATAGACCAGATCGGCCTCGACTTCGGCCGCGATCTCGACCGCGTCGGCGCGGGTGGCGACGCAGGGTCCGGCGGCGGCGGCGGGCTGAAGCGCGGGCAGGCGCAGTTCGAGGGGTTTCAGCGCCCGCCGCGCCCAGGTCTTCATATAGGCCATTTGCAGACCGGCGGTGGAATCGACCCTGTCGGCGGCCTCCATCAGGGCGACCAGGACCACGGCCTTCAACTCCGGCTCCAGGTCCAGCGCCTCGATGCGATCGCGCATGGCGTCGATGCGGGCGCCGTTGTCTGGGTGAATGAAGCGGGCGTCGGCGCAGAAGGTCTGGGTGAACCAGCCTGGCCGGGGCGCCAGGGCCGCCAGCTCGGCCAGGATGCGTTCAGTGGGCGCGGCCCAGCGGTCGCGATCGGCCTGGACGTAACAGGTCGCCAGGGCGTGGGCGTAGGCGTTGTGATCGTTCGACCAGACGCGAAATCCCTGACCTTTCAGGGCATGGCCGACGCGCGCCGAGCCAGAGAACAGGTCGCACACGGTCCCGCCGTCGGGCAGCACCCCGCGCACGGCCGCCAGGATCGGGTCCAAGAGGGCGCGCTTGGAGCCGATGTATTTGATCATGGGCGGCGACCGGGATTCGGCATGGGCGTCAGGCTAGCACCGCCTTCGGCGCCGCGCCTCCCCTAGCCCGCGATCAGGCCGAAATCCGCCACCCGGCCCATGACGCCGCGCACCTGACCCAGCAGCTTCAGCCGGTTTTCGCGTTCGGCGGGCGCGTCGGAGTTGACCATCACCGCGGTGAAGAAGGCGTCGACCGGCGCGCGCAGGCGGGCCAGGGCCGACATGGCGGCGGCGAAATCCTCGGTCTGAAGCGCGGCGTCCACAGCGGTCGCGGCGGTCGTGACAGCCGCGGCCAGGGCGATTTCCTCGGCGGGTTGGTTCGGCAGGTCCGTGGCGACGGCGCCCTCGGGCAAGGGTCCCTTCTTCTCCTCGGCCTTGAGGATGTTCGACGCCCGCTTGTAGCCGGCCAGCAGATTGGCCCCGTCATCGGTGGCCAGAAACGCCTCCAGCGCCTCGACCCGGCGCACGATGCGCACCAGATCGTCGTCGCCCAGCGCGAAGACGGCGTCGACGAGATCGTGCCGTTTCCCTTGGTCGCGGAGGAGGACCTTCAGACGGTCGGCGAAGAAGGCGAGGAGGCCGTCAGCTTCCTTCTCCACGTATCGATGAAAGACGGCTTCGGCCTGCGGCTTAAGCTCGCTCTCGGATTCGAGACGGATGCTCGCGACGATCTCATCCTGGAAATAGATGTTCACATACGGTTCGCCGTCGGTCACACCACTCTTGTCGAGGGTATAACGGAACCTTGAGTTGAGCGATTTGAAACACGCTTCGCTCAACCCGAGCCGCACCCCATTCTCCAGCACCAGCCGGATCACCCCCAGCGCCGCGCGCCTCAGGGCGAACGGGTCCTTGGACCCCGTCGGCTTCTCGTCGATGGCGAAGAAGCCGACCAGCGTATCCAGCTTGTCAGCCAGCGACACGGCCACCGTCAGCGGCGCGGTCGGCACGGCGTCGGCCGGTCCCTGCGGACGATAGTGGTCGCGCACGGCGTCGGCGATGTCGGCGTCTTCACCCGCTTCGCGCAGATAGTAGCCGCCCATGATCCCCTGAAGCTCGGGGAATTCGCCGACCATGCTCGACGCCAGGTCCGCCTTGGCGTAGCGGGCGGCCAGGCGCGCCGCCGTGGGATCGGCGTCGACGAGGGGGGCGATCTCTCCGGCCAGGGCTTCGATGCGCTGGACCCGGTCCCACATCGTTCCCAGCCGGGCATGGAAGGTGACCCCGCCCAGCTTCTCCAGCCAGCTCAGCAGGGCGCCGTCCTTGCGATCTTCATCCCAGAAGAAGCGGGCGTCGTTCAGGCGCGCCGACAGGACGCGGCTGTTGCCCGCCGCCAGCGCCTTGCCGCCGTCGCTCGCCTCGACATTGGCCACCACGACGAAATGCGGGGCCAGCCCCTCGCGGCCCGGTTCGCGCACGGCGAAATACTTCTGGTGCGTCTTCATCGACAGGCGCACCACCTCGGGCGGCAGGTCCAGGAACTGCGGATCCATGTCGCCCAGGATCGGCGTCGGCCATTCCGCCAGACCCGACACCTCGTCCAACAGGCCGTCGTCGTCGACCAGGGCCAGACCCCGATCGGAACAGACCGCCTGAGCGCCCTCCAGAATCCGCAGCCGCCGGTCGGCCGGGTCCAGCAGGACGTAGTGCTGCTCCAGTTTCTTGCGGTAGTCGGCGAAGTCGGCGACGCCGAACGGCCGCCCCGCGCCCATGAACCGGTGCCCCTCGGTCACGTCGCTGCTTTCGATACCGTCGATGGCGAACGGAACGACCGCCCCGTCGAACAGGCACAGGATCCGCTTGATCGGCCGCACCCAGCGCAGCGACCCGGAACCCCAGCGCATCGACTTGGGCCAGGGGAAGCCGCGCACGATCTCGTCGACCATGGCTGGGATCATGTCGGCGGTGGCGCGGCCCTTCTGGCTGATCACCGCGAACAGCACGCCGTCACGTTCGACCAGTTGGTCCCGGATCAGGCCGGTCTTTCTCAGGAACCCCTCCAGCGCCTGTTCCGGCGCCGAGACCTTGGGTCCCTTGATTTCTTCCTCGCGGTCGGGCGTGGCGACGGGCAGGCCTTCGACCACCAGGGTCAGGCGGCGCGGCCCGGCGAAGGTCGTCAATGCGTCCCAGGACAGTCCGGCGGCCTTCAGCCGCTCGGACGCCATCCGCTCCAGATCGCGCGCGGCCCCGGCCTGCATACGGGCGGGGATTTCCTCGGAGAAGATTTCAAGCAGAAGCTGGGTCATCACGCACGTCCCCGCTCTTGCTCGACCCACTCTGTCGCACAGGCCTTACACAGATCGCGGATGCGGCCGATGTAGCTCTGGCGCTCGGCCACGGCGATGGCGCCGCGGGCGTCCATCAGGTTGAACAGATGGCTGGCCTTCAGCACCTGGTCATAGGCCGGCAGGACCAGCGCCTGCCCTTGCGGACCCTTCATGGCCAGCAGGCGCGACACCTCGGCCACCATGTCCTCGAACCGGCGTTTCAGGCCGTCGACGTCATAGCCGTGGAAATTGGCCTCGGACTGCTGGCGCTCGTTCTCCAGGAAGACCTCGCCATAGGTCAGGCCGTCGTTGTTGAACTTCAGGTCATAGACGTTGTCGACGCCCTGGACGTACATGGCCAGGCGCTCCAGCCCATAGGTCAGTTCGCCCGAGACCACATCGACCTCGATGCCGCCGACGCCCTGGAAATAGGTGAACTGGGTCACCTCCATGCCGTCGCACCAGACCTCCCAGCCCAGGCCCCAGGCGCCGACGGTGGGGTTTTCCCAGTCGTCCTCGACAAAGCGGATGTCGTGCAGCTTGGGATCGATGCCGATGGCCTTCAGCGAGCCGAGATACAGGTCCTGAAGATTGTCCGGGTTCGGCTTCAGAATGACCTGGAATTGGTAATAGTGCTGCAGCCGGTTGGGGTTTTCGCCATAGCGGCCGTCGCCGGGGCGACGACTGGGCTGGACATAGGCGACCTTCCATGGGCGCGGTCCCAGGGCGCGCAGCACGGTCGCCGGATGCAGGGTCCCGGCCCCGACCTCGATGTCATAGGGTTGCAGCAGAGCGCAGCCCTGCTCGCCCCAATACTGTTGCAGGGTCAGGATCAGGTCCTGAAACGACAGGGGCGTCTTCTGGGGTTCGGTCGGTCGGGACAAGGCGGAATCCGGCGTTCGCGGGCGCGAAAAATGACGGCGGACCCTAGAGTCCGACGCCTCGGGTTTCAACCGAGGCGTCGCGGCTTATTTCGGGCCGCCCAACCGGCAGGCGCGCACCCACCAATCGGGATGGGCGGCGGCCAGGATCTCGGCGGCCGTCTCGGCGGCGTCCGGCGTCCGACACAGGCCGAACACCGTGGCCCCCGATCCCGACATCCGCGCCAGGGCCACGCCGGGCGCCGCCGCCGCCGCGTCCAACGTCTGGCCGATGACCGGTTGCAGACGGATCGCCGGGGCTTGCAGGTCGTTGCGTCGATGCCCCAGCCAGTCGATCACCGCTTCGACTGACCAGTCCGTGGGCGCCGACGGACGATCGGGCGTGGCCCCCGATCCGGCGTCATAGGCGCGATAGACGGCGCCCGTCGGCGACGGAACGCCCGGATTGACCAGGACGGCGGGCAACGGCGGCAGGCGCGGCTCGGGCGTCAGCCGCTCCCCCCTGCCCTCGGCCCAGGCCGAACGCGCCAACAGGCACATCGGCCCGTCCGCCCCGATTTCGGCCACCACGGCCGCGAGCGCCGCATCGTCCAGCGTCAGCCCCAACGCCTCGCGCGCCAGTCTCAGCGCCGCCCCGGCGTCCGACGACCCGCCGCCCAGGCCCGCCGCGATCGGCAGCCGCTTGTCCAGGGTCACGGCCAGGGGCGGCTCGCCGATCCCCGCCGCCCGGCCCAACGCCCGCAGGGCGCGCAGGATCAGATTGTCGCCCTCGCCCGCCAGCGCTTCCCCGAACGGTCCCGTCACGGTCAGGGACAGCCGATCCGCCTGTTCCACGGTCAGCACGTCGCCCACGTCGGCGAAGACGGCCAGGCTGGACAGCGGGTGATAGCCCTGGGCGTCCAACGGCCCGACGTGCAGGAACAGATTGACCTTGGCGGGCGCCAGACCGAACGGGGCCGGGCCGGACGCCGTCCAACTCGGCTCGGCGTTCGGGCCTGCCTGATCTACAGCCGACGTCATGGCGCCGGGGGAAACGCGAAGCGATTCCTCCTCAAGCGATCAGGCTTTGGAACAGTCAGGGGCATGGCGGGTCTCAGGGCTGGGCGCCGACCGGCTCCAGCCCCTGGTCCAGCTTGCGGCGGGCGCGTTCGGCCTGTTCGTCGCTCGGGTCCAGCGTCAGGACGCGCGCCCATTGAAACTGCGCCTCGCGGCGACGCCCGACCTGCCAATAGGCGTCGCCCAGGTGGTCGTTGATCTCGGGATTGGCCGGCAGCTTGTCCACCGCCGCCTCCAGCGTCAGAACGGCGTCCTCATACTTGCCCTGCCGGTACTGCGCCCAGCCCAGCGAGTCCTGGATATTGCCGTTGTCCGGCTGGGCGAAATAGGCCTTGGCCACCATCTCGGCGCCCTGATCCACCCGTTTGCCGCTGTCGATCCAGAGATAGCCCAGGTAATTCAGCGTCGAGGGATCGTCGGGCTTCTTCTGCAAGGCGGCCCACAGTTCGGCCTCGGCCTCATCGACACGGCCCAGAGATTCATAGGCCGCCCCGCGTAGGAAATGGATGTCGAAAGACTGGTCCGCGGTGTTCAGCAGAGGCCCGTTGAGCAGCGTCAGGGCGTCTTCATATCGTTCCTGCTGGTTCAGTTGACCGGCCAACACCCGCGCAACGACGGCATCGTTCGGGATGGCGGCGGCGGCGCGGCGGAAGGCCTCCAGCGCCTCGTCCGGCTTGCCGTCCTCATCCAGGCTCAAGCCCAGTTGCACCTGGGCGGCGGCATAGAGGCCGGGATCGCGGGTCGAGACGCGCTCCAGCTCGCTACGCGCGGCGGCGCCCAGACGGGCGCGACCCAGGGCCTGACCCAGGCGATAGCGCGCCTCGTCCGTCGGGTTCAGCTCCAACGCCAGCCGCAGATAGAAGGCCGAGAATTCCTGCGAGCGTTCGGCGGCGGCCAGGGCGGCGGCGTTGATCAAGGCCCCCGCGGCGCCCTGGCGAAAATCGGGCGCGGCGGGCGGACGGCCGCCCGAGGCGGCGCGGGCGCGCGCCTGGCGGATGGCGTCGTCGGTCTGTCCCCCCGCGATGGCGGCGTCATATAGGGCCAGGGCCTCCGCGCGACGACCGCGTCTTTCCAGAAACTGGCCGTAGGGCAGACGGAACAGGGCGCCCGACTGAGCGAAGCCGGTCAGGGTCTTGAACTCCGCATCCGCCTCGTCGAAGCGGCCCCGGTTCTCCAGGATCAGGGCGCGGTTCTGGCGCGCGAACAGGGCGGTCAGGGCGTCGGCCTGGGCCGGGGGCTGGGCCAGAGCGCGGGTCCAGTCGCCCGCCGCCGCCGCGATCCAGGGCGCGATCAGCAGCCCGACGCGCGCATGGGGCGCCTGTACGGGGTCGGCGGCCAGGGCCGCGTCGGCCTGGCGCGCCCGGCCATGGGCGAAATCCTGAACCGCGCGCACGACCAGACCGGCCTGGGACAGGGTGGCGGTCGCCTCCTCGGCAGGCGGAGCCAGTCGCGCCGCATCATCCAGATCGCCGCTCAGCAACAGGGCGGTGAAGGCGCGGTCGCGCACGGCGGGCTGTTCGGGAACCAGGTCCGAGGCGGCGGCCAGATAGGCGGCGCCGGTCGCTCCCTCCCCACGCGTCAACGCCAGCCGCCCGGCCAGATACAGACCATAGGCGCTGCGCCCCTCCTCATCGCGCGGCACCGGCGACCAGACGGTCGGTATGGGCGTGACCGCAGGCGCTTCGGGTGCGGCCTCATCTTCACCGGGTTCGCCCTCGACCGGGGCGGCGGCTTCCGGCGCGGCCTCATGGGCCGGAGCGGGCGTGGCCGGGGCGGCCGTCGGCGGCGTCTGAGCCGGAGGTGCGGACGGCGGCTGTTGCGCCCAGGCGCCGGGCGGCGCGGCGATCAGGGACAGGGCGGCCGCGGCGACGGCGGACAACAGAAGGGCGCGCGGGCGGGCGGACGTCATCGCGCCACCTTGCCCGAACCTTGCGGCGCCGCAAGGGCGCGCGGGTCACATATTCGGATAGTTCGGGCCGCCGCCGCCCTCGGGCGTGGTCCAGACGATGTTCTGCGACGGGTCCTTGATGTCGCAGGTTTTGCAATGGACGCAGTTCTGGGCGTTGATCTGGAAACGCGGCTCGCCGCCGTCTTCCGGCGTCAGCACCTCATAGACCCCAGCCGGGCAATACAGCCGCGCCGGCTCGCCATATTTCGGCAGGTTGACCCTGATCGGCGTCGACGGGTCCAGAAGCCGCAAATGCACCGGCTGGTCCTCGGCGTGGTTGGTGTTGGAAATGAACACCGACGACAGCTTGTCGAACGATAGCTTCCCATCCGGTCTGGGATAGGCGATGGCCTTGTGCTTGGACGCCGGTTCGGTCGCGGCGGCGTCGGTTTTCCCGTGCTTCAGCGTCCAGGGGACGTTCAGGCGCGTGATCGTCGAGAACCACATATCGGCCACGCCCAGGGCGCCGCCCAGCGTCGTGCCGAATTTCGACAGATAGGGCTTGGCGTTGCGGACCCGCTTCAGTTCTCGGCGAACCCAGCTCTTCTCATAGGCCGTCTGATAGGCGTCCAGTCGGTCGCCCGACCGGCCTGCGATCACGGCCTCATAGGCGGCGTCGGCGGCCAGCATGCCGGTCTTCATGGCGTTGTGGCTGCCCTTGATGCGCGGAACATTGACGAAACCGGCCGCACAGCCGATCAGCGCGCCGCCGGGGAAGGTCAGTTTCGGCACCGACTGAAAGCCGCCCTCGGTGATCGCCCGCGCGCCATAGGAGACGCGCGTCCCGCCCTCCAGATGTTCGGCGATGGCCGGATGGTGTTTGAAGCGCTGGAACTCGTCGAACGGCGACAGGAACGGGTTCCTGTAATTCAGGTGCACGACATAGCCGATGGCCACATAGCGGTCGCCGAAATGGTACAGGAAGCTGCCGCCGCCGGTCTGTTCGTCCAGCGGCCATCCGGTGGTGTGCTGGACCAGGCCCGGATGATGTTTCTCGGCCGGGATCTGCCACAATTCCTTGATGCCGATGCCGAATTTCTGAGGTTCGGCCGCATCGCAAAGGTCGTGACGCGCCATGATGGTCTTGGCCAGCGACCCGCGCGCGCCCTCGGCGACGAAGACGTATTTGCCATGCAGCTCGATTCCCGGCTGAAAATCGTCGGTCGGCTTGCCCTCGCGGTCGATGCCGAAGACGCCGGCGACGACGCCCTTCACCCGACCGGACGGCTCGTCCCAGACCACATGACTGGCGGCCATGCCGGGATAGACCTCGACGCCCAGGGCCTCGGCCTGTTCGGCCAGCCAGCGGGTCAGATTGCCCAGCGAGCCGATATAGCAGCCGTCATTGTGCATCAGCGGCGGCAACAGCGGCATGGGCAGGCTGAGTTGCCCCTGCGGACCCAGCACCAGGAATCGATCCTTGGTCACCGGCGTCTCCAGCGGCGCGCCGCGATCCTTCCAATCAGGGAACAGTTCGTTCAACGCCTTGGGGTCGATCACCGCGCCCGACAGGATGTGGCCGCCGATCTCGGCCGCCTTTTCCAGCACGGCGACCGAGATGTCCTTGCCGTCCCGGTCCGCCCGCTGCTTCAGCCGGATGGCCGCCGACAGCCCGGCGGGACCGCCGCCGACGATGACGACGTCATAGTCCATGATCTCGCGTTCCACCCCGGCCAGGGCTTCGGCGGGCGGCAGTTTGTCGATCACCGCTTCCTGCCAGGCGTTCCGGGCGCCGCCTTCGATGGTGTCTTCGGCCATGGCTGATGTCCTGCGCAGCGCTTTGTCGTCATCCGCTTATCGGGACGTGACGCGAGGGCGGTCAAGGCTTATCCCTGCCGTCATCCGATGACCGACGCCGTTCCTGACCCTCGCGCGCTGGAAAGCCTGCTCGCCTTCTGGCGCGATGCGGGGGTCGACGCCTGCTACGCCGAGGCGCCGGTCGATCACACCCGCGTCAAGCCGACGCCCAGCCTGAAGGCCGTGGCCAAGGTCTCGGCCGCGGCGGTTCCGACGTCGCCCGCCGCGGATATCGGCGAGGCCCTGGACGAGGCGCGCAGGCTGGCGGCGGGCGCGGCGACCCTGCAAGACCTGGCCGGGGCCGTCGCCGCGTTCGAGGGCTGCCCTTTGCGCGGCATGGGCGCGACCCAGGCCGTGTTCGGGCGCGGCGATCCCAACGCCCCGGTCCTGATCATCGGCGAGGGGCCGGGCGCGGACGAGGACCGGCTGGGTCAACCCTTCGTCGGCAAGGCGGGCCAGTTGCTGGATCGGATGCTGGAGGCGGCGGGCCTGACCGGCCGGGTCTTCATCACCAACACCGTCTTCTGGCGCCCGCCCGGCAACCGCACGCCGAATCCCCAGGAACAGGCCGTGTGCGCGCCCTTCGTCGAGCGCGCCTTCGCCATTCTGCGACCCAAGGTCGTGCTGCTGGTGGGCGCGGCGGCCACGAAATCGGTGCTTCAGACCGACGAGGGCATCATGCGGGTGCGCGGCCAATGGCGCGACTGGCGGCTGGCCGAAGGGGCCGTGTCCGCCCCGGTCATGCCGACCCTTCACCCCGCCTATCTGCTGCGCCAACCCCTGGCCAAGCGCCAGGCCTGGGCGGACATCTTGTCGCTGGCGGCCCGGCTGGACGCGGTCGAGGTTGAGTCCAAAGGTTAATTCCGGCATTCTTGTCGGCTGACGACCAGCGCCGAAGACCGCCCATCCTGAAATCCAGACCGGGCCTGAATCGAGACAGGCCTGAGTTCACGGGTATCGGGAGCGAGGACCGAGGGGGCCGCCGCGTATGCGTATTTTCAACCGCGCGTTCCTTGCGCCGACGCTCATTCTGTTGCTGTCCGCTGCGGCGGCGGGCGCCTCTGCGAGCGAAGCCTCGGGCGACATGAGCGGGCGCCCCCAGGCCCTGTCGAGCGCCGATCGCCTGTCCTACACCACCGCCTTCGACGCCTTGCGGCGCGGCGACCTGGAATTGGCCCGCGCCTCGGCTCGCCAGGCTCGGGACCGCATCCTGCTGGGCCAGGTCGAGTTCGAACGCCTGTTCCATCCCGACTACACCGCCACCTTCGAGGAACTGTCGGCCTGGCTGGACGACTATTCCGACCTGCCGATGGCCCCGCGCGCCTATGCCCTGGCCCTGCGCCGCCGACCGGACGGCGCGCCCGAGCCGAAACGGCCCGCCGGCGTCGGCGGCCGCACCTGGGACAGCGTGGTGGCTTCGGGCGGCGCCGCCGACGACCCGATGAAGGCGGCGCGCATCGCCTTCAACGCCGACGACCTGAGCGGCGCCTATGGCCTGGGCGCCGAGATCGGCGACTGGTGGACGGCAGGGCTGGCCGCCTGGCGGCTGGGCCAGTTCGCCGACAGTTTCCGCGCCTTCGAGCGCGTGGCCACCGATCCGACCGAAGACCCCTGGGTCCGCGCCGGGGCCGCCTATTGGACCGCCCGCGCCGCCGAGCGCACCGGCCGTCAGGACCGGGTCGACGACTATCTGCACATGGCCGCCCAGTGGCCCTCGACCTTCTACGGCCAGATCGCCCTGAGACGGCTGGGCGAGGAGCCTGAGATCCAGAACCAGGGACCGCGCCCCTATGCCGCCGGCCCGGCTCGGCGCGGGTCGCTGCGGCAGGTTTCGGTTCAGGTGGACGCCCGCGAAATGGCCGGCTTCATCGACGAGAACGCCCAGGCCCGGCGCACCCTGGCCCTATTCGAGGTCGGGCGTCGCGCCGATGCGGAACAGGCCCTGCGCACCGGCCTGCGCACCGCCGCCACCGATGCGGCGCGGCGGATGTGGACGGCCATCGCCGAGACCATCGACCCGCGTCCTACCGGCACGGCCGACGCCCTGAAGATCGACGCCGACCGCTATCCGATGCCGATGCTGGAGCCTGAAGGCGGCTTCACGGTCGAGCAGGCGCTGGTCTATGCCGTGGCGCGAAAGGAGACGGGGTTCAACCCCGAGGCCCGCTCCGGCGCCGGGGCCTATGGCCTGATGCAGGTCATGCCGGGAACGGCGGCGGAACTGAGCGGCGATCGGAGTTTCGTCACCGAACCGGAGCGTCTGTTCCAACCGGCGGTGAACCTGCGGCTGGGCCAGGCCTATCTGAACCGGATGCTGCAACTGAACGCCTTCCAGGGCGACATCCTGCGCACCGTCGCCTCATACAACGCCGGGCCGGGACCGATGCTGGCGGCCCTGCGCAAGCTGGGACCGGACCCCGATCCGCTGTTGCTGATCGAGACGATCGACGTGCCCCAGGCGCGCGACTACGTCGAAAAGGTCGTGGCCGCCTATTGGATCTATCAACGCCTGATGGGCCGACCGCTGAACACGCTTGACGCCGTGGTCGCGGGCCAGACGAACATCGGCATCGGCCTGGACTATGTCCCGCCGCCGCCCGCGCCCGCGCCGGTCGAGGTGGCCGCCGTCACCTTAGCGGCGAGCGCCAACTAGGCCCTAGAACACATTGGTCAGCAGGGTCGCCATCAGGCACCCGCCGATCAGCATCGCCAGGGCCATGCCCGCCAGCGGCGACAGGGGACGCGCGTCGTGTTCGATCGGTTCGCGCATCGCGCCGCTCCAACGACCGTTCTGGCCGATGATCGGACGATAACGGAGATCCCTTAACCTCGGGTCAGCGGGTCCGGTTAACCGGCGTTCAGGTCCGCCTGAGCCATCGCCGTCCATTCCAGGAACAGAGGATCGTTCAACAGCGCGTCGCGATAGGCCGCCGCCGTCCCGTCGTCGCCGAAGGCGGCCAGATCGACCTGAAAATGCCGCATCCGCGCCGCCACCGGCGTGAAGAAGGCGTCGGCGATCGACCAGGCGCCGAACATGTACGGCCCGTCCGCGCCGAAGCGGCCGCGCATATCCCGCCACAACTCGACCATCCGTCGCAGGTCGGCGGCCAACGCCGGATCGTCCGGCGTCTCGGCACGCGCATCGCCGATCATCGGGTGGTCCGGTCCCATGCCCATGTGGGTGCGCAACGCCATGAAGGCCGAATGCATTTCACACACCGCGCTGCGCGCCAGCCAGCGGGCCTTGGCGTCCGACGGCCACAACTTCGCATCAGGATGCTGCTCGGCGCACCAGACGCTGATCGCCAGCGAGTCCCAGATCACCTCTCCCTCGACCATCAGGACCGGCGCCTTGCCGCTGGGCGAGTATTTGCGGAGCGCCGCATGGGTGTCGTCGCGGTTCAGCCGCACGATCTCGGTCTCGAAGACCGCCCCGCAGCGTTTCAGCACCAGCCACGGCCGCAACGACCAGGTTGAATAGGCGGGATCGCCGATCACCAGCTTCATGGTCGAATCTCCGGGATGAGGACGTTGCTCGTTCCTGCCCGTCGAACGCCCGACGAACAAGGCGCCCATCCGCCGTCGGCTTGACTTCGAAGGCCCCGCGACCGACACCCCGCGCCCATGATCACCCGCTATTCCCGCCCCGAAGCCGTCGCCATCTGGTCGCAAGAGACCAAATACCGGATCTGGTTCGAGATCGAGGCCCACGCGGCGACCAAGATGGCCGAACTGGGCGTCATTCCCGCCTCGGCCGCCGAGACCTTGTGGGCCAAGGGCAAGGACGCGGTGTTCGACGCCGACCGCATCGACGAGATCGAACGCACCACCAAGCACGACGTCATCGCCTTCCTGACCCATGTGGCCGAGATCGTCGGCGACGAGGCCCGCTTCCTGCATCAGGGCATGACGTCCTCAGATGTGCTGGACACCTGTTTCGCGGTGCAGTTGGCGCGATCGACCGACCTGCTGCTCGACGGCGTGGACCGCGTGCTGGCGGCCCTTGAGACCCGCGCCAAGGAGCACAAATACACCGTCACCGTGGGTCGCTCGCACGGCATCCACGCCGAACCGGTGACCTTCGGCCTGAAGCTGGCCGGATACCATGCGGAGTTCCAGCGCGCCCGCCGCCGCCTGGTCGCGGCGCGCGAAGAGATCGCCACCTGCGCCATCTCGGGCGCGGTCGGCACCTTCGCCAACGTCGATCCGGCGGTGGAGCAGTATGTCGCCGACCAGATGGGCCTGACCGTCGAACCGGTCTCGACCCAGGTCATTCCGCGCGACCGCCATGCGGCCTATTTCGCCGCCCTGGGCGTCGTGGCCTCGTCCATCGAACGGCTGGCGACCGAGATTCGCCACCTGCAACGCACCGAGGTGCTGGAGGCCGAAGAGTTCTTCGACAAGGGCCAGAAAGGCTCGTCGGCCATGCCGCACAAGCGCAATCCGATCCTGACCGAAAACCTGACCGGCCTGGCCCGCCTGGTCCGTTCGGCCGTGACCCCGGCGATGGAGAACGTCGCCCTGTGGCACGAGCGGGACATCAGCCACTCTTCGGTCGAGCGCGGCATCGGCCCGGACGCCACCGTTCACCTGGACTTCGCCCTGCACCGCCTGGCCGGAGTGATCGAACGGCTGAACATCTATCCCGAAAACATGCAGAAAAACCTGGATCGCCTGGGCGGTCTGGTCTTCTCGCAGCGCGTCATGCTGGCCCTGACACAGGCCGGGATCAGCCGCGAGGACGCCTATGCGGCGGTGCAGGAGAACGCCATGAAGGTCTGGCGCGGCGAGGGCCGGTTCATCGACTTCCTGAAGGCCGACCCGCGCGTCACCCTGTCCGGTGAGGAACTGGAGGCCCTGTTCGACCTGGGCTACCACACCAAACACGTGGACACGGTGTTCCGGCGGGTGTTCGGGGACTGACCGCATGACGGCGACCCGCAAGGCCGCCTTCGGTCCCATCATCGACACTGATACCCGGGTCCTGATCCTGGGCAGCCTGCCGGGCGAGGCCTCGCTGGCGGCCGCACGCTATTACGCCCATCCCCGGAACGCCTTCTGGCGGCTGACGGGGGCGGTGATCGGGCTGGACCTTCAGGCGATGGACTATGAGGACCGGCTTTTCGCCCTGCGCCAAGCCCGGATCGGGCTGTGGGACGTCATCGCCTCGGCCGAACGCTCCGGCAGCCTGGACGCCGCCATCCGCGGTCCAGAAGCCGCCGATCTGCGGGGTCTGATCACGGACTTGCCGAACCTGCGCGCCGTGGCCTTCAACGGCGGATTGGCGGCGCGGCTGGGCGGTCGCATCCTGGCCGACGCGCCGATCGCCCTGATCCCCCTGCCGTCATCCAGTCCGGCCCACGCCCGGCCGTTCGAACAGAAGCTGGCCGTGTGGCGAAACCTCGCGCCCTGGCTCGACTGACGAATTGTCTCGGGAACCTGGAACCGCGCGAAACGGACGCCGTTATCTTACCGCGCACAACGCAAATATCGGGCGGCGCCATCCCCCGACACCGCCCGAAGAAAAGGGCCGCATCCCCCCGGTGCGGCCCTTGATCTTGCTGGATCGGGTTCGAGAACCTATTCGCCGGCGCGAATCTGATCGCGGGCGATCGAGGCCAGTTCGTCCATCTTGGAGCGAATCTCGCCTTCCGACACCGTCAGGCCCGCACCCTTGAAATCGCCGGCGATCTTGCGGAACACGTCTTCCTCGCCCGGCTGTTCGAAATCGGCGCGCACCACGGCCGAGGCGTATTGTTCGGCGCCGTCGACGTTCAGGCCCATCTTCTCGGCCGCCCACAGGCCCAGAAGCTTGTTGCGACGCGCGACCGCCTTGAACTCCTGTTCCTGATCGAGCGCGAACTTGGTTTCGAAGCCCTTTTCCCGATCGTCGAAGGTGGTCATGGGCGTCAAAAGCTCCTGTCGCGGGTCCGGCCCGCCGTCGTCGCCGTCTATAGCCCGACGGCGGATGAACGCAACCTGAGTTCCATCGCCTCTGACGCAGGCGGGCGTTTGTGTCGCGCACGCGCTTCCGCTAAAGGGAACGGCGAACCCTCCTTCGCCCGTCCGATTCCGAAATCGCGCCGTCAGGACCCGCTCCGGCCGCGCGTTTTTTGTTTTCTGAACGGCCAGCGCCCGCCACGGGACCCGACGATGAACGCCAAACGCAAGAAGCTCTACGAAGGCAAGGCCAAGATCCTCTATGAAGGACCCGAGCCGGGCACCCTGATCCAGTATTTCAAAGACGACGCCACCGCCTTCAACGCCCAGAAGAAGGCCACCCTGGAAGGCAAGGGCGTCATCAACAACCAGATTTCGGAATTCATCATGTCGCGCCTGAACGGCATCGGCGTGACCAATCACTTCATCAAGCGGTTGAACCTGCGCGAACAGTTGATCCGCGAGGTCGAGATCATCCCGCTGGAAGTGGTGTGCAGGAACATCGTCGCCGGCTCGATGAGCCAGCGTCTGGGCATCGAGGAAGGCACGCCCCTGCCCCGCTCGATCATCGAATTCTACTACAAGAAGGACGAGCTCAACGACCCGATGGTCACCGAGGAGCACATCACGGCCTTCAACTGGGCCTCGACCCAGGAGCTTGACGACATCCTGGCCATGACCGTGCGCGTCAACGACTATCTGTCGGGCCTGTTCGCGGGCGTCGGCATCACCCTGGTGGACTTCAAGATCGAGTTCGGCCGCATCTGGGAGAACGACTACAGCCGCGTCATCCTGGCCGATGAGATCAGCCCGGATAGCTGCCGCCTGTGGGACATCAACACCGGCGAGAAGCTGGACAAGGACCGTTTCCGGCGCGACCTGGGCGACGTGATCGAAAGCTACACCGAGGTGGCGCGCCGCCTGGGCATCATGAAGGGCATGCCGACGGTGATTCAGGGGGGATTGCACTGATGACCCAGGACTCCGCCAAGAAGGTCAAGGTCCACGTCTTCCTGAAGCCCGGCGTGCTGGACGTTCAGGGCAAGGCCGTCGAGGGGGCGCTGAACGGCCTGGGCTGGCCGACCGCCGCCAATGTGCGTGTCGGCAAGCTGATCGAGTTCGACTATGCGGGCGACGACGCCCAGGCCGAGGTCAAGCGCATGTGCGAGACCCTGCTGGCCAACACCGTGATCGAATCCTACCGGATCGAGGTTCAGTGAGCCGGATCGGCAAGCTGTTGCTGGCCGTCTTCATCCTGGTCGGCTGCCTGATCTTCGCCTCGGCCCTGTTCGGCGGCCTGATGGACGACCGCGCCTTCACCCCGACGGCCAGGGACGCGGCTCACTGATCCAAGCCCCTTTGCGCGACTCATGCGTTAGGATGGCGTCGACCGTCCGACTGAGAGAGCGCGCCATGACCTTCACCCTGACCTCGAACGACATCACCGACGGCGGCGTCCTGCCCGACGCCCAGGTCATGGCCAAGGGCAACATCTCGCCGAATCTGAAATGGTCCGGCGCGCCCGAGGGAACCAAGAGCTACGCCGTCACCTGTTTCGATCCCGATGCCCCGACGGGTTCCGGCTTCTGGCATTGGACGGTCGCCAACATCCCCGCCGACGTCGTCGAACTGGCCGTCGGCGCCTCCCCCGACGCCATGCCGCCCGGCGCGGTCGAGGGGCGAACCGACTTCGGCCAGGCCGGTTACGGCGGCGCCGCCCCGCCTCCCGGCCATGGCCCGCACCGCTATGTCTTCACCGTCTTCGCCGTCGACGTGGATCGGCTGGACGTCACGCCCGACAGCTCAGGCGCGATCTTCGGCTTCAACCTGCATTTCCACACCCTGGCCAAGGCGTCGATCACGGCGACCTATGAGAACACCGGTCAGGGCTGACGGGAACGGTCCACCTGTGATAGACGCCCGCCCATGAGCGCCGCCGTCATCGTCTTCCCCGGATCCAACTGCGATCGCGACTGCAAGGTCGCCGTCGAACGCTCGACCGGAGAGCGGGTCGAGATGGTCTGGCATCAGGAGACGGAACTGCCCAAGGGCCTGGACCTGATCGTCCTGCCGGGCGGCTTCTCCTATGGCGACTACCTGCGCTGCGGCGCCATGGCGGCCCAGTCGCCGATCATGCGGGCTGTGGTGAAGGCCGCCGACGACGGCGTGGCCGTGGTCGGCATCTGCAACGGCTTCCAGATCCTGTGCGAGGCGGGTCTGCTGCCCGGCGCCCTGATGCGCAACGCGGGCCTGAAATACGTGTGCAAGCCGATCACTCTGGAAGTGACCAACGGCCAGACCCGCTTCACCTCGGCCTATCAGGGCCGCCGCGAGGTGGTGATGACCCAGGGCAACGGCGACGGAAACTATTTCGCCGATCCCGAGACCCTGGCCCGCGTCGAGGGCGAGGGTCAGGTGGTGTTCCGCTATGTCGACAACCCCAACGGCTCGGTCGCCGATATCGCCGGTTTGCAGAACCCGCGCGGCAATGTGCTGGGTATGATGCCCCACCCGGATCGCGCCTTCGAGGCCGAGTTGGGTTCGGCCGACGGAGCGGATCTGTTCCGTTCGATCTACGCGGCGGCGTAAGCCAGGCCCGAACGTGGCCGGGCGGGAGTGTGCTAGCCTGCCTCGGCGCTTTGGGGATTCGACAGCGAATGACGTCCGCCGTTCTTTTTGAGGAATTCGAGACTCCGCGCGGGCAATCGCATCCCATCGTCCCCGCAGCCGATCCAGTTCAGGTGCAATACGCCCATCCGAACGGCCGCTTATATCGAGGCGATTCCCCGACCTGGCTCCGCTCCGTTGAGAGTGAGAGCGTCGATCTGATTTTCGCCGATCCGCCTTACAATATCAAAAAGGCCGACTGGGATAATTTCGACAGCCAGGAGGCCTACATCGCCTGGTCCATGACCTGGATCACCGAGGCGGCTCGGGTGCTGAAACCGACGGGAAGCCTGTATGTCTGCGGCTTCTCCGAGATCCTGGCCGACATCAAACACCCAGCGATGCGCCATTTCGCCGCCTGCCGATGGGTGGTCTGGCATTACCGCAACAAAGCCAATCTGGGCAGCGACTGGGGCCGGTCGCATGAGAGCCTGATTCACTTCCGCAAGTCGAAGACGCATCGCCTGAACATCGACGACATCCGCGTGCCTTACGGCGAGCACACGCTCAAATATCCCTCACATCCCCAGGCCGTGACTAGCCAATACGGCAACGGCGGCAAGCGCAAGGACGTGTGGACCCCCAACCCGAAAGGCGCCAAGCCCAAGGATGTCCTGGACATCCCCACCACCTGCAACGGATCTGGCGAATCGACACCTCACCCCACCCAGAAGCCCGAAGAATTGGTTCGACGGATCGTTCTGGCGTCCAGCGCCGAGGGTCAGACGGTCCTGGACCCCTTCTCCGGTTCGGGAACGACCCTGGTCGTCGCCGAACAGCTCAATCGCAAATGGCTGGGATGCGACATCAACCCGGAATACAATGGCTGGGCGATCCGGCGGCTGGAGAACGTCACGGTCCGTGACCCGTCCTATTGGGTCGAACGCGACCGACAGACCATGCAAAGGCGCGAGAAGATCCGGTGACCTTGGGTGAACTGGTCGATTGGGCGTCAGACAAAGCCCGGTTCGCGCACCTGACCGACTACCTCGCCTTTACCGAGCGGTATTTGGACTTCACAGCCGCGAGCCTGAAGACGGTCATTATTTCGCAGAACGAGGACCCCTACCGCTTCTATCAGTATGGCCAGGACGGTCATTTCAACATCACCCGGCCGATGAACGGCGACCTGATCTATAAGCGGACCAAAGCCGCCCAAAAGCACGCGACCTTTCTGGAAACCCTTGGCGCGATCCAGGATTTCACCAGCGACGTCACGCGCAGACGAAATCTCGTCGAAGTCATTTACACGGTGCAACAGAGCATCGGCGCGGCGCTGGACGCGCTTCCGGCCGGACAATCCAATCGCGCGCGCAAGGTCAACGGCGACCTGTTCGAGCAGTTCATTCAGCTCATCATTCAGGAAATGGGCGTCGCCTGCGACAGTGGGACGGTTCAGGTGCCGGTCACTGTCGACGGCCAAGTGGCGTTCAAAATGCGCTACCAGCACGACCTGCTCATCAAGGACGCCGGTCAGCTCAGGATCATCGGCTCGGTCAAGACCTCATCCAAGGATCGTATCGACAAGATATTCCTGGACAAATTCCTGTACTGCAAGCTGACGGGGACCGCCCTGCCTCACATCGCCGTCTTCCTCAACGATGTGCAGAGAAAGGCGATGCGCCACGAAGGTGAATACGGGATAAGCTCCACCTTCCTGCCGGGTCATTTCAAGGGGTTGGACGTCAATCTGAACCCGCTGGACGGCGTCTATTATTGCGACATTCGCCCCAATATGAGGGCCGATCCCGTTCTGCGCCGGTCGATCAGGACCATCGACCATCTTCTGTGCGAAGACATCTGGACCCTGCTGGGCCGCTGACGGCGGCGGTGGTCCCGGCGCCCGCCGTCAGCGGATTCAGGCGTCGGCTCAGCCCTTGGGCTGGGACCGGCCCGCGCCGCCGATCGGGGCGTCGTCGTCCACCGGCTCGACGCCGTCGTCGCCCTGCTCGAGCGTGCCGACGGCGCCGGATTCATGAATGGAGGCCAGTTCGCGCGCGCCGATCCCCAGACCCTGTTCGAGGGCCTGATTGGTCTCGACCTCGGTTTCGAAATCCTCGTCGGGCGCGTGGGGGGTCGGATCGGCCATGGTTGCGGCTCCTGTCTGTTGGCGTGAAACCCTTGTGTCGCGATTCTGGTCTCTGGTTCGGCCTTTGGCAAACCCGATATGCGCCGCGCCGCGCATACGGCGCCTGACCGGTCCTTACCTTCCGCGCCGAAGACCGCTAGAAGGCACCCCCATGAGCGCCCCCGACAAGACCATGGCCGAACTGGCCGCCGAATACGGCCTGGCCCCGAACGAATATCAGGTCGTCCTCGACCGCCTGGGGCGCGAGCCGAACCAGGTCGAGCTGGGGGTCTTTTCGGTCATGTGGTCCGAGCACTGCTCCTACAAATCCTCCAAGATCCATCTGGGCAAGTTCCCGACCACGGGACCGCGGGTCATCTGCGGGCCGGGCGAGAACGCAGGGGTCATCGACATCGACGACGGCGACGCCTGCATCTTCAAGATGGAGAGCCACAACCATCCCTCCTTCATCGAACCCTATCAGGGCGCAGCGACCGGCGTAGGCGGCATCATGCGCGACGTCTTCACCATGGGCGCGCGGCCTGTGGCCCTGCTGAACGCCCTGCGTTTCGGCGATCCAAGCCACGAGAAATCGCGCCGCCTGGTTGCGGGCGTGGTGTCCGGCATCGGCGGCTACGGCAATTGCGTCGGCGTGCCGACCGTGGCGGGCGAGACCAATTTCCATCGCGGCTACAACGGCAACATCCTGGTCAACGCCATGTGCGTGGGCCTGGCCAAGGCCGATAGCATCTTCTACTCGGCCGCCCCGGCGGCGGGTCTGTCGGTGGTCTATTTCGGCTCCAAGACCGGGCGCGACGGCATCCACGGCGCCACCATGTCCTCGGCCGAGTTCGACGACGAGTCGGAATCCAAGCGCCCGACGGTGCAGGTCGGCGACCCCTTCGCCGAGAAACTGCTGATCGAGGCCACCCTCGAACTGATGGCCTCGGGCGCCGTGGCCGCGATTCAGGACATGGGCGCGGCGGGCCTGACCTCCTCGTCGGTCGAAATGGCCGGCAAGGGCGGCGTCGGCATCGAGCTGAACATGGACGCGGTGCCCCAGCGCGAAACCGGCATGACCGCCTATGAGATGATGCTGTCCGAAAGCCAGGAGCGGATGCTGGCCGTGCTGAAGCCGGGCCGCGAGGACGACGGCTATCGCATCTTCAAGAAATGGGGCCTGGACGCCGCCGTCATCGGCGTGACCACCGACACCGGCCGTCTGGTGCTGAAGCATCACGGCCAGACCGTCTGCGACGTGCCCCTGGCGCCGCTGTTCGACGACGCCCCTTTGTACGACCGCCCCTGGGTCCAGCCCGAGCTTCAGCCACGTCTAGATCCCCAGGACGTACCCGCCCCGGAAAGCTGGCCCGACGCCGTTCTGAACGTGGTCTGCTGCCCCGACATGGCGTCCAAGCGCTGGATCTGGGAGCAGTACGACCGCCACGTCATGGCCGACACTCTGCAAGATTCGGCCACCGGCGCCGACGCGGGCGTGGTGCGGGTGCATGGCACGGACAAGGGTCTGGCCGTCACCTCGGACTGCACCCCGCGCTATGTCCAGAACGACCCCTATGAAGGCGGCAAACAGTGCGTGGCCGAGGCCTGGCGCAATCTGACCGCCGTCGGCTCGCGGCCCATCGCCATCACCGACAACCTCAACTTCGGCAATCCCCAGCGGCCCGAGATCATGGGCCAGATCGTGCGCGCGATCGACGGCATGGCCGAGGCCTGCCGCGAGCTGGATTTCCCCGTCGTGAGCGGCAACGTCAGCCTGTACAACGAGACCAATGGGGTGGCCATTCCGCCGACCCCGACGGTCGGCGCGGTCGGCCTCCTGCCCAACTACGACGTGGTGACCGGCTTTGGCGGCATGGCCGAGGGCGACGTTCTGGTGCTGATCGGCGAGACGCGCGGCGAGCTGGGCGCCAGCCTGTATCTGCGCGAGGTGCTGGGCCGCGAGGACGGCGCGCCGCCGCCGGTCGATCTGAAACTCGAACGCAAGACCGGCGACTTCGTGCGCGGCCTGATTGAGGCGGGCGAACTGACCTGCGTGCACGACCTGTCCGACGGCGGCCTGATCGGGGCGGCGGCCGACATGGCCCTGGCCGGCGACTGCGGCGTCGAACTGGACGCCACCAGCCAGACCCACGCCCACGTCTTCCTGTTCGGCGAGGATCAGGCCCGCTATCTGACCGCCGTCGCCGATCCCGTCGAACTGATCGCCAAGGCCCAGGCGGCGGGCCTGCACGCCTCGGTCGTCGGCCGCGCCAGGGGCAAGGATTTCGCCTCGGCTGGCGACAAGGGCGAACTGTTCCGCATCCCGCTGGCTCACCTGCGCGAGATGCACGAGAGCTGGCTGCCCAACTGGATCGAAGGCCGCGCCTGATGCGCCTGCCGGTTCTGGCCGTCTCACTTCTGACCCTGACCGCCTGCGACGGCGGCGGCGATCCGGTGCAACAGGCTTTGCGCGACGCGGCGGCCAAACGTCAGGCCGCAGCGATCCAGAATGGCGCCGTCTCCGGCCCGGTTCATGCCGATCATGCGCCCTCGGCCGGCGCGGGCGACGCCGCCTTCGCCGCGTCCGAAGCCTCGATGCACGCGAAGATGGCCGCCGCCTCGGGCGATACGGTCGAGTCCGCCTACATCGCCAAGATGATCGCCCACCACGAGGGCGCGGTCGAAATGGCCCGGGTCGCCCTACGCGACAGCCGCGATCCCGAGATTCGCCGCATGGCCCAGACCGTCATCGACGCCCAGACCCGCGAGATCGCCGAAATGCGCGCCTGGAAGCCCGTCGACCGCCGAGAACCTTAGACCACCGGGATCGCCTGGCTCAGCCGACCGCCGACCCGGATCGGTTCGACGCGCGTCGCCAGTCCCGTCCGGTCGTCGGTTTCGACATAGACGCCGCAGATGGTCGCCGGGCCGCTGGCCGGGCTGTAGCGGCCGCCTGAGATCCGCGTGGTGAACCGGCGCAGCGGCTCCTCCTTCTCATTGCCGATGACGCTGTCGTAGTCGCAGCAGCCCCCGGCGTCGGTCTGATAGGCCGTGCCGCCGGGCAGGATCTGGCAATCGGCGGTCGGCACATGGGTGTGGGTGCCGACCACCAGCGAGGCTCGGCCGTCGCAGAAATGACCCATGGCCATCTTCTCGGACGTCGCCTCGGCGTGGACGTCGACGATCACCGCATCGGCCGCCAGGCCCAGCGGACAGGCCGCCAATTCCTTTTCGACGGCGCTGAACGGGTCATCCATCGGGTCCATGTGCACCCGGCCCAGCACGTTCATGACCAGGATCGTGCGGCCCGACGGGGTCTCGAACAGATTGGCCCCGGCCCCCGGCGCGTCCATCAGCCGCGGATAGTTGAGCGGCCGGATCAGTCGCGGCTCGCGCACGATATAGGTCAGGGCCTCGCGCTGGTCCCAGCTATGGTTGCCCAGGGTCAGACAGTCGGCTCCGGCCATGAACAGCTCATTGGCCGTCGACTCGGTGATGCCGAAGCCGCCCGCCGCGTTCTCGGCGTTGACCACCACGAAATCGAGCTTCAGGTCGCGCTTCAGCCCCGGCAGGTGGTCGCTGAGACCGTCCCGACCCGACTTGCCGACCACATCTCCGAAAAACGCCAAGCGCATATTGGATCAGACCTTTCGAGACGGCCTATAGCCGGTCTCGGTCAGAACGCCATGCAGAGCCATGTCGTGTCGTTCCATCGGAATGCGCCCGACCGCCTGTCCGGCGTAGGCCAGGCCGATCCGCGTCACGCCCGGCCGCGCCGCGAAGGTGCGGTCGTAATAGCCCCCGCCCTGTCCCAGCCGCCCGCCGAAATCATCGAACGCCAGCAGAGGACACAGGATCAGCCCCGGATCGACCGCCTCGCTCAGCGGCAGCGGCGCGGGGCAGCCGGCCAGGTCCATCTCCAGCGGCGCGCCCGGCGTCCACCGCCGAAAGATCAGCGGCGCGTCCCGCTGAATCGTCACCGGCAGACACAACGACCGTCCGGCGGCCAGCAAGGCGTGCGCCAAAGGCGCGGGGTCCAGCTCCGACCCGACGGCGACATATAGGGCCACCGGCTCCCCGTCCGGCACGTCCGCGATACGATCGACCACGCGGGACGCGGCGTTTGGATCAGCCTCGGCCAGGCGCTTCCGCAACGCCCGCGCCTCTGCTCGAAGTTCGGATTTCGAGATCACCTGGCGCCTTCACCAAGCGAGACTCCGCGCGACACGGACTCGCGCACAGCGACGCCCCTCAAACAGCTAGGCTCCGCGAGCCGAGCGTCGGGGGCGAAAGGAAGAGAAGGTTGGCGGCGCCGCGAGAACCGTGGAGGACTGTTCAATCCTCTCGACCTGGATAACCAGGTGGGCGCCATGTGCCCCAGCCCTCGGGCCGGGACAGGGACAGCTCCCTTCGAGTGAATTAAGGTCGCGAGGATAAGTCGCCTCCGACGAGAGCCGCAGCAAGACCCGCCGACCGGCAAGATAGGCTGGCGGCCGGGGCGGAACAATGGCGGTCGTTCAGAGGCTTTGCGCGATCTTTTCGATCCGCGCGGCGACGGCGTTCAACGCCTCGGCCACGCCCGCCTCGCCGCCGTCCGTCGTCGCGGCGCCGTTGAGCGCGGGCGACGCGGGCTGGGCCAGCCGCGCCTCCTGCAATTCGTCGGCCAGCACCAGGGCGGCCATCAGGAACAGGCGGATGTCGCCGACATTGCCGACATCGCGGCCGACCTGGCGCACATGGGCGTCGAACTGGCGCGCCAGGATGCGCACCCGCTCCTCCTGACCGTCGGCGCAGCCCACGGCGTAGGGGCGGCCATTGATGTCCACGGTGACGGTCGCCATCAGTCTGCCTCGCCCAGCATCTCGCGCAGTTCCGCAGCCGCCTGGGCCAGCATTTCAGACGCCTCGCGCCCGGCGGCCTCCAGCTCGGCGATGCGGGTGGCGGCGGCGGGGTCGTGCGTGGCGAACAGATCGCCGTCCTCGGCGGTCGCGGCGGCGGCCGTGCGCGCCTTCAGGTCCAGCGCGCGACGTTCCAGCGCGGCCAGGGCGCGGTCGATCCTCTGTTTCGCGGCGGTCGTGGCGTCGGCCATCGGGTCGCTTCCTCCAGAATCCGTATAGAACCCGCCCGCGCGTCGGGGTAAAGCGGCGCGCCTCCCTTTTTCCGTCGCCCACCGAAGGTCCCGCCATGACCAAAGCCGCACCCGCACCTGAAAAGGCCACCCCCAAGCAGATGGCCGACGCGATCCGCGTGCTGGCGATGGACGCGGTGGAGAAGGCCAACAGCGGCCACCCCGGCATGCCGATGGGCATGGCCGACGCGGCCACGGTGCTGTTCTCGAAATTCCTGAAATTCGACGCCTCGCGCCCCGACTGGGCCGACCGCGACCGCTTCATCCTGTCGGCGGGCCACGGCTCGATGCTGATCTACGCCCTGCTGCACCTGACCGGCTACAAGGCCGCGACCAAGGAACAGTTGTCCAACTTCCGCCAGTGGGGGTCCAGGACTGCGGGCCATCCCGAATACGGCCATATGCCTGGCGTGGAGACGACCACCGGTCCCCTGGGGCAGGGCCTGGCCAACGCCGTCGGCTTCGCCATGGCCGAGCGGCACCTGGCCGCCCGTTTCGGCGAGGATCTGGTCGATCACCGCACCTGGGTCATCGCCGGCGACGGCTGTCTGATGGAGGGCGTGTCGCAAGAGGCCATCGCCCTGGCCGGCCGCTATCGCCTGAACAAGCTGACCGTCCTGTGGGATGACAACGCCATCACCATCGACGGCGCAGTCGGCCTGTCGGACGCCACCGACCAGAAGGCGCGCTTCAAGGCCTCGGGCTGGGCCGTCAAGGCCGTCGACGGCCACGACATGAAGGCGGTCAAGTCGGCGCTGCAATGGGCGACCCGTCAGGACAGGCCGACCCTGATCGCCTGCAAGACCAAGATCGGCCGCGGCGCTGCGACCATGGAAGGCAGCCACAAGACCCACGGCGCGGCCCTGGGCGCCGCCGAAATCGCGGCCACTCGCCTGGCCCTGGGCTGGACCAGCGCGCCGTTCGAACTGCCCGAGGCCGTCGACAAGGCGTGGAAGAAGGTCGGACGCAGGGGCGTCAAGGCCCGCAAGGCCTGGGAGGCGCGCCTGGCCGCCTCGAAACAGGGCGCCGACTTCACCCGCGCCATGAAGGGCGATCTGCCGACCGACGCCTTCGCCAAGCTGGACGCCAAGATCGCCGAACTGGTCGAGACCAGGCCCGCCCAGGCCACGCGGCAGTCGTCGGGCGCCGCGCTGGAGGAACTGTTCAACGCCGTGCCCGAGATGATCGGCGGCTCGGCCGACCTGACCGGCTCGAACAACACCTATGTCAAGGGCACGGCGATCTTCGACGCGCCCGACTATGCCGGTCGATACGTCAACTGGGGCATCCGCGAACACGGCATGGCGGCGGCCATGAACGGCATGGCCCTGCACGGCGGGATCATCCCCTATGGCGGCACCTTCATGGTGTTTTCGGACTACAGCCGCCCTTCGATCCGCCTGGCGGCCCTGATGGGAATCCGTGTGGTTCACGTGCTGACCCATGATTCCATCGGCCTGGGCGAAGACGGCCCGACGCACCAGCCGATCGAACACCTGGCGGCCCTGCGCGCCATCCCCAATCTGTTGGTGTTCCGCCCCGCCGACACGATCGAGACCATGGAATGCTGGAAGCTGGCGCTGGAGCACAAGACCGCGCCGTCGGCCCTGGCTCTGTCGCGCCAGAAGACGGCGGCCGTCCGCCTTGAGACGACGAACGAAAACCTGACGGCGCGCGGCGCCTATGTGCTGAAGCCCGCCAGCGGCAAGGCCAAGGCCACCCTGTTCGCCACCGGCACGGAGGTTCCGATCGCCCTGAAGGCCGCCGAGACTCTGGAGGCTGAGGGAACTCCGACCCGCGTCGTCTCCGTCCCGTGTTTCGAACTGTTCGACAGGCAAGACGCCAAATACCAGGCCGAAATCATCGGTCGGGATACGGCCCGCGTCGCCGTCGAGGCCGGCATCCGCCAGGGCTGGGATCGTTTCATCGGCGAAGACGGCGGCTTCGTCGGCATGACCGGCTTCGGCGCCAGCGCCCCGGCAGAGGTTTTGTACCGCGAGTTCGGCATCACCGCCGAGGCCGTGGTCGCGGCGGCCAAGGCGCGGCTCTAGGTCCATGCCGCACCTCGGGGCCGTCAGCCTGCTGGTCCGCGACTACGACGAAGCTCTCGCCTTCTACGTCGGCGCTCTGGGTTTCGTCCTGAACGAGGACGTGGATCAGGGCGACAGGCGCTGGGTGCGGGTCACGCCGCGCGGCGGACAGACCAGCCTTATCCTCGCCCGCGCCTCGACGGCGGAACAGGCCGCCCGCATCGGCGACCAGAGCGGCGGCCGGGTCTGGCTCTTTCTCGAAACCGACGACTTCGACCGCGATCACGCCGCCTTCACGACCGCGGGCGTCCGCTTCCGCGAGGCGCCGCGCGAAGAGGTTTATGGCCGGGTCGCGGTGTTCGAGGACCTCTATGGAAACGGCTGGGACCTGATCCAGCACAAGGACCGCACATCATGACCCGCATCGGCACCCCCCTCTCCGACAGCGCCACGCGCGTCATGCTTCTCGGCGCGGGTGAACTCGGCAAGGAGGTCGCCATCGAACTGCAACGGTTGGGCGCCGAGGTGATCGCCGTCGACCGCTATCCCAACGCCCCGGCCATGCAGGTGGCGCACCGCAGCCACGTCATACCCATGACCGATCCTCAGGTGCTGAACGGCCTGATCATGGCCGAGGCCCCGCACATCATCGTGCCCGAGATCGAGGCTATCGCCACCGACGCCCTGGCCGCCGTCGAACAGGCCGGCCTGGCTGTCGTCATCCCCACCGCCCGCGCCGCGCAACTGACCATGAACCGCGAGGGCATCCGCCGTCTGGCGGCCGAAGAGCTGGATCTGCCGACCAGCCCTTACGCCTTCGCCGGTTCGGCCGCCGAACTGGCCGAGGCCGCGCACCGCATCGGTCTGCCGGTCTTCGTCAAGCCGGTGATGTCGTCGTCAGGCAAGGGTCAGAGCGTCATCGAGGCGCTGGAGGACGCCCCCAACGCCTGGGCCTATGCCCAATCCGGCGGCCGGGTCGACACGGCGCGGGTCATCGTCGAGGGCCGGATCGACTTCGATTTCGAGATCACCCTGCTGACCGTGCGGTCGCTGCGCGATGGCCGAACCGTGACCGACTTCTGCGACCCCATCGGCCATCTCCAGGTCCAGGGCGACTATGTCGAGAGCTGGCAGCCCCAGGCCATGACCCCCATCGCCCTGGCCCGCGCCCAAGAGATCGCGGCCAAGGTCACCGAGGCCCTGGGCGGTCTGGGCGTCTTCGGGGTGGAGCTGTTCGTCAAGGGCGACGAGGTATGGTTCTCGGAAGTCTCGCCGCGTCCGCACGACACCGGTCTGGTGACCCTGGCCACCCAATTCCAGTCCGAGTTCGCCCTTCATGCCCGCGCCATCCTGGGCCTGCCGGTCGATGTGAGCCGCCATGACATCGGCGCCAGCGCCGTCATCTACGGCGGCATGGAGGCGCAGGGCGTCGTCTTCGAGGGCGTGGCCGAGGCCCTGTCGGTCCCGACTTCCGATCTGCGCCTGTTCGGCAAGCCGGAAGCCTTTGACCGTCGTCGCATGGGCGTGGCGACCGCGCGAGGCGACACCGTCGATCAGGCCCGTGAACGGGCGCGTGAGGCGGCGGGCAAGGTCAGGGTCGTGAAGGACTGACTCTTGTTTCCGCCGGGATGAGCGGGTTGTTTTCGGACAGCAGCCTGATCGCCGCCTCCAACTGCGGGTCGCGGCCCGCGCGCCGGTCCTCGACCGTGCGGGCCACGACCGCATCCGGCGTCAGCCCATTCTTCTCCAGCCGCCGACCGTCGCGCATGATCAGGTCGGCGCGGCTCAGGCTCAATCGCCCGCCGTCCGGCAGGTTCGTATCCTGCGAGATCAGCACCGCCCCGGCCGTCTTCTCGCCCACGACCACGGCCCGCCGCGATTGTTGCAGGGCGGCGGGCGTCAGTTCGGCGGCGCTGCGGCTGAAGCCGTCGACCAGCACGGCCAGGTCGTTGGCGACCGGCGCCGCGCGCCCGCCGCAGCCTGTCTCGGTCCTCAGCAGCACGACCCGGCCGGTTCGGCCCGTCCGGCGCGCCCAATCCTCGCCGTTGGGCAGGAAACAGGCCAGCACCGCCTCGACCTCCATCAGCCGCCCGCCCGGATTGCCGCGCAGGTCCAGGACCACATCGGTTTCAGGCGGCAGGTCGCGCAACTGTTCGGCCACCCAGCGGCCCAGGCCGGCCTCGAACCCTTCGGCCCGCAGCACCAGCACGCCCGGATGCGACCGATCCGCGCTGAAGGCCGGAACCGGCTCCATGACGCGCGGCGTCACCACCGTCTCACGCTCGACCCCGCTGTCGTCGATCAGGGTCAGGGTCACCGCCCGCCCCTCGACCACATCGAAGTCGGGTCCCCAGTCCTGGCCGTCGACAGATCGCAGACGCCAGCCCAGTCCGATGCCCGCCTCATCTGCCGGCGACCCCGCGCGCACCTGTTCGATGCGATAGGTCGCCCCCTCCTCGCGCGCCAGGGTGAAGCCGATCACGGCCCGACGCTGGCGCAACCGCTCCTGGCGGCGCACCGAAGCGGGGGACTGGGCGCCCGCATGGTCGTCGTCCAACAGGTCCAGCATCCCGGACAGGGCGCGATACAGTTGCCGATCGTCGGCCGCGGCCAGGGCTTGGGGGCGATACCGCTGGCGCGCCGCGTCCCAGTCCACGCCATGCAGATGCGGATCGTAATAGGTGCGCCGCACCTCGTTCCAAACGCGGTCGAAGACACGTTGATTCAGCCGCGCCCGATCCGGCGACGGCGCCTGGGCCGAAACCGGTTGCGCCAGCATGACGGCGAGCACGAAAAGGGCGGACGACAAACGCTTCATGTCCGCCAATAAGCCCGCAAGACACGCCGTCTCGCAAGCGCTGACGCTTCAAATGCGTGACGGCGTTGAAGCAGGTTCAGCCCAGGGCGATGTCCAGGAACATCATCCCCACCAGGCCGATCATCAACCCCGCCATCGACCGTTCATCCCTGGCGTTGGCCCGGGTCTCGGGAATGATCTCTGCGGCCACCACATAGATCATGGCCCCGGCCGCCAGCCCCAGTCCCCACGGCAACAGGGCGGGCGACCAGGCCACCAGCCCCGCGCCGATCACGCCCCCGATCGGCTCGACCAGGCCCGAGGCCAGGGCCGCGCCGAACGCCACCCTGCGTCCCCAGCCCAGCGCGCCCATGGCGGCGGCTACCGCCAACCCCTCAGGCATATTCTGGATGCCGATGCCCAGGGCCGTCGACAGCCCCTGGTTCAGGTCGCCCCCGCCAAAGGAAACGCCCACGGCCGCCCCTTCGGGAAAGTTGTGCAGTGTGATGGCGAAGACGAACAGCCAGATGCGCCGCGCCAGGTCCTTGGACCCCGCCGGGCCGATCGCCAGCATATCCACCGGAGCGAACCGATTCAGCAGTCCCACCGCCATGGCCCCCAGCAGCACGGCCAGGGCCATGATCCCGGCGGCGACCGGTCGCGCCGTTCCATCGTTCTCCAGCACGCCGACGCCCGGAATGATCAACGAGAAGAAGGAGGCCGCCAGCATCACCCCGGCGGCGAACCCCAGCAACATTCCCTCGGTCTGTTTCGAGGGCGTCCGCATGACCAGCAACGGCAAGGCGCCCACGGCCGTCATCAGTCCGGCCGCCAGACTGCCCAGAGTTCCAGCCGCCATCGGAGAGAGGGTGTCCAGCATCGTCTTCCTGTGTGGCGGGCCGCGTTCGATCCGGCAAGCGCTTCCGCCGAAGGCCGCCGGGCCGTACAGAAGGTCCATGTCCGACGCCCCCGACCTGCCCCGACGGCCCGACGCCGCCTCGGCCCTGAGCCAGGCCCGGCGCATCGTGGTCAAGATCGGCTCGGCCCTGTTGATCCAGGGCCGAGATGACGGCGTCGCACGCGACTGGCTGGCCGCCCTGGCCGCCGACATCGCCGCGCTGCGGGCCGAGGGGCGGCAGGTCATCGTGGTGTCGTCCGGCGCCGTGGCCCTGGGTCGCGAGCGTCTGGGTCGCGTGCGTCCGGGTCGCGGTCGGCTCGGCGCCGCCGCCGGGGGGTTGGAGGACAAGCAGGCCGCCGCCGCCGTCGGCCAGTCCCTGCTGATGCATGCCTGGGAAGAGGCCCTGGCCCCGCACGGCCTGATCGCCGCCCAGGTGCTGCTGACCCGCGACGACACCGAGCGCCGCCGCCGCTGGCTGAACGCCCGCGCCACGGTCGAGGCCCTGCTGGGCCACGGCGTCGTGCCGGTGGTCAATGAGAACGACACGGTGGCGACCGAAGAGATCCGCTATGGCGACAACGACCGGTTGGCGGCGCGCACGGCCCAGTTGGCGCGCGCGGACCTGCTGGTGTTGCTGTCCGACGTCGATGGCCTCTACACCGCCGATCCGCGCCGCGACCCGACCGCCGCCCATCTGGCCCTGGTCGAGACCCTGGGCGCCGACATTCTGGCCATGGCGGGCGGGGCCAACGCCGCGACAGGCGTCGGCACGGGCGGCATGGCGACCAAGCTGGCCGCCGCCCAGATCGCCCGTTCAGCCGGATGTTCGACCGTCATCGCCTCGGGCCTGGCGCCGCACCCGCTCAAGGCGATCTCCGAAGGCGCCCGCGCCACCCTGATCGCCGCACCCGACGGGCCGATGCAGGCTTACAAGCAGTGGATCGCGGGCAGCCTGGCCCCCGCCGGAACCCTGGCGCTCGATGCCGGCGCGGCCCTGGCCCTCCTGAACGGCAAGAGCCTGTTGCCCAGCGGGATCACGGCGATCCAGGGCGGGTTCGAAAAGGGCGACTGCGTGCGCCTGACCGGCCCTGACGGCGCGCGGCTGGGCGTCGGCCTGGCGGCCTATCCGGCCGAAGACCTGGCCCGCATCCGGGGCCGCCGCAGCGATGAGATCGAGACCGTGCTGGGCTATCGCGGCCCCGCCGCGGTCGTCCACCGCGACGACATGGTGCTGGAACCCCGATGAGCGATCTGCACGCCGATATGCTGGCGATCGGCCGTCGCGCCCGCGCCGCCGCCGCGACCCTGGCCCTGGTCCCTGCGGATCGGCGCACCGCCGCCCTGTCCGCCCTGTCCGAGGGCCTGACCCAGGCCGCACCCGCCATCCTGGACGCCAACGCCCGCGACATCGCCGCCGTGCGGCAGGCCGGGCTGTCCGAGGCCCTGATCGACCGCCTGGCCCTGACCCCCGCCCGCGTCGCGGCGATGGCCCAGGCCGTGGCGACCATCGCCGCCGTGCCCGATCCCCTGGGCGCCGAACTGGCCCGCTGGACCCCCGCCAACGGCCTGGACATCGCGCGGGTCCGCACCCCCATAGGCGTGCTGGGCGTCATCTATGAGAGCCGCCCCAACGTCACCGCCGACGCCGCCGCCCTGTGCATCCGCTCCGGCAACGCCGCCATCCTGCGCTGCGGTTCCGACTGTCTCCAGTCGTCCCTGGCCATCGCCGAGGTGATCCATCTGGCCCTGACCGACGCCGGCCTGCCCGCCGACGCGGTTCAGGTGATCGCCACGCCCGACCGCGACGCCGTCGGTCATCTTCTGTCGGGCCTGGACGGGACCGTGGACCTGTTGATTCCGCGCGGCGGCAAGAGCCTGGTCGCCCGCGTCCAGGCCGAGGCCAGGGCGCCGGTGCTGGGCCACCTGGAGGGCCTGTGCCACACCTACGTCCATCACGCCGCCGATCTGGATGTCGCCCGGCGCGTGGTGCTGAACGCCAAGATGCGCCGCGTCTCGGTCTGCGGCGCGACCGAGACCCTGCTGGTCGATCGCACGGGGGCCGAACGCCTGTTGCCGCCGATCGCCGCCGACCTGATCGCCGCCGGTTGCGAGTTGCGCGGCGATCCGGCCGCCCGCGCCCTGGTCCCCGCCATGGCCGAGGCGACCGAGACCGACTGGACCACCGAATATCTGGCCCCGATCCTGTCCGTCCGGGTGGTCGATGATCTGGAGGCCGCCGTCGATCACATCCGCCGCCATGGCTCGGGCCACACCGAGGCGATCATCACCGCCGACGCCCAGGCCGCCGAACGCTTCGCGGCGGCGGTCGACAGCGCCATCGTCCTGGTCAACGCCTCGACCCAGTTCGCCGACGGCGGCGAGTTCGGCTTCGGCGGAGAGATCGGCATCTCCACCTCGCGCCTGCATGCGCGCGGCCCGGTCGGCGCCGAGCAACTGACGACCTACAAATATGTGGTGCGCGGCCAGGGCCAGACCCGGCCCTGACGGCTCAGGCTTCGAGGGGACGGTCGCAAGACTATGCGCCCAGGGCCATGGGATTGAGCCGCGCGCCCCTCTGATGACGGGCGTCGGGACTGTCGTCTTGAGCGCGCAGACGGAAATCAGCATACAAGACGAGTTGGCCCATCAAACTTCCACCCGGTGTCCATGACTTCCACCTCCATCCTGATTGTCGATGACGACCCGCTGGTGAGGGAATTGGTGAAGTTGCACCTCGGGCGGTCCGGGCATCATGTGATCCAGGCCGCCAGCGGTCAGGAGGCGCTGGCGCTCATCGAACAGGAGGCGCCTCAACTGATCCTGCTCGACTTCGCCATGCCGGGATTGACCGGCGTGGACGTCCTGCGGACTCTGCGCGGAAACGAACGGACCTCGCAGATCCCCGTCGTGATGGTGACGGCCTGGCGGGCCGACGCCGAGCGCGCGCTGTCCGAGGAACTCGGGGTGTTGTGGATGCCGAAGCCCATCATCGGCGACACCCTGACGGCGACGGTGCGCCAGATTGTCGGCGGGGGTCAGGACAAGACGGGCTGAGCCGAACTGGAGGACTGATAGACCTCGATGCAGCGTGCGATTCCGTCCATCAGGATTTCGACCTCTTCACGCGACATCTGCCCCCGAGCGACCAATTCCAGGATGGTCAGCAACGGGCCGAAGGTTCCTTCCAGCCAGATGCCGCTGTCGGAGACGGCGTCGCAGAGCAGGCACAGCTTCAGCAGACAATCCGACAAGCCCGGTCGATCCAGCGCAGCACAGTAGCCAAGCGACCGGTCCGCCCTGACCCGGATCTCGTCCAGCGCGTCGGCATCGGGGCGCGAGCCGCCGTCGCCCGTCAGCCGCGCGATGCAGCACAGTTCAGAGCGCACCTCGTCGGACGCCTTGCCCGCCAGGCTGGCTAATCCCACTTCCGCGTCGCGCAGGGATTCAGCGATCAGCTTGCCGCCCAGCGCGCGGCATTTAAGCTCCAGGGTCGTCTTGACCATCCTGAAGGATACGGCGTTCACAATGCCACTTTCTGCGGACGGATGACCGCGTTGATTTCGTCCTGACTGAGATTTGGCTGCGTGGCTTCACCAAGCGCCGTGGACAGGTCGGATTTCCGCCGTCCCTTTTCGCCTGCCGGGGGACCGGCGAATTTCCAGCGCCGATCGGGTCCGACATAGACATCGCACTCGACAAACATCCGGCCGCCGCGGGCCACCCACAGAATCCTGTCCATCAGGACCTGGGGCGAGGTCGGCTTGCATATGACGAAGTTCGATCCGCAGGCTCGCGCCGCGTCTACGGCGGACGGGCTGGCGTGACCGGACATCATGATTATGGGGACGTACCGATTTGGCTCGATCTGGCTTCGTCTCAGCCAAGAGATCAGGCTCGACCCATATTCGTCCGCCAGTATGGCGTCGCACAGCATGAGGTCGACTTCCTGCCGCTCAAGCACGAGGCGAGCGTCCTGGCCGGTCTGGGCGCGCACGATTCGTTCGACGCCGAAGCCCATCAGCATCTGTGCAAGGATGTCGAGTCCAAGCGAGTTCGAATCCACGCAAAGCGCGCAGATCGCCCGCATATTGAGGCGACCCCGCGGTTCGGCTGGCTCCGGGGTCACCAAATCTCCACCTCCCCCGCCACAGCGCCTCCCGAAGGGTCGACGCGCCCCATCAGTCGGGTCGCCAACCCCTTCAGAAGGACGGGGCGGACCAGTCTGGAGATGTCTTCCGCATCCAGCGGCGCGCCGTCATCGACGGCCGCGGACAGTCTGAGCACGAAGGCGCCGATCTGCTCCAGATTCTGCGTCAGGGCGTCGAGCATCTGGACCTCGTCCAGTCGCGCGATCGTCGGCTGGTCCGTGATCACGGACTCGATGCGGCGCGCCGTGCGCGCGTCGTTCGTAAGCTCCGCGCCAAGGCGGGCCAGAAGTACGGCCAGCTCCCCACGGTCCAGATCTGCGGTCGGGAGCGTCATCCAAACAGCTCCAGCTCGCCGACATGAGACGTCGGCGCGGGCGGGCGCGCCAGGGCGCGTTCACGGATCTCCATCGCCGGGTCCCGCACCAGTTGTTGCTGGGCTCTTCCCGTCGCCGGCCAATAGTGGATTCGGCGGGCCTGCGAGCCGCCCAGACTGCGGGCGACGATCGGAATGGCCTCGTCGGCGAGAAACCGCTGCACGAAGGCGGTATTGCGTTCACCGATGTCCGCCAGTCCCGCCGTCATCCTGGCCCCGCCGAAGACCTTGGCCTCCAGGCGGTCCCTGCGGGCGCCGACCTGGAGCAGACCGTTGATCAGCAACTCCATGGCCTGCACGCCGTACCGGCGGTCCTCGGCGCCGCTTCCCGGCGCTTCCGGCAGCAGGAAGTGATTCATGCCTCCTACGCCCAGGGAAGGATCGCGAATGCAGGCCGACACACACGAACCCAGGATGGTCGAGAAGACGAGGTCGTGACGGTCGGCGACCTCGAACGACCCCTGTCCGACGTGGATGCGGACATCCTCCCCCTGGTCGGGGTCCCAAGCGCGCCGGAGCCCCGTCATGTCAGCGCTCCGAACACCTGTTCGATCTTCTCCCGGAGCGTGGCGACGGTGAAGGGTTTGATCAGGTAGTTGTTCACGCCGAATTGGCGCGCCCTCGCCACGAGATCGCCGTCGGCCCGACCCGTAAGCATGATGAAGGCCGTTCCCTGCATCTGCGGGGTCATCCGCACCGCCCTCAGCAGGGCGAGACCGTCCAGCTTCGGCATATTGTAGTCGGAGATGATCAGGTTGATCTTCTTGGACAAAAGGGCAGACAGCGCGTCCTCGCCGTCGACGGCCTCTTCCAGGGTGTGAACTCCGATTTCCCGCAGCCCATTGCGGACCAGCGACCGGATGGTCTGCTGGTCGTCGACGATCAGAACTTTAAGATCGCTAGCGGCCGGCATTACCCTACTCCTACAGTCATTCGCGCCGCCGCCCGGAGCGCTGCGGGGCCGATTCGTTCAAGCGGCAACTGCTGCTGGACGGCGCCGAGATCGGCGGCGGCCCGAGGCATGCCGAACACCACGCTCGTGGTCTCGTCCTGACCGATCGTGGCCGCGCCCGCGTTGCGCATCTCCAGCAGGCCGCGAGCGCCGTCACGCCCCATGCCGGTCAGGATCACGCCTACGGCGCTTCTCGGAGACGCCGCTGCGATCGAGCTGAACAGCACATCGACCGAAGGTCTGTGGCCGCTGACGGGTCCTCCATCGTCCAGCGTGCAGACGAGCGCGGCGCCCCGTCGCTGGACCTTGAGGTGGGTGACGCCGCCGGGGGCCAAGAAGATGCATCCGGTCTGAAGGACCGCACCCTCGCTGGCTTCGCACACTCGGGGCGCGCAGGTGCGGTCCATTCGGGCGGCGAAACTGGTCGTGAAATTGGCCGGCATATGCTGCGTGATCACAGTCGGCGGGCAGTTCGCGGGGAAATACCGCAGCACGGTCAACAGCGCCTCGACTCCGCCGGTCGAGGCGCCGATCGCGACGACGTCCGCCGTGGATCGATAGCCGGAGTCTGGAACCGGCGGCGGCGGCGCATGAAGCGCGCCATGGTCACGAAGGCGGGCGGAGGCCGCGACGTGGATCTTCTCGATGAGCTGATCAAAGTCTCCGGCATGTCCGCCGGCGGGCTTGCCCACACAATCGATGGCTCCGAGTTCGAGCGCCTGGATGGTCGCCTCGGCGCCCCGCTGGGTGAGGGTCGAGATCATGACCACTGGTGTCGGCCGCAGACGCATCAGGCGTTCGAGGAACTCGAGACCGTTCATGTTCGGCATCTCGATGTCCAGGGTCACCACATCTGGATTGAGCGTCTTGATGGCTTCGCGAGCCTCAAGAGGGTCCGCAGCCTCGCCCACGACCCGGATGCCGGGGTCCGCCGCAAGCTGGCGGATGATGAGGGCGCGCATGGTGGCCGAGTCGTCGACGACCAGGACCTTGATCGGGTTAGCCACGGCGCGCCTCCCGCCGATAGGCCGTCAGCCCGTCAGGCTTGAGCGCCGGGACGGCCGCACGTTCGGAATGACCGATGTAGAGCTGCCCGCCCTCGTTCAGGATTTCGGCGAACCGCGTGAACAGACGGTCCTGGGTCGGTTCATCGAAATAGATCGCGACGTTGCGGCAGAAGATCACGTCGAAGCGGCCCTTCATGGGCCAATCGCCAAGCAGATTGAGCGTGCGAAAGCTCACCAGCTTGCGCACCTGCTCCGAGACCGTCCAACCGCCGCTGGAGCGCACCATGTGACGCGATCTCACCGGCGCGGGGACCGGCTCGACGTCGTCGTCCGAATACTGGGCGGCGGCGGCCCTGTTCACGATCTGCGGATCGATGTCCGACGCCAGGATGCGCACGTCCAGCCGGTCCGCCTCCGGCAGACACTCCAGCACGCTCATCGCCATGGTGTAGGGTTCATGCCCGGCCGAGCAGCCGGCCGACCAAAGCCTGACGCGCCCTCCGGCCCGGGCGATCTCCGCCAGTTGGGGCATGCGCACGCGGCTGAGATGGTCGAAGTGGTGCGGCTCGCGATAGAACCGCGTCACATTGGTGGTCAGCGCGCTGAGCATGGCGCTGCGTTCGTCCGCCGCATCCGGCGCCGCGACAACCGCGCAATAGGCCGCGAAGTCGGGCAGCCGCAGCGCACGGACACGCTTGGCCAGCCGCGAATAGACCAGGGTCGCCTTGGCCTCCACAAGGTGGATGCCGGAGATCTCGTACATGAGAGCGGCGATCGAGGCGAAGTCGTCCCAGGTGAAGGGATACTCTCCGGGGACCGCGATCTCCCGCTTCGAGGATTTTGCGAGCGCGGCCGTCATGCCGCCTCCGCGACACTGTCGGGCAGCAAGCCGTCGAGGGCGATCAGGCTGATCATGCCGTCTTCCTGGGCGATGACGCCCCGAACGAAGGCGCGGACGGTGTCGCAGGCGATGTCGGGCGTCTGCTGGATCGTCTCGCTCGAGACGGTCAGAATGTCGGAGACAGCCTCGACCAGCAGGCCGACCGTCTTCATCCCGATGCGGGCGACGATGATGACGTGTCTCGCGCTGGGGGTGGTCGGCCCGAAGCCGAGGCGGGCGCCCAGGTCCAGGATCGGCAGGACCGTGCCCCGCAGGTTGATCACGCCCTTCACATAGGCCGGCGACTGCGGAAGCGGCGTGGCCGGCGCCCAGCCGCGGATCTCCCGCACGGCGCGGATGTCGACGCAGAACTCCTGTTCGCCGATGCGGAAGGCGATCAGTTCGCGGGGGTCGGCGACAGTGGCGGCGGACATGGCTTCAGCTCGCTTGTGCAAGGGGGAGAGGACGGGCGGAGGTCTGGCGGCGCAGCGCGATCACGGCGTCCACGTCCAGGATCAGGGCGACGCGGCCGTCACCGAGGATGGTGGCCGCTCCGATGCCCAGCACTTGGTCGTAGTTCTGTTCGAGGCTCTTGATGACCACCTGCCGCTGCCCCAGGATCGCGTCGACGCGCAGCGCGGCCAGACCGCCCAGCTCGCTTTCCACCAGAAGGGTCACCCCGGCCCCGCCTTCGGGATCGGGAGCGAAACCCAGCGCCTCGCCGACATCGATCAATGGGACATGGCTGCCCCGGACGGCGAGCACGGCGCCTTGCGGGCCGAGTCCTCTGATGTCGGCAGCCTTGGGACGCAGGGTTTCCACGATCACGGTGATGGGCACGACCAGGGTCTGGGCGCCGACCGTCACCACCATGCCGTCCAGCACGGCGAGGGTCAGCGGCAAGCTCAGGCTGAATGTCGAGCCGGCGCCTGGAACCGAGGTGATGGTGATGCGTCCGCCGAGCGCCTGGATCGACCGCTTCACCACATCCATGCCGACGCCGCGGCCGGAGATGTCGGAGACTTCCGACGCGGTCGAGAAGCCCGGCGCGAAGATCAGATTGTCGACCTCCTCGTCGGTCAGGGTTGCGTCCGCCTCGATCAGGCCGCGCTCGACGGCGATGGCCTTGACCCGGGCGCGGTCGATGCCCCGACCGTCGTCGGCGACCTCGATGACGATCCGGCCGGACCGGTGCTGTGCGGACAGCCGAATGACCCCTTCCCGCGGTTTGCCCGCCGCTTCCCGCGCGTCGGGGCCTTCAAGGCCGTGGTCGATGGCGTTGCGGATCATATGGGTCAGAGGATCGGAAAGCCGTTCGATGACGGTCTTGTCGACCTCCGTCGCCTCGCCTTCGGTGACCAGCCGCACGACCTTGCCGGTCATGCCCGCCACCTCGCGCACGAGGCGTGGCATACGCTGGAACACGGACTTCACCGGCTGGGCGCGGATGGCCATGACGCTGTCCTGGATTTCCCGCGTCAACTGTTCCAGGTCGTCCAGTCCCAGGGCGATGTTGCCCGACCGAACGATGCCGGCTTCATGAACCTGCTGTGCAAGCATCGCCTGGTTGATCACCAGTTCGCCGACCAGGTCGATCAGGCGGTCGACCCGCTCCAGGTCGACCCGGATCGTGGTCTGAACCAGCGCCTCGCCGCCCGCCGGGAAGGGCGGAGCCGCGGCGCTGGCTGCGCCGGGGGCGGACCGTTCGCGCGGTTCGGCCCGCGCGACCGTCGCAGAGGTCGGGATCGGGGCCGACGGGGGCGCGTCATGGCCCGCCTCCCCGTCGCTGACCTCGGCGTCGCCAGATCCGGCAGGCGCGGTTTCCTCCGCGAGGCCGTGGGCCATGGCCAGGAGACTTTCGAGCGATGGCATCGACGGGTCGGCGCCGAGGATGGCGGGGTCCGCCTCGCTCGGGGCCTCGGCGGCGATCTCACCCACAGGAGCGACCGCCTCCGCTCGCTCCTCATCGGCGGCGTCGGTCTCTTCCGGCCGAGACAGCGAGCCGACCGCCCGCAGGGTCAGGTCGCAGTCTCCATCGACGAACTCGAACACCCCGCGCACCTGGTCTTCGCTCACGGCGGCGTCGAGAAGCAGGGTCCAGCCGAGATAGGACGCCGCGGGATCGAACGCATCGAGGTTCGGGACCGCCTCGTCGTGCAGCACCGCCTCGACGGGTCCCAGTCGGGCGAGTTCCCGGATCAGGTAGAGGGCGTCGTTCGCGTTCCTGTACAAATTCGGGTGAGGCCGGAATTCGATGATCCAGCCGCCGTCCGCCGCCGGGGCGGCGACCGGCTCGGCCACGTCCAGAACGCCGAGGTCCGACACCGGCATCGGCGTGAACGAAGACTCATCTCCCCCCAGCGAGACCGCCATGGGCGCAAAATCGAAATCAGGCTCAGCCTCGTCGTGTCCGGCCGACGCCGCCTCGCCGCAAAAGGTCTGCAAGGCCGCGACCAGAGGCTCGTCCCCCGCCTCGGCCAGGGCGGTCCCGGCCTTGGCGGCGGAGACGTGATCCGCCAATCGGTCGGCCGCCCGCAGCATGACGGCGACCAGACCCGGCTCTGGGTCTAGGCTGCCGTTGCGGACGCCGTCGAGGGTGGTTTCGAACACATGCGCGAACCGCACCAGACCTTCCAGGCCGAAGGCGCCAGCGCCGCCCTTAACGGAATGCACGGCCCGGAACACGGCATTGACCGTCTCCGGGTCGCTGTCGCCGCCCTCCATGGCGAGAAGACCCGTTTCCAGATCCGCGAGCAGTTCCTCGCATTCCTGGAAGAAGGTCGCCTTGATCGCTTCCAACGGGTCCATGGACATTCCCTCAGGCCGCGACCCGCCGCACTGCGTCGACCAGCTTGACCGGGTCGAACGGCTTGACGATCCAGCCCGTGGCGCCTGCGGCGCGCGCGCGCTGCTTCTTTTCGGCGTCGCTTTCGGTCGTCAGGACCAGGATGGGCGTGGCCCGCCGGGCGTCATCGCGGCGAACGGCCTCGATGAAGCCGAAGCCGTCCATGTTCGGCATATTGATGTCGGTGATGATGACGTCCGGCTCTGTCTGCGACAGCACCTCGAGACCATGGACGCCGTCGACGGCCTGGACCACCTCGAAGGCGGCGTCGGTCAACGCCAGGCGAAGCATGTCGCGCATCGTGCGCGAGTCATCCACTGTGAGAATAACCTTCGTCATGTCAGGCCCTGCGTTCCGTCCGGTGAGGCGTGTGGAAGGCCCAGCCGGTCGACAGCGGCCAGGAAGTTGGGAGAGGGATCAACGATGCGCAGACGGTGACCGTCTTCGCGCCAGGTCCGAAAGGCGGACAGAACCAGTTGCAGTCCCTGGCCGCCGATGCGGTCCACCATCGAGGCGTCGATATCCAGATCATCGCCCCGGCGATCCTTCAGGGCGGCGAGGACGCCGCCCAAAGTCGTCGCGTCGATGCGTCCCGGCAACATCAGGGCCGAGGCGGCGCTCATCAGAACTCCTCCCAATCGTCGGCGACGGCGGCTGCCGCCGCGCCGCCGGCCGCACGGCGCGGCGTGCTATAGCGGTTGGCGAATTCGGCGATGCGCGAATGGGCGTCCCTGACAGGGTTCATGCCCGACCGCGCCGCCGCCGCGGCGGGAACCGGCGCCGGGGCCGCACGCGGCGCCGAGACGCCGCCGGACCCGGAGACCTGGAACCGTGCGACCAGGCGAGCCAGTTCGCCCGCCTCCTGGTTCAAGCTATGGCTGGCGGCGGTCGACTGCTCGACCATGGCCGCGTTCTGCTGGGTGGTCTGGTCCATCTGATTGACGGCCGTATTGACCTCGCTGAGCGCCGTCGCTTGCTCCTGGGCGGAAGCGTTGATCTCGGCCATGAGGGCGTTGATCTCGCTCACCCGCCCGACAATCGCGGTAAGGGCCTCGCCGGTCTGACCGACCAGATTCACGCCGTCCTTGACCTGACCGGTCGAGGCGGAAATCAGGGCCTTGATCTCCTTCGCCGCCTCGGCCGAACGCTGGGCCAGGGCCCTGACTTCGGACGCCACGACAGCGAAGCCCTTGCCGGCATCGCCCGCCCGCGCGGCCTCAACCCCGGCGTTCAGCGCCAACAGATTGGTCTGGAAGGCGATTTCATCAATCACGCCGATGATCTGGCTGATCTGATCCGCCGAACGCTCGATCTCGCCCATGGCCGAAACCGCGCGGGAGACGACCACGCCGCTGGCCTCGGCGTCGGTGCGCGCCTCGGTGACCACGGTGTTCGCACGCTGTGCGCCTTCGGCGGTGCGGCGCACGGTGGCGGTGATCTCGTCCAGGGCGGCGGCCGTTTCCTCCAGGGTCGCCGCCTGCTGTTCGGTGCGGCGCGAGAGGTCGTCGGCGGCCTGGCTGATCTCGCCAGCGCCGGTCTGCATCGCGGCGGCGTTGGACGTGATCACGCCCATCGCCTCCTCCAGCTTGCCCATCGCGCTGTTGAAATCGTCGCGGAGCTTGGCGTATTCGCCGGGGAAGTCGGCATTGATGCGATAGGTCAGGTCGCCTTCAGCCAAAGCTGTCAGGCCCCTTCCGGTTTCCGTGACGATCACCCGCTGCTGCTCTGCGGCGGCCTTGTCGGCGGCTTCGCGGCGCATCCGCTCGAGTTCCAACTCGGTCACGTCCGAGGCGAATTTCACCACCTTGAACGGTTTGCCTTTGCCGTCGAGGATCGGGTTGTAGGAAGCCTGGATCCAGACCTCGCGACGGTCCTTTCCGTAACGAAGGTACTTGCCCGACTGGAACTCCCCCCGCGCCAGGGCTTCCCAGAATAACCGGTAGTCGGCCGAGTTGACGTGCGCCGGATCGACAAACATCGAGTGATGCTTGCTCTGTATCTCCTCCAGCCGATACCCGAGAACTCGGCAGAAGTTCTCGTTGGCATGAACCACCGTGCCATCCAGCTTGAACTCGATGACCGCCTGGGACTTGGACAGAGCGTCCAGCATGCCCGCGTTCAACCGGGCTGCGGTGACATCGGCCCATTCCAGAACATTGCCGACGTAGTTGCGGCGGGCGTCATAGACCGCGCTGACATTGAGCGCGAACTTCAGGTCGCCCACGCTGATGTCCGTCTGATACGGAAGCCGTCCGGGATCGGACAGCAGGCGCCGTTGATGATCCGGATTCTTGTGAAAGATGTCGATGCAGGTGCCAACGATCCGCCCCGAGTCGAAGGCGGGCCAGTTCGCCCGGAAGACCTCGGCGTTGTCCGTGAACAGCTTCATCGTCGCAGCGTTGACGCCGGTCACGATCAGGTCCCGGTCGACGGTCATCATCGCGACCGAGGACCCCTGAAACGCCTGGGACTTGAATGCGGCGTCTCGGGCGGTCGCGGAGCCCGATCCGATGTTGAACAGGGATTTAGACATCGCTTTGATCCGTCCGTATCTGGTAACCAGCGTCGGATGGCGACTCGATCCCGGGACCAGCGAGCAACCGCACGCTGAACTCCATCACCGACACGTCAGTCCGACGCTGCATATGATGAGCGAACGGGAAAAGCGGTTACCTAGGTGTAAATTGCGTATTACTACCTACAGGGATGTCGTTCCGTTGATTGACACGATTTCTTCAACAGAGATTATGAAATAAGAGAATCAATAGGGCAGTAGGCTTGCGTTTCGGGGGCTTTGTTGAACAGACCATCAAAGCTATCCTGGCGAACGCCCCTTAAGCCTCCGCGGACGAGGCGCCAGCCTTCATGACGGCGCGATCCGTGTGCGTTGTCGACGACGACGATCAGGTTCGTAATGCGATCGTGTCCCTGTTGTCGGCCGAAGGCTATACAGTCCATGCCTTCGCCGACGGCCATGCGCTGCTTTCCGATCTGTATCGGATTTCCTTCGGTCCCATCATCACCGACGTCCAGATGCCCGGTCTCGACGGCCTCGAATTGATCGGGCGTCTCAAGGCCGCAGGCCATGGAGATCGGCCGGTGATCGTCATTACCGCCTATGCCGACGTGCCGCTGGTTGTGGAGGCGATGCGCGCCGGCGCCCGCGATTTCATCGAAAAGCCGTTTGAGCCGGATGTCTTCTTGGCGGCGGTGGCGAGTGTTTTCGCGTCTGCCGGCGCCGACGCCGTCGTTTCCAGACTCACGCCCCGCGAGCGGCAGGTCGCGGAAGCCATCGTCCGAGGGTTGACCAGCAAGCAGATCGCCATCGAGCTGGAAATCAGTCACCGCACCGTCGAGGTCTTCCGCGCTCGCCTCTTGCGCAAGACCGGCGCCGCCAACACTGCGGCCCTCGCGGCCTTGATGTCCGGCCGCTAGGACAGCGCTGGGGACAGGGCGCGCATGGCCTTGACGAGGGTATCGACCAGGCTCGCCAGCGACCTCTCTTCCTGTCCCTCGCCGCGACCGGCCGCGACGACGGCCTGTGCGGCCTCGGCGACGGCTTCAAAACCGAGACTGCCCGACGTTCCGGCCGTCTGGTGCGCGAGAGAGACGATTTCGTGCACGCCGCCTGTCGTCGCCGATGCGGCCAACCGCTCGAGCTGATCTGCGATGACCGACGCACGCAATGCATAGCGCGCGCACAGAATGTTCATGGGGTCATCGCGACCGACCCCGATCAGGCGGTTGATCCGTGGGAGCAGTTCCTGCACGCGCACCGGCTTCGAAACATGGCCGTCCATCCCCGCCTCAAGGCACGCCATCACCCGCTCGGGCAAGGCGTCAGCCGACAGGGCGATGATCGGGACGCGGCTGTTTCGCCCCGCCATGCGCCGGATGGCGCGGGTCGTCTCGAACCCGTCCATCTCGGGCATCCAGAGGTCCATCAGCACGACGTCGGGATGGAGTCCCGCCTCAAGCATTTCGAGCGCGACCCGTCCTGAGGTCGCCGTATCCACATCGAGTCCCTGGCCCCGCAGGCCGAGATTCATCAGTTCGACATTGACGCTCGAGTCGTCCACGACGAGCACGCGGCCGCTCAGCTTCCCGTTCCCACGCCTGCCTGTTTCGGACCGGGATGACGCCTCAGTAGACGGCGAATAGGGCAGTCTGACCGTGGCGACGACGCCTCCGGCAGGGGCGTTCGCGATGGTCACGTCTCCCCCCATGAGCCGCGCCAGCGAGCGGCTGATGGCGAGTCCCAGTCCCACGCCGCCGTGCCGTCTGCCCACCGACTCGTCGCCCTGGACGAAACTGTCGAAGAGACGCTCGGGGTCGCCGTCGGGCAAACCCGGGCCGTCATCCGACACCTGGATCAGGAGGTCGCCGTCCGGCGCCAGGGCGACGTCCGTCCGCACCGAACCGGCAGGAGAGAATTTCGCGGCGTTGCTGATCAGATTGGTCAGGATCTGGCGTATCCGAAGCGGGTCCCCGACGATGCGGCGCGCCAGTTCCGCCGCATAGCTGACCGTGAAAACGACATGACCGCCGCTGGCGGCTTGCGCGACCTCGGCCACCTCCTCGACGAGAACTTTGAGATCGAGCGGCCGGTTCTCGATAGGCATCTGACCGGTTTCGACGCGGGAAAAGTCGAGAAGATCATCGATCAGGGCCGCCAGGGTTCGGCCCGCGCTGATGATGCGTTGAAGATGTCCGGTCTGGCTCGCCGACAACCGAGTGTCCGCCAGCACATCCGCGAAGCCAAGGATGCCATGCAGGGGCGACCGCAGTTCGTGACTGACCGTAGCCAGAAAGCGGGTCTTGGCGTGCATCGCCTGCTCGGCGTCCTGACGGGCCAGGGCCAGTGCGACCTCCCGTTCGCGCCGGTCTGTGACGTCGCGAACGCAGTCATGGATTTCGACGACCTTGCCATCCGGCCCGCGCTGGACGCGAGGCTTGGCCTCCAGCCAGCGTATGTCGCCGCTGCGTGTGAGCGCGCGGTACTCGATTGCTGTCGGCTCGCCGCTGGCCAGCATGGCCGCAAAGCACGAAGCGACCCTGTACCGGTCTTCGGGAAGGACGATCTCATACGCAGATCGGCCGACCAGTTCATCGGGCGCGTAGCCGAGCACCTCCTTCACGGCAGGCGAAATGTACCGAAAGACGCCGTCCGCCCGATAGGTCGCGATGACGTCTCTGGCGGTGTCGGCCAACAGTCGATAGCGGGCTTGCTGTTTCGCCACTTCGGCCGCCGCCCGCCGTTCTTCCGTCAGGTCTGCGATGACGCCGAAAAAGCGGACGCCGCGGTCATCCTCGGGGTCGACCCTGCCGATACATCTCACAAGGCGCGTCTCGCCATCGGAACGACGCGTGATGGCGGCGTTCATATCCCAGTCGCGGCCGGATCGGCGCGACTGACGGAAGGCTTGCTGGATGCTCGCACGGTCGGCGCCGTCATAGAAGGACAGCGCTGTTTCCGCCGTCAGTCTGAAGCTCGTCGGCTCGACGCCGTGGATGCGATAAACCTCGGGGGACCAGAAGATGGCGCCGGACACGAGATCGAGCGTCCAGTATCCAACGTTCGCCATGCTCTCGGCCAGGCGCCACTGCTCGATCAGCCGTCGTGTGTGGGCCGCTCGGCCCTGGGCCTTGCGCCTCGCCGCCGTCAGTCTGGCGATCAGCGCCCGCCGTTCCGAGGCCAGCGACCCCACGCCCAGAGACACGCCGGTAAGCGTAAGCAGGAAGAGTTGAAGGACGAGGATCTGTACGGGCAACTCGGCCTCGACCAGACTCAGTTGGCCCAGCCCCGAGGTGGTGGCCAGCAGGGCGATGACGGAGATCATCAGGATGCTCGCCGTCGCAACCGCAAATCCCGACGTCGCGGCCAGCAACGCCAGCCCGGCGACCGGAAGAAACAGCAGCGGCAGACTGTCTTGCGGGAAGATGGCCGCCGTCACGACGGCGAGAAGCGCCAGACCGATGATGCTGCGCCAACCCGGCAGCCGGAAGGAACGGCGGGACCACGCCGACGTCAGGGCCAGGAGAAGCGGCGTGAAGATCAGCAGGCCCAGAACGTCCGCCGTCCACCACAGGGCGACAGCCTGATAGGCGGCCGCGCCGCCAGTCAGTTTGAAGCCGACCGCCGCGATCAGTGCCGACGCCGTGGACCCGGCCAGGGCGGCATAGACGAGCCGGACCGAACTCGATATCCGCACCCGGCGGATCCGCCCGTGGCGGTCGGCGATCGAGGCGACGATCAGGATTTCGACCTGATTCGAGACCGCCAGAATCAATCCACGCCCTAAAGGGTCTCCGACCAGAAGGTTCGCCGCGAGGTCGCCCGCCAAGGCGCCAGCAAGAATGCCCGACCACGCTCCGCGGGGGCTGCGGAGCAGGGCCGCGACGACGATGGCGTTCACGGGCCAGATCGCGGCGACGCGTCCCTCGCCGCGCGTCAGGACGATCACGGCCAGGGCGGTGACCAGTACGGCGGCTGCGACGAAGACCGGTCTCAGCAACCGAAGGGGGATCCGCTGTCGAATCGCCATCATGCTCATGGAGGAACTCTTGAGCCGACGTCGGCCGCATTCAACCGGCCAAGCGCTCAACCGCGCGCAGCGGGCCTTCCGCAAGGTCGTGCAGACCACGTCGCCGGAAGATTTGCACTTGCAGGGGCGGGTGGCGGACAGAGAGGGATTCGAACCCTCGGTAGGCTTTCACCTACACACGCTTTCCAAGCGTGCGCGATCGACCACTCCGCCACCTGTCCGTTTCCCGCATGCGCGGCGCGCCGAAGGTCGGTTCGACGCGAGGCGAGGCAGATAGAACAGACGGCCCCCCTCGGCAAGCGCCAGCAGGGCGCCCATATAGGCGACGACCGATATTTCAGGAGCGTACCCCATGGCCTTTGGAAAAAGTCTCGACCTGCCGACCGCCGAAACCGCCCTGCCCGGTCGCGCGGCGGCCATGCCGACGGACCAGGCGCATGTCGTCAACGGCCGTCCGCTGAAGGGTCCGCATCCCGAAGGCTTCCAGACGGCCGTCTTCGGCATGGGCTGCTTCTGGGGCGTGGAGCGGGTGTTCTGGAACCTGCCGGGCGTCTGGGTGACCTCGGTCGGCTATTCCGGCGGGATCACGCCGAACCCGACCTATGAGGAGGTCTGCACCGGCCGCACCGGCCACAACGAAGTGGTGCAGGTGATCTTCGACCCCGCCGTCATCAGCTATGACGAATTGTTGAAGGTCTTCTGGGAGAACCACGATCCGACCCAGGGCATGCGCCAGGGCAATGATCGCGGAACCCAGTACCGCTCGGCCATCTACACCCTGAACGCCGAACAACAGGCCCAGGCCGAGGCGTCGCGCGCCGCCTATCAGGCGGCGTTGACCCGCGCCGGGCGCGGCGCCGTCACCACCGAGATCGTCCCCGCCGGTCCCTATTATTTCGCCGAGGGATATCATCAGGGCTATCTGGCCAAGAACCCGGCCGGCTATTGCGGCATCGGCGGCACCGGCGTGGTCTGCCCCATCGGCGTCGGCGTCGAAGCCTGAGACGCCACGCCGCGTCGACGCCCCCGGAAATCGGCTAGGCGCCGCCGGTCACCCGTTGCAATCTGCCCACCGTTTCGAACCGGACAAACCGGACGACCAGGGAGCATATCGATGCGACGGATTCTGGGTGGCTTGGCGGGCTTTGCGGCCCTGGGTCTGGCGGCTGGACCGGCGATGGCCGACGAAGGCATGTGGACCATCGACAACTTCCCCATGGCCCGGGTCAACGCCGCCTATGGCGCCTCCATAGACCCGGCCTGGCTGGACAAGGTGCGGGCCACCTCGGTGCGCATTCCCGGTTGTTCGGCCTCGGTCGTGTCGGGCCAGGGGCTGGTGATGACCAACTACCACTGCCTGGAATCCTGCGCCGGGTCGCTGTCGACCGCCCAGAACGACTATTTCGCCACCGGCTTTCTGACCGCCACGCGCGAGGAGGAGAAGCGCTGCGTCGGCATGTGGGCCGAGGTGCTGCAATCGATCGAGGACGTCAGCGGCCGCCTGGACGCCGCCTCGGGGGATCGCACCGGCGCCGAGCGGGTTCAGGCCCAGACCGCCGAGATCGCCCGCATCGAGACCGAGGGCTGCGAGGGCCAGGCCGGCATGCGGTGCCAGGTGATCGCCTTCTATGGCGGCGGTCAGTACAAGCTGTATCGCTATCGCCGCTATGACGATGTCCGACTGGTGTTCGCGCCCGAGTTCAGCATCGGTTTCTTCGGCGGCGATCCCGACAATTTCAACTTCCCGCGCTACAACCTCGATGTCGGCTTCCTGCGCCTGTACGACGGCGACCGGCCGGTCACGACGCCGGACCACCTGGCCTGGAACCCGGCGTCGCCCACGGCGGGAGAGCCGATCTTCCTGCCCGGAAATCCCGGCTCGACCCAGCGCCAACTGACCCAGTCGCAACTGACCTTCATCCGCGACGTCCAGATCCCGTTCGACCAGTCGCTGCGCAGCGAACTGCGCGGCAAATACTATCAGTTCGGCGACGCCTCGCCCGAGGCGCGGCGCATGATCGTCGACCGGCTGAACGGACTGGAGAACGTGATCAAGGTCTATGACGGCCGTTTCCGCGCCCTGGCCAATCCCGACTTCTTCGGAAGCAAGGCCGAGCAGGAGGCTGATCTGCGCGCCCGCGTGGCCGCCGACCCGGAACTGGCCCGCCAGACCGGCGACGCCTGGGGCGAGATCGACCGGGCCTATGCCGCCTATGCCGACCTCTATCCCGAATACGCCTTCCTGGTGACCCAGGCGGGGGCGGGATCGACCCTGTTCAACCAGGCGCGGACCATCGTTCGCGCCGCCATCGAGCGGCCCAAACCCGCCGCCGAACGGCTGAGCGGCTATGACGACGCCGCCCTGGCCCGCGCACGCGCCGCCCTGGCTGGTCAGACGCCGGTCGAGCCGGAGATGGAACGGTTGCTGCTGATCCACTGGCTCAGCAAGGCGCGCGAGAAACTGACCGTCGACAGCGAAACCAGCCGTCTGCTGCTGGGTCGCGATTCCCCCGAGAACAAGGCCACGACACTGGTCGAGGGAACGCGCCTGGCCGATCCGGCCGAGCGTCTGCGCCTGTTCGACGGGGGACTGGAAGCGGTTCAGGCGTCCGATGATCCGATGATCAAACTGGCCCTGGCCGTCGATCCGGCCGCCCGCGCCATCGCCCGGCGCGTCGCTCAGGAGGTGACGGGTCCGACCGGCGCCGCCCAGGCCCGCCTGGCCCAGGCCCGCTTCGCCGTCTATGGCGACAGCCAGTATCCCGACGCGACCTTTTCGCTGCGTCTGAGCTATGGCCAGATCAAGGGCTGGACCGAGCGCGGCCGCGAGATTCCGCCTTTCACCACCTTCGCGGGGCTGTATGCACGCGACACGGGCCAGGCCCCGTTCGACCTGCCCGCCAGTTGGGAACGCGCCCGCGACACGATCGACATGGACACAGTGTTCGACTTTTCGGGCACCAATGACGTCATCGGCGGCGCCTCGGGTTCACCGACCCTGAATGCGCGCGGCGAGGTGATCGGCATCGTCTTCGACGGCAACATCCATTCATTGGGCGGGGCCTTCGGCTATGACCCGGTGCTGAACCGCTCGGTCCACGTCGCGGCCTCGGGCATTCAGGAGGCCTTGTTGAAGGTCTATGGCCGCCGCGCCCTGGTCGATGAACTGAACGGCCGCTGACGGCCGTCAGCGCGCCGCCTGCTCGGCGATCCAGGCGTCCATCCGGGCGTCGAGCAGGTCCAGCGGCAAGGGTCCTTCGACCAGCAGGGCGTCGTGGAATTTGCGCACGTCGAAGTTCTGGCCCAGCGCCGCCTCGGCCCGGGCGCGGATGGCGCGCAGACGGATTTCGCCGATCTTGTAGGCCGTCGCCTGGCCCGGCCAGCCGATATAGCGTTGCAGCTCGGTCTCGATGTTGTGCGGGGCCAGGGCCGAGTTGTCGCGGAAACAGGCCCGCGCCTGCTCCGTCGTCCAGCCCAGCCAATGCAGACCGGTGTCGGCCACCAGGCGACAGGCGCGCCACATCTCATAGGACAGGCGGCCGAACCGTTCATAAGGCGTGCGGTAAAACCCCATCTCCTCGCCCAGATATTCGGCGTACAGGCCCCAGCCCTCGGTGAAGGCGGTGACATCGACCTGACGCCGGAAATAGGGCTGGTCGCCCGCCTCCTGTTGCAGGGAAATCTGCAGGTGATGGCCGGGCACGGCCTCATGCAGGGTCAGGGCGGGCAGTTCATACAGCGGCCGCTGATCCAGGCGCGAGGTGTTGACCATATAGCCGCCGGCCACCCCGTTCTGCATCGAACCGGGGTTGTAGCGTCCGGTGGTGTAGTTGGCCTCGATCTCGCGCGCGACCGGCCGCACGCCATAGGGCAGGCGCGGCAGGGTCCCGAACAGGGCCGGAAGGCCGTCGTCGGCCCGCTTGGCCATCTCCGACGCCTTCTCCAGCAGCCCTTGGCGCGTCGAGGCGTAGAATTGCGGGTCGGTGCGCAGGAAGGTCAGGAAACCCGCGAAATCCCCGGTCCAGCCCGAGGCGCGCATCTCGATCTCCATGCGCGCGCGAATGCGGGCCACCTCGTCCAGGCCGATCTGGTGGATCTGGTCCGGCGTCAGATCGGTGGTGGTGTAGCCCGCGACCTCATAGGCGTACATCTCGCGGCCGCCGGGACGATGGGCCAGGCCGGGTTCCTGGGGCGCGGCGGGCAGGTATTCGTCGGTCAGGAAGGTCAGCCAGGCCCGACGGCGCGGCGCCAGAACCTCGGCGGCCACGGCCGCCCCCCGCGCCCGCAACGCCTCACGCTCGGCGGCGGGCATGGTGGACGGCAGGGTGTCGAACGGCTTCAGCATCGGGTCGTTCGCCGCCGTCAGCTCCGCGTCGATGCGGGCGGGAACGATGGCGCTTTCGACCACCGAACGCGACTGGACCAGGCCGGTCTCCAGCCCGCGCCGGGCGTTGTCCAACGCGTCGTCATAGGTCTTGCCCAAGGCTCGCAGGCGCGACAGGTAACGCTCGGCCTCGGCCGCCGAACCCAGGCGGGTCGAACTGGCCAGATAGCCGGCGAACGTCCCCGGCCCGCCCTCGGAATCGAAGGCCAGCCGACCGCGATCCAGCGGAATGCCGGCCAGCCTGTGCCGCAGCACGCGCGACAGGAAGGCGTGGTTGATCCGGTCGGGCGCCGACAGGGTTTGCGGGTCCAGCGCCTCCAGCCGCGTCAGAAAGGCCCGCAGCGGCTCCGCCTGGGCCAGTTCGAACGCCCGGCTTCCGTCGGGCAGGCGGGCCATGGCCGCGTCGTCGCCCTCCGACCCCGCCGTCAACGGGTCGATGCGGCGCAGATAGGATTCATAGTCCGACAGGATCGAGACCAGCCGGGTGTCGGACGCCGCCGCCGTCGCGGGCGCCGCGGTCTGGGCCGCGGCAGGCGCGCCGCACGCGATCATCAGGGCGGCCAGCGCCGCGATCGTCGTTTTCATCGTTCCCTCCCGGAGGAATTCAGCCGCAGCGGCCGAAGAACCGTTCGATACGATCGGCCGAATCCGCGTGCGGCGCATAGGCGTGCCGCTCGCCGCCCTGCCACAGGGCGATCCAGCCGACCTGGCGGAACCGCTGGAACACCGGGTCCGACGTGCGGGCCACGGCGGTCAGCCAGTCGCCGTCGCTGATCTCCGAAGCCTCGGCCTTGGCGCGCAAGCGTTCGGTCTCGCCGCCGGATTCCAGATGAATTTCGGCCGGGCCGCCCGTCGGGCCGTGGGCCGCGACCTCCAGCTTCCCGTCCGCCCGTTCGCAGGCCAGGGTCAGTCGCACGTCGTCGCTTTCGTGCAGGCCGTAAACCAACTGCGTCGCCGCGCCGTCCTCGTTCAGGAACCAGTCGTAGCCCTCGACCGGCGCCGGAGCGCCGCTCGTCGTCGTGACCGGCGGCAGGGGCGACGCGGTCGAACAGGCGGCCAGCAGGGCGCCCGCGCCCAAGAGAACCAAACCGACCCGCGTGCGTCCGACGTTCAGGCCCGCCATGCCGTTCTCCGCCCTCATCCGCCGCAAAGCTCCGCGAAGCGACGCAGCTTGGCAAGATGAACCGGCTGAACCTCGACGACCCGCTCGGCGCCGCCCACGGTCACCACCATGCGGCCCGTCTGCACGAAGGCGGCGAACACCGGATGATCGGTGCGCAGGACGGCCGTCAGCTTGCCGTTTCGTCCGGCCTGGGCTTCGCTGGCCGCCGTCGCGGCGCCCGAACGCAAGGTCGCCATGCCCGGCTCGGCCGCGGCGCCATAGCTGGCGACGCGGGCGACGCCGCTGCCCGGCTCGCACTCCAGGGTCGCACGCAGACGCGCCGTGTCGGGAACGTCATTGGCCAGTACGACCGGGCCTTCGCCCTGATACAGGCTCCAGGTCCAGCCCGGCTCCGCGCCCTGCAAGGCCAGACCCGCGAGCGCGGCGAACATCACCATGATCATGTCAGAGCGCCCCCGCTTCCGTCGTCGCAGAATGGCTCAGGCGCGGCGCGGTCCGCAATAGGACAGAATAGCCCCCGCGCCTCGCAAGGCGGCGGCGGTGCGGACCACGACCCTGGACCTCAAGAACATCCATCCGACGCAATGAACGCGGGCCGCCGTCAACGGTTCACGGCGGCGCCTTGGGCGCAGCCAGCGGCCTGGCCTCGGATCGCGTTCAGAACGGACTGAAGCGTTCCACCAGATTCTGTGCCGCCGGCGCGGCCTGCACCCGGCTGATGTCGCCGCGTCCGCCATAGCTGATGCGGGCTTCGGCGATCTGGGTGTGGTTGATGGTGTTGGCGGCCGAGATGTCCTCGGGACGCACGATGCCCGCCACGGTCAGTTCGCGCACCTCGCGGTTGGTGCGCACTTCTTGCCGACCCTGGATCACCAGATTGCCGTTGGCCATGACGTCGGTGACGACGGCGGCGATGGTCAGATTGACCTTTTCGGCCCGATTGACCGAGCCGGACCCGGCGGCGTTCGACTGGCCCTCCATGCCCACCATGTTCTGGGGGCTGAAGCCGCCGGGAAAGGCGCGGCCCAGGCTGTTCTCGAGGCCGAACAGGTGCGTCACGCCGCCCGAGACGTCGTTGGACCGGGTGCGAGTGGTCGAATTCTGGGTCTGGGCGCGATCGTCGATGTTGATGTTGATCGTCAGGATGTCGCCGACGTGCCGGGCGCGCTGGTCGCCGAAGAAGGTGCGTGCGCCCGCGCGCCACAGGCTGTTGGCGCTGGCCGCCGAGGGTTCGGGCCGGGCGTTCGGCGCGGGCAGATAGGCCTGCTGCACCGGCACCAGGGCGGCCGGATAGCCGATGGGGGCCAGTTCGGGACCGCGCACCGTCTCGGCGACGGTCGAGCAGGCGGTCAGGGCCAGGGCGGCGGCGGAAACGATCAGAACCTTACGCATGGCGAACTGTCCTCAGCGGGCGGCGAACTGTTGCAGGGCGGCGTTGCGGGCGGCCTGGGCGGCGGGACCGGCCATGGCCTGGCCGGGACCGATGGCGACGGCGTCGATCATCCGGCCCGACGCCGTGTTCAGCACCACGACCGGCTCGCCGACGGCGGCGTTCCTCTGGGCGCGGCCCATGACGCTCAGGGTCACGCCGCCGACCTGATAGGCCACGGTGACCATGTCGTTGCGGGCGATGACGCGCTCGGCCGCGGCGGCGCGCATCGGTGCGGCCCTGACGGCGACCGGCGCGGCCGAGACCTCGGCCGACGGGGCGGCCCCCCCCGGCGACGCGGCGGCGCTGCGGATCACGACGCGGCGCAGACCTTGCGGATTGGCCCATTCCAGACCCGACTGACGCGCCAGGGCCTGAAGCTGACCGGCCTCCATGACCACCGAGGGGCCGGCGCGGGTCGCCACCTGCACCTCGGCGGCGGCTCCGGCCCCGTCGAACAGGTCGCCGAAGGTCACCCGACCGTCGGAATCGACCGGTTGGGCCTTGAGCGTGACCGGGCCGCTCAGCGCGGGCGTGGCGGCCAGAACGGCGGCGGCTGCGGCGGCCAGGGCGGCCAGCCAGCGGGCGCGACGGCTGAACAGCGGCGGACGCGGCGGCGGGTTCAGGGGGAACAGGATGCTCATCAGCTCTTCACCTGGGCGGCGACGGACAGCATGTCGTCGGCGGTGGAGATGACCTTGGAGTTCATCTCATAGGCCCGCTGGGCCACGATCAGGGCGCTGATCTCGGACACCGCGTCGACGTTCGAGGATTCGGTATAGCCTTGCAGGATCTGCCCGAAACCGGCCGCGCCGGGCGTGCCGACGGTGGCCGGACCCGAGGCGGCGGTTTCCATCAGCAGGTTGTCGCCGACGGCTTCCAGGCCCGCCTCGTTGAAGAAGGTCGCCAGTTCCAACTGGCCGACGATCGACGGCTCGGTCGAACCCTGGGTGATGACCTGCACCTGGCCCGACTTGGAGATCGACACATCGACCGCGTCCTGCGGAATGGTGATGGCCGGATTGACCGCATAGCCGTCGTCGGTGACCAGTTGACCCTCGCCGTTGACGGCGAAATTGCCCGCGCGGGTGAAGGCCGTCTCGCCCGAGGGCAGATTGACCTGGAAATAGCCCCGGCCGTCGATGGCCACGTCGTAGCGGTTGCCGGTCTGGCTGGGCGTGCCCTGTTCGGTGATGCGGTACACGCTGCCCGCCTTCACGCCCGCGCCGATCTGGATGCCGGTCGGCACCACCGTGCCCTGGGCGGACGACTGAGCGCCCATGCGTTCGACGTTCTGGTACAGCAGGTCCTGGAACTCGGCCCGCTGGCGCTTGAAGCCGACCGTGTTCATGTTGGCGATGTTGTTGGAGATGACCTCCACGTTCAACTGCTGGGCGGCCATGCCCGAGGCGGCGGTTCTCAAGGCGCGCATGCCGGGGTCTCCTTAGGACGTCCGGCCCAGGCGCTCGACAGCGCGCCGGGACAGATCGTTGGTGTTCTCGATCATCCGCGTGATGCGTTCATAGGCGCGGCTGATCTCGATCAGATTGGTGATTTCCAGGATCGGATTGACGTTGGAGCCTTCCAGCATCCCCTGGCGGACGCGGGCGTCGGTCGCGTCCATGGCCGCGGCGTTGGAGGCGTTGCGGTACAGGCCGTCTCCGCCCTTCGACAGGGCGGCCAGGGCGTCGAAGCGAACCAGTTTCAACTGGCCGACCGGCTGGCCGTTCTGGCTGATGGTTCCGTCGGCGGCCACGGCGGGCTGGCCCTGGGCGGGGTCCAGAACGATCTCGCCGCCCTGGCCCTGGACGCGATGACCGGCCTCGGTGACCAGGCGGCCCTCGGGGTCCAGGACGAAGGCGCCGTCGCGGGTATAGGCCGGTCCCTGGTCGGTCTCGATCTCGAAGAAGACCCCCTCGCCCTCGATGCCGAAGTCCAGCGGGCGGCCGGTCTGGTTCAGGGGACCCTGGCCATAGTCGCGGCCCACGCCGTTATCCAGCACGAAGCTGACGCCCGGACGCACCGCGTCGTTGCGGGCGCGTTCGCCCACTTCGGTCCCCAGCAGCAACTGCTCGACCTTGAAGCCGGTGGTGTCCGCATTGGCGATGTTGTTGGCCACGATGTCGAGTTCGCGGCGCAGCGTCATCTGGCGGGACAGTCCGATGTAGGCGGCGTTTTCCACGGGGCGGGCGACTCCTTCGCCTCGTCCCTCGCAACCCCCGTGCCAACAGGGTTAACGTAGGCTCCGCCTGGATTTCCGCCGAATTCAGGGTCCCGGCGCCCGGCAGGATTTGCCGTTCCTAAACGTCCCGTTAACCAAAACCGCCCCATCTGGAGTCTGGGTTTCCTCGGGGCGTGGCGCGCGTATGCTGAAGCTGGGCAAGAAGAAGGACAAAGGCGCCGCCGCGGACGCCCAGGTCCCCGCCGTCGTCGAGGGCGAGGCCGGCGCCGAGGGCGACGCGCCCAAGAAGAAGAAACTCCCGCTGCTGTTCATCATCGCCCCGATCGCCCTGCTGGTGTTGGGCGGCGGCGGCGGCGCGGCCTTCTTCCTGATGCAGCCGAAGGCGGATGCGGCCGCAGGCGCCGACGCTCACGGCGCCGAGAAGAAGGGCGGCGGTCACGGCAAGAAGGACGAAAAGAAGGGCGGCGGCGGCCACGGCGGCGGCGCCGAGGGCGAGGCCGACCCGTCGCTGGGCAAGATCAGCGAAGGCCCCGACGGCGTCACCTTCTACACCCTGCCCGACATGACGGCGAATGTGCAGGCCGCCGACGGCCGCCCGACCTTCGTCAAGCTGAAGCTGACCCTCGAAATGCAGGACGCGGCGGTCGCCGAACACCTCCAGACCGAGGCCCCCCGGATGCGGGATATGTTCCAGGGATTCCTGCGCGAACTGCGCCCCGAAGAGATGCAAGGCTCGGCCGCCACCTTCCAGTTGAAGGCCGAGTTGCTGCGCCGGGTCAATCTGATCGCCGCGCCGGGCAAGGTCGACGCCGTTCTGATCGAAGAAATGCTGGTGCAATAGGCCGATGACCGACGCGGCCCTGGACGACGAGCCTGACGCCGGTTTCGGCGAGGAAGAGGCGCGCGCCTCGGGCCTGTCCGAGCGCGTCCTGAATCAGGATGAGATCGACAGCCTTCTCGGCTTCGACCTGGGCGACGGCGACGACAGCGAACGCACCGGCATCCGGGCCATCATCAACTCGGCCCTGGTCAGCTACGAACGCCTGCCGATGCTGGAGATCGTCTTCGACCGCCTGGTGCGGCTGATGACGACCTCCTTGCGCAACTTCACCTCCGACAACGTCGAGGTGAGCCTGGACAACATCAGCTCCATACGCTTCGGCGACTATCTGAACTCCATCCCCCTGCCCGCCATCCTGGCCGTGTTCCGCGCCGAGGAGCTGGACAACTACGGCCTGCTGACGGTCGATTCCAACCTGATCTACTCCATCGTCGACGTGCTGCTGGGCGGTCGCCGGGGCACGGCGGCGTTGCGCATCGAGGGCCGCCCCTACACCACGATCGAGCGCGTGCTGGTCCAGCGGATGGTCGAGGTGGTGCTGCAAGACGCCTCGGCGGCGTTCGAGCCGCTGACCCCGGTCAACTTCAACCTGGACCGGCTGGAGACCAACCCCCGTTTCGCCGCCATCGCACGGCCGGCCAACGCCGCCATCCTGGTCAAGCTGCGCATCGACATGGAAGACCGGGGCGGGCGTATCGAGCTGTTGCTGCCCTACGCCACGCTGGAACCCATCCGCAAGATGCTGTTGCAGCAGTTCATGGGCGAGAAATTCGGCCGCGACAACATCTGGGAAGGCCACCTGGCCACCGAACTCTGGACCACGGACACCGAGATCCGCGCCGTCCTGGACGAGCAGCAGGTGCCTCTGTCCAAGGTGCTGGACTTGAAGGTCGGCGACACCCTGATGCTGAACGCCACGCCGGATTCCGACATTTCGGTGAAGGCCGGCTCCATTCCGCTGACCACCGGCAAGATGGGCCGCAAGGGCCAGCACATCGCCGTGCGCGTCGAGGGACCGATCAGCCCCGAGGCGGCCGGCTCCATCACCAAGGGGAGGAACGGATGATCGGCGTGATCATGGACGCCCTGCTGATGCTGCTTCTGGCCTGCGCCCTGGCCTATGGGGTGCGGTTGGACAAGAAGCTGAAATCCCTGCGCGACGGCCAGTTGGCGTTCGCCGGAGCGGTCAACGAGCTGAACATGGCGGCCTCGCGCGCCGAAGCGGCCCTGGCCTCGTTGCGCGCCTCGGGTCAGGAGACGGACCTGCTGCACGACCGCATCGTCAAGGCGCGCGCCGTCAAGGCCGAGCTGGAGGCCCTGATCGCCCGAACCGGTCGCGACATCGACGCTCCGCCCCCCGCCAAGCCGAGCGCGGCGATCGAACCGGTCCGACCGCAGCCTCAGGCCCAGCCGGTCTCCGGCGGCCTGCTCTCGCCCGAGCAGGTCGAGCGGTTCACCCCGGTGCTCCAGGCCCTGGCCGCTAACCAATCCGCGAAGCAAAGCCTCAACCGCGCCCGGCGCAGTCTGGATGACGACCTGTTCGCCGCCTGACCCACGCCAGCCCCCCGATGTCTGAGATCGAATAACCCATGGCCCGCATCCCCCGCATCCTGCCGCTCGTCGCCATCGCCATCGGAGGCGTGGTGATGGTGCGCGCCGTCGGGATCGCCCCCGGCCTGTTCGAGGGCGCCCGCGCCTGGGCCGAAGAGGCCGCGCCCGCCGCCGCCGAAGGCGCCGGGGCCGCGCCCAAGCCCGCCCCCGCCGTCTGCGCCCTGACGCCGGAGCAACTGGCCCAGCAGGCGGGCCTGTCCCCGGCTGAGCTGCGAGTCATTCAATCGTTGAAGGATCGGCGCGCCGAACTGGACATCCGCGACAACGACTTCGCCACCATGCTGCCCCTGATGGCCGCCGCCGAGCAGAAGCTGGACGCCAAGACCCAGGCCCTGAATGCGGTGAAGGCCGAACTTCAGACCCTGCTGGGCCAGGTCGGCGAACAGGAGAAGGCCGAGATCGACCGCCTGGTCGCCGTCTATTCCGCCATGCGCCCGCGTGAGGCCGCCCGCATCTTCGCCACCCTGGACGACAAGGTGCGCCTGCCCGTCGCCGCCGCCATGCGTCCGCGCTCCCTTTCCGCCGTCATGGCCCAGATGGAGCCGGCCGCCGCCCGCGAGCTGACCGAGAAACTGGCCCGTCGCTTCGAAAGCCAGCAACAGGCGGCCCAGGCCGCCGTCGCCGCCGCCTCGAACGCCGCCGCGCCCGCGCCGACGCAAGCCGCCGCCGCTTCGGCCGCCCCCACGGCCACGGCCGCCGCCAACACCGCCCCTGATACCGCCGCCACGCCTCGCCCCGCCAACCGCACCCCCGCGCGCCGCCCGGCCGCGCGTCCGGCCGCCCGCCCCGCCCAACAGACCGCCGCCGCGCCCGCGCCGGCGGGACCTCGACCCTATCAGGCCGGAAGCGGGGCCGCCGCCGCCCCGCCCCCGAGCGCCCCGCCGCGTCAGACAGTTCAGTAAGCCCGGTTGGCGCCGCGACAGCGGGCCGCTATCAACCGCGCCTCACCTGATCCGAGCCTGACCATGTCCGACGCCCTGCCCGACCGCCTCTCCGTCGATCCCGCCAGCCCCTTCTATGACGGGGACCTGCTCGCGCGCGGCGTGGGCGTGCGCTTCAAGGGCGAAGACAAGACCAATGTCGAGGAATATTGCGTCTCCGAAGGCTGGGTGCGGCTGGCCCTGGGCAACCGCGTCGATCGCAAGGGCAAGGCCCTGACCGTCAAGCTGCAAGGCCCGGTCGAACCCTATTTGCAGAACGAATAGGACCTTACCTTCGCCCACCGAGGTCGATAGGGTCCCGGCGCACACTGCTGGAGGATCCATGACTCGTTTCCGCACCCTGTCCGCCGCCGTCGCCGCCTCGGCCCTGCTCGGCGTCGCCGCCTTCCCGGCCCAGGCTCAGGACGCCGCCGTCGTGCGCGCCGCCGAACAGGTGCGGGATCAGGCCCTGGCCCAGAACGTGGCCCTGGACTACGTCACCCAGATCACCACCCGCTTCGGCCCGCGTCCCGCGGGGTCCGAAGCCGAGACGGCCGCCGCCCGCTGGGCCGCCGACTATCTGCGCGGACTGGGCTTCCGCAATGTGCGGATCGAGGAATTCCCGCTGGTCGGCTGGGACCGCGGCGAAGAAGGCGCGGCCATCCTCGGCCCGCGCCCGCAACGGCTGGTCGCCGCCGCCCTGGGCCATTCGCCCGCCACCCCCGAAGGCGGGATCGAGGCCGAGGTCGTGCGCTTCGACAGCCTGGACGCGCTGAACGCCGCCCCCGCCGGGTCGCTGACGGGCAAGATCGCCTATGTCGACGGCGGCCAGATGGTGCGGATGCAGGACGGCTCGGGCTATGGTCCGCTGTCGCGCATTCGCGGCGCCGGGCCTTCCGCCGCCGCCGCCAAGGGCGCGGTCGCCTTCATCATGCGTTCGGCGGGCACGGACGAACACCGTATGCCGCATACCGGCACCACCCGTTACGTCGACGGCCAGGTGCCCATTCCCGGCTTCGCCCTCAGCGCGCCCGACGCCGACCAGGTGTCGCGTCTGGTCGAAATGGGCGAGACGGTGCGTCTGCGGCTTCATTCGACCGCCCGGACCTATCAGACCCTGTCCCACAACGTCGTCGCCGACCTGCCGGGACGCACCCGGCCGGAAGAGATCATCGTCCTCGGCTCGCACATGGACAGTTGGGACCTGGGAACGGGCGCCATCGACGACGCCGCGGGCGGCGCCATCACCATCGCCGCGGCCAAGGCCATTCTGGACAGCGGCCGACGCCCGGCGCGCACCATCCGCGTGGTCCTGTACGGCTCCGAAGAGGTGGCTCAGCCGACCAACACCGGCAACGGCGGCGGCGCCTATCTGCGCAATGTCCAACAGACGGGCGGGGTCGACCGGCACGTCATCGCCGGCGAGAGCGATTTCGGCGCCGACCGCATCTACGCCCTGGGCCTGCCGCCGGGTTCGGCCGAGACCGATTTCGGTCGGACGGCGGCCCGCGTCCTGGGTCCGCTGGGCATCCTGTCGGCCGAGGCGGAACTCAGCGGCGGCGCCGACATCGGGCCGCTGGCGCGCGCGGGGGTGCCGGTCTTCGGTCTGCGCCAGGACGGCACGCGCTATTTCGACCTGCACCACACCGCCGACGACACCCTGGACAAGATCGACCCCGAGCAGATGACCCAGAACGTCGCCGCCTGGGCCGCCCTGGTCATGCTGATCGCCGATTCCGACGTGGACTTCCGCGCGACGCGCCCGGCGGCTACTCAGGGCCGCTGACGCGGCGAGCGTGGCGAAACTGGTAGACGCAACGGACTTAAAATCCGTCGACTTCGGTCATGCGGGTTCGACCCCCGCCGCTCGCACCATCTGGCTGCCGACCCAAAGGCGGTAGGCCGACGTCTGCGGTCGCCGCTTGGCGTGGGAAGCGGACCTTGCTGATAAGGCTCAACGCCGTAAGCTTCGGCCATGACTGGCGCCTTCGCAGATGATGGTGATCAGGACCTGAAGCTGGGGGGGCTATCAATCTGGGCCGTAAGCCGAGAACGGCCTGACGATAGTGACTACTGGGACGGCAATTGGCTCAACATTCGTGCGAGGGTCGATGCCCCCGGTTCCTCCGTAGAATTGAGTGGGCCTTGGCTACGCACCGACGAAATTGCTTCTTTCCTCTCCGAAATCGAGGCCATCTCGAAGGACCTGAAAGGGAAAGCGGCACTCACGCCCATCGAACCCGCTATCAAGGCCACCCTCGAAATGAATTCCTTGGGGCAGATCGCGGTATATGTCGAAGCCACCCCAGACCACTTGGAGCAGCGGCACACCTTCCACTTTGGATTTGACCAGTCCTACCTTCCCGAGGTTATTCGTGGCTGCCGGAAAATCCTTTTGAGATTTCCTGTTAGAGGCTCGAGGCAGTAGGCGCGGCAGACGTCCGCAACGGGTCGAAGACGACCGTGGCCATTGGCCGGTTAGTCGACGCTAGGCTCGTCTCGGTCGTCGTAAAAGATGCTGCCTCGGTTTGGGGCGGCAAACAGTTGATGGACGCCAATCGTCCAACAGTCCTCAATCACCATATCGGGGGGACCGCCACCCCAGATCTTGGCGGACACCCCCGATGTGAACTCGCGGCTGAGGCGGCGCAGAACTTTAGCTTCCGCTTGTTCCCTATCGCGTCCAGATGCGTGTCGCGTAGTGAAGAAGCCACGACGGCCCTCTGGCACAGCTACATCAGTACCATGCACGATGAAACGGTAGATCGGCATGTGACCTCTGCTGCTCCCCTGCCAACAGTAGCGTCAGCCTAAATGTCCGCAATGGGTCGGCGTCGGACTGGCACCGGAGGGTGGTTAGCGGACATGGGCTTCGCTAACCTAGCGGCAGTATAGGGGCGCCGGTTTCCATGAGAGTTCTGGCGTTTGGCGGCCTACTGGCGACTATCGTTCTAACGATCTTGGTCGGGTTCGGCGCATTGTTATACCAACCGCCGCCGGTCTGGGGCCTCGTGATCGTGCTCTCGATCGCTTTTTATGTGGTGGCAATAAGTCGGTCCCGGCCACTGTTGTCGCCCCTGCCAGTGGCGTTGGCGGGCGGTACTGGCTTGGCGTTATCAGCGAACCTGTGGCTGGCCGCAGTTCGACCGGATTTCATCGGTGCTTCAACGTCTTGGGCCGCCTTGGGCTGGGCAGTCGTAATTCTGACCGGGACATGCGGGCTACTCCTACTGGGGGGAGCATTGCTGAGGGCGACGTTGGGTCGTCCAAGACAAGCAGACGCCCCGCAGTCTGGGAGCAACCCAAAGGTCAGTTAAGGGTCGAGTGCCGCTATTGGCAGTGGGCCGGAGACGCGCCATTGTTTCGTATGCAAACTCCTCGCTGGCTCAGAAACCCAGACCGCTGGCCGACCATGGCCAAGGTCGTAGTGGGCTTCGTGGGAACGATCCTGATCCACGGGATTGTTCGTATGGTTCAGTGGCTCATCCCCTAGCTGCGTAAGTCCGCAATGGGTCGGCATCAGCCCGACCTCTGAGAGCGCGAAGCAGACGCCTGCGTGCTACCGTATGCGTATGACATCGCGGCCTGAAATTAGCATCGGACCTCTACGTAAGATCGGGTTCGATCTTTGGGACCCCATCGGCGGCGGCGTGCCCGAGGATGAGTACGACACATACTTTTGAAATCGGCTGCCACCCTTTGGAGCGGCGGTAGTTTGGACCAGGTCGCAACGTATCTCGTGATGATCGAGGCCGAGTGGATGGGCTTGGGCCACGCTCCGGGCATCGAAGAGAGAGCACTTCAGGTCGCAACCGCGATCAGCAGATACGTTGAATCGGTACTGCCCTAATGTCCGCAAGGGGGCGATGCCGTTGAAAAAATCGGCTGGCTGACGGGACAACACGGCTGCGTGGTCGGGCTGTGACGGTGTTCGTGACGCTTCAGGCCTTTAGGCGGGCGCTGGGGCGATCTGTAGTGGGATCAGGCGGGCC
>Ga0209571_1000092_pt1 | contig 213516 bp, 203 predicted proteins | sample EBPBio102011_DNA_FD_185866 | JGI IMG/M metagenome (GOLD analysis project Ga0209571, IMG submission 185866) | Wastewater treatment Type I Accumulibacter community from EBPR Bioreactor in Madison, WI, USA - Reactor 1_1/10/2011_ DNA (SPAdes)... | ecosystem: Engineered > Bioreactor > EBPR >...
CCGGTTGGCGATCGTCGCCCCGTTCACCGTCGTCCCCGCCAACTGGCCGTCGGCGTCATACAGATAGTCCGCCCCCAGCGTCCCCGTCATCGTCTTCAACCGGCCCAGCGCGTCCCAGGCGATCGTCCGCGACCTGCCGTTCAGCATCCTCACTAATGGTGTGAGCCAATCAAACTAGAATGTATCGAAGAAAGAATGCTTACGGAAATCTAGTCCACAACGACTACATATTTTAGGGTTAGGGGCGTGCGCCAACCAACTCTTAATTTCTTGCCCCCCTTTTCTACTCACCCTGCTAGAAGTCGACAACCCACAACGCGGACACTTTAGTATAGATAGCCCCATAATATAGTAACTTACAAATACAATAACCGGTAATATTGGATATATAGTATATGTAATAGGAGACGACAGAATCACTACAAGTAATGAGATATTAAATATTGTGCATATTACATATATCATAGATCGCAATCCAATCTTTCACCAAACACATCATCTATAGATCCTCCGGCCATACTCCCACCTCGCTCAAGTCCGACAGCAGCTATGAACTGGCCATCCGAGGACTGCCCAAGCTGGACTGAGCCAAATCCGATATCAATGCTAACGACGGTCGAGTTCCCTATGGGTGATACGTTAGACCAATATACTCCTGAACCCATATCAAAATTTATCCCGCTAGAACCGGCTAGCGTTGCATAGATAAATGAATCTATAATCTGGCCGCCTCTTAATTCAACTGCAAATCCATACGCAAGATTTGCGCCATATCCTACCACCAATCCAAGTTGGGCTTGGCTTAAAATAAATCCATTCTGACCGCCTCCGTTTCGAGCCAACCTTTCAACTTCCTCGCGCAACGTCTTTCCTCGAGGCGAATTGATAGCTGCGCATACCCTTTCTGCAATCGGACCTTGAGGGTGTTCACCCCCTCCGCCGCCTCCGTGCGCGCCCAGGTTCCAGCTCAAATCACGCAGCAGCCAATCGAGTCCGAACGGATTGCAAACCGTATTCCACCCGTCACAGCGCGGTCCCGTGACGACCACTGGGGGAAGGGGCGTCGCAGGTTCTTGCACAAAACCCGTCGGGTCCGTCCTGTTCACCGGATCGCCTGACACATAGGCGTACAGATTGGCTCCGCCCGCATAGCCGATCGGGTCGGTCTGCAGGAACCGGCCCAGGTCCGGGCGGTACTGGCGGCCCTTGTAGTGGTACATCCCCCAGTCCGGCAGCCACATCTGCCCCGTGTACATCAACCGCCCGCCGTTGCTGTTCCCCGGACGGCCGTATTCGTCATAGGTGTTCAGCGCCACCATGCCGCCCGAACCGTCGGTGATCGACACCACCCCACCAACAGACACAGCGAAATTAGCTATCAAAAGATATCAGAATCCATAACTACGACAGAATTACTTATTCTCATATATGCTCTTTGCAATTTTCTCAATTGAGAGAAAATCAATAATATACACAATTACAATTGTGAACAATAATGATAAGAAAAACCCGGGTACTATTCCTAAATAATAGAATATCAGTAATGCCGCATAACCAATCATTGTTATAATGATTCTTGAAAATGACAGCTTTGAAAAACGAAATAATATTTTTCTTGATTCTATTTTATATCTTAGGGCAGTTTTTAAAGATGTGCGCTCCGGTACCAGGAAAAAAGTTCCGGCGAGCAATATTGTGGCGGAAATTAGGGTGAAAAAACTCATTTTTGCATGCACCTCACTGAACCGAACAGGGGCCAGAACTATTAAAATTAGCACCTGCCGGTAGAACCGAATTGAGTATGTCCGCGACTATATCGCGCCCCGGACGACCGAGGGCGGCGGCAGCCCTCCCGTATCCCCATGAGATAGCAGATCCCGCTAGAGCGTCCGTGACGCCCTGATAGGCGGCAGAATAGTCACCGTATCGAAACGCAAGCCACAATCCAATACCTGCGCTCGACCCAACGCCAGCCGCCTGCAAACCTTGCATCGCCAACATATAACCACGCACTTGAGGAGCATATTGCGCTGGGGTCCGAGACATAGCTATATTTACAGCTCCAGCCAAGTTACCTGTGAACGACGCAATGGTTTGAGCTAGCTTCAGGTCAGCATAGCCAGAACAATAAGTCCCTGGCGGCGAGTCAGCCGGATCCCCATTTCCCCCAGAGCCTGATCCGCCGCCTCCGTGCGCGCCCAGGTTCCAGCTCAAATCACGCAGCAGCCAATCGAGTCCGAACGGATTGCAAACCGTATTCCACCCGTCACAGCGCGGTCCCGTGACGACCACTGGGGGAAGGGGCGTCGCAGGTTCTTGCACAAAACCCGTCGGGTCCGTCCTGTTCACCGGATCGCCTGACACATAGGCGTACAGATTGGCTCCGCCCGCATAGCCGATCGGGTCGGTCTGCAGGAACCGGCCCAGGTCCGGGCGGTACTGGCGGCCCTTGTAGTGGTACATCCCCCAGTCCGGCAGCCACATCTGCCCCGTGTACATCAACCGCCCGCCGTTGCTGTTCCCCGGACGGCCGTATTCGTCATAGGTGTTCAGCGCCACCATGCCGCCCGAACCGTCGGTGATCGACACCACCGATCCCAGCCGGTCCTGCGCCGACCAGTACGGCAGGCTCAGGTCCGATCCCTGCCAGGCCAGCGCGATCTCGTCCGGCCACGGTCCCGGAACCAGCCGGTTGGCGATCGTCGCCCCGTTCACCGTCGTCCCCGCCAACTGGCCGTCGGCGTCATACAGATAGTCCGCCCCCAGCGTCCCCGTCATCGTCTTCAACCGGCCCAGCGCGTCCCAGGCGATCGTCTGGCTGTTGTTCAGCGTCACCGGGCGGCTGTAGCGGTCATAGGCGTAGCTATGGCCCCCCGCCCCGTCCGAGGTCAGGTCCCCCTCGGCGTTGTACGTCAGCGTCGCGCCCCCCGCCGCCGTCGCCTGGTTCAGCGCGTTGCTCACATAGCTGGTCGTCCCCGCCGTCCGCGCCGTGAAGCTGTACAGGCTGTTCGACTGGCCCTGCGACACCACCTGACCCGCCGGGTTGTAGCCATAGGTCCAGGTCACGTCATACGTCGACGTCGGATGCTCGATCGACAACCCCGTCAGGCGCGAGACGTCGTCGTAGCTGTAGCTGCTGCTGACCCCGTTCGGGCGCTGCACCAGCGTGCGGCGGCCCAGGTTGTCATAGGCGTATTGCGACACCGCCGAGCCGCCGCCGGGCGGATAGATGCCCGTGACGTTGTTCGACCGGTCATAGACATATTCCACCTTGACCGAGTCCGGCCAGATCAGCCCCGTGCGACGCCCCGCCAGATCGTATTCGAACGTCATGGCGCCCAAGACCCCGTCCTGGCTGGTCATCCGGCCCAGGATGTCCCAGGTCATGGTGATCGCGCCGGACGTATAGGTGTTGACCGACAGCACGCGGTTCAGATTGTCATAGGTATAGGCCTGAACCGGCGTCGGCGACGGCTGATACACCATCTTCAGCCGGTTCAGATTGTCATACTGGTTGGTGAACACCCGCCCCGAACGATCCGTATAATGGGTGACGTTCGACGCCGCGTCATAGCCGTACTGTTCCGACAACGCCCCGCCCGGATAGATCAGCGACGCTGTGCGGTCATAGCGGTCATAGGTCAGGGTCGAGACATTGCCATTGCCGTCGGTCAGGGTCTCGACCTGGCCGTTGTCGGTATAGGTCAGGCTCTCGGTCGCCGCCGCGCCCGTGCCCAGGCCGGTCGTGGTCGAGATGACCCGTCCCGCGGCATCATAGGCCGCCTGGACGATTCGATCGGGACCATAGCCGCCCTGGGTCGCCAGGGTGCAGGCCGAACCCGGCGGGCTGGCGAAGGTGGCCGGATTCATCCGCACCGCCGTGCATGACGGCCGCCCCGCGGCGTCATAGGACGTCTGCGTCAGGGCGCGCGTCGTCCCGCCCGCCGACTGGGTCTCAGCCTGGATCGGCCGGCCCAGAGCGTCATAGGTCATCTCCTGCCGCTGCAAGGTGTTGAACGTCGCCCAGCCGGTGTTTCCATATCCCGTCGTCGTACCGACCTCGGTCAGTTCGACCTGGCCGCGGGGGTTCAGGGTGTAACGAGCCGCGCGATTCAGACGGCCGCCGCTGTCGTCCGGGTCGGGACCGATCATGCCGACCAGCTCCCGCCCGGCGTTATAGCGATATTCGGTCGTATGGCCCGTCCCCATCGGCCCGGTGACCGAAGCCAGGTCGCCATTGTCCGTCCAGGTCATGGTCGTGGTCGCCACCAACGGTCCCCAGCCCGCGCCGATGCTCGACGAGACCGGCAGCAGGTTGCTGGGCGTCGATGCGCTGGGATAGGCCAGGGTCGTCTTCAACTCATTGGTCGAATAGGCGCAGGAACTGCCCGTCGCACAGGCCGAGGACGACACCGGCATCACGATGGCCGATCCGTTGGCGAAGGTCGTCGCGGTGTCGTGATACCGCGCCGTCTGGCTGGAATAGGCGTAACGGGTCTGCGGTCGCGCCGCGCCTGCGGACGGCGCGGGCAGCGTGACGCTCAACAGACCGCCGTGGGTGGCGTCCCAGGCGTAGTCGGTGACATTGCCGTTGGCGTCGGTCGTCGTCAGCGGCCTGTGGCACAGCACCCGCAGCGTGGAACAACTGGTTGGATAGGTCGACGACACCTCGATGTCAGGCAGGCTGGGCGTGCCCGGCTTGGCCTTGTACGCCGTCTTGATGACATTGCCGAAGCCGTCGTAGGTCAGCACGACCGCATTCCCTTCCGGCGCGGTCGTCCGCTCCAGCCGATTCTGGCTGTCATACTGAAAGGTCCAGACGTCGCCTGCCACGTTCACCGAAGTGGCCCGGCCGATGGTCAGGTTCGAAACCGCCGTGATCACCTGGCCCAGCGGCCCCGTGGCCGTGGTTGTGCGGGCCGCGCCCACGTCGGCATAAGCGTAACTCCATGCGCCGCTGGCGTCAGTGACTCCGCTGGTCTTCCGTGACCCGTCATAGGTGATGGCGACATCGGCGCCGGTCGATCCGGGATATTGAATCCCCGCCAGGCCGCCCGCGCCATACGTATAGGTCGTGGTCCGGCTCGACTGGTCGGTCGCCGTGGTCGGCAGATTGCCGTTGTAGGTGATGCTGGGCCAGGTCCGGCTGAAGCTGCAGTCGTCGGCGCCTGGCGCGCAATAGTCCACCGCCATGTTGAAGCCGGTCGCCGTAGCCAGCTCCAGCCAGTCATAGCCAGTCAGCGGGTCGTCTGAGACATAGTCGTAGTGGATCTGATAGCCGCGATTGTTGCCGACGGACTGGAGCCGGGCCGCCGTACGTGTCAGTTCGCATTCGCCCTGGTCGTCGAACCGCGCACAGACATTGGCCCCTTGATAGGTGTATATCAGGGTCTCGCCATTGGCCTGGGCATAGCTGGTGATCACCGCCGCATTGGCCTGATACGGGCTGTAGGCGCCGATCCAGTTGCTCGAAAAGGTCGCTGTGATCCCCGACGGCGTCGTGAAAGTGTAGGTCGAACCCGATTGCGTCAGGGTGAAGCCCTGATTCGACTGGGCGGCATAGGTCGAACCGGTCTTGATGAAGACCTCGGACTCGCCGCCCACGCTGACGGTATAGGCCGAACCCGTGGCGTTGATCGTGCCCATCAGGCTATAGCGCCAACCGCCGCCCGACGGCGAACCGAGGAACAGCCGCCCATGGGAGATGCCGCCGTTGCCGGGCTGGCCAATCACCACCTCTGTCGTGGCATAGTTGAAGGCGCCGCTCACCAGGTCCACGCCCCGCGGATCTTGGGTGTAGTGTTCGGGCGGCGTCGGCTGTTGCGGAACCTGGGCCAGAGCCGGGGACGCCAGCACCATGGCGCCGATGGATGAAGCGCTCAGAAGCAGCGCGCGCAATTGCATCGTTTTCATGGGGCGATCCTCAGTGGCAGCAAGTGTTGGTGGCCCAGCGCGCGACGCCGCCCTGGTAGATCACGACGTTTCCGTCGTCCTGAACCCGCAGGAAGGCGCCGGCGTACCCCGCCGTGCCGCTGGCCCACAGGGCGGTCACGGTGGGCGAATACAGGACCAGGTTCCCATCGCCCTGCATCCCCAGCACCATGCCCTCGCCGTTCGCCGTGGCGCTGGACCACAGAACGGCCGCGCCGAAATACAGCACGACGTTTCCGTCGGACTGGAACCTCAGTTCGAAGCGACCGTCATTGGAGAAGATCGACTGCTGCGGGATCAGGGTCTCGTTTGCCCGCAACTCGTTGGCGGCGGCGCGCACCGGAACCGTCACCGTGCCGCGCTGATCCCGATTGTCCGCATCGTCGAAGGCGTAGCGGACATAGAGGCTGGCGCCCGATGAACGCGCGATCGTCATCGCCGTCATGCGTCCGTCGGCGTCATATCGGTAGGTGGTCTTCTCATCCGCCGCTGCTGCGCTTGAGGCGACCAGCCCCAGCGCGGCGGCGATGGCGATGCGCGCGAAGCCCATGATCCGCCCCCCGCCTATTCGGAGAGGCTCCGGCCGCGATGTTCGCTCGCCGAGTTTGCAATTCTCCGCATCTTCCATTTTCGCAAGATTGAGGCTGTGGACGGAATGCGGTCGCATGACGAGGCTGCTCCTGGGGATCACGTTGGCCTGACGGTAAGGCCCGCCCGATCCTTGGCGCGCCAAATCCCCCAAGGCGGCGACATAGCCCTTTTCTTTCCGGCACTTGACCGCCGCGACCTGTCATGGCCGGACGGCCCGGCCTCACCCAGATCGCCTCTCAGACCGCCCCCCGGAAAAGAACATATTGGCAACCGGAACAAACCGTGCACATAGTGCGGCTCACAGGGAGCGGGTCCATCGGCGGGTCTCTCCCGAAACCAGATGGGAATCATGGCAAGGGAGACGAAGGCGATGTCACAGGCGGCTTTGAAACTGGTGGGCAAGGAAGACGGCGACAAGCAACGCGCGCTCGAGGCGGCGATCGCCCAGATCGATCGCGCCTTCGGCAAAGGCTCGGTGATGAAACTGGGCAAGGCCGGCGTGGTGGCCGAGATCGAAAGCGTCTCGACCGGCTCGCTGGGCCTGGACATGGCCCTGGGCATCGGCGGTCTGCCGGTGGGTCGCGTGATCGAGGTATTCGGCCCCGAATCCTCGGGCAAGACCACCCTGGCCCTACACACCGTGGCCGAGGTGCAGAAGAAGGGCGGCGTGGCCGCCTTCGTCGACGCCGAACACGCGCTCGACCCGATCTATGCGGGCAAGCTGGGCGTCAACCTGGACGACCTTCTGGTCAGCCAGCCCGACCATGGCGAGCAGGCGCTGGAGATCGTCGACACCCTGGTGCGCTCCGGCGCGGTGGACATCGTGGTGGTCGACTCGGTCGCCGCCCTGACGCCGCGCGCCGAGATCGAGGGCGAGATGGGCGACAGCCTGCCCGGCCTTCAGGCCCGTCTGATGAGCCAGGCTCTGCGCAAGCTGACGGCCTCGATCAACAAGTCGAAATGCATCGTCCTGTTCATCAACCAGATCCGTCACAAGATCGGGGTGATGTACGGCAGCCCCGAAACGACCACGGGCGGAAACGCGCTGAAATTCTACGCCTCGGTGCGTCTGGACATCCGCCGCACCGGCGCGATCAAGGACCGCGACGAGGTCACGGGCAACACCACCCGCGTCAAGGTGGTCAAGAACAAGGTCGCCCCGCCGTTCCGTGAAGTCATCTTCGACATCATGTACGGCGAAGGCATCTCCAAACTGGGCGAGATCATTGATCTGGGCGTCAAGGCCGGGATCATCGAGAAGTCGGGAAGCTGGTTCTCCTATGACAGTCAGCGCATCGGTCAGGGGCGCGAGAACGTACGCGCCTTCCTCAAGGCCAATCCCGACATCGCCGACGGCATCGAAAAGGCCGTGCGCGCCTCGACCAACAAGATCGCCGACGACATGCTGGGCGCGCCCGAACCTGACGAGGGCCAGGATCTAGAGGGCTGATCCGAACCGGATAGACTCGATAGACTCCACAGACGGTTTTTTTTCGCCGTCGACTGTCCTTCGGTCCCCAACCTCCGCCCGGCCGGTCCTGCGACCCGCCATCCGACCCCGCGGGATCGGTCTGGGCCGAGCGGCCGCCCGGTCTTCGGATCGGGCGGCTTTTTTCTGACCGTCGCCGATCACGACCGGGTGATGCGCGGGGCGCGAAAACCCTATATGGAGGCGCCTCCCTCCGAACGCCCTCCAGCTCTCGACCGATCGCGCACCGCCATGGCCAGCCTGAACCAGATCCGCTCCACCTTCCTGGACTTCTTCGCCGCCGACGGCCACGAGAAGGTCCATTCGGCCCCGCTGGTGCCGCAGAACGATCCGACCCTGCTGTTCGTCAACGCCGGCATGGTTCCGTTCAAGGACTATTTCACCGGCGCCGCCACCCCGCCCTATCGCCGCGCCGTCAGCAGCCAGAAATGTGTCCGCGCCGGCGGCAAGCACAACGATCTGGACAATGTCGGCTATACCGCCCGGCACCTGACCTTCTTCGAGATGCTGGGGAATTTCTCCTTCGGCGACTACTTCAAGGAACACGCCATCGAGCAGGCGTGGAAACTGGTTACCCAGGACTTCGCCCTGGATCCCAAGCGCCTTCTGGTCACCGTCTATATCGACGACGATGAAGCCGCCGCCATCTGGAAGAAGGTCACCGGCTTTTCCGACGACAAGGTGATCCGCATCGCCGGTTCGGACAATTTCTGGGCTATGGGCGACTCGGGTCCTTGCGGGCCGTGCACCGAGATCTTCTGGGACTATGGCGATCACGTCCCCGGCGGCCCCCCGGGATCGCCCGATGAGGACGGCGACCGCTTCGTCGAGATCTGGAACAACGTCTTCATGCAATATGAGAAGGAGAACGACGTCATCGTCCGTGACCTTCCCAAGCCGTCGGTCGACACCGGCATGGGGCTGGAGCGGATCGCGTCGGTGCTTCAGGGCAAGAATTCGGTGTTCGACACCGACCTGTTCCAGACCCTGATCCGCGCCTCCGAGGACCTGACCAAAACCAAGGCCGAGGGCGTCCAGGCTCCCAGCCACCGGGTGATCGCCGACCACCTGCGCTCGTCGTCCTTCCTGATCGCCGACGGGGTGACGCCATCCAATGAAGGCCGCGGCTATGTCCTGCGCCGCATCATGCGCCGGGCCATGCGCCACGCTCATCTGCTGGGCGCCAGCGAGCCGCTGATGCACCGCCTGGTGCCGACCCTGGTGTCGGAAATGGGCGAGGCCTACCCCGAGCTGAAACGCGCCCAGGCCTTCGTCGAGGACACGTTGAAACAGGAAGAGATCCGCTTCCGCACCACCCTGTCCAAGGGCATGACCCTGTTCGAGACGGCGGTTCAGGGTTTCCGCCCCGGCGACATGCTGGACGGCCAGACCGCCTTCACCCTTTACGACACCTACGGTTTCCCGCTGGACCTGACCCAGGACGAGGCCCGCCGTCGCGGTTTCTCGGTCAATGTCGACGGCTTCCAGCACGCCATGGCCGAACAGCGCGCCCGCTCGCGCGAGCACTGGAAAGGTTCGGGTCAGACGGCCAACGCCGCCGAATGGCTGTCGATCCGCGACCGCCTGGGACCGACGGTGTTCACCGGCTACGACGCTGTCGACGGCTCGGGCGAGATCCTGGCCATCATGAAGGACGGCGCGGCGGTCGATACGGCCAATGTCGGCGACATCGTCGAAGTGCTGTTCGACGCCACCCCCTTCTATGGCGAAGGCGGCGGTCAGGCTGGCGACCACGGCCTGATCGAATGGCCGGGCGGTTCGGCCGAGGTCATCGATGTGAAGAAGCACGCCGGGGACCTGCACGTCCATGTGGCCGAGATCACCTCGGGCGCCCTGGCGATCGGCGCCCGTGCGGCCCTGACGGTCGATGCGGACAAGCGTCGTACGACCCGCGCCAACCATTCGGCGGCCCACCTGCTGCACGCGGCGCTGAAGAATGTTCTGGGCGATCATGTCGCCCAGAAGGGCCAGATGGTCGACGCCGACCGTCTGCGCTTCGACTTCAGCCACAATGCGCCCGTCACCGAGGACGAGCTGGCCGCCATGGAGACCGAGGTCAACGCCGTCATCCGTCAGAACATCCCCGCCGCCACCGAACTGATGGCGCCCGAGGCGGCGATCGAGGCCGGAGCGGTGGCCCTGTTCGGTGAAAAATACGGCGACGAAGTCCGCGTTCTGACGCTGGGCCGGTCGCTGGCCGACGACGGCAAGGCCTATTCGGTCGAACTGTGCGGCGGCACCCATGTGGGCCGCACCGGCGACATCGGCCTGTTCAAGATCGTCTCCGAGGGCGGCGTCGCCGCCGGCGTGCGCCGCATCGAGGCCCTGACCGGCGAGGCCGCGCGTCAGTTTCTGGAAGGTCAGGCCAGGGTCGCCCGCAATCTGGCCCGCGATTTCAAGGTCCAGCCGGCCGACGTTCCGGCGCGGGTCGAGACGCTGACCGGCTCGGTCAAGGCGCTGGAGAAACAGGTCGCCGAGTTGAAGAAGCAGTTGGCCCTGGGCGGCGGCTCGGGCGGAAACGCCGCGCCGGAAGAGATCAATGGCGTCAAGCTGATCGCCCGCGTCCTGGACGGCGTCGACGGCAAGGGCCTGCGCGGCGTGGCCGAGGACTTCCGCAAACAGGTCGGCTCGGGCGTCGTCGCCTTGATCGGTGTCTCCGACGGCAAGGCCGCCGTGACCGTGGCCGCGACCGCCGACATGGCGGGCCGCGTCAACGCCGCCGACCTGGCCCGCGCCGCCGTGCTGGCCATGGGCGGTCAGGGCGCGGGCGGCAAGCCCGACTTCGCCCAGGGCGGCGCGCCGGACGGGTCCAAGGCGGAAGACGGTCTAGCGGCGGTTCGCGCGGCCTTGGGCTGACACATCTTCTCCCTCTGCGGGAGAAGAATCAGGGTCTGTCTCGCTGGAAGTCGACTCCGGTCAGCTTCCAGCCGAACAGGCCGCGCCGGGTCATGATCAGCGCCAGCCGCCGGTCGGGCCTGTCCTTGCGCGTCAGGGTGACGGCGAAGGTGTCCAGATTGCGATAGCCCCAGGCCTGATGAATGTCGTCGTCCTCGGCCTTGGGTTGAGCCTTGTCGGACGCCTGGCGGTTTCTGGGGTCGGGCGCCTGGCCGGAGCGCACCATCTGACCGATGGCGTCGGGCGTCACCAGCGTATCCACCGCGCCCGACACCAGGGTCGGCGCCAGCAGCATGCCCAGACCCGCCAGCACGTCGCCCGCCTCGCCGCCCCGGTCGCGCATTTCGTCGGCCAGAACCTGGTTCAGCTCGTCCTTCAGGCTGGCGCGGAAGGCGGGAAAATCGACCAGGCGGCGCAGGGTTTCCGTATCGCCGCGTTTACCCGCCTGGATCAGAGCATGGGCTGCGAACACCGGCGACAGGGCATAGACGCCCATGAAGACGGCGACCGCCGCCGAGGCCAGGCCGACCCACAGCTTACGCTTCATACCGGACTCCCGCGCGAATAAAGCCGCGCCCTTTCGGAGGTTAAACGCGACTCGCCGGGGGCCGCCAGCGGCTTTCGCCGATCAGCCGCCGGTCTTGCCGCTGGGCGCCGCCAGCGACGGGCGCGGCGCGAGCGGGGCGACGCCGTCGGGAAGACCGATGTGGACCAATTTCCACTCGAACGGTCCCTTGCGGGCGAAGGTCAGGACGGTGCGCGATCCGCCTTCGTCGGCCACGGCCAGGCGGACGCTGTTGACGCCCCAATAGACGGGGCTGGGCCAGGGACCGCCCTTGGAGGCTTCGGCGCCCTCGGCGCTGCGCTGCGACGCCAACCGCCCCTCGCCCCGTGTCAGCGCCGCCAGGGCGTGAGGTGTCAGATAGGCGTCCACGTCGGGCGGGCGCGCCGCCGGATTCTGATCGAACTGACGCCGCACGGCGCCTATGGGATCTTCGATGAAGGACGGGGCCGGGGCCAGGACGCGCGGATCGCCGCCCATCTGGGGACGCAGCGAGGCCCGCACCGCCCCGAAGTCGACCAGTTTGGCCAGGGCCGCAACGTCGTTGGAATCGCCGGCCGAACGGATGGCGAAAAAGGCGACGCCCGGCGCCGCGAAGAAGGCGATCACCGCGACGATGATCGCCGTCAGCACCAGATTGAACAGCAGCTTGCTCATACGACTCTCCGCCTCGTCCGCATCAATGCACGAACAGCGGTCGCGCTCAAACGAAAGCCCCGCCGGCGCGAACCGGCGGGGCTTGCTGAATAATGTCGCTCAAGCAGCGGGCGACCGCGTCGCGAGCGTTGGCGACAAGAGTTAGGCCATGGCCGCCTTCAGATTCTCGGCCACCTTGTCCAGGAAGCCCTCGGTCGACAGCCACCCCTGTTGATCGCCGACCAGCAGCGCCAGGTCCTTGGTCATGAATCCGGACTCGACCGTCTCGACCACCACCCGCTCCAGGGTTTCGGCGAAGGCGATCAATTCAAGGTTGTCATCCAGCTTGCCGCGATGTTTGAACCCGCGCGTCCACGCATAGATCGAGGCGATCGAATTGGTCGAGGTCGCCTCACCCTTCTGATGCTGGCGATAGTGGCGGGTGACCGTGCCGTGAGCGGCTTCCGATTCCAGGATATTGCCGTCCGGCGTCATCAACACCGAGGTCATCAGGCCCAGCGAACCGAAGCCCTGCGCCACCACGTCCGATTGCACGTCGCCGTCATAGTTCTTGCACGCCCAGACGAAGCCGCCGGACCATTTGATCGCGGCCGCCACCATGTCGTCGATCAGGCGGTGTTCATAGGTCAGGCCGCGCGCATCGAACTCGGCCTTGAACTCCTCATCGAACACCTTCTGGAAGATGTCCTTGAAGCGCCCGTCATAAGCTTTCAGGATCGTATTCTTGGTCGACAGATAGACCGGATAGTTGCGGTTCAGACCATAGGCGAAGCTGGCGCGGGCGAACTCGGCGATCGAGTCGTCCAGGTTGTACATGCCCATGGCCACGCCCGAGGACGGGAAGTCGAACACCTCGTAGTTCAACTCCTGACCGTCGTTTCCGACCCATTTCATGGTCAGCTTGCCGGGACCGGGAACCAGAAAGTCGGTAGCCTTGTATTGGTCGCCGAAAGCATGACGGCCGACCACGATCGGCTGGGTCCAGCCCGGCACCAGGCGCGGCACGTTGCGGCAGATGATCGGCTCGCGGAAGACCACGCCGCCCAGGATGTTGCGGATGGTGCCGTTCGGCGACTTCCACATCTTCTTGAGGCCGAATTCCTTCACCCGCGCCTCATCGGGGGTGATGGTGGCGCATTTCACGCCGACGCCGTGACGCTGGATGGCGTGGGCCGCGTCGATCGTCACCTGATCGTCGGTGGCGTCGCGGTTCTCCATGCCCAGGTCGTAATAGTCCAGTTTCAGGTCCAGGAATGGGAAGACCAGCTTGTCCTTGATCATCTGCCAGATGATGCGGGTCATCTCGTCGCCGTCGATGTCCACGATGGGGTTGGCGACCTTGATCTTGGCCATGGGCTTCTCTCTGTCGAAGGGGAGGATCGGGATTGGCGGCGGGTATAGCGAGCCGCGGCGCGGTGCGCAAAGGTCGCGGCGCCGGGACCGGCGGGCTTGCCGTGCGGCGGTGGTTAAGCGCTATGCTGCGTCGACAATTTCGGGAGACGGCCATGCGTAAGTTCATCCTGACCACGGCGGCCGTTTTGACGGCCTGCGGGGCCGAGCCGAACGCGGCCAGGAGCGCCCCGGCGTCAGGGGATTCCGCCACGGCCCAACCCGCCGACCGCACCTTCCGCGACTGGCTGGCGGGCTGCGACAATGGAAACGACTGCGCCGCCTTCGCGGGCCCGACCGACGGCGGGACGGGGTGGCTGCGGGTGGCGATCGCAGCCGGTCCGGCCGCGACGCCTGTGGTCCATGTCGGCCTGTGGGGCGATGGCGACCCCCAGAACGCCGCCGCCCCCCTGCGCCTCCAGATCGACGGCGTCGAGTTCGTCTTCGATCCCGATCCCGAGCTGGGCGAAGGCGACATCGGCCGCGCGGGCGGGCGCCAGGCCCAGGCCGTGATCCGCGCTCTGGGCGATGCGCGCCGCCTGACCCTGGTCAAGGGGCCGGACACGGTCGCTTTATCGCCGAATGGAGCGGCGGCGGCCCTGTTGTGGATCGACGAACGACAGGGGCGGCTGGACACGGTCACGGCCCTGCGGCGCCGCGGCGACCGCCCGGCGTCCGACGTTCCGGCGGCGCCCGCCCTGCCCGTCGTCACGCCCGCCCCCGCCGCCGACCAGACCGGAATGCCCGGCCCCGATGATCCGGGACCGCCCCTGCCCCGCACCCTGACCGATTTGGCGGCGGTCAAGGAATGCCGCTCGAACCTCGACTGGAACCCCGATCTGTTCAAACAGACCAGCCATGCGCGCCTGAACGCCGACACCGAGCTGTGGGGCGTGCCCTGCGACGCGGGGGCCTATAATCTGATGATGCGGTTCTGGATCACCGGCCCGAACGGGTCGGACCCGCGCGCCATCGCGCTACGGGGCGTGGACGGCGATCTGGACTATGTCGTGACCAATCCCGACTATGATCCGGCCGAGCGCACCCTGCGTCAGTTCTACAAGGGGCGCGGCATCGGCGACTGCGGGACCTTTCAGAAATGGACCTGGACGGGTCACGCCTTCGTCCTGTCCGAGGAGATCGGCATGGGCGAATGCTGGGGCGTGCCGCTGGACCTGTGGCCCGCACGCTGGCGCACACGCTAGATCAGCCGCGCCGCACCGACGCCGTCCAGTCGTCGATAACCCGCTCCAGCACCGTCAAGGGCACGCCGCCTCCGCCCAGGCCGGCGTCGTGGAAGCCCCGGATGTCGAACCGGTCGCCCAGAGTCCGCCGCGCCTTTTCGCGCAGGCGCACCCATTCCAGCTTGCCGACCATGTAGGCGCAGGCCTGGCCCGGCCAGCCGCAATAGCGATCGACCTCGCTGGTCACCGCACTCTCCTGATCGCCCAGGGTCTCGACCATGTAGCGGATGGCCTGTTCGCGGCTCCAGCGCTTGGAATGGATGCCGGTGTCGACCACCAGACGTACGGCGCGGAACATCTGCGACTGCAGATAACCGATCTGGCCGATCGGATCGTCGGCATAGACCCCCATCTCGTCGGCCAACTGTTCGGCGTACAGGCCCCAGCCCTCGACATAGCTGGAGAAGAACAGGGTGTTCATCAGCTTGGGCGCCGCCTCGCTCTCCTGCTGGAGGGCGATTTGCAGGTGATGGCCCGGCGCCGCCTCATGATAGGTCAGGGTCGGCAGGGTCCACTTCGGCCATTCCGAAGTGTCGCGCAGATTGATGTAGTAAACGCCCGGCCGCGACCCATCCAGGCTGGGCGAGTTGTAATAGCCCAATGAGGCGCCGGCCTCGATCTCGGCCGGAACGCGACGGATCTCGACGGGCGAGCGCGGCAGACGGCCGAAATAGTGCGGCAGAAGCGCCTGCATGGCCGCCATCTGCCGGTTCAGGTCAGCGATCAGGGCTGTCCGACCAGCCTCTGTGTTCGGATAGATGTACTGCGGATCATCGCCCAGGGTCGCGATCCGCTGGCCCACCGAGCCTTGCGTCAGGCCCTGGGCCTTCAGCAACACGTCAGCGCGCGCGCCCAGTTCGGCCACCAGGTCGCGGCCGATGCGGTGGATTTCGTCGGCGCCGAGGCGGGTGGTGGTGATGTAATGCAGACTATTGGCGTAATAGGCGTCGCCCTGGGGCAGGCGCCAAACCCCCGCCTCGTGTCCGGCGCTCGGCAGCTTGGCCTTCATGGCCTCCAACTGCCGACGTAGCGCCGGATAGACGCGGCTTTCGACCAGGCGCGTGGTGCGCGCGCCCCAGTCGCCCGCCAGGCCCTTGTCCTGGGTTCGCCGCGTGATCGATCCGACCAGGCCGGATTCGGCCGCCGCCGTGCGCAGCATCCCATCTTGCAGACTGATGGCGTTGCTCAGGATGAAGTCCGGCGGGACCACGCCGCGCCCATAGTCCTCCAACATCCGATCCGTCTCGGCGTTCAGAACGTCGGCGAACATGTCGACACGCGACACATAGGCTTCGGCGTCGGCCGCCGTCTCTATGCCGTGCTGGGTGTCCAGAAAGGTCGGGATCGACTGATAGGCGCCCGACTGCTGACTGACGCGATAGACCTGCGGCCAGCCGCCCTGGCCATAGGGAATGTCATAGGTGGCGATCACTGCATCATAGCTGGCGGCGATGGTGTCGTAACGAACCGCGTCCACGCCAGCGAGCCTGGATCGATCGATGGCCACCAATTCGGTGCGCTGGGCGCGATTCAGATGACGGTCCCTCTCCTCCTCCTCCAGCGTCGGGATCGACAGTTTGGACTTGGCCGACGCACGGGCGCCGGTGTCCAGACCAAAGGCGGTCGTCGTTTCGGGCGACTCGTCCAGGACGCGTTCGAACGTCCGGTCCATGAAGGCGTTCAGCGCCGCCTCGACCGCCGGGTCCGACGCCGACGGACCTGCCGACGCCGCGGCCTGTGCGCCGGGCAGGGAGGCGCAGGCCCCCGCAGCGGCGACCCCCGCTCCGGCGGCGGCGGTCATCAACAGGCGGCGACGGTCGATCATGGCGGGCGCTCCGGTAGGGCCGAACGCGACGCTAGGCTCGCGATAGGACGGTTCGCAAGTTACGAAATGGTCAGTTCGCCTCGGCCGTCTCTTCGCCCAGCCAGGCGCGACGGAAGGCCAGTTGCGCCTCGGTCGCCTGGCCGCCCGCCGCTTCGGTTCGGACCAGTTTGAACGCCGGATCGGCGGCGAAACGCATCCGCGCCGAACCCTCGCGCCCACGCCGGATGAAGCGCACCGCGACCTCGTCGCCGGGGCGCGCGTCCTGGATCACCTTGCTCCAGTCCGCCGGACTGTCGATGATCGTCTCGCCGACGGCCACGATCTCGTCGCCCCGGTCCAGGCCGACGTCATACAGCGGCGTGCCCGGCGCCGTCGCGCCCGCCACCTTGGCCACGGTCCCTGTGAATTGCAGCGGAGTCGGCCCGACCCAGCCCCGGCCCGGGTTCTGGGGCTGCATGACGATGCCCGCCTGTGCCAACAGCGGCGCGAAGTCCGGCAGCCCGCCGCCGCGAATGATGCGGTCAAAGAAGTCCGCGGCGAAGGCGGCGTCGCCCGTCACCTCGGCCAGGCCCCGTTGCAGATCGTCGGGGGTGAACGGAACCTCGGTCACCCCATGATGGGTCCACAGCCAGCGCATATAGTGGTCCAGCGTCACGCCGGGGAACCGCTCGCGCAAGGTCAGATCCAGGGCCGTGGCGATCACCGCCCCCCACGGATAGTAGGAGGCGAAGATGTTGCCGTTGGTGGGGTCGATCGCCGTCGCCGCATCGACGAAGGGCGCCCTCAGGCTCATCTCCTGGGGACCGCCATAGGCCCGGGCCGGGCTGTTGACGATGAAGTTCACCTGGCCGCCGATGTCGCCCAGAAAGTCGTCGACCGTTCCCACGCCCGCACGGCGGATCGCCAGGGGTCCGTAGTAGTTGGTGAACCCCTCCGACAGCCACAGCGACGGCGTCGGATCGGCCTGGGTGAAGTCAAACGGCTCCAGCTCGGCCGGGCGGATGCGCTCGACGTTCCAGGCGTGGAAGAATTCGTGGCTCAGGGTGTCGATCTGGCCATAGTCGGCCTCGGCCAGGCCACGCGTCGCGCTGATGACGGTGGAGTTGCGGTGCTCCATTCCGTCGCCGCTGATCCACGGCAGATAGTCGGCCAGGAAGGTATAGGTCCCGAAGTCGAAATCCGGCACGTCGCCGAAGATGGCGATCTGGGCGTCCACCACCTTCTTGGCGCGGGCGGCGAACGCATCGGCCTCGGCCGCCGTGCCCAGATGGTGCAGGGCGATGCGGATGGTTCGCGGCGCGCCCGCGTCATCGACCCGCCATTCCCGCACCATGTGGTCGCTCAGCTCCATCGGGCTGTCCATCAGGTATTGGAGATTCGGAGCAGTGAAGACCTCGGGGTCAGAGGTCGGCGCCAACTGGGTGGCGATCTTCCAGCGCGGGTCCAGCCGGTGGAAACGCACGCGGGCGGACCGGTCGTCGCGCCCCTCGGCCCACATCAGGCTGGCGGGGGCGTTCAGGTGGGCGTGGCTGGTGTCGATCTGGGCGTAGGTGCCGTCGCCGCGATCGGCCCAAAGGGTGTAGGCGACGCTGACGGTGCCGTCGTGGCTGGGCACGGTCCAGCCATAGGGATCGGTCCGCTCGATGGTCAACGGCCGCCCGGCGCCATCGACGGCCGAGACGGAATAGACGTTCTTGGCGAACTCGTGGATCGCATACCGGCCGGGCGACGAGCGCGCCATGCGCAACCGCACCGGTCCCGGCTCCAGCCCGCGATAGGTCACGGTGATGCGCGCCTCATGGTGGGCGGCGTTGTCAAAGCGCAGATCGTATTCGACCGGCGGCGGCGTCTGCGCCAGGGCCGACGCGCTGCCCGAGGCCAGGATCGCCGCCAGAACCGCCGCACTCGCCAGACGCATGCCCAAACCCTCTCTCAAATCGGGGCGGGACCGTCGCGCGCGACGCGGACCATTGCAAGCCGCATGCGGGTCAGGCGGCGTGCAGCTCTTGTTTCACCCGTTCGGCCAGGGTCTTGATATCCAGCGGCTTGGGCAGGAAGGACACGCCGGTCTCGTCCTGCAACAGGTCCGAAAAGTCGCTCTCGGCGTAGCCCGAGATGAACATCACCGGCGCGTCGCCCAGATAAGGCCGCGCCTTCTTCAGCAGCGACGGCCCGTCCAGGCCCGGCATGATCACATCGCTGATCAGCATGTCGATGGTCCCGGCGTGCTCCTCGGCCAGGGCCAACGCCTCCTCGCCGTCGGCCGCCTCGATGACGTCATAGCCGCGCTGACGCAGCAGGCGGGCGGCGATGCCGCGCACGGCGGCCTCGTCCTCGACGAACAGGATGCGCCCGGCGCCCGACAGGTCGCGCGGCTGACGCGCGGTCTTGACCTCGGCCGGCGGGGCCTCGGCCAGTTCCGCCTCGCCCGCCGCGGGCAGGAAGATGCGGAAGGCCGCGCCCGCCCCGTCGATATTGGCCACGGCGATATGGCCGCCCGCCTGCTGGACGATGCCGTAGACGGTGGCCAGACCCATGCCCGTGCCCTCGTTCACCGCCTTGGTCGTGAAGAAGGGTTCGAAGATCTTGTCGATGATGTCGGCCGGCACGCCCGGCCCGGTGTCCGACACCTCGATCAGGGCCGCATCATCGGTCGGGACTTCGCGCCACCCCAACCGCACCGCCTCGTCGCGGCTCAGGCGGCGGGTGGTGATGGTGACTACGGCGTCGCCCGGTTCGACCACACCGCGCATGGCGTCGCGGGCGTTGACGGCCAGGTTCATCACCGCCGTCTCCAACTGGCTCTTGTCGGCCAGGACCACCGGCAGGTCGCGGCCGTAATCGGTCTCCAGCCGCACGTCCTCGCGCAACAGGCGGCGCAGCAGGACGGCGAACTCTCCGACCAGTTCGCCCAGGTCCAGCCGCTCGCGCCGCACCGTCGACTTGCGCGAGAAGGCCAGCAGCTTGCGCACCAGATCCGCAGCCCGGATGGCGGTCTGACGGATTTCGTTCAGCCCTTCGTACGACGGGTCGCCGACCGGATGCCGCTCCAACAGACCTGACAACTGAAGCTGGATGGCCGTCAGAAGATTGTTGAAGTCGTGCGCGACCCCGCCCGCCAACTGGCCCACGGCCTGCATCTTCTGGGCCTGGGAAAGCTGTAGCTCCATCGACTTCTGGGCCGAGACGTCGAACAGCCAGACGCGCCGCTTCTCGCCCTCGGGCGCGACGTACAGATGCAGCATCTTGTCGGGGTGGGCGCGCGCGACCAGTTCGATCGGTCCCGACGAACCTGCCGCCAGACGCGTCCGCGCCTCGGCCACGCCCGTCGGCTCGAACAGGTGGCCGAACGCAGCATCGCGCGCCGCCGCCGGGCCGGTCAGCACCGCCAGGGCCGGGTTTGGCTCCTCGGCGCGGCCCGCGAACAGGTCCTCGCCCATGATCACCGCCGAGCCGAACGGCGCCCCCGCCGCCATGGCCCGGGCGTCGCCGGTCTGAACCGTCGGCGTCGCGACCGGCGTCGGCGCGGCGGCGTGCAGGTCGGGCGCCTGGCGCACCAGGAAGCGATCCGGCCCGGCCCGGCCGATGGCCACCTCGGTCTCGCGCGCGCCGATGGTGACGATAGCGCGGCCCTCGTGGCCTTGTTTCGCCTGGGCGAAGGCCATGTACAGCGCGTGGTTGGAACGCCCGCGCGGCAGGGACGTCGTCGCCCCGTTCGCCTCGACCCAGGCGTGGTTGAAGGCCAGCACCTGGCCCGAGGCCCAGACCAGGGCCGCCGGTTCGGCCAGGGCGTCCAGCATCTCGACCGCCGTATCGCCGCTGGGCCGTCGCGGCGCGCCCGCCCGGCCAAAGGCGAACAGGCCGATCAGGGCGACCGCTCCGGCGGTGAAGATCAGCATCAGCCCCGGCGCCGACCACGGGTCAGACCGGAAGGCGGGATAGGCCAGGGCCGCCACGGCCGCCACAAAGCCGACGACCATCACCCCGGCCAGGGCGTCGAACGGCAAGCGTCGGCTGTGCGCTTCCATGAAGCCTCGCGCGCGAATCAATCCGCCGATGATAGCGCGTTTCAGTGTCTGCGCCGCTTCTGCATGACGAAGCCGATGACCTTGGCCGCCGCCTCGAAATGTTCGCGCGGAATGGTCTCCTCCACGTCCACCGCCGCATAGAGGGCGCGGGCCAGCGGCACGTTCTCGACGATCGGCACGTCGTGTTCGCGCGCGACCTCGCGGATCTTCAAGGCCAGGGCGTCGACGCCCTTGGCGACGCAGACCGGCGCGGCGTCGCCCTTGTCCGGCTCATAGCGCAGCGCCACCGAATAGTGGGTCGGGTTGGTCACGATCACGGTCGCGGTCGGCACCGCCTGCATCATCCGCTTGCGGCTGCGCTGCATACGGATCTGCTTCAGGCGCGCCTTGACGTGCGGATCGCCCTCGGACTGTTTGTAGTCTTCCTTCAGCTCTTCCTTGGTCATGCGCATCCGCTTGGCGAAGCGCATCTTCTGCCAGAGGAAATCCGCCCCGGCGGTGAAGCCCAGCAGCACCAGGGTCGCCGCCATCAGGGCCACGATCAGGTCGCGCGCGAACGGCAGTTGTTCGGCCGGACTCATGGCCGCCAGATTTTCCAGCTCGCGCGTGTGCGGCTTCAGCACCATCCAGCAGACGGCCGACACCGCCACCAGTTTGACGAAGGTCTTCAGGAACTGCACCAGGCCGTCGGGACCGAAGATGCGTTTGAAGCCCGACAGGGGGCTGACCTTGTCCCATTTGGGCTTGATCTTGTCGGCGGTGAAGATCAGCCCCGACTGCATCAGATTGCCGCCCGCGCCGCCCACGATCACCGCGATCATCACCGCCGCGAACAGGGGCGTCACCGACCACAGGGCGCGCGCGCCGATCTCGATCCCCGCACCGGACTCCAAGGCCCCGATCATGGCGTGCGGGCTGGCGATGAAGGGCAGCAACTGTTCGGCCGTCGAGGTGGCGAACCAGCCGCCGCCGATCAGCACGACGGCCGCCCCTCCCATCAGGGCCAGCGCTGGGGCGACGTCCTGGGACTTGGCGACGTCGCCCTTCTTTCGCGCCTCTTCGAGTTTTCGCGGGGTCGCCTCTTCTGTTTTGGATTCGGGATCGGCGCCTTCAGCCAAGGCCGCCTCCCGCACCCGCCGCGAAGATCTCGGCCAGGCGGCGATAGCGGTCGATGAAGACCGTTCCCAGCACGCCCAGGCTCAAGGCGAACACCGACAGGCCCAGGATCACGCTCAACGGCGCGGCGGCGAAGAAGACCTGGAACTGCGGCATCACCCGCCCGATCAGACCGGTGGCGATGTTGAACACCAGGGCGAAGACCAGCACCGGCCCGGCCAACTGCACCCCCAACAGGAAGGAATCGCTCAGCGTCCGTATCGCCAGGGCGGTGAAATCCCCCGCCACCAGCGGCCGCGCCGGGGCGATCAGCTCATACGACCCCGCCAGCCCGGCGATGAACAGGTGATGGGTGTCGGTGGCGAACACCAGGGTCACGCCGAGCAGCGTCAGAAACGCCGACAGCGTCGTACCCGGCTGGGCCTGCAAGGGATTGGCCGTCTGGGCGAACCCCAAGGTCGTCTGCAAGGACACGATCTCGCCGGCCGTGCCCAAGGCCGTCATGAACGACCGCAATATGGCGCCGATCATCAGCCCCACGATGACTTCGCGCAGCACCCAGCCGACCATGCCGCCGACGCTGGCGGGCAGGGCCGGCAGCGCCCCGGCCACCACCGGCCACAAGGCCAGGGTGATCATCAGCGCCAACCCCAGGCGAACTCTGGGGGGCACATAGCTTTCGCCGATGCCGGGCAGCAGCATCAGCACCGCGCCGATGCGGGCGAAGATCAACGCCCCGGCCCAGACCTGATCGGTGGTGGCGTAAGGCTCCACTACATGCCCGCGATACGGGCTGCGATCTGCTGCATGAAGCCGCCCAGGAGCGCCCCCATCAGCGGCAGGAACAGCAGTAGCGACACGAAGATGGCGATGATCTTGGGCGCATAGATCAGGGTCTGTTCCTGAATCTGGGTCAGGGCCTGGAACAGACCGATGACCACACCGACCACCAGGCCGACGAGCAGCACCGGCGCGCAGAGCTGGATGGTCAGCCACAGGGCGTCCCGCCCCACGTCCAGAACTTCGGCGCCGTTCATTAACACTCGCTCCCGGGTACTGGGCCGAATTTGCCGGGTGTAGGGTTAACGCCGCGATAACGAACAAGGCTTCTCTCCCCCTCGGAGCGGATGTCTGGGCTGCGGGCGAAGACGCCGGGGGCGGCTCGGCGCGTCAGGTTCCGTGTGCGCATCGCCCACCCCTCTCCACCCGGCGCCGCGCCGCCCTCCCCTTCTGGGTGGGAGGCGGCTATATGCCCTCCATGACCGATCTGCCCGTCTCCCAGACCGAAGCCGAAGCCGCCGTGCGCACCCTGATCCGCTGGGCGGGCGACGATCCCGACCGCGAGGGCCTGCTGGAGACGCCCGCCCGCGTCGCGCGCAGCTATCGCGAACTGTTTGCCGGCTATGAAAGCGACCCGCGCGCCTATCTGGAAAAGACCTTCGAAGAGGTCGGCGGCTACAATCAGCTCGTGGTGCTGAAGGACATCCGCTTCGTCAGTTTCTGCGAGCACCATATGCTGCCCGTCGTGGGCAAGGCGCACGTCGCCTATCTGCCGACCGACCGGGTCGTCGGCATCTCCAAGCTGGCCCGCGTGGTGCGCGGCTACGCCCGTCGCTTGCAGATCCAGGAGAAGATGACCTCCGAGATCGCCACCGCCATCGACGAGGTGCTGCGGCCGCAGGGCGTCGGCGTCGTCGTCGAGGCCGAACATAGCTGCATGACCATGCGCGGCGTCGATGCGCCGGGCGCCAGCCTGTCGACCAGCCACCTGATCGGCGTGGTCCGCGACGATGCGCGCACGCGCGAAGAGTTTCTGCGGTTGGTCAGAGGCTGACGCTGAAATCCTTCCCCCGCTTGCGGGGAAAGCGTCCCATCTTCGCCGTCGGCGAACAGGAACGTTGGGGAAGGTCCGAGGGGAAAGAAGGCTCCCCTCTCCGACCTTCGCGCCGCAGCGCGCCGTCATCGGGCCGCCTCTCCCGCAGGCGGAAGAGGGATGATCGCTTCGGCCTGTTCCTTGCGCAGACAGCCTCGAAAGGGGCTTCGGCCATGGTCTGGACGGCGATTTCGACCCGAAACGGCACAACGCCGATCGCGCGCGGCGGCTGGCTGGACGCGCTGCGTTTCATCGTGGCCTCTCTGATCATCCTGCATCATTTCCAGGCGGCGGGTCCGCGTCCGTTGGCCGAAGCCGTCCACCCGATGTTCGAGCTGTCGGGATTCCTGCTGACCAACTTCTTTCTGATGGACTCGGGCTATGTGCTGATGCGGGTCTATGGCGAGCAGGTCCGCCTCGGCCGCCTGTCGCCCGGCGATTTCGTGCTGAAACGGGTTCTACGCGTCGTTCCGGCCCATCTGATCGTGCTGTCCGGCCTGATCGGCCTGGTGCTGGTCGCCGGCGTCCTGGGCGCGTCGCCGACCCATCCCGAATGGTTCGCCTGGGACCAGCTTCCGGCCCAGGCTCTCCTGGTTCAGGCTTTCGGTGTTCACGGCGGCCTGGGCTGGAACGCTCCGACCTGGTCGATCTCGGCCCTGATCGGCTGTTACCTCGCCTTCCCCTGGATCGTCCGCACGCTGGCCCAGACCGATCCGTGGACCGCCCTGGCCTGGGGCGTCGGCGCCTATCTTCTGGCCAATCAAGCGACCTGGATCCTGCTCGATCATCCGGTCTGGCAGATGCCGATGCGCTACGGCTTCTTCCGCGCTCTGCCGCTGTTCTTCCTGGGCATGTGCCTGGCCCGCTTCGCCGAGGCCGTCTGGATCCATCCGCGCCTGGCCCGGTGGGTTCTGGTCCTGTCGGCCCTGGCCTTCTTCGCTCTTCAACTCATCGGCAAATTCGGTCTCGCCTCGGTCGGCGTCATCGCCCTGATCGTGCTGGCGGCGGGAGCCGTGCCGGTGACCCGGCCGTCAAAATGGGTCCAGACCGCCGCCGTCGTCTCCTTCGCCATGTTCGTGTCGAACGAAGTCGTGCGCATCGGCTGGTTCGGCGCCGTCGATGTCGCGGCGGCGAGGCTGGACCTGTCCGAACCGATCCTATGGGCGTTGTGGGGTCTGGGCCTGGCAAGTGCCGTCGGCTTCGCCTTCGCCTTCCACTTCCTGATCGACGAACCGATCCAGTCGCGCCTGCGTCGCTGGCTCAAGGGCCGCCGTGATCCGGTCGCGACGGATCCGGCGCCGACAGTGTCGCGGCAAGTCTGAACGCTCGCCTTCAGATCGGCATACGCATGATCTCCTGGTATGCCTGGATCACCTGATCGCGCACGGCCATGACCGTTTCGAGCGAGGCCTCGGCCGAGCTGACGGCGGTGACCACGTCGATCAGACTGCCCTGGCCCTGTACGGCGCTCGCCATCTGGGTTTCGGCAGCGCGGGTCTGTTCCGTCGCGCTGGACATGACGGTCTGCAACAGTTCGCCGAAGCCGGGACCTTGCGCCGCCGCCGCGCCGCCCGCCTCGCCCACGGGCGAGGCTCCGGTCTGGATGGCCTGATAGGCCCGGGCCGCCATTAAGGGATTCACCGCTCAGTCCCTCACTTCTTCAGCAGATCGAGGGTGCGCATCTCCATGGCGCGCGCCGTCTCGATGACGTTCAGATTGGCCTCATAGGCCCTCTGCGCCTCGCGCATGTCCATGGCCTCGATCAGGGTGTCGACGTTGGGCCGGGTGACATAACCCTCGGCGTTGGCGGCCGGATGGGTCGGGTCGTATTCGCTGCGGAAATCGCTCATGTCCGGCCGCACCTCGGCCAGGACCACCCCCGTCGCCCCGTCGATCTCGCGCGCCTGAAACACCGGCGTCTGACGGCGATAGGGCTGGCCGCCCGCCGTGGCCGCCGTGGATTCGGCGTTGGCGATGTTTTCGGCGATGACCCGCATGCGCGACTGCTGCGCCCGCAGGGCCGAGGCGGCGGCGGCCATGGCCGGGTTTCTGGGCGGGATCGGATCAGACACGGCTCACCCTTCCTCAGCGACCCGGCGGCCGGGCGGCCATGCGGATCATCTGCAAGGACTTCTGATAGAAGCCGATAGCCGCGTCATAGGCCATGCGGCTCTCGGCCATCTTCAGCATCTGCTCCTCGACCACCACCGAATTGCCATCCAGCGTGGTCTCGGAATCCGGTGCGTCATTGGTCTGGTAGCGCGCCGTGGGACCCGCGGGCGCGATGTGGGCGGCGCTGGTCCGGGCCATCTGCAACGGCCCGCCCTGTCCCCGCATCGCGGCGGCGAAATCCTTTGGCGCGGCCAGATCACGGGCGACATATCCGGGCGTGTCGGAGTTGGCGACGTTCTGGGCGATCACCCGCTGACGCTCGTCCAGCCAACTCAGACGGCCCTTGATCTGGTTCAGCAGCGGCAGATCGACCACGCCCATGACCGGTTCCCATACGGACGCATGACGCGCCCACCCAAACACCCGGCGAAAAATGCCCAGCCCATGGTTAAGAAGAGGTTTCCCTAAACCGGCCGTTAACCCTGTCGCTTAACAGTCAGGCGCGACCGGCGCCGTTTCCGTGTGCGCCATCAAGGGCCGCGCATGAATTTCCTCGACCTCGCCCGCGCCGTTTTCGGCCTGGCCTTCACGCTCGGGATCATCGGCCTGTGCGCCTGGACCGCGCGTCGTTACGCGCCGCAACTTCTGGCCCGGATGAACGCCGAGCGCGGCGAGCGCCGCCTTCGGGTCGTCGAGACCCTGGTGCTGGACCCCGCCCGCCGGCTGGTCCTGGTCCGCGTCGACGAGGAGGAGCGGCTGCTGCTGCTGGGCGAAGGCCGCGAGTTGATCGAGCCGCGCCAGACGGGGCCGCTCGTCAAATGAAGAGACTTTTCGCCATCCCCACCCGCGACGAGCTGAAGCGGGCCGCCGTCCTGTCGCTGCTGACGACCCTGCTGTGTCTGGCCTTCCCCCTGGCGGCCCTGGCCCAGGAGGCGGCCGCGACCGGCAGCGCCATCAACATCGACCTGGGCACCGGCGCGGGCCTGTCCGAGCGCGTGGTTCAGCTCGTCGGCCTGATGACCGTGCTGTCGCTGGCGCCGTCGATCGTCATCATGACCACCAGTTTCGTGCGCATCGTGGTGGTGCTGTCCCTGCTGCGCACCGCGTTGGGCATGCAGCAATCGCCGCCCAACGCCGTTCTGGTCTCCCTGGCCCTGTTCCTGTCGGCCATCGTCATGGCTCCGACCTGGCAGGACGCCTATGATTCGGGAATCAGACCCCTGATGGATCAGCAGATGGAGCTGCCTCAGGCGTTCGACGCAGCCTCCGAACCAGTGAAAACATTCATGTTGTCACAGGTCGACCGCTCCGACCTCGCCCTGTTCACCCGGCTGTCTCGCGTCGAGGCGGGAACCGCCCCTGCCGACCTGCCCCTGCGCGTGGTCACCCCGGCCTTCATGATCAGCGAGTTGAAGACCGCCTTTGAAATCGGATTTCTTCTTTTTGTTCCGTTCCTTGTAATCGATTTGGTAGTCGCCAGCGTGTTGATGTCCATGGGGATGATGATGCTGCCGCCGGTGGTGGTTTCCCTGCCTTTCAAGCTGATCTTTTTCGTGCTCGTCGATGGCTGGAGACTGGTCGCCGGCAGCCTGGTCGAGAGCTTCCTGAAGGCCTCCGGGACGGGCTGAATCCCCAGCCTCAAAGGCTTTCCGCAGCAGGGCCGCTTGCCAAGTCGCTTGAAAAGCGTGTTGATCCCCTCGTCTTCGCCTGGAATCGGGCGACCAACTGGAAACGCCATCATGACCACTCAAGCCGAACTCATCGCCGCCGTCGCCAAGGACGCGGGTGTCTCGCAAGCCGACGCCGGCAAGGTGCTGACCGCCATCGTCGAGAACATCCACAAATCCCTGAAGTCGGGCGGCGACGTCCGCATCTCGAACCTGGGCGTGTTCGACACCGCCTCGCGCGCCGCTCGTGAAGGCCGCAACCCGGCCACCGGCGCGACCATCAAGATCGCCGCCTCCAAAGCCGTGCGCTTCCGCGTCTCCAAGCCGCTGAAGGACGCCGTCAACAAGTAAGACGGATCAGGCGGCGGGCCTCGCAGGCGCCGCCGCCGATTGTGCAGGACGGGCGGGCGCCGAGGGTCGGCTCCCGCCCGTTTTCTGTCTGATGTCGGCCTTCATGGCCGTGACCCAGCCGTTGAAGGTGTCCACGCCCGACGCCAGGGCCGCGAAATCGCCCGCCGTCGCCGTTCCGCCCATGCCGTCCAGACCGTCCAGCGCGATCCTCAGGCCGTCGGCGTTGCGCGCTCGCGCCACGAAGGGCTGATAGTTGCGCGACAGGCGCGCCAGCGCCCCCGCCTCCCGGCCCAGCGAATAGCCGATCCCGGCGCGCAGCAGCCGCGCCTCGTCCTCTGGCGTCAGGGCCGTGGCCGTATCCTTGTACCGCTCGCCCAGCCGCGCCTCGTACAGGCTGGCCGCCTGCGCCCATTTTTCCTGCTTCCAGAAGATGTCGGCCCGCACCTCGCGCGCCGCCGGGCCGTTGTCGGTCTCCAGCAGTTCCAGCGCATGATCGAAACGGCCCAGATCCATCAACGCCCGCGCCTCCAGCGCCCGGCGTTCGGTGTTCATGGCCGTCGGCAACAGGGTGGTGCGCGACCCCCAGAGGGCCTGCAAGGCCGCCTCGGGTTGGCGGTCCATCAGATAGACGGCGGCCAGATCGGTCGCCACCTGGGCCTTGGCCACACCCTCCAGCCGATTGTCGACCTGGTATTTCAACAGTTCCGCCGCCTGTTTCAGCAGGTCGACGTCGATCAGCCGCCGCGCCAGACGCCGCACCATCTCGTCGCCGTCGGCGCCGATCGGGGTCAGGTCGCGGAAGTCATAGAACAGGGCCAGGGCCTGGATCGGTTGAAGCCCGTCGGCCATCCCGTCCAGGAACAGGCTCTTGAAAGCCTCGTTCAGGTCGCTCTGAATCTCGGCGGCGCCCGGCAGTTGGCTCATCCGCTTGCCCGCCCCGCGCAGGGCGTCCAGCGCTTCGCGGTATCGTCCCTGCGACAGATACAGGCCGCCCAGGGTGCGGATCACCGCCAGTTCGGTCGCATCGCCGCGCCAGCGCCATTTCAGCGATTCCAGCTCGGCCGCCGCCGCGTCCGGCTTCATCGTGCCCTTGGCCAGACCGATGCGCACCAGGCCCAGTTTAGCGGGCGTGGCGATCCCGTCCAGCGGCGCGCGGGACACCGCCTGATAGACGCGCGCGGCGCGGTCCGTCTGGCCTTCCAGCTCGAACAGCCGCGCCTGGACCAGGCGCGCTGACAACTGATCGGCCGCCGAGGCGTTCTGGCTGAAACTGTATTCCAGCAGCGACGCCGCCGCCGCCATGTCCCCGGTCTCCAGCGCCGCCAGGGCGTGCGCCGCGCCGAACCGCGCCCGCCATTCGGCCGGAAAGTCATCGATCACCCCGGCGCCGGCCGCGAAGGCCTGGCGTGCGCCGACCCAGTCGCCGTGCTCGGCGGCGATATAGCCCAGCCAGACCTTGGTCGCCGGATCGCCCGCCACCGAGGCGCCGGAAAAATCCGCCTGCGCCTCGTCCAGCCGCCCGATCTGGGCGCGGGCCGCGCCGCGCAGACCACGCACCTCCGGCTCGCCCAGCATATTGGGCGCCGTCTTGACCAGGGCGTTCAACAACCCGATCGCCTCATAGGCCAGGCCCGAACCGACCAGGAACCGCGCCAGGGTCATCCGCGCCTCGACCGGCGCGCGCGGGTCCTCGCCCGCCTTGGCCGCCTCTTCGGCCGCCTTGGCCTGAAGATCGCGATAGCGGGCGGTGAAACCGCCGTCCGTCGGCGCCGCCCACTCGGCCAGGATCAGGCCCGGATGCGGCGCCTTCTTGGGCGCGTGGTCCTCGGCCGCCGCCGCCTCCAGCGCCGCCGACGGCGCCGACAGCGTCAGGCCGCCCGGCCGGTTCAGGGTCACCAGATCGCCTTCGGCGGCAATGCTCAGGTTGTCGATCCGGCTCTCGATAGCCAGGCCCTGGGCCGTCGGCAGCAGCGTCAGATCGACCGTCTCGCGCCGATCGGCGAAACCCTTTCCGGGGGCCAGGGCGGTCACCGCCGCGAAGCGGTCGCCGACCATCGGATCGGTCAGCCAGACCGTGCGGGTCGCCCCCGCCATCCGCGCCACCAGGGCGTTGCTCCCCTGGTCATCGCGCACCACCTCGACGCCCGACGCCGCCTGGGGCGCGCCGCCTATGGTCACCTTCCAGCCGTTTGCATCGGCCACGGCCGCGACCGGCAGGTTCTCGGCCGCCTTGAGGCGCACTACGGTGTAGTCCGGCCCCGCGGCCCAGTGCGCGCTCTCGGCCGGACCCAGGGCCTTGGCGCCGCTCAGATCCATGCGCGCGGCCGTGTCGAAGACGATCCATACGGCCTCGCCGCGCCGGAACACCGCCGCCCCCACCGGCGCGGTCCAGTCGAAGCTCAGCACCACCCGGTCGGCGCCCGCCACGGCCCGCACCGGCGCGACGCGGGCGGTCTCGGCGGGAGCTTCCGGCGCGGTCGGCGCCTGGTCGGGCGAGTACAGGTTCAGCCACACCGCCCCGTCCGCGTTTCCGGTGCGGGCGTCGGCGCCCTCAGCCAGGGTCAGGACCAGTTCGGTGGCGCCCTGCACGGCGCGCGTCTCGACGGCCGTCACCCCCTTGGGCGGATCGACCTTCAAGCGAGAGACATCGGGCGCGGCGGTCGAGCCGATGCGCACGATCACCGCCTGGCCTTCGCGACGCACGCGCGAACGGGCGCCGATGATCCCGGCGAACTCCACGCGGGTGAAGTCGGCGTTGGCCCCGACGCGGATCTCGATCGGGTCGCCGGACGCCCCTCGTTCCTGCGCCAGCGGCGTCATCGGCGCGAGCACGACCGCCCCGGCCGCGGCGGCGGCCACGGTCGATTTCAGGATTCGCTTTCTGGAGCGGGCTGCGGACATTCGCGCGCACCCTCGCGCGTGCGCCCTTTCATCGCGGTTAACGGCCGTTCATCGTGGTCGACCCTGCGACAACGGCGACGCTTGCGCGGACGGCCCCGAGAGCCGACATCCCGACGATGTCCGATCCCGCCTGGCCCCCGCTGAACACCCTGAAGACGGGCCTGGCCTGTCGTTGCCCCCGCTGCGGCGAAGGGCCGCTGCTCAAGGGCTTCCTGACCATCCGCGAATCCTGCCCGGAATGCGGCCTGGACTATGGTTTCGCCGACCCGGCGGACGGTCCGGCCTTCTTCGGCATGAGCCTGGTCGGCGTCATCGGCATGGTCGCCTTCATGGCCTTCGAGTTCACGGTCCATCCGCCGGTCTGGGTGCACATGGTCGTCACGCTGCCCTTGTTGACCCTGGCCTGTCTGGCGGTGCTGCGCCCGCTGAAGGGCTGGCTGGTGTCCGAGCAGTATGTGCACAAGGCCGCGCCGCCCGAGTTCTCCAGCGTCGGCGGTCACGGCGAAGGCTCGCCCTGGAAGACGCGACGCAAGCCCTAGGGTCTGCGCCCAGACCGCCTAGACGTCCTCGGCCCGCGTTTCGCCCAGCGCGCCCAGCAGGGTCTCGCGCCCGGCCGGGTTGACCGCCGCCCAGGTCACCACAGCCAGGATCAGCGGCGCCACCGACAGCGCCAGATAACGGCCGATGATGGCGATCTGCGCCGCTATCGGGTTCAGCGGCGCGCCGATCAGACGGGCGCCCCCCGGCTGGGCCGCCAGGGCCGGATTCAGCATGGGCGCGATTTCGCCCCATACCACCGCCGCCACCGACAGCAGGAACAGGACCACGATCACAGCGGTTCCGATCAGGGCGGCGCGCACCGGCCGATCCGTGCGCGGCGGCGCGATCATGAAGGCGGCGAACAGCGGCACGCCCAACAGCAGTCGTTTCACCACCTCGTGCGGCATGCTGTAGACATAGCGCCCTGCGCCCTGCGCGATATTCGTGCCGATCCCCCAGCCGCCGTCCGGCAGGGCCGAAATCTCGCCGCTCAGCCCGAAAATCCGCAGGAAGACCGCCGCCACGGGCCGCAGCGCCGCCGCCGCCAGGTCCGCCCCGACCCACCACCACAGAGGCAACAGCACGATCAGCGCGCCCAGCGCCCACAGGCCGAACCGACGACGCGCCTCTTCCTCGGGCGTCTTGGCTCGCAGAACCTCGCGCCAGCCGCTCATGCCGCAGTCTCTTCCGATGCGGCCGCCTTGCGGCTCTGCCGTTCCTGCCATCGCGTCCAGAAGAAGAAGATCAACAGCCCCTCCAGCCCGATCATCGCATCCCACACATAGGCGTGGAAGAAGTCGAACAGGTGCTCCGATCCGCGCGACAGATACAGCAGGCTGATGATCCGGCCCAGATTGACCACCTGCAAGGCCAGCACGCCCACGGCGGCGCCGATCAGCCCGTCCTTCAATCGCCCCGGAAACGCCAGTATGGCGGCGACCAGCAGGGCGCAGACCTCCACCGCGTTACAGCCGGCCAACACCTGAACGGCGCCGCGCCCGTCGGTGAATCTCAGAATATCGCCTTCGGCGACCACCCGGCTGTCGAACGGCGCGATCAGCGCAGCCGACAGATCGACCAGCATCCGCGTGAACGGCTGGGTGAACCCCTTGTCGGCCCAGGGCGTCGCCAGAACGCTGAACAGCGCCAGCGCCACGATGCCGAAGGTCAACAGGTATTTGACGCCCGGGTTGGCGAGAAATTTCTTCAAAATCGGCATCCCGAGTCGCGTCGAAGTGGAAGCTTATGGCGACCCCGGCAGGACTCCAACCTGCGACCTCGGCTTTAGGAAAGCCTTGCTCTATGCAGCTGAGCTACGGGGCCACACCGGGCGGGACGTAGCGGGTGCGGGGGCCTTCGCCTAGCCCCTTCCGCGCATCGCCAAATTTGATTGTGGTTAATCAGCTTTAAGATACAACATCTTGTAGGGAACAAATCCCGAATCGGGCCGTGTCAGTGATTCGGTCCTGATTCGTTTCGCGCCTGTTCCGCGCCCCGGCCGTCCGCTGTTAACCGGCATGCCGGACCAGCATCCAGATCGCCATGGCGACCATCATCAGGTTCTCGGTCAGGGACACGAATCCCAACGGCACGTTCGAAGCCCCGCCGACGCAGGCGCACTTCAGGTCGCGCTTGTCGACATAGACGGCCTTGAACACCGACACCGCCCCTATCCCGCCGATGATCAGGCCCAGGGGGGCCGATATCCAGGTCAGGGCCATGGCCGTCATCAGCACCCCGGCCGTCAGTTCCAGGAATGGATAGAGATAGGCGTAGGGAACCCACCGTTGCGCCAACAGGTCGTAGTTCAGGAACATCGACGAAAACCGCTCGACATCCTGAAGCTTCAGCATGGCCAAGGCGGTCATCGTCAGGCTGATGAACAGCATGACGGTGCGTTCAAGCCCCAGCCCGGCGGTCCAGGCCACCGCGACCGCCGTCAGGGCCATGGCCGCGAACACGGCCAGCACGGGGGTATAGGTCGTCTGCGTCTCGGGCCGCACCGTCCAGCCGAAATGACGGCGCAGATCGTCCCAGCCGCCGATGCGCGCGCCGTCTATGAAGACCTGGGGCGTCGTCTTGACCCCCTGTTCCGCCTTGAAGGCGTCGACCTGCTGCCGCGTCTCCAGGCGTCGATCCTCAATCCGGAAGCCCTTGCGTTTCAACAGCCACAACGCTTTGCGGCCATAGGGGCAGACGTGGTCCGGCATGACCATGCGGTAGATGACAGCGGTCCCGGCCTGTCTCGACATCGGCGGCTCCTCGGTTTGATGACGTCGGCATGGCGTGTAAGGTCCGCACCATGGTACAGAGTCAACAGCCATCCCGCATGACCGTCGCGGCCCTGGCGCGCACCGCCGGAGTCGGCGTGGAGACTGTGCGCTTCTATCAGCGTCGCGGTCTGATGCCGACGCCGCCGCGCCCTGGCGGTTCGGGCGCGAGCGGCGGTTTTCGCACCTACGGTCCCGACGACGTCCGACGTCTGCACTTCATCCGCTCGGCCCAGACGGCGGGCTTCAGCCTGAGCGAGGTCGCCGAGCTTCTGGAGCTGGACGCCGGCGACGACCATGCTCGCGTCCGCGCCCTGGCCGGCCGTCGCCTCGACGCCCTGGACCGCCAGATCGCGGCGTTGAAATCCGCCCGCGCGGCCCTGAGCGCGCTGGTCGCAAGCTGCGGCGGGCCCGACGCCGGACCCTGCCCCATCCTCGGCGCCTTCGAAACCTGACGCGCGCGCCGACTTGGCGCCGCCGCCCAGCCCCTCCACATTGGGATCATGAGCGACCGTTCCACCGGCCTGGCCCCGTCGCGCGTCACCGCCGTCCTGGGACCGACCAACACCGGCAAGACCCATCTGGCGGTCGAGCGGATGCTGGGTCACGCCTCGGGCATGATCGGCCTGCCGCTGCGGCTGCTGGCGCGCGAGGTCTATGAGCGGATCGTGGCGCGCCGAGGCGCGGCCGCCGTCGCCCTGATCACCGGCGAGGAGAAGATCGTCCCGCCGCGCCCCGCCTATGTCGTCTCCACCGTCGAGGCCATGCCGATGGAGCGGTCGGTCGACTTCCTGGCCGTCGACGAGATCCAGTTGATCGCCGACCCGGAACGCGGCCACGTCTTCACCCAGCGCCTGCTGCACGCGCGCGGCCGCTTCGAAACGATGTTCCTGGGCGCCGGAACCGCCGCTCCCTTGATCCGTCGGCTGGTCCCCGATGTCGAGGTCGTCTCGCGCGACCGGCTTTCGAACCTGACCTACGCCGGCTCCAAGAAGATCACCCGCCTGCCCCGGCGCAGCGCCATCGTCGCCTTCAGCGCCGAACAGGTTTACGCCATTGCCGAGCTGATCCGCCGCCAACGGGGCGGCGCCGCCGTGGTCATGGGTTCGCTCAGCCCCCGCACCCGCAACGCCCAGGTCGCCCTGTTCCAGTCGGGCGAGGTCGATTTCCTGGTCGCCACAGACGCCATCGGCATGGGGTTGAACATGGATGTCGACCATGTCGCCTTCGCCGGTCTGAGGAAGTTCGACGGTCGCCGCACCCGCTGGCTGCATGCCCACGAAATCGGTCAGATCGCGGGCCGCGCGGGCCGCCACCTGCGCGACGGGACCTTCGGGGTGACGGGCGAAGCCGAGGACCTGGACCCCGACCTGATCGAACAGGTGGTCGATCATCGCTTCGATCCTCTGGAGGCGGCGCAATGGCGCAACGCCCGGCTGGACTTCGACACCCTGCCCGATCTGTTGCGTTCGCTGACGGTCCAGCCGGGCGTTCCCGGCCTGACCCTGACGGCGGAATCGCTGGACGAGACCCTACTGCGCCGGGCCGCCGCCGATCCCGACATCCAGAAGATCGCCCGTTCGCGCGGCGCGGTCATGCGGTTATGGGAGACCTGTCGCCTGCCGGACTTTCAGAAGACCACCGCCGACGAGCACGCCCGGCTGGCGCGGGAGATCTTCCAGGCCCTGACCGGTCGAAGAGGACGGCTGACCCACGACTGGTTCGCCGCCCGGTTCAACGACCTGGACCGAGACGACGGCCAGATCGACCAGTTGTCGGCGCGGCTGTCGGGGGTGCGCACCCTGGCCTATATCGCCGCCCGGCCCGACTGGCTGGACCGGCCGCAGGAATGGCGCGAGGCCAGCCGGGTGCTGGAGGATCGGCTCTCGGACGCCCTGCACGACCGGCTGACGGCCCGCTTCGTCGACCGCAAGACCACTGCCCTGATGCGCGCGCTGAACGATCGGCCCGATCTGGGAGCCGAAATCGACGACGACGGCGCCGTCCTGATCGAGGGGCAGAGCGTGGGCCGCCTCGACGGCGTCCGCTTCGCGCCCGAGGCTGGCGGTTCCGGCCTGGCCGACCGAACTTTGCGCGCCGCCGCCGCTCGCGCCGTGGGGCCAGAGATCGCCCGACGCCTCGGCAGGCTGGCCGCGGAATCCGACGAAGCCTTCTCCGTCACGCCCGATGGCGGCGTCTTCTGGCGCGGCGCCCTGACGGCCCAGATCACAGGCGGCGATCCCTTCTCGCCCCGCGTCCGCCTGCTCGGCGACCTCGGTCCCGAACCCGCCCGCGAACGCGCCCGCCGCCGCATCGAGGCCTGGCTGTCCGCCGAGGCTGGCCGCACCCTGCGATCCCTGGCCCAGCTACGCCGCGCAGTCGAGAATGGTATGCTGAAGGGGCTGGCCCGCGGCGTCGCCTTCCGTCTGGTCGAGGCGGGCGGCGTCGTCGGCCGCGCGAGGCTTGAGCGCGACCTCGCCGCCCTCAGCCAGGCCGAACGCCGCGCCTTGAAACAGGTCGCCGTCCGCATCGGCGATCACGCCGTCTGGTTGCCCGCCGTATTGAAGCCGCGCGCGCTGAACCTCGCGCGGGCCTTCGTCCCCGCCCTGCCCGAAGAGGGTCTGATCCGCCTGTCCGATCCAGCGCCGTCAGAACGCACACTGGCCGCGTACGGCCGCCTTGCCGCCGGGCGCTGGGCGGTGCCGGTCGAGACCGTCGAACGCCTCTCCATCCTCCGCGCCGAAGGCAAGGGGCGCCTGTCCGAAACGGCCCTGGCCGAACTGGGCTGGACCGAAGATCAGGCGAAGGCGATCCTCACCGCCCTGCGCCCCACCCGCCGTCAGCAGCCGGACAAGCCCGGCAAACCGCCCGCCGCCCGTCCCAACAGTCCCTTCGCCGCCCTGGCCGAGCTGACCCGGCCCGCCGCGCCCACACGCCGCAAGCCGCGTCGTCTCCGCAGCAAGGCCCCCGCCGTGAGGTCCGATGGCCGGGCCTGACGCTTGCCGCATCGACGTCTGGCTATGGCGCGCCCGTTTCGCCAGGACCCGCTCCCTCGCCGCCGCCCTGGTCGAGGCGGGCGCGGTGCGCCTGACCCATCAGGGTCGCCAGAGCCGCCTGGACAAGCCCAGCCGCGCCGTCCATCTGGGGGACACGGTGTTGATCGTCCAGGACGGACGGCTGATCGAGGTCCAGGTCCAGGCCCTGGGCGAACGGCGGGGTTCGCCGGACGCCGCGCGCGATCTCTACATTGTCATCCCGACCTCCGGGGAGACCCGGAGTTGACACCGGCGGCCTCGCGCCGCATCTCCCCGGCTCTCCCCGCCGAGAGCCGTTTTCGCACCCATGACCTACATCGTCACCGACGCCTGCGTACGCTGCAAATTCATGGACTGCGTCGAAGTGTGTCCGGTCGATTGCTTCTATGAGGGCGAGAACTTCCTGGTCATCGCGCCGGACGAATGCATCGACTGCGGCGTCTGCGAACCGGAATGCCCCGTCGACGCCATCAAGCCCGACACCGAGGACGAACCGGACGGCAAATGGCTTCAGATCAACGCCGAATACGCAAAGGTCTGGCCCAATATCACCGTCAAGGGCACGCCTCCCGCCGACAAGGAGAAGTTCGAGCGCGAGACCGGCAAGTTCGAGAAATACTTCAGCGAGAAGCCTGGCAAGGGGTCCTGACCCCGCCCCCGGACGTCACGCGGCAGCGAATTCCGGCGCGGGCCGGACCGGCGCCGCGGATGTTTTGAAAATCCGCAAATTTGTGATAGGTTCTCATCTATTGGATCGGGCGGACCGGGAAATCTCGCGCCGCCCGTGTTTGCGACAGAACTCCGCCCATGCAGACGGAGTCGGCCAGAGGTTCGGTGATCCGTTTCCACGTTTGAAGGCCTGACCGTTCGTCCCCGGCTTCACCGCCGGGCGAAGCCGTGTCGCCTTCTATGGGGTTCGTCTCGCCGTCCGCCCTGCGCCGGGAAAGGACTGAAGACATGACGAGCAAAAGCGGTCTGGAATTCAAGGTTGGCGACGCGGTCGTCTATCCGGCGCACGGCGTCGGCAAGGTGGCGGCGATCGAGACCCAGGAAGTCGCCGGCATGTCGTTGGAGGTCTATGTCGTGACCTTCGACCACGAGAAGATGACCCTGCGCGTCCCGACCAAGAAGGCCAAGACGGCAGGTCTGCGCACCTTGGCCGGCGAGGACGTCGTGACCAAGGCCCTGACCACGCTGAAGGGCCGCGCCCGCATCAAGCGGACCATGTGGTCGCGCCGCGCCCAGGAGTACGAAGCCAAGATCAACTCGGGCGACCTGATCTCGATCGCCGAGGTGGTCCGCGATCTGCACCGCGCCGACAGCCAGCCGGAACAGTCGTATTCGGAGCGCCAGCTCTATGAATCGGCGCTGGACCGCATGGCTCGCGAAGTCGCCGCCGCCAACCGCATCGACAAGGACGCCGCCGTCGAACTGCTGGCCAAGTCGCTCAGCGCCAAGAAGCCGGTGGTCGCCGCCGAAGCGGCCTGATTCTCAAAGGCTCCAAATGTACGAAAGGCCCGGGATCGCTCCCGGGCCTTTTTCATTCCGCCGCGTGCAACCAGCCGGTGACGGAATATCGCGGATCCCGCGCCAGCCGCGACACCATCGACACCGAATGCACCTGTGGCACGGCGAAGACGTTCAGGGCGTTGAATTTCGGCACATAGCCCTCGGCGACATGGCCGTCCTCGTCATGGAACATCAGCACCCCGCCCCAGTCGGCCCACCATTGCGGCGTCAGGTTCAGCACATAGGCGTAGAGCCGACGGCCGCCCGTTATGGCGTCCTCATGCGCGGTGGCGAAATGACCGCGCAGATAGCGGGTGGCCATGACGTCGGCGAAGGCGATCCGCGGGTCGCCAGTCAAACGGATCATGAAGTCCAGAAAGGCCGGTCCGTTGACGAACTCCTGGACCATTCGAAATTCCTTCCCGCCCGCCCGCCCGTCCAGCAGCCCCGCAGTGATGCGGATGGAGTCGAAGACATAGGTGACCCCGTCGGTGCTGGACCCGATCTGCGTCTGTTCGAATTCGGCTCTCTGTTCCGGCGACAGGACGTCCAGCTCATCGACGCGGATGTCGACGTCCTTGCCCCCTTCGACATGGAACGACCGCGTCCAATCCGGCGAGGCCGCCAGCCGGGCATACAGCGCTGTCGCCGAAGTCGGCTCCAGAATGCTGGGAATATGCAATCGCCGGTGCGACCGAAACACCGGTCTATAGGCGTCAGGCTCCAACGTCCCGTTCAGACGAAGCGAAAGCGGACCGGCCACGGCAGTTCCTCAAAGGTTTGCGCCAATAGGACGGGTCGCGCCCGCCCTCGCAAGCCGATCGTCAGAAATATTCCGCGTTCGCCGGGCATTGGGCGGCCAGCCGCCGGGCCGTGATGCTGGCGGGGATGTAGGGCGTGCCGCGCGACAACTGGGCGCCGCCGCGGAAGGTGAAGGTCTCGGACGCATAGGGACCGTTCAGCCGCACGTTCACGCGCCGCCCCTTATGATCGGTGCAGGTCCCTTCGAAGCGGGCGTTGCCGCCGCCGACCTGGCGCACCGGATAGACGCACTGCCACTTCCGCGTGGACAGGCCGCCGAAGAAGCGATTGATCTCGCTGGGTCGGACGCATTTGGTCTCGGTGTCGCGAACGCCCAGGACGCTGGTCGTATAGGTCCAATAGCCCGGCAAAGGCTGACCACTGGACTGACTTCCGGCCACGCCCGGCGCAGCCACGACGGCGACGGCGGCGGCCAGGGGCGCAGCGACGGCTACAAGGCCGGTCAGGGACTGGATGCTCATCTTGGGTCTCTCGATCCTGAAGCTCATGGTCTATAGCGTTAGAAGGTGGCGGTTGAACGACGGCTGAACAAGCTTTCGCTCGCTCCGCGCCTTGACCGGGACCCGGCCCTTCGACTATACGGCCCCCTCTCGCGCGGGACCCGTCTCCCGCGCGCCTCTGTTTCATGCGCCCGTCGCCTGTCATCAGGCGCGACGCAAGCCCAAGGATCTGACGATGTCGCGTCGTTGCGAACTCACCGGTGTCGGCCCGATGGTCGGCAATTCGGTCAGCCACTCGAACATCAAGACCAAGCGCCGCTTCCTGCCGTCGCTGAAGTCGGTGAAGGTGACCTCGGACGCCCTGGGTCAGACCTTCTCGCTGCGTATCTCGAACGCCGCGCTGCGCACCCTGGACTTCAAGGGCGGCCTGGACGCCTTCATCGTCAAGGCCCGCGACGAGCAGCTCTCGGTCGCCGCCCAGCGCATCAAGCGCCAGATCAAGGCCAAACTGGCCGAACAAGCCGCCGCCTGATCCAGGCGACGCAGCCAACTGAACGAGGCCGGTGGAAACACCGGCCTTTTTCTTTTTGTCCTGCCCTGTCGGGAATGGTTGGACCGCCGCAGATTGTGACAGGACTTCCCATCTTTCGACGCGAAGCTTGCCCCCTTCGCCACATCGTGGTCTCCCTCCTCCGGTTCGCTTCGCTGAGGGGGGCATGACCCGCGATCAGATGTTCGCCTGCGCCCTCGAACAACCGGGCGCCGAGGATTCGACCCTGCACGGCGGCCGCTGCGTCCGGGTGCGCGGCCACTGGATCGTCAATGAGTCGCGTGAGCCGGATGCGCTGGCCCTGGCGCTGGACCTGGAGACCCTCGCCTTCCTGATGGAGACTGAGGCGGGGACCTATTTCCAGACGCCCCACTATCAGGGCTGGCCCGCAGTCCTGGTCCGCTACGAAGCCGCCGACGGCGACCGATTGCGCGAACAGATCGAAAAGGCCTGGGCGCGCCGCGCGACCAAGGCGCAACGCAAGGCGCGCGGTCTGGCCTGAACCAGGATTACGACCTCACGACTTTCGCGGCCATTTCCCGACCGATAGTCTGGCCCGCAACATCGCCTGCGAGATCCGCCCATGGTCCGTCGCCTTCTGGTCTCCGCCTCGCTTCTGGTTCTGGCCGCCTGCGCCACGGCGCCCGCCGCGGTTCCGACGCCGGTCGCGACGCCCGAACCCGCCGCGCCGACGTCGACCTCCTTCAGCCTCAGCACCGGCTCGGCCCGAACGCCCGAGCAACTGGCCATGCGGTTCGACAAGGCCGACCTCAGCTTCCGCATCCATCCGGCTGCCAAGACCATCGACGGCGTCGCCGTGCTGGATTTCACCGCCACCGCCCCGTTGGACGCCCTGGTCGTCGAACTGGACACCGTCCTGCCCATCTCTCAGATCGTCGTCGATGGCCGTCTCTTGCGGCCCGACCAATGGTCCAATCCCCAGGGTCGACTGACCATCCCCCTGGCCCAGACCCTGCCGACCGGGCGCTCGACCAGCGTGCGTATCGCCTATTCCGGCGCGCCGCATCGCGCCGTGCGCGCGCCGTGGGACGGCGGTTTCGTCTGGGCGACCACGCCCGATGGCAAGCCGTGGATCGCCACCGCCGTCCAGGGCGAGGGCTGCGACCTGTTCTGGCCCTGCATCGACCACCCCCAGGGCGAACCGGCTCGCGTCGACCTGCACGTCACCGTGCCGTCCGACCTGTCGGCCCCGTCCAATGGCCGCTTCCTGGGCAAGATCGATCACGGCGACGGCTGGACCACCTGGAACTGGACCACACGCGACCCCGACACCTATGCGATCACCCTGGCCGTCGGTCCCTATGTCGAGTTGAGCGACAGCTACGTCAGTCGGTTCGGCGATCGCTTCCCGCTGCATTTCTGGCATCTGGCCTCGGACGATCCGATCAAGGCCCGCGACCTGTTCGCCCAGTTCGCGCCGATGCTGGACTTCTACGAAGCCACGGTCGGTCCCTTCCCCTTCCGCGACGAGAAGATGGGCGTGGTCGAGACCCCGCACCTGGGCATGGAGCATCAGACCCTCAACGCCTATGGCAACGGCTATGCCTTGGACGGCAAGGGTTATGACTGGTTGCTGCAACACGAACTGGCCCATGAGTGGTTCGGCAATCAACTGACCAACGCCGACTGGGACGACATGTGGCTGCACGAGGGCTTCGGCTCCTATATGCAGCCGCTCTACGCCCGCTGGCTGCACGGTGATCGCGCCATGGATGCCGAGCTTCAGGCCATGCGGCTGCGGCTGGCCAATCGCTTCCCCCTGGTTTCGGGCCAGGGCCACACCTCCGCCGAGGTCTATGAGGATGACGTCGGGCCGGGACAGGACATCTATTACAAGGGCGCTCTGATCGCCCATACCTTGCGCCTGCTGATCGGCGACGACGCCTTCTGGAGCGCCGTGCGCACCAGCGTCTATGGCCGTCCCGACCCGCGTCCCGGCAATTTCCAGCCGCGCTATGGCACGACGCCCGAGTTCATCGCCAATGCCGAGCGCGCCTCTGGCCGCGACCTGGGCTGGTTCTTCGACGCCTATCTTTACAACGCCGCCCTGCCCGAGTTGCGCATGGTCCACGACGGCGACCGGGTCGATCTGTCCTGGGTCACCCCCTCGGGTCGGCCCTTCCCCATGCCGATCGAGGTCGAGATCGACGGCCGCGTCCAGACCCTGACCATGAACGACGGCCGAGGCGAACTGACCGTCGCGCCGGGCGCCCACATTCTTGTGGACCCGCGCAACCGCGTGCTGCGCCGTCTGCCGCACATCGAACAGTTCCAGGACTGGCAGAAGGCCGAGGCCGAACGCCGCCGCGCGGCCCAGGCGACGGCTCGAACAGCCCCGACCTAGACCTCAGGCCGCCGCGCTCAGGGTCGGCAGGGCGCGCACGGCTCCACGTCCGTGCGGCGTGGCCGCCAGCACCCGCGCCAGGGCGGCGAAGTCCACCGGCTTGTCGACATAGGCGTCGGCGCCCGCCGCGAAGCCCGATGCGTGATCCTCGGGCCGGGCCGAGGCCGACAGCACCGCCACCGGCGTCTCGCGGTTCGGCCCATCGCCGCCACGCAGGGCGCGCGTCGCCGTCAGCCCGTCCATGACCGGCATGTTGACGTCCATGATGATGACATCGAAAGCCGCCTCGGCCGCCGCGTCCAGCGCCTCGCGACCGTTTTCGGCCATGGCGCAGGCGTGACCCATCGAGGTCAGCCAAGCCTGAAGCACCATGCGATTGACCGGATGATCCTCGACCACCAGCACGCTCAACGGCCCGGCCGTGGTTTCGACCGCCCGGTTCGCGCGTTCGGTGATCGGCGTCGCTTCCCAGCTCTCGACATCGACATCCAGCGACAAGGTGAAGGTCGACCCCGCCCCCGCCGCCGACGTCAGCGCAATGTCGCCGCCCAGAAGCTGAGCCAGCTTGCGACAGATGCTCAGCCCCAGGCCCGTTCCGCCATAGCCGCGCGTCGACGAAGCGTCGACCTGGGTGAAGGGCTGGAACAGCTTGCCCTGATCAGCTTCGGCTATGCCCACGCCGCTGTCCGCCACGGCGAAATCCAGCCGCGCCCGGCGCGCGTCGATCCTGCGCCCGTGCACGGTCAGCTCCACCTTGCCCTCCGGCGTGAATTTCACCGCATTGCTCAACAGATTCTGCACGATCTGGGCGACACGCAGGGCATCCGTGTTCAGCCGGTGCGGCAGCTCGCCCATGCGCGTGACCTGGAAGTCCAGCCCCTTGGCCGCCGCCTGGGCCTCGAACGGACCCACGCTGCGCTCGACCAGATCGGCCATGGAGGTTTCGGCCATGTCGACCTCGAGCCGCCCGGCCTCGATCTTGGCCAGATCCAGGATGTCGTTCAGCAGCACCAGCAGACTCTCGCCCGACCGGCGAATGATGGAGACGTAGTTCTGCTGATCCCCGCCCAGGCGGGTGGTGTTTTCCAGAAGCTGGGCGGCGCCGAGCACGCCGTTCATCGGCGTGCGCAACTCGTGCGACACCACGGCCAGGAAGTTCGACTTGGCGTCCGAGGCCGCCCGCGCCTGTTCGCCCGCCACCTCCAGCGCCGCGATCAACTCGGCCTGGCGGGCGTTGATGGCGGCCAGTTCATTGTCCTTGATCTCGGTGATGACCACCTTGATCAGCAGGGCCAGGGCCATCACCGGCCCGATGGCCAGCACCGTCAGCATACCCGGCTGGCCCCACAGGCTGGCCACGATGACGCCGACCGTCAGCGTATAGGGCATGGAGACGATCATCGCCTCGCGCGAATTGGCCCGCATCTGGGTGAAGACCAGCGTATAGCCCGCGCACAACAGCGCGATGGCCAGCATTCCGCCGAACACCCCGCCCATATAGAAGCTCAATAGCGGCGCCCCGGCCCAGCAGGCGCCCGATATGGTGGCGACGATCAACTTGACCCGCGCATGCCGTTTCGGGTCCGTCATCTGAATTCGGGTCTCGGCGATGGTTCGCCCCACCCCCGACGCGGTCGCCACCACATACCAAATCATGGCCCAATGCCACGGCACGGTGGTCAGCAGAGCCAGGCCCCAGGCCCCGATCACCCAGTATCTCAGATGGCCGATGGCCATGATCCGGTGAAAGAAGGGCGTCTTTTGCGCCCGATCTGCGGGTGGAGCGGCCAGCCTATCCGCCGTCGTCGTCGCATCCGTCATGCACCCCTCCCCCGCTCCCGGACCGACGAGGTTGACGAAGAGGCTCTAAGATATGGTGAAAACGCCGGTTCCTGAACCGCAGTCGTCTCTAAGGCTCCAGCTCGACGTCCCAGTACAGATAATCGAGCCAGCTCTGATGCAGATGGTTGGGCGGATAACGTCGGCCCGCTTCCTGAAGCTGCCAGGCGCTGGGCTGCTGCGGGGGACGCCGGATCGGCATGCCCGCCTGCTGGGGCGTGCGGCCGCCCTTGCGCAGATTGCAGGGACCGCAGGCGGCTACGATGTTGTCCCAGGAGGTGCGCCCGCCCCGACTGCGCGGAATGACGTGATCGAAGGTCAATTCCGCCGAATGGCCGCAATACTGACAGGCGAAGCCGTCGCGCAGAAAGACGTTGAAGCGTGTGAAGGCCGGCTGCCGGTCCTGTTCGACATAGCGGCGCAGGGCGATGACGCTGGGCAGCCGCATCTCGATCGAAGGCGAATGCACCACCTTGTCATAGCAGGAGACCACGTCCACCCGGTCCTGCCACACCGCCTTGATCGCCTCCTCCCACGGCCAGATCGACAGCGGATAATAGGACAGAGGCCGAAAGTCGGCGTTCAGCACCAAGGCCGGAAAACCGCCGTGCGGACGCGCGTGGCCCTGCATCAGAGCCTCCGCCTCAGAATGTTCGACGCGACAGGACTGAAGACACGCTCCCCCTCGTCTGGCGAGAAGAGCCTACGCCTGATTCGACGCCGGGACCATGACGGTCAGTTCGCCCGCCCCGGAAAGCCCGGCAGGCTCCAGCCCCAGGCCAAGGCTCCGGCCCTCAGACCGAACCCCGCTGTCGCCGCCGCGATCGCCGACGGCCAGGGCGGCAGATCGAAGGCCCGCATCACCACATACAGCGTCGCCGCCAGCAGGGCCGCCGACACGGTGATCTCGCGTCGCAGCAGGATCGACGGCTGGCCTGCCAAAAGATCGCGCACCACCCCGCCGAAACAGGCCGTCAATGCGCCCATGACGATGCAGATCAATGGCGCGACCCCCGTCGCCTCGGCCTTGGCCGCACCCATGACGCCATAGGCGCCCAGGCCCAGCGCATCCAGCCACAGCAACAGCCGGAATCGCCACGGTCGCGCGCCCAGCAGCCACACCGCCAGCGCCGCTCCCACGCAGACGGCGATATAACGCCAGTCCTGCACCCAGAAGACCGGAACCCCGATCAACAGGTCCCGCAACGTTCCGCCGCCGACCCCGGTGATGGCCGCGAAGAAGGCGAAGGTGACCAGATCGTGCTTCTCGCGCGCCGCGGCCAGGGCGCCGGTCGCGGCGAACACGGCCACCCCGGCGAAGTCCAGGGCGCCGAGCACGGTCTCGGGATCGGTCAGGGCGGCATCGACCAGGGGCGTCGTCATGCGCCCTCCTCTAACACGATCTCTCCGCGCTTCACCCCGCCATACCAGCCCCACAGCAGATGCGCGGCCACGCCCCGATGCGGCCGCCACGCCTCGGCCCGGGCATAGGTCTGTTTCTCGCTCGGCCGCGCTTCGGCCCGGTCGGCCCAGCGCAGGGCCTCCTGCAAGGCCACGTCGCCGCCGGGAAAGACATCCGTCCGCCCCTCGCAGAACATCAGATAGGTCTCGGCCGTCCAGCGCCCGACGCCCTTGATCGCCGTCAGGGCCGCCACCGCCTCTTCATCGCTCAACGCCGACATCCGCTTCAGGTCGATCCGTCCCTCGACCTGGGCCAGGGCGATTTCGCGCCCGTATTTCGCCTTCTGCCCCGACAGGCCCCAGCCGCGCAGGGTCTCGACCGGGTGCGCCAGCAGGGTCTCCGGCGTCATCTCGCCCAGGCCTTCTCGCACCCGCCGCCAGATCGCCGCGGCCGAGGCCGTCGACACCTGCTGCTCCACGATCATGCGCAACAGGCCCTCGAAACCGCCGGGCCTGGCCCGCCATTCGAACACCGGCGTCCGATCATGCGCCTGGGCCAGGGCCGGATCGGCCCGGACCAGCGCCGCGCGCGCGATGGCCAGGGTCCTTGCGTCGGGGATGATCGGCATGGTTTCGGAATCGACAGTGTTTTGAAGGCGCTTTAGCGTCGGCGCATGACCACCCTGGACGAAATCCTGGCGCCGATCACCCCGACCGAGGTCTTCGCGGACTATCACGACCGAAAACCGCTGTACGTCCCGGCCGAGGCTCAGGGTTCGCCCGAGACGCGCAGCCGGGTCGAGACCACGCGCGGCCCGGTGATGCACGAAATCCGCATGAAGCCCGGCGACCGTCTGTATCCGCCGCACGGTTGGCGTCATGACGCCCTGGTCGTCGGCGGCGCGGTCAGGGCGGCTGCCTCGGCGCGCGTCGTCTGAGTGTGTTCGCCACCCGTTTCGCCCCCTCGCCGACCGGCCGTCTGCACCTGGGTCATGCCTTTTCGGCCCTGACCGCCTGGTCGGCCGCAAAGGCGGCGAACGGCCGATTCATCCTGCGCATCGAGGACACCGACTTCACCCGCTGTCGTCCCGAGCATGAGGTCGGGATTTACGAGGATCTGGCCTGGCTGGGCCTGGATTGGGAGACGCCGGTCCGGCGCCAGTCCGACCATCGCGCCGACTATGACGCCGCCTTGGAGATCCTGCGCGAACAGGGCGTCCTTTACCGCTGCTTCCGCACGCGCAAGGAACTGATGGCCTTGGCCGGCGCCGCGCCGCACGGCGACGACCCGGCCGACGCCCAGGCTTTTCGCGGCGGTCCAGCCTCACCGGACGAAGAGGCCGAGCGCCTGGCCCGCGGCGAGGCCTTCGCCTGGCGCCTGTCCATTCGCGCCGCCGAAGCGCGTCTGGGCGGTTTCGACCGCCTGACCTGGACCGAAGAAGGGCTGGAGCCGGGCCTTCGTCGCGCCGCGCCGCAAGCCCTGGGCGACATGGTGGTCGGGCGCAAGGATATCGGCGCCGGTTACGTCATCGCTTCGGTCGTCGACGACGCGGCCCAGGGCATGAGCCACATCGTGCGCGGCGTCGACCTGGCGCCGGTCACCTCGGTCCAGCGCGTGCTCCAGGCCCTGCTCGACCTGCCGACGCCGATCTATCGCCATCATCGCCTGATCCTGGGTCCCGACGGCCGCCGCCTGGCCAAGCGCGACAAGGCCGCCACCCTGGCCGATATGCGTGAGCGAGGCCTGACAGCCCAGGCGGTGTGGGCCGAACTCGGCTTTCCTTCTCCCTGAACCCTGCACGCGATAGAGCCGTACGATGTCTTCCCGCACGCGCGCCCTCGTCGTTTTGCTGGCCGCAGCCTGCGTGCTGGGCCTGGCGCCCATTCTGGTGCGGCTGACCGAGACAGGCCCGGCCGCCGCCGGCTTCTGGCGTTTCGTCCTGGCGCTGCCGATGCTGTTCGTCCTGGCCGCGCGGCCGGGAACCGAAGGCCGGAAAGGCGGTCTGGGCAGGCCGACGAAATGGATGCTGCTGGCGGGCCTGTTTTTTGCTCTGGACCTCGGCTTCTGGCACTACGGCATCGTCATGACGTCGGTGGCCAACGCCACTGTGCTTTGCAACCTGACGCCGGTCGTCGTCACCCTGTTCGCCTGGCTGGTGCTGAAGGAGAAGCCCGGCCGTCTGTTCGTCCTGGCCCTGGGCCTGGCCCTGCTGGGCGCCTTGGCCATGGCGGCGGGGGCCAGCGGTCGGCAAGGCTCCAACCCCCTGCTTGGCGATCTGTTCAGCCTGTCGGTGGCGATCTGGTACTCGGGCTATTTCCTGTCGGTCCAGCGCGCCCGCACCAACGCCGGGGCCATGCGCGTCACCTTCTGGGCCACCCTGGTCGGAGCGCCCCTGCTGGGCGGGCTGGCCCTGATCCTGGGCGAGGACATGATCCCCGCCACCGCCGCCGGTTGGGCCGCCTGCGCGGGCCTGGGCGTCATGCACGTCTTCGGCCAGGGCGGCGTGGCCTGGGCGCTGGGCCGCCTGCCCGCCTCGATCGCGGCCGTGACCATCCTGATTCAGCCGATCGTCGCCGCCCTTTTGGGCTGGTGGGTCTTTGGCGAGACCCTGACCCCGATCCAGGCCGCGGGCGGCGCCCTGGTGCTGGCCGCGGTCGTGCTGGCCCAGCGATCACGCGCGCCGTCCCCACCGCAACTCGCCATGGCCTCGCCCAGAGTCGCATCCTCAGGCCGCGAGGCTCCGCGAACCGAGCGCTAGCGCCAAACAAAAAGAAAAAGGCCCGGGATCGCTCCCAGGCCTTTCAATTCGTCAGGTCTGAAGGACCCTTAGCCGATCAGCTTCAGGTCCACCGCCGCCGTCTTGCCGCGCTGGGTTTCCAGCTCGTACTCGACCTTGGCGTTCTCATCGAGACCCGTGAGACCCGCCTTCTGAACGGCGGTGATGTGTACGAACACATCCGAGCCGCCGCCCTCGGGCTGGATGAAACCAAAGCCCTTGGTGGGGTTGAACCACTTAACCGTGCCGGTCGCCATGTCTGCGTCTCCGTAAACGCGCTTTCCAGGCGGGCGTCCCTCGGGATCGCCCGTCAGCCCAACTGGACAAGCTCGTTCGGTAGAAAGAGCGAAACGCGGCCGTTGGGCCGCGTCGTATCCGGACTGCGGCGAAGTTCTCGCCCGTGATTTGTGGACGGTCAACAGCAAAGCGCTCGCCTTTCGGGCGAACGTGGTTACCAGCATCAGGCGCAAAGGCCCCGCGGCGATCCGTCCAGATGCAGATGGTCCCGGTGAGCGGCGTTGTAGTCCGGCGTCAGCACGGTGGAGAAAACGCGACAGGCGCCGTCGCGGACGCGCTTCAGGAAACGCGCGCCGTCGGGTCCCGCTTCACCCCGCCCGTCCCAATCGCCCGCGATGCTGACCGTGCGCCCGTCCTCCAGCCTCAGCGCCGAAACGTCCAGCGCATTGGCGCGCGCGTGTTCGCTGGGCCGGTCGTCCGCATCGGTCGATCCATAGACGCGGCGACAGGAATAGGTCCCGTAGGTCTCGACCCGCGAAACCCGCGATCCGAATGTCGCCTGGGCCGCCGGTTGCAGCACCTGTCGGTCCCAAATGACATAGCGCACCGCCAGCGGGCACTGCATGGTCAGACCGCCGGGGCTGAGCGGCGTCACCGCCCCGCCGGTGATCCGAACCGCGCCGCGCACGACGCAGAAGCCGCCGTCATCGCGATCCGGCGCCCGCTCCACCCGTACGCCCGCCTCGCGCAACACCTGGATGCAGGCGTCGGTCGTCGCCCGAACCTCCTCGGCCGCGGCGCTGCGGCTCAATTCGAAATCGGCCACCTTGGCCGCGGTGGCGGCGCCCACCGGCCGGTTCAGGTCCAGCGGCTTCCAAGGCAGGTCCTGATGCGGCGCGAACAGGTTCATCAGGGCGAAGGCCGCGCACAGGCCCAGGCTCAGTTCCCAAAGCAGGTTCCAGAAATCGGCGAAATCGCGATCCATCGCCGTCCAGCCTTAACGGTCTGACGCCGTTCGGCAAGGCGCGCAGGTCTGTCTGAAAGCCGCGTCTGGACCCGCCCGTCGTCCGGCGGCAACATGGCGCCATGAGCAAGTCCGACTCCTACGAGGCCGAGCTGGAGCGCCTCCAGATTCAATTGGTCGAAACCCAGGCCTGGGCCATCGAACAGGGACTGCGCGTCCTGATCCTGTTCGAGGGGCGCGACACCGCGGGCAAGGACGGGGCGATCAAACGCATTGTCGAATACATGGCCCCGCGCCAAACCCGCGTCGTCGCCCTGCCCAAGCCGACCGAACGCGAAACGAGCCAGTGGTATTTTCAGCGCTACGTGCCCCACCTGCCTGCGGCGGGCGAGGTCGTGCTGTTCAACCGCTCCTGGTACAATCGCGGCGGGGTCGAGCCGGTCATGGGCTTCTGCACCCCGGCGCAGCATGACCGGTTCCTGCATGACGCGCCCCGTTTCGAGCGCCTGCTGACCAGCGACGGCGTCATCCTGATCAAGCTGTGGCTCGACATCTCCAAGGAGGAGCAGGCGCGGCGCCTGGCCGCGCGGATCGCCGACCCGCTCAAGCATTTCAAGGTCTCGTCCCTGGACGCCGAGGCCCAGAAGCGATGGGACGCCTATTCCGCCGCCCGCGACAGCATGTTGGCTGCGACCCATACCGACTATGCGCCCTGGACGATCGTCGCCACGGACAAGAAGAAGCGGGCGCGCGTGAACATCATCCGCTACATCCTGAACCGGCTGGATCGACCGGGCCTGAAAGCCGAACGGCCCGATCCCGACATCGTCTTCCCGGCGGACCAGGCCAAGGGCCGCCTGGCGATCTGACGCCCTATTCCAGCCCCAGCAGCCAGCGTTCCAGGCGCACGGCGCGGACAACCGCGCCCGGCAGGGCCTGGGTCAGATCCGCGCGGCGACGCATGATCCAGTTCAGGCAGTCCAGGCGGCTGACGAACGGGCTGAAGTCGTCACGCGTCGGCGCCAGGGTCTCGGCGTGCACCAGATAGCGAGCGCCGCGCACACACCCTGGCGCCGCCGACCAGTCGCGACGAGGCGCGACGACGGCGGCGACCCACCATTCACGGCGAGCGTCCAGACCTTCGACCTCGGCTCGGCGCATGATGCGGCTCCGCCACGACCTCCGCCGACCGCGCGGCGGGGCCGTGACGGCGGGTCCTCAGGCCGCCTTGCGCGCCGAACGCGGCAGGTCGTAGCGATCGGCGTTCATCACCCCGACCCAGGCGGCGATGAAATCCCTGACGAACTTGTCGCCCGCATCCGCCGAGGCATAGACCTCCGACAAGGCTCGCAGTTGCGAGTTGGAGCCGAACACCAGGTCCGTGCGGGTGGCCGTCCATCGTTGCTCGCCGCTGGCGCGGTCGGTTCCCACGAACACCTCGTCGCCCTGCCCGTCCGCCAGTCTCCAGGCGGTGTTCATATCCAGCAGGTTGACGAAGAAGTCGTTGCTCAGCACGCCCGGACGCGCGGTCAGGACGCCATGCTCGGAACCGCCGTGATTGGCGCCGAGGACGCGCAAGCCCGCGACCAGCACCGTCATCTCCGGCGCCGTCAAGCCCAGCAGTTGCGCGCGATCCACCAACAGTTCCTCGGTCGGCGCATTGAAGCGGACTTGCAGATAGTTGCGGAAACCGTCGGCCCGAGGCTCCAGAACGGCGAAGCTCTCTATGTCGGTCTGCTCCTGCGTGGCGTCGGTTCGGCCTGGCGTGAACGGAACCTCGATTTCGCGGCCGCCCGCCAGAGCCGCTCGTTCGATCCCCACCGAGCCGCCCAGGACGATCAGGTCGGCGATGGAGACATTGATCCCGGACACGGCCCGGATGCCTTCATAGACCTCCAGCACCTTGGCCAGCCGCTCCGGCTCATTGACCGCCCAGTCCTTCTGAGGCGTCAGCCGCAGACGACCGCCGTTGGCGCCGCCGCGATGATCCGAGCCGCGATAGGTCGAGGCCGAAGCCCAGGCCGTCGACACCAGATCCGCGACGGACAGACCTGACGCCACGATCGCCACCTTCAGCGCCTTGATCTCGGCGTCGCCGATGACCGGGCCGACGCGCTCGGGGATCGGATCTTGCCAGATCAGATCCTCTTCCGGCACCTCCGGTCCCAGATAGCGGGCCTTGGGACCCATGTCGCGATGGCACAGCTTGAACCAGGCCCGGGCGAAGGCGTCGGCGAAATAGGCCGGATCCGCACGGAACCGCTCCATGATCTTGCGATATGCGGGGTCGACCTTGAAGGCCATGTCGGCGGTCGTCATCATGGTCGGCACACGACGGCCCGGCACATGGGCGTCGGGGGCCAGGGTCTCGGGCGGATTGCCGACCGGCTGCCACTGTTTGGCGCCCGCCGGGCTGAGAACCAGTTCGTAGTCGTGATCCAGCAGCATATCGAAGAAGGTCATGTCCCAGGTCGTCGGCGTCGGCGTCCAGGCCCCTTCGAGACCCGAGGTTATGGCGTGCTCGCCCACGCCGCTTCCATGGCTCGATATCCAGCCCAAACCCTGCTGGGCGATGTCGGCGCCTTCGGGGCTGGCGCCCACCCTGGCCGCGTCGCCGGCGCCGTGGGCCTTGCCGAAGGTGTGTCCCCCGGCAGTCAGGGCGGCCGTGTCCTCATCGTCCATGCCCATGCGGGCGAAGGTTTCGCGGATGTCCCGAGCCGAGGCCAGGGCTTCGGGCACGCCGCCCGGCCCTTCGGGGTTGACGTAGATCAGGCCCATCTGGATGGCCGCCAACGGCTCTTCCAGCATCAGGCCCTTATCCGGCTGAATGCGGGTCTCATTGCCCGGCTCGCCGACCCATTTGTCCTCGGCGCCCCAATAGACGTCCTTTTCCGGCTCCCAGACGTCGGCGCGGCCGCCGCCAAAGCCGAAGACCGGGCCGCCCATGGACTCGATGGCGACATTGCCCGCCAGGATCAGCAGATCGGCCCAACTGATGCTGGCCCCGTATTTCTGCTTGATCGGCCATAGCAGGCGCCGGGCCTTGTCCAGATTGCCGTTGTCCGGCCATGAGTTCAGCGGCGCGAACCGTTGCTGGCCCGCTCCGGCCCCGCCGCGACCGTCCGCGGTGCGATAGGTTCCGGCGCTGTGCCAGGCCATGCGGATGAAGAAGGGACCGTAATGGCCGTAATCGGCCGGCCACCACGGTTGGCTGTCGGTCATCAGCGCCTTCAGATCACGCTTCAATCCGTCGTAGTCCAGACTTTCGAACGCCTTGGCGTAATCGAAGTCGTCGCCCATCGGGTCGCCCGACTTGCCCTGCTGGTGCAGGACGTCCATCGACAGGTAGTTGGGCCACCAGTCGGTGTTTGCGCGTCCCCGAAGGCTCCGCGGCGTCGCGGATTTCTTCGGGTCTTTCATCGGGGTGGGGCCGCCAGCATTGCCGTCCATGTCGATTCTCCGGGTTTCGGACCGTGACAGGACTACACCCGGCCAAAGCACAGATAAAATCGATTAAAACTGCATTTTTGATCAATAAAACTTATTATCAGGGCGGCCCCGACCTCAAGGCTGCGATCCGGGTCTTCGCCCCTATTTCAAGAAGTCATCGACGGCGCGGGCGAAGGCGTCCGGCTGATCGGCCATGATGAAGTGGCGGCTGTCGTCGATGCGGATCAGCTTGACCCCGGGCAGACCGGCGTATTGCGCACCCCACAGGGCGTCGGCCATCGCAGCAGGCGCGCCGCCGTCGGCGTCCGAGGCGTAGAGGGCGGTCACTGGCGTGGTCATGGCGGCCAGACCCGGCCGCGCATCGGTGGTCATGACGTCCCGCATCGCGGCGCCCAGGGCGTGACGGTCGGTGGCCAGCGACCACTGCACGATCCGCTCCCGTTCCGTCGCATTGCGCGACATGCCGTTGGCGGTCTGCCGTTGACTGGCCAGGAAGTCCTCATCCGAGGACGCGGCCAGGCCGGCGGCCATCCGGTCGGCCATAGGCCGCACCGACTCGACCGTCGCCGTGGGACCGAACAGCGAACCGAAGAACGGCAGGCTGTCGACGCTCATCAACCGATCAACCCGCTCGGGGTGTTGTTGGGCCAGCAGCAGTCCGGTCAGGGCGCCCATGGAGTGACCGATGACGGCGGGGCGTCCATCGGTGCGTTCAGCGATATAGCGGGCCAGTTCGTCGACCACCGGTTGCAGGAAGACGCCGTCGCCGTGGCTCCAGGGTTCCCCGGCGAACCCGGCCAACTGCACCAGATGCACCCGGTGCGTCGCCTTCAACCGATCCGCCTGGGCGCGCCAGACCTCGCGCGACGACCCCAGGCCGGGAATCAGCAGGACGTCCGGTCCCGATCCCACCACCTCGACCGACAGCCGATCCGAGACGAAGGGCGCCGCAGCCTGAGCTTGAACTTGGGTCTGGGCGGGCGTCTCGGCGCGTGCGACGGAGACGGCGATCCCGGCCGCCAGGGCGACGGCGGAGACGGTGATGAGGGCGCGCAGGGTCGCGCGGCCCGCACGAAGGGCGAAGAACAGCATGGCGAATCCTTGTAAGGTTGTCCTGACTTCACATCAGGCGTGGGGGTTGTCGAAGATGTCCTCGACCGGTCGCCCGAACATCGCGGCGATGCGATAGGCAAGGTCCAGCGAGGGGTCGTGTTTCTCGGTCTCCAGGGCGTTGACGGCCTGGCGCGACACGCCCAGCCGATCGCCGAGATCCTGCTGCGTCCAGCCCTGTTCGGCGCGCAGCACCTTCAGACGGTTCCTCATCAACGGCTGGTCCGAATGAAGGGGCTGACCAGGCAGAACAAGGCCCAGAACAGCGGATAGATGATCCAGGCGGGGATGTGCGGCGCCTCGCCGTAGCTCTCCATGAAGCCCCAGGCGGAGGCGATCGCCATCGCCAGTCCCGAGGCGACGATGAACCGTTTGGCCAGCAGGGCGCGCACGAACTCGTCGCTTTCGGCCATCAGAGCCAGGGTGGCCCAGATCTGCCCCCCCACCGGCGCGGCGACCACCAATCCCAGGATCAGACCCGCCGTATGTCCGATATCGTCGAAAGCGCCGAAGATGGCCGCGACATTGATCGCGACATAGCCGCCCATGAACGCCATGGTGCGAACCAGATATTTCTTGTAGGGGGCCGTGCCCTTGGCGGAAGCGATGTCCATTGCCGATCTCCTTTTGTAAGGACAACCTTACGCGGCCATTATGTCATGTCAACCTGACAAAATATCAGCCCACCCTGACATCGACCGGCCTTTGCGGGACCTGGCGCGAGAGCGTAACCTGGCCCCATGCCCGCCGCGCCCCGCATCGCCGCCGCCCGCCTGTTCACGCCCGAACAATGGGCGCCGTTCCAGCGGCGTTCGGTCTGGATCGGGCCTCTGCTGGTGCTGCACTGCTGGACTACGATCATCGCGGCCGCCGTGGTCGGCGTGGTCTGGCCCTGGCTGATTCCCCTGTCGATCATGGTCATAGGCACGCGCCAACTGGGTCTCGCCATCCTGATGCACGAGGCGGCGCATGGCGGCCTGGCGCGGAATCCGCGGTTGAACGACGGTCTGGGTCATTGGCTGTGCGCCGTGCCCGTCGGCGCGGACCTGAACGCCTATCGCCCCTATCACCTGGCCCACCACAAATACGCCCAGCAGCCTGAGGACCCGGACCTGGCGCTGTCGGCGCCCTTTCCCGTCACGCCCGCCTCGCTGCGGCGCAAGCTGATCCGCGATCTGACCGGCCAGACCTTCTTCAAACAGCGGGTGTTGTTCGCCCTGAAGGCGTTTCGAAGCACGCGCGACGAAGACCTGGCCGAAGGCGCGGTGGTGACCGGCCGGTCGGTCGCGCCCTTCCTGCTGGTCAATCTCGGCCTGTTGGCGGTCTGCGCCCTGGCGGGCGTCTGGTGGGCCTATCTCGTCCTGTGGCTGCTGCCCATGGCGACCTGGTTTCCCATGGTCACCCGCATCCGCAACATCGCCGAACACGCCTGTGTGGAAGGCTCGGCCGACGACGCCTTCCGCGCCGCGCGCACGACCAAGGCCCATTGGGTCGAGCGCGCCTTCATCGCCCCCTATTGGGTCAATTTCCACGCCGAGCATCATCTGTTCATGCACGTCCCCTGCTGGCGTCTGCCTGACCTGCACCGTGCGCTCCGCACGCGGCCCGAGGGTGCGCGGATGGAGACCGCGGCCGGCTATGCCCAGGTGCTGCGGACGGCGACGCGCGCGTCATGACCACCGCCGCCATCGCCGATCCGACGGCCTTCATCGCCGCCAACACCCGTCTGCAAGCCGTGCCGCACGCGCCGGAAATTAGCCTCTGGCTGGCTGACGAAATCACGCCCCTGTGGCGTCTGACCGAGGAGGAGCTGGGCGAGATGGGCTTGCCGCCCCCGTTCTGGGCCTTCGCCTGGGCGGGCGGCCAGGCGCTGGCGCGCTGGATTCTGGATCACCCTGAAACGGTGGCGGGCCGACGGGTGATCGATTTCGCCTGCGGCTCGGGTCTGGTCGGGATCGCGGCGATGAAGGCGGGCGCGGCCAGCGTGCTGTGCGCCGACATAGATCCCTTCTGCGCCGCCGCCGTCGCCCTGAACGCCGCCGCCAACGGCGTCGCCCTCACCTTCACCGAACACGATCTGCTGGACGCCGCGCCGACCCCGGCCGACGTCATCTGCGCGGGCGATGTCTGCTACGAAAAGCCGATGACCGACCGCGTCCTGACCTGGCTGGCCCAGGCCAGGGGCCAGGGCGCGCAGGTTCTGATCGGCGATCCAGGGCGCACCTATTTCCCGCGCGAGGGCCTGACCTTCCTGGCCGAATACCGGGTGCCGACGACGCGCGAGCTGGAGGATCAGGAGATCAAGCGCGCGTCGGTCTGGGCGCTTTAGCCGTCATCCCTGCTGCGGCCGCACATCGCCCGACTTGATCGGCGCCCCGGCGAACTCCTCGGCATAGGCGGGGGCGATCAGGGCGCGGAATACGCTCTGCGGGACCACGATCTCATAGGGTCCTTCGACATAGGGCCCGACCTGATATGGCCCGATCAGGAAGGTCAGGCCCCCCGCCTTGCCCGGAACCGTCCCGGGCGTCAGCACGAAGGGCGTCTGCAAGGCGCGCGGGCACGACCATTGCGCGCCATCCAGAGACACCGGTTCGGCGTCGGGCGAGCGCTCCTTCTTGGCTGCATTGATCGCCGCGCACAGGGCCTGGTCCAGCGCCCGGCCGTCCGCGCCCTTCCTGAACAGGTCGGCGACCGTGATCTGACGCTTCAACGCCTTGTCCCACAGCACCCCGGCGAACAGGCTGTTGCCATGGGCGCCGCCGGTGTAGTCGTAGTCGACGCGCTTCAGGCTGAACAGCTTGCCGGTCTCGGCGGCGGGTTGCAATTCGATGGTCTTCTCATAGGGCGGCATGCCCGGCTCGGTTCCCGCCTCGGTGCGGTCGGCCTGGGCGCCTTCCACGAACTGACGCAGATCGCGCACGGCGTCGGCGTACAGCGTGGCGTGCAGATCCGGCTGGGTCTTGAGCGCGGGCGGCAGCTTCAGCGAGACCGTGGCGTAGGGCGTGCCGCTCTCATAGGACAGGGGCGCGCCCGCCTCGGCGGCGGTCGCCGCGGCGCCGGATGCGGGCGACGGCGCATCGGGCGCGGCCTTTTTCTGATCCCGGTTGCAGGCGGAAAGCGCCAGGGCGGCGGCGCAGGCGACAAGGACGATACGCGAGGCGGACATGGGCGCGGACTCCGGACTACGCCCCTAGACTAGCGCCCCCAGGCCGATGGCCGCCAGCAGGATCAGACCCGCCTCGCGATTCGACTTGAACAGCCGCAACGCCAGCGCCGGGTCATCGGGCTTCAGGCTACGCACCTGCCAGGCCAGATGGGCGGCATAGGCGACCAGCACGCCGAAGAAGCCCGCCCCCAAATTGGCCGACCAGCCCGCGATCGCCGCGAACGCCACGGCCAGCGCATAGAAGACCCCGACCCCGGCCCTGACCCGCCCGCCCAGCCGCCGCGCCGAGGACTTCACCCCGACCATGGCGTCGTCCTCGATGTCTTGCAGCGCGTAGAGGGTGTCATAGCCCAAGGTCCAGAACACGCCGCCCAGCCACAGCCACAGCCCCGCCCACACCAGCGGCAGGAACGGCCCCAGCACCGGCGCCAGGGCGGCGCTGAACGCGAAACCGCCCGCCGCCGCATAGCCCATCAGCGCGCCCCAGTTGAATGTCAGGCCCAGCCACGCCTGCGGCCACCAGGTGATGCGCTTCATGAACGGATAGGCCGCCACCAGCGCCAGAGACCCTATGCCCAACAGAATGGCGGTCAGGTTCAGCGTCAGCAGGATCATCAGCGATATCAAGCCGCAGCCGAGGATGAAGCCCCATGCCGCCTTGACCGAAATCCGCCCGCTGGCCACCGGCCGCCCGGCCGTGCGCGCCACCTGACGATCGATGTCGCGATCGACGATGTCGTTGAAGGCGCAGCCCGCCGCCCGCATCAGGCACGCGCCCATGGCGAAGCCCAGGAACAGCCACGCCTCATACGCCCCCGGCCGAACGCGATAATGCGCCAGCGCCAGGGCGATCCCCTGCCATCCGGGCAGCAGCAGAAGCCATATCCCGATCGGCCGATCGAACCGCCCCAGCTTCAGCCAGGGCTTCAACGCCTCGGGCGCATGCCGATCCACCCAGTTGCGGCCGGCGTCGGGAAGAGGGGCGGAGGTCATGGCGCGGACCCTATGGCGATGAGCGGCTTTTCCGGCGCTATCCTCAATCCTCGTCCATCTTCAGCGCGGCGATGAAGGCTTCCTGCGGGATCTCGACCTTGCCGAACTGACGCATCCGCTTCTTGCCTTCCTTCTGCTTCTCCAGAAGCTTCTTCTTGCGGGTGGCGTCGCCGCCGTAGCATTTGGAGGTCACGTCCTTGCGCAGGGCGCGGACGGTCTCGCGGGCGATGATCTTGCCGCCGATGGCCGCCTGGATCGGGATCTGGAACAGATGGGGCGGGATCAGCTCCTTCATCTTCTCGACCATGCCCCGGCCGCGCGTCTCGGCGCGGCTGCGATGGACCAGCATGGACAGGGCGTCGACCGGCTCGGCGTTGACCAGGATGTTCATCTTGACCAGATCCCCGGCGCGATAGTCGGCCAGTTCGTAATCGAAGCTGGCGTAGCCCTTCGAGATCGACTTCAGCCGGTCGTAGAAATCGAACACCACCTCGTTCAGCGGCAGGTCGTACACGACCATGGCGCGCGTGCCGACCCAGGTCAGCTCCTTCTGCTCGCCGCGGCGGTCCTGACACAGTTTGATGACCCCGCCCAGATATTCCTCGGGCGTCAGGATGGTGGCCTTGATCCACGGTTCGCGGATCTCGATGATCTGCATCACGTCCGGCAGATCGGCCGGGTTGTGCAGGTCGATGTGGGTCCCGTCGCGCAGCTCGATCTTATAGACCACCGAGGGGGCGGTCGCGATCAGGTCGAGGTTGAACTCGCGGCTCAGCCGCTCCTGGATGATTTCCAGGTGCAGCAATCCCAAAAACCCGCAGCGGAAGCCGAAGCCCAGCGCGGCCGAGGATTCCATCTCATAGGTGAAGCTGGCGTCGTTCAGGCGCAGGCGGGCGATGGCGGCGCGCAGGTCCTCGAAATCGGCGGCGTCGACCGGGAACAGGCCGCAGAAGACCACCGACTGCACCTCCTTGAAGCCTTTCAGCGGCTCGGCGGTGGGGCGCTTCTCCTCGGTGATGGTGTCGCCGACGGCGGCGTGAGCGACCTCCTTGATCTGGGCGGTGATGAAGCCGACCTCGCCAGGTCCCAGGCTCTCGACCGGCGTGTTCTTGGGCAGAAAGACGCCGACGCGGTCGACCAGATGGGTCGAGCCGTTCTGCATGAATTTGACCCGTTGTCCGGCTTTCAGCACGCCGTCGAACACGCGCACCAGCAGCACCACGCCCAGGTACGGGTCGTACCAGGCGTCGACCAGCATGGCCTTCAGCGGCGCGGTCGGGTCGCCCTGGGGCGCCGGCAGACGGGTGACGATGGCCTCCAGCACATCCTCGATGCCGATGCCGGACTTGGCGCTGCACATGACGGCGTCCGAGGCGTCCAGGCCGATGACCTCCTCGATCTGAGCCTTGACCCGCTCCGGCTCGGCCGCCGGAAGATCGATCTTGTTCAGGACGGGAACGATCTCGTGGTTGTTGTCGATGGCCTGATAGACGTTGGCCAGGGTCTGAGCCTCGACCCCTTGCGACGCGTCCACGACCAGCAGCGAGCCTTCGCACGCGGCCAGGGATCGACTGACCTCATAGGCGAAGTCGACGTGACCGGGCGTGTCCATCAGGTTCAGGACATAGGTCTGGCCGTCCTTGGCCGTGTAATTCAGACGCACGGTCTGCGCCTTGATGGTGATGCCTCGTTCCTTCTCGATGTCCATATTATCAAGAACTTGAGACGACATCTCACGGGCGCTGAGACCGCCGGTGATCTGAATCAGCCGATCTGACAGAGTCGACTTGCCGTGGTCGATGTGGGCGACCACGGAGAAATTTCGGATGCGTTCGATGGGAGGCGTGGACATGGGCGGCGCCTAGCACGTCGTGGACGAATTCGCCAATGCGTCGCCGCCGCGTCTTGCGGGACACACCAGGTTCGATATTTCGCCCGAACCCTGTTTGCCGGTTTGAGAACGAGTCGCGAACAGGCTAAGAAAAGCTCCAGAATTTCGGGCGTCCAGCAGGCGTCCGCCGTCGCCGGTCCTCCCCGCCGACGGACACACAGGGGATGAACTGACGTGGCGATTGCGACCCGAACGACGGCCCGCGCGGGCTTTGCGCTGGCGGCTGTCATGGTGCTGGCGGCCTGCGGCGGCCAAAAGAAGGACGAAAAGGTTCAGGCGCCGTCGCGTCAGACGGTGACGGCGGCGACCGTGACCCTGGTCAATCTGCCGCGCATCGTGACCGCTTCGGGCAGCGTCTCGGCCTGGGAAGAGGTGCCCATCGCCGCCGAGACCGGCGGGCTTCAGGCCATCGGCGTCTATGTCGACGAAGGCGCCATGGTCCGTCAGGGCCAGATCCTGGTCAAGCTGAACGACAGCTTGCTGAGCGCCCAGTTGCGCCAGCAGGACGCCTCGGTCGCGGCCGCCGAAGCCAACGCCGCGCGCGAAGACGCCGAACTCGTCCGCGCCCGCGAGTTGAAGGAACGGGGCTTCCTGTCCCAGGCCTCGCTGGACATGGCCGTGGCCGAGCAGCGCTCGGCCGAGGCGCAACTGGTTTCGGCCCGCGCAGCGCGGTCCGAAACGGCGACCCGTCTGGACCAGACCAACCTGCGCGCGCCGGTCGCCGGTCGCATCATCAGCCGCAGCGTCACCCGGGGTCAGATCGTCCAGGCGGGAACCGAACTGTTCCGCATGGTCCGCGAAGGCCGACTGGAGCTGGACGCTCAGACGCCCGAGACCGAACTGCTCCTGGTTCGGCCCGGCCAGACCGCCGTCATCATCTCGGACCAGGCTGGCGCAAGCACCGGTCGCGTCCGCATCGTGACGCCCGAGGTGAACCCCCAGACGCGCCTCGGCGTGGCGCGCATCTCGCTGGATTCGAGCGCCGGTCTGCGGTCGGGCATGTTCGCCCGCGCCGACATCGATGTCGGCGACCAGCCGGTGCTGACCGTGCCCTCGGCCGCGATCGTGTTCCGCGAGGGCAAGCCCGGCGTCTATGTCATCGGCCGGAACGGCGTCGTGCGCTTCACCGCCGTCAAGACCGGCGCGCGGTCAGGCGACATCGTCGCCGTGCTCCAGGGGTTGCAAGCGGGTCAACAGGTGGCGGTCCAGGGCGCGGGCTTCCTGGGTGAAGGCGACCTGGTGGCCATCGGCCGCCCCGTGGCGGTCGCCCCGCGCGCCGTCGCCGCGACCGAATAGGGCCAGGCCATGAATTTCAACAACATTTCATCCTGGTCGATTCGAAATCCGATTCCGATCGTCCTGATGTTCATCATCCTGACCCTGGCGGGCGTGCTCAGCTATTTCCGCCTGCCAGTGAACAATTTCCCCAACGTCGATCTGCCCGTCGTAGCCGTTACAGTGGTCCAATCGGGCGCCGCGCCGACCGAGTTGGAGACCCAGGTCACCCGATTGGTCGAGGACGCGGTCGCCGGCCTGGGCGAGGTTCAGGACATCAATTCGGTGATCAGCGATTCCGCCTCGACCACCTCGATCACCTTTCAGCTCGGCGTCGATCTGGAGAAGGCCACCAACGACGTCCGCAACGCCATCGCCGGCATCCGCCAGAACCTGCCCGCCGACGTGCAGGAGCCGATCGTCCAGCGGATCGAATTCACCCAGATCCCGATCGCCACCTACGTAGTGCGCGCGCCGGGCATGAACCCCGAGGAACTGAGCTGGTTCGTCGACAACACCGTCGCCAAGCGCCTGTTGTCTGTGAACGGCGTCAGCCAGGTCAGCCGCGACGGCGGTGTCAACCGCGAGATCCGCGTCAAGCTGGACCCCACGCGCCTGGCCGCCCAGGGCGTCTCGGCCGCCGCCGTGTCGAACCAGTTGCGCGCCTCGAACATCAACCTGCCCGGCGGACGCGGCGAGATCGGCGGCGAGGAACAGGCCATCCGCACCATGGGGTCGGCGACATCGGTCGAACGGCTGCGCGAAACCCTGATCCCGATCGGCGGCCGCACCGTGCGGCTGGACGATCTCGGCGAGGTGGCGGACCAGTGGTCCGAGCCGCGCGGGCGCGCCCGATACAACGGCAAGGAGGTCGTCGGCTTCAGCGTCAGCCGCTCCAAGGGGTCGTCCGAGCTGGACGTCTATCAGGCCACCAAGGCGGAGATCGCACGTCTGGATCAGGAGATGGACGGCGTCACCATCGAGGAGGTCAGCAACACCACCTCGGACGTGATCAACAATTTCCATGCCTCGGTCGAGGCCTTGCTGTTGGGCGCGGGCCTGGCGATCGCGGTGGTCTTCGTCTTCCTGCGCGACTGGCGCGCCACCCTGATCGCCGCCATCGCCATGCCGTTGTCGTTGATCCCGACCTTCTGGATCATGAATATGTGGGGTCAGTCGCTGAATGTGGTGACCCTGCTGGCGCTGTCGCTGACCATCGGCATTCTGGTCGATGACGCCATCGTCGAGATCGAGAACATCGTCAGACACATACGCGACGGCAAGGCGCCGTATCCGGCGGCCATCGAGGCGGCCGATGAGATCGGCCTGGCCGTCATGGCCACGACCGCGACCCTGCTGGCCGTGTTCGCCCCGACCGGTTTCATGCCCGGCGTGGTCGGCCAATTCTTCAAGAGCTTCGCCATCGCCGCTTGTGTCAGCGTCTTCTTCTCTCTGGTCGTGGCCCGCACCCTGACCCCGTTGATGGGCGCCTATATGCTCCGGCGCGATCAGGGCAAGGAGCACGGCGATCCGGCCTGGATGCGCGGCTATCTGCGCATGGTGAACTGGGTTCTGAACGATTTCCGCGGCGGCCAGAGCGGAAAACGGCAGCCTCTGGGCCGACGCCTGTTGCAGCGTCGCAAGGATCACCGCCTATGGGTCATGGCGGGCGGCGCCCTGTTCCTGGCCGGCTCCTTCATGCTGGCGGCCATGCTGCCGTTCGAATTCATTCCGGCGGAAGACGTGTCCCGCTCGAACATCGCCGTGCAGCTTCCGCCCGGTTCGACCCTGGCCGAGACCGATGCGGTGTCCCAGCAGGTCACCCGCATTCTATCCGAACGGCCGGAGGTGAAATCGGTTTACGCCTCGGTCGGCTCCGCCACCGTCAGCTTCGGTCCCGACGGGGGCGGTTCGGCTGGCGAGGTGCGTCGCGCCAACATCACCGTCAACCTGGTCAAGCGCAGCGAACGCAAGCTGCGTCAGCAGGCGTTCGAGCAGGAAATGGGACCCGTGCTGCGCACCATCCCCGGCGCCCGGGTTCAGTTCGGCCAGGGCGGGTCCGGCAGTCAGGTCTCGATCCAACTGGTTGGCGACAATCCGGCCCAGTTGGCCCTGGCGGCGGCGGCGGTCGAACGCCAGATGCGCGAGATTCCCGGCCTGACCAATGTGATCTCGTCCGCGGCGCTGGTGCGGCCCGAGATTCTGATCACGCCCAAGTCCGACATCGCGGCGCTTCAGGGCGTGGCCACCTCGGACATCAGCTCCGTGGCCCGTGTCGCCACCCTGGGCGACGCCGATCAACTGCTGCCGAAATTCAATCTCGGCGACCGGCAAATCCCGATCCGCATCATGTTGGGTGAAGAGGCGCGCAGCGATCTGGCCGTCATCGAGACCCTGAAGGTGCCGACGGCGTCCGGCGCGGCCGTGCCTCTGGACGCCGTGGCCGACATCTCGTTCGGCGCCGGACCGAACCAGATCGACCGCCTGGACCGCAAGCGGGTCGCCACCCTGACGGCCGAACTGAACGGCATCACCCTGGGTCAGGCGTCTCAGCGGGTGAACGAACTGCCGGCCATGCGCGGGCTGCCCGACGGCGTCACCCAGGCGGTGTCGGGCGAGTTGGAGAACCTACAGGAGACGGCGACCGGCTTCGTGTTCGCCATCGTCACCGGCATCCTGCTGATGTACGCGGTGCTGGTGTTGCTGTTCCGCAGCTTCTTCCACCCGATCACCATCCTGGCCGCCCTGCCCGTCTCGTTTGGCGGCGCCTTCTTCCTGCTGCTGGTCACCGGCAAGTCGCTGTCGATGCCGGCGCTGATCGGCATCATCATGCTGACCGGCATCGCGGCCAAGAACTCCATCCTGCTGGTCGACTACGCCATCATCGCCATGAAGCAGGGCATGACCCGGCGTGAAGCGATCATCGACGCCGCGCACAAGCGGGCGCGGCCGATCATCATGACCACCCTGGCCATGGGTCTGGGCATGTTGCCGATCGCCATGGCCTTTGGCGAGGGCACCGAGTTCCGCAGCCCCATGGCCGTCGCGGTGATCGGCGGCCTGATCACCTCGACCGCCCTGTCCCTGCTGTTCATCCCGGCGGCCTTCAGCCTGATCGACGGCGTCAAGACGCGGTTGGATCATGTGCTGGACCGCAAATTCCGCCACGCCCACGACGTCGGCGAACAACCAGCGGAATAGGGGAGACCGGTCGGCGCGTCCGATCACAGTCCGATCACAGGAAGGGTCCCGGTCCACGCCGGGACCCCTTTTTGTCGCCAGCCAGCCAGTCCGCTCGCTGCACCCCGCCGCGGCGCCCGCATTCGCTCCGTTTCTGGGACGTGACGCAGCCATGTCGGCGTAGCGGGCGTCATCGCGGCGGATCCTCATCCCCAAAGCGAGGGCGGCATTCCCGTCGAATGTCGGCGGCTGGCGTCGGCCCGGCCCCTTTCGCCTCGCGTCCTCGCGTCCTCGCGACGCCGGAGATGAGCCTGGGCGCGGGAAAACCAGGCCGCCGACGCCCAACCGGCATGGAGCCAAAACAAAACCGGCCGGGGCGAACCCCGACCGGTCTCATCAGCCCCCTTTGTCGGGAGGATCAGTACTTCAGGCGCAGCGTGAAGCCATAGGTGCGCGGCGCACCCAGGAAGGCGTCGTAGGTCTGGCTGTCGAGCGACGGGTTGTAATAGCTGCCCTGATAGGGACCCGGCGCGGTGTTCAGCGGACCATTGAAGGCCGAACCTTGCAGGAAGCCGTTGAAGGCCACCTGGACATACTCTTCGTCGGTGATGTTCTGGCCCCACAGGTCCAGCGTCCAACGATCATCGGCGGCGCCGATCGAGATGCGGCCGTTCACCATGGTGAAGGCGTCCTGCATCTTGAAGGGCAGCAGGTCCGAGCCGGTGTTGTACTCGGTCATATACTTGGCCGACAGGGCGAAGCCCGCGCGCAGACCACCGCCGATCTCGCGATCGAAGTTGATCGAGGCGGTGCCCGACCATTCCGGAGCGAAGGACGACCGCTTGCCCGGCAACAGCGACAACTGGTTGAAGTTGGCCGGGTTGAACAGGTCCGCAGCGGTGAACGCGCCGTACTTGGCGTCGGTATAGGTCACGCCGCCCGAGAAGCTCAGACCCTCGATCGGGGTGAACCACATGAAGTCGGCGTCGACGCCGCGAGCGGTCAGTTCGGGGATGGATTCCACCACGAAGGCGGTGCCCAGGAAGGTGTTCAGTTGGAAGTCGCTGAACGTCTGGTCGAAGTAGGTGGCGTTCAACAGCACGGTGCGGTTGAACAGCGTGGTCTTGACGCCCGCCTCATAGCTGTCGGCGACTTCCGACGGGAAGTAGAGCGAGGCGTTCGGCGTCACGCCCGTCTGCACCCGGTCCATGTTGAAGCCGAAGCTCTTGTAGCCACGCGCATACGACGCATAGACCATGACGGAGTCGTTCAGGCGGTAGCTGGCCTTGACCGTCCCCGAGACTTCGCTGTCGTTGACCTCCTCCGAACGCGCGCGATTGGCGTAGAAGGGATTGGACCACGGCAGGCACAGACGGCCCAGAATGGCCGGCGCGTTGGCGGCGCCGACAACCCCGACGATGGACGCCTGGTTGGCCAGGCCGGCGGCGCAGGTCAGGCCGTTGCTTCCAACGTTGGTCTGCAACGAGTTCAGGCGCTTGCTGTCATAGGTGTAGCGAAGGCCCAGAGTGATGTCGAAGGCGTCGGTCAGGTGGAAGGTGTTGTTGGTGAACAGCGCGACCGATTCCGAGGCTTGGGCGTAGTTGTCGCGCACGCTCTGACCGGCGGCGAACGACGGCCCGCCTCCCATGACGGCGCCCCCGGTGCCCAGGCACTGTTGCAGACCCAGGGGCGTTTGCGCCGTACGGGTGAAGCAGGGAATGATCGACGGGCTGATCGGGATCAGCGGGTTCACGCCGTTCAGCGCGGCCGACAGTTGATACGACAGCACCGGCGCATAGGCAGCGCCGAAGTAGAAGCTGTCGCGGCGGGTCACATTCTCGCGGTTGGCGAAGACGCCGACCAGCCAGTCGAGGCTGTCATTGGCGCCCGCCAGGCGGAACTCTTGCGTCAGGCTGTCCAGCGACGACTCGAACTCGCCGTCCTGGTTGCGGTAGGCGATGTCCGAGCTGGTGAAGTCCAGGTCCATGCCGTTGGTCGTCGACCAATCACGGAACGAGGTGACCGAGGTCAGGGTCGAGCCGCCGAACCAGTCGACGTCGACATTGGCTTCGGCCGAAATGCCGCGATCGACGATCTCCTGACCGGTGTCGCGGTTCGAGAAGGCCCGGCGCGAGAACGGCAGGGCGCCAAAGCCCGGAGCCGGCGGACGCTGTCCGGTGCCGGTGGCCGTGCCGTCGATGAAGGGATAGGTCGGACCCGTGCGAACCTGCACGGCGGCGCAGCAATATTCGGTGCGGCGCGTAAAGTCCGCGATCAGGCGAACCGACGCCGAGTCGTTCGGCAGGAACAGCAACTGGCCGCGGACGGTGTAGAATTCCTGGTTGGCGTCCTCGGTCAGGGTGCGCGGACCGGCGCCGACATCGACGTTATAGAAGCCGCCGCGCTCGCGGTGCGCGCCGTACAGGCGAAACGCGATCTGATCGCTGAGCGGGGCGGTGAGCGACCCCGAAACGCCCCAGGCGCCATAGTTGCCGGCTGTCGCCTCCAGGTTCATGCCTGGGGTGAAGGACGGAGCCTCGGTGATGATGTTGATGACGCCGGCCGAGGTGTTCTTGCCGAACAGGGTGCCTTGCGGGCCTTTCAGCACCTCGATGCGGGCCATTTCACCCAGGTCGCCGAAACCGACGCCATTGCGCGAGCGATACACGCCGTCGATGACCACGCCGACCGAGCTTTCCAGGCCGGGGTTGTCGCCGACGGTGCCGACGCCCCGGATGCGGGCGGTGGTCGAGGCTTCGGTGGTGGTCGAGGTCACGGTCATGCCGGGCGTCAGGATCGTCAGATCCTTGATGTCCTTGACCCCGGCGTCTTCCAGCACTTCCTGCGACAGGCTGGTGACCACGATCGGCACGTCCTGAAGGCTTTGTTCGCGCTTCTGGGCGGTTACGATGATGTCGTCGACCGTCGTCGGGCCGTCCTGGGCGGCGGCGGCCCCGGCGAAACCGAAGGCGACCGCGCCGACGACGGCGGCGGAAACGGTGCAACGTAGAAGATTGGCGCGACGCATGGACGGCTCTCCCGGCTCTCGATGGCTCGGCCGCCGGAAAGGCGACCGAGACGTTCCTGATCCCTGTCCCCGCCCTTCTGTGGAGCGAGGATTCTCGGACCATATGGGTACCGCGACCCCGAGTCCCTGCCAAGCAGCGGCGAAGCTCCCCGCGCCCAATTGTCCTTACGGTCGCCCCGACTGTGACACGAAAGCGACAAAAAGCGATGACCCAAGGTCAATATTCAACCCCTTGGGGCGCTAAACCGCCTCGTTTTCGGCGATTTCCTTGCCCTGACGCCGCCCAGCCAGGGCCAGGATCAGGGCGCCCCAGACGACCGACATCAGCGACCCGCCGATGACCCCCAGCTTGACCTCGATCTGCTGGGGCGAATCCACGGCGCCGGGGAAGGCCAGGGCGCCGATGAACAGGCTCATGGTGAAGCCCACGCCGCACAGCACGGCCACGCCATACACCTGCATCCAACTGGCCCCCGTCGGCCGCTTGCCGATCTTCAGCGCGGTCGCCAGCCAGGCCAGGCCCAGCACCCCCGCCTGCTTGCCCAGGAACAGACCCAGGGCGATGCCGATCACCAGCGGGGCGAAGGCCTGGTCCAGCGACAGGCCGGCGAACGACACCCCCGCCTTGGCGAAGGCGAACAACGGCAGGACCAGAAAGGCCACCCAGGGGTGCAGGTCATGCATCGCTTCCTTCAGCGGGCTTTGCCGGTCTTCGGCGCGGGCGCGGATCGGCACGATGGCGGCGAAGGCCACGGCGGTCAGCGAGGTCGACAGGCCCGCCTTGACCGTCAACCACCAGACTGTGGCGAAGCCCAGAACCCAGAACGGCGAGGGCACCTTGCGGACCCGGGCCAGCACCCCGCACACGGTCAGCAGGATCACGACCAGCAACAGCGGCTGCCACGACACCCCCTGGCTGAACAGCAGGGCGATCAGGGCGATGGCCCCCAGGTCGTCTACGATGGCCAGGGTCAGCAGGAAGACCCTCAATGAGGTCGGCAGATTGCGCCCGACCATGGCGAAGACGGCCAGGGCGAAGGCGATGTCGGTAGCCAGCGGAACGGGCCAGCCCTGGTGCGGCCCGCCCAGCGGCGTCGTCACCGCCAGATAGACCAGAGCCGGGGCGATCATGCCGCCCAGCGCCGCCAGGACCGGCGTCGCCAGTTTCTTGGGATCGCTCAGCTCGCCGCGCAGGATCTCGTATTTGATCTCCAGGCCGACGACCAGGAAGAAGACCGCCATCAGGCCTTCCTTGATCCATTCCGAAACCGACAACGTCAGGGTCAGAGGCCCGAGCTGCAACAGTTGCTCGCTCTTCAGCCAGGCGAAATAGCCGCCGGCCATCGGCGAGTTGGCGACGATCAGCGCCATGAGGGCGGCCAGGCCCAGCACGGCGCCGGAACCGGCCTCGGTCTTCAGGAAATCGAGGGTGATCTTGCGCGCCACGGCGGCCTCCACAAAACGATGGGACTGTCGTGACGCCCGGTTATCGACGGGCGCCGGGACCGGGTTCGCCTGTCGGCGCCGGCCTGACCGCGAACGCGGCCCGATTTGTGTGCCGGACCATACGGATACGGCTTCGCGGTTCAAGAGCGACGGATCACGGTTGCGTCAGACCGCGGCAGGTCGCATCTGCGCTCCATGTCCGTTTCCCCCGCCTATCGCCCCGACCCCCGCTTCTTCGATCTGGGCGACGCATTCGGCGACGTCGTGCGCGCGGCGGACTTCCCCCAGACCGTCATTCGCCGTCGCAACGACCGCGCCGCCGCCGAAGTGGGTCTGGACGCCCTGACCGACGCGGAATGGAGCGCCCATTTCGGCCGCTTCCAGCCCTTGCCGGGACAGCCGGAGCCGGTCGCCATGCGCTATCACGGCCACCAGTTCCGCACCTACAACCCCGACCTGGGCGACGGACGCGGGTTCCTGGCCGCCCAGATGCGCGACGCCTCCGGCCGCCTGCTCGATCTGGGTACGAAAGGGTCGGGCCAGACCCCGTGGTCGCGCACGGCCGACGGCCGCCTGACGTTGAAGGGCGGCGTGCGAGAGGTGCTGGCCGCCGAGATGCTGGAGACGCTGAACACGCCGACCAGCCGCGCCCTCAGCCTGATCGAGACAGGCGAGGCGCTGGAGCGCGGCGACGAGCCGTCGCCGACCCGCTCGGCCGTACTGGTGCGGCTGTCGCATAGCCACATCCGTTTCGGGACCTTCCAGCGCGCGGCCTATTTCGAGCGCGCCGACCAGATCGAGACCCTGATCGAACACGTGCGCGCTCTGTACCATCCCGCCGTCGCGTCCGGCGATACGCCTGGCCTGCTGGCCGCGGTCGTGGCGGCCAACGCCCGGCTGACGGCGCGCTGGATCGCGGCGGGCTTCGTCCACGGAGTTCTGAACACCGACAACCTGAACGTCACGGGCGAGAGCTTCGACTATGGCCCGTGGCGTTTCCTGCCGCATTATGAACCGGGCTTCACCGCCGCCTATTTCGACCAGTTCGGCCTGTATGCCTTCGCGCGCCAGCCCGAAGCGGTCTTCTGGGCCTTGACCCAGTTCGCCGGCAGCCTGAAGCCGGTCGCGGACGCCCAGCGCCTGACCGAGGCGCTGAACGGGTTCGGTCCGGCCTACATCGCCGAACTGCGCGCCGCCTTCCTGGCCCGGCTGGGCGTCAGGAGCCTGGGCGAGGCCGCCGACCAGCGCCTGCTGGACACGACGCTGGCCCTGCTGCGCGAAGGCGGCGAGGCCCTGCGGTGGGAGCCGCTGTTTTTCGACTGGTTCACCGGCTTCGCCTCGTCCGAGCGCGCCCTGCGCGGGCCGCGACGGGCCGTCTATCAGGGCGAGACCTTCGACGCCTTCCGCTTCGCCCTGTTCGAACATGAAGCCGACCGGCCCGAACGGCTGGAGCACGCCATGTTCGCCGCCGCCGAACCCGAGGAGATGCTGATCGACGAGGTCGAGGCGATCTGGTCCGCCATCGACACGACCGACGACTGGTCGCCCTTCCACGCCAAGCTGGCCCGCCTGGAGGCCGCGCGCGCAGGCTGGGCGTGGCCCGACGGCAACGGTCAGTAACCGACAGGTCATCCGCGCCCTCAAATCGCGCATTTTCGGCGATTGCGGCCACGTTTCGGCCGCGACGTTAACGCGATAGGCATCACGTCTGGTTACGGTCACGCTTGTCGCCCTTGAAGGGCGGCGTCCGCGATCTGATCTGGCTGCTGTTACAGAACCATGCCCTCCCCGGCCCCGATCATGACGACCCAGACCCTGACCCCCGCGCAGTTGAAGCTGTGCGCCACCTACCGCAACCTGGGCCTGTGGACCCTGCAAGGGTGGCTGGCGATGTTCTTCGTCGCCGCCGGCTACGCCAAGCTGACCGAGCCGATGGACAATCTGATCGCCCTGATGTCCTGGCCCGCCATGGCCTCGGACGGCTTCGTGCGCGGTCTGGGCGCAATGGAGGTCGGCCTGGCCCTGGCCTTGCTGACGCCCCTGATCTCATGGCGGATCGGCCGCCCGGTGCTGTTGGCCGCCGCCGCCGGACTGGCGATGCTGGAGATCGTCATGACCGGCGTCCACGCCATCGGCGGCGAATGGGACCTGGCGGCCGTCAATCTGATCCTGCTGGCCATGACCGGCGCGGTGCTGTGGGGGCGTCGCCCGAGCGCGTGACGCTTGGGGGCGAAAGCTTCCCTTTACGTGCACGTAAAGTTTGAGGTATGCAGGCGGCCATGCCGACCGCCGACGATCATCGCACCTATTCGATCCGGCACCTGTGCCGCGAGTTCGGCGCGACCGCGCGCGCCCTGCGTTTCTATGAGGACAAGGGGCTTCTGACCCCGGCGCGCAAGGGCCAGACGCGGGTCTATGACGCGCGCGACCGGGCCAGGTTGAAGCTGATCCTGCGCGGCCGCCGCATCGGCTTCACCCTGCAAGAGATCCAGGAAATGCTGGATCTGTACGACCGCAAGGACCACAACGCGCATCAGATGGCCGTGGCCCTGCGCCGTCACCGCGCCCAGATCGAGGCCCTGAAACAGCAGCGCGACGACATCGAAGGCGCCATCCAGACGGCCGAAGACGCCTGCGCCTGGATGGAGCAGAAGCTGGGCGAATATCGTCCCGACCTGCTGCCGGGCGCCGAGGAATACGCCAGCCTGCTGCGCGAACGCCTGAATCCAGACCACCACCCCCAGCCCTTCAAAGCGAGAGCCTGACCATGGCCTACAAGGCGCCTGTCCGCGACCTGATGTTCATTCTGAACGAGGTGCTGGAGATCGACCGCTACACCAACCAGCCTGGCTTCCAGGACGTTTCGTCCGAGCTGGCCCAGCAGATTCTGGAAGAGGCCGCGCGCTTCTCGGACGAGGTCATCGCCCCGATCAACACGCCCGGCGACAAGGAGGGCTGTCATTGGGCCGAGGGCGGCGTGGTCACCACGCCCAAGGGCTGGAAGGAAGCCTATCATCAGATGGTCGAGGCGGGCTGGCCGTCTCTGACCGCCGACCCGGCCTATGGCGGCCAGGGCATGCCCTCGGTCATCGGCTCGGCCGTGGGCCAGTTCACCGCCGGGGCCTCGGCGGCCTTCTCCATGTATCCGGGCCTGACGGCGGGCGCCCATGCGGGCATCCACGCCAACGCCTCCGAGGCGCTGAAGGCCAAATACCTGCCCAAGATGACGACCGGCGAATGGACCGGCACCATGAACCTGACCGAGCCGCAGTGCGGCACCGATCTGGGCCTGGTGCGCACCAAGGCCGTACCCAATGGCGACGGCAGCTATTCCATCACCGGCCAGAAAATCTGGATCTCGGCGGGCGAGCACGACTTCGCCGACAACATCATCCACACCGTCCTGGCCCGCGTCGAGGGCGCCCCGGCCGGGATCAAGGGCCTGTCCCTGTTCCTGGTGCCCAAATTCATGGTCGGCGACGACGGCGCCCTGGGCGAGCGCAACGCCGTCGAATGCGCGGGCCTGGAACACAAGATGGGCATCCACGGCAACGCCACCTGCGTCATGGTCTATGACGGCGCCACCGGCTGGCTGATCGGTGAGGAAGGCCGGGGCATGAACAATATGTTCGTGGTCATGAACGAGGCCCGTCTGGGCACCGGCCTGCAAGGTCTGGCCATCGCCACCGCCGCCTATCAGTCCGCCGTGGAGTTCGCCAAGGACCGCCTGCAAGGCCGCAGCCTGACCGGGCCGAAGAACCCCGACGGCCCGGCCGATCCGATCATCGTCCACCCCGACGTGCGCCGAATGCTGCTGGAGGCCCGCGCCTTCGTCGAGGGCGGCCAGGCCTTCATTCTGTGGACCGCGCTCCAGGCCGACCTGGAGAAGTCCGAAGACGAAGCCGTGGCGACCAAGGCCAAGGACTATATGGGTCTGCTGACCCCGGTGCTGAAAGCCTATCTGACCGACAAGGGTTTCCATGCCGCCTCGCTGGCCATGCAGGTCCACGGCGGCTCGGGCTACACCGAGCATTTCCCGGCGTCCCAGTATCTGCGCGATGCGCGCATCACCATGATCTATGAGGGCACCAACGGCATCCAGGCGCTGGACCTGGTGGGCCGCAAACTGCCGTCCAACGGCGGCCGCGCGATCATGAGCTGGTTCGCCGATGTCGACGCCTATGTGGCCGAACACGGCGGCGCGGGCGATGCCGTCAAACCCTTCATCGACGGTCTGGCCGAGTCCAAGAAGACCCTGCAAGAGGCCACCATGTGGCTGATGCAGAACGGCATGGCCGACCCCGACAATGCGGGCGCCGCCTCGACCGACTATCTGAACATCTTCGGCCTGAACGCCCTGGCCTTCGTCTGGGCGCAGATGGCCGTCGCCGCCCAGACGCAGATCGATGCGGGTTCGACCGATCCCTATTATCCGACCAAGTTGCAGACTGGCCGCTATTTCGTCGAGCGCATCCTGCCCGACGCCACCGCCCATCTGAAGAAGCTGAAGACCGGCGCCGACGTCCTGATGACCATGCCGGCCGAGGCGTTCTGACGATCCCTCTCCCTCCCCGCTTCGGGGAGGGTGGTCGGCGCGACAGCGACGACCGGGTGGGGAGGTCTCGGCAGTCCACTGACCGAGTTCGCTCCGCCCAGCCGCCCCTACCCGGCCGCTTCGCGGCCACCCTCCCCGTTCAGGGGAGGGAGATCGTCGAGCTGAACCATGAACGTCCTCAACGTCCCCGAACCCGACTTCATGCAGGAAGAAGAGATCACCCTCTTCTCCGACAGCGTCGGCAAATGGATCGACGAGCACGCCCCGCCCGAAAAGGTGGCGCAATGGATCGCCGACTCCAGCGTCCCCCGCTCGCTGTGGACCGACGCGGGCGAGGCCGGGCTGCTGGGTCTGTCGATGCCGGAAGAGGACGGCGGTATGGGCGGCGACTACCGGCATGAGGTGGTGCTGATGCGCCAGCTAGGCTGGAAGGGCGCGGACCATTTCGGCATCTCGCTGCACAACGCCATCGTCGCCCCCTACATCTGGCACTACGGCACGGCCGAGCAGAAGGCGCGCTGGTTGCCCCGTCTGGCCTCGGGCGAACTGGTCGGCGCCATCGCCATGACCGAGCCGGGCGCCGGCTCCGACCTGCAAGGCGTCAAGACCACGGCCCTGAAGCAGGGCAACCAGTATGTGGTGAACGGGTCCAAGACCTTCATCACCAACGGCCAGTTGGCGAATTTCATCATCGTCGTCGCCAAGACCGATCCGGCCGAGGGCGCCAAGGGCGTGTCGCTGATCGTCGTCGAGACCGACGGCGCCGAAGGTTTCGAACGCGGCCGCAACCTGCACAAGATCGGCATGGAGGGGAACGACACCTCCGAGCTGTTCTTCAATGAGGTCAAGGTTCCCGGCGACAACATCATCGGCGGCGTCGAGGGCCAGGGCTTCTATCAGTTGATGCAGCAACTGCCCCAGGAACGGCTGAACATCGCCGTCCAGGGCGTCGCCGCCGCCGAGCGCGGGCTGGAGGCGACCCTGGCCTACGTCAAGGAGCGCAAGGCGTTCGGCAAGCGCGTCATCGACTTCCAGAACACCCAGTTCAAACTGGCCGAGGTCAAGACCAAGCTGACCGTCGCCAAGGTCTTCGTCGACCACTGCATCGGCCTGCACCTGAAGGGCGAACTGGACGCGGCCACGGCCTCGATGGCCAAATATTGGGTCACCGACATCCAGGGCGAGGCCATCGACGAGATGCTCCAGCTCCATGGCGGCTACGGCTATATGAACGAATATCCGATCGCCCAGCTCTACAAGGACGCCCGCGTCCAGCGCATCTACGGCGGGACCAACGAGATCATGAAGCTGTTGATCGCGCGGACGCTCTGACGATCAGTCTTCGCGGATTTCGCCCCGTTCTAGACGTTTCAAGAAGATCTCCACCCCACCCTCGTCATCCTCGGGCTTGACCCGAGGATCAGGCGCCGTGCCGAGCACGAACGGATAGAGGTCGAGCCACTGCGGGTTCCGCCGCTCGATCAGCTCCATCTTCCAAGGCCGGTTCCAGCGTTTGAGCGCCTTTTCGCGCCGGATCGCTTCCGTGACGAACTCGTGCGCCTCAAACCAGACCAGGATGTCCACGCCGTATTTCGCGGTGAAGCCCTTCGCCTTTCGCTCGCGATGCTGCTCGCCTCGCGCATACAGGTTCGAGGTCATTCCGATGTAGATCACGCCGAACGGGCGGCTGGCGGTCATATAGGTCGCGATCAGCGGGCGGCGCTCGGACTCCATGCAGCCAGTGAGCGGATGGTCTGATCCTCGGGTCAAGCCCGAGGATGACGGAGATTAAAACGGGGACTATGCGAAACCCATGATCCGCCTCCACATCCCCCAACCCCTGGCCCCTGGCGCAGCCCTCGCGCCCACGCTGGACCAGTCGCGCTATCTGACGCAGGTCATGCGGTTGAAGGCGGGCGACGATCTTCTGGTCTTCAACGGTCGCGACGGCGAGTGGCGCGTCAGCATCGCCGAGGTGCTGAAGAAGGGCGTCATCCTGCGCGCCGAGGAACAGGTCCGCGCCCAGACCGCCTTGCCCGAGGTCGATCTGCTGATGGCCGTGGTCAAGAAGGCGCCGCTGGAGTTCGCGGTCGAGAAGGCGACCGAACTGGGCGTCGGCCGCATCCGCCTGATCCGCACCCGCCGCACCACCGCCGACCACATCCGCCTGGACCGGCTCGACGCCATCGCCGAGGAAAGCGCCGAACAGTGCGGCCGTCTCGACGTGCCGCCGGTCGACGACCCCATGAAGCTCGACGCCCTGCTCGACGGCTGGGACGCAGGCCAAGACTCTGGCCGCCGTCTGCTGTTCTGCGACGAGACCGGCGGCGCCGACGCCGCAGCATCGCTGGCCGCCCAGCCGCGCGGTCCCTGGTCCGTCCTGATCGGTCCCGAAGGCGGATTCGCGCCGGAAGAGCGCGAGCGGCTGCTGGCCCTGCCCTTCGTCGTGCCCGTCTCGCTTGGACCTCGCATCCTGCGCGCCGACACGGCCGCCGTCGCCGCCCTGACCTTGTGGCAGTCGAGCCTGGGCGACTGGCGCGCCGACGCCTCTTGAGCCACGCCGCATTGTCGCCCATCTAGCCTTCGCAACAGGGGCTGAAACAGACGATGGCCGACACCGCGCCGCTTACCCGCGAAGACCTCATCGGCGCCATGTCCAAGGGAATCAAGCCCAAGGATCAGTGGCGCATCGGCGCCGAGCACGAGAAGTTCGGTTTCGACCGCCTGACCCTGCGTCGCCCCGCCTATGAGGGCGAGAACGGCATCCAGGCCATGCTGACCGGCCTGACCCGCTTCGGCTGGAGCGAAGTGTCCGAGGGCGGCCATGTCATCGCCCTGGAGCGTAAGAACGCCGACGGCCTGACCGCGTCGATCAGCCTGGAACCGGGCGGCCAGTTCGAACTGTCCGGCGCCCCGTTGCAGGATATCCACGAGATCTGTTCCGAGACCGGTCAGCATCTGATGGAGGTCAAGTCGGTGGCCGACCAGATCGGCCTGGGTTTCCTGGGTCTGGGCTTCGACCCCCTGTGGCGGCGCCAGGACGTGCCGATCATGCCCAAGGGCCGCTATGACATCATGCGCGCCTATATGCCCAAGCGCGGCTCGCTGGGGCTGGACATGATGCTGCGCACCTGCACCATCCAGGCCAACCTCGATTTCGACTCCGAGGCGGACATGGTGATGAAGTTCCGCACTTCTCTGGCCCTCCAGCCCATCGCCACCGCCCTGTTCGCCAACAGCCCCTTCACCGAGGGCAGGCCAAACGGATTCCTGTCGGCCCGCGCCAACGTCTGGACCGACACCGATCCCGACCGCACCGGCATGCTGGACTTCGTCTTCCAGGACGGTTTCGGCTTCGAGCGCTATGCCGACTATGCGCTGGACACGCCGATGTATTTCGTCAAGCGCGACGGCCGATACATCGACGTTTCCGGCCAGTCGTTCCGCGACTTCATGGCCCACGGCCTGCCGACCCTGCCCGGCGTGCGGCCGACCAAGCAGGACTGGGCCGACCACCTGACCACCCTGTTCCCCGAGGTGCGGCTGAAGTCGTATCTGGAGATGCGCGGCGCCGACGGCGGTCCGTGGAGCCGTATCTGCGGCCTGCCCGCCCTGTGGGTCGGGGTGCTGTACGACGCGCCCTCGCTGGCCGCCGCCTGGGACCTGTGCAAGGACTGGGACATCACCGACCATGAACGCCTGCGCCGCGACGTCACCCGTCTGGGTCTGAAAACCATGGTCGCCGGGCGCACCGTTCAGGACGTGGCCAAGGACATGGTCCACATCGCGCGCGACGGCCTGAAGAACAGACGCCGGTTCTCGGGCGGCATGGTCGACGAGCGCGGCTATCTGTCAGAGCTGGAGGACATCGCCGATTCGGGCGTCACCCCCGCCGAACGCCTGCTCGACCTCTACAACGGCCCGTGGCGGGGCGATATCGCGCGGGTGTATTCCGACTTTGCTTACTAGGGGCAGATCATGACCGGAACCGTGCGCGTCGGCATCGGCGGCTGGACCTATGAGCCGTGGCGCGGCGTCTTCTATCCCGACGGTCTCAGCCAGAAGAAGGAGCTGGCGCACGCCAGCCGCGCCCTGACCTCGATCGAGATCAACGGCACCTACTATTCCGGCTTCAAGATCGACACCTGGATGAAGTGGCGCGACGAGACGCCCGACGACTTCGTCTTCTCGGTCAAGGCCAGCCGTTTCTGCACCAATCGGAAAATCCTGTCCGATGGCGGCGAGAGCGTCGGCCGTTTCCTCGATCAGGGGCTGACGGCGCTCGGCGACAAGCTGGGACCGATCAACTGGCAGTTCATGGCCACCAAGAAATTCGATCCGGTCGATTTCGAAGGCTTTCTGAAGCTGCTGCCCCGAGAAAAGGACGGGGTCCGGCTGCGTCACGCCCTGGAGGTTCGCAGCCCGACCTTCGACACGCCGCAGTTCTTCGACCTGGCGGCGAAATACGGCGCGGCCATCGTCCATGCCGTCGACGACGAGGCGCCTGAATGGCCGCGCATTGACCAGGAGACGACCGATTTTCGTTACGCCCGACTGATGTCGAGCCGCGAGGACGAACCCATCGGCATGACCCCGGCCGAGCTGGACGCCGTAGCCCGACAGACCCGGGGCTGGGCGGAACGCGGCGACGTCTTCGCCTACTTCATCGCCGGGGCCAAGGTGCGCAATCCCGCCGCCGCCCAGGCGTTGATCGCTAGGCTGACATAACCCCCTTACTCCCTTCGCAGGACGTCTCTCATGCCCATCGCCACCCGCGCCTTCGCCGCCACCGCCTCGGACGCGCCCCTGTCGCGTTATGACTTCAACCGCCGCGATCCCGGACCGGACGATGTCCTCATCGAGATCAAATACGCGGGCGTCTGCCATTCCGACCTGCACATCGTGAAGAACGACCTGGGCGGCACCCGCTATCCCATCGTGCCGGGTCACGAGATCGCGGGCGTGGTCACCGCCGTGGGCGAACACGTCAGCCGCTTCAAGGTCGGCGACCGCGTCGGCGTCGGCTGCATGGTCGACAGTTGCCGCCAGTGCCAGCCCTGCCGTGACGGCGAGGAGCAGTATTGCGTCCCCGGCTTCGACCAGACCTATGGCTGGCCCGATCGTCACGCCGCCCAGTCGGGCGAAGCCATCACTCAGGGCGGCTATTCCACCGCCATCGTGGTGGACCAGAACTATGTCGTGCGCATCCCCGACAGCCTGCCGCTTGACGCCGCCGCCCCCCTGCTGTGCGCGGGCATCACCACCTATTCGCCGCTGCGCCACTGGAAGGTCGGTCCGGGATCGAAGGTGGCGGTGATCGGACTGGGCGGTCTGGGCCATATGGCGGTCAAACAGGCCGCGGCCATGGGCGCCGAGGTCACCGTTCTGTCGACCTCGGATCGCAAGAAGGCCGACGCCGAACGCATGGGGGCCAAACATTTCCTGGTCGCCTCGGATTCGGCGGCCATGGCGGCGGCGGCCGAAAGTTTCGACCTGATCATCAACACCGTCTCGGCCACACACGAGATCGCGGGCCACGCTCAGCTCCTGGCCAAGGACGGGACCATGGTCATGCTGGGCCTGACCACCGAGGGGCTGCCGATCTACGCCCTGGGCCTGTTGTGGCGCCGCCGCGCCGTGGCCGGCAGCCTGATCGGCGGCATCCGCGAAACCCAGGAGATGCTGGATTTCTGCGCCGAGCACGGCATCGCCTGCGACATCGAACTGATGGCCCCCGACCAGATCAATGAAGCCTATGAACGGCTGGAGAAGTCGGACGTGCGCTATCGCTTCGTGCTGGACATGAGTCGGATCTAGGCGCCCGCGTCTCCTCCCCATCGCAAGGGGAGGAGACTTTGCGCTTCCGCTTCAACCCGCTAATGCTTTCCACGAAGGCGGCCCGTCCAGAGGCCGTCGCCAGGGACAAAGGAAGCGCACATGGCTCGAACGGCTTTCGTCACGGGCGGAACCCGCGGCATCGGCAAGGCGATCGTTCAGCGATTGAAGGAAGACGGCATGCAGGTCGCGGCCGGCTATTCCGGCAACACCGAAGCCGCCGAGGCGACCGCCCGCGAGCTGGGCGTCATGGTCGTGAAGGGCAATGTCGGCTCGTTCGAGGACTGCCAGCGCGCCGTGGCCGAGGTCGAGGCCCAACTGGGTCCCATCGACGTTCTGGTCAACAACGCCGGCATCACCCGTGACGGCTTCTTCCACAAGATGCAGCCGGACCAGTGGTCCGACGTGATCCGGGTCAACATGGACTCGGTCTTCAACATGACGCGCCAGGTCATCAACGGCATGCGCGATCGGGGCTTCGGCCGCATCGTCAACATCTCGTCGATCAATGGCCAGAAGGGTCAGATCGGCCAGGCCAACTATTCCGCCGCCAAGGCCGGGATGATCGGCTTCACCAAGGCCCTGGCCCTGGAGAACGCGCGCAAGGGCGTGACGGTCAACTGCATCGCCCCCGGCTATATCGACACCGAAATGGTGGGCGCCATGGACCAGAAGGTGCTGGACAGCATCATCGCCCAGATCCCCGTCGGCCGCCTGGGCAAGGGCGAGGAGATCGCCGACATGGTGTCCTGGCTGTCGGGTGAACGTGCCGGATATGTCACAGGCTGCACCCTATCGCTGAACGGCGGTCAGTATCTGGTCGGCTAAGCTCAAGCTTGGAGATCGGCGCCTAAAATCCGCCTCCGCCTGATGGCGATTATCCCGGCATGAAGTTGAGGGTCACGGTCTTGCGGGCGGTCGCGCCCCTCGCCGCCGCGACGGCGTTCGCCGTCGTCGGCGCGGCCCTGTCGCAACTGATCATGATCGATACGGCCGCGGCCCAGACGGTCGGCAACGCCCAGGCGCAGCAGAGCCGCTCCCTGCGCGACCGCCTGTTCAGCCGCAACCTGCCCGCCCAGGGCCGCTACATCGCCGAATCCGGCCAGGGCTTCGTACTGGATCGCAGCGAATCGACGCCGCTTCTGCGGTTCGACCGCAGCGTCGAGACCTGGGCCTTGCGCCCCACCCCCGCCCCGCGCGGCGATGTGCTGTACCGTAACGATGCGGGCGAGCTGGTGCTGCGCGTCACCGCCGACGGCGGCATGACCCTGTACACCAAGCGGGTTCCCGCCGGATCGCCCGTCACCCTGGCCGGGCCGGGCGAAAGCCTGACGCCGCCGACCCTGGGTCCGGTTCAGTTGTTCAATCTGATGGCTCGGCGCAGCGCCCTAGTCTCTTCGGCCCTGGGCCGTCTGGTCGAGATCAATCTGTCGGGCGAGAAGTCCGAGGCCCTGTCGGTCGACGCCCTGATCGTCACCACCGACGCCGTGGTGCGCATGGCCCGTTCGGCCACGGCGCGCGGCTATCTGGTCCGATTGCGCAGCATCACCATCGTCGAGGGCGACCGCGTCTCGGCCACCTATGTGCGCGGCGATCTGCGCATCGTCGTCGATCCCGACCGGGGGCCCGCCGGCCGCCCCTCTTCGGCGCGCATCATCAACGCCTTCGCTGACGAACAGACTAGCCGCTGAATCCGTCCTTGGCCGCCCGGCGTCGGGCGAACTCGGCCGCATCCCCGGCCGTCAGGAAGGGGTTGAACCGCTTCTCCACGCCCAGAACCGTCGGCACGGTCGCCTCGCCCCGTTCGCGCGCCGCGAAGATCGCCTCGGCATGCGCCTGCATCTCGGGCCGGTCGTCCAGGCTCAGGGCGAAGCGGGCGTTGGCGGCGGTGTATTCATGCGCGCACCAGATCCAGGTGTCGTCCGGCCAGGCCGCCAGGACGCTCAGGCTGGTCCACATCTGCTCCGCCGTCCCCTCGAACAGCCGCCCGCAGCCCAGGGCGAACATCGTGTCTCCCACGAAGGCTTGCGCGCCCGCGACGTCGCGATAGACCACATGGCCCAGGGTGTGGCCCGGCGTGGCGGTGACCTCCAGCGCCGTCTCGCCCAGCATGACGATCTCTCCGCCCGCGACCACGCGATCCAGAGGCGCGATGCGCCGCACCTCGTCCGGTCCGACGATCTGGCACCCCGTCGCCGCCTGGACCGCCGCGTTTCCGCCCGCGTGGTCAGGGTGCCAATGGGTGTTCAGGACCAGATCCAGTCGACCCCAGCCGCTCGCCTCCAGCTCGGCCAGAATGCGGTCGGCGTCAGGCGTGTCGACCGCCGCCACGACGCCCGCGGCCGTGTCGCGCGCCAGAAAGCCGTAGTTGTCGCGGAGGCAGGGGAAGATTCGAACGTCGAGGGTCATGCGCCCATCCTAGCCGCTCGACCGCGCCCGGCCTATGCTGTCGCCATGCGTCGCGCCATCGAGGAATTGCGGGCCTTCTACGGCGAGCCGGCCGGGGTGCTGACCCGGCGGCTGATCGCCCGTCGGCTGAATGACGCCTGGGGCGAGGCCGACGGCTGCGACGTACTGGGGATCGGCTACGCCACGCCGTGGCTCGACGCCTTCGTCGGCGCCCGTCGCACCATCGCCGCCATGCCTGGCGGCCAGGGCGTCGAACCCTGGCCCGCCGCCTCGGCTCGCAATCGCGCCCTTTTGGTCGAGGATGCGCGTCTGCCCTTCGCCGCCGGCGCCTTTGACCGCATCCTGCTGGTCCACGCCTTGGAAGAGGCCGACGACGCCCGCGCCGTGATGCTGGAAGCGGTGCGCGCCCTGGCTCCGGCGGGACGCATCATCCTGGTCGCGGCGGCGCGTGGGGGCCTGTGGTCGCGTGCGGAGTCCACCCCCTTCGGCCACGGCCGCCCCTTCACCCGCCGCCAGATGGAGCGTCTGGTGCGCGAGGCGGGGCTGGAACCCCTGGCCTGGTCCGCCACCCTGTTCGCGCCGCCCTGGCCGCCCCTGTTCCCCCTGGCCGAAGGCTGGGAGCAGGTGGCGCGGCGTCTGGCCCCCGGCTCGGCGGGCGTCGTCCTGCTGGAGGCCGGGCGACGCGCCTACGCCCCGGTGCGCCCCGGCCTGGCCGAGCAGGCCGCCGCAGCCCTGGGCGATCTGGCGCCGCAGCCGGTCAAACCCGTTCCGGCTTCTCGAAATCCGGCGTCGAGACGTCTGGTCTCCGGCGTCGAACGCCCTTAAGCGAAGGCCCATGCACCGCCTGATCCTGATGCGCCACGCCGAGGCCGAACGCGCCCATGCGGGCGGCGACCGCGAACGTCCGCTCAGCGCCCAGGGCTGCGAGGATGCGGCGCTGATGGGCCGCACCCTGGCCCGTCGCGGCCTGCGCCCGGACCTGGCCCTGGTGTCGTCGGCGGTCCGCACGCGTCAGACCTGGGATCTGGTTCAGGACGCCTTCGGCGATGTCGAGGTGCGGATCGAGCCGGATCTCTACAACGCCCCGGCCGAGATGCTGCGCGCCCTGATCGCCGAGGCGGCCGAGCACGCGGGCTGCCTGCTGGTGTTGGCGCACAATCCGGGAATTCCCGTCCTGGCCGGCGACTATCTGCTCCAGGCCGCCGCCTCGCCCGCCCTGATGGAGCGGATGACCGGCGGCTTCCCGCCCGGGTCCGCCGCCGTCTTCGCCATCGATTCACAGGGGCGTCGCGCGCATGAAGCCTATCTGACGCCCCGCGATCCCGGCGTGCTGGCGTGAGCGACGTCGCCTACAAGATCGTCTCGACCGAGGACTGGGCCGCGATCCGGGCGACGGGCGGCTATGACGGCTCGGCGGTCGATCTGCGCGACGGCTACATCCACCTGTCCGCAGCCGATCAGTTGGCGGGCACGGCGGCCAAACACTATGCCGGGCGCGACGGCCTGGTGCTTCTGGACGTGGACCTGGCGCCCTATGGCGAGGCTGTCGTGTGGGAGCCGTCGCGCGGCGGCGCCCTGTTTCCGCACCTCTACGGCCGTCTGACGGCCGCCGCCGTCAGCCGCGCGCGCGCCTTCCGCGTCGCCCCGACCGGCGAGATGATCTTCGAGGACCCGGCGTGAATCCGGGCGACCTCGGCGCCTGGGCCTTGCGGCGGCTGGACCCCGAGACGGCGCATCGTCTGGCCGTGCGCGGCCTGTCGATCCTGCCCGCGCCCGTCGCCCCCGCCGACGACCCGATCCTGCATACGCGCCTGGCGGGGCTGGATCTGGCCAATCCGATCGGGCTGGCCGCCGGGCTGGACAAGGACGGCGAGGCGATCGGCGGACTGGCGCGGCTGGGTTTCGGTTTCGTCGAATGCGGCTCGGTCACGCCCCGGCCGCAACCCGGCAATCCCAAGCCGCGCCTGTTCCGCCTGTCGGAAGACCGGGCGATCATCAACCGCATGGGTTTCAACAACGCCGGTCTGGACGCCTTCGCCGCCCGGATGGAGCGCCGCCCGCGCGGGGTGATCGTCGGGGCCAATCTGGGAGCCAATAAGGAGACCGAGGACAAGGCGGCCGACTATGTCGCCGGTCTGCTCCGCCTGGTCGGCCGCGCGTCCTATTTCACGATCAACATCTCCTCGCCCAACACGCCGGGCCTGCGCGCCCTGCAAGGCCGAGAGGCCCTGGACGATCTGTTGGGACGCATCCAGGAAGCCCGCCCCGCCGACGGCGGCGCCCCGGTGTTCCTGAAGATCGCGCCCGACCTGACCGCCGCCGAGATCTCCATGATCGTCGAGGCGGCCCTGGCCCATCGTATCGACGCCCTGATCGTCTCCAACACCACCCTGGACCGGCCCGAGAGTCTGCGCGCGTCCGATCGTGGCGAGAACGGCGGCCTGTCGGGCGCGCCGCTGAAGGACCGGGCCGAGACCGCCCTGATCGCCGCCGCCGAGGTCGCGAACGGCCGTCTTCCCCTGATCGGCGTGGGCGCGATCGCTTCGGGCGCCGACGCCTATCGCCGCATCCGCCTGGGGGCCTCGGCCGTGCAACTCTATTCCGCGCTGATCTTTGAAGGTCCCGGCCTGGTCGACCGGATCAAGCGGGATCTGGCCCGCCGCCTGCGCGCCGACGGCTTTTCCATCGTCTCCGACGCCGTCGGAACTCTGCCGTTGACGGAGCGTTAGGGCCGATCTGCCATGGTCCCCCCGAAAGGCGGAGAACCGCCTGTGTGGGGATGGTGAATGCCGCATCTGACCGACGAAACGTCCGGCTGGGCCGCCGCCGTCCGTCAACGTCGCCACGCGCTGGTGATCCGACTGTGCGTCGGCGCGGCCACGGCCCTGATCGTCAGTCCGCTGTTGGGCTACGCCATCAGCCTGTCCTGGCTGATGATCTATCTTGCGGTGCAGATGACCGAAGCTGCGGTCTTCGCGCCGATCATCCGGCGCCAGACCGACCATATGCCCCGTTGGCGCACCATCCTGGGCGGTGCGGTCCTGTTCCTGAACACCGCCATGATCGGCGGCTTGTCCATTCCGCTTTGGCAACTGGGCGGCGTCATGGGCGGCATCTGCGCCGGCGTGCTGCTGCCGGCCGCGCTGATCTATTCCATGATCAACGCCCCGCGCTCGGCGACCGTTCTGGCCCTGACCGCGTCGCCGCAACTGATCTATATGGCCATGACGCCGGGTTTCATGACCGCCGCGGGCGCGGACCCGGCCTATGTGTTGGCTGCAAGCGCGGCCTTGACCGTCTTCGCCATCTTCTGCCTGACCACCTGGCAACGCATGAACAAGGCCTCCCTGGCCGAGTCCAAGGCGCGGCATGACGCCGAGCGTCGCTGCGCCCAAGCCGAGCGGGTCATGGCTGGCCGCGCCGCCTTCCTGGCCGCCGTAGGCCACGACCTGCGCACGCCCATCGGCGCCATCCTGACCGGCGCCGCCGAGGTTTCACGCGGCGGCGACGCCGCCGCGCGCGCCCATGCCGCCCTGATCACCGACGCGGGCCTGATGATGAAGGGGTTGTTGGACGACCTTCTGGACCACTCCAAGCTGGAAGCCGGTCGCATGAAGGTCGAGGCGGCCGACTTCGACCTGCGCGCCCTGGTGGCCCAGACCGCCCGCCTGTGGCGCGGCCCGGCCAAGGCCAAGGGCCTGAAATTCACCCTGGAGGGCGGCCGCCGTCTGCCTGCCGCCGTGCGCGGCGACGCCATGCGCATCCGCCAGGTGCTGAACAATCTGATGTCCAACGCCATGAAGTTCACCGATCAGGGGTCCATCACCCTGCGTCTGGGCGCCTGGGCCGAGGACAACGGCGACAATGCGATCACCTTCGAGGTCGCCGATACGGGTCCCGGTCTGAGCCGCGACCAGCTCGACCGCCTGTTCACCGCCTTCGACCAGACCGCCGACGGCGTCGGCGCTCGCCACGGCGGCTCGGGCCTGGGCTTGGCCATCAGCCGTGAGTTGGCCCAGTTGATGGGCGGCCGCCTGACGGTGCGCAGTCAACCCGGCCAGGGCGCCCGCTTCACCCTGTCTCTGATCCTGGCGCCCGGCGAGGGTCGGGTCACGGCTCCGGTCGGCACCGGCCTGGACGACGCCAGCCGCGGCGCCATCGCCCGCGCCCTGGCCGATCGCCCGCGCATCGCGCCGGCGACGACGCAGGCCCCCGCAGAGACCCCCGTCGTTCCGCCCCCCGCCGCCGAGGCGCCCATCCCGGTCGAAACCGCGACCATGCCGCCGGTCCAGGACGCCGCCCCGGACACGGCCCACGACGAGAGCCGCCCGCTGTCGGTGCTGGTTGTCGACGACCACGACATCAACCGCCGCGCCATCCAACTGATCCTCCAGCCGCTGGGCTGCGACATCACCGCCGCCGCTGACGGCCTTCAGGCGCTCGCCGCCTGCGACAGCGCCGTGTTCGACGTCATCTTCATGGATGTGCGTATGCCGGAACTCGACGGCCGCGAGACCACCCGCCGCCTGCGCGCCGGAACCGGCCCCAACGCCCGCACCCCGGTTGTCGCCGTCACCGCCGACACCCAGCCCGAGGATGTCGAGGTCTGCACCGCCGCCGGCATGGCCTATTTCGTCTCCAAGCCGCTGACGCCGGCCGCCCTGCTGGGCGCCCTGCAACACGTCCTGGCCGACGCTCAGCCAGACGAAGACGAAGACGGCCGGGACATCGTTGCGGCCTGACCGGCCCTCACTGCGGCGACCAGCCGTTCGTCGAAATCCGCCGCCTTCATGGCGCATTCCCAGACCGTGACCACGGCCCAGCCGTCCTGGGTCAGGCGCGCCGCATTGACGGCGTCGCGCGCCCGGTTTCGGTCGATCTTGGCGATCCAGTAGTCGGCGTTGGCCTTGGGCTGGCGCGCGCCGCGAGGGCAGTCGTGACCATGCCAGAAACACCCGTGCACGAAGACGACGATCCGCCGCCCCTTCATCACCACGTCGGGCCGCCCGGGCAGACCCTGCCCGCCCAGGCGATAGCCGATCCCCGCCGCGCGCAGAGCCGCCCGCACGCGGCGTTCCGGGCCGGTGTCCCCGCCCTTCACGCGCCGCATGACAGCGCTGCGCTGCTCTGGCGTGAAGACGTCGCTCATCCGCCCTCACCTAGCGAACAACCGCATCGTGAACGATAGGGCGGCGAAGACGCCCTCAAGCAGCGAGCGCCCGCGCCGCGAGCGATAGGCGAACCTTAGAGTTGCGCCAGCAGGTAGTCGGCCGACGAGACCTTGAATTCCCCGCCCTGCTCGACGTTCAACTGTTCGACCACGCCATCCTTGACCAGCATGGAATAGCGTTGCGACCGCTCTCCCATGCCGAAGCCCGAGGCGTCCATGCTCAGGCCCAGCGCGCGCGTCAGGTCGCCGTTGCCGTCGGCCAGCATCACGATTTCGTCGCCCGAGACATCCTGGCTCTGCGCCCAGGCCCCCATGACGAAGGGATCGTTGACCGACAGGCAGGCCACGGTGTCCACGCCCTTGCCGGCCAGGTCGGCGCGCTTGTCCTTGAAGCCGGGCAGGTGCCGCGCCGAGCAGGTCGGGGTGAAGGCGCCGGGCACGGCGAACAGGGCCACAGTCTTGCCCTTGAACACCTCGTCGGAGTTGATCGGACGCGGGCCGTCCGGCGTCATCACGCCCAGCATGGATGAAGGAATGCGGTCGCCGACCTTGATAGTCATGGGGGGTTCTCCGGGCTGGGCGCGCGCGGCGCCGATGCGATGTCGATCAGATAGAGAGCCTTGCGGCCCACGCCAAGACATCGACGTTCGCCGCCTTGACGGCTTGCGCCCCGGCCGGTTGCGGTCGATGATCGGCCCATGTCGCAGTTTCAGTCCCTTGCGGGCCGTCTTCTGGTCGCCATGCCGGGCATCGGCGATCCGCGTTTCGAACACGCGGTCATTCTGATCTGCGCGCATGAAGACGACCACGCCATGGGGCTGCGGCTCGACCGGCCCGCCTCGGGCGTCGATCTGAAGGCGGTGCTGAACCGGCTGGACATCGTCTCGCCCGACAGCGCCCAGGGCCGCATCGTCCTGGTCGGCGGACCGGTGGAGCGCGAGCGCGGCTTCGTCCTGCACACCGACGACTGGATCAGTTCGGACGCCACCCTGCCGTTCGGCGACGGTCTGGCCATGACCGGCACGCGTGAAGCCCTCACGGCGATGACGGACCCGGAAGCCGGTCCTGGACGCTCGGTCCTGCTGCTCGGCTATGCGGGCTGGGGCGAGGGGCAGTTGGAGGACGAACTGGCCGAAAACGTCTGGCTGACCGCCGACGCGGACCTGGACATCATTTTCGACGCCGACCACGACAGCAAATGGAGCCGGGCCTTGGCCGGCATCGGCGTCGACGCCGCCCGCCTGTCGGCCCAGGGCGGCCGCGCCTGAACGTCAGGCCGAGCGCTGTTTCAACGGCGCGGCGCCGTCGGCCAGACTCTCGTTCAGATAGACCTCGGCCTCTTGCGCCGGCAAGGCGGGCGCATAGCCGAAGCCCTGGCCGTAATGACAGCTCGCCTCGATCAGCAGCATCGCCAGGCCGGCGTTCTCGACCCCTTCGGCCACCACTTCCAGCGACAGGTCGCGACCCAGGTTGACGACGGATTTGACGATCTTGGCCGAGCCTTCGTCCTTGTCCATCGTCAGCACGAAATAGCGGTCGATCTTCAACGTGTCGAAGGGCAGCTTGGCCAGATAGGACAGGGACGAAAAGCCGGTGCCGAAGTCGTCCAGCGCCAACGACGCCCCCACGCCCTTCAACTGACGCAACACCTCGGCGGCGCGTTCGGTGTCGCGCATGATGTCGCCTTCGGTGACCTCCAGCTTCAGCGCGCCGCGCGGCAGGCCCGTCTCCTTGATCACCCGCGCGACATCATCGACGAGGTTCGGCCGTTCGATCTCGCCGACCGACAGGTTGACGCTGCAAAACAGCTTTCCGGCCGTCGGGTGACGGTGCAGCCATTCCGCCAGTTGCCGCGCCGACTGGGTCATCATCAGCAGACCCAGATCGTTCATCAAACCCATTTCGTCGGTCAGGCCCAGGAATTCGTCCGGCGGCACCAGGCCGCGCCGGGGGTGACGCCAGCGCGCCAGGGCCTCGAACCCGGCCACGGCGCCGGTGGTCAGGTTCACAATGGGCTGGAAGAAGGGTTCGATCTCTCCGCGCACGAAGGCGTTGCGCAGATCCGCCTCCAGCGCCAGCCGGCTCAGACTGTCGCTCTCCAGCGCCCGGCCGTAGGCCGCGGCCCCGCCGCGTCCGGCGGTCTTGGCCTGCTCGACGGCCAGTTCGGCCCGGCGCAGCAGTTCGGCCGCATTGGCGGCGTCGGGTCCGCCCTCGGTCGAAACGGCGCCGATGGAGACGGTCGGATAGATGTCGAAACCCGCCACCCGCAGCGGCTGCTCCAGCGCCTCGCGCACCCGGTCGGCCGGATTGCCGGACCCGCGCGGCAAGAGCACGGCGAACTCATCCTCGCCGATCCGCGCCGGCGCCGCGCCGTGCGAAAAGGCGGTGTTCAGGCGCGATCCCAGAGCCGACAGCACCAGATCCGTGCGCTCGTGACCCAGGGCCTCGTTCAGACGACGCAGGCGGTCCACGTCGGCGACGATCAGGTCATAGTCGCCCGGCTGGGTCAGGGTCTCGGCGGCGCGGTTGATGAAGGTGCGGCGATCCAGCAAGCCGGTCAGCCCGTCCTTGTCCGATCCCGCGAACTTGGTCTCCAGCGCCACCATGCCGGCGGCGCGCAGCCCGTCCTCCAGCCAGACGCCGCGCCACAGACAGACCTCCGAACCGCGCATGCGCAGGCGCAGGGCGATCTCGGTCCCCTCTTCCTGCGGTTTCAATATGCGTTCGGCCAGGGCGCGGTCCTGCGGCTGGGCCAGGGCCACGAAGGCGGCGCCCGAACATTCCGGGGCCAGTGGTCCCAGGCCCAGAGGTCGGGTCGAACCGGTGAAGCGGATCTGGTCGTCGGCGGGGGTCCATTCCCACAGCGCCGCATCCGCGGCCGCCAACGCCTCGATGGCGGTGGTCGCGTCCCAGCCCAGTGATCGCGGTCGAGCGTTCAAGCGACGTTCCGCCCTTCAACGGGCCGCGTCAGGCGTCGCGGACCCAGTCGTCCGACACAACGCCGAACAGAAGATGATCTGCCCAAGCGCCGTTAATTTTCAAATAAGCCTTGGCCTCGCCTTCCTGACGGAAACCCGATTTCTGCAACACGCGCCGCGACGGCAGGTTGGCCGGCAGACATGAGGCCTCGACGCGATGCAGGTCCAGGGTGTCGAAGGCGAACGTCAGAACGGCCCGCACCGCCGCCGTCGCGTGGCCCCGACCGGCGAAAGGACGGCCGATCCAGTAGCCCAGGGTCCCGCTCTCGGCCACGCCGCGTCGAATGTTCGACAGCGTCACCGCCCCCACCAGCGTCTCGCCCGCATTGGCGAAGATGAAGAAGGGCCAGGCCGTCTCAAGCTCCATTTCACGCGCATAGACCGACAGACGCCGCCGAAAGGCGGGCCGGGTCAGGTCATCCTCGGCCCAGGACGGCTCCCAAGGTTGCAGATAGGCCGCCGACAGGTCGCGCAGTTCGGCCCAGGGCTGAAAGTCGGCGGCGCGCGGCGGACGCAACAGCACGCCTCGGCCGTCGATCACCGGGCCAGTCGTCTCCGTCATCCAGTCCAGCAGGGCCATGGCCGCAGACTAGCCGCCGTTTCCGCCGGGAAACAGACTTTGCGTGAACACGTCTCCGGCGCCGCCAGACGCGCGCGGCCCCAACACGGCCGTCGCCGCCCGGCCGCCTTGCAGAAGGCGCTGCGCCGATCGGCGCACGTCGTCCCGGCTGACCGCCGTCATGGCCGCCGCCAGGGCGTCGGACGACACGGGGCGTCCGTGGATCAGGGTCTGGGCCGCGATCCGCCCGGCGCGGCTCATCGAGCTTTCGTCCGACATCCACAGACCGGCGGTCAAGACCGTGCGCGCGCGCGCCAGCTCGGTCTCGGTCGGACCGTCGACGGCCAGGGCCTTGATCTCTTCGGCGCATACGCGAGCCAGTTCCTCGGCCCGGTCGGCGGCGCATCCGGCGTAGATTCCCAGGATCCCGATATCGGCGTATGGCTCGTGATAGGCGTCGATGGCGTAGGCCAGACCCCGCTCCTCGCGCGCGCTCTGGAACAGGCGTGAAGCCATGCCGCCGCCCAGAATCTCGGTCAGGATGCGCATGGCGGGCAGGTCCGGGTCCGTCGCCGACACGCCCGGAAGCTGCAACACCAGATTGGCCTGCTCGATGCGCCGCCCCAGCTTGGCCGAGCCGCCGACGAAGGCGGCCGCCTGGGGTCGATCGGCGGGCGTCGCCGCCTCGGCGCCGAACCAGCGCTCGGCCAGGGCCAGAAGCTCGACCTCGTCCACCGCGCCGGACACGGCCACCGCCATTCGGTCCGGCGAATACAGCCGCGCCCGCCAGTCGCCGACCGAGACCTGGTCGGCGACCTTCAGGCCGGTGAGCGAACCCAGGATCGGCCGCCCCAGCGACTGACCGGCGAAGGCCCGCGTCTGGGCCATTTCGAAGACATGGTCGTCGGGCGTGTCAAAGGCCTCGGCGATCTCCTGGCCGACCACGTCCTTCTCGCGCTCGATGTCGGCCGCGTCCAGCGTGGGCCGAAACAGCAGATCGGACACCACCTGCATGGCCAGAGGCAAGGAGCCGGCCAGGCCGCGCACCTCGAAACTGGTCCGCTCATAGCCGGTGGCGGCGTTGATGGAGCCGCCTTCAGCCTCGATCCGCTCGACGATGTCGCGCGCAGACATCTCGCCCGCGCCCTTGAACACCAGATGTTCCAGAAGATGCGACCAGCCGGACCGCGTCTTCGGCTCCCAGCGCGCGCCGCCCTCGACCGCGACGACCAACGCCAGGGTGCGCACGCCCGGCATGGGGTCGCAGACCACGCGGACGCCATTCGACAAGGTATGCAAGATTGCGCTCAGGACTTTCGCCTCCGCCGGAGCAGGGCGACGTACACGGCCGCCAGCGCCCCCGCCAGGCCGAACCAGGTCAGGGCGTAGCCGAGATGATTGTTGGCGAAGGCGACTGGCGGCGCCGACGGCTTCAGCGCCGACCACTGCGGATTGGACGACGTCAGAGCATAGAGGGTCCGCGCCTCGACCGATCCCTGAACGCCCAGGGCGCGCGCCATGGCGTCGTTGTCGCGGCCATAGAACATCCGACCTTCGGCGGGAGGCGTCATCGGTCCCGGCGGCGGCGCGATGCGTATCTCGGCGATAATCCGCGTCACGGTCTCAGAGGGCGCCTGCGGCGGCCGCGCCGAGATCGTCTCCGGCACGAAGCCGCGATCGACCAACCATGTCCGCTCCGCCGCGCGGCAGGCCGAGACCAGTCTCAGGCCGGGTTCGCCATCCTGAATGGTCCGCAGTTCGACGTAGGGCGCGGTCTCCAATCCCGGACACTCCACGACCACCTTGCGGAATTCCTGATCGCCGCCCTCGGCCAGAACCTGGGCCAGGGGGACGGCGGGCTTGGCGGCGGCGGCCTCGGCGGCGGCGATCAGCCCTTCCTTCCACGCCAGGCGGCGCACCTGCCAGACGCCCAGGCCGATCAGCACGGCCAGGACCAGGGCAGAGACGATCGTCAGGACCCAGGGAAAGTGCGCGCGCTCAGAACTCGTCATTGCGCACCTCCGCGGCCCGATTGCGCGCCTGCAAGCCGATCATCAGCCCCTTGGCCGGGCGCATCAGCCCCAGGGCCAGAACCGCCACCAGCGGCAGCCACAGCACCAGATGCACCCACATGGGCGGCCCATAGGCCAGTTCGACGCCCAGGGCGCTGAACACCACGATCCCTCCGGCGATCTGCATGACGAAGACGGCCGGGCCGTCGCCGGTGTTCAAGCGCCGAAAGTCGAAACCGCACACCGCACAGGTCTCGACCACCTTGAGGAAGCCAGAATACAGCCGCCCGCGCCCGCAATGGGGACAGCGGCAAAGCAGACCGGCGCGGATCGGATCGACCCGCGCCGGAACAGCGTCACTGGATTGTGCGTCAGGCGTCAACCGAAGGCGACATAGACGAAGGCGAACAGGAACAGCCACACCACGTCGACGAAATGCCAGTACCAGGCCGCCGCCTCGAAGCCGAAATGCTTCTCCGGGCTCATCTGGCCGGCGTACAGGCGCAGCAGGCAGACCAGCAGGAAGATCGAACCCACCAGCACGTGGAAGCCGTGGAAGCCGGTGGCCATGAAGAAGATCGAACCGTACAGGCCCGAGTTGGCCGCCTCTTCGTTGAAGAACAGGTGCTCGTGGATGATGTGGTTGTACTCATAGGCCTGGATCCCCGTGAACATGGCGCCCAGCAGGACGGTGATCAGCAGGCCCAGCTTGGCGCCCTTGCGGTCGCCGACCTGGATCGCGTGGTGCGCCCAGGTCACCGTCGTGCCCGACAGCAGCAGGATGATGGTGTTCAGCAGCGGCAGTTGCCACGGGTCCAGCACCTCGACGCCCTTGGGCGGCCAGGTCGACCAGGCGGCCGCAGTGTCGGTCCAGGCGCCGATCTGGGGGATCAGGGTGCGCGACTCGGCGAACAGCGCCATGTCGAAGAACATCCAGAAGAAGGCGACGAAGAACATCACTTCCGAAGCGATGAACAGCATCATGCCGTAGCGCAGACCCAGCGACACGACCGGGGTATGATCGCCTCCGCGGCTCTCCTTGATCACGTCCGACCACCAGCCGAACATCGCCACCAGCACGCCCGCCAAACCGGCGAAGAACAGGGCCTTGTCGCCCTTGGCCAGCAGGGCCGCGGCGACCGGACCGGATTCGGCCGGGGCCAGGCCCTTCATCCACACGACGGCGCCGATGAACATGATCGTCACGGCGATCGAGGCGACCAGCGGCCACGGGCTGGGGTTCACCAGGTGATAATCGTGATGCGGAACGGCGTGCGCGTCGGCCATGGGGTCTTCCGGTCTCAGTGCAGAGTCTCGAGTCAACGACGGGCTATAGCGCCGCCTCGCGGAGCGCGCCAGTGGTCAGCCCGCGGTTTGCGCCGCATCGAAGCCCTGGCTTGGATAGAAGGTGTAGCTCAGAGTGATCTCGTGCACGCCCTGACCCTCGCGGTCGGTCGCCAATTCGGGGGCGACGAAATACTGGACCGGGAACTTGCGGGTCTCGCCGGGCTTGATGATCTGCTCGTCGAAACAGAAGCATTGCAGCTTCTGGAAATAGGCGCCGGCGCGCTCGGGCACGACATTGTAGGCGGCCCTGGCGCTGATCGGGGCGTCGGAGGTGTTGGTGACGTCGAAATAGGCGATGCCCGTCTCGCCGATGCGCACGCGCTGGCTGACCTGTTCGGCGCGGAAGGTCATGGGCAGACCGCGCACATTGGTGTCGAATCGCACCAGCACCGTCTGGTCCAGCACCACGTCCGACGGCTTGTCCGTCCGCATGGTCGTGCCGTCGAAACCGGTCACCTGACAGAACAGCCGATACAGCGGCACCGCTGCGAAGGCCGCGCCGGTCATGCACATCACCGCCAGGACGCAGACGAGGGCGATCGCATTCTTGCGGTTCATGGGCGCACCGGGGTCTGAGCGGCCGCGGCCTCGGCCCTGGCGGACGCCAGGACCGCCTCGCGTTTCGCGGCCGCCGCGGCGCTGTTGTGCTGCATACGCAGGAAGGTTGTGGTGAAGACCAGGACCATGAAGGCCGCCAACGCCCAGGCCAGGGCGATGTTGCGACGGTTGCGGGCGGCCAGTTCCTCGGGCGTCAATTGCATGGTCTTACAGCCCCAGGCCTGGGATTTGTTCGACCAACAGGGCGGCGAACAAGGCCATCAGATAAAGGATCGAGAAGGCGAACAGATTGCGCGCCGGTTTGGCCTCGGCGCGGACGTCGTACAATGCGGCCTCTCGCCCCACCGTGTCGGCCTTGTCGGGCTGGTCGCCCGCCCGCGAACGCCAGACCTGGACCGCCAGGGCCAGGAAGGCCAGACCGCCGACGATCGAAACGACGGCGTAGATGATCCCGCCCAGACCGACAAAGGCCGGGGCGATCGCCGCTGGCACGAACAGCAGACTGTACACGAGAATCTGGGCGCGCGTGGACTTGGCGCCCCGGGCCACCGGCATCATCGGAATGCCCGCCCGGGCGTAGTCTCCAGCCGAATACAGGGCCAAGGCCCAGCTATGCGGGGGGGTCCACAGGAAGATGATCAGGAACAGCAGCCATGCCTGCCACGGCGCCTGCCCGGTCGCGGCGGCCCAGCCGATGACCGGCGGCAAGGCCCCGGCCGCACCGCCGATGACGATGTTCTGCGGCGTCCGGCGTTTCAGCAGCAAGGTGTAGAAACCGGCGTAATAGACGATGGTCAGGCCCAGCAAACCGGCGGCGAACCAGTTGGCCGCCATGCCCAGCAGCATGACCGAAAAGGCCGACAGCACCACGCCATAGGTCATGGCGTCGCCCTTCTTGACCCGACCGGCCGCGACCGGTCGTCCGCGCGTGCGTCGCATCAGGGCGTCGGTTTCGCCCTCAAGCGCCATGTTCAGCGCACCGGCGGCGCCCGCGCCCACCGCGATGCACAGGATCGACAGGGCCGCCGATAGCGGATTCATCTCGCCCGGCGCCACGATCAGTCCGGTCACGGCGGTGAAGATCACCAGCGACATGACGCGCGGTTTCAGCAGTTGGACATAGTCCTCGGGCTGGGCCGTGGAGACGGCGGGTCTGGCGGGGGCGTCGATCATCGTTGTCGTGTCATACGCCTTTGCGGCGCTTTGAAAAGGCGAAGGCCGCCCTTCCGGTCAGGAAGGGCGGCCCCCGGCCCGGATCGCTCCGGCAGGGTCTCAGTGCTCGTCGGACTTGACCACCGGCAGTTCGTTGAACTGGTGGTGCGGCGGCGGCGAGGACAGGGTCCATTCCAGCGTCGTGGCGCCTTCGCCCCACGGGTTGGCCACGGCGGGACGACGACGGATCGCCGCCTCCAGCAGCATGATCAGGAAGACGCCGACCCCGACCATGGTCACGACATAGCCGATCGAGGAAATGTGGTTCCAGTAAGTGAAGGCCTCCGGGTAATCCACATAGCGGCGCGGCATGCCTTGCAGACCCAGGAAATGCTGCGGGAAGAACACCAGGTTCACGCCCACGAACATGATCCAGAAGTGCGTGGCGCCCAGGAACTCGTTGTACTTCACCCCGAACATCTTCTCGAACCAGTAGTAGAAGCCCGCGAAGATGGCGAAGACGGCGCCCAGAGACAGCACATAGTGGAAGTGCGCCACGACGTAATAGGTGTCATGCAGGCTGTAATCGATGCCGGCGTTGGCCAGGACGACGCCCGTCACGCCGCCGACGGTGAACAGGAAGATGAAGCCCATCGCCCACAGCATCGGCGTCTTGAAGTCGATCGACCCGCCCCACATGGTGGCGATCCAACTGAAGATCTTCACGCCGGTCGGCACGGCGATGATCATCGTCGCGGCCACGAAATAGGCGCGCAGATTGATGTCCATGCCTACCGTGAACATGTGGTGCGCCCACACGATGAAGCCGATGAAGCCGATGGCCACCATGGCGTAGGCCATGGCCAGATAGCCGAACACCGGCTTCCTGGAGAAGGTCGAGACGATGTGGCTGATGATGCCGAAGCCCGGCAGGATCAGGATGTACACCTCGGGGTGACCGAAGAACCAGAACAGGTGCTGGAACATGATCGGGTCGCCGCCGCCGGCGGGATTGAAGAAGCTGGTGCCGAAGTTGCGGTCGGCCAGCAGCATGGTGATGGCGCCCGCCAGGACCGGCAGCGACAGCAACAGCAGGAAGGCGGTGATCAGCACCGACCAGGCGAACAGCGGCATCCGGTGCAGGGTCATGCCCGGCGCGCGCATGTTGAAGATGGTGGTGATGAAGTTGATCGCGCCCAGGATCGAGCTGGCGCCCGCGACGTGAAGCGAGAAGATGGCCAGATCCATCGCCGGACCGGTGTGGCCGGTCGTGGACAGGGGCGGATAGATGGTCCAGCCGCCGCCGAAGCCCCGTCCCGGGCCGCCATCGACGAACATCGACAGGACCAGAAGCACCCAGGCCGCGACCAGCAGCCAGAACGAGATGTTGTTCATCCGCGGGAAGGCCATGTCCGGCGCGCCGATCATGATCGGCACGAACCAGTTGCCGAAGCCGCCGATCATCGCCGGCATGACCATGAAGAAGATCATGATCAGGGCGTGGCCGGTGACCACGACGTTATAGGCGTGTTTGGCGCGCGACGGATCGGCCAGGTCGAACAGTCCCAGTTGGGCCAGAGGGCTGCCCGGCAGGAAGATCTGCAGGCCCGGCTCGGCCAGTTCCCAACGGATCAGGCCCGACAGGGCGCCGCCGACGATGCCCGCCATGATGGCGAACAACAGATACAGGGTGCCGATGTCCTTGTGGTTGGTCGACAGGAACCAGCGGGTGAAGAAGCCCGGCTTGTGGTCATGATCGTCATGACCGGCGTGGGCGGAGGTCTGAGCTGCGGTGGCCATGTTCGGGGCTCTCGCGGATTAACGGGCCGCCGGCGCGGCGGGGGCCGCGGCCGGAGCCGGAGTAATGGCAGGGACGGTCGGTAGCGATCCGGGGGGGGCGCCCGGGGCCGCGCCGTCGGCGGCGGCGGTTTCGGCCTCGGCGACGACAAGTTCGGCGGCGGCGGCCTGGGCGGAGACCGGCAGCGGAGCCTCCGGAGTCATCGAGCCGCCCTTGGAGGCGACCCAGGCGGCGAACTCGGCCTCGGTCACGACGTTGATCTGGATCGGCATGAAGGCGTGGTCGATGCCGCACAGCTCCGAGCACTGGCCGTAGAAGGTGCCGACGCGGTCGGCGCGGAACCAGGTCTGGTTGACGCGACCCGGCACGGCGTCGGTCTTCAGACCGAAGGCGGGAAGCGCCACGGCGTGGATCACGTCGGCGGCGGTGATCAGCAGCCGGACGGTCTTGCCGACCGGAACCACCATCGGCTCGTCGGCGGCCAGGCGATACAGGCTGTGGGGAATGCCGCGCTCGGCCAGCTCGGCCTCAGGCACCATGTTGGAGATATACTCCGGCACCTTCTGATCGGGGTATTCATAGGCCCAGTTCCACTGGTTGCCGGTGACCTTCACCGTCACGTCCGGGTCGGGCATGTCGTTATAGGCGTACAGCAGGCGGAACGAGAACAGCGAGATGAACACCAGGATCAGGACCGGCACGACCGTCCAGATGACCTCGATCAGGGTGTTGTGGCTCCACCGCGCGGGCGTCGGATTGGACCGCTTGTTGTAGCGCACCACGATCCAAAGCAGCAGGCCCAGGACCAACAGACAGATCGCCGTGATGATCGGCAACAGAATGAAGTCGTGGAAAACGTGCGCCTCGACCTTCAGCGGCGAGGCGGCGGGTTGCAGCCCCAGCCCTCCCGGCGTCGGTTGACCCACCAAATCCTGCGCCCAGGTCGGCGCAGCGGCGAAAACGGCCAGGGCCGAGGCGGTCGCGCCTCCGATCAACCCCTTGGCTCGCGTGCCCATCCCCATTCGAGACGTCCTCTTTAAATTCGTTCTGCGACGGCCGTTCGCGAGTGAATCGCAACAAGGCGCGCAAAGGCCACAAGCCGCCGCGTCATGGGCCGGTCCCTATCGGATCGCCGGGCGCTTGCCAAGCGACGAAGGGTCCAAGGGCTGGGGAATTGAAGCCAGGGCGCGTCGGCGGCGACCCCGGTCCCGCTCCCAGGCCCCACGCCCATTAAATCGCAGTCATGTTTCGCAAGCTACCTTGCGTAACACGATACCTTGCGATACTCACCCCACACCAAAGGAGAACCGAGGTGCCCGAAACCATCGAAATCCAGCTCAAGAAAGGGGTTCTGGGCCTATGCGTCCTGGCCCTGCTCGCCAGGGCCGACAGCTATGCCTACGAGATCGCCAGCCGACTGTCCGACGCCATCGACATGGGCGAAGGCACCATCTACCCGCTGATGCGGCGGATGCAGACCGACGGCCTGGTCGAAACCTATCTGGTCGAATCGCCGTCAGGCCCGTCGCGCAAATACTACCGACTGACCCAGGCGGGCCGCACGGCCCTGGACGCCCAGGCGTCCGAATGGAAATCCTTCACCCGCGCCGTCGACGCCGTCGTTTCCGACGCTCCCGTCGCCGCCGCCCCAACGGGAGACGCCCTATGACGCGCGCCGAATTCCTGTCCCGACTCAAGCGCGGACTGATCGGCCTGCCGACCACGACCGCCGCCGAGATCGCCGCCGACTACGAAGCGCATTTCGACGACGGCGCAGCGGAAGGCCGCACCGAGGCCGAGGTGGCCGCCGCCCTGGGCGACCCCGATCGCCTGGCCCGCGAGCTGCGCGCCGAATCGACCGCCCAACGCTGGCGCCAGGAGCGCAATCCGTCCGCCGCCGCCGCCGCCGTCTTCGCGGTGTTGGGCCTGGGGGCGATCGACATCCTGATCCTGCTGCCCATCCTGATGGGCGTGCTGGGGTCCATCTTCGGCGTCTTCGTGGCCGTGATCGCCCTGTTCATCGCCGGGGGCGTGGTCTTCGTGGCCGGGCCGTTCGCGGCCTTCCCGGGCGGCGTTCTGGCGGCCCTGCTGGGCGGCCTGGGCCTGATGGCCGGCGCGACCTTCATCGGCGCCCTGACCACTCTGGTCACCGTCTGGCTGGTCAACGGCCTCGTCTGGTTCGCCCGCCTGCACTACCGGCTTCTGAAGCCGGCTCTTGAACCCCAAGCCGCTGGAGAGACGGCATGACCCGCACCCTGCTCATCATCGCCGGCGCCGCCCTGGTGCTGTGCCTGGCCTGTCTGGGCGGCGCCGTCGCCCTGGGCGGCCGCGACATGGCCCGCAACGGCTGGGCCTGGACCGTTCAGGAAGGCGACGGCGATTCGGTTCGTTTCGAGCGCGTCAACGGCGCCCGCAACGACGGTCCCGACGTCACCCGCACCCTCGCCTGGGAGGGCCAGGACAGCCTGCGCATCGAGGACTCCCTGGATGTCGCCTACATCCAGGGCGCCCAGGCCGGCATCGTCATCACCGGCCCGCAGGCGGCGGTCGATCGCGTCGTCGTCGTCGGGGGGCGCCTCTCGCTGAAGGACGGGGGCGAACGCGTCACCGTCGGCTTCAAGCCCGGCGGTTTCGAAGCCTGGGCCGACAGCGAAAAGCTGCGCATCACGGTCACCGCCCCGGGCGTCAACCGCTTCGCGGTCGAAGGTTCGGGCGAGCTGGACATCCAGAACTATGACCACGACGACCTGAACGTCGACATCAACGGCTCGGGCGAGGTCGTCGCGACCGGCCGGGCGCGTCGACTGGCCTTGTCGATCAACGGTTCTGGCGACGCCGACCTGGCGGCTCTGACCTTGACGGACGCCGACGTGGACATCTCCGGCTCGGGTGAAGCCCGAGTCGGTCCCACCGGCGAGGCGGACATCTCCATCACCGGATCGGGCGACGTCACCCTGACCGAACGTCCGGCCAAGGTGAGCCGCAGCATCAGCGGTTCGGGCGACATCACCGAATCGTTCTGAGCCTCCGTTCGCCCGGAAACGCGGGGGCGGGTGACGCGGCCGTCGTGAGTCCCTATCTGGGGGCTTATGACCGTTTCCGCCTCTCCGCCCCCGATCCTCGAAACCGCCGACGTCGATCCTGACGAGGCCCTGAGCCTGTTGTCCGGCGCCCTGGCCGGGTCCGACGACGGCGAACTGTTCCTGGAGAAGACCGAGAGCGAGAGCCTGGTCTTCGACGACGGGCGGCTGAAGAGCGCCGCCTATGACGCGGTCGAGGGCTTCGGTCTGCGCGTCGTCGCCGGCGAGACCGCCGGTTACGCCCACGCCAACGAAATCTCCGTCGCCGCTCTGCGCCGCGCCGCCGATGCGGCGGCCCTGGCCAAGGCCGGTCACGCGGGCGTCACGGCCGAGGCGCCGCGCGCCACCAATCAGAAGCTCTATGACGAGGTCGATCCGCTGGCCGCTCCGGCCTTCGCCGACAAGATCGCCCTGCTGTCGGAAATGGACGCCTGGGCGCGCGCGCGCGATCCGCGCGTGGTCCAGGTCTCGGCCTCCCTGATCGGCGAACGCCGCGCCATCGAGATTCTGCGCGCCGACGGACGGCTGATGCGCGACATCCGCCCCCTGGTCCGGCTGAACGTCTCGGTCACGGTCGAGAAGGATGGCCGACGTGAAACCGCCTCGGCGGGCGCAGGCGGACGAGCGGGCTTCGAAACCTGGATCGCGCCCGACCGCTGGCAGGGCCAGATCGACGAGGCTCTGCGTCAGGCCCTGGTCAACCTGGACGCCGTCGACTGCCCGGCGGGCGAGATGGAGGTGGTGCTGGGCGCCGGCTGGCCCGGCGTGCTGCTGCACGAGGCGGTCGGCCACGGCTTCGAGGGCGACTTCCACAGGAAGGGCAGCTCGGTCTTCAACGGCATGATGGGCCAGCGCGTGGCGGCGCCGGGCGTCACCGTGGTCGATGACGGCTCCATCGCCGGGCGCCGCGGCTCCCTGTCCATCGACGACGAAGGCACGCCGACCTCGCGCACCGTCCTGATCGAGGACGGGATCATGGTCGGGCTGATGCACGACCGGCTTTCGGCGCGCCAACTGGGCGCGGCGGTCACCGGCAACGGACGACGCCAGTCCTTCGCCCATATGCCGATGCCGCGCATGACCAACACCTTCATGGAGGGCGGGCGCGACAGCCGGGCCGACATGATCGCCTCGACCAAGCGCGGTCTCTACGCCGCCAATTTCGGCGGCGGCCAGGTGGACATCACCAATGGCAAATTCGTCTTCCAGTGCACCGAGGCCTATCTGATCGAAGACGGCCGCATCACCGCCCCGGTGCGCGGCGCCACCCTGATCGGCGACGGGGCCACCGCCTTGCAGAACATCACCATGATCGGCGACGACTTCGCCTTCGATCCCGGCGTCGGCGTCTGCGGCAAGGCGGGCCAGGGCGTGCCGGTCGGCATCGGCCAGCCGTCCTTGAAGATCGGCGGCCTGACCGTCGGCGGCACCGCCGTCTGAGTTCAGGTTCCCGGCTCGGCCTTCCAGGCCGGACCGACGATCTCGAAGCCGTCGGCCTGCAACCGGTCCAGCACGCCGCCCGGCTCGGCCAGCATCCGCAACGGCGCGACCGCCAGGGTCACGCCCGTCTCGTTCAACGCCCCGTCGATCGCCTCGACCCACAGGCCGTTCAACTGCGGTCCGATCGCCGGGTCGCCGTAGGGCCAGCACTGGAACAAGGCCCGGTCCAGCGGCGAGGCCACGACCTCGGCCACCCGCCAGCGCCGCCAGGCCTCGGCCCGCGCCCGGAAGCCGTCGGGTCCCGCCTCGGCCGCCGCGATGGCGGCGCGGATGCAGGGGGCATAGGCTTGGGGCGGCTGGGCGATCAGCGATTCGATGATCTCGTCGCCGCGCACGAAGCCGACCGAGCGGACGGAAATACGGGCCTTGCGCGCCGCCCGCCGCACCGCATCGCCCGCCAACCGATCACCGCGCCGATAGCCCGCCCGATCCCGCAGCAGATCGAAACTCAACATCACCGGGCTGCTGCGCCGCCAGGTCTCGTTGCGTTCGTCGGCCATGACGGCCTCAAGCCGCGCATTCCACTCCGCCTCCAGATAGTCGACGTGATCGACGCCTTCGGGCAGGGTGCCGATCGTACGGATGCGCCAGATCAGCCGCAGAAGATCGCTGCCCGAAACGCGCCCGACCGGCGGCGTCATCACCCGCTGCACGCGGGCCGTCGCCGCCTCCAGGGCGTCGGGCCGCCAGTCCAGATCGTCGGGCGTCCCGATCAGGTCGCCGACCAGGATCAAGGTCGCGCCGCCGCGCGTGATCTCCCACATCGGCGCGCCCGACCGTCGCGCGGTGACGACCACGTCTTCGACCGCGTTCGCTGTGGATGCAGCCTCAGGTTCGGGCGTCTGGGCGAACGTCGGCGAAGGTCCAAGAAGAACCGCCAAGAGTATCGCCGCCGCAATCGTCTTCATCTTTGTCGACATAGTTCACAATGCGCCAGGATGTGCGGCTGAACCTAGGCCGCCCCCGTCGACGACATTACGACTTTTTCAATGTCTGACCGAAATTTAATGCACCTGTCTCGCTTGTAACGGGACTCCTTTTCCGTGGCGCCGCCTTCTAACGCCAGGAAGGGAAGTCTCATGAACCGTATGACCGTCGCCGCGAGCGCCGCCGCCCTGGCCTTCGTCGCCTGCTCCGCCCAGGCCCAGACCGCAACCAGGCCGTCATCCGCCACGCCGGTCGAGGATGCGGGCCAACGGGGGGTTCTGATCTTCCGTCCCGACTTCTTCGCCGACCAGCGGCCGAACACGGCGCTGGACATGGTCAACCGCGTGCCCGGTTTCAGCACCAGCGACGGCGACGGCGCCCGGGGTTTCGAAGGCGCGGTCGGCAACATCCTGATCAACGGCGCCCGCCCGGCGTCCAAGAACGACACGGGCACCTCGGTCCTGTCGCGCACCCCGGCGACGCAGGTCGAACGCATCGAGCTGATCCGCGGCGGCGCCCCCGGCATCGACATGCAGGGCTTTTCTGAGGTGGTGAACGTCATCACCAAGCGCGAGGACGTCCGCCAATCGGTCCTGACGGTGACGCAAAGCCTGTTCAACGGCGGTCCCGACGTCTTCGGCTCCAACTATCAGTTCACGGCCCGCAGCGGCGACCGCTCCTGGGGCTTCGTCCTCAGCGACGGCATCAGCACCAGCGACGGCAACGGCGTCGGCCGGGTGGTGCGCGTCGGGCCGGACGGAACGGTGCTGCGCGATGAGGCCCTGCGCACCGAAGGCCACGGCGGCGGCAACGGCCTGCGCGGCAACTATGCGGCGCCCTTCATGGGCGGCAAGATCGACCTGACCGCCCGCATCGGCGTGTCCGACTGGCGCGGAGCCTCGGTTCAGACCGCGCCGACCGTCCTGCGCGACAGCGCGAATTCCAACGACAATCTCAACGGCGAGCTGGGCGTGGTCTTCACCCGCCCCCTGGCCGACAAACTGTCCTTGGAGAGCCGCTTCATCCACACCGTGTCCGACTTCGAGAACCGTTCGACGTCCAACGGCTTCGTCGGAGCGGCCGTCAGCGACGACATGATCTTCGAATCGACCGGCCTTCAGTCCGAGACCATCCTGCGCGGCCTGCTGCGCTGGGAGCGGTCGCCCGTCCTGACGCTCGAAGGCGGCGGCGAGGTCGCCTACAATCTGCTGGACACCGATCAGGTCTTCACTGTCAACGGCGCCCATGTGCCCCTGCCCTCGGCCAGCGTGAAGGTGGAGGAGACGCGCGGCGAGGCGTTCGGCCGCGGCGCCTGGCGCATTCGCCCCGACCTGACGCTGGAAGGCGGTCTGCGGCTGGAGGCGTCGACCATCAGCCAGTCCGGCGACGCCCATCAGGAGAAGAGCTTCTTCTTCGCCAAGCCGCGCTTCCAGGCCACCTGGACGCCGATGCCCGGCCATCAACTGCGTGTCCGCGTCGAGCGCGAGGTCGGCCAGCTCGATTTCGACGACTTCGCCGCCTCGGCCGAACTGGACAGCGACACCGTGTTCGGCGGCAATGTCGATCTTGAGCCGGAATCCCGCTGGATCGCCGAAGTGGTCTATGAGCGCCGTTTTTGGGGCGACGGGGTGGTCAGCCTGGGCTACCGCCGCGACGCGGTCAGCGACTACATCGACGTCATCCCGCTGCGGAACGGCCTGTCGGCGGTCGGCAACATCGGCGACGGCTGGTACGAGCAGATCGCGTTGAACGTCGTCCTACCCATGGACCGCTTCGGCTTCACCGGCGGGCGTTTCACCTTCCGCAACACCTGGATCGACACCGAGGTCACCGACCCGACGACCGGCCGGAAACGCAGCGTCTCCAACCTGCGCGAGAGCCAACCCAATTTCGGGATCAGCCAGGACATCTCCGCCTGGAAGATCCAGTGGGGCGTCACCACCCTGACCCGCCTGGGCCAGACCACCTACAATCCCGACTTCACCGCCCGCTGGCGCGCCGGCAGCGACTATTTGCAAGCCTATGTCGAATACAAGCCGACTCCGACCCTGTCGGTGCGGGCGCAACTGACCGACTGGGACGACTTCGTCTTCGTGCGCACGGCCTATGCCGACCGCGTCACGCGCCCGGTCGCCTATGTCGAGACCCGCACCGTCAACCCCCGGACCTTCTGGAATTTCCAGGTCCGCAAGACCTTCTGATCCAAGACCTTCCGACCAAGGAAGGCCGCGGACCTGTCAGCAAATTAATCCACCTTTCCGCATTGTAACTGGAGCCGGCCCGAAGGCGTCCGCAAGGCTGGCCGCAGGGAGGACCACCATCATGCATAAGGCCCTGTGGCTGTGCGGCGCCGCCGCCGTTTTCGTCGCGACCCCGGCCCTGGCCCAGACCGCGCCCGCGCCCGCTGCGGCCATCGGTGCGGGCCAGCAGGGCGTGCTGGTGTTCGAACCCGCCTTCTTCGCCGAGGCCCGGCCAGACACGGTCCTGGATATGCTGGCGCGCCTGCCCGGCTTCAATCTGGAATCCGGCGACAGCGACACGCGCGGTTATGCGGGCGCGGGCGGCAACGTCCTGGTCGACGGCCAGCGCCCGGCCATCAAGTCCGAAAGCCTGGACCAGTATCTGCGCCGCATCTCGGCCGCCTCGGTCGAGCGCATCGAACTGATCCGCGGCGGCGCGCCCGGCGTGGACATGCAGGGCCGTTCGGTCGTCGCCAACATCATCGTGCGCCACACGGTGACGACCCAGCGGGTGATCGAGTTCAACCCCTATTTCTATCCCACCGGCTATATCGGGCCGATGATCCGCGCCTCCTATTCCCGGCGCGAAGGCCAGTCGCAGGATGAGATCGCCTTCAGCGCCACCTCGGACCAGCGCATCGACATGGCCGGGGACGGCTACCGTCGTCGCTATGACGCCAACGGCAATCTGATCCAGGACGCGCGACTGGACCTGCACGACCTGTTCCGCAACGTGAACCTGGCCGGGGCCGTCCAGCGCCCGGTTCAGGGCGGCCTGCTGCGGGTCAACGGTCTGCTGAACTACGACATGAGCCGCATCGACCAGGCGCTGTCCGTCGCGGCCGGCGCCGGCCAGAACGAGCGCAGTCGGCAAGAGTTCGAAGGCGTCAATGGCGAGGTGGGCCTGCGCTGGACCCGCGCCTTGAGCGACCGCACCGAGCTGGAGCTGACAGGGCTTCAACGCCTGGCCAAGGGCGACTTCACCGCCCCCTTCTCACGCGGCGGCTTCAACTCGGTCTTCACCTCGAACGAGACAGGGGGCGAAAGCATCGCGCGCGGCCTGGCCCGCTATCGCCCCAACGACCGCTGGGCCTTCGAGAGCGGCGGCGAGATCGCCTACAACGTCCTGGACGGGACCACGACCTATGCCGAGAACGGCGTGTCGATCGCCCTGCCCTCGGCCTCCGTCAAGGTCGAGGAGTTGCGCGGCGAGGTCTTTGGTCAGACGACCTGGCGGCCTGGCCCGCATCTGACGCTGGAAGGCGGCCTGCGCGTCGAGGTGTCCGAGATCAGCCAGTCAGGCGACATCGATCACTCGAAATCCTTCACCTACGCCAAGCCGCGCCTGCAACTGACCTGGAGCCCGGTCGCGGGCCATCAGTTGCGCCTGCTTTACGAGCGTGAGGTGGGTCAGTTGGACTTCGGCGACTTCGTCGCCTCCTCGGAGGTGACCCTGGGCCAGGTGACGGCCGGCAACCCGGACCTGGTCCCCAGTCAGACCGACACCTTCGAGGCCGTCTATGAACGCCGCTTCTGGGGCGAGGCGGTGTTGCAGCTACAGGCGTCGCACACCCAGGTGCGCGACTTCATCGGCATCATTCCGCTGATCGGCGGCTTCGACGCCGTCGGCAACATCGGCGACGGATCCCAAAACCTGTTCCAGGCCCGTCTCACCCTGCCGCTGGACCGGCTGGGCGTCGCCAACGCCCGGTTTCAGGCGCGCGGCACCTGGACCCGGTCACGGATCACCGACCCCCTGACGGGCCAAGAGGTCGACTTCCCCGGCAGGGACGGTTTCGGCTGCGGCGTCAGCTTCAATCACGACCTGAGCGGCGGCCGCTGGAGCTATGGTTTCGACCACGGCTGCGACATCGACGCCGGCTACAACTATCGAACCCGCGAGTTGCGCTACAACCACAGTACGCCGTTCATCACCCTGTACGGCCAGTGGAAGCCCGCCGACGACCTGACCGTGCGGCTGGAGATCGGCAATGCGGGCGTGCGCGAACTGAGCCGCGAACGCTGGGTCTATTCCGGCCCGCGCAACACCGCGCCCCTGACCTTCCATGAACAGCAACAGACCAGCGCCTATCCCTGGTTCTTCCTGCAATTCCGCAAGACGCTGTAGGCGGGGCGCACCCCCCGGCCCCGCATCGTCGCTTCACGCCGTCATCTACGGACCTGACCCCAGGACGACGGCGGGCGGGAATGAATGAAGCGAACGACCGCGTCGCAAGCGATAGGGCTGAAAAAAGAGCGGCGTCTCGATCGAGACGCCGCCCTCTTCGGTTCAGCCTATGGAAGGATCAGTGGTTCGCGGCGTCGTCGACCCCGTGCGACCAGCCCTTGATCAGGAAGCTGATCAGGATGAAGCCCACGCCGATGCCGACGCCCCACCAGCCCAGCTTCAAGAAGCCGTCCAGCGAGGTCTCCAGGGCGCCCTGCGGGTCCAGAACCTGACCGCCCACGGTCTCGGTGCCCATCAGGCCGGCGATCTTGCCGCCGACGAACTGGGCGATGGACGAGGCCAGGAACCAGACGGCCATCATGAAGCTGACCACCGAAGGCAGCGACAGCTTGGTGATCTCCGACAGGCCCACGGGCGACAGGAACAACTCGCCGGTGGTGTGCAGCAGATAGAGCAGCGCCAGGATCATCAGCGGCATCTGGAAGGCCGGGCTGACCATGCCCGCGCCGGCCGCCCAGACCACGACCAGAAAGCCCAGACCGACCTGCACCAGGCCCAGTCCGAACTTCATCGTCGGGTTCGGGTCGCGCTTGTGCGCCGCCAGCCAGGCCCACATCGCCGCGAAGATCGGGGCGAAGATCAGGATGAAGCCGGCGTTGAACGACTGCACCTGGGCGGCGGTGATGGTCGAGTTGATCCACAGTCCGGGGTGGGTGATGCCCGCCGCAGCCAGTTGCTCGGGCGTGCCGATGGTGACGCCCAGGATCTGCATCGCGTGACTGGTGATGGTCAGGTCGACGTTGCGGTCGGCGAACAGGTTCAGCGAGGTGCCGGCCTGTTCGAACAGGGTGAAGAAGACCACCGCGCCGAAGATCAGCACCAGGGCCAGCATCATCCGCTGACGCTGGACCCAGGTCTTGCAGACGAAGGCGATGATCCACAGGATCGCCGCCAGCGAGGCCACGGTCGAAACGCCCAGCACGATGCCGACCAGGGTGTTGCGCTGCACCAGGAACCAGACCACGCCCACGCCCAGCACGGCCAGGATGTAGATCAGCCATTCGCGGTTGATCGGCCCGAACACCGGACGTTTGATCAGCTCGGGATGGGGCGATTCCCCCTTGCCCCCCAGCAGAGGCTTGCCCAGCACGAAGACGACCCAGCCCACGGCCATGCCGACCCCGGCCAGGCCGAAGCCGGCCCACCAGCCCACCGTCTGGCCCAGAAGTCCGCACAACACCGCAGCCCAGAACGAACCCAGGTTGATGCCGTAGTAATAGAGAGTGAAGCCCGAATCCCGGCGCGGGTCGCCTTGCGGATACAGTTGGCCGACGATCGAGGAGATGTTCGGCTTCAGGAAGCCGACGCCCATGATGATCAGCGAGATGGCCAGGTAGAAGATGTCGACGCCCTGGCTGTCGCGCGTCTGCTTCATCTCATACTGGCCGGTCGGCAGAACGGCGGGCAGGGGCGAACCGGCGGACAGGCCGTCGATGGCGATGCCGCCGCCCTCGGCCGGTCCAAAGGCGTGATTCTTACCGTCGACGACGATGAAGGCCTCGCGCGCGGCGCCGCGGCCCTCCGAAGCGATCTGATAGGACTGACCGGCATAGGTCAGGGTCTCGGTCGCCGGACGTCCTTCAAAGGCCATCATGCCATGGCCCGCGACCAGCAGCAGGGCGCCGAAGGCGATGGCCTTGCGCGTGCCGATGTAGCGGTCCGCCACGATGCCGCCGATCAGCGGCAACAGATAGACCAGCGAGGTGTAGGACCCGTAGGTGGCGCTCGCCGTCTCGTCGTCGAACAGGAAATGTTGGGTCAGATAGAAGATCAGGATCCCGCGCATGCCGTAGTAGGAGAACCGCTCCCACATCTCGGCGAAGAACAGGATGATCAGACCCTTGGGGTGGTTCTTCAGGATCTGCATCAGGACGGGCAGACCCGTCACGAACGTGACGATCAGCCCTAACAGGATGACGATATTCATACGGTGCCTTTTTGCGTGTGCCGGGCCATCACGGCCAGTGACCTGGCCTACAGCGCATTCGCCTCCCCCGACGATGGCGCGATAGGACCACCGCGAGGCGGTCATTACAAGCCGTAACCGTCAGTGATCGGCGCTCATCACGGCGGCCGCCCCCTTGCATCGCGGCCTCGCGTGGGACATTCGCCAGCCATGCAGCGCGCGCCCATCACCACCGTCGGTCTCGATGCCGATGACACCCTTTGGCACAATGAGACGATCTTTCGTCTGACCCACGACCGGTTCGTGGACCTGCTGGACGACCACGGCGATCCCGAGACCGTCGAGACGCGTCTGGCCGAGGTCGAGCGCCGCAACCTGCGTCTGTACGGTTACGGGGTCAAAGGCTTCACCTTGTCGATGATCGAGACGGCGATGGAGCTGTGCGACGGCGGCGCCCCGCCCGAAGTCGTGCGTGAAATCCTGGCCGCCGGGCGCGAGATGCTGGCCCATCCGGTGGAGACCCTGCCCGGCGTCGACGAGGCCCTGGCCGCCCTGTCGGAACGCTATCGCCTGGTGCTGATCACCAAGGGCGACCTGATGGATCAGGAACGCAAGGTCGCCGCCTCGGGTCTTGGCGACCTGTTCGCCGCCGTCGAGATCGTGTCCGAGAAGGACAGCCGCACCTATGAGACCGTCTTCGCCCGGCACGGCACGGGCGCGGATCAGGCCGTCATGGTCGGCAATTCCATGAAGTCCGACGTCCTGCCCGCGCTCCAGGCCGGCGCCTGGGCCGTGCACATCCCCTATCACATCACCTGGGCGCACGAACTGGCCGACGCCCCGGAGGGACACCCCCGCTACGGCGCGCTGGAGTCGATCCGTGAATTTCCGGCCTGGCTGGCTCAGATCGGCTGAACGCCGACAGCGCTAACCCCGAAGCGGTCCATAGGTCTGGTGATACCGTCTCGGTCCCACGACAGGCATCAGAAGGTTTCTGACGAACGCGGGCAGACGGGCCGCATCCGACATCTTGTCGGTCATGGACTGGACATGACGCACACGGTCACGCCGGAGGCTTTCGAATCGCCTCGCCGCGAAACGCCAGTCGGCGTTGGCGCCGAGAAGGTCGCCCAGCGCATTGGCGTCTTCCAGGGCCAGGGCGACGCCTTGCGCCCATACCGGGGCCGTGGCGTGCGCGGCGTCTCCGATCAGGACGACGCGGTCGTTCGCCCAGGCGTCCAGGCGAACCTCTTCGAGCGGCGACCAGTGGACCCTGCCTGGGTTCGAAGTCAGGTAATCCAGAGTGTCCCTGACCCGCTTCGGAAAGCTCTCGAAGACGGCCGAAATCTCAGCGCCCAGCAGCGCGGCGTCTGCCTTCTGATCAGCGGAGACGCCCCCGCTCACGCTGGCCCAGCCATAGACTTCGTCATCGCCGACCGGGATCAGCAGAAACAGCGACCGCGGCCCGGCCCACACCGTCCAACCATCGACGCCAGGGTCCGGCGCGATGAAACGCCAGCTCGCCCGTAATAATATAGCCGACCGCGTCTGGGCGCCGGGGAAGGCATGGGCGCGCGTCCGGGAGTGCACGCCGTCGGCGCCGACCAGCAGGCGTCCCGTGACCGCTTCCCCGCTTTCGAGCATGGCGACGACGGCCGCTTCGGTCTGGCGGATGTCCGTCACCGAGCGCGACATCTGGAACAGGTCGGCGGGAAGCCCTTGCTGGAGCGCCGCGAGCAGGTCGGATCGCCTGACGCAGCGCGGCCGATGCTCGGCGCCCCAAAAGGCGTCTTCGTCGATCTCGAACACCAGGCGATCACGGTGATCGCGGTATTCCCGGCGGCGGGTCGGTCGGCCCATCCGGGAGATCGGCTCGCGCAATCCCATCTGATTCAGGGCGGCGATTGCATTGCCGGGCAGGTTGACCGCGAAACCGTCATTGGAAAAGGCGTCGCGCCGCTCCAATGCGACGCAAGGGATATGGGCTTGGGAAAGTCGCCGGGCGAGCGCCACGCCCGCCAGACCGGCGCCGACCACGATCACGTCGCGGGACAGGTCCGAAGCCATGCACTTTCGCCTCTGGTTCTGCCCCAACCTAGATGGACAGCTCTTGCTGCCGCAAGCGCGGCTCTTCGAGCGGGCCGACGGGTCGCCAAGGCTCGGATAATCCCTTGCCCCCGTCGCCGCCCGCCTTTAGACGGGCCGCTTAGCCGACAAGCCGCCGGACCGCAGCGCCTCCCCGCGCCGGCCTTTGCGCGCGCCTTGAGGCCAGAGGATCCGCCGTGACCCACGTCGACGCCAGCCACGAGGAAAGGGACGCCATGATCCGCGCCGCCCTGGCCGAGCGCGGCGATTCCGGCGTCACCCCCCGACATACGCTGTTCTATTTCCACGGCGACGATGCGGCCCTGGGCGATCTGAACGAGGTCGCGCGCCGCGCCGGCTATCTGACGCGGGGATCAGAGGACACCCTGATCCTCGAAACGACGATGGCGGTGGACGAAGCCTCGTTCACGCCGGTGTCCGCCATAATGCAGACCTGGGCCGCGGCCTTCCAGCTCGACTACGACGGCTGGGAGTGCGCGGTCATGACGAATTGAGAGCCTGAACGATGCCCAAGCGCACGGACATCCAGTCCATCCTGATCATCGGCGCCGGCCCGATCGTCATCGGCCAGGCCTGCGAGTTCGACTATTCCGGCGTCCAGGCCTGCAAGGCGCTGAAGGCCGAGGGTTACCGGGTCATCCTGGTGAACTCGAATCCCGCCACCATCATGACCGACCCGGAGGTGGCCGACGCCACCTATATCGAGCCGATCACGCCCGAGGTCGTCGAGAAGATCATCGCCGCCGAAAAGCCCGACGCGCTTCTGCCCACCATGGGCGGCCAGACCGCGCTGAACACGGCCCTGGCGCTGGAGCAGTCCGGCGCCCTGGCCCGTCACGGGGTCGAGATGATCGGCGCCCGCGCCGAGGTCATCGACAAGGCCGAAGACCGCCAGAAATTCCGCGACGCCATGGACAAGCTGGGTCTGGAAAGCCCCCGCAGCCGCGCCGTCCACCACATCGACGAGGCCGAGGACGCCCTGGCCTTCGTCGGCCTGCCCGCCATCATCCGTCCGTCCTTCACCCTGGCCGGCACCGGCGGCGGCATCGCCTACAATGTCGAGGAGTTTCGCGAGATCGTCGAACGCGGCCTGGACCTGTCGCCGACCACCGAGGTGCTGATCGAGGAATCGGTTCTGGGCTGGAAGGAGTTCGAGATGGAGGTGGTCCGCGACAAGGCGGACAACTGCATCATCATCTGCTCGATCGAGAACGTGGACCCCATGGGCGTCCACACCGGCGATTCCATCACCGTGGCCCCGGCCCTGACGCTGACCGACAAGGAGTATCAGCGGATGCGGACCGGCTCGATCAACGTCCTGCGCGAGATCGGGGTCGAAACCGGCGGATCGAACGTCCAGTGGGCGATCAATCCCAAGGACGGCCGCATGGTCGTCATCGAGATGAACCCGCGCGTGTCGAGGTCTTCGGCCCTGGCGTCCAAGGCCACCGGCTTCCCCATCGCCAAGGTCGCGGCCAAACTGGCCGTCGGCTACACTCTGGACGAACTGACCAACGACATCACCCAGGTCACGCCCGCCTCGTTCGAGCCTTCGATCGACTATGTCGTCACCAAGATCCCGCGCTTCGCCTTCGAGAAATACCCGGGGTCCGAACCCCTGCTGACCACCTCGATGAAGTCGGTGGGCGAGGTCATGGCCATCGGCCGCACCTTCCAGGAATCGATGCAGAAGGCCCTGCGCGGCCTTGAGACCGGCCTGGCCGGCTTCGACGAGATCGAGATCGAGGGCGTCGCCAACGCCGAGGACGACGCCTCGGCCCGCGCGGCCGTGATGCGGGCGCTGGGCCTGCCCACGCCCGACCGCATCCGCGTCATCGCCCAGGCCTTCCGTCACGGCCTGACGGTGGACGAGGTCGAGGCCGCCTGTTCCTATGAACCCTGGTTCCTGCGCCAGATCGCCGACATCGTGCGCACCGAGGGCCATATCCGCGTCCAGGGCCTGCCGACCGAGGCCGCCGACTTCCGCCGCCTGAAAGCCAAGGGCTTCTCCGACGCGCGGCTGGGCCAACTGACGGGCCAGACCGAAAAGGCCGTTCGCGCCGCCCGCCGCGCCCTTGGCGTGCGCCCGGTGTTCAAGCGCATCGACACCTGCGCGGCCGAGTTCGCCTCGGCCACAGCCTATATGTATTCAACCTATGAGACCGGCGCCCTGGGCCAGGTTCCCGATTGCGAAGCCGAGCCGTCGGATCGCAGAAAGGCCGTCATCCTGGGCGGCGGCCCGAACCGCATCGGTCAGGGCATCGAGTTCGACTACTGCTGCTGCCACGCGGCCTTCGCCTTCGACGACATCGGCGTCGAGTCGATCATGGTCAACTGCAACCCCGAGACGGTGTCGACCGACTACGACACCTCAGACCGCCTGTATTTCGAGCCGCTGACGGCCGAGGACGTGCTGGAGCTGATCGACGTCGAACGGTCCAAGGGTCAGTTGCTGGGCGTCGTCGTCCAGTTCGGCGGCCAGACGCCGCTGAAACTGGCCCACGCGCTGCAAGACGACGGCGTGCCGATCCTGGGCACCAGCGTCGACTCCATCGACCTGGCCGAGGACCGCGAGCGGTTCCAGCGGATGCTGACCGACATCGGCCTGATGCAGCCGCCCAACGCCCTGGCCCGCAGCGCCGAGGAAGCCGCCGACAAGGCCGAACAGGTCGGCTATCCGGTCGTGCTGCGCCCCTCCTATGTGCTGGGCGGCCGCGGCATGATGATCGTGCATGACCGCGAACAGTTGGACCGCTACGTCCACGAGGCCATGCGCGTCTCGGGCGACGATCCGGTGCTGATCGACCATTATCTGAACCGCGCCACCGAGGTCGACGTCGACGCCCTGTGCGACGATCAGACGGTCTTCGTCGCCGGCGTTCTGGAGCACATCGAAGAGGCCGGCGTGCATTCCGGCGACAGCGCCTGCTCCATGCCGCCGCACTCGCTGCGGCCGGACATCATCGCCGAGCTGAAGCGTCAGACCGAAGCCATGGCTCGGGCGCTGAAGGTCCGCGGCCTGATGAACGTCCAGTTCGCCATCGAGGAGCCGCACTCGGATGCGCCGCGCATCTTCGTGCTGGAGGTCAATCCGCGCGCCAGCCGCACCGTACCCTTCGTCGCCAAGACCATGGGCGCCCCGGTCGCCGCCATCGCCGCCAAGGTCATGGCGGGCGAACCCCTGGCCGGTTTCGGCCTGACCGACCGGCCGCTTGATCACATCGCGGTCAAGGAAGCCGTCTTCCCCTTCGCCCGCTTCGCCGGGGTCGACACCGTCCTGGGTCCCGAGATGCGCTCGACCGGCGAGGTCATGGGCCTGGACTGGCGCCGTGACGGCGAGACCGATCTGGCGCCCGCCTTCGCCCGCGCCTTCCTGAAGTCCCAGATCGGCGGCGGCACCGTCCTGCCCTCCTCGGGCTGCGCCTTCATCTCGGTCAAGGACAGCGACAAGCCCTTCATCCTGGAGGCGGCCCAAACCCTGCTCGACCAGGGATTCAGCGTCATCGCCACCGGCGGCACCCACGCCTATCTGGCGGAACAGGGGCTGGAGGTCGGCCTGGTCAAGAAGGTGCTGGAGGGCCGCCCCCACATCGTCGACGCCATGAAGAACGGCGAGGTCCAACTGGTCATCAACACCACCGAGGGCAAGCAGTCGTTGCAGGACAGCTTCAGCCTGCGCCGCACGGCCCTGATGATGAAGATCCCCTATTACACCACCGCCGCCGGCGCCCTGGCCGCCGCCCAGGCCATCGCCGCCCTGCGGGCGGGGGAAATGGACGTGAAGCCGATCCAGGCTTACGGCTGAAACGCCGCCCCACACCTCGCTCTCATAGCCCTCGGGCCTGACCCCGGGGAGCGGGGGGCGGCCGCACGCTGGCGACCGGATGAATTGCCTCTGCAGACGGGTCGGGCGCGTGGATCGTCCGGCCTTCGTGTCAGGCGCCCGGAGGTGACGGCGGCCGAAGACCTTACGCCATCGTCGGCCGCATTGCGCCCGCCGCGCGCTGGTCTAAGGTCTTCGTGGAAATTGAGGGACCACGGATATGCGACCCATGCTTCTGCTGACGGCGGCCATTGCCGCCCTGTCTGGACCGGCCCTGGCTCAGGTCCCGGCTTCGCCGTCCACGCAGAGCGACCTGCGCGCCGCCATCGCCGCCGACTATGACGCCAATCTGGGCGCCCTGTGGGAGCATCTGCACCGCAACCCCGAGCTTTCGACGCTTGAGGTCCAGACCGCCGCCCGCATGGCGGAGGAACTGCGCGCCCTGGGCTATGACGTGACCACCGGCGTCGGCGGCCACGGGGTGGTGGCGGTGCTGCGCAACGGGCCGGGCCCCACGGTCATGCTGCGCGCCGACATGGACGGCCTGCCGATCCGCGAGGAGACCGGCCTGCCCTACGCCTCCACCGCCACCCAGGTCGATGTCGACGGGGTCGAGAAGCCGGTCATGCACGCCTGCGGCCACGACGTGCACATGGCCGCCCTGATCGGCGCGGCGCGCCAGATGATGGCCCGGCGCGACGCCTGGTCGGGCACGCTGGTCCTGATCGGCCAACCCGCCGAGGAAGGCGTGCGCGGCGCCCGCGCCATGCTGGAAGACGGTCTCTATACCCGCTTCCCGAAACCGGACTACGCCCTGGGTTTCCATGTGAAGGCCGGTCTTCCGGCAGGCCATGTCCAGGTGCCCGAGGCCATCGCCTATTCCAGTTCAGACAGTCTCAACATGACGGTGCGCGGCATCGGCGGCCATGGCGCCTCGCCGCACATGACGGTCGATCCGGTGGTGATCGCCTCCTACATCGTGGTGGCGCTTCAGACCTTGCGCAGCCGCGAGATCAGTCCGCTGGAAGGCGCCGTGGTCACCGTGGGGTCGATCCATGGCGGCTCGCGTTCCAACATCATTCCCGATCAGGTCGAGCTGCAACTGACCCTGCGCGCCGACAGCCCCGAGGTGCGCGAGCATCTGCGCGCGGGCGTCGAACGCATCGCCCGCAACACGGCCCTGGCCCTGAACGCGCCCGAGGACCGGCTGCCCATCGTGACCCAGCCCAGCCCCGGCGTGCCGCCGGTGATCAATGACACGCCGCTGGCCCTGCGCCTCCGCGACGTCCTGGCCGACGGCATGGGCGAGGGCGTGCTGGTTTCGCCGCCGCGCACCAGCATGGGGGCCGAGGACTTCGCCCTGTACGGCCAGCCCGAGACCGGGGTGAAGGCGGTCTTCATGGATGTCGGCGGCGCCGCGCCCGACCACCTGGCCGAGGCCGCGCCCCACCATTCGTCCCACTTCCGCATCGAGCCGCGCCCGGCCGTCACCACCGGCGTCGAGGCCATGGTGAGAAGCGCCATGAGCCTGCTGCCCAGGCGCTCGGAATAGGCCGCTCAGCTTTTGGGAAGAGACGCCGCCATGGTCGCGACGGCGTCCGCCGCCGCCTCCAGCGCCGCGTCGGACAGGTCGCCCACGTCCACCGTCGCCGCCCGCTCGGCCTCGCCGCCGCTGCGGCGATAGGCGGGATCATAGTGTGTCTCGATCAGGGCGGCCGCCAGGGCGATGTGGTCGCCCGCCGCCGCCAGGCCGCGCCATTCGGCTAGGGTCGCCTTCGACACGTGACGCGGCATACGGACGAAGGCGCGCTCCAAGGCCTCGTGGTCGGCCGCCGTCGCCGCATAGGCGCGTGCGCTGAACGCCGCCCGCGCCGCGACCGAGGCGGCCAGGCCGATCCGGGGCGCTGTCCGCATGGCCGCCCATAGACGGGGCGAAACCGACCGCGCGCCGACCTTGCTCGACTCGGCCTCAACCACCACCGGCCGCGCGGGGTCCAGCCGCTCCAGGGCGTCGAACAGCCGACTCTCGAACAGCTTCTGGCCGGGCTGGCCGCCCGGCATCGCCCCGAACAGCGAGCCGCGATGATTGGCCAGACCCTCCAGGTCCAGGGTCTGCACGTCGCGCGCCGCCAGCCGTTTCAGCACCTCGGTCTTGCCCGCGCCCGTCGGCCCGTCCAGCAGCACCAGCCGATGGGCCAGCGGTCGGTCGTACAGCGCCGCCGTCACCGCCCGCCGCCAGGTCACATAACCGCCGTCCAGCACGGTCACGGTCCAGCCGACCTGGTCCATCACCGCCGCCATGGCCCCGGACCTCTGGCCTCCGCGCCAGCAATGGACCAGCGGCCGGAAGCTTCCGTCGCGATCCGCCAACGTCCCGTCCAGGTGATCGGCGATGTTGCGCGCCGCCACGGCCGCGCCCAGGCGTCGGGCGCGGAATTTGGAGCCTTGCACATATTCGGTCCCGACGACGGCGCGCTGGGCGTCGTCCAGAACCGGCAGGTTTATCGCGCCCGGCAGGTGATCCTGGGCGAACTCGCCAGGGCTGCGCACGTCGATGATCGCGTCGAACGCCGCTCGCGCAGCACGGTCGAGGTCGCTCGTGCGGCGGATCACGCGACCCGCACCCGCGCCGGTCCCGCGACCACCCGGCCGACCACGGCGGCGCGGTCGAAGCCCTCTGCGTGGGCCAGGGCCAGCAATGCGTCCGCCGCCTCGGCCGCGCAGGCGATCAGCAGGCCGCCCGAGGTCTGGGGATCGGTCAGAAGGTCGCGCACCGACCCCGCCTCCAGCCCCTCGACCGCCTCGCCGTAGCTGTCCCAGTTGCGGCCCGAGGCGCCGGTGCGCACCCCCTGGGCCAGCAGGGTCTCGACCCCCGCCAGCATGGGCGCGGCCTCGGCGGTGATCTGAACCGTCGCCTCCGCGCCGCGCGCCATCTCCAGCGCATGGCCCAACAGGCCGAAGCCCGTCACGTCGGTCACCGCGTGCACGCCCGCGCGCCCAGCCAGTCGCGCGCCCAGAGTGTTCAGCCGCGTGGTCGAGGCGATCATGGCGGCATAGCCCGCCGCATCCAGCCGCCCCTGTTTGAAGGCCGCGCTCAACACGCCGACGCCCAGCGCCTTGGTCAGGATCAGCACGTCGCCGGGCCGCGCGCCCCGGTTGGTCAACACCTGCTCGGGATCGACCAGGCCCAGGGCCACCAGCCCGTAGATCGGCTCCACGCTGTCGATCGAATGACCTCCGGCGACGGGAACGCCCGCCTCCGCGCAGATGCTGGCGCCCCCCGCCAGGATCCGGCCGATGGTCTGTGTCGACAGCACATTGATCGGCATCCCGACCAGGGCCAGGGCCAGGATCGGCGTTCCGCCCATGGCGTAGACATCGGACAGGGCGTTGGTCGCGGCGATGCGGCCGAAGTCGAAGGGGTCGTCCACCACCGGCATGAAGAAGTCGGTCGTCGCCACCAGAGCCTGGCGGTCGTTCAACCGCCACACCGCCGCGTCGTCGCTGGTTTCGGTTCCGACCATCAGATCGGCGAAGCTCGCCGTCTGGGGCGTCGCCGCCAGCATTTCGCGCAACAGGCCCGGCGCGATCTTGCACCCACAGCCGCCGCCATGGGCCAACGAGGTCAGGCGGGGTTCGGGCGTCTCCATGCCAACGGCTTAGCCCAACCGTCCCCGAACGCAACATGGCCGTCGGATCGCGCTTTACCTTGCCCGCATCCGCCGCCCATGCTGCCGGTCTCACGCCTGGGGGCCGCCGCCATGATCACCGTCCATCACCTGAACGACAGCCGCAGCCAGCGCATCCTGTGGCTGCTGGAGGAACTGGGCCTGACCTATGAGGTGAAGCGCTATCAGCGCGACGCCCGGACCATGCTGGCCCCGCCCGAGTTGAAGGCGATCCATCCGCTGGGCAAGTCGCCGGTGGTCGATGACGGAGACGTCCGCGTGGCCGAAACGGGGGCCATCATCGAACACCTCCTGGACACGCACGCAAACGGCCGTCTGCGTCCGCCGCCGCGCACGCCCGAGGGTCGCCGCTTCACCTATTGGCTGCACTATGCCGAAGGCTCGGCCATGCCGCCCCTGTTGCTGAAACTGATCTTCGGCCAGTTGCCCAAACGAGCGCCGGGCCTGGTGCGTCCCATCGTCAGCGGCGTGGCGGCCAAGGCCCAGTCCGGCTTCATCGACCCGCAATTGAAGACCCACGTCGACTTCTGGGAGACTGAACTGACCAAGTCCGAATGGCTCGCGGGCGACGCCTTCACCGCCGCCGACATCATGATGAGCTTTCCGGTCGAGACCGCCGCCCAACGCGCCTTCCGCCGCCAGGACCGACCCCGGCTGGACGCCTTCTTGAGCCGCATCCACGCCCGCCCGGCCTATAAAAGGGCGCTGGAGCGAGGCGGTCCCTATGCCTATTCCTGAGCGCGGATTGGCGCGCGCCGACCTGGCCGAGACGGCCGCCGAATGGGAATGTCATCCGATCCGAATGGAGCGCCGTTATCCGCGATCTTGAATTTTCTCGTCCATCGGCCTAGTCTTTTCGTCCCCCGCCGCGCTCGCCCCGCGGCGGGATTCACTTTCCACCGACCTACTTCCAGTCTCCAGGGCGACCAAGAAACTCACGACACAATGGAAAAAGTGCCGATGACGGCCGAGGGCTATCGCACCCTCGACGATCAGTTGAAGCAATTGAAGTCGGTCGAACGGCCGAGCGTGATCGCGGCCATCTCCGAGGCCCGCGCCCACGGCGACCTCAGCGAAAACGCCGAGTATCATGCCGCCAAGGAGCGGCAGGGCTGGATCGAGGGCCAGATCGCCGAGATCGAGGACAAGATCTCGCGCGCCCAGGTGATCGACGTCTCCAAACTGTCTGGCGACCAGGTCAAATTCGGCGCCACGGTCACCGTCATCGACGAGGACACCGACGAGAAGAGCCGCTACCAGATCGTCGGCGAGCACGAGGCCGATGTGAAGGCGGGCCGGATTTCCGTGGCGTCTCCGATCGCGCGGGCCTTGATCTCCAAGGCCGTCGGGGACACGGTCGAGGTCAACACCCCCGGCGGGGTCAAGGCCTATGAAATCGCCAAGGTCGAGTGGAAATAAGACGGTGACGGCGGCCGGATCACCCCCGTCCGCCGAACCCCTTGTCATCCGCGTCGTCACCGACGGCCGCGTCGGCATCCGCAATCAGGCCCTGGGGCTGGCGGAGGCCGTCGCCCGGCGCACGCCCGCGCGCATCCAGGACCGCAAGGTCCGCTGGAAACGCGCCTTCGACTGGCTGCCCGCCGACCTGAAACAGCCCTTCATGTTGGACAAGGCGACCAACGCCCTGGACGGCGACCCGCCCGATCTGTGGATCGCCGCCGGTCGCGCCAGCCTGCCGTTGTCGCTGTGGATGCGACGGGGAACGGCGCCCCGCCCCTTCGTCGTGCAGATTCAAGACCCGCGCCTGGACCCGGCGCGTTTCGACATGGTGGTCGCCCCGGCTCATGACGGTCTGAAGGGCGCCAACGTCCTGTCCATCGTCGGCAGTCCGCACCGCATCACGCCTGATCGCCTGACCGAGGCGGCCCCCGTCTATGTCGATCAGATCGGCGCCCTGCCGCATCCGCGCATCGTCGCCATGATCGGCGGCAAGTCCAAGGTCTTCGACCTGACCGACGACCATGCCGCGGCCCTGGCCGAACACATCGCCGACACGGTGACCAAGACCGGCGGTTCGCTGTTGATGACCTTCTCGCGTCGCACGCCCGAGAGCGCGCGCAAGATCATGACCCGCCGTCTGCGGACCTTGCCGAGCTGGATCTGGCGCGGCAGCGGACCCAACCCCCTGTTCGCCTTTCTGGAGGCCGCCGACCACATCCTGGTCACCGAGGACAGCGCCAACATGGCCGCCGAGGCCGCTTCGACCGGCAAGCCGGTGCACGTCCTGTCGATGGTCGCCACCGGCGCGGGCGACAAATTCACCCGCCTGCACGAGGCCCTGTCGGCCCACGGCGCCGCACGGCCGTTCACCCTGCCATTGCAGACCTGGAGCTATGCGCCGCTGGCCGAGACCGACCGCGCCGCCCAGGCCGTGCTGAAGGCCCTGGCGGCCCGATCAGCCTGATACGCTCTAGCTCAGAGCGACCCGCGCCAGATTGATGTCGCCGCGACGGCAAGACGGCCCCGCGTGCGGCGACAAGGTCACGCCCCGGGACGCCAGGGCCGCCAGGAACCGCTCGCGGTCGCTCTGGGGCGGAGGCGCGTCGGCTGACGCCGCAGACGCCGGCTGGGCGGCGGCGGCGGGCGGGGCGGCTTTCGGACGGCAGAAGGTGACGGCGGGCGTTGCGCGCCAGCGGGCCAAGGCCCAGGCGGCCTGTTCGATCGCGGCGGGATCGCCCAGGTCCACCGTATCGAAAGGCGTCAACGGCGGGGCCACCCAGATGGTCATGGTCTCGAACCGGGCCTGCAACGCCTTCTCCAGCGCATAGGCGCTGCTCAGGTCCAATCCCGCGTCGGACCTCAACACGATCAGAGCGCGGCTATTGGTTTCGTCCAGCATGACGGCGTCGGTCGGGAAGGGAACCGATTCGATCAGTCGCGACCGCAGGGCCGCCATCGGATCCGCCGCCGAGGTCTGGTTGGCCTGGACGGCGCGGGCCGTCGCATGGGGGTCGGCCACGACGATCTGGTCCAACTCCACCTGGACCGGCGTATGCAGCGCTGCGGCCAGCCGGTCTGTCAAGCGGCGCTCGGCGTCAGGCTCCAGCTCGCGGGTGCTGACCAGGGTCGAGACGTTGACCTGCCCATGTTCGCTGCGCACGTCCAGCAGGGTGATGCGTGAATCCGCGCCCGCGAAGATGTCCGAAACCGCGACCCGCGTTTCAGCCGTCGCCTTGCTTTCCAGTCCTATGGACCGCAGCGACAGCACCAGCGGCGTCGACAGCAGTACGAACACGACCACCACCGCCGCCGCGCGCCAGCGACCGCTGCCCGGCCGTTCCTTCAGACGCGGACGAAACCCGTAGAAGCCGGCCGTCAGGGTGGCGGCGAAAGCGATCGCCACCAGGTTGGTCATGAACAGAAAGAAGGCCCCGCCCGCGATCCGCAGGTCGCCCGTGCCCAGACCGAAGCCGACCGTCGCGATCGGCGGCATCAGGGCGGTGGCGATGGCCACCCCGATAATGGTCGCGCCCTTCTGGGTGATGACCGCATAGGCGCCGGCGATGCCGGAAAAGACCGCGATCAGCAGGTCGAAGAAGTTCGGCCGCGTACGCGCCAGAATCTCGGCCGTCGGCTCCTTCAGCGGCGAGATCAGGGTCAGGATGATCGACACGCTCAGCGCCACCACCAGGCCGACGACGATGGCCTTGAGCGCGCGTCTCAGTTCGTTGAGGTCCAGCAGCGTCAGGGAGAAGCCCAGGGCCACGATCGGACTCATCATCGGCGACATCAACATGGCCCCGATGACCACCGCGGGCGATGACAGCATCAGCCCCAGGATGGCGATGGCCGCCGAGATCACGGTCATGACCAGGTATTGGGCGCTCAGCCCGCCATTTTCACAGACGGCCTGGGCCACGACGACGTGGTCGACGCCACGGCGCGCCAACGCCATGTATTTGCGAATCTGGCCGCGGATTTCTTTAAGGATTCGACTGTCAGCCGTCATGGCCCTTGATGACGGATATCGTCACCAGGGGTCAATCGCCGATCGACGGTTTCAATGACGGATTCCGTCGAATGGCGGCCGCGTCGCTGGTCCTTGGCGGAATCGACGCTAAGTAGGGACCATGAGCACTCCTCGCACCGCCCAGCCCCGTCTCGTCAGGGTCGCCGTCATCGGGTCCGGTCCTGCCGGTTGGACCGCCGCCATCTATGCGGCTCGGGCTTCGCTGAACCCGGTGGTGATCGCCGGCATCCAGCCCGGCGGCCAACTGACCATCACCACCGATGTCGAGAACTATCCGGGTTTCGCCGAGACCATCCAGGGTCCCTGGCTGATGGAGCAGATGGAGGCCCAGGCCCGTCACGTCGGGACCGAGGTGATCCACGACATCGTCACCCAGGCCGACCTGTCGAGCCGACCCTTCCGTCTGACGTTGGATTCGGGCGACGAACTGCTGGCCGAGACGGTGATCATCTCTACCGGCGCCCAGGCCAAATGGCTGGGGCTGGAATCCGAGGCGCAGTATCAGGGGTTCGGCGTTTCGGCCTGCGCCACCTGCGACGGCTTCTTCTATCGCGGCAAACAGGTCGTGGTGGTCGGCGGCGGCAACACCGCCGTGGAAGAGGCGCTGTTCCTGACCAATTTCGCCGAGACGGTGACGGTGGTTCACCGCCGCGATGAGTTCCGCGCCGAGAAGATCCTGCAAGATCGCCTGTTCGCCCATCCCAAGATCCGGGTGATCTGGGATGTCGCCGTGGATGAAATCCTGGGCGTCGTCGACGGGGCGGCCCGCAACGTCACCGGCGTGCGCCTGAAGAACGTCAACACCGGCGACCTTCGCGAAATCCCCGCCGACGGCGTCTTCATCGCCATCGGCCACGCCCCGTCCTCGGCGCTGTTCGCTGGCCAGTTGGAAACCAAGGCGGGCGGTTATCTGGTGGTTCGGCCGGGCGCGACCTCGACGGCGATCGAAGGCGTCTATGCCGCCGGCGACGTCACCGACGACGTCTATCGCCAGGCCGTCACCGCCGCCGGCATGGGCTGCATGGCCGCCCTGGAAGCCGCCCGCTTCCTGGCCGAAGAGGATCACAAGGCCGCCGGTCATCCCATCAGCCACAAGCAGGCCGAGAAGATCGGGGTGTGGTGAGCGACGCCTCGGCGCACGCAGCCTTCGCCGCGAAGGCTTCCTGGGTCTTCAGCTCCGATAGAAGCGCAACAGTTGGGCGTTGATCGCGACGACGACCGTGCTGATCGACATGAAGACGGCGGCGACGGCCGGGCTCATCATGAAGCCCGTGCCGAAGGTGATCCCCGCGGCCATGGGAATGGCGATGGCGTTATACCCCGTGGCCCACAGCAGGTTCTGGACCATCTTGCGATAGGTGGCGCGAGACAGGCCGAGAATGGAGACGACGTCGCGCGGATCGTTGCGAACCAGAACGACGTCGGCCGATTCCACGGCGACATCCGTCCCCGCCCCGATGGCGACGCCCAGATCGGCCACGACCAGGGCGGGGGCATCGTTGATCCCGTCGCCGACCATGGCGACGGTCAGGCCCCGCCGCTGGAGGTCCTCGATCTTGGCGGCCTTCTGATCCGGCAGCACCTCGGCGATGAATTCCGTGACGCCCAGATCCTCGGACACCGCCTGGGCGACGCCGCGCGCATCGCCGGTCAGCATGATGGAGGTGATCCCGAGCGCCTTCAGTTCCGTGATCGCCTCACGGGATTCCGGGCGCACGATGTCGGCCAGGGCGAACAGGGCGCGGGGCTGTCCGTCGCGCACCAGCACCACCACGGTCTTGCCCTGGGACTCCAGCGCCGCCACGCGCGACGGGTCGACGGCCTTGCCCTGACGGGCCAGGTGGCCGGGGCTGACGATGCGGACGTCGCGGCCGTCGACCTGGGCGACGATCCCCTCGCCGGCGATGTTGCGCACGTCCCTGGCCTGCGGAAGGCTCAAGCCGCGCGCGTGGGCCTCGGCGACGATGCCGCGGGCGATGGGGTGCTCTGACTGGCTTTCGACGGCGGCGGCGACGGCGAGGTCCGCATTCGCGTCGCCTGGGACGAGCGGGACGACGTCGCTGACGCCGAAGCGGCCTTCCGTCAGGGTGCCGGTCTTGTCGAAGACCACGGCGTTCAGCTTGCGGGCGCGCTCGAACGCGGCGCGGTCGCGGATCAGCAGGCCGTGCGCGGCGCCGAGCGAGGTGCTGACCGCGACGACCAGAGGCACCGCCAGTCCCAGGGCGTGCGGGCAGGCGACCACCATCACCGTCACCATCCGCTCCAGGGCGAAGCTGGGGGACTGGCCCAGCGCCAGCCAGATCAGAAAGGCGCCGATCCCGGCGGCCAGCGCGATATAGGTCAGCCAGGCGGCGGCCCGGTTGGCGATGTCCTGGGTGTGCGACCGGGTCGCCTGCGCCGTCTTCACCAGATCGATGACCTGGGCCAGATAGGTCTGATCGCCTGTGGCGGTCACCGCCACGGTGACGGCGTTCGCGCCGTTGACGGCGCCGCCGATCACCCTGTCGCCGACGCCTTTCGAGACGGGACGCGACTCGCCGGTCAGCATCGCCTCGTTGAAGGCCGACCGACCTTCCACGATGTCGCCGTCGACAGGCGACTTGGCGCCGGGGCGGATCAGGATGCGATCCCCCGGTCTCAGGGCCGAGATCGGCGTCTCACGCGTCGAGCCATCGGCCTCGATGAGCGTCGCCGTGTCCGGCAGCAGACGAACCAGCGCCTCCAGGGCGCGCGACGCCCCCATGACCGACCGCATCTCGATCCAGTGGCCGAGCAGCATGACGCCGATCAGCGTCACCAGCTCCCAATAGAAGGCCTCGCCGGGAAATCCGAAGGTGACGGCGGCGGAAAAGAAATAGGCGGTCGAGATCGCCAGGGCGATCAAGGTCATCATGCCCGGCTGACGCTTGCGCATCTCCGAGACGAAGCCGCTCAGGAAGGGCCAGCCGCCATAGACATAGACCACGGTCGACAGGGCGAAGAGAACCAGGTCGTCGCCCGGAAAATCCAACCGTCCCGTCAGGCCCAGCCAGTGCTGGATCATCGGCGACAGCAAAAGGACCGGCGGCGTCAGCGCCAGAACCACCCAGAAGCGCCGCCGAAAGCTGGCGATCATCGCCCCGTGGTCGTGGCCGCCGCCGTGCGCGGCGTGCGCCGCGCCGCTGGAAGCGTGTTCGGCCTGATCCGCATCGTGACGAGGGTCATGATGGCCATCATGATCGTGACCGTGCGGCGGGGCGGCGTCCGGCTTCATCCTGCGGTCCTCATACGCGCATGACGCGACGGACGGGGCCTCACGCCTCGGCCGCGAGATTGCGCTCAATACCCCTTATACGCGCAAGCCGGGCGAACGCCTCATCCCCAGCGGTGCGATGAGAGGACGCGGCCATGGCGGCCCGCGCGTCGATCACCCTTGCGGCTTGCCGACCTCTTCGACGGCCATGGCCGTCACGCCGGGCGCAGGCGCGGACGCGGCGACACTCGGCGACTGGGCCTGGAACGCATCCAGTCGGGCGTTGATCTCGGCGACTTCCTCGCGTGTCGGCAGGCGGCGTCCGCCCAGGCTGGCGGCGCCCACAACGCGGGTCTGGCCGTCGATCTGGACGGTGTGCATCTCCACGCCGTTGGCCCTGGCGATGGCCTCGACGCTGTCGGGATCGGCCGTGACGCCGACATCGACGGCCGCCAGCAGAGGCGGACGCGAGAAGCGGGCCTCGTCGATCAGGGGTTCGCGACCGGAATAGACCTGACTGAAGGCCGCGGTCTCGCCGCTGATCCCCTTCCAGCGATAGAAGATGTGCGCCCCGATCTGGGTGATCTTGGCCAGGGTCGGCGACCACCAGGGGTGCACATAGTCGGCGTGATAGTGGGTCGCGGTGCCGACATCATGGCTCACATGGCCAGCCAGGGCGGCTTCGGCCACGCGCCGCGCCCGGTCCCAGGCCCAAGCCACCGGCGCCTGGCCCAGGGACCCGTCGCAGGTGAAGCTGAACTGGCACCCCGTGGTCCGCTCCGCGCCCTGGAACACCACGCCGCAGACGGTGTTGGGATAGTTGGGGTCGCGCACCCGGTTCAGCACCACCTGGGCCACGCCCTCCTGGCCCAGGGAAGGCTCCAGCGCGGCTTCATAATAGACCGCCTGGGTCAGGCAGCGCAGGGCGCGGCGTCGGTCCTCGGCCGTCTTGGGCGTGAATTTGAAAACCTGGGCGGGGCGCAGGGCGTTGACGGCCGTCGGCATGGCCGCATTCAGCTTCTGCGCCTCCAGACCCGTGGCGCCCAGATCCAGACCCGGCTTGCCGGCCAGGGTCAGGGTCTCCCAACCCGGCGTCAGCCCGTACAGGGCCGCCTGTCGAAACAACGGATCGTGCCGCCGCGCCAGGGCCAGTTGCGCCGGGTCCAGCCGCCCGCGCACGGCGGCCATGCCGTTTTCCGACAGGTCGCCATGGGTCAGCCGAGCCACCGCTTCGGCGGTGCGGTCCATGTCGGGACGCGGCGTCGACCCGGCGGCCATGGCCACGCCCAGGGCGGCCAGCACGGCCGGGGCCGCAGCGACGCCGCGACCTCCCAAAGCCTTCAGCCTGTTCCAGCGGACGCGGCGCATGGACACCCTTTAAGCGGCCCGATGCGGCCGTTTCACGACCGGATATCGACGGTCGGCGCGCGGTTTAGCGCTCGCCCAGGGCGGTGCGCAACATCCAGCCGCCTTTTGGCCGATGATCAAACGCCGGGTCGTCCAGGCGATTTCGCGCCCGCCGATCGGGTTCACGCCGGTCTTGGTCGCGGCCTCCATCAGAAACGGATCTCCGAATTCAGCCATTCTGGCCCGACCGAAGGTGGGAAGCACGAAACCCTTCGCCAAGCTCGCGCGACGGCGCTACTCATGGTTTTCCATCGCGATGGACCGTCCAGGAACGCCCGAACGGACCAAAGCGTTGCGGTTTTCGCGTCTGGGCGAACTCGGGGGTGCTATGACGGTCGGCCACGTCTTCGCGCGGGCGTTCGACTTCGAGAACGTGCTGTCGCGTCTGGCGCGGCGCCCCGTCACGTCCCCGTTCCAGAGCCTGTTGATCGGCGTCGTCTGCGCGGCCCTGGCTGTCGGCTTCCGTTTCGCGGCGTCCGGCCTGTACGTCCAGACCAGCGGCTTCATGATCCTGTTGCCCGGCGTGATCCTGGCGGCCCTGGCGGGCGGGCGGATCGCGGGATTCACCGCCACCGCCGGATGTCTTCTGCTGGCCCAGATGGTTCTGGGAAAAGAGGTCCAGGGCGTCGGGGTGTGGGACCGGGGCGGCGTGGTCTCGACGGTCAACTTCATCATCGTGGGCGTCTTCATCACCTTCGTCGCCGCCGCCTTGCGCGAGACGGTGATGCGGCTGGAGGCCTCCTTGCGCGCCCTGACCGCCTCGGATGCCCGCGTCGAGGAGACCGAGACCTGGCTGCGCGGCTTCAGTGAGCTGTCGCCGGCCCTTCTGTGGATGAGCGGCCCGGCGGGCGAATGCGTCCATCTGAACAAGGCCCAGCGGAAATTCTGGGGCGTCGACGACGATCTTTCGGTTTTCGAATTCGCCTCGACCCTGCACCCCGACGATCGGGAGCGGATCCAGGCCGAGACCGCCGCCGCAGCCCGCGCGGCCCAGGGTTTCGTCGTCGAGGCGCGGTCCCGGCGCGCCGACGGCGTCTGGCGCGTGCTGCGCACCCAGGCCCAGCCCCGTTTCGCCCGCGACGGAAGCTTCCTGGGCATGGCGGGGGTCAACACCGACGTCACCGAGGCCCGCGCCGCCGAAGCCGCTCTGCGTGAAAGCGAGGAGCGCTTCCGCCTGATGGCCGACACCGCGCCCTCGCCGGTATGGCTGACGAATATCGACGGCGAGGTCGAGTTCGCGAACACGGCCCTGGTCGAATTCCTGGGCGGTCCCGCCGACCGCATCCTGGGCCACGTCTGGACGCGGGCCGTGCACCCCGACGATCTGGACGCCGTCGCCGCCGTCCAGGCCCAGGCCCGGCCCTCGCATCTGCCCTACGGCTTCGAAGCCCGCTTCCCGCGCGCCGACGGGGCGTGGCGCTGGATGCGGGTCGCGGTCAAGCCGCGTCATGACGGCGAAGGCGGCTTCCTGGGCTATGTCGGCATGGCCTTCGACACGACCGACACGCGCGAGGCTCTGGACGCCTTGGCCGCGCAGGAGCGCCGTCAGAGCTTCCTTCTGGACCTCAGCGACCGCATCCGCGACCTGTCGGACCCCGTCGAGATCATGGGGGCCAGCGAAAAGGCCCTGGGCGATGAACTGGGCGTTCACCGCGTCGGCTATGGCGAACTGGACGCACGACACGGGGTCGTGGCCAACACGCCCGACTGGACATCCGGCGTCACCAGCGCCCAGGGCCAATTCGGCCTGCACGTCTTCGGCGAAGGCCTGATGGAGGACCTGGCCCAGGGCCGGACAGCCGCCGTTCCCGACGTGCGGTTGGACCCGCGCACCACCGATGCGGCCCACGCCTTCGAAGCCCTTCAGACCCGCGCCATCGTTCGCGCGCCCCTGATCCGCAGCGGTCGGCTGCGGGCCTTCCTCTATGTCCACCATACCGAGGTCCGGGATTGGACGCCCGACGAGATCGGCCTGGTCGAGGATGTGGCCTCGCGCACCTGGACCGAGGTTGAACGCGCCCGCGCCGAAACCGCCGTGCGCGAAAGCGAGCAACGTTTCCGCGCCGTGGCCGACACCGCTCCGGTGCTGATCTGGGTCACCGGCCGCGATCAGGTGCGCGAGTTCGTGAACCAGGCCTATGTCGCCTTCTGCGGCGGGTCCTATGAACAGGCGCGACAGGCGGACTGGCGCGCCATCATCCATGTCGACGACCGCGACCGGATCATCGCCGAGACCCTGGCCGGCGAAGCCGCGGGCGCCCCCTTCTCGTTGGAGGCGCGCTATCGTCGTCATGACGGCGAGTACCGCTGGCTGAAGACCTTTTCGCGCCCGCGCACCGGTCCGGCCGGCCCCGTGGTCGGCTTCGTGGGCGTGGCCTTCGACGTCACCGAAATCCGTGAAACCAATGCGCGTCTGGCCGCCGTCGCCGCCGAGCGCGACGCCATCCTGGGCCAGTTGGCCGAAGGCGTCGTCGTCACCGACCCGGACGGGCGGGTCATCTTCATCAATGAAGCGGCCGCCCGCCTGCATGGGGCGCTGACGCTCGATGTCGCGCCCAAGGACTATGCCGAAGCCTACAATCTGCTGACTGAAGACGGCCTGCCTCACCCGTCAGAGACGTTTCCGCTGACCCGCGCCGTGCAGAACGGCGAGACCGTGCTGGACGCCCGCTGGCGCATCCGCAGGCCCGATGGCGTCGAAGTTCTGGCGGTCGGCAACGCGCGCCCCGTCTTCGGCGTGGATGGCGCGCGCATGGGCGCGGTCCTGACCCTGCGCGACGAAACCGCCCGGGTCGAGGCCGAGCATCGCATCGCCGAATCCGAGGCCCGCTTCCGCACCGTGGCCGACAGCGCCCCGGCCCTGATCTGGATGAGCGACGATCAGTTCCAGATCATCTTCGCCAACCGCCGCTACAAGACGTTCTTCGGGGTGCGTTCGAACAGTCGCCTGACGCCTGCCTGGCGCCGCCGCATCCACCCGGAGGATCTGGCTCGTTTCGAGGCGGGCTTCGCCTCGGCGCATCAGGTGCGCGACCGGTTCGAAGCCGTGGTGCGCATGGCCCATCCCGCCCTGGGCGAACGTTGGCTGCGCACCGAAGGCGTGCCGCGTTACGACGCCTCGGGCGTCTTCCAGGGTTATGTCGGCGCCTCGATCGACGTCACCGAGGCCAAACGGGCCGAAGACGACCTGAAACGCATCAACGAACTGCTCGAAGAGCGCGTCGGCGAGGCCCTCGCCGAAAAGGCCAAGGCCGAGGCCGACCTGCTGCACGCCCAGCGCATGGAGGCGGTCGGGCGGCTGACCGGCGGCGTGGCCCATGACTTCAACAACCTGCTGACCGTGGTCATCGGCGCCTTGGACATGATCCTGCGCGCGCCTGAGGACGGCGCCCGGCGCAAGAAGCTGGGCGAGGCCGCCCTGGCCGCCGCCCGGCGCGGCGAACGACTGACGCATCAGCTCCTGGCCTTTTCCCGCCGTCAGGCCCTGCGCCCCGAGGCCATCGACCTGAACGGCCTGATCCGCGAGGGCGAACCATTGCTGCGCCGCGCCGTGGGCGAGGCGGTCGAGTTCAAGCTGAAGCTGAAGCGCGGCGGCGTGCGGGCCAATGTCGATCCGGCCCAGTTCGAGGCCGCCCTGCTGAATCTGATCGTCAACGCCCGCGACGCCGTGGGCGACAAGGGCCGCATCACCGTCCTGACCCTGGACTGTACGGTCGCCGCCGGCGAGATTCCCGAACTGGCCGCCGGGACCTATGTCTGCGTCGCCGTGGGCGACGACGGCGCCGGCATGACGCCCGAAGTCATGGACCGGGTGTTCGAACCCTTCTTCACCACCAAGTCGGTCGGCAAGGGCACCGGCCTGGGCCTGTCTCAGGTGTATGGGTTCGCCCGCCAGTCCGGCGGCGGCGTCCGCATCGCCTCCAAGGTCGGGCGCGGGACCGAGGTCCGCCTGTTCCTGCCGCCCCTGACCCGCACCGAAGAGGCGCCGGTCGAAAACCCGCGCGCCGCCTCGCCCATCGCGCCCCCGGGCCGTCGCATTCTGCTGGTCGAGGACGACGCCGCCGTGGCCGCGGTGGCGGCGGACCTGCTGAAATCCATGGGGCTGGAGGTCACCGTCGCCGAAACCGCCCCCCAGGCTCTGAACGTGCTGAAGAAGAAGCCTTTCGATCTGATGATGACCGACATCGTCATGCCCGGCGGCATGACCGGCGTCGAACTGGCCCGCCGGGTCGCCCCGCGACACCCGACCATGCGCATCGTGCTGACCTCGGGCTATGTGGGCGACGACGTCGACGAAGCGTTGAAGGACGCGCCCTGGCCCTTCCTGCCCAAGCCCTATTCGGCCGACCGGTTGCGCCGCGTCCTCGACGAGGGCGAACCGTCGGCCTGATGCGAAAACGGCCGCCGGGTCGCCCCGACGGCCGTATCCGTTCAACGATGCGCCAGGATCAGCGGCGCGCCTTGCGGGCGGCGTAGCGCGCGTCGCGGCGCGCCTTCTGCTCTTCCTTGGTCAGTTGTTTGCGCTCCTTGCGGGCGGCGCGCTTCTCGGCGTCGATCGCCTCCTGGGCTTCGCGCTCGGCCGCCAGTTTGGCGGCTTCCTTCTCGGCCTTCTCGCGACGGCGCTCGGCCTTGGCCAGCTCATGCTGCTGGCGCAGGGCCTCCTTCTCGGCGGCGCGTTTGGCGGCCAGCTTTTCGAATTCGGGGTCCGGGGCGGCGGCCTTGGGCTTGAAACGGGCGAGCAGGGCCTTCTTGGCCTCCTGCTGGGCGGTCAAACGGTCGGTGAAGCCGGTGTTCTTCAGATCTCTCATGCGAGCGTATGGGTGTCCTTCATCACGCGGCCGAACGGCGACCGCCGTCATCTTCATGTGGGATGCCGCACGCTGAACCCCAAATGGCGGCGAAAATCAAGGGTCGCTAGCCGGATTCGCCCGCCGGACGCGCGCCTTGCAGCAGGGTCAGGACCAGCATGTCCTGATCAACCGGCGTCCGACAACCCAGATCCAGGCCCCGCACCCGCGTCGTCACGCCGTCGTGGCGGATGCAGGCCGCGACGGGCCGACCAGCCAGGGCGCGGCATCCGGTCCAACTCGTGGCCCAGTGCAGCGTCAGCCCCGAGGCCAGGGTGCGGGAACCGGCGTCCTGGCCCGTGTCGCCGCGCTCGCCCAGGGCCGCCTGCATGGCGGGCTGCGAACAGGGTTCGGTCTCGGACACCTCGACATAGGCCGCAGTGCGCGTCCAGGCCCCGTCGCTCTCCAGCACCAGACCGCCTTCGAACCGTTCGACCCGCATCGCGGTCGGGTCATAGGCCGTCTCCAGCCCGCCCAACCGCATCGTCGCCGACGGGCTGGCGGCCAGGGACGCGACAAGGGGCGCGGCGAGGCTCAACAGCGCTAGGGCGGCGGTCTTCATCGGCGTCTCCGTTGCGCCGATTGGAGCGGCTCGGGCCTGGCCCGTCGTCTGTCGAGACCTGACGCCGCCGCCCCGCCCGCGTCGGAAAGGGGCGGAAGGGACGTCAGTCCGGCTTGGACGCCTGGCCCACCGCCGCGCCCGCCGCGCCGCCCACGGCCGCGCCGACGGGTCCCGCCACCACGGCCCCGGCCACGGCGCCGGTCGCCGCCTTCTGTTCGATGGTCGTCCCGCAGGCCGTCAGGGCCGTCAGGGCCAGGCCGAGGGCCATCGTCTTGAGCAGACTGTTCATGATCCCGGGTCTCCTTTCACGCCCCTTGAACGAAGTCGTCACGGCGGGAGTTCCCCGTGCGATTCCGACTTGAGACGTCGCGCCGGAAAATTTCACCGCGAACCTTGCCGTATAATCTTCCGGCGAATCGATTCGACCGCACATATGAAGACCTTCAGACATCGGATACAGTATTGCGATGAATAGCTGACGCGACGACATCGTCATGTCTGACTGGCAGGCTTAAATTTGCGACGTATTCTCATTTTTGCTGCGCCGCAGCATAAAGTTGCGAATCAACCACATTGACGCCATAAACGGATGGCTATAGGCGCGCCTTCCCGACGCCCGGTCCATCGCCGAGCACCGGTTCCGCGGCCGAACCCCGAGACGGGCGTTCAGCAGGCGAGACGACCCGAGGGCGACGATTCCCGCCCTGCTGAACAGGACTACGCCTTTGTCCCATACCCTGAGCCTGAGCGCCTTCAGGCCTGCCGACCGTGTGGCCCGTATGCGGCCCATGGCGATGGCGGCCGTGTTCGGCGGTCTGGTCGGGTTGGCCGTGGGCGGCGCCTATCTGGGCGGCGCAGCGGCGCGGGCGAGCACGGTGCGAGGCCAGGCCGAGCGCATTCAGGCGGCGACGTCCGCCGGTTTCACCGAAGAGGCCCTGTCGGCCGCCGCCGGCGGTCTGGACGAAGGCGCCCTGGCCATCGCCCGGCGTCATGACCCCTACACCGTCGCCGGTTCGGCCCAGCGGGACCGCCAGGCGGCGCTGCTGACCGCCCGACTGGAACAGCTTCGCGGAACTCCGGGCGCCGGTCTGCGCCGGGTCAGCCTGACCGGTCCCATGGTCCAGCCCTTCCGTCTGGGCGTCGCCATAGACGAATCCCGCGATCTCGAATGCCTGACCCAGGCCGCCTATTACGAGGCGCGCGGCGAAGGCTCTGACGGCATGCGGGCCGTGGCTCAGGTGGTGCTGAACCGCGCCCGCCACAGCGCCTTTCCCAACAGCGTCTGCGGCGTGGTGTTCCAGGGCGCCGGCCGCCGCACCGGCTGCCAGTTCAGCTTCACCTGCGACGGCTCCATGCGGGGCCGCGTCAACCGCGCCGCCTGGAACCGCGCCCGCGACATCGCCTCGCGCGCCCTGTCCGGCTACGTCTATGCGCCCGTCGGTTCGGCCACCCATTTCCACACCACCGGCGTCAGCCCGGCGTGGCGCGGTTCTCTGATCCGCGTGGCCCAGGTCGGCCAGCACCTGTTCTACCGCTTCGGCGGGCGTTCCGGTTCGGGCGCAGCCTTCACCTATGCCGCACGTCCCTCGGTCGCGAGCGACCAGGGCCAGTTGATCCAGGCCGGTCTCGATCCCGTCGAGACCGCGCGTCAGGCCGGCCAGGCCGTGGCCTACACCCTGCTGCTGGCGCAGGAAGGCCGTCCCGCCTCGACGGCCGAGGCGCCGACGGCTCAAACCGCCCCGACCGCCGCCGCCGCGTCCGAGGTCGCCCCCGCCAGCGCCACCTAGCCAGCGCCACCTAGGACGCGTCCCGGCGCCGCTTGTCGCCTCATCCATGACGACCTTGGAACGGAGCTTGCGGATCTGATCGGCGACCGTCCCGCTTCGGGACGGATGAGGCTCTGATCATGTCCGCGTCCCAGTCCCCGACGTCTTCCGCCCCCCTGCGCGGCGGGGCGTTGGACGCCTTACGTTTCGTCGCCGCCCTGTTCGTGGTGGTGTTCCATTTCGGAGATCAGGCGCCGGTCGCCCTCAGCGAACTGCATCCCTTCCTGGGACGCGGCTATCTGGCCACCGACTTCTTCCTGATGCTGTCCGGCTTCGTCCTGGCCAAGGCCTATGGCCCGGCGGTCGCCGCACGGCGGATATCGCTGGGACGGTTCTGGTCCAAGCGGCTCGCGCGGTGTTATCCGACCCACCTGATCACCCTGGCCCTGTTGGCCGCCATGGTCGGGGCGGGCGCCCTGCTGGGTTTCGCCTCGGACAATGCGGGGCGCTTCGACTGGTCCGGCCTGCCCGCCCAGGTGCTGCTGCTGCACGCCTTCGGCCTGGGCGGCGGCCACTGGAACATCCCCAGTTGGACCATCTCCACCCTGCTGATCTGCTACGCCTTCTTCCCCATGCTGTGGCGGGCCATGTTGCGCATCGCCAATCCGGCCTCCGCGCTCAGCCTGGGCCTGCTGATCCTGACCGGCTCGAACCTGCTCAGCGTCGCCCTGCTCGGCTCGGAGCAGTTCAACCTGCCGTTCCAGTGGTGCTTCTTCCGCGCCGCGCCGCTGTTTCTGGTCGGCCTGACCCTGGCGCGCGCGGTGCAGACCGCCCGCTTCAAGGCCTCGACGGCGCGCATCATCGGCTTCAGCGGCGGCGCCATGCTGGTGTTGAACGCCGTGCTGGCCGGTCCCGATATGATCAGCATCCTGTCGATCTGCGCCGTCATGATCGGCTGCGGCGCCTCGCCGACCACCCGCGCCCTGCCCTTCGCCGCCTGGGGCGCGCGGGTCAGCTTCTGCCTGTTCATGGTCCACACCCTGACCGGCGCGGTCTGGTTCGACCTGGCGCAGCCGTTGGCGACGCGCCTGGTTCCGGCTCTGGCTGACAGCTCGGCGCTGGCCTGGGCGATGTGGAGCGGCGCCCTGGTCGCCACAGTGATCGGCGCAGCCCTGTACGACCGTTTCGTCGACAGCCCGATCCAGCGTGTGCTCAACGCCCGCCTGTTCGGCCGCCGCCCCGCGCCTCAGCCCCAGATGGAGACGGCCGCGGCCTGATCGCTCAGGCTGCGTCCAGGCCGATGTCCAGCACGGACGCCGAATGGGTCAGGGCGCCGACCGAGATCACGTCCACTCCGGTGCGGGCGATGTCGCCGACCGTCTTGAGCGTCACCCCGCCCGAGGCTTCCAGCACCGGCTGTCCGAAGGGGCTGACCTTGGCCCGTTCGACCGCCTCGCGCAGGGCCGGAAGGGTGAAGTTGTCCAACATGACCACGTCCGGCCGTTCGGCCAGGGCCTGATCCAACTGGTCCAGGGAATCCACCTCGACCTCGACCTTCACCAGATGACCGACATGGGCGCGGGCGCGGCGGACGGCCGGACCGACGCCGCCGCAGACGGCCACATGGTTGTCCTTGATCAGGACGGCGTCATCCAGACCGAAACGGTGGTTCATGCCGCCGCCGCAAACCACCGCGTGCTTTTCCAGCGCGCGCAGGCCGGGCGTGGTCTTGCGGGTGTCGACGATGCGCGCCGGGGTCCCCTTCACCGCCTCGACATAGGCGCGGGTCAGCGTCGCGATCCCGCACATCCGACCCAGGATGTTCAGCGCCGTCCGTTCCGCCGCCAGCAGGGCGCGGGCGTTGGCCTGAACCCGCACCAGGGCCGCCCCCGCGCCGAAGGTCTGAGCGTCCTCCACCAGGGTTTCGACCACGGCCTCGGCGTCCAGCATCCGCACGGCGATCCGCACCGCATCCACCCCCGCCGCGACGCCCGCCGCCCGCGCCGCGAACACGCCGTTCATCCGGGCGTCGGCGGGAATGCACGCCTGGCTGGTCAGGTCCCCCGCCCGGCCCAGGTCCTCGGCCAGGGCCGCCCGCACGACCGGTGCGATCAGAACATCCATCATGCCGCGGCCCTCGCACGTCGGTTCAGTCGAACATGGGTGTGCGCCGCCTGGTCGGCCGCCTCGGGCCAGTCGCGGCGCCAGTGACCGCCCCGGCTCTCGCGCCGGTCCAGCGCCGCCTGCGCCACCAGCCGCGCCGCCGTCAGCGCCGCCGCGTCCGGGTGCGCCGCCTCCAACCGGCCGATCAGGTCCAGCAGGGTCGTCAGGCCCGCCGCCTCGCGCACCGGGCCGGCATGGGCCGTCATGGCCGCCCGCAGGTCGGCCAGGGCCGCCTCCGGCAGATCCGCGGCGATCCGATCCGCCGCGCCCTCGCCGACCCGCGCCGTCTCGGCCGCCGCCGCCCGCCCGGCCCGCCGCCCAAAGGCCGTCGCCTCCAGCAGGCTGTTGGACGCCAGCCGATTGGCGCCGTGCACGCCGGTCGCGGCGCATTCGCCGACCGCATACAGACCGTTCAGCGAGGTCCGCCCGTCCACATCGGCGGCGATCCCGCCCATGTGATAGTGGGCCGCCTCGGCCACCGGCATGGGGCTGAGGCGGGGATCGATCCCGGCGCCCATGCAGACGGCGAACACCGCCGGGAAATGATCGGGGAAGTGCGCGCCGACCGCCCGCGTCGCGTCCAGAAAGGCGCCGCGTCCGTCCGTCCGCGCCTGATGCACCGCCCGCGCCACCGCATCGCGCGGGGCCAGGTCGGCGTCGTCCGCCACGCCGAGCAGGAACCGCCCCTCGCCGTCCACCAGCCGTGCGCCTTCGCCCCGCAGCGCCTCGGTCGCCAGAGGAGCCGGGTCCAGACCCAGGTCCAGCGCGGTGGGATGGAACTGCACGAACTCCGGGTCCATGATCATCGCCCCGGCCCAGGCCGCGATCGCCAGACCTTCGCCGCGCAAGCTCGGCGGATTGGTCGTCACGGCGTAGAGACCGCCGATCCCGCCGGTCGCCAGCACCACGGCGTTGGCCGCGACCTCGACCCGGCGACCGTCCCGTTCCAGCAGCGCGCCGGTCACCCGTCCCATGGCGTCCTGCATCAGGCCGCGCAGGCGCGCGCTCTCCCAGATTTCGATATTCCGTTCGGCCCTGGCCGCCGCGACCACGGCCGACAGGACCGCCCGCCCCGCGCCATCGCCGCCGACCCGGGCCACCCGCGCCCGGCCGTGCGCGGCCTCGCGGCTCAGCGCATAGCCGCCGTCCGCCGCACGGTCGAAGGGCGCGCCCAGATCGGCCAGCCAGTCCACCGTCGCGCGTCCGGCCTCGGTCAGCGCCCGCGCCGCCTCGGTCTCGACCAGGCCCGCGCCCGCCGCTCGCGTGTCGGCCGCATGATCCGCCGCACTGTCGCCGACAGCCAGAGCCGCCGCGATCCCGCCCTGCGCCCAGGCCGAGGCGCAGGCGTGCAACAGCGGGTCCGGCGTGACGACCAGCACCTTGGCTCCCGCTCGCGCCGCCTCCAGCGCCGCCGACAACCCGGCCAGGCCGCCGCCGACGATCAAAGGCCCGTCATGACGCATCCGGCTCATGCCGCCTCGGCGCCGACGGGGGCGAAATCCAGGCTCAGGAAACGCAGGCCCAGATCCAGGCCGCCCATGACCGTGCCGTCGCTCATCAGGGCCAGGGGCGCCAGCGCCGCCGCCGCGCAGGCCGCCGCCGTCAGCAGATACAGACCCAGGCTCTTGGCCGCCTCCGACGCGGTCAGCGGTCGCTCATCCGGCCGCCAGCCGCCGCCCCGCAGATGGCCGACGATGGCGATCGCCAGAAAGGTCGCCAGGATCCATCGCCCGGTCGTCACGCCCCAGACCACCACCGCCGCGCCGATGGCGATCAGCACGGCCTTCTCCAGTATCGGATGCGCCCGCGCCAGCACCGGTCCCAGGGCCTTGGACCCGTCCAGCGGCGGCGCCGGGACCAGATTCGCCAGATTGATCATGGCGATGAAGAAGGCCCCGAACAGCCATTCCCCGCCGCCCGACACCATCCAGGCCGCGGCAAAGGGGATCGCGGCCAGCAGACCGAAGGCCGGTCCCGCCAACGACACCAGCACCCCGCGCCATTCGCTGTCCGGCGCCCGCTGTCCCCGCGCCAGGCCGCCCAGAAAGGGGATGACGTGGATATGCGCCGGTCCCATGCCCAGCCGGTTCATCGCCAGCACATGGCCGTACTCGTGCACGAACAGGCCGAACACCCCCGCCAGGGCCGCGACCCAGGTCCCCGTCACCCACCACAGGAAGCCGCCCAGCAACAGGGTCGAGATCGCCGCCCAGAGCGGGTTCTGCGGCCCCTCCAGCAATGGAGCCTTCCGCACCGTCTCGGCGCTGGCGGGCGTCGGCGCGGCCTGCGTCGGCTGAGAGTCCCAGGGTCCGGGACGGCGGGCGGGGGGGTCGATCTCGCTCATCGCTTCGACCTGGGCCGCGCGGGCTTGGTCAGCAAGGCCGCCAGGGCCAAAAGCCGCAGGGTGCGCGGGTCCAGCGTCGCTACCGCCCGCACCGGCGCCACATAGTGCATCAGATCAGCTCCACCGCCGGATGATGGCCGCGCGCCCGCACCAGGTCATAGCGTGCTGGAACCGCGGGCGGCGGCAGATCGACCATCCGCTGCACCGCCTGTCGCGCCCGTTCGGCGACAGCCTCGTCCACCGTCACTTCGAACCGCAGGTGGACAAGCGCGTCGCGGATGTTCTCCAGCGTGATCCGCTTCATGTGCGGGCACAGGTTGCAAGGACCGATGAACCGCGTCTCCGGCGCCTCGGCCGCGACATTGGCGGCCATGGAGCATTCGGTGATCAGCACCACCTGCTTCGGCCGGTTGGCCGTCACATAGTCGTTCATCGCCGCCGTGGATCCGGCGAAGTCCGCCGCCTCCAGCACGTCTTGCGGGCACTCGGGGTGGGCCAGGATCTGCGCCCCCGGATAGGCCGCGCGCATCTCGGCGACGTCCTCGGCGGTGAAGCGTTCGTGCACCTCGCAGCGCCCGGCCCAGGCGATGATTCCCACGTCGGTCTGGGCCGCGACGTTGCGCGCCAGATATTCGTCGGGGATCAGGATGACCCGGTCCGCGCCCCATTCGCGCGCGGCCCATTCCACCACCTGAACGGCGTTGGCGCTGGTGCAGCAGATGTCGGTCTCGGCCTTCACATCGGCGGTGGTGTTCACATAGGTGACGACCGGCAGGCCCGGATAACGCGCCTTGATCAGCCGCACATCGGCGCCCGTGATCGACGCCGCCAGCGAACAGCCCGCCAACGGATCGGGGATCAGCACCGTCTTGTCCGGCGACAGGATCTTGGACGTCTCGGCCATGAAGTGGACGCCGGCCTGGACGATCACCTTGGCGTTCGACCGCGCCGCCGCCTTGGCCAGGCCCAGGCTGTCGCCGACATAGTCGCCGACGCCGTGGAAGATGTCGGGCGTCATGTAGTTGTGGGCCAGGATGACCGCGTCCCGCTGGATCTTCAACCGGTTGATCTCGGCGATCAGCGGGGCCTTTTCCGCCCATTCCGGCGGCGTCAGATGATCGCGCACCTTGGGCCAGATGTGATCCGTCGCCTCAGCGACCTCTGCACCGAACCCGAACGCACCGTCCGCCATCGCGGCCTCCATCGAACCCTTATGCTCATATTTAGCATAAGCGAGGAGAATGTAGGCTTATCGGCGCGGGATGCAAGGCCCGATTGCAAAGAGGCCGGCGTCGCCGATGGCCGCTCGCATCCGACGGAGCGTCCTCAGACCGTGTAGCGGCGGCGCACCACATAGACGGCGCCCGCGCCGGCCAAGGCCAGGCCCAGACCGATCATCGCCCATTCCGACAGCGTCGGCACCGGTGCGACGGCGGCCTGAACCGAAATGTCGTCGATCAGATAGTCCCCGCAGGCGCCGCACGTCGCGCCATAGATATGAACCGCATCACTGCCGCTGGCCGCGACCGCCGTGAAGGTGAACTGCTGATAGGCGGTGGTCAGCGGAAAGACCGCCGAGTTCTGCGCACCCAGGCCCAGCCGGAGGGTGTTGCCCGCGCCGCTATCGCTCCTCGCCCATACACGGATGGTGTAGGACACGCCGTTCGTCGTCGTAAGGGTCTGGGCGTAGTCCGAAAAGCCCGGCCCGTTGTCGAACCCTTTGATGTTGAAGGCGCCCGAATGCGGCGCAGAGCCATCGACCCAACTGTTGGAGGTTCCGCCCGAGGGCGTCAGGACGAACGGCGTCAGCACGCCGGTTTCCAGCCCCCCGTTGGTGACCAATTCTTGAGCCGCCGCGGGCGTGGCGAAAGCGACCAGCGCGGCGCCGATGGCGACCGATAAGAATTTTTTCATGACATTCCCCTCGGAAATGCAAATTACTATACCACGCCCCCTCAAATGGTCGAGGAAATTTTCGTTTTTCTGAGATCGTCGTGGGCCGCCTCATGCGCCAGCAGCCACCGCTTCCGCTCCAGCCCGCCGGCGTATCCCGTCAGCGTCCCATCGGACCCGATCACCCGATGACAGGGGGTCAGCACCGCGACCGGATTCCGGCCATTGGCCATGCCCGCGGCCCGCACCGCCTTCGGCCGTCCCACCGCCGCCGCCAACTGGCCGTAACTGCGCGTCTCGCCCGCCGGAATGGCGCGCAGAGCGGCCCAGATCGCTTCCTGGAACGCCGTGCCCGCCGTCTTCACCGGCACCCCGTCGAAGGCCCCGGCGTCGCCGGCGAAATAGGCTGCGACGGCCGCGCGCGCCTTGGCGTCCGCCTGGCCTTCGATGATGCCCGCGCCGGGCGCGTGCCGGGCCAGCAGCCGCCGCATCCGGTCCTCGAAATCGGCGAAGTCCAGCGCCCGCACCGCGCCCGCCGTATCGGTCACCAGCAGCAGCACGCCGATCGGCGAGGACAGGCGTTCCAGGGTCAGCACGTCTGAGGTCGGGGCTTCAGGGCGCATCTCTCGTCTCCTTGATCTCGATCCCGGCGGCGGCCAGATGCGCAGCCGCATAGGCCCGCCAGGGCCGCCAGTGTTCCGCGCGCGCCAGCAGGACGACGCCCCAATCGCCCGGCGTCCGGTCGCTGGGCGCATCCTCGCCGTCGTCGATCCAGTCGCCCGCCAGCCTCAGGCCGGGCCGCGCCTTGACCAGGGGCGCCAGCACCGGATCGACCGCCAGGTCGCGCGCGATCGCCTCCGGGTCCGCCGACAGGTCGAACACCCGCCGCACCCGCGCCAGCACGCCGGGCAGGGCCTTCAGGTCCGAAGCCTCGACCGTCGCCGTCAGGCGCCCCTCAGCCGCGCGCTCGACGACCACCGAACCGCTCGCGCCGTCGATCGTCGGGTCCAACGCCCGCATCCAGCGCCCGTTCTCGACCGCGTCGCCGCGCGCCGCCAAGGCTGCGATCAGCCCGTCCCAGTCATAGGGCGCGCGATAGGCCAGGTTCAGCCGCACCCCCGCGCGCGCGGCCCGTTCGCCGCGTCGTCTCAGGGCGCCCGGCGGGCGGTCGTACAGGGCCTGGAAGGTCTCGTTGAAACGCCGCACGCTGCCGAACCCGGCGGCCAGGGCCACCTCGGCCATCGGCAGATCGGTCTCCTGGATCAGGGCCTTGGCCAGCAGCACGCGCCGGGTCTGGGCCACGCTGACCGGGGCGGCGCCCAGATGCTGACGGAACAGCCGCCGCAAATGCCGCTCGCCGACGCCCAGCCGGTCCGCCAGGGCCTCGGTCGATCCCGTGTCCAGCGCCCCCGCCTCGATCAGGCTCAAGGCCCGGCTAACCGTGTTCGACGTCCCGCGCCAGGCGCCCCCGCGCGGCGCCCAGCCGCGCCAACCGGAAAAGTCCGGCGCCGTCTCCGGGCGGCATCGCAGACAGGCGCGAAAGCCCGCCTCCTCGGCCGCCGCCGCCGTGGCCGCGAAAATCATGTTCTCGCGCCTGGGCGTGCGCGCCGGACAGACCGGGCGGCAATAGACGCCCGTCGTCTTCACACAGCCGAAAAACCGCCCGTCGAACCGCGCATCGCGCGTGACGACGGCGCGATAACAGGCTTCCTGATCCAGGTCGGTCGTGTCCATGGGCCGAAGAGATAGGCCGACGGGCGGCGCGCGTCTCGCGGTTTTCGGACATGGAGGCGCCCCGCCTTGCGCCGCGCCGACGAACGCTCGACACGCGGGCTTCCCGCCTTCCCGCCCCGCCTCCCCCCGTCTAGGGTGCGCGCCTCATCCGGGGGTCTCCATGTTCCGTCGTCTGTCGCTGATCCCGGCGCTCGCCGCCCTGATCCTGTCCGCCGCCGCGCCCGCACACGGCCAGACCGTCCCGACCATAGAGTCCGTCGTCGGTCACGCCTCGGGCGCCGAGATCACCCGCTCGGCCGATGTGCGCCGCTATTTCGACGCCCTGGCCGCCGCCGATCCGGCGCGGGTGCGCCTGGGCGAATACGGCCGCACCTGGGAGGGCCGCCCCCTGTTCTGGGCCGCTGTCGGCTCGCCCGCCAATATCGCCCGGCTGGATGCGATCAAGGCCGCCTCGCGCGCCCTGGCCGACCCGCGCGCCACCTCCGCCGCCCAGGCCCGCGCCCTGATCGCCGATATGCCCGTCATCGTCTGGATGGCCTATTCGGTCCATGGCGACGAAATCAGCCCCGCCGACGCCGCCATGGCCGCCGCCCGCCACCTGCTGACCACGCCCGAAGGCCAGGGCTGGCTTCAGAACGTCGTGGTCGTCTTCGTGCCGACCCAGAACCCCGACGGCCGCGAGCGTTTCCTGGCCGGTTACGAACAGGCGCGCGGCCTGGCGCCGGACCCCGATCCCCTGTCGGTCGAACGCGACCAGCCCTGGCCTGGCGGCCGGTTCAACCACGCCCTGTTCGACCTGAACCGCGACTGGTTCATCCAGTCCCAGCCCGAAACCCAGGGCCACGCCCGCGCCATTCAGGACTGGCGGCCCCAGGTGGTGGTCGATTCCCACGAAATGGGTTCGGACGAGACCTTCTTCTTCCCGCCCGAGGCCCAGCCGCTGAACCCGTGGATCCATCCGCGCACGCTGGAGAACCGCGCCCTGTTCGGCCGCGCCACCGCCGCCCGCTTCGACCAGGCGGGTCTCGGCTATTTCACCGGCAAGGTCTTCGACGCCTTCTATCCCGGTTACGGCGACGGCTGGCCGGGTTATCTCGGCGCGGTCTCCATGACCTATGAGCAGGGGTCGAGCCGGGGCCTGGCCGCGCGGCGCGCCTCGGGTGAGGTCTTCACCTATGCCGACACCGTGCGCGGCCACCTGACCGCCAGCCTGGCGACGATCGAGACCGCCAGCCGCAACCGCGAGCGGCTGCTGAACGACTTCTACGCCTATCATGTCGACGGCCTGACCGGACGCGGCGCCTATCTGATCTCGCGCGGCGGCGACGCCTCGGCGGCCGATCGACTGGCGGGTCTTCTGGTGCGTCAGGGCGTCGAGGTGGGCCAGGCGCGCGCCGCCTTCTCCGCCTGCGGCAGAGCCTATCAGGCGGGCGACTATGTGGTGAACCTGGCCCAGCCCCAGCGCCGCATGGCCGAGGTGCTGATGAACCCCGACGTGCCCCTGGACCCCGCCTTCATGGCCGAGCAGGAACGCCGCCGCGCCCGCGGCCTGGGCGACGAGATCTACGATGTCACCGCCTGGTCCCTGCCGCTGATGGCGGGCGTCGAGGCGCCCCGCTGCGCCGCCGCGCCCGGCGTCGCCGTCGAGCCGCGCGGACGCGAGTCCTACACCGCCGTCACGGTGACCGCCCCGGATGCCGCCTGGGGCTATCTGGTCGCGCCGGGCGACGCCTCGCTGCACTTCCTGACCGCCGCCCTGCACGCGGGACTGGACGTGCGCTCCAACGACAAGCCCTTCGTCCAGAACGGCCGCACCTGGCCCGCCGGAACCCTGATCCTGCCGCGCGCGGGCGGCCCGGCCGACCTGACCGCCACGGTCGGACGCCTGGCGGCCCTGACCGGGGCCGTCGTCACCGGCGTGGACTCCTCATGGGTCGAAGCGGGCGCCAGTTTCGGCGGCGGCGACGTGGTGCGGCTGCGCGCGCCGCGCATCGCCGTGGCCTGGGACACTCCCGCCTCGCCCACCGCCGCCGGGGCCGTGCGCTGGATGCTGGAGCGCGAGTACGGCTATCCCGTCACCATCATCCGCACCGAGACCCTGGCCCAGGCCGACCTGTCGCGCTTCCAGGTCGTCATCCTGCCCTCCGGCGGCGGCTACAAGGGCGTGCTGGGCGATGGCGGCGTGACCAATCTGCGCGACTGGGTGTCGCGCGGCGGGGTTCTGATCAGCCTCGGCTCCGCCACCCGTCTGCTGGCCGATCCCGGCGCCGAGATGCTGGCCGCCCGCCGCGAGCGCGCGGTCGCCGAAGGGGAAGGCGGCGACGATCCGTCCGACAAGGCCGTGATCGACGGCGGCCTGATCGAGACCGAACCCGCCTATCTGGAGCAGATCCATTCCGACCGCCGCAATCCCGACAGCGTCGCGGGCGTCCTGGCCTACGCCTCGGTCGACCCCGATCACTGGCTGGGCGCGGGCCTGCCGCCGCGTCTGACGGTGCTGGCGGGCGGCTCGGACATCTACACGCCGCTGCGCCGCGATCAGGGGGTCAACGCCGTGCGTTTCGTCGCCGCCGACGCCTTGCTGGCCTCGGGACAACTCTGGGCCGAGAACCGGCGCCAACTGGCTTTCAAGCCGGTGGCCATGGTCTCCGAAAACGGGCGCGGACACTACGTCGCCTTCACCCAGGACATCACCACGCGCGGTTATCTTCAGGGGCTGAAGGGCCTGTTCCTCAACGCCGTCTTCCGCGGCCCGGCGCATTCCACGCCGAACTGGTAGGCCCTCCCGTACGCATCCTTCTCCTCCTCCCTCGCTGGGGAGAAGCGAGCCTCTGCGTCAGATCTCTCCGCCCGCCTCGACCGCGTCATCCCCGCCCTGGACAATGCGCGCCACGGCCAGGTCGGCGGTGACGTTGCCGACGGTGCGGAAGATGTCGGGAATGACCTCGACCGCCAGCAGCAGGGGCAGGACCTCGACCGGAACGCCCATGGCCACGCAGATCGGGGCGATGGAGACGAAGAAGGAAATCTGGCCCGGCAGGCCGACGCTGCCGATGCTGACCAGTATGGCCGTCAGCATTCCCGCCAGGATGTGCGCCGTCGACATCTCGATCCCGAACAACTGGGCGCAATAGATGACCACGGCCAGGTTGGCGACCGGGCTGGTGATGCGGAACAGGGCCACCGCCAGCGGCAGCACCAGACCCGCCGTCGGCCGCGCCACGCCCAGGAAGTCCACCGCCCGTTCGACCATGACCGGCAGGCTGGCCAGCGACGACTGGGTCGAGAAGGCCACCACCTGCGCCGGGGCCGCGGCCCGCGCGAACCGCGCCAGGCTGACCCTTCCGAACGCCACCGCCACCGGATAGATCAGGATGATCAGCCCCACCTGGGCCAACACCACCAGGGCGACATAGTGGGCCAGCGTCCCGGCCGCGCCCACGCCCGCCGACAGACCGACGCCCAGGCCCAGGGCGAATACGCCCAGCGGCGCCGCCAGCAGCACCCAGCGCACGATGATGATCATCGTCTCGGCCACCGCGCCGAAGAAGCCGACCAGCGGCAGGCGTTGGCGCTCGGGCAAGCGGCTGGCCGCGAAACCGAAGAAGACGGCGAACACCACCAGGCCCAATATGGCGTCGTCCGCCGCCGCCCGGATCGGATTGGCCGGGGCGATGGTCTTGACGAAGTCGCTGAACGGCGCGCCGCTCGACAAGCCCTCGGGCGTCGTCGGGGCGCCGGCGATCAGGGCGGCGCCGCCCTGCGGGTCGATCGGCCAGAGCTGGTGCAGACCAAAGCTGGCCAGCACCGCATAGATCGTCGCCGCCGTGATCAGGATGGCGAACCACAATATGGCCTTGGCCGCCAGTCGCCCGGTTCGCGCCGCGTCGGCGATGGAGGCGATGCCGGTGACCAGCAGTGAAAAGACCAGAGGCACGATGGTCATCTTCAGGGCGTTCAGCCACAGGGCGCCCAGGGCCGCTATGCCGCCCGCCGTCGCCTCGCCGCCGGGCAGACCCCAGCTCTGGGCGGCGGCCCCGGCGGCCAGGCCGATGACCAGGGCCAGCAGCACCTGAATGCTCAGCGGCGGCAGAAAACGGAGTCGGGGCAAGGTGCTCATCGGGGCAAGCTAGGCGGAGGCCGTTCGCCGCGCCACCGCGAAATCTTGCCCCGAAAACGGCGGATCAATCCCCGGCTTCGGCCTGGCGTTCCAGATGGGCGAACCGCAGGGTCGCCGCCGCGCCCGCGACGCTGATCGCCAACGGTCCCAACCGCACGGCCAGGTCGGCGCGCCACAGACCGATCAAGACCAGACCGGTCATCAGCGACAGCAATGCGATAAAGCCCGGAATCACCGCCCGCGCCCGATGGTGGCGGGTCAGTTCATCTTCCAACAGCCGCCGGTTCTTCAGCGACTTGCCGTCCCAGCCCATGATGATCAGCGGTCCCAGCCAGCCGTACAGCAGGCCGACGGCGACCATCAGCCCGTCGCCGATGTCGCCGGTCCCGGCCTGTAGGTCGCCGATCGCCGTCACCGACAGGCCGCCGAAGGCGATCATGGAGAAGGGGATGAGCGACGCCATCCAGGTGCGGTCCCGCACGGCGCGGTCGCGCGCGCTGGTCGGCAGCGCTCCACCGGCCGCCCGCTCGGATCGTCCGCGCCAGATTCCCACCAGGCCCAGGATCATCAGGCCCATGCCTATCCCCGCGCCGATCCCGGCCAGCCGATCCTCCAGCCGCCCTTCGACCATCCCCAGAACGCACAGGCCCAGGGTCAGGCCGCCAAGCGCCAGCAAGAACGGCCCGGTCTTGTCGGCTCTCCGCCGCATACGACGGCCGTTCGCATCGCTCATATCAACCTCCGGCATGATCAATCCTCCAACCAGAACAAATCTTCGACCTTGACGCCCAACGCCCGCGCCAGACCCAACGCCAGGGGCGTCGAGGGCGTGAAGACGCCGTTCTCCACGGTGTTCACCGTCTTTCTGGACACGCCGACCCGCTCGGCCAGCTCGGCCTGGGTCAGGCCGGCCGCCGTGCGCACTTCCTTCAGACGAATGCCCAGCCGCAATTCAGCCACCCTGACCGGCCTTCCGATCCAGCCAGCCGAACCTCAGGGTCGTCGCCGCACCTGCCGCGCACATCGCCAGCGGCGCCAGACGCACCCCCCACTCCGGCCGCCACAGGCCCAGGATGATCACCGCCGACATCCCGGCCAGCAACACGACCAGTCCGGTCGCCGTCGCCGCGGCCCGATGATGACGCGTCAGCTCGTCCTCCAGCACCCGTCGCTGCGACGCCGTCAGCCCGCCTCGGCCCAGGACGATCAACGGTCCCAGCCAGGCATAGGCGATCACCGCCCCGATCATCAGCCGGTCCATGTTGTCGCCCGCCCCCGCCAGCAGCTTGCCGGTCGCGTCGATCGAAATGGCGCCGAACATCAGCATGAACAGCGGCGACAGGATCAGCATGATCGAACGGTTTCGGTGCGCCCGTTCGACCACCCCGACCGAGGCGCCCAGACGTCTCGCGTCCGCACCCGCCCGGTTGCGCCAGGCCCACAGGGCGCCGACCAGAGCGACGGGCGCGCCGAGGCCGATCATCCAGGCCGCCGCCGTCGGATGCGAGGCCGGGCCGTCAAACCGCATCAGACCGCCCGCAGCCATCAGGCTGAGACCCAGCCCCATCACGAAACGGCCCAGGCCGTTGCGCGTCTCGCGCCGGTCTTCTCTCTGCTCCAGCGTGTCGTCCACGGCGGCCTCCATGTCACCTTCGGGTGACATATCACCTATGGGTTACATCGCTGTCAAGCGTGCTTGCATCAAAGCAGCAATGCGCCTTCGTGGCGCAACAGCCAGGTCTTTCGCTCCAGCCCGCCGCCGAAGCCGACCATGGCGCCGTCGGCCCCCACCACCCGGTGGCACGGCAACACCAGGGGAATTGGGTTGCGGTTCAGAGCCACGCCCGCCGCCTGGGCGGCGCCGGGTTCGCCCGCCTGCCTGGCGGTCTCGCCATAGCTCAGGGTGGCGCCCGGCGGGACCTCGGCCAGCAGCCGCCAGACCCGGCCGGCGAAGCCGTCGCCTCCGACTGCGCCGTCCAGCGACCAGGCCACCCGCCCCAGCGCCGCCGCCTCACCCTCGAAATAGGCGTCGATCAGGGCCAGGGCCTCTTGCGGACCGTCGCCCGGTTCCTGGGCCGCGCCCGGATATTCGCGCCGCATCGTCCGCTCCAGGCCCTCGCCGAACGACACGCCGCGCAGTCGCCGGTCCGGGTCGAACGCCAGGGCCAACGGCCCGATCGGACTGGGGCGGACGGTCAGGGTCAGGCGCGCGATCATCGCCCCATCCTGCCCCACGCCGCCCGCCTCGTCTCGCGGTTTTCGGCTCCCGTCACGCCCGACCGGTCGACAGTCGGCGCAGGGCGCCGAAGGCCCGGCCGACGATCTCCACCGCGTTGAAGATCAGGATCAGCACCAGGATATGCGCCACGTCGAACTGGCCCCGGAACAGATCGACCGTCCGTTCGATCAGCCCGTCCAGACTGTCGATCCGGGCCACGGGAGCCAGGACCGACTGGGTCCAGATCCAGTAAAGAAGGCCCGCGCTGACCAGGGCCAGGATCAGGTCGCCCAGCGCCGCCGGACGCACCGCGCCGGGCGCCGCCGCCCGCGCCAGCTCCAGCGCCATCCGCGCCAGGCCATAGGCGATCACCGGCCAGTACAGCGGCTGCACCAGGCCGCTCAGGGCCTCGCTGTAATTCACGCCTGGGACCATCGAACCGAAGGCCGCCAGCAGGTGCTGCGGGTTCAGTCCGCCCAGTTCGAAGCCGCCGACCCACCACAGAAGAAAGACCGCCCAGGCCGCCACGCACCACAGGGCCTGGGCCACCACGCCGCGCTTGCGGCGGACGGCGCGCACGGGCGCCTTTTCCCGGTCCGCCGAGCCGCCGCCGACCGCCTGGACCAGGCCGTCGCTGTTCAGCGACCAAAGCCGGAACAGCTCCAGGTCCTTCACCCGCCATTCGGTCATGAAGCTGGGCTTGTTCGGCTGGCGCTCGATGATGAAACCCGCCACCGCGGCGATGCCGACGATCATCGCCCCGCCGCTCAACAGGTCGTTCCAGATGCCGGCGAAGGCTTGCACGACGCTGCGCTCGCCCACGATCGTGCTGGCGACCGCCCCGATCACGACCACGACGACCAGGATCAGTAGCGCCGCCTTCACGGCGAACCACCAATAGGGGAACAGGTCCGGCCCGATCAGATAGTCCGGTCCGCCGCGATAACGCGCCGCCACGCTCAAGGGATGTCCGAATTCGCGCAGCAGGGCCTCGGTCTCGGCCTCGGTCATCGGCCGCTCCAGTTCCGCTTCGCGCGCCTCGACCCGCTCCATCAGGGCGTCGCGCAGCTCGGCGGTGATGTCGTCGCGCTTGTCGGCCGGCAATTGAGCGGCCACCGCGGCCAGATATTGGTCGATCAGGGTCATCGCCCCGCCCCTTCCCTCATTGTTCGTGGTCACAGGATCCGCTCCAGCGAATCCGAAATCCGCCGCCATTCGGCGTGCAGGCGCGTCAGCACCGCCTCGCCCTCGGCCGACAGCCGATAGAAGCGCTTCTTGCGCTTCTCCTCCTCGCGCCATTCGCTGACCAGCAGCCCCTGGCTCTCCAGACGGCGCAGCAGGGGATAGAGGGTGGATTCCTCCATCTCCAGCCCATCCTCGGCCAGGGCGACCCGCAGCGAATAGCCGTATTGCTCGACCCGCAGCCGGGCCAGTACGGCCATCACCAGCGACCCTCGCCTCAGCTCCAGCCGCAGCGTCTCATAAAGATCGGTCTCGCCCATCGAGGCCCTCCCTCGTTGTCACATAGTGTGCGACACACAGTGTATGCCGCATACTGTGCGAGGGAGTCAAACCTGATGTCTCGTAGAGATCGTCGCCACTCTTCGCGTCACGGCGTCGGAGGTCAGCGCGTATCGACCCGCGCCACCACCGACAGGCCGGGCCGAAGCCGATCCAGGCCCGGCTGCCCCGGATCCAGGGCGATTCGAACCGGCACCCGCTGGGCGACCTTGGTGAAGTTGCCGGTGGCGTTGTCCGGGCGGATGATGCTGAACTCCGACCCGGTGGCGGGCGAGATCTGCTCGACCCGACCGGTCAGCACCTGTCCATCCAGGGCGTCGACCGACAGGCGCGCCGGCTGACCCACCCGGATGCGGGCCAGTTGGTTCTCCTTATAGTTGGCCACCACCCACACCCGGTCCGGCACCAAGGCCGTCAGTTGCCCGCCGACCGCCACCTGTTGGCCCAGGCGCGCGTTGACTTCGCCCAACTGACCGGCGCGGGGAGCGGTGATGCGGGTGTTGGCCAGGTCGATCTGCGCCAGATGCACCTGGGCCTGGGCCGTTTCCACCGCCGCTTCCAGCGTCCCCCGGCTGACCACGGCCGAGGTGACGCCGGTCTCGGCGATGCCTTCAGAGGCGCGCGCGGCGGCCAGTTGGGCCTGGGCGGCCTGCAAGGCGGTGCGGGTGACGTCGACCTGGGCCTGGGCGACCCAACCCCCTTCGAACAGACGCCGGACCCGATCATAGTCGGCCTGGGCCTTGGCGACGGCGGCCTGAGCGCCGGCGATGCTGGCTCGGGTCTGGGCGACGGACCCGCGCGCCGAGGTCTGGGTCTGGGTCGAATTGGCCAGCGCCGCCTGCGCCGCGTGCAACTGCGCCTGCGCCTGTTCCAGCTTCTGCCGATAGATGCGGTCGTCGATGGTCAGCAAGAGCTGGCCCGCGCTCACCGTCTGATAGTCCTTCACCTCCACGGACGTGACCGTTCCGCTGACCTGCGGCGCGATCACCGTCACCTGCCCGCGCACATAGGCGTTGTCGGTATGCTGGATGTTCGAGGTGAACGGCGGCAGCTTCCAGGACCACAGCACCAGCAGGATTCCGACCAGGGCCGTCAGACCCAGAAGGACCGAGATCAGCACCCGTTTGCGCGGCGTGTCCGGGACCGTGGTCGGCGGCGGCGCGGACGCGTTCGTCGCCGTCGGGCCGCCCGCCGGGGTCGGCGGCGTCGGTTCGTTCGCGGGTTTGGAGGGCGGAGTCGAGTCAGTCATGAGAAGCCACCATCAATCCATGGCGGCGGCCGCGGCCGCCGCATCTGGAGCTTGGGAAATACGGGCCGCGCGTCGCGTTTCGAGACCGGCGCGGATATGATTCAGCGTCACCCAGACGCAGCCGATGGCGGCGAAGACGCCGATCAGCAGGAAGACGTCGTTGTACGCCAGCACGTGCGCCTGCTGGCTGACCTGCTGTTGCAGCAACTGCTGGCCTTGCGCGGCCCGCACCGCCGGATCGGCGGTCAGGCGGCCATAGGCGGCCGAAAGCTGTCGCAGCCGCAGCACCACTTCGGGATCTCCCAGGGTGATGCTCTCGGCCAACTGGTTCGAATGGAATTTCTCGCGCCAGGTCTGCAACGTGCCGACGATGGCCGATCCCAGAAGACCGCCGACATTCTGGCCTATGCCGAACACGACGATGAAGCTGACCAGGTTGGCCGCCCCCTTCTGGATCACCTGCACCACCCCCGTCATCATCGCCGGCCCGATGAAGAAGGCTGCGGCGAAGGCGATCAGCGCCTGGCTGAAATAGAGTTGGGCGGGCCGGGTCAGCACCGTGGCGCGGGCGTCCAGGAAGGCGCCGATCGCGATCAGGCCCAGGGAAATGGCGATCGGCAGATAGAGCTTGGCCGGGTTCAGGGTGAAGGCGCTGGTGATCGAACCCGCCGCCGTGGCGATCAGGATCAGCCAGAACAGGCCATGCATCTGATCCGGCCCCAGACCCATCTGGCTCATCAGGCCGACCGCGCCATAGGTCTGTTCGGACAGGACCACCCGGATGCCGATGATGATCAGGGTCAATCGCACGATATCTCGGCCCGCCATCCATTTCAGATTGATCAGCGGCGTCTTGCGATTGAACTCGATGATCAGGGCGGTGGTCAAAAGCACGATCGACCCGATCAAGGCCCAGCCGACCCAGGGCGCCTCGGTCCACCAGACGATCCGGCCCAGGCCCAGCACCGCGCACAACAGGGCGATCCCCGGCGCGAACAGGGCGAAGGTCACGAAATCCAGCTTCTCGAAGACCTGGATTCGCTGTGACGGCGGCAGTTTCAACGCCATCACCGCCGCCAGGGACAGCAGGGACAGGCCCAGTTCAAACACATGGAACCCCTGCCAGTCCGACAACTCCACCAGATGATTGGAGAACAGGCGCACCGCCGGAACGGCAAGGCTGGAGGCCCCGATACCCAGGACCAGCCCCTTGAGCCGATGCGCCGCCGGAAAGGCCTGAATGGTATAGAGGATCCCCAATGACGACAGCGCCGCCGACGCCATGCCGGCGAAGGCGCGCACGATCAGGGTCGACTGAAAATCCTCGAAAAACAGATTGCCCAGACCGATCGCCACATAGGCCGTCAGGAAGATCTGGGCGAACAGGCGAAGGCCGTACTGCTGGCGGAACTTGATCAGCAACAGGTTCATGCAGGCGTTGGTCATGACGAACACGACCGGCAGCCAGGCGGCCTCGGTCAGGGTCACGCCCAGGGCGCCCGCCAGTTGTTGCGTATTGGCCGTGATCATGGCCATCCCGATGCTGCCGGTGGCCGTCACCAAAAGGCCGACCAGGGCGTAGGCCAGGCGATAGCCCAGGGTATGATCCGGCGTGGCCGGAGAGCCAGGCAGCATGGGGCGCTCATGCGGTTTGAGCGTCTCCACGTATTCGGCCCACGGCAGATGAAAATTCCGACGGCTCATCGACGCTCCCGCACGGCGTCCAGCACCAGGCTCAGGGTGCGGGCGGCGATGGCGCGCCGCTCGTCGGGACCGGCGTTGTGCAGACCCGCGCCCAACATGGACGACAACACCCGCAGGTCCGACGTCGTCAAATCGGGCCGGACGGTCCCCGCCGCCTGCGACGCCAGCAAGGCCGGTCGCGCCGCCTGGACCAGCGCTTGGCGCAGGGGCAGCAGGATGTCGGGCGAGGGCGAGGCCCGCACCACGCCGCCCAGGGCGACATTGTGCGTCAATCGGTCGGACAGATCGGTCAGGAACCGGATGAAGGCGTCGGCGTCGAGCGGGGGCTGATATTTCGCCTCCAGTTCGGCGATGTCGTCCAGCAACACCGCCAGGGTCATCTCTGTGCGGCCGGGAAAGTTGCGGTACAGCGTCGCCCGCCCCACGCCCGCCTGTTCGGCGATGTGGTCCAGCGGCGCCTCGAGTCCCTCGCGCGCGAAGACATCGCGCGCCGCCCGCAGGATGGCGGCTCGGCGCTCGGCGGCATCCTTGCGAAGGGGGCGGCCCGTCATGGCGCGCAAGTGGACATTAATGTCCACTTCGTCAAGGGAAGGAGGATGGCTAAGGCCGACCGCGCGCCGCTCCTCTAGCCTTCCCACCACCCGCGCCCTACATTCCGTTCATGGCTCGTTCTCCCCGAAAGTCCACGCCCGCCGACGCCCCGACGGGCATGGCCGAAGCGCCTGCCGCCTTCTTGTCGGCGGCGGCCGAATCAACGGCGAAGAAGTCCCAGGGTCTGCCGATGTTCGCGCCGGTCACGGGTCCGCGCCTGACGCCCGAGGAAGCCCCCGGCGCGCCCGCGGACTGGACCCCGCATCGCCCCAGCCGCCCCGAGACGCGCCGTCATATCCCCTTCCGTCTGGTCAGCGACTACACCCCCGCCGGCGACCAGCCCGCCGCCATCGCCGAACTGGTCGCCCAGGCCGAGGCCGGAGATCGCGATCAGGTCCTGCTGGGCGTCACCGGCTCGGGCAAGACCTTCACCATGGCCAAGGTGATCGAGGCGACCCAGCGTCCCGCCCTGATCCTGGCCCCCAACAAGACCCTGGCCGCCCAGCTCTATTCCGAGTTCAAGAGCTTCTTCCCGGATAACGCCGTCGAGTATTTCGTCTCGTACTACGACTACTATCAACCAGAAGCCTATGTACCAAAAACAGATACTTATATCGAAAAAGACAGCTCGATAAACGAGCAGATCGACCGGATGCGCCACTCGGCGACGCGGGCGATTCTGGAGCGGGACGACGTCATCGTGGTCGCCTCCGTGTCCTGCATCTACGGCATCGGCTCGGTCGAGACCTATACGGCCATGACCTTCGATCTGAAGGTCGGCGACACGATCGACGAGGCCAAGCTGAGGGCCGATCTGATCGCCCTGCAATACAAGCGCAACGACGCCGCCTTCGAGCGCGGAACCTTCCGCAAGCGCGGCGACACGCTCGAGATCTTCCCCGTCCACCTGGAAGACCGGGCCTGGCGCGTCAGCCTGTTCGGCGACGAGATCGAGGCGATCCAGGAGTTCGATCCCCTGACCGGCAAGACCACCGCCGACCTGACCGAGGTCACCGTCTACGCCGCCAGCCACTATGTCACCCCGCGCCCGACGCTGAACCAGGCCATCGACGGCATCAAGGCCGAGTTGAAGGAAACGCTCGACTGGATGGTCGAGAACGGCAAGCTCCTGGAGGCCCAGCGGCTGGAACAGCGCACCCGGTTCGATCTGGAGATGATGCAGGCCACCGGCTCCTGCGCCGGGATCGAGAACTATTCCCGCTGGCTGACCGGCCGCGCGCCGGGCGAGCCGCCGCCGACCTTCTTCGAATACATCCCCGACGACGCCCTGCTGTTCGTCGACGAGAGCCACGTCACCGTCGGCCAGATCAACGGCATGTTCCGCGGCGACTACCGCCGCAAGTCGACCCTGGCCGAATACGGCTTCCGCCTGCCCAGTTGTATCGACAACCGCCCGCTGAAGTTCGACGAATGGGAGGCCATGCGGCCCCAGACCATCCACGTCTCGGCCACCCCCCAGACCTGGGAGATGGAACAGTCGGGCGGCGTCTTCGTGGAACAGGTGATCCGCCCCACCGGCCTGATCGACCCCCCGGTCGAGGTGCGCCCCGTCGCCACCCCGACCCGCACCCAGGTCGACGACGTCATCGACGAGGTGAAGGCGACGGCCCGCAACGGCTACCGCAGCCTGGTCACCGTCCTGACCAAGAAGATGGCCGAGGACCTGACCGAATACATGCACGAACAGGGGGTGCGGGTCCGCTACATGCACTCCGACGTCGACACGCTGGAGCGGATCGAGATCCTGCGCGACCTGCGCCTGGGAACCTTCGACGTGCTGATCGGCATCAACCTGCTGCGCGAGGGTCTCGACATCCCCGAATGCGGCCTGGTCGCCATCCTCGACGCCGACAAGGAGGGCTTCCTGCGCTCCGAGACCAGTCTGATCCAGACCATCGGCCGCGCCGCCCGCAACGTCGACGGCCGCGTCATCCTCTACGCCGACCGCATCACCGGCTCGATGGAGCGGGCCATGGCCGAGACCGAGCGGCGCCGCGAGAAACAGATGGCCTACAACGCCGAACATGGCATCACGCCGGAATCGGTGCGCCGCGACATCAAGGAGATCCTGGCCAGCCCCTATGAGAGCCGCGCCTTGGACCAACTGACCCGCCCCGGCGTGGCCGAAGCGGCCAAACCCTTCACCGGCTCCAACTTCCAGGCCGCGCTCAAGGACCTGGAGGGCCGGATGCGCGAGGCCGCCGCCAATCTGGAGTTCGAGGAAGCCGCCCGCCTGCGCGACGAGATCAAGCGCATGAAGCTGCTGGACCTGGAATTCGCCAACGAGGCCCTGACCGGCGCAGGCGAAGAGGTCGACAAGGCCGCGCCGAAACGGTGGCGGGCGGAGGCGAAGGCGGAGAAGGCGGAGCGGGGAAGGCGGGGGCGGTAGGGCGCATTCGAGTTTTAGCCGGCTCGGTCCCTCATATAGCTTCGAGACGCCTAGGCGTTTCTACAGCCAGAAGCTGGGCCCACAAATCTCTTGCCTTCGCCAAACGCTCATCCGTCGCCTTCTGCGGCTTGCGCTTTGCTGTTTCTTCCCAATAACTTTCAGTGAACTCCCCCTTAAGGAACGCTGCCGTTGCAGCGAGCTCCAACGTTACAGGATCATAAGCACAAGCAGTGGTGACAATCTTTCTAGTAGATTCATCTACCTCGCAGTGTACTACAGTCCTAAAAACTGTAAAGGAGCCTCCCCACGAAGCGGGCCTGTCCTCTGACGAAATAACACCTTCTAGAATTGCCTCATTCGTCTCGAGTGTTAGGTCATCGCTGTACGGCCCGTAATAGTGGTACCGAAAATGTAGGGATTCTGAGAGACCTGCCGCGGTGAGAATATAAGCAATCTTTTGGAGACGCGTCTTACCAACCAACTCGCCTCCAGCCGCCGAAACAATGGCGTGCACGGTATTGCAGTCATTTAACATTAGCTCAATGCCTCCTGCACGAGTGATTCGATGACTTGTCTCGCCTCATGATCGTCCGGGCGGGTATACAGTCTGTTAACCTCGAAAGGCATGAGCGCTTTGACGACCGCTGACTCGTCAGCCAGATCGACGGGCCGCCCCTCGACGAGAATGTGGATCCGCTGGATTGCCTTCGGGGAATCATATGAACCGCGTTTATACGGATTCCTCGCGGATCTATCGCATAGAATCCGATAGTCCAACGACTGGTTCTCCTTACGGGCTTCGCCGAGTAGCCGCGCAAACTTGGCTGACTTCCTTGCATCAGGATTGAGATGGCCGCCAGCCAATCCCCTTCCCACATCAAAAGCCTTCGGGAGGCGCCTATATCGAAGATCGTCAGATGTCTGTGATAGAAGAGGATCCGAAGACTTAGCGATCAATGGCAGGGAGCCCCAAATAACAGCGTCATCAAGATCCAAGTAGTTCGAGAGCGATTGCTCTCGAAGATAGCGTATCAGCGGGTGGTCAGAGGGAAGTCCAGTTCTGACGTCGGCGCGCTCGTCAACGAAGCCTTTTATCTGCTGCATCATGTGCGCAAATAACTGCTCCGCTCCTCTAGTCGTCTTGTGTAAGTATACATTCGGATACAGTTGGAACAGAGACAGGACGTAACTTTCGCCAGCCCAAAGCGCCTTACTGCCGAGGACCAATGTATCTATCTCAGCATATTTTTCATCGTCGACGCCAACATCGATTTTACAGACTTCCAGATTTCTTAAAAGCCATGTGAAATCGATCCCGCCTATCTGTGTGCCAGTCATCATACGATCACGGCGCATATAATCTAAGCGGTCAGCGTCAAACTGACTCGATACAACAGATGAATAGATGTTTGGAGATGTCTCTTCCTTGAATATTCTGGCCACATCGGCCGACATATTCTTTCGGTATCCATTCATGATTGCTGACATGCTGTCAGACAATATTATTTTCTCTGTCCAAGCCTCATGTTTACCGCGCATATCTAAAGCGGACTCAAACGCGTGGCTAAACGGTCCATGACCCAAATCATGGACCAACGCGGCACAAATGACCGTCTCAGCCGCCTCTGGGTCGAAATTGCGACCGAGCTTTTCCTCAATCACTCCGCACAGGAGACGCGCGGTATGGAATACGCCGACGCTATGAGCGAACCGCGAGTGCGTCGCTCCGGGGAAAACTAAGTCGGAAAAACCCAACTGCCTGATACGACGGAGACGTTGAAACTCGGGAGTCTCAAGCAGTTTCCATATCATCCGTTCGAACTTCGAGTCAGAAAACTCGATGAGATCGTGAACTGGATCGCGCAAACGCTGGAATGTCATGTGAGAGAAGCCCTCGCGCCAAGGTCGAATCGCCCACGACGTTCCCCAATTCGTAGCCGCATCCATCACGTTCTCCAACAACGCCGTTGTATGGAACAAAGGCGGAACAGACAAGCCCTTTCTGGGTAGTATTGGATCTAGCCGAGGCTGCTTATCAGGCTCTAGGAAAGGCCCCCTCCCGCAACTGCCGCCTCTGCACCCGTGCCGCTGACTTCAGAATCGCGCCCGGGTCGCGGCGTTCGATCTCGCTGAGCAAGGAGGCGATCCCCGCCCGGCCATCGGCCGAGGCCAGGTCGACGCCGACGAGGGCGGAGAGCAGATAGGTCGAGTTCAGCTTCATGATAGCGTTCCCTGTGTCTTACCGCCCGACCCGGCGACAGGGATTCCAGACGCGGTGCGTCAGGGGAAGTGGATTGTTCTGTTTTTGTTCTGTTTCGCTGTGGAGGGATTAGGATCGATCCGTGCGACCCCTGCCCCCCTGCCACAATCAACGCACCTAGGTTCCCGCCTGATCCAGACTCCTCCCCCACCTTCAGGAGGCGTCCATGTCCATCTTTGTTCCCGCCGCCCGACTGACCCCCTGCAACCCCGGCGGGCCGGGGCTTTCCGGCTGGCGCGATCCGCCCCACGGCTTCGGCGTCGCACCGGGCGCGCGGGCCGAAACCGGTTCTCCGGTCTGTCAGGCCAAAAGGCTTCGCGCTCAGTCTGTCCTTGTACAGATCGCGATAAATCACGCCGAGCGGCAGGGCGGCCGGGGGCGGCTGCATCGGCTGCTGCGGCACGCCGAGGCGCTGGAGCGCGATCTCGACCGCCGGCTGACGGCGGCCCCGTCCGCAACGGCGGCCCGGTCCGCACCGACGGCGGCGCCCGCGCCGGAGACCGTCTGATGGGGTCGCCGCACGTCCTGGGGTCGCGTCAGTGGCAGGCGGTTCAGGCGCGGTTTCTGGCCGGGGAGTCGGCGCCCGCCCTGGCCCGCGACTTCGGCGTGACCGAAAACGCCATCCGCAAACGCGCCCAGCGCGGCGGCTGGACCCGCGCCGCCGCCGCGCGGGCGCAATCCGCCGACGATCCCTCCCTGATCCCGCCCGGTCTGCCGCCGCACTTACGCGACATGGCCCGGGCGGCGGCCGCGGCCGTGCCCCCGGCGGTGCCGCACCACAGCGATCTGGCCCGTCTGGCCCTGCGCTCGGCCTCGGCGGCTCTGGTGGCGCGCGACGGGCTGGGGGCCATGCGCCTGATCCGCGCGGCCGAGCAGATCTCGGACCTGGACCGCCGCCTCGACTGGCCGGCCAGCGCCCACGACTGCGATCCCGAGGGTCTGGAGAAGCAGGAGGCCGCGCACCGCGCGGTGCAGATGGCCTATGTCCACGCCCTCGCCGTCGAACTGGCCAGACTGCTGACGCGCGGCGAGGCGGTGCCGGAGCCGTTCGCGTCGATGTTCGAGGACGAAGACGGTCGGGACGATGATCGGCTGTAACCCCCTCTCCCGCCCCGTGCCGGGCCGGAGCCAAGCCAAGATCCGCTCCGAGGAAACCTGGGCCGAGGTGCGGCGGGCCTGCCGCCAGGGGCGGCCGAGCGGATTCCCTGACGCGGCCGATCAGACGCCTTCCGATCAGGCGCGATCGGGCGGCGGCGCGCCCATGCGCTTCAACCGCTTGCCGATGCGCACCACCGTCGTCGCCAGCAGGATCAGCAGGATCGGAACCAGGATCGGAGCCAGCAGGGACAGGATCACGGTGAACACCGTCAACACGTCCTCGACCAGGCTGACGACCGGATTGCCCAGGCCGCCCGTCGTGGCGGTGGAGGCGACGCGCATCCCCCCTTGGGCGGCGTTGAAGGCCAGGGCCGTCGGGGCGCCGACGATGATCCCCGCCAGGGCCGCGACCATCGGGTCAGCGCCCCAGAAGACGCTGCCGGCCGCCACCGCTCCGGCGATCGGCCGGGTGATGAAGCCCAGGGCGTTCAGGGCGTGGTCGACAGCCGGAATCTTGTCGCCCGCGAACTCGATCGCCGCGGCCAGGGCCAGGGCCGAGATCGCCGGCCATCCCGCCAGCCAGGCCATCTGGTCGTTCAGCCGCACGCCCGCGAACTCGACCTTGGCCGCCAGCGCCAGCAGCAACAGCGGCAGGAAGGTGCGCAGTCCCGTCGCCGAGGCCAGGCCCAGCCCCAGCAGGGCGGGCAGGACCCAGGTGTTCAGGGCGGTCAGGGAAGGAGCGTCCATGCCCGGAAGACTGCGCCGAAACCGACGTCGGCTCCAGCCGCCATCGCCGTCGCGGCTTCGTCAGGCCGGGACGTCGTCAGGCCAGGACGTCGTCATATTCGCCATGCCGCCGAAACCAGGCGGCGGCGTAGCTGCACAGCGGGACCAGCTTCAACCCCTCGGCCCGGGCGTATTCGGTCAGGGCCTGCATGAAGCGTCCCGCCGCCCCGCCGCCCCGCAGCCTCGGGTCGGCCTCGACGTGCAGGATCAGGCGGACGTTCCCCTCGGCCTCATAGTCGGCGAAGACGATGCGTGTTTCGCCATCGGCGTCGGTGAAGCCTTGCTCGAAGCGCTGGTCGGCGGCGACGTCTCGGAACTGGGTGGTCATGGCGGCGTCCTGGGTTACTGTCGCCTATTGAACTACGGGCGCGGCCCGCCGTTCCATGACGGCGCAGGATGATCGCGTCGGGAGAGGAAACGATGCGTGCAGTCCACGCCCTGACGGTCGGCGTCGCCGTTCTGGCCCTGGCGGCCTGCGGCGACCGGAAGCAGGCGGAAAAGGCGGGCGACGCCCCCTCGGCCGGGGCCTCCGCGGCGCCCGGCGTCCCGGACGCGCCCCTGACGACGCCCAGGGCGACGCCCAAGCTGCGCGCGGGCCTGTGGCGGGTGACCACCGCGGGCGACGGGCCGGAGGGCGTGGCCCGCATGTGCCTGGACAACGCCGTGCAGGACCGTCTGAACGTGGTCGGCGCCCAGGCCTCGGCCGGGGCCTGCCAACAGACGACCATGACGCCGAACCCCGGCGGCGGCTGGCGCTACCGTTCAGTCTGCGACCACACGGCCCTGGGCGGCGGGACCAGCGTCAGCGAAGGCGTCATGACCGGTGACCTGACCCGCAGCTATTCCAGCCGCACCACGGTGACGACCACCGGCGCCCAGGTCGCGCACATGAACCGCATGGCGACCATCACCGGAGAGGGCGTCTATGAAGGTCCCTGCCCGGCCGACATGAAGCCCGGCGACATGATCATTCCCGGCGGCATGACGTTCAACATGCTGGAGATGGCCGAGGCGGCCTCCAAGACGGCGGCGCCGCGCACGGCGCGTTGATCTCGGAGTCAGGGGGCGCGGTCGCCGGCCAGGGCCAGCAGGCCGAAGATGCTCTTCACCGTGAACCAGACCCCCACGACGAACAGCAGGACCAGGAAGACGTAGCCCAGCGGGATGCCGATGATGGACACGAAGCTGATCCCGACAAGGACCCACAGGCCGACGGTCCACCAGAAGACCGACCAGAACAGGGCGATCTGGGCGTCGATATGGGCGCGGGCGACGCCGGTGGCCGACCCGCGCGCGGCGTAGGCCACGACCAGGCCGACCAGCACCAGGGTGTTCACGCTGGGAATCGACAGGATGTACAGCACCCAGGTGACCATGGCGGCGGCCTTGCCCTCGCTCTCGTGGCCGCGCTGGAGACGGGGTTGGGCGTCAGTCATCGGAAAGCCTCAAAGAAACCAGTTTCGGGGGTGCAGGATCGGCTGTCCGGCCTTCAGACGGAAGACGCCGACCGCGCCACGCGCCAGCATCCACAGGGCCAGGACGAACAGCACGAAGACGCCGATATTCACCACGATCAATATGACCCCCAGCAAGGCCACGACGGCGCCGGTCCACAGGGTGCGCTGCTGGTAGATGAAATGGCTGCGGGCCACCGGATCGGCCGGGGCCTCGCGCCCCGTGACGGCCAACAGACCGATAACGGCCGAAATCCCCAGAGTCGGCACGGCGAACAGGATCAGGGCGTAGTTGGCGTAAAGGTTCATGGCCCCCGGGACATCCGGCGGGGTGCGATCGGGTCGGGGCGTCTCGACGGCCCAGTCTGGCGTCGGGACCGGAACGGCCGGTTCGGGCGACGGCGTCGCGAACAGATCGGGTTCAGGCTCGTCCGCGACCGGCGCGATCGGCGCGACCGCCGGTTCGGGCGCGGGGTCCGGTTCCGGCCGATGCACGGGCTGGGGGGTCAGGCTCGCAGGCGTGGCGAAGCCGACATGGTCATCGTCCCAGTCGTGACCGGCGGGTGGGGCCTTGGCGGCCTCTTCGTCGTCGGGACGGTTCGGATCGCCGGGTTCGGCCATCTGGCTCCTCTAGGCCGCGCGTGCGGCGCTCTGACAATGGCGGCGCGCGCCGTTCGGCGCAACCGCTCAGCGGACGTAGGCGACGGTGCAGCCGGCGGCCTCGGCGCCGTCCAGCGCGCCCGGCTTGTCGACCGTGACCTCGACGCGGCGCACGCGCGGATCGTCGAGACAGGCCAGGGCCAGCCGTTGGGCGAAGGTCTCGACCAGACCGACGTGTCCTTCGTCGGCGATGGCGCGCGCGGCGGCGGCCACGGTCTCATAGTTCACCGTGTCGGACAGGCGCACGACCGCGTGCGGCTCCAGCGTCAGGGCGACGGACAGGATCAGGGTCTGCAATCGGCCCAGCTCATGATCATGCACGCCGATGCCCGCCTGGATCGTCAGGCCGCGCACGAAGACGGTCAGGGCCTCGGGCCGGGGCGTGGAGGCGGGGAAGGCGGCGACGGGCTGGCTCACGCGCGGGTCACTCCAGGATGTCGGGGGTGCGCCAGGCCAGGTGCTGGCCCCCGTCGACGGCGATCATCTGGCCGGTGACCCCGTCCGCGTCAATCAGCCAGCGCACGGCGTCGGCCACCGCCTCGGGACTGCCGGGCTTTTGCAACAGGGTGCCGGCGACCTCGGCCGCGAAGTCTTCGGGCGTCTGATGGATCGAGGGCAGGGTCGGACCGGGACCGACGCCATTGACGCGGATGCGCGGCGCCAGGGCCTGGGCCAAGGTGCGCGTGGCCCACCAAAGTCCGTTGCGCGACAGGGCGTAGGAGATGAAGCGGGGATCCGGCTTCAACACCCTCTGGTCCAGCAGATTGACGATGGACGATCCGTCCGGCGCCTGGGTCGCGAAGGTCTCGGCCAGGACGATCGGCGCGCGCAGATTGGTCTCGATGTGGCGGTCCCAGACGGCGCGGTCCAGGCCGCCCATGCGGTCGTCCTCGAACACCGAGGCGTTGTTGACCAGCACCGACAGGGGACCCAGGGCCTGGGCCGCCTGATCGACCAGACCGCGCACCTGCGCCTCGTCGGCCAGATCGGCGCGGACCACGGCGGCGCGGACGCCGAGCGCTCGCGCCTCATCCGCCGCCGTCTGGGCCTCGGTTTCCGAATCGCGATGGTGCACGGCGACGTCCCATCCGGCGCGCGCCAGGGTCAGGACGATGGCTCGGCCGATGCGACGCGATCCGCCCGTGACCAGGGCCGCGCCGCGACGGACGACGGGATCAGTCAACCCGGCCGAACTCGACGTAGTTGATCAGGGCCATGACGGCCACGAAACCTAGGATGACGGCGATGGCCAGCATGGGGAAACTCCTGTCTTGAGATCGCAATAGAGCGGCGAGCGCGGGGGTTCAAGCCAAGCGACGCCTGCATCTGCGTCATCCTCGGACCTGATCCGAGGATGACGACGTGAGGCGCTACTCTCGCACGCATCCTTGGGCTAACCATGGCTGCATGAACCCCATGCTCCTTTCCCTGGTCGCGGTCGTCCTGGCGGGCGGCGCGACGGCCTTGCAGGCGCCGACCAACGCCAGATTGATGACCGCCGTCGGATCGCCGGTGAACGCCGCCTTCGTCTCGTTCGCGATCGGGACGGCGGCGCTGGGGATCCTGGCGCTGATGATGCAGGCGCGGCCGGACATGACGGCGGCCAAGGCCCTGCCCTGGTACGCCTGGATCGGAGGGCTGTACGGGGCGATCTTCGTGGTGGCGGCGACCTGGGGGGTCCCGCGCCTGGGAGTGGCCCTGACCATCACCCTGATGGTGGCCGGACAGTTGCTGGTCGGGCTGATCCTCGATCACTTCGGCGCCTTCGGTCAGCCGGTGCAGCCGCTGAACCTGGGACGTGTCGCGGGGGTGGTCCTGGTCATCGCGGGGGTGGTGATGGTGCGCCGGTTCTGATCGACTTCGCGACGGCGCGCGGACGCCTATATTGGCGGCGATGACCGAGGAGACGCCCGCCCCCGATTCGCCGCTGATCGGCACGGACCTGATCCGCGACGAGGCCCGACGCGCGCCCGACAAGCCCGGCGTCTATCGGATGTATGGCGAGGACGGGACCTGCCTGTACGTCGGCAAGGCGCGATCGCTGAAGAAGCGCATCCTGCAATATGCCCAGGGACGGTTCCACACCCAGCGCATCGGCCTGATGGTGTCGTTGACGCGGTCGATGGAGCTGGTGGTCACGGCGACGGAGACCGAGGCCCTGCTGCTGGAATCCAACTTCATCAAGACGTTGAAACCGCGCTTCAACGTGGTGCTGCGCGACGACAAGTCGTTCGCCGAACTGATGATCAGGAAGGACCACCGCGCCCCCCAGGTGCGCAAACATCGCGGGGCGCACACGATACCGGGCGACTATTTCGGACCCTTCGCCTCGACCTGGGCGGTGAACCGGACGCTGAACACCTTGCAGAAGGCGTTTCTGCTGAGGTCGTGTTCGGACAGCGTGTACGAGACGCGCACCCGGCCCTGCATGCTGCATCAGATCAAGCGCTGTTCGGCGCCGTGCACCGGGCTGATCGGGCTGGAGGACTATGGCGTCCTGGTGGACGAGGCCGAAGCCTTTCTGCGCGGCAAGTCGCGGGCGGTGATCGGCCGACTGTCGACCGAGATGCAGGCGGCGTCGGACGCCATGGACTTCGAACAGGCCGCGCGGGTGCGCGACCGCATCCGCGCCCTTTCGGCCATCAGCATGGAGAATTCCGTCAGCGCCGAGGGCCTGGCCGAAGCCGACGTTCTGGCCCTGTACGCCGAGGGCGGACAGGCGTGCGTCCAGGTCTTCTTCTATCGCGGCGGGCAGAACTGGGGCGGGCGGGCCTATTTCCCGCGCGTGGACAAGACGGATACGGACCCCGAGATCCTGGCCGCCTTCCTGGGCCAGTTCTATGAGGACAAGCCGGTTCCGCGCCTGATCCTGTCCAATGTGCGCCCGCATGAGCTGGAACTTCTGGAAGCGGCCTTTTCGCTGAAGGCCAAACAGAGCGACGGGCGCCGGGTCGTGTCGATCGAACGGCCCCAGCGAGGGGACCGCAAGGCCCTGGTCGATCACGCCCTGACCAACGCCCGCGAGGCCCTGGGGCGGCGCCTGGCCGAAAGCTCGGCCCAGGGCAAAATTCTGGACGAGGTCGCCGAGGTCTTCGGCCTGGAGGCCCGGCCCGAACGGATCGAGATCTATGACAACGCCCACATCCAGGGGACCAATGCGGTCGGCGGCATGGTCGTCGCTGGACCCGAGGGGTTCCGCAGGACCCAGTATCGCAAATTCAACATCAAGGGCGCGGACCTGACGCCCGGCGACGACTACGGCATGATGCGAGAGGTCATGCGCCGCCGCTTCACCCGTCTGGTCAAGGACGAGGAAGAGGGCGAGACGGTCGAACGGCCCGACCTGCTGCTGATCGACGGCGGGGCGGGACAGTTGGCCGAGGTGCTGGAGGTCCTGGCCGATCTGGGCGTCGACGACGTCGCCGTGGTCGGGGTGGCCAAGGGACCGGATCGCGACGCGGGGCTGGAACGCTTCTTCATGCCGGGCAAGCCGCCCTTCATGCTGCCGCTGAAATCGCCCGCCCTCTATTATCTCCAGCGGCTGAGGGACGAAGCCCACCGCTTCGCCAACGGCGCCCACGCTAAGCGCCGGTCGATGGACATCAAGCGCAACCCGCTGGACGAGATCGAGGGCGTCGGGCCGGGCCGCAAGAAGGCCCTGCTGCACGCCTTCGGTTCGGCCAAGGGGGTGTCGCGGGCCGATGTGGCGGACCTGGTGAAGATCGATGGGATCAATCAGGCCCTGGCCGAGCGCATCCACGCCTTCTTCAAGAAGGGCTGAAGCTCAGGTCCAGGGATTGACCACCGCCACGCCCAGGCCGTCGAAATCGCGGGCGTTGCGGGTCACCACGGTCAATCCGGCCGAGACTGCGGCAGCCCCAATCAAGGCGTCGATCGGCGAGATCTTGCCGCGCGCGCCGAGGCGCCCCCAAGCCTGGGCCGTGGCGGCGTCAACCGGCAGGACGCGTGCACCCAGCCAGGCCGTCAGATCGGTCTCCAACCAATGCGCCAGAGCTGCGCGCTTGTCGCCAGGCGGCAGCATTTCGACTCCTCGGCGAATCTCTCCGAGACACAGGACGCTGGTGTGGATGTCGAGCGTGCGCACGCCCTCCAGCCAGGCGACGAACCCCGCATTGGCGCGCGGCTTAGCCGCCTCGGACAGAGCCACAGTGTCGAACAGCCACATCAGCCCATCTTTCGCCAATCGCCGGTTCGCGTCGGAAGCGCGATCTCATGATCGGCGAGCGGCGAGGTCAGCATGAAGTCGCGGAATGATCGCGTCGGGTCGGCGCCCCCCGCCCCCTCCGCCAGGATGGCGTCCAGTTCGCGTCGCAGCCGACGCAACGCGGGACCATCGACGGCGTCATCCGCCGAAAAGGGCACCGGCTTGGCGAAGGTCGCCTGTCTCGTCTGGGGCGAACGCGGCTCAAAACCCGCTTGTTCCAGCCGCGCGCGAAGACGGCGGGCCTCGGTCAATCCCTCGCCGTAGAATTGCACGCCGAGCAGGTCCCTGCGGGATCGGGGCTGAGACGCAGCCCAATACCGGACTCCCGGCCGAACTGGCACAGATCGGAGATACCGTCCGCTCGCTGCACGCGTAGCGGCTTGCAGGTCGAGAACCGCAAGGACCGAACGGGCGCGCGCTTCGGGCGCGATCATGACATTCCCCCTATGAAATTCATACGAGTATGAACTTCAGCCCAACCTTCGTCAAACGTGTCGCATTGAGGGAGGTTCGCGGCGTCGCTAGAACCCGCCCATGACCGATGGACCGAACGATCCGCTGCTGACGGGCTACCACCGTTTTCGCGAGGACCGCTGGCCCGAAGCGAGGGCCGAGTACGAAGCTCTGGCCCTGACGGGGCAGAAGCCCCACACCCTGATCGTCGCCTGTTCGGACAGTCGGGCCGATCCGGCGTTGATCTTCGACGCCGCGCCGGGCGAACTGTTCGTGGTGCGCAACGTCGCCAACCTGGTGCCCCCCTATCAGCCTGACGGTCATCTGCACGGGGTGTCGGCGGCGCTGGAGTTCGGGGTCAAGGTGCTGGAGGTGTCGCGCATCGTGGTCATGGGCCATGCGCTGTGCGGCGGCGTGGCGGCGATGCGGACCGGCGCCCCGGCCATCTGCGCGGACTTCGTCGCCCCCTGGGTCGAACAAGGCGTACCGGTCGTGCGCCGCGCCTGCGAGACCTGGCCGGCCGATGTCGAGCGGGCCTCGGAAGAGGCGGTGGTGCGGCTGTCGATCGAGAACCTGCGCACCTTCCCCTGGATCGCCGAGCGCGAGGCGGCGAGGCGGTTGCGGCTGACGGGTCTGCATTTCGGCATCGCCGACGGGGCGTTGACGGCCCTGACCGCCGAGCCGCGGTTCCAGCCGCTGGACTGAGACCCTCGACCTCGCGACGGGAACCGTGCGACATCGGAACCGCTAGACGAGGCCGACATGACCCCCAATCCGCACGCCAACCCCATTCCCAACATCCTGACCGGCCTGAGGCTGGTGGCCGGGGTGGTGATGTTCCTGATCCTGGCCGGGGCGGCGCCCCAGGGGATTCCGTTCCTGTCGGAATACCTGTCGCCGGACGATCAGTTCCGGCTGGGACGCACCGCCTTCATCATCTACGTCATCGCCGCCTCGACCGATTGGGTCGACGGCTTCCTGGCGCGCCGCTGGGGGGCGACGACGCGCTGGGGCGCCATCCTGGACCCGATCGCCGACAAGGTGCTGATCACCGGCGCCATCCTGGGCGTGCTGGCCTGGGGGTCGGTGCCGCAGGCGGCCATTCCATGCGGCCTGATCCTGTTCCGCGAGTTCGCCGTCTCGGCCCTGCGCGAGACGGTGGCCGGTTCGGTCAAACTGCCGGTCACCCTGTTGGCCAAGTGGAAGACGACCTTGCAGATGGTGGCCCTGGGCGCGCTGCAACTGGTCTTGCTGTGGGACGGCTTCGGTTTCCCGCTGGAATGGCTGGGCGCCTTCTCGACCTTCGCCTACGGCCTGATCTGGATCGCCGCGATCATCACGGTCTGGACCGGCTGGCAGTATTTCCACGAAGCCCGGCGACAGATGGGGTGAGCGGGCGACCCGCCCCTTTCGCGCCATCATACGGCCGACCGTTCACGCCGCCCTGTTCCACGCTCGTCATCCTCGGACTTGATCCGAGGACGACGGCGGTCGAGGCGAGGCCCGACGGGGGGGCGATCAGTCGGCCCCCAGTTCCTGCAACAGATGGTCCATGCCATAGACGTCGCGCAGCGCCGCGGTGATCGCCGGGGTGGTCACGATCACGCTGCGATTCACCTCGCGGTCATAGCCATAGGCGTTGCGCTGGCTCATCACCGTCGAATCGAAATTGGCGCCCAGGATCTCCATCCGCTCGGTGATCACCGGCGACCCCGACGAGCCGCCGATCGTGTCTGACGAGACCGCCATGTTCAGCACCGTCTCGGGATCGATCCGGTCCTTGGCCGCCAGCAGACGCGGCGCGATCTGGAACGGCGCGGCGCCCGACCCGCGACTCCACAGGCTGGCGAAGGTGGTGAAGGGGCCGAATTTCTGACCGGGAACGTCGGAGCCTTCGATCAGGCCGTAGCTCATCCGCAGGGTGCCGGTCGCATCGGGATAGACGGTGTCGCCATAAACGGCGAAGCGCGCAGCGGCGAGGGTCTCGGAGGCGCGGTCCGTCGGTCCCTGCACCCGCTCTTCCCAGGCGGCGCGGGCGGCGCGGGTGGTCGGCTGGATCGACAGCACATAGCGGATCATCGGATCGTCCGACGCCTGGATCGCCTCCAGCCCGCCCTCCCACAGGGCGCGGCGCACGGCCGGATCAGCCAGACGCGACCCCTCGACCAGACGGGCCGACAGGCCCTCGGGCGATTCCTGGCCCAACAGAGCCTCGACGCGCGGATCGTCGGCGGTCAGCACCTCGCGGGTCTTGGACAGCCACCATTCCAGGCGCAGTTGGTCGAACGTCGGATAGGTCGGCTTGGCGGCCAGAAGGCCGGACTCGACCGCGCGCAGGCGACTGTCGGCGAATTCGGCCAGCCGCTCGTCCGAAGGCCTGGTCCGCTCCTGGGCGCCGCGCACCAGGGTCTGCGCCCAGCCGAACAGGTCCGCGCCGCCGCCCGCCTTGCTTTCCAGCATATGATAGGCGGGGAACAGGTCGCGGTAGTCGGCCTGGACATCCGCCAGGGCGGCCCACGGATCGCCGACACGGGCGGCCAGGGCGGGATCGGCGGCGACGCGGGCGCGGAAGTCGGCCTCGGCCTGCTCGCGCTGGGCGATGAAGCCGGGATCGACCAGGGCCGTCATCCGGCCCATGCCGCGCTTGAAGCTGTTCTCCACCGAGGCCAGGGGCGCAAAGGCGATGAAGGCGTTCTCAGCGCTCTCTTGCGAGAAGCGGATCATTCGGCCGCGCAGTTCCGAGTTCAGGATCTGGTCCAACGGCAGGAAGACGTCGCGAACGGTCGCCAACTGGTCCTGGGTCAGCAGCCGCTGGGTCGCGCCGGGCGTGCCGACGACGAAGACCGGCGCGCCCTCGACCGGGCGTTCGGTGGTCCAGGTGAAGTGGTCGGGCGTCGCCGCCGGACGATCGTTCTCATAGACCCGCACGAAGGCGGCGTCGATCGAGTAGCGCGGGAAGCTGAAATTGAGGGGGTCGCCGCCGAAGGCCGCCGCGTCGTTCTCGGGCGCGAAGGCCAGACGCACATCGGAATAGCGCTTGTAGGTATAGAGCTTGAACTGGCCGCCTCGATACAGGGTCACGACCTGGCAACGGCGGCCCCGCGCGTCGCCGCAGACCTCACGCTCGATCCGCCCGGCCTCGGCGTCGCGCGCCTGGGTGAAGGCCAGGCCGGTCAGACCCGCCCCGGCCGCCTGCATGCGTTCGGTCACATCGGCGACGTCGGTCAGGACGTCGACCGTCGCGCCGGGGCATTTCAACTCCTCCTCGCGGGTGCGGGGGGTGAAGCCGGTCTCGGTGTAGTTCGTCGCCGGGGTCGACAGATTGGCGACGCAGCTTCTGACGCAGTGATGGTTGGTCAGGAGCAGGCCCTCGCCCGAGACGAAGCCCGACGAACAGCCGCCAAACTTGGCCGAGCTGAGCCGGACACGGTCCAGGAAGCCCTGGTCGATGGCGGTCCCCAGCGCCTGATTGGCGCGAGCGATGGGGAAGTTGTCCAACGTCCACATGCCTTCTTCGGCGCGGGCCGCCGACGCAGCGGCGAAGACGGCGGAGACGGCCGCCGTGACGAGGACGTGGGAACGCATGGAATACTCCGCTACGGATGGCTTCGGCGCGGCAAACTGCCCGCTGGGCGGCGGACGGGTCAACCTCAGGAGCCGCCGGTGATGTCGTTGGCGGCGACAGGGGCGAACGGCGTCTGGGGGTCGATCGCCTCGTGCGCCTCGATCAAGCTTTCCGACAGGCGGAACGGCGCTGTCCCCGTGGCCCGCACATAGAGATCGGCGACGCGGTTGACGGGTTCGACCATGCGGCGCCCCTGAGTCCAGTCCGCGACCATCCATAGGACAGCCGCGTCCAGACCTCGGCTCGATTGGAGAATTCGTCGCCTCGTCCGCCATCGTTCGGCTTACCCCGATTTAACTTGGCCATGACGCCGCGGCCCGTCACATAGCGACGACTTCTCCATCAGGCGCCCCCAGAATCCATGTCCCTGGCCCTTTCCACCCTGCTGTTCGAATGGCGGCGCTATATGGCGGCGGTCATGGCCCTGGCCCTGTCCGGCCTGCTGGTGCTGGCCATGACCGGGGTCTTCATCGGCATCGGCAAGGGCTTCACCGCCACCATCGAGCGCTCGGGCGCGGACATCATCGTCATGCAGCCCGGCGCCAAGAGCCTGATGGGCGGGCCGTCGGGCGTGCCGCGCCGGTTCATCCCCCTGGTCTACAACCACCCCGATGTGGTCGAGGTTCAGCCTCTGGACGGCGCCGGGGGCAGTTTCCAGTCGGTCAAGAACGTCGACCCGACCCTGAGCCAGGCCGATCGCGCCCGCCAGGACGCCCCGCGCCAGCAGTTCGTGCAGTCGATGGTCATCGACACCACGCCCGGTTCGGTGACCATTCCCACCGACTATTCGACCGAACTGGTCGAGGCTCTGCGCCAACCCTATACGGTCGCGGTCGATGAGACGGCGCTGCCGAAACTGGGCGTCAAACTGGGCGAACGGGCGCTATACAACGGCCAGACGGTGACGGTGGTCGGGGTGACGCGCGGCTATCCCAACATGATGCAGGCCACCGTCGTCATGTCGCGCGACACCTTGCGGATGCTGGGCCAGGCCGACACCGGCCCGCGCGTCGGCCCCCTGATGGTCAAGCTGCGCCACCCCGACAACGCCACGCGGGTGGCCGCCGAGATCAACGCCATGGGCAACGGGCAGTGGAAAGCCTGGACCCGCCAGGGCCTGGCCGACGCCAACGCCAGCGCCATGTTCGAGGAGGGCATTCTGGTCATCATCATCGGCGGCTGCGTGGTGCTGGGCACCATCATCGGCGTGGCCATCACCTGGCAGACCCTGCGCGGGGCCATCATGGCCAACATCAAGGAGTTCGCCTCGCTGCGCGCCCTGGGCGTCGGCATGGGATCGCTGAACCGCATCGTGCTGGAACTGAGCTTCTGGGTCGGCCTGGTGGGCGTGGCCGCGGCCATCCTCCTGACCTGGCTGGTCTCGCTGTTGGCGATGGCCAATGCTGTGATCATCGCCCTGCCCGTCAGCCTGCTGATCGTCGTCGGCGGCGGTCTGATCGTCATCGCCATGCTGTCGGGCGCCCTGTCGCTCGGCGTCCTCAAGAACAGCCAACCGGCGGACCTGCTGCGATGAGCGCCACCAAGTCTCACGGCAAACACGGCGATTTCGCCATCGAGGCCAAGGGCCTGGTCAAGCGCTTCAAGTCGGGAAAAAGCTTCGTCGAGGTTCTGAAGGGCGTGGATTTCGACGCCCGCCATGGCGACCTGACCATGGTCATGGGACCGTCCGGCTCGGGCAAGTCGACCTTGATCGCCGCCCTGTCCGGGTTGCTGCGGCCCGAGGAAGGCCGGGTCGACACCCTGGATGTCGACGACCTGTGGAAGCTGTCGCCGGGCAAGATCGACCGCTTCCGGCTGGAGAACTGCGGCTTCATCTTCCAGGGGTTCAACCTGTTCCCGGCCCTGACGGCGCTGCAACAGGTCGAGGTCGTACTGAAATTCCAGGGCCTGACCCCCGACCAGGCCAAGAAGCGCGCGACCCTGGCGCTGGAGGAGGTGGGCCTGGGCCATCGCCTGCATCAGCGGCCGGCGGCCCTGTCCGGCGGCGAGAAGCAGCGCGTGGCCATCGCCCGCGCCCTGGCCAAGGACCCGCAGATTCTCTACGCTGACGAACCCACCTCGGCCCTGGACGGCGAAAACGGGCAGGTGGTCATCCGCCTGTTGCGCCGGGCCGCCACCGAACACGGCGCCGCCGTCGTCTGCGTGACCCATGACCCGCGCCTGGAAGCCTGGGCCGACCGCGTCATCCACATCGAGGACGGCGTCATCACCGACGATCAGCGCCGCACCCCCAACCCCGACGCCGCCCTGGCGTCGCACTGACTTGCACTAGGATTCCGTCATGCCCGCCTTCCTGAAGAGCAAATGGACCTGGATCGGCCTGGTGCTGATCGTCGTCGCCGTGGGCGGCTTCATGGTCATGCAAGGCGCCGCCGCCAAGAAGAAGGAGGCGGACCAGAAGGCCGCGGCCGAGAAGCTGGAAAGCCCCTACGCCGCGGTCGCCAACGGCAAGACCGACGTGGAAGGCGGCATCATCCAGGTCGCGGCCCGTCGCGGCGGCGTGGTCAAGGCCGTCTATGTGCAAGAGGGCGACCGCGTCACCGCCGGTCAGATCCTGGCCCGTCAGGAAGACGACGAGCCGCGTCTGGGAGTTCAGCGCGCCCAGGCCGAAGTGGCCCAGGCCGAAAGCCAACTGGCCTCCATCCGCGTCGACATCAACACCGCCCAGCGCGAGTTGGAGCGTCTGCAACGCCTGGTGGACACCAATTTCGTCGCCGCCCAGCGCGTCGATCAGGCCCGCGACGCCGTCGCCTCGGCCCAGGCCCGCCTGGCCGCGCAGCAGGCCTCGGTCCAGACCGCCCGCGCCCGTCTCAGCGAGGCGGCCTATAACCTGGAGCTGACGGTCATCCGCGCGCCGATGAGCGGCCGCATCGTGCGCCGCTACGCCAACCCCGGCGCCGGCGCCTCGACCCTGAACGTGTCGAATATGTTCGATCTGGAGCCGGACGCCCCGCGCATCGTCCGCGCCGAGATCGTCGAGAGCGACATCCCCAACATCACCGTCGGCCAGGCCGTCGAGATCCAGCCCGAGGGCGATCCGTCCAAGACCTATGTCGGCGCCGTGCTGCGCCGGGCCGCCGTCTTCGGCGCCCGCAAACTGGCCTCGGACGATCCCAGCCAACGCTCGGACGAACGGGTCGTCGAGGTGGTGGTCTCGGCCGGCGACGCGCCCCTGTTGATCGGCCAGCGCGTGCTGGTGAAATTCATGAAGCCCGGCCAGGCCGCCGGCGTGCGCCGCCAGACCGCGGCCGGCGTCGGTCCCGACCGCGCCATGCGGGTTCCGGCCAAGGCGGAGTGACCGTCCTCAGAAGCGCGGCGGGCGTTTTTCCAGGGCGGCGGCGACGCCTTCGGCATGGTCGGCGGCCAGGTGGGCGCGGGCCTGGAATTCGGCAGTGACGTCCAGCACCTGGTCCATCGGCGCCTCGCGGCCCAGACGCAGCAGGGTCTTGGTCATGCGCAGAGCCTGAGCAGGCTGGGCGGCGATCTGATCGGCCAGGGCCAGGGCTTCGTCCATCAGCGTCTCGTGCGGGACCATGCGGTTGACCATGCCCCAGTCGGCGGCGACGGCCGCGTCTATGGTCCTGGCCGTGAACAGCAGTTCGGCGGCGCGGGCGTAACCGGCGTAGCGCGGCGTGATCCAGCCGCCGCCGTCGCCGGGCACGAGACCCAGTTTGAGAAAGGGCAGACCAAAGCTGGCCCGGTCCGAGGCGATGCGAATGTCCGCCAACCCGGCGATGTCGCAGCCCAGCCCCATGGCCGGGCCGTTGACGGCGGCGACCAGCGGAACCTCCAGGTCATAGAGGGCGCGCACGATGCGATGGACCACGGCCTTGTAGCGATCTCGGATCTCGGCCTCGCCGCCCGCGAACAGACCGGTCTTGTCACGCATGGCCTTCAGATCGCCGCCCGCCGAAAAGGCCCGGCCCGCGCCGGTCAGGACGACGCACCGCACCCCCATGTCGGCGTTCACCGCCGCGCAGGCCTGGACGAAGGCGGCCTCGTCGCCCAGGTCCGGCAAGGCGTTCAGCCGCTCGGCCCGGTCCAGGGTCCAGATCTCGACGGCGTCGCGCCGCTCGCGCCGGATCAATCCGCTCATCACCCGCTCCGCAATTGAAAAACCCCGGCCTTATTCGGGACCGGGGCGTTGGGGATCAAGAGGAAGCGGTCTCGTTTGTTGCGCCCTATCGCTCGACGCGCGGCGTCTCGCTGCTTGAGGGCTTTACCGACCCTATCGCTCGACGCTCGGCGTTGAACGGCTTGAGGGCGTTTGTCACCCTATCGCGCGCGACGCGGTCGCTCGCTGCTTGAGGGCGTTAGCGGCGCTTCTTGATCTCGATGGGGACGAAATTCGAGGGGTGGCTGACCACGCGCCCGGCATTCGCCTGTTTGGTGTTCACCAGCATCCCGCCCCACAGGGCGAAGGACATCATGGCGTGCTGGAGGTTGCGCTCCTTGTCGTTCATTCTTGGCGTCTCCTTTCGCAGAACGATGAAAAGAGACACGTCGTGCTGTTCGGGGGTCTCACCCTCATAGTCGTTTCGCGTCAGGAGAACAGGATAGTCGAACGGGTCGAAAATTGCAAGATTTTCGCTCCGACGCCGGATTGTTTTTTGCAAGGTCGTCATCTTGGACTCTTCCACCCCGCCCCGTTCCATCGCCACGCCCTGCGTCAAGGTCTGCATCGTCGACGGCGCCTCGGGCCTGTGTCTGGGCTGTTATCGGACCCTGGCCGAGATCGGCGGTTGGAGCGGACTGTCGGACGAACAGCGGGCGGCGGTCATGGCCGAACTGCCGACACGGCGCGACCGGATCGACCCGGCCCTGCGAGGTTAAGAGGCGTCAACCACGTCGCTTCACGGCATTCCAACGGGCTGTGGCTATGACGGGGGCTGGACGCAAAAGGCGTCCGAGTGACGCATGGGTTTGAATGATCCGTCTCTCCGCCTCCTCCGTCGCCGTCGTGGGCCTGGCCATGGCGGCTTCGCTGAGCGCCGCCTTCTGGCTGAACCGGCTGAGCGGGCCGGGCGCGGCCCAGGCCGCGCCCCTGGCCGCGTCCCAAGCTGCGTCTCTGGCCGTCGCCGCCCCGGCGTCGGCCACGCCCGCCACGGGATCGGCGGCCCAGATCGTGAAGGGCGCGGACGGCCACTATTGGGCCGACGCCTGCATCGACGGCCGCGCCGTGCGGGTGATGGTCGACACCGGCGCCACGGTCGTGGCCCTGACGATGGATGACGCCGCCCGCCTGGGCGTGGTCCCCAACGAGGCCGACTTCAAGACCACGGTGCGCACCGCCTCCGGCCCGGTTCCGGCCGCGCCGGTGCGGCTGAAGGCCGTCTCGGTCGGCCGCGCCGAGGTGCGCGACGTCGACGCCCTGGTGTTGCAGGACGGCCTGCCCCACTCGCTGCTGGGCATGAGCTATCTGGGACGGCTTTCGGCCTTCGAGGCGACGCCGACCGGCCTGACCCTGCGGCCCTAGACAGCCTTCATCACCACCGACAGGGCGGTCAGCGCCAGATAGGCGGCGAAGGTCTTCTTCAGCACCCGCTTGTCCAGCCGGTGCGCCAGCCGCGCGCCATAGGGGGCGACCAGGGTCGTCACCACGCCCATCACCGCCGCCGCAGGCAGGTTGACATAGCCCAGGGACCAGGGCGGCCGTCCGGGCGCATCCCAGCCGAAGACCACAAAACCCAGCGTCGCCGCCGCGCCGATGACCATGCCAAAGCCCGAGGCCGTGGCCACCGCCTGATGGATCGGCCGCCCGCACAGGGTCATCAGCATGCCCCCGAAACTGCCGCCGCCGATGCCCATCATGGCCGACAGGGCGCCGATCGCGCCGCCCACCAGGCGTCGGGTCCAACCCGTCGGCAGGTCGCGCCGCAGAACGACGCGATCCGGCATCAACCCCATCTGGGCCGCGATCGCCGCCAGGCAGACCCCATAGACGACCGCCAACCCCTCCATGGAGGTCAAGCCCGCGATCGCCGCCCCGACAAGGGCGCCGATCCCGACCCAAGGCGTCCACGCCTTCAGCACCGCCTCGTCCACGGCGCCGTGATCCCGGTGCGCCGCCAGCGACCGCCAGGACGTGCCGACGATGGTCAGAAGCGAACTGCCGACGGCGACGTGCAGATTGCTGGCCCCGCCGACGCCCAGCATTTCGAAGGCGTAGAACAGGACCGGCACGATCACCGTGCCGCCGCCGACGCCGAACAGGCCCGCGATCAACCCGGCGAAGACGCCCGCCCCGACCATGGCGGCCAGCAAGGTCAGCAGTTCGGAGAGGGGCAGTCCGGTCATGATTCCGGCTTAGGCCGACGCAGGATCAGAAGCGATAGCTCAGGCCGATCTGGGCGACGGGATAGAGGCTGAAGTCCGCCTCATCGCGTATCCGTTCGGCCTCGGCGTCCAGGCGCTGACGAAAGGCGGCGGCGCCGGACAGGGTCCCGCCTTCCGAGTTCAGGGTCACGTCCGGGCTTTCGCCGACGGCCACGCCGATCAGGGCGCGCACGCCGACGCGCCAACGCCCGGTGAAGGTGTTGTCGAAGCCCAGGCCGACGAAAGGCGTCGCCTTCGGCAGCGCCACCGCCCCGCTCAGCTTGCCGACCTGTCCGGGCGTGAACATCGCGCCGCCGATCTCGACCGGCGTGACCGGCTCGGCCTCCAGCCGCAGTTCGCGCGCCCCCAGATAGGCGCCGCCCGAGACGAACCAGGCGTTGCGCAACGGATGCAGGTCGACGAAGGCGCCGACGGTGTCGAAATCCAGCTCGGCCCCATAGTCGACGCCGCTATAGGTCTGGTCGAAGTCGCGTCGCAGCCGGTCGATCCCGCCGCGCGCCACGACGCTCGGTCCCAGCGCCGCCTTGACCTCAACGCCGACGCCCAGGGTCCCGACATGGGCCGACGCCGCCGTCTGGGCCGAGGCCGCACCCGCAGCGGATGTCAGGACCAGGCTCGACATCGCCGCTCGGATCACGAGTCGGATCATTGGACAGCTCCCCAGGGTCGGGGCCATGACCGGCGGATTCGATTAAGAAAGACCTGTCAGGCCGCCTCGCGGCGCGCCTCGGCCTGACGCACAGCGTCGGCGGCGGCGTCGACGACTTCCAGCCCCGCGCCGGGGCGGATGGCGTCCACCGTCAGGATGCGGCGGAAGGCCCGGGCGCCGGGGCGGCCGTGCATCAGCCCCAGCATATGCCGGGCCATGGCGGGCAAGGCCACGCCCTCGGCCAGCCGCGCGGCCATATAGGGCCGGTAGCGATCCAGCGCGGTCCAGACGTCGATGTCCGCCGTCGTCTCGCCGAACAGGCGTCGATCGACCGATCCCAGCAGGGCCGGTTCGTGATAGGCGGCGCGGCCCAGCATGACCCCGTCCAGAGCTGCGCCGTCGGCGGCGTCCAGATGGGCTTCGGCTTGGTCCAGATCGGCGATCCCGCCATTGATGCAGATCGTCAGGTGCGGCCGCTCGCGCTTCAAGCGGCGCACCAGGGCGTAGTCCAGCGGCGGCACGTCCCGATTTTCCTTGGGCGACAGGCCCTTCAGCCAAGCCTTGCGGGCGTGGACGATGAAGGTGTCGATCCCGACACTGGCGCAGGCGTCGACTGTGGCGAACAGGCTGACCGCGGGGTCCTGGTCGTCGACGCCGATGCGGCATTTGACGGTGGCGGGCACGGCGACGGCGCCCCGGATGGCGGCCATGCAGTCGGCGACCAGCTCCGGCTCGCGCATCAGACAGGCGCCGAAGCGGCCGGACTGGACCCGGTCGGACGGGCAGCCGACGTTCAGGTTGATCTCGTCATAGCCGTAGCCTGCGCCGATCCGCGCCGCCTGGGCCAACTGGTCCGGTTCGGACCCGCCCAGTTGCAGCGCCACAGGATGCTCGACCGCGTCGAAGCGCAGCAGCCGTTCCGGGTCGCCATGGATGACCGCCGCGGCCGTGACCATTTCCGTATAGAGCAGCGCCCGCCCCGTCAGGGCGCGGTGGAACGCCCGGCAGTGCCGGTCGGTCCAGTCCATCATCGGGGCCACCGACAGGCGGTGCGGAGCAAACGTCATGGGGCGCGGCTCTTACACCAAACGGGCGTGGCGGGCGACCGTCAGGCGCTCTCCTCTTCCAGCACCTCGGCGGCTTCCTCGTTCAGGGCCTGACCCTCGTGCCGGGGTTTGACGTAGGGGGCGGGCTGGGGCGTGGCGATATTGCCGCGCATCAGGTGCACACCAGCCCGGATGTCGCCGCCGGCGAGCTGTAGCGTGAAACGCTCCTCGTCGCGCGCACGCAGATCCTGGATCGTCTCTTCGGCCTCCATGTGGCTGAAGCCCAGGTCGATCAGCACCTGGTAGGCGAAGACCAGGGCGCTCTCGAAGGTCTCGCGGATCTGATATTCGACCCCGGCCTGGACCAGGCGCAGCGAATGGCCGCGGTCGAAGGCGCGCACGAACAGCTTGGTCAGGGGGAACTCGGCCTTGACCAGTTCGACGATGCGGTCAGCGACCTCGGGCTTGTCGACGCAGACCAGCACGGTCTCGGCCTTTTCCACGCCGGAGGCGCGCAGCACGTCCAGGCGCGAACCGTCGCCGTAATAGACCTTGAAGCCGAATTTGCCGGCGGCCTGGATCATCTCCACGTCGTTCTCGATGATCGAGACATCAACGTCGCGGGCCAGAAGAGGCTGGGACACGACCTGGGCGAAACGGCCGAAGCCGATGATCAGAACCCGCTCGCGCAGGTTGGCGGCCCGGTCGACGCCCTCGGCGCCGTCGGGGTCCTGCGTCTCCTTCGGCAACAGACGGCGCGCCGCCAGACTGGTCAGGGGCGTCAGGGCCATGGACAGGATGACGATGGCCGTGGCCGCCGCCGCCACGCGCGGATCGAACACCCCCGCCGTCAGGGCCGCGCCGTACAGGACGAAGGCGAATTCTCCCCCTTGCGCGAACAGGACCGCGCGCTCGACCGCCTCGCGTTCGGACGCCTTGAACAGGCGGGCGACGCCATAGATGGCCACCGCCTTGACCGCCATGAAGGCGATGACCCCGCCGATCACGATGCGCCAGTCGGACGCCACCACCGCCAGGTTCAGCGACATGCCCACCGACAGGAAGAACAGGCCCAGAAGAATGGCGCGGAACGGCTCCACATCGGCTTCCAACTGGTGGCGGAAGGTGGATTCCGACAACAGGACCCCGGCCAGGAAGGCGCCCATGGCCATGGACAGGCCGCCCGCGTCCATCAGCCAGGCGGCCCCGACGACGACCAGCAGGGCGGCGGCCGTCATCACCTCGCGCCCGCCGTAGCGGGCCAGGATGCGGAACACCGGATTCATCAGATAGCGCCCGGCCAGGAAGACGACCACCAAGGCGCCGACCGCCAGACCGATGGTCTGCCACAGAGGCGGGGCCGCCTTAGACGCCACCCCCGTGGCCGCGGCGATCACCGCCACGATCGCCAGCAGCGGCACGATGGCCAGGTCTTCGAGCAGCAGGATGGACACCGCCCGCTGACCGGCCGGGGACCCCAGCTCGCCGCGTTCGTCCAGCATCTGCATGATGACGGCGGTGGACGACAGCACGAAGCCCATGGCGACGACGAAGGCCACGGCCACCGACAGGCCCGCCGCCATGCCCGTCAGGGTCAGCAGGAAGCCCGCCCCCAGCACCTGGGCCGCGCCCAGGCCGAATATCTCGCGCCGCAGACTCCACAATCGGCTGGGCCGCATCTCCAGGCCGATGATGAACAGGAAGATGACCACGCCGAACTCGGCGACGTGCAGGATGGTCTCCGGCTCGCGGAAGACGCCCAGGCCGAACGGGCCGATGGCCAGACCGGCGGCCAGATAGCCCAGAACCGAACCCAACTGCAGCCGCCGGAACAGGGGCACCGCCGCCACGCCCGCCGCCAGCAGCACCGCCGCATGGCCCAATTGCAATCCCGTCGCGCCGTCGGCCATGCCGCATCCCCGTTTGATCCGACGCCCATATTGGGGATGAGCGACTGATTTTGCGAGAACTATCCTCGTCTCTCGCCCTCTTGCGGGAGCAAGATCGGCTCTCCCTAGACCTCGAACCTGACCCCCTGGGCCAGAGGCAGGGCGGTGGAGAAATTCACCGTCTGGGTCTGGCGGCGCATATAGGCCTTCCAGGCGTCCGAACCGGACTCGCGGCCGCCGCCGGTCTCTTTCTCGCCGCCGAAGGCCCCGCCGATCTCGGCGCCGGACGGGCCGATGTTGACGTTGGCGATGCCGCAGTCCGACCCCCAGGCCGACAGAAAGGTCTCGGCCTCGCGCACGCTGTCGGTGAAGACGCAGGACGACAGGCCCTGGGGGACGGCGTTCTGCATCGCCACCGCCTGATCGAAGTCGCGCCAGGTCAGGACGTAGAGGATAGGGGCGAAGGTCTCGTGCATAACGACCTCGGTCTGGGCGGGCATGCGCACGACGGCCGGCCGCACATAGACGCCGCCCGCGGACGGGACGCGGGTTCCGCCCGTCACGATCCGTCCGCCCTGTTCGACCGCCTGGGCCAGGGCGCGATCGAAGGCGGCGCCCGCGTCCTCGTCAATCAGGGGACCGACCAGGGTTCCGGCCTGGCGCGGGTCGCCGATGGGCAGGGTGGCGTAGGCGGCGGCCAGCCGATCGACCAGACCGTCGGCGATCGATTCATGCACCAACAGGCGGCGCAGGGTGGTGCAGCGCTGGCCGCAGGTGCCGACGGCCGAGAAGGCGACGGCGCGCACGGCCATGTCGAGATCGGCCGAGGGCGTCACGATCATGGCGTTGTTGCCGCCCAGTTCGAGCAGGCTGCGGCCCAGACGGGCGGCGACGGCGGCCGCCACAGCCTTGCCCATGCGGGTCGAGCCGGTGGCCGAGACCAGGGGCGTGCGCGGATCGGCGGCCAGGGCCGCGCCCGCCTCGCGCCCGCCGAGCAGAAGCTGATTCAGGCCCTGGGGCGCGTCGGGACCGAAGCGGGCGGCGGCGCGGTCGAACACCGCCTGGACGCCCAGGGCCGTCAGCGGCGTCTTTTCCGACGGCTTCCAGATCACCGGATCGCCGCAGACCAAGGCCAGACAGGCGTTCCAGGCCCAGACGGCGACGGGGAAGTTGAAGGCGGTGATCACGCCGACCGGTCCCAGCGGCTGCCAGGTCTCGCGCATATGATGGCCGGGGCGTTCGCTGGCCAGGGTCAGGCCGTACAACTGCCGCGACAGGCCGACGGCGAAGTCGCAGATGTCGATCATCTCCTGAACCTCGCCCTGACCCTCGGAGACGATCTTGCCCGCCTCCAGGGTGACCAGACGGGCCAGGTCGTCCTTGGCCGCGCGCAGCTCCTCGCCCAGCAGGCGGACCAGTTCGCCCCGGCGCGGCGCGGGCAGGCGCCGCCAGGTCTCGAAGGCGGCGACGGAGCGGGCGATGACGGCGTCGACATCGGCGGCGGCCGCGACCTCGACGCCGGTCGAACCGTCAATGGGCGAGCGCGTCGGCGAACCCGGTCCCCAGACCGAGGCGGGGACACCCAGCCGATCCAGAACCGCCCTGGCCTCATTCGCCGCCGTGGTCATGCGCGTCTCCCCGATGTTCGGCTTGGCCTTAGAGCGAAAGCGGGTCGGGGTTAACCCCCGCTTCACCCTTCCGCTTGACCGGGCGTCAACGCTCGCGGGCGCATTCTGGCCGCCAGCGGAGGGTGCAGAATGGCGCGCGCGCAATTTCAAAAGGGCCAGAAGGTCTGGGTCGAGTGCGTGGGCGCCTGGGCCAATATCGAAAAGGTGCAGCCCGTCTGGGCCAAGGGGTTCGAAGAGCCTGTGCGCATCACCTATGACGTGGGCCTGGGGCGCGAGTTCACCGGCACTGAGCTGATGCTGCCGGTCGAGGACCAGGCGACGGGCGGCGACATGGGCGACTGGCGGCTGCTGCGCGCGCGCAACAAGTGGCAGATGGCCGAGGATTGCCCGCACCATCCCTTTCCCGGCACCTATCCGGTGGTGGTGACCGATCCGGCCGACTGGGGCGGCTGGCGCGTGCCGGGCGCCGAATACGACCGCGATCCCGAGCGCATCGAGTTCCAGGCCCGGCTGATCGCGGCGGCTCCGCGCCTGATGGGTCTGGCCCAGGCCCTGGCCGACATGGTGGGCGAAGCGCCTGACGACGCCCCGGCCGAGGCCCTGACCCTGGCGCGGCAGGCCCGCGAGATCCTGCGCGGCGTCACCGACGTCCTGGCCCCGCCGACCGAGGCCCCGGCGCCCCGAACCGTGAAAGCCGCCTGACCGCGACCTTCCGCCTCGACAGGATTCCGCGACGCAGCCTAGATTCCCGCGGTTCGCCGAATCGTACGGGAGAGCGCCTTGACCGCGAACGAGCGGCCCAGGGAACGTCGGATTCAGGGGTCGGGTCGCCGCGCCTCGGACCGCCTCAAGGCCCCGCCGGCCTGGGCGCGCATCCTGCTGCTCGCCGTGACCCTGGGCGTGGCCGCCTATGTGCTGCTGTTCGCGCGCGAGATCGCCCGTCCCGCGCGTGACGCCGACCATCTGCGTCAGGCGGCGGTCCAGAGCGACGCCGACCTGCTGGCCGCGCGCTTCGAGACCCGGCTGACCGCCGCCCGCGCCGGACTGGCGGCTGGACAGGCGGCGCTGGACCAAGGCGCGGCGCCGAGCAAAGCCGCCCAGAGCGCTCAGGCCCTGGCGCCCGACAGCGCCTTCGCCGTGCTGGACGCCGGGGGCGCGGTGACGGCGACGGCGGGGGCCGCCCCCGCCGCCTTCGACGGCGCCGCCGCCGAGACGCCCCGCGCGGCGCCCGACAAGTCCGGCGTGCTGATCGCGGCCAAGGGTGCGGGCCCGCGTCTGATCGCTCGCATCGCCCCGCCGAAGGTGCAGGTGGACGTGGCCGGACGGCCCAAGCCGACCCTGTCGCTGGTCTCGACCTCGGGCGTGCTGGTCTCAACGGACGCCGCGCACATCGGCCAGCCGCTGGCGGCCGTCGGCCTGAACCCCGCGATCCTGGCCGAGGGCGGCGCGGCGCGAGCCGTCGCCGTGGGCGAACATAGTCTGATGACGGCCCTGAGCGACGCGGGCGACGGCGTCTTTGCGGTGGCGGCCACCCCGGTCGATACGGGCGCAGCGGCCCTGCTGAACGACGCCTGGGTCCTGGCCGCGCCTCTGGTGCTGGGCGTGGCGGTGCTGTTGCTGGTGCTGCTGAACCGTTGGCGCCAGGCCAAGATCAGCCGTCAGTGGGCCGCGTCCGAACGGCGTTTCCGCGTCGCCGTCGAGGCCGCGCGTTGCGGCGTCTGGGAGTGGGACGCCGAGGGCGGCGAGGTCGACCTGTCGGACTATATGGCTGTGCTGATGGGGTTTCCGAACGGCGGCGTCGTGTCGACCGAAGCCTTCATGGCCCGCGTCCACGCCCGCTATCGCCCACAGGTCGATCACGCCCTGCGCCAGGCCGCCGCCTTCGGCGCCTTCGAGGTGACCTTTCCGGTCCAGGGCGAGAACGGGCGGGTGCGCTGGATCGACGCCCGGGGCCAGGCGCGCGGCGACCGGGGCGAGATGGGGTTCAGCTCCATCCTGGGCGTGGCCCTGGACATCACCGAGGCCCGGCGCGCCCGCGCCCAGGCCCAGGCCGCCGAAAGCCGTCTGCGCGACGGCATCGAGAGCGTGTCGGACGCCTTCGTCCTGTTCGACAAGCAGGGCCGCCTGCTGTTGTGCAACCAGGCCTTCCAGGACGCCTTCGGCTTCGCCCCCGGCGCGGTGCGGCGCGGGGCGCTGAAGGACGAGTTGAACCGCATCGCCGCCCTGGCCATCACGGCCGAGCATCCAGGCGCGGGCGGGCGGGCCGGCGCGCGCGAGGTCGAGTTGAACGACGGGCGCTGGCTGCAACTGATGGAGCGGTTCACCTCGGATGGCGGCTCGGTGGTCACGGCCGCCGACATCACCGCCATCAAGCTTCAGGAGGCCGAACGGCAGAAGGCGTCCGACAATCTGCGGGCCATGGTCGATCAGTTGGAGGCCAGCCAGGAGAAGCTGTCGCTCCTGGCCCGCAAATACGAGATCGCCATGACCCGGGCCGAGGCCGCCAATCAGGCCAAGTCCGAATTCCTGGCCAATATGAGCCATGAGCTGCGCACGCCGCTGAACGCCATCAACGGGTTTTCCGAGATCATGGCCGCCGAGATGTTCGGCCCGCTGGGCGACGCCCGCTACAAGGGCTATGCCGCCGACATCCATCGCTCGGGCCAGCACCTGCTCAGCCTGATCAACGACATCCTGGACATGGCCAAGATCGAGGCCGGCAAGATGCGGCTGCACTATGAGGCGGTGTCCTTGAAGGAGATCGCCGATGACGCGGTGCGGCTGATGCGCGGCAAGGTCCAGGACGCCGGACTGACCCTGACCGTCGAGGCGCCCGCCGACCTGGCCGAGATCGAGGCGGACCATCGCGGGTGCAAACAGGTGATGCTGAACCTGTTGTCCAACGCCATCAAATTCACGCCCGAGGGCGGATCGATCACCGTGCGGCTGGCGCCGCTGGGTGATGCGCGGGTGCGCGTGGCGGTGACGGACACCGGCATCGGCATCGCCGCCGACGACCTGGCCCGGCTGGCGCGGCCGTTCGAACAGGTCGAGGGCCAGCACTCCAAGACCACCCAGGGCACCGGCCTGGGCCTGGCCTTGACCAAGTCTCTGATCGAGATGCACGGCGGGACCCTGCATATGGAAAGCCGCCCGGGCGAAGGCACCACCGTGTCCTTCGACCTGCCGATCCGGCGGCCGACGGTTCAAGCCGAACCGAACGAACAGGCGCGAGCGGCCTGAGCGGCGCGGAGCGCGCTCGGAAACGGCGGGCGCGACGCCTTGGCGATCCGATCAATGCCGATCCCCGCCCCTGTCGTGATGGGACGCGATGGCGCGGCCAAGGCCGCATGGACTCGCCGTTTGGGTCAACATATCGTCGCCTAAACGGAACGTGCGCGTGAAGTCGAAGTAAATCTTCGCAACTCCACTCAAACGGACAGTCTAGTTGCAAACCGTTCGATGAAAATAAGGATTCGGCTCATGAAATGGAAAAAGATCAACGAAAAACCTGACGCCTATGCGATCATATTCGACGTCGGGGACGATGTCGTAGCAGTGATAAACGCCTTTGTTCGGGAAAGGAATTTCTCGGCCAGCAGTTTCAAGGCGATCGGCGCCCTGTCCGCCGCGCAACTGGGTTGGTACAACCCCGACACCAGGACCTATGAAACCGCCGTTGATCTCAATGAGCAGATCGAGTTGGTGTCGCTGACCGGCGATGTCGGCAAGCTTGATGGCGATCCGGTGGTCCATATGCACGCCGTGATCGGCCGTCGCGACGGATCGACCAGGGGCGGACACCTGCTGAAGGCGATCGTCCACCCCACCGTGGAGCTGTTTCTGGTCGAGTATCCGGTCGGACTGGTCAAGGTCCACAACGCGGAGTTCAACCTCAATCTGTTCCAGCTCTGATCGCCGCGCGAATATGGGCGAGAAGGCTGAATTCAGCGCCGTGGCGCGGCGTGCGAAGGGGCTGGAGCGGGTGAGGGGAATCGAACCCCTGACATTCAGCTTGGGAAGCTGACGTTCTACCTCTGAACTACACCCGCGCACTCAGCTCCGGCAGGGCGCGGACCATAGCCGGGCGCGCGCAAAAGAAAAGGCCCGGCGCGGAGGCCGGGCCTTGAGGGCTTCGCTGCAATGCGGGCTATTCGACGCGCGTCGCGGTGATGCCCTTTTGCGCCAGGAAGGTCTGGACGCTGGCGTCGCCGACCAGATGTCCCGCGCCGACGGCGATGAAGGTGACGCCCGAGCCTTTCAGCCGCTCCTGAATCTGATCCGCCCAGTCGGCGTTCCGATCGGTCAGCATCCGGGCGTACAGGTCGGGATAGTCGCGGGCCATTTCTTCGACCATGACGGCGTCCAGAGCCTGGGTGTCGCCCACGCGCCAGGCGGCCACCATGCCGTCCAGCATCTGGGCGGCGCGGTCATAGTCCTGAAGCGTCGAACGCAGGAAGCCGAGCTGCATATCTTCGGGCATTTCGGCCAGCATCCGCACCTGTTGCTCCAGGCTCTCGAAGGCGTGGATCGACTTGTCTGCGGCCTTGGCGCGCGCCAGCAGGGTCAGCTCGACGCCCGAGGCGGGGTCGTAGCCAGCCTTGGTCAGCGGGGCCATCGACAGGGTCACGCCCGCGAACCACGGACGCATGGGATCCATCTGGGCGGCCGTGACGCCGATGGCGCGGGCGGCGACATCCAGGCGGGCGATCTCGTCGGCGCTCAGCAGGGACGACAGCGGCCGATCCATCGAAACGCCGTGCTGCTGGATCAGCGGCAGGACGGCGGCGGTGTCGTCGGGATTGGCGATCTCGAACCAGATGTCCTGGGCGCTGTCGAAGGCCTGGTCGACGCGGGTGCTGGCCCAGTCGGTGTCGGGTTTCAGCACATGGACGGTGCCGAACAGATACAGGGTCGAATCCGCATCGCGCACGACCCACAGGGCGGGGGCCGCCTCTTGAGCGCGGGCGGGGGCGGGCGTCAGCAGCGGCAGGGCGACGGCCGCGGTCAGGGCCAGGCCGAGCGCGGTTCCGACGACGGCGCGGCCCAGGCGGGCGGCGGCGGAGCGGGTCTGGGAGACGAACGGGGTCATGGATCTCATTCCGGTTTCAAAGTGCGGTCGTTGTGAGGCCGGTCAGGCCGAAAAGATGGATTCGATCGGTTGGTCGAAGACGGCGGCGATCTTGAAGGCCAGTGGGAGGGAGGGATCGTAGCGGCCGGTCTCCAGCGCATTGACGGTCTGGCGCGAGACGCCAAGACGGTTTGCCAGGTCGGCCTGGCTCCAGTCGCGTTCGGCGCGCAGCACCTTGAGACGGTTGTTCATGTCGCGGTCCCTTAGCGATGCCGCAGCCACCACAGGCCCCAAGCCAACAGATAGCCCGTGACCACCAGCAGCAGCATACCCATGGCCCCGGAGGCGGCGTAACCGGCCGGCGTGGCCTCGCCGAGAATCACTGGCGCCGGCCAGTCCCGCGCCACCGGTGTCGCCGCCAGGATCACCAGCACCCCGCCGATGGCCATGCCGCCGCTGCCGCCCCAGTACCAGGACCATTTGTGGGCTTCCTGGGCCGCCTCGTCGATCGACGCCATCCAGGCGCCGCCGATCCAGAACGCGCTAATCATGCCCAAGACGGCGGCGACCCACATGGCCCAGCCGTCATGTGCGCCGATGCGAGCGAAGACCACCGCCAGGATCAGCAGCATGAACCCTGCGCCCCGGGCGATGAACGATCGTGCGCGCTGCGACCTCATGGAAAACATCCCTGTCTTTTTGACAAGGACGCCTTACGTCTAGAGACGAAGCTTTGTCAAGCACCCTTGTCTTAACGGCGCCGAGGCTTGTCGTTTACTCCGCTGCGGGCGGCAGAAGCTCGGGGCGGGTTATGGGGCGCGGCGCCTGATCCACGGGCGGCAGTTCCGGCAGCGTCTTGCCCTCATGATCGACGTGCAGGTCCTCGAAGCGGCGGGCCGAGACCATGACCTGGCTTTCCAGCGACCCGACGAACTGATTGTAGCGGCCGACGGCGGCTTCCAGCGCCTTGCCGACGCCGACGGCGTGGACGCCCATGACCGACAGCCGCTTATAGAGTTCCTTGCCCAGCTTGGCGACGGCGTCGGCGTTCTTGGCCTGCTCGTCGGCGCGCCAACCGTAGGCGACCGCCTTGCACAGGGCGAACAGGGTGGTGGGGGTGACGATGACGATGCGCGAGGCCATGGCGTCGGTCATCAGGTCCGGCTCATGGTCCAGCGCGGCGGCCAGAAAGGCGTCGCCGGGCACGAACAGGGCGACGAAGTCGGGGCTGGGCTTGAACTGGTCCTGATAGCCGCGCGAGGCCAGTTGGCGGACATGAGTCTTGAGGCTGGCGGCGGTGCGCAGGGACTGGGCGCGGCCTTGCGCCTCGGCGTCGCCCTCGGTCTCGTCGGCGAAGGCCAGGGGGACCTTGGCGTCGATCACGAACCGGCCGCCGCCGGGCAGACGGACGATGAAATCCGGCCGTTGGCGGGCGCCCGTCTCGTCGGCCTGGGAGGTCTGTTCCTCGAAATCGAACCGACCGGCCATGCCCGCCGCCTCAAGCACGTTGCGGCAGGTCTGTTCGCCCCAGCGGCCGCGTCGCCCGGTGTTGCCGCGCAGGGCCTCGGTCAGTTTGCGCGCCTCGTCGCGGGTGGCGCTGGAGGCGGTCATCAGCAGGGCCAGTTGCTCCTTCAGGCCGCCGGTCTCCTCGGCGCGGACCTTCTCCAGCGCGGCGACCTGTTCCTGAAATTTGGCCAGGGTCTCGGCCACCGGCTTCAACTGGGCCTCCATCCGCTCGCGGGCGACACGGTCCTGGGCCTGGAAGGTCTCGGCGGCGCGCGCGACGAGTTGGGTCGTCGCCGTCTCGGCCGACTCGCGCGCCTGGGCCTTCAGATAGTCGGCCATGGCGCCGCGGCTGTCCTCGACCGTCTCCAGCCGCGCCTCGGCCGCACGCAGGTCGCCCCTGGTTCTTTGCCAGGCGGCGAAGGCCCACAGGAAACCGCCCGTGGCGACGACGGCGAGGGCCAGCAGGACCAGTTCGAGCATGTTCATGCTGTGTTCCTTAATCGGAGTCGGCGAAGCGCGCGAGACTTGTCCGAAACGTCATCCGTCTCCCGCCTGCGGGGGCGGAGCCAGGAGCGGCGAAGCCGTCACGGCCACGGTCACGTCGTCGCATGAGGCGAGACGCATGACGATGGGGCCCCCAGGAGAGAAACAGACCTCCTCTCCGGCCTTGGATCGCTGCGTGACCGACGGGCCGCCTTTCCCGCAAGCGGGAGCGGGAGATCTTACGCCGGCCGCCGCGCCCTGAGCGCCTGAACGATGGTGCCGTCATCCAGCCAGTCCAGCTCTCCGCCGACCGGGACGCCGCGCGCCAGGCTGGTGATCTCCACCCCGGACCCGGCCAGGCGCTCGGCCAGATAGTGGGCCGTGGTCTGGCCGTCGACGGTGGCGGGCAGGGCCAGCACCACCTCGCGTGTCCGGCCGTCGCCCGCGCGCTGGACCAGTTCGGCGACGCGCAGGGCCTCGGGACCGACGCCGTCCAGCGCCGACAACAGGCCGCCCAGCACATGATATCTGCCGCGAAAAGCGCCCGACCGCTCCATGGCCCACAGGGCGCCGGCCTCCTCGACCACGCAGATCAGGGCGCCGTCGCGGGCGTCGTCGGCGCAGATCGAGCAGGGGTCGCGGGTGTCGGGCGCGCCGCAGACGTCGCACGACCGCACCTTGGCCGCGGTCTCCGCCAGCGACGCCGCCAGCGGTTCGAGCAGTTGTTCGCGTCGCTTCAACAGGGCCAGGGCCGCGCGCCGGGCCGAACGCGGACCCAGGCCCGGCAGCTTGGACAGCAGGGCGATCAGGCGCTCGATCTCGGGTCCGGCGGAGGCGGCCAAGTCAGAACAGCTTCGGCATTCCGGGGATGTTCATCCCCGCCATCGGCCCGGCGGCCTCACGCATCAGGGCGCCGTTGACTTCATCCAGGCGGCGTTTGGCGTCGGCGTGGGCGGCCTGGATCAGATCGGCCAGAAGGTCGGCCTCGCCAGGGACCATCAGGCTGGGGTCGATATGGATGGCGGTGATGTCGCCTGGCCCTTTCAGGCCGATCCTCACCAGGCCGCCGCCCGAAGAGCCTTCGGCCGCCGTGTCCGCCATCTTCGCCTGGGCGTCTTGCAGCCTTTGCTGCATCGCCTGGGCCTGCTGCATCAGGGAATTGAGGTCTTTCATGCCCCCTAGATAGGGCGATCCGGCGGTCGACGACAGGGCCGGAACAGACAATCGGGCGCCTTTGGGCGGACTTGGCGACCGGCGGGGCCTTGATCCCGGATTCCAGCTCCCTATTTGGCATCAGCAGTTGTTGCAGTTTTACTGAGGGACCCGATATGGCTTTTGACGCCCTGCCCGGCCGCGACGCGGCCCTGTCCGACGCCGCACTGGCGCGCCTGTTCACCGAGGCGCGCACCTACAACGCCTGGTCGGACCGGCCCGTGCCGGAGACCCTGTTGCGCAAGCTGTACGACCTGACGAAATTCGGTCCGACGGCGGTCAACGCCACCCCGGCGCGGTTCCTGTTCCTGACCTCGCCCGAGGCCAAGGCCCGGCTGGCGTCGTTGATGAGCGAGGGCAACCGCGCCAAGACCTTGCAGGCGCCGGTCAATGTGATCATCGGCCACGACGTGGATTTCCACGACACCCTGCCCAAGCTGTTTCCGCACGCGCCGGGCGCGCGCGACTGGTTCCCCGATGTCGAGGCGCGGCGCGAGACGGCGTTCCGCAACGGCTCGCTGCAAGGCGGCTATTTCCTGATGGCCGCGCGGGCCTTGGGGCTGGACGTCGGCCCGATGTCGGGTTTCGACGCCGCCGGTGTGAAGCAAGCCTTTTTCCCCGATGACGCGGTCGAGCCGAACTTCATCGTCAACCTGGGTTACGGCTCTGACGAGAACCTGTTTGCGCGCTCGCCCCGGTTGGCCTTCGACGAGGCGGCCCGCATCCTGTGAATCAGTCGTCGCGGCGCACCCTGGCCGACGGCAGGCCGTCGATGCCCAGTTGGGCGATGGCCTCGGCCAGGGCGATGTTGCTCTCCACCACCGGATCGACCAGGGCCAGGGTGGCGGCCGGATCGCCGTCGACGACGGCCGCCGCCGTATAGCGCGCCGTCAGATGCCGATCGGGACCTTCGACATAGGTTTCCGAGGTCAGGACGGCCTGGTCGCCCTTGACTGAGGCCAGAACGCACTGATGGCCGCGCAGCTCTCCCTGGCGGATGCGTCGGAAACGCACGACCGGTCCGCCGCCGGGGAAGCGGGCGATGCAGGCCTGGGCGTCGTTGAACACCGATTGGCGGCCCGTCTCGGGCGCGGCGGCGTCGTCGGCGACCGAGGTCGTGTTGTCGAAGCTCATGTCGAAGGCCCAGTCCGCGTCGCCCGGCGGCGGCGTGGGTACGGCGGCGCGGATCAGCGGGTCCATGCGGTCCCGCACATCGGGAAAGGGCGCGCCCACGGCCTCGGCCAACGGCCGCAGCTTGTCCTGCATCTGTCGCGCGATATCCGAAACCTGATCGGCCAGCGGCGGTTCGGCGCTCGGCTCCTGAGCCAGGGCCGAGGCGCCCGACGCCGAGGCCAATCCAGCCGACAGGGCCAGGGCGATGGTGAGATGGCGCATGACGTCCCCCTTATGCGTATCCGCCCGCATCAGGCCATGTCGCGGGCCGATGCGCGAGGGTCGAAGGGGCGTCTGACAGGTTTCGTCAGTCGTCGGCGAGGGTCTCGCCGTCCGCTTCGTCGGGGATCGTCGGCAACTCCAGCGGCGGGGCCAGGCGCTTCACTTCGCCGATCCTGGTCCCCGGAAAGGCCTCCAGCACCGACATGACGAAGGTGTCGGCGGCGACCTCGGCCCGCTCCTCGGCGCGGCCGCGGCGTTCCTGTTCGATCAGGGTCTCGCCGCCGCCCTGACCGTTGGCGGCGACCAGCCAGGTGCGGCCGGTCCAGTCCTTGAGCCGCCCGGCCAGACGCCGCGCCAGATCGGCGGGGGCGTTCGGCCCGCTCTCATAGACGATGGCGCCGGGCTTGAAGCTGACCAGTTTCACGTGCTGCTGCACATCCAGTTGCAGCTTGATCTCGCGCTTGTCGCCGATCAGGGCCACGACGGCGTCAAAGGTCTGGGGGTCCGGCAGGGCGGGCGCCGCGACCGGACGGGCGGCCAGTTGGGCCGAGGCCCCTCCCCCGCCGCCGCTCCTGCCGTGGGGCGCGCCGCCGCCGGGACCGCCGATGATCGGCTCGCCCGCGTGCAGACGCTTCAACGCCTCTTCCGGGCCGGGCAGATCGGCGGCGTAGGCCAGACGGACGATGGCCATTTCGACCGCGTCGGCCGGATTGGGCGCACGGCGCGCCTCATCCAGGGCCTTCAGCAACATGGACCAGGCCCGCGACAGGGTTCCGGCCGGTATGGCCGCGCCCAGGGCCGCCAGCTTCTGGGCCTGGTCGGTGGGCAGGCGCGTGGCCTGGGGCCCCAGCATCTTGGCCACCGAGGCGGCGTGGCAGTGCTCCAGGAGGTCGCCTACCACCTGCACCGGATCGGCGCCGAAGCCGTAGAGGGCGCGGAACTCTTCCAGCGCCTCGGGCGTGCGGCCGGCCATGATCGATTCGAACAGTTGGATGGTCTGGCCGCGGTCGGCCAGGCCCAGCATGTCGCGTACGACCTCGGCCTTGACCGTATCGCCGCGCTCGCCCTGGACCAGGGCCTGATCCAGCAGCGACAGACCGTCGCGCACCGAGCCTTCGGCCGAGCGGGCGATGAGGGCCAGGGCCTCCTGCTCGATCTTCATGCCCTCCTTGTCGGCGACGCGGCCCAGGTGCTCGACCAGGACATCGGCCTCGACGCGGCGCAGATCAAACCGCTGACAGCGGCTCAGGATGGTCACCGGCACCTTGCGAATCTCGGTGGTGGCGAAGATGAATTTGGCGTGCGGCGGCGGTTCTTCCAGCGTCTTCAGCAGGGCGTTGAACGCCTGGGTCGACAGCATATGGACTTCGTCCAGCACATAGACCTTGTAGCGCGCCTCGACGGGGGCGTAGCGGACGCTGTCCAGGATGTCGCGGATGTCGCTGACGCCGGTGTGGGACGCCGCATCCATCTCCATCACGTCCATGTGCTGACCGGCCATGATGGCGGCGTCGTGCCGTCCGTCGGGCGTCAGAGCCAGGGACGGCCGGTCGATCGTGGCGGTCTCGTTGTTCAGGGCGCGGGCCAGAAGCCGGGCCGTGGTCGTCTTGCCGACCCCGCGCACCCCGGTCAGCATGAAGGCGTGGGCGATGCGGCCAGTGGCGAAGGCGTTGGTCAGGGTGCGCACCATCGCCTCCTGCCCGATCAGGTCCTCGAAGGCGCGCGGCCGGTATTTGCGGGCCAGGACGGTGTAGGCCCCAGCCGCGTCGGCGGCCGGTTCGGGCGCGGGGGCGGACGTCTTCGCCTTGGCCGGTTCGGCCTCGGGTATGGGCGCCGGAGCCGGTTCGGCCTCGGATTCAGGCTGGTGTTCAGGCGGGGCGCCGAACATGTCGTCGGTGTTCTCGTCGCGCCAATTCTCCGAGGAATTGGGCGCGTCGTCGTCCCACGGGGGGCCTTCGAGACTCGGATCGACGTCGGTCATGCGTCCGTTTTACCCCGAGTGGCGCGACTCGCCACGGGCTTTGACGACGAAATAGGGGAAACTTCCCCCACGACCGCGCGTGACGCGGACTGGCGCAGAGCGCGCCCTCAGGCCGCGAGCCGAACGGCGGGGCCGACCCCTGCCCTCAAGCAGCGAGGCTCCGCGAGCCGAGCGGTAGGGCAAGAAAATCGAGCGGTAGGGCAAGAAAATAAGGTGGAGACCGCGACCCGAAGGGAATTCGTTGTGGCTGCTGCCTTCCGGCCCTGACCAGGTTGGCGAAGCCTTCGCCCGCGATCTCCGAGGCGGGATATGGCGCGGCGCGGGATGCGAATCAAGTGCGATGAGACGGGTGGGTCGCCCTCCCCAAACCGGGGAGGGAGAGGTATGTGCACCTTCATGCCCCTGACCCCCGTCAACACCTTCGCCGGAAACCCGCTGGATCGCGCCGGGGACCGGCGGGCCGATCCCGCCTGGTTGGCGGAACAGGCCGAGCGCGGCGAAGCTTTGGCCCTGGTGCTGTGGGAAGGGCGGCCGCTGATCGAGGATCACGCCGACGGCCCGCGCCTGGCCTGGCTGCCGATGGCCCATGCGCGCGACCTGGCGCCGGATCGCGAAGCCTTCCTGGGCCTGTGGAAGGACGCGCCGGTCTTCGCCGTCGAGATCGAAGGGTCGCTCGACCCGGCCGAAGGTCCGGTTCGCGGCCTGGGCGCCTTTCACGAGATGCGGCCGGCCGCCGCCCTGTTGCCGGGCGCCGAGACGGCCATGGCGGGTGCGGCCAAGAGCCTGTTCGACTGGCGGCGGCGCCATGGGTTCTGCGCCGCCTGCGGCAAGGAGACGCGCGACGCCGACGGCGGCTGGAAACGGCGCTGCGAAGCCTGCGGGACCGACCATTTCCCGCGCGTCGATCCGGTGGTCATCATGCTGGCCGTCCATGACGGGCCGGACGGGCCGCGCTGTCTGTTGGGCCGCCAGGCGGCCTGGCCGGCCGGGCGCATGTCGGCCCTGGCGGGCTTCGTCGAGCCGGGCGAATCGATCGAGGAGGCCTGCGCGCGCGAAATCGCCGAGGAGGCGGGCCTGACCGTCACCGCCGTGCGCTATCACTCCAGCCAACCGTGGCCGTTCCCGTCGCAACTGATGATCGGCCTGTTCTGCACGGTCGATTCGGATCAGGCCCAGCCCGACCAGACCGAACTCGAAGCCGTAGCATGGCTGACGCGGGACGAGGCGAAGGCCTGTCTTGAAGGCCGCCACACGATCCAGCCGCCGCCGTCGTTCGCGATCGCGCATACGCTGATCCGGGCGTTCGCTGACGGCGCGGGGATGAGGGGTTAGAGGCGCGGCTTTCCCCCCAAATACCGTCATCCTCGGGCTTGACCCGAGGATCAGGGGCCGCCGGGATCTCCGTGAGATGAGTTCGGCTCGGGCGGAACCACGTCCGCGACCCAGCGCGCGGACGGTCTGATCCTCGGGTCAAGCCCGAGGATGACGGGAGGAAGAGGCCTAATCCCTGGTCCCTAGTCCCTAATCCCTCAGACCAACTTGCGCGCGGCCGCCAGGTCCGCCGGGTTGTCGACCGACAGGGGGGCGTCGTCGATCACCGCGCCCCAGATCGACAGACCCATTTCCAGCGCCCGAAGCTGCTCCAGCTTCTCGCGCGTCTCCAGCGGCGAGGGCGGGGCGGCGCAAAACCGCTTCAGCGCCTCGCGGCGATAGCCATAGACGCCGATGTGCCGCCACACGGGGGCGTCGCCGTACAGGGTCGAACGGGTGAAATACAGGGCGCGGCCAAACATCGCGCCAGGCGTCGCGCCGGGCGCCAGCGCCAGCACCGCCTTGACCACATCCGGGTTCGACCGATCCGAGGCGTCGGCCTCAAGCGCGACCAGGGTGGCGATGTCGCAGCTCGGCTGATCGGCCAGCAGGCGCGCGCAGGTCGCGGCGATCGACGGCGGGGCGAAGGGCATGTCGCCTTGCAGATTGATGACGGCGTCGTGCCGGCCGTCGGGGTCCAGCGTCTCCAGCGCCGCCATGATGCGGTCCGAGCCGCTGGGCAGGGCCGGATCGGTCAGCACGGCGCGGCCGCCCGCCGCCAGGACCGCATCGACGATCTCGGGATCGCCCGCCGCCACCGCGACCGGAAGGCCCGAGGCGGCGGCGCCCTCATAGGCGCGCACGATCATCGGCTTGCCGCCGATATCGGCCAGAGGCTTGCCCGGCAGGCGCGTGGCGGCCATGCGCGCGGGGATCAGGACCAGCGGATTCAGCGTTGCGGACATGGGCCGTTCGCTCCTTCACGGCCTTTGGAACGCTCGGGCCGGTTGCGAAGGCGGCGCTAGCGTGTAAGAGACGCCCACGCAAGGATGCGCCCGCTTCGGCCGGGCTTTGACAGGGATGCGACGACGCGATGAGCGGCGATCTGAAGTGGAACAAGATTCTCGGGGCCGGATTGGCGACCGCCTTCGTCATCGTCGGCCTGCAACAGGTCACGGCGGCGGTCTATCAGACGAAGCCGCCCGAAAAGATGGGCTATTTCGTCGATGCGCCGAAAGAGGCCGCTGGCGGCGCTCCGGCGGCCCTGCCCATCGACTGGGGCACGGTCCTGCCGACGGCCGACGTCGCCGCGGGCGAGGCCGCCTTCGCGCGCTGCCAGGCCTGTCACAACATCGCCTCGGGCGGAGCCGACGGCATCGGTCCGAATCTGTGGGGCGTGCTGGGCGGGCCGGTGATGCACCGCGCGGGCTTCGCCTATTCGGACGCCATGGCCGCGCACAAGGCCGAGGCCCCGACCTGGGGCTATGACGAGATCGACCATTTCCTGACCGCGCCGGGCCGCTATGTGCCGGGCACCAAGATGTCGTTCGCCGGCATTCGCGACGAACAGACCCGCATCAATCTGATCGCCTACCTGCGCTCGCAGGGGTCGGCGCTGGCCATTCCGGCGCCCGATCCGGCCCGTCAGCCGGGCGCGGCGGCCGCGGCTCCGGTCGAAGGCGCAGCTCCGGCCGCCGACGGCGCCGCCCCAGCCGCTCCGGCCGCGGAGGGCGCCGCCCCCGCTCCGGCCGCGGGCGCCCCTGCTCCGGCGGCGGCTGCAGCGGCTCCCGCCGCTCACTGAGCCGAGATCACGGTCGAAAACGAAAAGGGCGGCTCGCGAGGGCCGCCCTTTTTCCTTGGCCGCTTTCGCGGGTCAGATCCGCCGCGACACCGGCTGTGCAAACCCGTCGGCGGCGTAGCGCGCGGCGGCCTGAGCCAGAGGCTCGATGACCACCGCCCGCGCATGGCCCGTGGCGTGGATCACATGGTCGGCGTCATAGACGATGGCGGAATGACCGCCCCAGACCCTGAGGTCGGGCTTCGGCCACAACATCAGATCGCCGCGACGCGCCTGGGCGATGTCGACCGCCCGACCCAGAACGGCCTGATCGGGGGTGTAACGGGCGCCGGGCAGGCCGCAGGCGCTCAGGGCCTGCTGGACCAGGCCCGAACAGTCGGTTCCCCGGTCGTCGCGTCCGCCCAGGACGTGCGGCGTGCCCAACAGGCGTTCGGCGGCCGTCGCCATGTCGGTCTCGAAGACGCCGAAGGCGGAGATGGCGTCCTGATCGACCCATCCGGCGCCGACGACCTCGACGAACCCCTCGCGCTGGGCGCGGGTCTGGACCAGGGCGTTCCACGGCAGCGTCAGCACGACCTCGGCCTCGGCCGAGGCGGCTCGGCGCGCGGGGGTGCGCGGCAGGGTGATGCGGGCGTCGGGCGTGGCGACGGGACCCAGGGCCGAGCGGTCGATCCAGCCAATGGCGCCGTCGCGGCGGGCGCGGCCCCAGGCGCGCGGTCCCCGGCTTTCCAGCACGTCGAAGACCTCGCCGAAGACGGTCTGGCTGATGCGCTCGCCGTCGGGTCCGTCGCGCACCTCGGCCGAGGCGACGACGACCTGATACCCCGTGGTCGGGCGATAGGTCTCGGCGCGCAATAGTCCCTCGACGGCCTGTTCGGCCAGGTCGGGGCGCGCCAGGGGCCGGCGCGGCAGCAGGGCGGATATGTCGGTCAAACGAAAGGCTCGTCCGGTTGAGACGACACCCTGTCATAAAGGCCCGAAAGTCCCGTTAACGTGGGAAGGCGGCATCCCGGTCATCCTCGAGCTTGACCCGAGGATGACCGGGTCGGCAGGACGGTCCATCACCCCCGCCCGTACTTCGCCTTCAACATCGCATAGGCCGCGCGCACGCCATAGACCTCGGCGCCCTCGGGCCAGCCGGGGCGGTTGCGGGGGTTCCAGCCGAACACGTCCATGTGCGCCCAGACCCCGGTCTCGGGCGCGAACCTTTGCAGGAACAGGGCGGCGGTGACCGAACCCGCCTGCGCCCAGGCGGCCGAATCGTTCTTGATATCGGCGATCTCGCTGTCCAACGCGGCCCTGTAGCCGGGCCACAGCGGCATCCGCCACAGAGGGTCGCCCTGGGCCGCACCGGCGTTCAGCAGACCTTGGGCCAGGTCTTCGTCGTCGGTGTACAGCGGCGGCAGTTCCGGTCCCAGGGCGATGCGCGCCGCCCCGGTCAAGGTGGCGTAGTCCAGCGTCAGGTCCGGCGAATGCTCGGCGGCGCGCGCCAGGGCGTCGGCCAGGATCAGCCGCCCCTCGGCGTCGGTGTTGCCGATCTCGATGGTCAGGCCCTTCCGGCTGGTCAGAATGTCGCCGGGGCGGAAGGCGTCACCCGATACGGCGTTCTCGACGGCGGCGACCAGCACCACCAGGCGAACCGGCAGGTCGGCCTGCATGATCAGACGCCCCAGGGCCAGCACGTGGGCGGCGCCGCCCATGTCCTTCTTCATCAGCCGCATGCCGACGGCGGCCTTCAGGTCCAGGCCGCCGGTGTCGAACACCACCCCCTTGCCGACCAGGGCGACCAGGGGAAGGTCGGTCTTGTCCAGGTTCCAGCCGATCTCGATCAGACGCGGCGCCCGGTGCGGGGCGGCGGCGCGGCCGACGGCGTGGATGACGGGATAGTTCGCTTCCAGCAGGGCCTCGCCCGCGGTCACGGCGAAGGCCGCCCCGTGCGCCTCGGCGATCTCGTGGGCGATGGTCTCGATCTGCAGCGGTCCCATGTCGGCGGCCGGGGTGTCGATCATCTCGCGCGCCAGTTCGCAGGCGGCGGCGACGCGCAGGGTCTCGTCCAGATCCAGCCCCTCGGGCGCGACCAGACGCGGCCGCTGGCGGTCGGATCGATCCTTGTAGCGGTCGAAGACATAGGTCCCCAGGGCGAAGGCCAGCGCGCCCTTGCTCGCATCCTCAGGCTCGGCCTCCAGACGATAGACCCCGGTCGGCAACTTGCCGGCCAGGCCGCGCGCCGACATCGGGTCGAAGCTCTTGCCCACGCCGACCAGCACATGGTCCAGCGCCCCGTCAGCGCCGGGAACCAGCACCAATTGCCCCGGCTTGCCGACGAAGCCGTTCAACGCGGCCCAGCCCCCGGCCGTTTCGGCGACGGCGGCGTCGGACCCGACGAAGCGGACCGGGACCGCCCCGGCCGCCTCGGGCGCGTCGGCGGGGATCAGGACGGGGTGCAGGGCGCTCATGGACAGCCTTTCCGACCGCTCAGGTCGTTAACCAGTGATTGACGCCGCCGCGCGATTCTTAACGCCGAACGGATCGTCAGGATCGCCCTCCATGTCGCGCACCGCCCTTCATCTCGCAACCGTCGCCGCGCTGACGCTGATCGCCGCACCGGCCGCAGCGCAGCAGGCGTCGGCGGCCGCACAACCGCCTGCAGCCGCCCAACCGGCCGTCCCGCGCGTCCCCGCCACCGCTGAACAACGCGCCGCCTACGACCGGCTGGATCCCCTGTCGCGCTCGGTCTTCTGGGCCGCCCAACAGGAGATCAACCCCGCCGACGCCGAAGCGGGGGTCAAGCTGTCGCGCGCCTTGCGCGAACTGGGCAACAACGATCAGGCCGTTCAGGCCGCCGGTCAGGTGCTGGTGCTGCAACCCGACAATATCGAGGCCCTGATGGAGGTCGGACGCGCCCATATCGCGCGCGGCCAGGCCTTCTACGGCATCGCCAGCCTGGAGAAGGCGCGCGGCCTGGCGCCGAACGACTGGCGGCCGCTGTCGCTGCTGGGCGTGGCCTATCAGCAGGTGCGCCGCATCGACGACGCGCGCGCCGCCTGGAACGAGGGCCTGCGTCTGTCGCCCGACAATCCCGACATCCTAGCCAACGCCGCCGTCGCCCTGGCAGGGTCGGGCGACGCGGCTTCGGCCGAGACCCTGTTGCGTCGCGCCGTGTCGCGGCCGGACGCCACGCTGAAGACGCGGCTGAACCTGGCCATGGTTCTGGGCCTGCAGGGCAAGATGGCCGAGGCCGAGCAGATCCTGCGCCGCGACCTGCCGCCCGAGGCCGCCGACCGCAATCTGGAATGGCTGCGTCGCCGCGGCCAGACGGACGCCCCCGCCCCGACCGAGACCGCCCGCACCTGGAGTTCGCTGCAATAGGGTGCAAAGCGCCCCCTCCCGTCGGCGGCCGGGATCGCCTATGTTGGCGTCATGATCGACGCCCTCTACAGCGCGCGCATTCTGTCGCTGGCGGCCAATATGCCGCGCGCGGGCCGTCTCGACCTGCCGCACGGCACGGGTGAACAGGTCGCCAAGCTGTGCGGATCGAAGGCCGTTATCGATGTCCGCATCGACGGGAACAACCGCATCAGCGACTATGCCCAGGACGTGCGGGCCTGCGCCCTGGGCCAGGCGGCGGCGGCCATCGTCGGCGAGGTCGCCCTCGGCGCGACTCTGGACGAGGTGCGCGAGGCGCGCGACGACATGCTGCTTATGCTCAAGCACGGCGGGGACGGACCCGAGGGCCGGTTCGAGGGTCTGCGCGCCCTGAAACTGGTCGCGGACTATCCCGCACGCCACGCCTCGACCCTGGTCGCGATCGAGGCCCTGGTGAAGGCGCATGAGGACGCCCTGATGACGCGCCTGGACAGTTGCGTCCTGGGATGGCCCCCCGTGGACGAGATCCCCGGAGAGACCCCGCCCCTGACCGCGCGAACTCGTCGCGCCGGCACGGCCTGATCGCCATTGTCCACGCCGTCCAGGCAGGGGATAAGCGCACGAGATGGCCACCGGCGGAAACCTCTATGAACGCGGCGTGCGCTTGGCCCATCGCGGCTATAAGCTGACGCTCAGCCCCTTTTTCGGCCAGTCGTGCCGGTTCCTGCCGACCTGTTCGGACTATGGCCGCGACGCCCTGATCCAACACGGGCCGGTCAAGGGGGGATGGCTCACCGTACGACGCCTGTGTAAGTGCCACCCCTGGGGCGGTTCGGGATACGACCCGGTGCCGCCGCCCGCGAAGAAATCTGACCTATGATCGACCTGAAATTCCCCGACGGCGCCGTGCGCCAGTTCCCGCCCACGGCCACGGGCCGCGACGTGGCGGCCTCCATCTCGCCCAGCCTGGCCAAGCGCGTCGCGCTGGTCGAGCTGAACGGCGCCCAACGCGATCTGGATCGGCCGCTGGAGACGGGCGGCGATTTCCGCCTGCTGACCCGCGACGACCCCGAGGCGCTGGAGACCATCCGCCACGACGCCGCCCACGTGCTGGCCCAGGCGGTGCAGGAGCTGTTCCCCGGCACCCAGGTGACGATCGGCCCGGCCGTCGAGGACGGCTTCTATTACGACTTCTTCCGCGAGGAGCCGTTCTCGACCGACGACTTCGCCGCCATCGAGAAGCGCATGGCCGAGATCGTCGATCGCGACGAAAAACTGGTCCGCGAGGTCTGGAACCGCGACGAGGCCATCGCGATGTTCGAGGCCAAGGGCGAGACCTTCAAGGCCGAGCTGATCCGCGACCTGCCCGAAAGCGAGACCATCACCGTCTATCGCACGGGAGACTGGGCCGACCTGTGCCGCGGGCCGCATTTTCCGACGACAAAATTCGTCGGCAAGGCGTTCAAGCTGACCAAGGTGGCCGGGGCCTATTGGCGCGGCGATTCCAAGCGCGAGCAGCTTCAGCGCATCTACGCCACCGCCTGGGCCAATTCGGCCGATCTCGACGCCTATCTGACCCGGCTGGAAGAAGCCGAGAAGCGCGACCACCGCAAGCTGGGCCGCCAGATGGAACTCTTCCATATGCAGGAAGAGGGTCGCGGCATGGTCTTCTGGCACCCCAAGGGGTGGACCCTGTGGCAGGTGATCGAGGCCTATATGCGCCGCCGCCTGACCAAGGCCGGATACGTCGAGGTCAAGACGCCCCAGGTGCTGGACCGCAAATTCTGGGAGGCGTCGGGCCACTGGGAGAAATATCGGCCCAACATGTTCGTCTGCGAGACGGTCGAGGGCGAGACGCTCAGCCTCAAGCCGATGAACTGCCCCGGCCATGTGCAGATCTTCGACCAGGGGCAACGGTCGTATCGCGAACTGCCGCTGCGCATGGCCGAGTTCGGGGCCTGCCACCGTTATGAGCCGTCGGGCGCCCTGCACGGCCTGATGCGGGTGCGCGGCTTCACCCAGGACGACGCCCATATCTTCTGTCGCGAGGATCAGATCGTCGAGGAGACGACCCGGTTCATCGAACTGGCGCGCAGCGTCCACGCCGACCTGGGCATGGAGACGGCCTATATCAACCTGGCGACCCGGCCCGAAGTCCGCGCCGGTTCCGACGAATTCTGGGACAAGGCCGAGGCCCAGATGGCCGAGGCGGCCCGCGCCGCCGGGGTCGAGCCGGTCATCGCCGAAGGCGACGGCGCCTTCTACGCGCCCAAGCTGGACTTCGTGGTCAAGGACGCCATCGGCCGCGAATGGACCTGCGGCACCATCCAGCTCGACTATGTGCTGCCCGATCGTCTGGGTGCGGAATATATCGGCGAAGATGGGGCCAAGCACCGGCCAGTCATGCTGCACAGGGCCATTCTCGGCTCGTTCGAACGCTTCATCGGCATCATGATCGAGAACTTCGCCGGGGCCTTCCCCCTGTGGCTGGCGCCGACGCAGGCGGTGGTGGCGACCATCACCTCGGACGCCGATCCCTATGCGGAAGAGGTGGCGGCGAAATTCCGCGCCGCCGGTCTGCGCGTCGAGACCGATCTGAGGAACGAGAAGGTCGGCTACAAGGTGCGCGAACACTCGGTCGGCAAGGTCCCGGTCATCGCCGTGGTGGGCCGCAACGAGGCCGCAGAAGGCAAGGTGGCCCTGCGCCGTCTGGGCAGCCAGGCGCAGGAGGTGCTGACCGTCGAAGAAGCGATCGCCGCCCTGACCGCCGAGGCCACCCCGCCGGATCTGCGGTGACCCCTTCCCTCTCCCATCGGGAGAGGGAAGGTTAGATATGAATCGCGTGGCCCAACGCCCGCAGACTGGCCTCGTGGAAGGCTTCGCCCAGCGTCGGGTGGACGTGGATGACCCCCGCGACGTCTTCCAGCACCGCGCCCATCTCCAGCATCTGGGCGAAGCTGTTCGATAGCTCCGACACGTGCTGGCCGACGGCCTGGACGCCCAGCAGACGGTGATCGGTCCTGGAGGCGATCACGCGCACGAAGCCGCCGTCGTCGCCCGCCTCGATAGCCAGGGCGCGGCCAATGGCCATCAGGGGGAAAACCGCCTGGATCACGTCGTCGCGGCCCTCGACATCGTTCGGACCCAGGCCCGCCGAAACGATCTCCGGCTCGGTGAAACAGACCGCGGCGATGGTGACGGGATCGAAGCGGCGGTCATGTCCCGCCAGGATTTCGGCCACCACCTCGCCCTGGGCGCTGCCCTTGTGGGCCAGCATAGGCTCGCCGGTCAGGTCGCCGATGGCCCAGACGTTCTTCATCGAGGTGGCGCAGCGGTCGTCGATCTTCACGAACGGACCGGCCATGGCCACGCCCATATTTTCGAGGCCCCAGCCCTGGGTGCGCGGACGGCGGCCGACGGTGACCAGCACCTTGTCGGCGTCCAGCCTGACCGCCTCGCCGTCCTTGGTCGTGACGTTCAGCCTGCCCTTCTCGAACGACCCGGCTTTCGCCCCCAGCAGCAGTCTGACGCCGTGCTTCTCCATCCATTTGGCGACGGGATCGGTCAGGGCCTTGTCGTAGAGCGGCAGGATGCGCTCGGCCATTTCGACCACCGTCACCTCGGCGCCCAGCTTGCGGAAGGCGATGCCCAGCTCCAGCCCGATATAGCCGCCGCCAACCACGACCAGCTTGCCCGGCACCTTGTCCAGCGACAGGGCCTCGGTCGAGGAAATGACGTCGCCGCCGAACGGCAGGAAGGGCAGTTCGACCGGCTCTGATCCTGTCGCCAGGATGACGTGTTCGGCGCTGATGACGATCTCGCCGTCGTCGGTTTTGACCGTGCATGTCTTGGCGTCCGAGAAGGTCGCCCAGCCCTTGATGACCTTGACCTTGGCCTTCTTCAGCAGGCCCGCGACCCCGGCGTTCAGCTTTTTGACGATGCCGTTCTTCCACGCCACCGTTTCCTTCAGATCGATGGCGGCCTTGGACGCGGTGATGCCCAGGGTCCCGCCGTCGGCCGCCTTGGCCACCGTCTCGAACTTGTTGGCGGCGTGAATGATGGCCTTGGAGGGGATGCAGCCGACGTTCAGGCAGGTCCCGCCCAACCCGTCGGAGGCGTCGACCAGGATCGTCTCCAAGCCGAGCTGGCCGCAGCGGATGCCCGCGACATAGCCGCCGGTCCCGGCGCCGATGATGAGGACTTTGGTGTTCAGAACGTCAGCCATCTGATTTCCGCTCATCCCGGCGAAAGCCGGGACCCAGTTCTTTTGTGAGGTAGGCGGCTTGGATCACCGTCTACGCTCCGCCTGTCGAAACCGCTCGCCCAAAACACTGGGTCCCGGCTTTCGCCGGATGAGCGGGTTTGGGATCACCCCATCCACAGCGTCGCCGGCTGCTCCAGCAGGCCCTTGATCCGCTGCACGAAGACCGCCGCGTCATGGCCGTCGACGATGCGGTGATCGAAGCTGGAGCTGAGGTTCATCATCTTGCGGACCACCATCTGGCCGTCCTTCACCACCACCCGCTCCTGTATCTTATTGGGGCCGACGATGGCGACCTCGGGGTGGTTGATGATCGGGGTGTGGACGACGCCGCCCAGGGTCCCCAGTGAGGTGATGGTGATGGTCGAGCCGGACAGCTCCTCCCGCTTGGCCGTGCCCGCCTTGGCGGCGCCCGAGACGCGGGCGATCTCCTCGGCCGTGTCCCACGGATCGCGGGCCTCGGCGTGGCGGACCACCGGCACCATCAGGCCGTTCGGCGTCTGGGCGGCGATGCCCAGATGGACCGGCGCGTACTGGGTCAGGACCCCCGCCTCGTCGTCATACGTGGCGTTGATCTGGGGCTGGTCGCGCAAGGCCACGACGATGGCGCGGGCGATGAAGGGCAGGACGTTCAGCTTGGGCTTGCCGGTCTTCTTCGCCTCGGCGTTCAGGTGGGCGCGCAACTCTTCCAGCGCCGTGACGTCGATCTCCTCGACATAGGTGATGTGCGGGATGCGGCGCACGCTCTCGGCCATCTTCTCGGCGATCTTGCGACGCAGGCCGATGATGCGGACCTCGGTCGTTCCTTCCGCCTTGGCGTATGTCGAACCCGACGATCCGTCCACGGACGAACCACGACCGCCCGAAGCGACATAGGCGTCCAGATCGCCGTGTTCGATGCGCCCGGCCGGGCCGGAGCCGGGCACGAACTGCAGCTCGATCCCCAAATCGCGGGCGCGGTTGCGCACGGCGGGCGAGGCCAACGGGCGCTGACCGGCGGCGCGGGTGGTGAAGGCTTCGGCGACCGGCTTGGCGGCGGCCTTGACCGGAGCCGGAGCGGCCTTGGCGGCAGGCGCCGGAGCGGTTTCAGCCTTGGGCGCCGGTGCGGTGGGCGCGGCGGCCGGAACCGGAGCGGCCTCGCTCACATTTCCCTTGCCCTCGACCTTGAAGCTGACCAGGGGTCCGCCGACGGGAACCTGCTGGCCCGCCTCACCGTGGGTGGCGACAACGACGCCTGAGACCGGCGAGGTGATCTCCACTGTCGCCTTGTCGGTCATGACGTCGGCCAGAATCTGGTCCTCGGCGACTGTGTCTCCCGCCTTGACGTGCCAGCCGACCAGTTCGGCCTCGGCCGTGCCTTCGCCCACGTCGGGAAGCTTGAAGACATAATTGGCGCCCGAAGCCGCAGCGGCGGGCGCGGCGGCGGGGGCCGGTTCGGCGGCTGGGGCCGGGGCCATCTCCGCTTTCGCTGCGGGAGTTGGGGCCGGAGCCGGTTCGTCGGCGGACGCATTGCCCGCCCCCTCGACCTCGAACTCGACCAGGGGTCCGCGCACGGCCAACATCTGGCCGGGTTCGCCGTGCAGGGCGGTGACCCTGCCGCCGACCGGCGAGGTGATCTCGACGGTGGCCTTGTCGGTCATGACGTCGGCGACGATCTGATCCTCGCCGACCATGTCCCCGACCTTGACGTGCCAGCCGACCAGTTCGGCCTCGGCCGTGCCCTCGCCCACGTCGGGCAGTTTGAAGACGTAGCGACCCATGTCAGCGTCCCCCGCTCATGACGGCCTTCAGGGCGTCGGCCACCCGTTCGGGACCGGGGAAATACTCCCATTCGAAGGCGTGCGGATAGGGCGTGTCCCAGCCGGTCACCCGCGCGATCGGCGCCTCCAGATGATAGAAGCAGCGTTCCTGGACCAGGGCCGACAGTTCGGCGCCGAAGCCCGAGGTTTTCGGCGCCTCGTGCACGATGACACAGCGGCCGGTCTTCTTGACCGAGGCCTCGATGGTCTCGATGTCCAGCGGCACGAGCGAGCGCAGGTCGATCACCTCGGCGTCCACGCCCGCGTGTTCGGCCCCGGCCAGCGACACCCAGACCATGGTCCCATAGGCCAGGATGGTGACGTCGGCGCCTTCGCGCATGATCCGCGCCTTGCCCAGCGGCTCGACGTATTTGCCGGTGGGCACCTGGGCCAGGTCCTGGGTCTTCCATGGCGAGACCGGCTTTTCGTGCCAGCCGTCGAACGGGCCGTTGTACAGGCGCTTCGGTTCGAAGAAGACCACCGGATCATCGTCCTCGATGGCGGCGGTCAGCAGGCCCTTGGCGTCATAGGGATTGGAGGGGATGACGACCTTCAGGCCCGCGATGTGGGTGAACAGGCTTTCGGGCGACTGGCTGTGCGTCTGGCCGCCGAAGATGCCGCCGCCATAGGGGCTGCGCACCGTGATCGGGGTGGTGAACATTCCGGCCGAGCGATAGCGGATCTTGGCGGCTTCCGAGACCAGTTGGTCATAGGCCGGATAGATGTAGTCGGCGAACTGAATCTCCACGACCGGACGCAGGCCATAGGTCGCCATGCCCAGGGCGGCGGCGACGATGCCGGTTTCCGAAATCGGGGCGTCGAAACTGCGGGTCAGGCCGTGCTTCTTCTGCAAATGGTCGGTGACGCGGAAGACGCCGCCGAAATAGCCCGCGTCCTCGCCGAAGCTGAGCACGTTGGGGTCCTCGGTCATCTTGACGTCGATGGCCGAGTTCAGGGCCTGGATCATGTTCATCGGTTGGGTGGTCATGCTCAGACTCCCACCTCGCGGCGCTGTTCGACCAGACGCCAGTCCTCGGTCGAATAGACGTCCTCGAACATCGTCTTCACGCTGGGGCGCGACTGGCCCAGCGTGCCGATGGCCTCGGCCTCCTTGCCGGCGGCGCGGACCTGTTCGGCGGCCTCCTTTTCGGCCGCCTCGTGCTGGACCTCGGACCATTCGCCCAGGGCGATCAGGTGCTGTTTCAACCGTTCGATCGGATCGCCCAGCGGCCATTTCTCATGCTCGTCGCCGGGGCGATAGCGGCTGGGATCGTCGGAGGTGGAGTGCGGCGCGCCGCGATAGGTGACCATTTCGATCACCGTCGCGCCCAGGTTCGAACGGGCGCGCTCCTCGGCCCACTGGGTGGCGGCCCAGACGGCCAGGAAGTCGTTGCCGTCGACGCGCAAGGCCGGCAGGCCGTAGCCCACGGCCTTGGAGGCGAAGGTCGTCTCCATGCCCCCGGCGATGCCCATGAAGGAGCTGATGGCCCACTGGTTGTTGACGATGTTCAGGATCACCGGCGCACGATAGACGGCCGCGAAGGTCAGGGCCGAGTGGAAGTCGCTCTCGGCCGTCGAACCGTCGCCGATCCAGGTGATGGCGATCTTGTCGTCGCCCTTGTAGGCGCTGGCCATGGCCCAGCCGACGGCCTGGGGATACTGGGTGCCCAGGTTGCCGCTGATAGTGAAGAAGCCGAAGTCCTTGGACGAATACATGATCGGCAACTGCCGCCCTTTGATCGGGTCCGCGGCGTTGGAATAGATCTGGTTCATCATGTCGACCAGGGGATAGCCCCGGGCGATCAGCAGGCCCTGCTGGCGATAGGTCGGAAAGCCCATGTCCTCGCGCGGCAGCAGCATCCCTTGCGCCACGGCGATGGCCTCTTCGCCGGTGCATTTCATATAGAAGCTGGTCTTGCCCTGGCGGTGGGCGCGGTGCATCCGCTCGTCGAAGGCGCGGGTCAGGATCATGGCCTTCAGGCCGCGTCGCAGGGTCTCGGGGTCCAGGCGCGGGTTCCATGGGCCGACGGCCTGACCCTGATCGTCCAGCACCCGGATCAGACCGAAGGCGTGGTCCAGCATGGCGTGCGCCGTGGTCGAGACCTCAGGCCGCGCCATGACGCCGGGACCGTCCATGCGGATATGGCTGAAGTCCGGCGTATCGCCCGGACGACCCGTGGGTTCGGGCACCCGCAGCGAAAGCGGTTGGGTGTTCTTCTTCATATGTCCTGCCGTTTCTGGACCGCAGCGTTTTTCCCTATCGGCGCCTGATAGCACGACTGGGCGGGGGAAAGCTCGCGCAATTCCATCTTGCATAACCCGGATCAGGGGTATTTTATTGCGTGGCAATCTGAATCGGAGAAACGCCTTGGCGGACGAACTCGATCCCATCGACGCCCGGATTCTGGACATCCTGCAACAGGACGCCGGACTGTCGGTGGCCGAGGTGGCCGATCGCGTGGGCCTATCGGCCTCGCCCTGCTGGCGCCGGATCAAGCGGCTGGAGGATTCGGGCCTGATCACCCGACGCGTCACCCTGCTGGACGCCGCCAAGCTGGGCCTGGACTTCGAGGTCTACGCCATCGTCAAACTGAACCTTCCGTCCACGGAAAACCTGGCCGCGTTCGAAGCCGCCGTGGCCGACTGGGCCGAGGTGGTGCAATGCGCCACCATCACCGGACGCGAGGACTATGTGCTGCGCATCATCACGCGCGATATGCACGCCTTCGACAAATTCCTGCGCGAGAAACTGTTGGCCCTGGGCATCGTCTCGGACTGCGAGAGCCACATTGTCACGCGCGGCGTGAAGAATGTGACCGCCCTGCCGCTCGGCATCGTCACGCCGCACGTCGGCTAGGGCAGGATCAGGCCGGTCCTGGCGGCCGCGCCGTTCAACCGCGCAACCGAATAGCGATCCGCAAGCGAATGGCGGTGAAGTCCGGCCGCCGCTTCGAAGGCGGCGAAATCCGACGCCTCGCCCGTCCGGGCCACGGCTTCATGCACCAGGGCCAGCCAGCCGAGCGTCTGGGTTTCGCTGAATTTCTCGGGAACGCCGGCCGCTCGCGTCAGGCGCGCCAACCCGCTCCGATACGCCGCATAGGCCTGGTGGAAGGCCATGTTCTGCGGCCCCAGCATGGCCCAGGCCGTCCGCACATGGTCGCGATGCCCGAACGTCGCGGCGTCGATGTCCCCGCGCTGGAACCGTCGCAGCAGCGCCTGCTCAGTCGGCATGGCCGCGCTCGGTCAGGGCGTGGCTGTTCGCGGCGGTCAGGTCCAGCCCATACACCGCCCTTAGCTGTTGGATGACGTCCAAAGTGGCCGGAGAAAAGGGCGCCCGCCCCTCGAAGGCGTGCAGGACGATCCCTTCGAGCAGATCGCCCAGGCTTCGGTCCTGATGTTCCGCCAGGGCCTTGAGCACCTTGAGCAGGCGCTTTTCGACCCGGACGCCCGTTTGGACACGTTCGACATGCATGGCTTATGCTATCTTGGTACCACGATAACGTCAAGCCGCTTGGCGGCCGCCAAGTCGCAAGGCTAGGATTCGACGACAGGGAGACTCCTCAATGATCGAAATGGTGATCGACGCGCGGCGCAAGGATCTGGGCGGGTTCGAGGTCGGACGCGTCCTGCCCTTCCATTCGCGGCGCATGGTCGGTCCCTTCATCTTCCTGGACCAGATGGGTCCGGCCGACTTCGCGCCGGGGTCCGAAGCGATCAATGTGCGGCCGCATCCGCATATCGGCCTGTCGACCCTGACCTATCTGTTCGAGGGCGAGATCACGCATCGGGATAGCACCGGCGCGACCCAGGCCATCCGTCCGGGCGAGGTCAATTGGATGACCGCCGGCAGGGGGATCGTTCATTCCGAACGCACCGATCCGCTGAGGGCGGCCCAAGGCGGCCCGATGCACGGAATGCAGACCTGGATCGCCCTGCCCGTCGAGAGCGAGGATTGCGACCCCGGCTTCATGCATTACGCCGGGCCGGATCTGCCCGCCTATGACAATCAGGGCCTGTTCGCGCGACTGGTGGCGGGCGAGGCTTATGGCGCGACGGCGCGGGTCAAGACCTCTTCGCCGCTGTTCTATGTCCATTGGGAATTGCAGCCGGGCGTGCGCACCGCGCCGCCGCCGGGCAAGGGCGCGGGCGGCTATTCGGAGCGAGCGCTGTACGTGGCCTCGGGGTCCATCGAAGTCGGCGACCGGGTCTTCCAAGCCGGCCAGATGATCGTGCTGGAGCCGACCGCCGAGCCGACGATCAAGGCGCTGGAACGATCGACCGTCATGGTGCTGGGGGGCGAGCCGGTGGGACCGCGCCTGATCTGGTGGAATTTCGTCGCCTCGTCGCAGGACCGGATCGACGCCGCCAAGGCCGACTGGAAGGCGGGCCGGATGAAGCTGCCCGAGGGGGACGACCACGAATTCATCCCCCTGCCCGATACGCCCTCGACGCCGGAACCGCCGCCGACCGATCCGGTTTGACGCCGCACGCGCCTTGAATCGCAACCGGGCGCGCCGATCTAACGGGGCATGACCGCCTTTTCCGTTCTCGACCTGTCGCCCGTCATCGAGGGCGGCGACGTTTCCCGCGCGCTCGATGAAACCACCCGCTTCGCCCAAGCCGCAGATCGGCTGGGCTTCACCCGCTTCTGGCTGGCCGAGCATCACAATATGCCGGGTATCGCCTCGGCCGCGACCGCCGTGGTCATCGGCCATGTCGCAGGGGCGACGCGACGCATGCGCATCGGCTCGGGCGGGGTCATGCTGCCCAACCACGCCCCGCTGGTGGTGGCCGAGCAGTTCGGCACGCTGGAGGCCCTGTATCCCGGCCGCATCGACCTGGGCCTGGGCAGAGCGCCGGGCACGGACGGGGCGACGGCGCGAGCGTTGCGCCGCTATTTCGAGGCCGCCGATCAATTCCCTCGCGACGTGCTGGAGCTTCAGGCCTTTCTGGCCGCACCGGTCGAGGGCCAGCAGGTCACGGCCTGGCCGGGCGCCGGATCGAGGGTGCCGATCTGGCTGTTAGGCTCCAGCCTGTTCTCGGCTGAGCTGGCCGCCCATCTGGGCCTGCCCTTCGCCTTCGCCAGCCATTTCGCGCCCGAACTGTTGATGGAGGCGCTGCAGGTCTATCGGCAAGGTTTCCGACCTTCCCAGACCCTGACCCGACCCTACGCCATGGCCGCGATCAACGTCTTCGCCGCCGAGACCGATGAAGAGGCGCAGCGCCTGTCCACCTCGATGCAGCAGGCCTTCGCCGCCGTCGTCAGCGGCAATCCCGGGCGGCTGAAACCGCCGGTCGACGACATCACCGCGGTGCTAACCCCCAAACAGTTGGCGGCGGTCGACAGCCGTCTGAGTTACGCCGCCATCGGCGGACGTGAAACGGTGCGGACCAAACTGGCCGACTTCGTCGTCCGCACCGGCGTCGACGAGGTCATGGTCACCGGCATGATCCATGACATCGACGCCCGCATTCGCAGCCTGGAGATCACCGCCGAGGCGGCGGGCCTGTCGACCTAAAGATCCCCCAGGAAGTCGATCAGCAGGCGGTTCACAGCATCGGGCCGTTCCTGCTGAAGCCAGTGGCCGGCGCCGGGAATGACCTGGCTGACGCGCAGATCGGGCGCCCAGTCGCCCAGGGTCTTCTCGTGGCGTCCGGTGTAATGGCGCACCGGATCGTGTTCGCCGACGGCGAAGGCGGCCGGGACGGTGATCCTGCGCCCCTGAAGATCGGCCGTCCGTTCCCAGTTCAGGTCCATGCAGCGGTACCAGTCCATCGGCTGTTTGAAGCCCCGCGCCGAAAAGGCCGCGACGTATTCGGCGAACAGCTCAGCCCCCATCCACGGCGGCAGGGTCGCCGCGTCCGATATGCTCTCCAGCAAGGTCCGACCCTCGGGTATGAAGCCGGTCGACCGGGCCTCGGCGGGCGTCGCGCCGTCATAGGCCCAGAAGCATTTGCGCAGGGCCGTGGCCGGATCGCTGTCGAATTCGATCTGGTCGGTCATGTCCTGGAAACGGACGATATAGAGGTCGCCCAGGCCCGCGCGTTCAGAGATCGCCTTGATGGCGGCGATGGGCGGCCCGGTCTCGACGCGCGGCTGAAACGGCACGCTGAGACCGACGACGGCGCGAAAGACATCGGGCCGCATCAGGGCGCAATGCCAGGCCACCGGCGCGCCCCAATCATGGCCGACGACCACCGCCTGCGTCTCGCCCAGAGCCGTGACCAGGGCGGCCATGTCGTCGACCAGTTGCGGCAGGGCGTGATCCTGCGTCCGACGCCCCGGCCCGGTCGTTCCCCCATAGCCGCGCATATCCGGCGCCACGGCGCGATAGCCGGCGTCCGCCAGAGCCTGGACCTGGGCGCGCCAACTGATCGACAGTTCCGGGAACCCATGGATCAGGATGACCAGCGGACCCTCGCCCGCCTCGATCACCTGTTGTGACAGGGCGGCGGTCTTGATCAGACGGCTCGGCATGGCGCCTCCAGCTAGGTTCAATCGACATTCAGGGATTTCGGTGTTGCTTGATGCGTGATTCATGGGTCTCCGCTTTGGTGGAGGTCTTTGATGGGTGTGAAGCGTTACGAACTGGACGAGGCGCAGTGGGCGCGGATC